>Ga0209061_1000050_pt1 | contig 399422 bp, 356 predicted proteins | sample Coa_R1_10_FD_187157 | JGI IMG/M metagenome (GOLD analysis project Ga0209061, IMG submission 187157) | Surface soil microbial communities from Centralia Pennsylvania, which are recovering from an underground coalmine fire - Coalmine... | ecosystem: Environmental > Terrestrial > Soil >...
GCTGCTTGCCGGTAAAGTGCAACGGAGTCACATCGGCGCAACTCCCCGCAGTGCTCATGCCGTCGCCAAACGGCAGGCTGGTTATCGTCTCGCACTGCGCCCCGCTCACGTTGCTGCGCGCCCGCTCCGTCCCCAGCCAGTCGGCGTGACCGAAATACGTGGTGCCGCTCGCGTATGTCGCGAGGTGCTGGCCACCGGCGTAGACTTCTTCGCGGTTGGCTCCGCCCGAGGAGTTTATCTCCGCGATTTGCCGCCCCGCTAGATCGGAATCGTTTTTTGACGAGTCTTCGCCGCCCCGCCAGGATTTTAGAGTTATCTAGTTATCTTTTGAGTACCCATGCGAATAGAAAAAAGTAGGTCAGCCACGCAAGCGTGACAGCCGCGAAGTGTTTGCTGCTCCGCTTTTCCAGGTAGTCCTTCTCAATTGTGCCAACCGCGGCCAAAAGAGCTGCAAGCATTAAACAATATTCGGAAACCAAGAGAACCTTTGCCGCAGCCGGCTGGACGCCGGGATAGCGCGGCGATCGTTCCAGCCAGTGAGACAGCAGGAAAGCGTGAGCGATTTCAAGTAGTGCCCCCGACTGCAGTCAGCCGCCGGAAGCCCAATTTTGCGAATGAGAACGCCATAATGCCCGTCCGTTTTGCCGAAATCGGCGATTTATTGCTGCACGACCTGCAACTTTCTAATTTGTGGCTTCGCTTGTTTCATCATCTGCTGCAGGGTTTGTTGTTGCGGCTGGCTCGGCGAACCTCGACGCCCGGTGTCCCCTGTCACGTCGATTACGGTAGATGTTGCCTTTCTGACTACGGTAGAAGCCATCGATCGCTCGGCTTGGCCCTCGACCGATGCTCCGATTACGCCAGCCAGGGCGTCTTTACCCATTTCTTTTGCATTTAGAACGCGCTCGCCGTTGAGTGCTCTTTCCGCTGCACCACCAGCCACGCTCCCCGCTATCGAGAGGCCGAATTTTGCTGCGGCTCCAGCCTCGGGCCCCGCCAAACCTGTTATTGCACCGGTAATCGCCCCTGCGCCAGCAGCTACCCGAGCATGGACCACTCGCCCGCTCGCTTCTCCAAATCCCCGTTCAAGGCCCCAGCGCGCCGTTCAATGCTATTTCCTTGCCCAATAATTCCTATCCATGCTACCCATAGCGGATGTCATTACGCGGCCCCAACTCGCCATTCGCCGACCACCGGCAAACCCCATCTATGCCCCATTCCCAAAATGGAACAGGGTTCGCTCGCATTTCTAATCGCCACACCTATGAAAAATTAGAACTGCTTGTAAGTACCTTTAGAATGAGAGGAAAACGTTTTCCTAATCGACACAAAATCACACCTTTTTGTCAAAATGCGGTTGTGCGTTTCGCGCCGCTTTCCGGCGCGATGCGAGCGCCTCTAAAGAAGGGCAGAGTCTTCCGCCGGTCTGGCTTTGAAACCTCTGATGCGTGCCCGGAATATGCCGCGCCGAAAGATCGCAGCCAGGGCAATCGTACTCAAAACGATGTCCACAGGATCAATCGGCAGGCGGTACCGCGGCAAAGAAAGCGTCAGGTAATAGGCCCACGGAAAAACAAGCGGAAAAATCGCCAGAGGGAACGCATACGTGCTGCGCCGCACCGCCAGCAGTACGATTCCGGCGAGCGCGCCAAACGCAACAAGCAGATTGAAGAGCAAAACATAATCGAACCATCCGGAGTCGCTTTGCCGCAAATCCCTCCACGGATGCAGCGCTCCGCCGGACCAGATCGAAACGAAGCGCTGTGCGGCGAAGGACGCGACCTGTCGCGGATGCTTCTCCATGTAGCCGAGCGCCTGACGTTCTTTCATGTTCATGTAATTCATTTCGCCCATTTGAATATATTGGGCGCGCTCCGCCGAATCGTTGATCGGATGAAGCGTGCCAAGCCAGGGAGGTTTCGCCTGCGGATTGTTGCCCAGCCAGAGCTGCAATCCCAGCACGGAACTTAGCGGAACGAAACGATGAAAGACCGCGTAATTGCGAATCGTCCACGGAACACAGCAGAGCAGCGCTACGGCAAGAGAAATAGCGGGGAGAGCAATCCACGGATGACGCCGTCTGCGCGCTCGCCATCCCAGCCACACGAGCAACAGCGGAAAAAGCGAAGAGAGCACCGGATTGGTCATCAGCGCAAGGCCCCACAGCAGCCCATAGCCGAGCCAGTCGCGCGGCCGGCTGGATTCGGCAAGCACCAGAGTGGCCCAGAGAATGATCGCGACGAGCAGCGCGGAGAGACACGCTTCCCACATGCTTTCATAGGTGAGCAGAATCGCATTCGGGAAAATGGCCCAGAGCCATGCGGCTCCGGCGCCGAGTCCCACACCGGAAATGCGCTTGCCCATAAAAAAAATCGGAATGCATGCGAGGCTTACGAACAGAATGTTGACTGCGGAGGCCGCCAGAAACGAATGGAGCGTGTAAATCCCAAAAATCTTGAAAATTCCCGCAAGAATTGAAGGATACAAAGGCGTCATCCATGCGGTAGGGCCGGTGGGCACGCGAAAGGGCGACGCGAATCCATGGCCCTGCGCCAGTGATACGGCTATATCCGCCGATTCATACATGAACGGAATCACGCTCAGCGCCTGGCGTGAATGCAATTCGACGTAGTTCCACAGGAACGCCACGCGTATTGCAACGGCGGTTACAACAATTACGCGCAGTGAGAGGAAACCGGCAAAGAATCTCTTGAGCATAACGCTGGTTCAGGCGAGTTTGGATGGCTGAGCACGGTGCGTGCGTTGCACTCGCAGTGATTATTTACACGGGTGCGGTCAAAACGTAAACTGAATTCACTTTGCCGGATGCGAGGGTGCGGCAATGGCGCGAAGAAAAAAGAAACGGAAATTCGAGAAGGGTACCGAGGCGCGGCGAATCGCCCGCGAACAGGCCGGAACGCCTCCGGCAGAACGCATCCTTCCCGACCGGCGCAGGAAACGGCCAAAGCACAAGAAGGCGCTGCTCGAAGACGATTCGATCTGAATGGCGCTGCTGTCCGCTGGGGCAACAAGGTTCCGACGGAACCTAGCGTTTGGAGCCTCAACCGGGGCGATATTCGGGGACCTGTTCGCCGGGAAGAAAAACGGGCTTGACCGCTTTGCCGGAAATTTTCGCCACTTCCGCAGAGATGTTTTCCAGATCGCGTTTGACGAATCCGACGGACGCGGTTTGGACTTTACCGCCCGGCTCAATCAAAAAAATGCTGGGCACGTTGGTGAGGCCGTACTGTTTGGAGACTTGATAACCGTTCGCATCGATGAGCGAGGGGAATTCCACGCCAAATTTGTCCATGAACTCGCGCGTGCCGGAAACGTCGTCCTGCGAAATACCCCAAAAAGTCACTCGGGAATCGCCGTAAGCTTCATACATGCGTTCGAGAAAAGGAAAGGTGAACTGGCAGACGGGGCAACTGATTTTGTAGAAAGCGGCGAGGACCGGCCCTTTTTTCAAAGCGTCGGCCAGAGAGCAGTTCTGGCCGTTCATGCCGCCGAGCGAGAAAAGCGGCGCTGCGGCTCCGGCCTGAATCGTGGACATAAATTCCCTCCCCAAAAGGAACCAAATGTTTCAAAACTCGCACGCTTCTGATGTGATTGTAACAAAGGCCTGCAGGATGCACAAAAATGAGAGTCGCGCAGGCGACGGCGCCTGGTGTGCGGGGCGATGGCGGGATATTTGCTTGCCGGCCGGGAGCGGCGCAAAAACTTTTAGTGAATGTGTTTGGTCTTTTTCTGCAGATAATCCATGAGGAGATACTGGCCCAGCGTATAAGGGGTGGTGAAATAGGCTTTGCCGCGGCAAATTTCGGTCACCTTTTGCACGAAATGCACCAGCGTGTAGTCGCTCGCGAGCATGAAGGTGTTGATGAGAATGCCGGCGCGGCGGCACTTGGATACTTCTTCGAGAGTTTGGGTGACGACGAGCGGATCGAGGCCGAAAGCGTTTTTGTAGATGCGGCCGTCATCGAGAGTGAGCGCGGAAGGTTTTCCATCGGTAATCATGACAATCTGGCGCATATCCTTTTTCTGGCGGTTCAAAATGCGCTGGGCCATGCGCAGGCCCTCGCGCGTGTTGGTGTAATACGGGCCGACCTGCACACGGGCAAGCTGGCCGAGCGGAATCTCTTCGGCGCTGTCGTGGAAGAGAACGCAGTGCAGGGAATCGCCCGCAAATTGCGTTCGGATGAGATGGGAGAGAGCGAGCGCCACGCGCTTGGCCGGCGTGAAGCGATCCTCGCCATAAAGAATCATGCTGTGACTGCAATCGAGCAGCAGCACGGTGGCGCAGGAGCTCTGGTATTCGCATTGATGAACCATCAGGTCTTGATAATCAATTTCAAAGGGCACCGCAGGCGAATGCGCGCCCGGTTCGGCGCTCTGCCGGCGCAGCGCACTGAAAAGCGTCTCGGGAATGTCCAGATTCAAGGTGTCGCCAAACTGATACGGTCTTGAAGCCCCGCCGGATTCGATTCCAGTAGCCAAGTCGCGCGTATCGTGGCGACCAAAGCTGCTTTTGCCGAGCGATGCGAGCAGGTCGCGGAGCGTTTCGAATCCCAGGAAATCGAGCGCCTTGTCGGTGACTTCGAAGCGCGCTTGCAAGTCCTGTTTCCCCGGCGCGCCGATCTGGCCGCCGGGAGTCTGCTGTGGAGGCGGAGTTACCTGCGGCGGCTGGGGAGAGATGTAGCCTTCCTGCGTCAGGCGCTCGATAAGCTGGTCAACGAGGTCCCGCAATTTCTGATTTTGGGCGAGATCCGGATTTTGGAGCAGTTCTTCCGCCATTTCGCCGGGCAAGAGATCGCCCTCTTCGAGCGCGCGCAAAATCGCCTGACGCAACTGCTGCATGGAGCGCTCGGGATCCATTTCCTGAAAGCCGTAGTATTGCGATTCGAATCCGCTTTGCAGCAGGAAATCGGAGAGCCGATTCATCAGTTCCTGCAAGTCCAGGTCATCGGCTTCCTGCCCGGTATATTTTTTGTAGCGGACGTATTTCATAATGTCAGGGGCGTGCGGCGGATTTTCGCGCGCGCCCTTACGGGAAATCTCAGTTGAACTGGCGCCGCGGCATGCGGTTTTGCACGTCGCGCGGCTCCGGCGCCTTGCGCGGCTCGGCGAAAAATCCGCGCTCTTCGCTGCGGCTGATGCGTTTGTGCGCCCACAACCCTTCGAGCACAAATTCGGCGGCGGAGACAAGCAATCCGGGATCGTCCTTTGGGTTCGCGCCGAGAGCGGCGGCGTGATCGAAAAGGCCGGCCACTTTGCGCAACTCGGCGAGATGCTCGGCGGTTTTGCCGGTGGCCGCGAATTTCAATTCACCGCCGGACTCGAACCACTGCACCACGGACTGCAGGTTTGCGTCGCTGAAATATTTCGTGAACGTCTTGCCGATCGCGGAGCGAATCAGTTCCCGCGCGATGTTTTCGGCGCCGCGCAATTCGCCTTCGTATTCCAGCTCAAATTTTCCGGTCATCGAGGGAATGGCGCCGTAAATGTCCGCGACGCGGGCCACGGCAATTTTTTCTCCATTCCGGACGGCGCGCTGCTCGGCGCTGCTGACGGCGTTTTCGAGGCAGGAAATCGGCAGCCGCTGGCTTACGCCGGAGCGACGGTCCACACGCTTGTCTTCGCGCGCCTGAAACGCGATTTCCTCAATGACCTCGCGAATATACTGCGGAATTTCGATATTGCGGCCGTCGCGGCGCGTCCATGACTCCTGCGAAGTAATGGCGATTCCTTCGCTAATGCTTACGGGGTAGTGCGTGCGGATTTCCGAGCCGATGCGATCTTTGAGCGGAGTGATGATTTTTCCGCGCGCGGTGTAATCCTCGGGATTCGCGGTGAAGACGAGCAGCACGTCGAGCGGCAGCCGCACGGGATAGCCCTTCACCTGGACGTCGCCTTCCTGCATGATGTTGAACAGGCCGACCTGAATTTTGCCGGCGAGGTCGGGCAGCTCGTTGATGGCGAAAATGCTGCGATTGGCGCGCGGAAGCAAACCGTAATGAATGGTCAGCTCGTCGGAAAGGTCATGACCGCCGCGGGCGGCGCGAATGGGATCCACATCGCCGATGATATCGGCGATGGTCACGTCGGGAGTGGCTAACTTTTCAACATACCTGCGGGTGCGCGGGAGCCAGGAAATGGGCAGGGCATCGCCTTGCGTACCGGCGCGCTCGCGGCATGCGCGGCAAATCGGCCTATAGGGATTGTCGTTGATTTCGCAACCGGCAATCACCGGGATTTCGGCATCGAGAAAATTGACCAGGTCGCGCAAAATGCGCGTCTTGGCCTGCCCGCGCAGTCCAAGAAGGATGAAATGATGACGCGAGAGGATGGCGTTGATAATCTGCGGAATCACGGTATCGTCGTACCCGCGAATGCCCGGGAAAAGCTCGCCGCCGGCGCTCAGTTTGCTCAGCAGATTTTCGCGCAGCTCATCCTTGACGCTGCGCCCGGCGGTGCGCGCCTCGGTCCATTCGCTTTTTCGCAATTCACCGAGCGAAGCTGGTTTCGCCATTCTGTGGGAACCTTTTTCTGAAATTTTTTCCGGCGGTTTTTCCGAACCGCGCCGCGCCGCTTCGGTACTCAAAGGAAATTCTCCGTATTGTGGTTCTGACGCCATTATAGACCGCCGGTGTTGTCTGCGCTAATGAGGTTCAGCGATTTCCCGGCGGGAGCGCCGGCAGATGGTTTTTCTAATTGAGCGAATGGCCGTTTCCGCGGGCGCGCCCGCGGCGCTCATTCAAATCAAGAAGCCTCGGCAGCCATTCCCGCAACTGGGCCAGCAAGTGCGCCTGCCGCGCCGATTCGTCGCGCATCTCGAGCAGCGCCTGCTTGTCTTCGGGCGGGAGCGGCAAAGAATGGGCCATGGCGTAGGCGGGGGAAAGGCGGGCGCTTCCCTGAAGTTTGTTCGGACCGCGGTTGAAAAGCAGCCAGTGGCACTGCTCGTAGGCGTCGCGCAGCTCCGGGGAGGGCGCGGGGTAGGGCTCCGGCGCTTCGTCAAGGCACTCGATGGCGGCTTCATAGTAGGGCTGCTCGTCAAAAATTTGCTTCACCTGAAAAGGAAGTTCGCCGCGCGTCAAAATATCCATTTTGCCGTCCGGGTACCGTTTCACCAGCGAGGTGATTGACGCGGTGCAACCGGTGGCGGCAATGCCTTGAGTGTTCGCGAGCACCACGCCGAACTGCAGCTTCATGTTCAAGCAGCGGCGGATCATCAGCTTATAGCGAGGCTCGAAAATATGCAGCGGCAGGACCGCGCCGGGAAAGAGGACTACATCGAGAGGAAAGATCGGGATGCGCGTGGGATTCATCGCGAGAGGACCAAAGCAGCATAACAGAATTCCCGATGCGCTCTCAAAGGATTCGCCAGCCGCGCCGTTTGGAATGCTCAATTTAATTCATCGAGCGCGGCCTGCATTTCGTCGCGGGCGTGGGCATCGCCTGCAGTCGCGGCGCGCGCCAGGCCTTCCGCGAGGATTTCTCTGGCCTCATTCGCGCGGTTCTGCGCCGCAAGCATTCTTCCGAATTGATAATAAGCGGCGACGTAATCGGCGTGCGCGGCGATGAGCCGCTTGAAATGCATTTCCGCCGCGCCGAAATCGTTTTCGTTCACGCATTCCAGGGCCAGTCCGTAGCGCGCAAAAGCATCGCCGGGATTTTTTTGCACGAACTGCTCCAGAATTTGCCGCCTTCTGCTCGGACCTTGGGATGCGCCGGTCATCTGGCGTATTATAAACGGCAGATTCGGGTGCGCCAATTTCGGGCCGAGGCACTTATTGACGAAAAAAACGGATCGGAAGGCGGTCGTGCGCGCAACAAGCGCCGCCGCGCGCAAGCTCGAGGCGGGCGGGAAGCCGGTGAGCAGCTCGCGTTCGGAAATGACGGAAGTGGTGCTGCCGGACGACGCCAATCCTCTCGGCTACATGCTCGGCGGGCGGGTGATGCATCTGATTGACATTGCCGGAGCGATTGCCGGCCACCGCCACGCGGGAAGTTATCTGGTCACCGCATCGGTGGATTATCTGGATTTTCGGAATCCGATTCGCATTGGCGATCTGATCGTGTTGAAGTCCAGCGTGAACCGCGTGTTTGACACTTCCATGGAAGTAGGGGTGAAAGTTTTTTCGGAGAACATTCTGACGCGCGAGCGGCTGCACACTTCCAGCGCGTATGTCACCTATGTAGCCGTGGACGAAAATCTGGAGCGCCACAAGATCACTCCGCTCATTTTGGAAACGGAGGAAGATCGCCGCCGCTGGAATGAGGCCGGCGAGCGGCGCAAAATTCGTTTGGCGCACCGATTCAAGCGACCTGCAGGGCAATAAATTCCTTCACCGGGCTCGCGCGCTGCTAGCGCGAAAGATATTCCACGGCGGCGTTTGCGGTGCGAAACGCCTGCGATGCGCAGGCTCCCAGGGAAGGTCCGTCCAGATAATTTCCGGCAACGAAAATTCCCGGAAAATCGGAAAGTCCGCTGCGAACGGCATCCATTCGCTGCGCGTGGCCCAGGTTGTATTGGGGCAGCGCTTTTTGGTGACGCCAGATATGCTGGGCGATCGGGGGATGGGTGATCTGCAGCAACTCGCCGACATCTTCCTGAATTTGCGCGGCGATCTGCATTTCATCCAGGTACACAAGGTCCGGATCCGTCGCGCCGCCCAGAAAACTGGTAAGCAGCACGGTACCGGGAGGGCAGCGCCCGGGAAAAAGCGAGGAATTCCAGATTACGCCGAGGGTCCTGCGTTTCGAGCCGCGCGGCACAAGAAAACCAAAGCCCTCCAGGGTGTGCCCCACATGCTCGCGGCGGTACGCTTGCGCGGCGACGGCAACCGGCGCGTAGGGAATGCCGGCGAGAGTCGCACCCAGCCGTTCCGAGCCCAGCGTGGCCACAATCTTGGCGCATTCGTATGCGGGAACCGCGAGCACAATGGCCCGCGCGGACAGCGGTTCGCGCGGACTCGCACTGGAACAATGGATCATCCATTCGCGCGGTGTCTTGCGTTCCACGGATTTTGCGGCGACAGCGGTGGCGATGCGGTTGCCCAGCCGGGCCGCAATTCCTTCCATGAGTTTTCCAACGCCTTCGTTGAGCGAAGCCAGCTTCGATCGCGCCGGACCGCCGTTGCCGCGCGATTTCATGGCCCCACGAATCACGCTTCCGTATTCCGCTTCCCACTGCGCCATGGTCGGAAACGCGCTTCTTACGCTCAACTTTTCCGGATCGCCGGCGAAAATGCCGGAAATGAAAGGGCCGGCGAGGTATTCGAGAATCTCCGTGCCGAATTTTCGCCGCACAAAATCGGCGAATGATTCGTCCGGCCCCGGCGCGGGCTGCGAGCGGCGAAATGGTTCGCTGAAAACGCGCATTTTGGACGCTACGCTGAGAAGCGATGTGGTAAGCAGGGCGGGCGGGGACATCGGGGCCAGCCGCAATTTTCCATCGCGCAGGATATAGCGCGGCATCTGCGAATTCGCTTCAACGACTTCGGATTCCATTTCTGCCGCGCGAATCAAAGCGCGCAAATCGGGAGTGAGCAGAAAGCTTTGCGGCCCGCTTTCGAAAAGAAACCCGTCCTGCCGAACTGTGGATACGATTCCGCCGACCCGGTCCGCCGCCTCGATGACGCGCACGTCCGCGCCGAGCTCGTGGAGCCGCAGCGCACAGGCGAGTCCGGAAATTCCTGCGCCGATGACCACGACCTGGCTCGGAGGATTCATCAGAGCGGGAGTTTACAGCGTTTTTGAGAAGAGCGGGCGTTCATTCATTTTTTGCTCCCGCAGATAACGGTCGAACGGCATTGCCAGATTGCGAATGAAAATGCGGCCGAGCGGCGTGACGCGAATTTCATCCGCCGAAAGGAGCGCCAGTCCGTCATCGCGCATCACCGCCAGCTCGGCGAGTTCTGCCGCGAAATATTCATCGAAATGTATGCCGAATTGATCTTCAATTTCACGTTTGAAGATCACCGCATGGCACAGCAGACGCGTGATAACCGCGCGCCGCAGCAAATCATCCGCGCTCAAACGATATCCGCGCATGGTGGCTGATCCGCGCGCCGCGACCGCGGACTGATACTCCGCGAGAATGCGATTGTTTTGCCCATACGCCGCGCCGATGCTGCTGATCGCGCTGACGCCCATGCCGTACAAATCCGCACCGGCTTTCGTGGTGTAGCCCTGGAAATTTCTATGCAGAGTGCGATGGCGCTGCGCGAGGGCCAGTTCGTCCGTCGGCCGCGCGAAGTGATCCATGCCGATGTACAGGTATCCGGCATCGGTGAATTTTTGAATCCCGGTCTTGAAAATCTGAAATTTTTCCATACCCTCCGGCAAATGACCCTGGAAAGAGCCCTGTTGCTTTTTCAACCAGGGCACGTGCGCGTAGCTGAACATGGCAATGCGGTCGGGATTAATTTGCAGAATTTGTTCCACGGTTTCCGAAAAAGAGGCGGCGGTTTGATACGGCAAACCGTAAATCAAATCCACATTAATGCTATCAAATCCGAGCCGGCGCGCCGCCATGATCAGATCGCGCGTCAATTCAAAGGGCTGAATGCGGTGAATGGTTTGCTGCACGAGGGGTGTGAAATCCTGAATCCCCATGCTGAGCCGGTTGAAGCCCAGCTTGCGCAGGGTTTCCAGATGTGCGACCGAGGTCACGCGCGGATCGATTTCCACGCCGATTTCCGCCTCTTCGGCAAAATGAAAGCGCTCCCGCGTGAAGTCGAATAGGTCCTCGAGCTGCGCCGGGCTTAAATAAGTAGGTGTGCCGCCGCCCCAGTGGAATTGCACCACTTCGCGGGCGCGAGAAACGAAGCCACTCACATGAGCAATCTCGTTTTTCAGCGATTCCAGATAGGGAATCGCCGCGCGTTTATCTTTTTGTATAACCACATTGCAAGCGCAGAAAAGGCACAGGCTCTCACAAAATGGCAAATGCATGTAAAGCGAGACGGGCGTGGCTCTCTCGTTCGCTACGGCGAAAAATGTTTCGAGATCGGCCTGCTGAAATTTCTCATCCCAGACCGGCGCGGTGGGATAGCTCGTGTAACGCGGGCCGGGACGGTTGTATTTGGCGAGAAATTCCTCGCTCACTTCGAGGGCCGGCATTTGGGTTTCATTTGTCATGGTAAATTTGAGCCGACTTCACTCCGCCTGCTTTGCAGCGAGTCTCGGCTGCGCCGCGGACCAATTTCGCGCGGCGCGCACAAATGCTTGTGCATTCTCCACCGGAGTTACCGGCAAAATTCCATGGCCCAGATTCAAAATATGGCCCGTCCCGCTGGTTTTCGAGATCGCGTCGCGCACAGCGTAATCGATTTGATCCGGCGTGCTTAAAAGCATAGCCGGATCCACATTCCCTTGCAGCGCGATGCGGGGTCCGAGTTTTGCGCGCGCGTCGGCCAGATCCGTGCGCCAGTCCACGCTCAGCACATTCGCGCCGGTTTGCGCGAGCGCCGGAAGCAAGTGCGCTCCGTTTTTCGCGTAGAGAATTACGGGCGCCGCGCCCGCAGCGGTCTCTTCAATGAGCTCGCGCGTCGCACGCAAAGCAAACGCCTGATAATCGTGCGCCGAAAGCTCTCCGGCCCAGGTATCGAAGATTTGCACGGCTGTCGCACCCGCTTCGAGTTGCATTTTCAGATATGCCGAAGTGACCCGGGCGATCTTTTCGAGCAGTTTGTGCAGCAGCGCCGGTTCGGAATACATCATGCGTTTGATTCCCGATAAATCGCCCCGCGTTTGCCCTTCCACCAGATAACAAGCGAGCGTCCACGGCGCCGCAGCGAATCCCAATACCGGAACCCGCACTCCAGCCGCACGCACGATCGCGCGAATCGCCTCGCCAACAAATTTCGTCTCTTTCCACGGATCAAATTCGCGAAGGCCGCCGACGGCTTGAGCGTTCTTTACGGGATGACCCAGCCTTGGTCCGTCATCATTGATTTCCAGCGGAACGCCCATTGCTTCCGCGACAATCAGAATGTCTGAAAACACGATGACCGCATCCACATCGAGCACATCATAAGGCTCGAGCGAAACTTGCGCGGCAAGCTGCGGCGTTTTGGCAATTTGCAAAAACGAATGTTTCTCGCGAATCTTCTGGTATCCGGGAAGATAGCGCCCGGCCTGGCGCATGATCCACACCGGAACGCGTTCCGGCTGCTCCCCGCGCGCCGCGCGCAAAAAGATATCCTTTTTTGCCGGATAGTCAGCCGTGGATGGCATGATGATTTCTGTACAGGGCCATTTTAGCAGACGCGGATTTTTTACGCATGGTATGGTGCGCTTTGCCGTCTGGAGCTAAAATCGAGACTCATATATCTTTTCGGGGCACGAAGCGAATTTATGTTTTTTGGCATGTAATGAGCGAGGAGTGGGTCCGCAAGGCTGTCGATCAATTCATCATACAAGAAATTGATTCTGTCCCTCATTTGGAAGCCCTACTACTTGTGTGGAACACTCGGCCCAAGCAGTGGACGGTGGAAGAAATGGCCAAGGCGTTGTATGTTCCGCCTTCAACGGCACAGGCAATTTTGCAAGAATTGGCTCGCAAAAACCTGATTGCGGCGGATGCCAATCCGGAGCGATTCGGCTTCCATTCTGCTACGGAGGAAACAGAAACCTTAATGCGCGCGGTGGACGAGATTTATCGCCGGGAACTGGTGCGCATTTCACAGATGATCCACGCGAAGGTGCCCGCGTCGGTGCGCGAATTCGCGCGGGCGTTTCGTTTTACGAAGAAAAAGGAAAAAGGCCAGGAGTAAATATGGCTGAAGCGGTCTACATTGTCGGAGCGCTGATTACCCTGTCGTGCGCCGTTTTGCTCATGCGCGGTTATGCTCGCGGACACAGCCGTCTCTTACTCTGGAGCAGCCTTTGCTTCTTCGGCCTGGCGATTTCCAATGCTTTGGTTTTTTTGGATATCGTGATTTTCACGGACGTTAATCTTTATCTCTGGCGACTGATCTCTGCCGCGATTGCCATGATGTTGCTGATGTACGGCTTGATTTGGGAGAGCAAATGAACGCGGCCCTCGACGGCTTTCTTCTAGGGGTTATCGCGGCAACCTCGTTTACCGCCGGCATTTTCTTTTTGAGATTCTGGCGGGACACGCGCGATTCTCTGTTTCTGGCGTTTGGGATTGCCTTTCTCGTGGAAGGAGGCAACCGAGTCGGCCTGCTCTTTGCGACGCATAGCAACGAGGCAAGTCCCTGGGTTTATGTGATTCGCTTGCTCGCGTTTCTTTTGATTTTGGCGGCCATCCTTAAAAAGAATTATGGCCCAACCTCCTGACCGCTGGCTCGCGGTGAAAGATCGGCGGTTCAATGCGCACGCGTTGTGCCTTCGCGTAATCGGCGTTAAGATTGCACATTGCATGCATTTCATGGCTTGACCGCCGGCTGTTCTTTGCGCGCGGATTCGGTGGACTGCGGCCCTGATGACGAACGGGATGGACATTCTCGCGATTGGGCTTTACGGGGTCAGCTTTGTCTTTTACGTTTTGAATTTGTACCGCGAGCGCTCCTGGAGCGGCAGGCTGGCCACCGTTGCTCTCCTCCTAGGAATCGCGGCGCACTACTACGCTCTTCTGGAACGCTCGCGGGTGATTCACGCCATTCCCTACGACGATCTTTACGGTTCGATGTCGCTTTTTGCCTGGCTTCTTGCGGTCACATATCTGGGGCTTGAAACCTATCATCGCAAACGCGCGGTCGGGTCGCTGGTCGTTCCGTTTGTGATTTTGTGGCTGCTGGTTGCGGTAATTGTAGCGCCTTCTTCGGTGCAGCATGATCCATCGGCCAATGGAGCGCTGTTTGCCCTCCACATAACCGTAGGCATTCTCGCGTATGCGGCGTTTGGAATTTCTTTTTTGCTCAGCGTGATTTTTCTGGTTCAAAACCGCATTCTGCGTGGCGGGCGTCCCGGCCTGGCGTTCTGGCGCTTTCCCGCGCTGGAAGTGCTTGAGCGCATGTCGCGCTCGAGTGTTTGGGTCGGCCTGATGGCGCTGGCCGCCAGCACGGGACTCGGATTTGCGTGGGAGCATCAGCTCACCGGGCATTTCGCGATCGCCGATCCCAAGGTCTGGATCACTCTTTTCGTGCTCGCCGCCTATGCGACGTATTTGCGGATTGTTCGCACTCCGACATGGCGAGGATCGCGCGCCGCGCTCGTCTGCGCCTGCAATTTTTTGATCGTGCTTTTCAGCTATACGATTGTGAATCTCTATTTCACGAGCTTTCACCGTTTCTTCTGATGAGCCCGGATTCCATCACGGACCCCGTTTCGCGCCATGGCGAAGGCGAGTTTCGCGGACGCTCGGAAATTGCGCTCATCGGATGCAATCACATTAGCGCACCGGTCGAATTGCGCGAACGTGTGGCCTTCACTCCGCAACAGGCATTGCGAGCGGCGCGCGAGTTATGCGAATCCGGCATTCTCGAGGAAGCCGTGGTTGTTTCCACGTGCAATCGCAGCGAGCTCTACGGCGTTTCCGGAACAGAGGGCGGCTCCGCGCCTTTGGAGTTGCTCTCTTATTTTGGCGAATTTCACAAGATCCCTCTTCGCGAACTGGATGGCCGCATGTATCAGCGCGTGGGCGTGCAAGCTGTACGCCATCTCTTCCGCGTAACCTCCGGACTGGATTCCATGCTTCTCGGCGAAGCCGAAATTTTGGGTCAGGTGCGGGAGGCTTACAATCGCGCTTTGGAAAATGGCTCGACCGGTCCGGTATTGAACCGCTTGTTCCAGAGCGCGCTGGAAGTCGGCAAACGCGTTCGCTCGGAAACAGAAATCGGCGCGCGACCGATGTCCGTTGCCGTCGCCGGCGTCAAGCTCGCGGAGCGCATTTTCGGTGAGCTCAAGGGCCGCATTGCCGTGATTGTCGGCGCCGGAACGGTAGCGGAGCAAGTGGTTGAGCACCTTCGCCTGCGCGGCATCGGCGAATTGCGCGTCGTCAATCGTTCCTTTTCGCGCGCTCAGGAACTCGCCTTGCGCATGGGCGGCCAGGCGGTGGAATGGAGTGCGCTCAGCGCAACCCTCGACCAGCCTGATATTTTGGTCACTTCCGTCTCCGGCGCCGAGCCGGTGCTGACCCGCGCCATGCTCGAACGCGCCATGCTGGTCCGCTCCGGCCGCGCCATTTGCGTAATTGACCTGGGCGTGCCGCGCAACGTCGAGCCCCAAGCCGAGGGCATTTACAATGCGTATCTTTTCAACATTGACCACCTCGGCGAAATCGTCGAGCAAAACCGCAAAGCCCGCGAAGCCGAAATCCCCCGCGCCGAGGTTATCGTAGACGAGCATGTGAACAAATTCCTCGGCTGGCAGGCGAGCCTCGAAGGCGCAAGCCTCATTTCCGCGCTCCGCTCTCGCCTGAATGCCGAGCGCGACTCGCTTCTGGCCGCGCGCTTCAACGGTTCTCAATCTTCAGCTGCAGCCGCGCAACGCGAGCAGTTCGAAGAGTTCGCGCGGGAATTGATTGAGCGTATCGTCCAACTCCCGGCCGGGCGCCTGCGCGAGCGGCGCAAACTCAAAAGGCCAATCGAAGGCCTCGTCGGTCTGCGCGAACTTTTCGGACTCGGCGCTGCGGATGATGAGGAGGGATCTTGAAGCTGCGCATCGGTACGCGCGGCAGCAAACTCGCTCTGTGGCAGGCGGAACACATTCGCGACCGCCTGCACCGCGAGCAGGCCATCGGTTCGGAAGTGGTGATCATCAAAACGACGGGCGATAAGTTCTCTTCCGCGGCCGTTCCTGACGTCGGCGGCAAAGGGATATTTATCAAGGAAATCGAAGACGCTCTACTGGAGGGCCGTGTGGATTTGGCCGTTCACAGCTTAAAAGACGTTCCCACTCTGACCCCGCGCGGACTTGTCTTCCCCGCGATTACCAAACGCGAGGATCCGTACGATTGCCTTATCTCACGTTCGGGCAGGCCGCTCGCGGGTTTGCCTGCCGGAGCACGCGTGGGTACCAGCAGCTTGCGCCGCCAGGCGCAGCTTCGATTTCAGCGCGGCGACCTGCAAATCCTGAATCTGCGCGGCAATGTGGACACTCGGTTGCGCAAGCTCGATTCCGGCGAAATGGACGCCATCATAGTCGCGAAGGCCGGTCTTGACAGACTCGGCCTCGCCGCGAGAATTACAGAGACCCTCGCCCCTGATATCATGCTGCCTGCCGTGGGCCAGGGAGCACTGGCTATTGAGTGCCGCGAAAGCGATTCGGGCGTGATCGATGCACTTGCTTCGTTCGACCACGCCGAGACTCGTTCCGCGGTCGCGGCGGAGCGTGCGCTGCTCGCCGAACTTGAGGGCGGTTGTCAGGTTCCGCTCGGTGCCTGGGCGCGCATCGAGAAGCAGCAGCTTCAACTGGATGCGCGCGTTCTGGCTGCTGATGGTTCGGAATGCATCGCTCGCCACGCCAACGGTTCTGCAGACGCCGCCGAAAAAATCGGCCGTCAGCTTGCGCGGGAACTGCTCGCCGCGGGCGCGGATCGCCTGCTTCGTCTGGCAGGAAGGAGTGTCAGTGGCGCCTGAACAGAAGTCCGCGTCGAGACGAATCGTACTTACTCGCGCCAGCGGGCAAAATGAAACTCTCCGCGCGGAGCTTTTGAGGCAACTCGGCGGCACCACGCAAATTTTCGAACTGCCGTGCGTCGAATTTCGCGAGCCGGATGAAACCGCGGCGCTTGACGACGCCATTCGTTCGCTCGCCGACTTTGCGTGGATTTTTTTTACCAGCCAAAACGCTGTACGATATTTCGTCCGCCGAATGCATGCGCTTGGCACTCCACCGCAGAACCTGCCTAAGGCTGTCCGTGTAGGCGCCATCGGCCCAGCCACGGCAGAAGCGGCTATATTCGAGGGCTTTTCTGTAGCGTTTGTGCCCGCCGCCGGCACTGGCCGCACCTTTGCCGCTGCATTCAAAGATTCCGTCCGGAGTACCGCAGGGATGGAAGTGAAAAATTCCACCGCTGCATTTCTGCGCGGCGTGGCCGGAATGAAAATTCTTGTCCCGCGCAGCGATTTGGCCCTTCGGGATCGCGGAGCTGCCGACTGGACCGAATCTCTCTCCGCCGCGGGCGCAAAAGTGATTACGGTCACCGCCTACAAAACCTGCGCGCCGCGGGCCCTCAGCGGCTCTGTGCTCAACCAAATTCTGCAAGACGGCGCAGACTGTTTCGTTTTTGCCAGCCCTTCCGCCTTTGAAAATTTCGCAAATGCGGCAGGCACTGAGAATTTGCGCCGCCTTTCCGGTGAATCTGTTTTCGCGGCTATAGGTCCAACCACTGCGGCGACGATTCGTGCCGCTGGTTTGCGCTGCGCTATCGAATCGGCGGAGCCGAATCCCAAACGCCTCGCGCAGGCCATCGCTGCCCAACTCACCCCGAGCGGCGCCGCGGTCCCCGGCGCAGCCGCCGCCACGCGCGAAACCGCCAAACACGGAGCGAAATTCGTATGAGCTTCCCAGCCCATCGCCCGCGCCGCTTACGATCGAGCGAAGCGCTGCGCAGCCTCGTTCGGGAAACGCGGATTTCTACCGCCAGTCTCGTTTATCCGATGTTCGTTTGCCCCGGCAGCGGCGTGCGCGCGCCGGTGAATTCCATGCCCGGTGTCGCGCAACAATCCACCGACAAACTTGTGGAAGAAGTGCGCGAAGTCGCGGATCTGGGCATTCCTGCCATCATTTTATTCGGTCTGCCCGAACACAAAGACGAGAAGGGAACCGAAGGGTACGCCGCCTCCGGCGTCGTGCAGCGCGCGATCGAGGCGATCCGCAAAGCCCGTCCCGAAATCCTCGTTATCACCGACGTCTGTCTTTGCGAATACACCAGCCACGGCCATTGTGGCGTGCTTGAAGGCGAAAAAGTCGCCAACGATCCGACGCTCGAACTGCTCGCCGAAATGGCGCTGTCGCACGCGCGCGCCGGCGCGCACGTCGTCGCACCATCGGACATGATGGACGGCCGTGTCGCCGCCATTCGCAAAAAGCTCGACGCCAACGGGTTCGCCGAAATTCCCATCCTCTCTTACGCGGCGAAATATTGCTCCGGTTTTTACGGGCCGTTTCGCGAAGCCGCGCAATCCGCGCCGCAATTCGGCGACCGCCGCAGCTATCAGATGGATCCGGCGAACGCGCGCGAAGCTCTGAAAGAAGTCGCTCTCGACCTGGAAGAAGGTGCGGACATCATTATGGTCAAGCCGGCGCTGCCGTATCTGGACATCATTCATCGCGTGCGCGAGGCTTTCGACGTTCCGGCGGCCGCCTACAACGTCAGCGGCGAATTCGCCATGGTCAAAGCTGCCGCGCAAAACGGCTGGATTGACGAGAAGCGCGTGGTGCTGGAAATTTTCACCGCCATCGAGCGCGCGGGAGCCTCCATTGTGCTCACTTATCACGCAAAGGATTTGGCGCGCTGGCTTAAAGCCTGCTGAGCGCCGCAAAGCTCTCGATGGCCGCCAAGTCTCAATTGAATCCGTCCCGAAGCACGGAAATTCGCAAGCGCGCGGAGGAGTCCCTCGTCGGCGGCGTCAATAGTCCGGTGCGCGCATTTCAATCTGTCGGCGGCGGCGCGCTCATCGTCGAGCGTGCTTCCGGCTCGCATCTCTGGGATGCCGATGGCCGCGAGTACATCGATTTCATCGGCTCTTGGGGTGCGTTGATTCACGGGCACGCGCATCCCGCAATTGTTGCCGCGATTCAAAGCCAGGCAGCGCTGGGAACCAGCTTCGGCGCCACTACAGAACTGGAGGTTGAGCTCGCCGAGGGCATCCGCCGCGCCATTCCTTCCATCGAAAAAGTCCGTTTCGTCAGCTCCGGCACCGAAGCCGCCATGTCCGCTATTCGCCTTGCTCGCGCATTCACCCGGCGCGATCTAATTCTCAAATTCGAAGGCTGCTATCACGGCCACGCGGACAGTTTCCTTTCCCAGGCCGGCTCTGGCCTGGCTACTCTTGGAATTGCCTCCAGCCCGGGCGTCCCGGCAACCCTCGCGGCGCTCACCCTCAACGTTCCTTACAACGATATTATTGCTGTGGAAAAAATATTCGCCGCGCATTCCGACAAAATCGCCGCTGTCATCGTCGAGCCGGTCGCCGCGAACATGGGCGTAGTCTCTCCCCGGCCGGGATTTCTTCCCGGACTTCGTCAGATCACTGAACGCGCCGGCGCGCTTCTGATTTTCGACGAAGTGATTACCGGCTTCCGCCTTTGCCATGGTGGGGCGCAATCGTTGCACAGCGTCACGCCCGATTTGACCATCCTCGGAAAAATCATCGGAGGCGGCTTGCCCGTCGCCGCTTATGGCGGGCGGGCCGAAATCATGAATCAGGTTGCGCCGCTCGGGGCCGTCTACCAAGCTGGAACGCTTTCCGGCAATCCCCTAGCCATGCGCGCGGGCCTCGAAGCGCTGCGCCTCGCCGCTAATCCAAATTTCTATAATGACTTGAATTCCCGCGCACAAAATTTCTCGGAAGCGCTGCGCGCAGTGGTTCGCGATTCAGGAGTTGCAGCGCGGGTGAATTCCGCGGGATCGCTGGTCACTCTGTTTTTTTCTTCCGAACCAGTCACCAATTACAAGGATGCGAAAAAATCGGATACGCGGCGCTTCGCTGCGTTTTTTCGAGCCATGCTTGAACGCGGCATTCTTCTCCCGCCTTCGCAGTTCGAGGCGCTGTTTATCTCCGCCGCGCACACCGACGCCGATTTCGAGCGCACCCTCGACGCCGCGAAAGAGTCTTTCGCCTGCATGGCTCCGGCGTAAGCGAGCCTGTGGCCGCCGCCAGACACATTCGCTTTCACGCTATTGCAGCAGCCGATCCACAGGCGGCGTCACGAAATCGTTTTTATAAACCACGCCGCCCTTCATCACGAACTTCACGTTTTCGAGCTGCTTGATATCCGCGAGCGGATTTCCAGCCACCGCGATCATGTCCGCATATTTCCCCGGGTCAATCGCACCCACATTTTGCGACCAGTAATAAGTATCGAAATCCGGATTTGCGTAGTTCGATTTTAGCCGCTCATCTTCCGTGGGCTCACTATCCGATAAACTCATCGGATGATACGGATCCATCACCCGCGCCGCATTAAGCGTGGCGGAACGAATCGCCTCGAGCGGCGTCATCCCGTATTTCACCATGTATTCGAACTCCTTCGCTTGCGTTCCGTGCGGAAACGGCCCTGCATCCGTGCCAAACGCAATCTTGATGCCCGCCGCCAGGGCCTTTTTGAAGCTCACTTCGTGCACGCTCGCCCGACTTGCAATTCCATCTGTTTCCCGTAAGTCCTCCGGCGCTATCAATTCATACACATACAGCGTCGGCACCAGCCAGATTCCTTTGGCCTTCATCTCGCGAATGTCGTAATCGCTCAAATCCAGTCCGTGCTCAATCGAATCCACACCCGCGTCCACGCAGTTCCGCAATCCTGGATCCGTGTACGCATGGCAGGCCACTTTGCGTCCCCAGCGGTGCGCTTCATCGACGATGGCTTTTAATTCATTCAGCGTGAACGTCGGCGTGCTCACCAGTTGCCCGTGACGCGTGAACCGCGAACTTCCCGTCCCGTACACTTTGATGAAATCCGCGCCATATTTAATCTGCTCGCGCACCGCTTTCCGCGCGTACTCGGCACCATCCACAATCTGCACGCCCGTTGGCACGGTCACTTCGGGCGAATATCCCAGCAGCGGATAGCTTCCCGTCACCGACATCGCCCGCGTCGCCACCCACAATCGCGGGCCCGCGATGATTCCCATGTTGATCGCCTTCTGCACGTCCACATCGCTGAACATCGCGCCTTCCGTTTCGCAATCACGCATCGAAGTGAATCCCGCGTCCAAATCGCGCCACGCATTTTTGATCGCTTCGATGGTTCGGAATTGATACGACTCTTTCAGCAGTTGCTGGTCATAACGCCCGTGATCTTCGCCGGTCAAGAAAATGTGCTCGTGCGCGTCAATCAGCCCAGGCAGCACGAACGCGTTCGACAAGTCCACCACGCGTGCGCCCGCTGGAATCGGCTGTTCCGCCTCGCGCGTCACGCGCTCGATGCGGTGCCCGTGAACAATAATCAGCATGTTCGACAGCACGCGCCCGCTGTGTATATCGAGCAGCTTTCCCGCTTTTACGTATGTTGTGGGAAGGGTCCGCGGCCTCTTGTTCTGCGCCGCCCCCTGTGCGAGTATGCTCCCGGCGGAGATTCCCAAAACGCAAAATGCCAATGCCCAAAACCTGCAAAAGAGCGATGAGAAGCGGCGCATTTTCTCCTCCTATAAACGCAATCATTCGAAATGGCCGTTATTCTAGAACCAGCTCGACGCCAGTTGAAGAAAAATCGCGTGCAAGCCCATCCACGCGATTCACAAGCCACTCCATTCATCGGCAGAAACACCAATTTTTCTGATTTTTTGAGCAGAGCTCACCTTGACGCATTTTCTTGCGTGCGAGTTGTTCTGCGGACCGACAGCCTAAAACAAATTCCACAAAAACTGGTTGTAAACCTCATGGTGGTACTGCACTTCGGGCGGCTTGACGAATGTGCCCAGCAACCGCGGGCAGCGGTCCGCCGATGCCTGCTTCAGGTCCGCAAAACGCTTTTTCACGTCTTCGCCCAGAATCTGGCCCATCCAGGACGAATTATTGAAGTTATCGAGCGCCGTGTAAATGTTGTCGGGCAGGTACCGCTCGGCTTGCCGCAGGTTCTTGATTTTCGCGGTTTCACCCTGAATGCCTGTTTTGAAAATCGCATAGAGCACGAGATACGGATTTGCGTCTGGCGCCACGGATCGAAACTCCACGCGCATGCTCCGCTCGTTGCCAATCGGGATGCGAATCATCGCACCGCGGTCCACGGCCGAGGCTTTCAACTGGTTTGGCGCTTCAAAGTGCGGATCGAGGCGCCGGTACGCATTCACGCTCGAATTCATAATGAGGCAGAAATCGTTTCCGTACGTGAGCACGCGATCCACAAACGACCATCCAAGCTTGCTCAGCTTCTCTTCGCCCTTCGGATCCCAGAACAAATTCTTCCCATTCTTGCTGATCGAAAGATTTGTGTGCATTCCGCTGCCGTTCACACCAACCACAGGCTTGGGCAAAAATGAAGCGGTCAAACCCATGTTCGTGGCAATCTGACGGCAAATCAGCTTGTAAAGCTGAATTCGATCTGCCGCCGACACGGCGTCGCCGTACGAATAATTGATCTCAAATTGGGAAGGCGCCACTTCCGGATGGTCCTTTTCGTTCTGAAAACCCATCGCGCGCTGCACTTCGGCAGTCGTGTCGATGAACGTGCGCAGCGGATCGCCCGGTAAGGAATGGAAGTAGCCGCCGGTGTTGACGTACTCGAATTTCAGCGTCTCGTGATAACGCCGCTCGGCATCAACGCCCTTGAACAAAAATCCTTCGATCTCGTTAGCCGCGTTCAGCGTGTACCCTTCTTCTTTGTACATTGCATCAACGAAACCTTTCAGCATCCCGCGCGAGTCCGCTCGATACGGCGTGCCGTCCTTGTCGATGACGTCGCCAAAAACCAGAACCTTGCCCGGGCCGAAGACATCCGCCGGCGCCCAATAGAAGGATCCCCAGTCGATCGACAGGCGCAAGTCGCTCTCCCGCTGCGCAGTGAATCCGCGAATCGAGGAGCCATCAAACGTCAAGTTATCGAAGCTCTTCACCATGAACTTCTTGTCGTAGTCGAGCATGTGCAACCGGCCTTCCAGGTCGCTGAACAGCACTGTAATGGCCTTGATGCGCTTCTCGTCGGTCAGGTACTTTAGCCGCTCTTCCCGCACCTTGTGGGCGGAAACTCGTTCCTGACGCTGCTTTTTCGCTTTCAGATTGAGCTCCTCGAGCTCATCATAGGAAAGGGCCAAAAAGTTGCGCAATTCGTTCGACATGCTTCTCCTCGAGGCGCCGCCTCAAACACTCCTGAGATTTCAATCGCTGTAACGCAGAGCCGCGAGAACATTGCGGGTCCCGTTCAGGATCGAGGCGCTAACCTAGCGTTGACCGAGCCGAACGTCAAAGGCCAAAATGGCCGCCTGCACAATTAAACTCATAGAACCGAGAGCGTTTGACGCGCAAAAGCGTGTTTAAGCCGGAGAACAGCTCAGGCCAGTGAAATGTGCCCTTATTCCCTTTCCCAAACGAAAGACAGGAAGTGTGCAAAACCTTGCGAGCTTCGAATGCCTCTGCGCACGCTGTCGGCAGTTCACATTTCTCAAGGAATGTCTCGGCTATTTGTAATCTGCTGACACGAGGCCCTGGATTCTGTTGCGGTCGATGCTGAAAGCTGCGGCCGACGCCATACGGCATCGGCCGTTTGGAAGGCAGATGCTTGATTCCTTATTATTTACCTGCGTCCGCCGTGTCCATGATTTCCGCGTCCGTGGTTTCCGTGGCCATGGTTCCCTCCATGAAATTCGCCGCGCCCTCGAGCCGCACCGTTCGCTCGGAAACCGCGGTTTCCATGAAATCCCCGATTATCGCCGCCAAAATGGCCACGTGCACCACGAAACCTGAAATCACGACCGCCATTGCGACGATTGCCACGGAAGCCCGCACTGCTATGAAAATCCCGCCCAGCACGGAAGACTCGGCGATGGTTTCTTCCGAATGCCTCGGGTCCACGGAAGTCGTTGCGTCCATCGTGGCCTCGCCACCCATCGCGCCCATGGAAGTCCCGCCAATTGTCACCGCGGAAATCGCGCCAGCGGTCGCCATCACGGTAATACCGCCAGCCATCATGGTCGTGGAAGTAGACCCATGCCGGATCGTCAAAGTCAAAATCTCGGCGCCCGTAAAATGCCGGTCCGTAGAATCCTCGGAACCATGGGCCTGCTCCGATGAAAACGCCATTCACAAACCATTCCGGTCCATAGTAGCCGTATGGAGCGCATGCGTACGGTCGATAAGGGTAGTAGCCGTAGGGGCAAACAGGCGGCGGCCCAACATAGACTGGAGTGCCGATTCCAATGCCGATTCCTACACGCACCTGTGCGTTTGCGGTACCTGCCATTGCTCCTGCCAGAGCGACAACAAGTCCGATCGCTGCGTATTTTAGAGTTTGCATTTTCGGACCTCCTGCCGGATTTGAATCCTTCACTCGCAACATGATTTTCACGCGGGCAAGAAGCCTGCCAAACACTCGAAATTAGTCTAATTCATTCTTTTTGTGTCTCTTACACGTAGACGGCGTCTCTGGTACTACCAAGGGTAAGCGTGCCAAACCCACCACCAGGTGCGTGATTTCAACCACCGACATACGGGCGAAGTACTGAAGTGAGTAAAAACCGCGAATTCGCTCTTATTGCCAAGAAAGAGAAGCTCTCTGCGCGATACGCGTTCCACTTGATGTGTTTATGCGTGCACAGGAAGACTCCGCCGAAAAACTCCAGCCGAGAGCGGCCATCCTGCTTTTAGGGCATCTTAGATTAGCTTCCGTGCGCCAAGGATCCTTCAATAAAGCTTTCGATGTTTTTCTGCAATGCGGGCAGCGCTCTTGGGTTCACATAGAGCATGTGACCGACCGGATAAAAATATTCATGCACATCCGCACGTCGCGCAGCGGGAATGTCCATGTGCTCAATGGTGTAATCTGTCGCGAAGAACGGTGTGGCCATGTCGTAATAGCCATTATTGAACATTACCTGCATGCCCGGATCGTTGTTCATCGCCCTAGCCAGGTCGGGAGCAACATTGCGCGATTGCAGATTGCCTACTCCCGCACCCAAATCGTTTAGCGGAGAGCGAAACTTCCAATCCCACGAGCGAAAAACGGTTCCGCTGACCTGTTCATACAAACGACTGCTTTTGTAATCCAACGTCCGGCTCAGGTAATTGTCAAAAGCCGCAGTGAGCGCGCCTGTGATTGCGGAGTCGGTAGCACCTGATGCGCCGAAACCGGACCTGGGAAGCAGCGGCTGCAATTCTGGAATTGTGAACCGGGCATCGTACCGTCCAGTCATTGGTCCTTCGGATCCCATCAGTCGGCGGCGAAAGACAGGCAAGGTCATCCGCAGGTTTGCCTCCATCCATAGACTGGCAGGAATGCCGGTGAGCTGCGACAATCGCCCTGCGATCTGCTGTTTCTGATCAGCGGCAAGCGATGCGCCCGCAAAAAGCGCCATAAGGTATCGTCCTGCCGCGAAATGCTCGGCTTGCTGAACCAACGCCGAAAGACTGGTTGGCTCAGGGCTCAGCTTATGGTGATACCAGGCGACCGCCGCATAAGAAGGCAAATAGAGCGCATAAGGGAGGTCATTTCCGGCACTAAAATTGAGAGTCGCAAAGTCCAAAACCGTCGAGCACATAATTACGCCATTCAGATAAATGCCCTGGCCGACCAAATCATCCGAAAGAATCGCATTGCGCGTGGTGCCATAGCTCTCGCCGAGCAGGAATTTTGGCGAATTCCAGCGACCGAAGCGCGTAATGTATCGCTGGATAAACTGTGCGAATGCCGAAGCATCTTCATTGAAGCCGTAAAACATTTTTGGCGTGCCTTTTCCAACAATACGGCTGTAGCCCGTGCCAACAGCGTCGATGAAAACCAGATCGGTGCGATCGAGGATGCTGTGATTGTTGTTCACCAACTGATAGGGCGGTTGCTCTTGCTTAATTTCGTCTACCCCCGGCCAAATGAGCCGGCGTGGGCCGAAACCGCCGATGTCCACGAGCGCCGAGGCGTAGCCGGGTCCGCCGTTGTAGGCGAAAGTAATCGGTCTGGTGGCAGCATCTTTGCCATCTTCGGTGTACGCAATGTAGAAAACGCTGGCAGTTGCCTGATGTTTATCGTTGTAAAGGAGCAGTGTTCCGGCCGTGGCTGTGTACGGGATCTTCTGACCGTTAATCGTAACGCTTGCATGCGTAACCACCGTGCGTTCCTTTGGCACCTTGAGCGTTGTGGCAGCGGCTGCTGGTTCTGGCTTAGCCCCGGGATTCGGCTCCTGAGCCGCAGCTTGCAAAATCCCCAGCGCGATAAACAGAAAAAAGACTGCGAAAAAACGAGTGAGTAGCCGGTTCATGAGTCCTCCAGAAAAATTCGCATGAAAATTCACTGCACGACGTCGAGACAAATAAAAAGTCCGGCGAACATTTAGATGCCAGAGGCACTCTGCACGAAAGCGATACGTTCCGACATAATCTTATGCAGATTTCCGTCTGACCGCGCAGGCAGAAAGTTCGAAGCTGCATCTTCGATAACGCGCGCTGCTATCCTCGGCCGTGCGCTGAGGCGCCAGCGATAAACGCATCAATATTTGTCTGCAACATCGGCAACGCTTTCGGATTCACGTACAGCATGTGGCCCACCGGATAGTATTTGAATTCGATGTTCGCGCGCTCCGAAGGAGGAAGCACCATGTGCTCCACGGTGTACTCGGTTGCAAAAAATGGCGTGGCCATGTCGTAGTATCCATTGTTGAACAAGACGTGCATGCCCGGATCATTATTCATCGCCCGCTCGAGCGAAGGCGCGACGTCCGGCGAAAAGCTGCCGCCGCTCAGCTCGGAAAGCGGTGTGCGGAAGCGAAAATTCCACTGCCGGCCGACGGCGAAACTCAATTGCGTATAGATGCGATCGCTTTTGTAGTTGAGCGTATGCCGCACGTAGTCGTCGAAAGTCGCCGTCAACGCACCCATGATTGCGGTCGAAGCAGCTCCGGCGCCGCCTTGGCCGCCGATCGGCAGCAGCGGCTCCAGTTCCGGCGTAGTAAAGCGGGAGTCGTAGCGTCCTGTGGCCGGACCCTCGGAGCCCATCAGCCTGCGCCGAAAAACACGCAGCGACATTCGCAAATTGGATTTCAACCAGAGATCTTCGGGTATGCCTGTAAATTGCGAAAGTTGATGCGCAATCTGTTGCCTTTGAGACGCCGGAAGCGTACTGCCGGCGAAAAGCGCCTGCTCGTAGGGGCCGGCGGCGAACTGTTTTACCTGTTCAATGAATTTCGGCAGGCTGGCCGGCTCGGGATTGAGCTTATGGTGATACCAGGCAGCAGCGGCGTACGAAGGCAGATACAGTGCGTACGGCAAATCGTTTCCCGGTGCGAAACCGAGTGTCTGAAAATTCAGCACTGTGGAGCACATGATTACCCCGTTCAGGTAGACGCCTTGTTGCACTAAATCCTGTGCCAGCACCGCGTTTCGAGTCGTTCCGTAGCTTTCGCCCAGGAGGAACTTCGGAGAATTCCAACGCCCAAACTTTGAAATGTAGCGCTCAATAAATTGCGCAAAGGCCGCGCCGTCTTCGGAGACACCATAGAACATCTTGGGCGTGCCTTTTCCGACGATTCGGCTGTAGCCAGTTCCAACCGCGTCAATGAAGACCAGATCCGTGCTTTTCAGAATGCTGTACTGGTTATTCACGAGCCGGTACGGGGGTAGCTCATCACGAATGTCCCCGACTGCCGGCCAAACGATTCGCCGCGGGCCAAACCCGCCGATATCCACCAGCGCCGAAGCCCCACCCGGGCCGCCATTATAGGCGAAGGTCACGGGCCTGTCGGCGCTGTCCTTGACACCATCTTTGGTATAGGCAATGTAAAAGACGCTCGCTGTGGGCTCTTGCTTTTTGTTGTAAAGGAGAAGTGTTCCCGCGGTTGCGGTGTAAGGAATTTGCTGCCCGTCAATGGTTACGTTGGCGTGCGTGACCGCCTGTCGCTCCTTAGGAATCGCTGGGGTCTTTTCCCCGGGTGCGCTCGCTGGTTTGCCCTTCGATTCCATCACCTGCTGCGCTCGCGCCGCAAACGGCGTTGCTGCAAAGACAAAAAAGATTGCCAGGCACAACGCAAATGAGTGCTTCATGAAATCCTCCGACTGTAGGTCATTTTGAAAATTTGCGAACCGTGGATGGTATCACGCCAGCGTTCATCGTGCGATGTTTCACATCGGCCAAATAGCACCGTTACCGAGCTTGTGTTTCAAGTATTTCGCAAGCCAAAGTGAACAGTTGATTCCAACTTGAAGAGGCGGCTGCGGCTGCAGGCCAACAAAGATTGAGGGCGCGATCACCATCAGGCAATCGCGCCCTCAAAAATCGAGCCGTAAGTTTACAGGCTTCCGGGTCAATCGGGCGACCCACCAGCCTTTCGGCTAAGGCGTCTTCCAAACTGATGCGTACACCTGCTAACTCTTCAATTCAGTCGGGCCTCCGCAACAGCCGCGAAGCCGTCGCAAGTCTCGATCCGAATCTCGGAGCCTCCGAGAACCTTGACACAAACCCGCTGCGCAACCGCATTAAGCTGCTGCACCTCGAAGCCCGCATCGTTTCTCGGAGCTTCCACGCCAACGCCACGTCGCAATCGCCATTAGGCGTCTGCTTCACCGTGTCAGTCGCGAAGTCTTCCGACTCCGCGGTTACGTTCAACCCTGTGAAAACGGTTAAGTATTCACAGCTGCCGAATCGAACCGTGGAGTCTCGTAGCTTCCGGTTCAATCTGCAGCGCAAAATAAATGTTTCGCGTCCCGACGTCAACACAAATCGCGAAAAATATCTGTGCAAATCTGTGGACGACTGTGGAAAATCTGCCTGAGAAAAACTTGCAGTTTGGTTGAAAAATTACTACCAACGCGCTGCGAATTGCGTATTCTTCGACCGCAATTCCGTTCGTTTACTCTGCGCTACCCGTTGCCGGCCACGCGTAAAATCGCGCTCACAATCGATTTTCATCTTTGAACTTTTTCCTGCGGCGCCTCTGTATCTGCTGCGTGCCAGTCCACCATTTTCCAGGTTGGATCCGGGTCATAGGTGGTCATTGCCGCCGCGGTTTCATCCGTACGCGGCCCCAGATTTTTTTCATAGACGCGCCCTTGCTGATTCACGATAAATGTCATCACACCGGAATTGCCCCACTTGTCTGGGTAGGCGACCAAAGCAAAGCCGCCGATCATGTTTCCGTTGATGATGTAATTGTATTCTCCACCCGGCGCGTGCGGGCCCTGACGCGTCAAAATTTTGAAGTAGTATCCGTGAAAAGGATGACGCGGAGCGCCCGAAGCATTTGCACTCCCGCTGCCAGATGATGAATTTCCCGCTGCGCGATTTCCCGGGCCATAGCCTTCCGCTCGCGCTTCCGCCACCAACGATCCAAGCGGGCTCGGCGTATCGCCCTCAGCGGTTTCCCAATACAGTCCATCATGCGTTCCCGGCGTACTGACGAACTTTTGCGCAAACGCGCAGACGCCGTCGTGCCCCCAGTCGTTGTCCTCAAAATATTGCCACTGCGCCAGCACGTATGCCCGTGCGGTCGAAATCGCCGATAGCTCATTTTCACCAATGCGCCGGCTCAAAATCTGCTGCAAGCCGTCCTTCGTGTCAAAAAACCACTGATTCGGATGCGCTTCGATTTCAATGGGAACCGGAAAGGGCCAACCGTTCTTTCCCACCAGCACGGTGAAGCTGGTGTTGCTTTGCTTTTGCAATTGAACCGATTGCTGCAGTGCCGCATCGAAATCTGCCAGATCCTTTTCGTCTTCTACCGGATCACCAGACAGCAAATCGTCGTACTGAGGACCGAAAAGCTTTCGCAGGGCCGCGTGATCTTTCGCACTTACCGCTTGGACCAGGGCGTGCATCGCGTCTTCCGGGGAAGAAAATGTTTCCTGCCCCAAGGCTTGCGTATTTGCGGGCGTGGCGCCACCGAGAAAAACGATGCTCATCGCCAAAAGGCCGACAAGCATTCTCGCGAATTCAGGCAGCTCCCAAAAATCTCGGTTTGCTCTCATAGCGCACCTCGATGCCCATGCGGACGCGACGGCGCCGGCCGACGCGGCTGCGGTCGCGGCGCCGCTCTTGGCGCTTGACGTGGTGGCGGCTGGAATCGCTGGACCGGACGAGTCATCTGCTGACGGCTCTGGGTGCCGCGCTGCTGCGCTGCTCGCGGATTGAAAAACGTTTCGTTCGTTCCAAATGCGTGAGGCGCAGGCCGTTCCACGGAACGGCTTTGCTGCGGAGCCGGCTGGAACTGGCGTTGCTGATACTGGGGACGCGTCTGATATTGCGGCTGTCGTTGCGCTGGCCGCGGTTGGTTTTCCGGACGCGCTTGACGTGGCGGCGTCGGCCGCACATCTTCCTGAATGCGCTGCTGTGGCGGCCGTCCCGGTAGCGGCGCTTGATGTCCTCTGAATTGGTTCAATCGCGGATCCGCAGTATTGATGTTGCGTTCGATTACGCGATTGTTGATTTGCGGCCTGCCCGGAGCCGGGGCGCCGCCGCGATTCCGCGACACATTGTTAAAATTAACATTACGGTGCACGCTGTTGTACCGATTGATGTTCTGTACATTCACCACGCGGTTCACCACCGTTCGATTCACCGATACGTTTGTGACGTTCACGCTGTTATTGATATATACATTGCGCACACGAATGTCGTTTCTTTCTACGTAGGGGCGCGCCCTTCGCTGCCATTCTTCGTTTCCCCGCCATCCCGTGTAGAAAAACCGGTGGTGCTGCCAGTCGGCGTCCCGATTGAGCCAAATCCCAATGTGAAAACCTCTTCCGAACGAAAATCCGAAGCTGAATCCGCCGTTGTAGTAGCATCGCTGGTAATAAATAATTGCCGGATCGTACGTGGGCACGTAAATATACTCGGGACTGGCCGGCCAGATCTGAATGTAACCTTCGTTGTAAACAATCTGCCATTGCGGAGTGGAAATCAGGTTGCCCTCATCATACGCCATCCGCCGCAAGCGTTGGATGGACATCATCACATCGGTTGATTGGTTTACATAGGCCTGGCCGACGGCGGTCGTCCAATCCATTTTCTCGTCCATCATGTAGAGCACTTCGGGATAGTGGGCAACGGACCTCACGCTGATATCCCATGGTTGGTCATCTACACCGTCTTCGCCGTAAGCCTGCACGTACCGCGCGGCTTCATCAATTTGGTCTGTGAACGTCGCCGCCGGAAGCACCTGTGCGAGCAGCGGGTCAGGATAGAGCGCAATCGGCGCCAGTAAATTGTCGAGTTGCTCCGGCGAATAGGGGACGTACTGATAATTTTGATCGTACTGATCGGGATAATTCTGGTCTTGCGGCTGATACGAGTCTTGGTTTGCCAAATACTGCGACCGCGAATTCGCTCGCGCACCAACCGCGTCCGTCCCGGCATTTCCGGCAATTGGCAAAAACAGAAGTGCTATCCAAAGTCCGCATGAGACCGCCAGCGCTTTGCGCATAAAATGGCCTCCTTAGCCCAGCTCTTGCACGGATGGCGTAGATGTTGTTACAAGTCAGGCCGCGCCGGAAACGCGTTTTTATCTCACGGTGCGCTTCCTACCCCCGGGGCTGGAAACACAGCGATTCTATCACGTGCCCCTCGTTTTGGGAGTCCTCCGGCATGACCGCTGTTCCATCGAAGCATGCCGCAATGATGTGTCCAAGAAACACCTAGTTTGCCAGGTCAACTCGCCGCAGTTTTCTGCACCAGTACAAAAGGAATTTCTCCGCTAGAGCTGTAGCGAGCTGCTTCGAATCTCAGTAAGATAAGTAATTGCAGCGGTTTTGCCGGCGACCTAGGACTCAAGCGTTTTCGCCGCATTCATAGCACCATCTTCGGAGGACGTCATGCTCAAAACTCGCGGAAACAGAATTACCTGGCTCGGTCACGCCACTTTCAAGATCACCCTTGCCAACGGCAAAGTTCTTCTCCTTGAAGCTTGGGTCGAGGGCAATCCTGCCTGTCCAAAATCTGAAAAAAGGCTCGATCGCGTGGATTTCATGCTACTCACGCATGGTCACGGCGATCACATCGGCGACGCAATCTCTATCGCGAAGAAATTCAAGCCGCAGGTCATAGCTATTTACGAAACCGCCGGCTGGCTTGAATCGAAGGGAGTGAAAAACGTCACGGGCATGGGCAAAGGCGGCACCACAAAAGTCGGCGAACTCGAAGTCACCATGGTCCACGCCATCCATTCCAATAGCATTCAGGACGGAGACAAACTGCTCTACGGTGGGGAACCGGCCGGATATGTCGTCCGCCTCCCGGGAGACCTCATACTTTATCACGCGGGCGACACCAACGTTTTCGGAGATATGAAGCTCATCAGCGAACTTTATTCTCCCGAAGCCGCCATGCTTCCCATTGGCGGATTCTACACCATGGGACCGCGCGAAGCCGCGCTGGCCATTCGTCTGCTCAACGTGAAGCACGTTATTCCCATGCACTACGCAACGTTTCCCGCGCTCACCGGCACGCCCGAGGAACTCAAAAAGGAGACCCAGGGTATTACCGGCCTCGAAATCCACGCGCTCAAACCCGGGGAATCCATCAGCTAGACGCGTTTTAAGAATAATTTTTTACGCGCATAAAATTGCGTCGCGAGCGGGCGCAAACGTGCCGGGCAAAGATTTCGTCAGTGGCCGACGCAGACCGCGTATTCGGCGACGCTGCGCGTTGGAGCAAGATTTCCGGCAATGTAGTATGGTAGCGCCAGCATGGCTTCCAGTTCCTCAATACGAAAAGTGCGTAAGCGAGCTGTGTCTGAAGCGGAGTTCGACACGGGCACGGGTTTTTCCACGCAGAACGAAGCGAAAATAGGCAAGGAGCTTCCTGCGGAAAGCGATGCGACGGCGGTAACGATGGCGGAGGTGTTCCGAGCGGGCGGGATGCTGGCGAAGTGTCATCCCGGATACGAATTCCGCGCCGCGCAGCTGGAAATGGCGGAGATGGTCGACGCGGCGTTCGCACGCCATCAGCACGCGCTGATCGAAGCGGGAACGGGAACGGGAAAAACGCTGGCGTATCTGATTCCGGCGATTCGCAGCGGAAGACGCGTAGTGATTTCGACGGCCACAAAATCGCTGCAGGAACAGCTTTTTCAGAAGGACATTCCGTTTCTGCGGAAGCATTTTGCGCCGGAACTGAAAGTGGCGCTCATGAAAGGGCGAAACAATTTTGTCTGCCGTGAGAAAGTGCGCCTGATGGAAGGGCAGCCGGTGCTGCGCGGAATAGATGAAATGGACTGGTTTGCGCAGATTCGCGACTGGGAAAAGCTGACGGAGACGGGGGATCGCGCGGAGCTGAATTTTTTGCCGGACGATGCGGAATTGTGGAACCGGATCGATGCGCGGAGGGAAACATGCACGGGTCAGAAATGTCCGCAATTTCCGCAATGTTTTTTGACGGCGATGCGGCAGCGGGCGCAGGAAGCGGACGTTCTGATTGTGAATCATCATTTGTTTTTTGCGGATCTGGCGCTGCGGCAGGAGGATTTTGGCTCAATTTTGCCGGAGTACGATGCGGTGATTTTTGACGAGGCGCACGAGATTGAGGACGTGGCCAGCGATTATTTCGGGCGGGAGATTTCGAGCCGGCAGTTCGACGAACTGGCACGCGACGGCGAGCAGATTCTGCGGATGCTGAACTTGGGCACGGCAGTCACACGGCGGCCACTGGCGCAGGTTCGTGAGCGAGCGCGCACATTTTTTGAGGGCTTCGGGCAAAGGGAGGGCCGGTTTCTGTTTGAACGCGCAGAACGCGCGGGGTTTTTGGAGCGGAACCGCGAGGCGTATGACGGCTTACTGGCGGCGCTAAAACGCCTGGAAACGGAACTGGCGACGTTGCGCGAGAAACCGGAAGAGCTGCTGAATCTGGCGCGGCGCGCGACCGAACTGAGGCGGGAACTGGCGTTTTTGCTGGAGAGCGACGAGAAAACCAATGTGTATTGGTTCGAGCGACGCGGTAAGGGAGTTTTTCTGGCAGCGACGCCGATTGACGTCAGCGAAATCATGCGCGAAAGGCTTTTTGAGCAATTCGACACGATTGTGCTGACGTCGGCGACGCTGGCGGTGGGCGGGCGATTCGATTATGTAAGGCGCCGGCTGGGAATTTCAGCGGCGCAGGAGAAGGTTGTGCCGCAGGAATTTGATTATGCCAAGCAGGCGCTCTTGTACATTCCTAAAAATTTGCCGGACGTGCGGGATGCGAATTTTGGTTCGCGGGCAACGGAAGAGATCGCGGAGATTTTGAAGCTGACGCGCGGGCGTGCGTTTTGCCTGTTCACAAGCTACGCGCAGATGAAGGATGTGCATGAACGGCTCGCGAGAATGGTGGCATTTCCGCTGCTGGTGCAGGGAACGGCGCCGCGTTCGACGCTGCTGGAAAGATTTCGGATGACGCCAGAAGCGGTGCTGCTGGCGACGGCGAGCTTCTGGCAGGGTGTGGATGTGCCCGGGTCGCAGCTTTCGTGCGTGATTGTGGACCGGCTGCCGTTCGCGGTGCCTTCGGACCCGATTGTGGCGGCGCGAGTGCGGGCGCTGCAGGATGATGGGCAAAATGCGTTCGGCGAATACCAGGTGCCGAAAGCGGTGCTGGCGCTGAAGCAAGGATTTGGAAGATTGATACGCTCGCGGACAGATCGCGGGGTGCTCTGCATCCTCGATAACCGCATCCAGCGCATGCAATATGGTAGAATTTTCTTGGAATCACTGCCCGAGTACACCCTTACGCAAGACCTTGCCGAAGTAGCGCGTTTCGCAGAGAAACTGTAAAGGCGCGGAATTTGCGCCGGGTTTTCGCAGATCGGGCGGCAGGCGGACATGTTCGAAATCAGCGTGGACGAAATTTTTGCCGCGGGCCATTACCTGCGTGGCTATAAGGGCAAATGTGAAAACCAGCATGGGCACAATTATCGGGTGCGCGTGACCATGCAAGGGCGAGAACTCGATTCCAGCGGCCTGCTTTACGATTTCGTACATTTAAAGCAGGTGATTCAAACCGTGATTCGCCGACTGGATCACAGGAATTTGAATGACATGGCGCCGTTTGACGAAGTGAATCCGTCGGCGGAGAACATCGCGAAATACATTTACGATGAAATTGCGAAGCAGATGCGCAAATCGACGAATGGCGCCGAGGTGTCGGGTATTACGGTCTGGGAGACAGAGACGAGCGCGGCGACTTTCCGGCCGTGAAGGTTGACGCGCAGCGGAGTAAAATCTTTGAATAGGGCGTTTTACATCATTGCGATTCCGGCGTTTATTGTGTCCTTCTGCTGGCTGTATTTAGGGTGGGGCTGGAAGGTTGCGCTGGCGACGATTCTGTTGGAATTATCGGCGGCGATTGCGGGCATGATTTATTTGCGCAGGAAGACGGATCACGAGGCAGCAAAACAGCGCACGGCTGCGGCTGAGGCGCCACGCGAAGCCGGCACTCGCGCGCGCTGAGCAAAACGATGTTCATCACGGAGATATTTAAATCCATTCAAGGCGAAAGCAGCTATGCGGGACTGCCGTGCGTGTTTGTGCGGCTGACGGGATGCAATTTGCGGTGCGCGTGGTGCGATACAGCCTATGCGTTTCATGGCGGAGAAAAATTCAGCGTGGATGAAGTGATTGAGCGCGTACGGAAGTTGCAAGGAGCGAAGAGCGGCGGCAATAAGAGCCTTCGACTGGTAGAAATTACGGGAGGTGAGCCGCTGCTGCAGGGGGAAACTCCGGAGCTGGCGCGAAAACTGCTTGATGACGGCTGCAAGGTGCTGCTTGAAACGAGCGGCGAACGGGACGCGAGCAGGTTGCCGCACGAAGTCGTGAAAATTATGGATGTAAAATGCCCGGATTCGGGTGAGTTTGGCAATTTCAACTTGAAGAACCTGGATGTGCTCGAGCAAAAAGACGAAGTTAAATTTGTGATTGCGAGCCGAAGGGATTATGAGTTCGCGCGGCAATTTATGGCCGAACATGATTTGGCAGAGCGCGTTCATGATGTGATTTTTTCGCCGGTGTTTGCGGACCCCGAAGGAAAATGGCCCGCGATGGACCCGCGAGCGCTGGCGGAATGGATCCTCGAGGACGGTTTGCCCGTACGGCTGGGATTGCAAATCCACAAATTCATTTGGGATCCCGCGATGCATGGAGTGTGAGCGGTTCGGCGGGATCGCACAGAGAACTGAAACGAATGAGCAACAGAGAAAAAGCGGTGGTGCTGTTGAGCGGCGGGATGGATTCGTGCGTAACGGCGGCGATTGCGAATGAGACGCATCGGCTCGCGCTGCTGCACGCGAGCTATGGGCAGCGCACGGAAAAGCGGGAGCGGCGCGCATTTGAGGAAATTGCGGAGTTTTATCGAGTGAAAGATAAGCTGATCATTCGAATCGAGGCACTGCGGCAAATTGGAGGTTCGGCGCTCACCGACGAAAAGATCCCCGTGCCCGAAAACAACGCGCTGGATGCACGCAAAATTCCCGTCACCTACGTGTCGTTTCGCAACGCGCATTTTTTGGCGGCGGCAGTGAGCTGGGCGGAAGTGATCGGGGCGGGGGCGATTTTCATCGGGGCTGTGGAGGAAGATAGTTCGGGGTATCCGGATTGCCGGCCGGAATATTACCGCGTATTTTCGGAATTGATTCGCGCAGGGACGAAGCCGGAAACCAAAATCGAGGTACGAACCCCGGTGATTCAAATGCGCAAGAGCGAGATTATACGCAAGGGAATGGAGCTTGGCGCGCCGCTCAGCCGCACTTGGTCCTGTTATCAATCGGAAGATGAGGCATGCGGCGCGTGTGACAGCTGCCGGCTGAGACTGCGGGGGTTTGAAGAGGCTGGAGTTGCAGACCCTATCGCTTATCGGGCGGCAGTTGCGCGATAATATCGTCAGGCATCTAATAATCAGGGACGATTCGGGAGGAGGATGTCCGCTAATGAGGAAGGCATTATTCTCGATGGTTGGAATTTTGGCGGCGCTGCTGATGCCAATTCTGTTACTGGCACCCATCGCTTCGGCGCAAACGACGCGGATTCACGGGACGGTGCTGGATCTGCAAGGGAATCCGTACGCTGGGGTGGCTATTACCGTTACCAACAAGGCTGATGGATCAAAGTACACAACCACGACCGACAAGAACGGAAAATTTGCGGTGAATGGGCTGAAGGATGGGATCTACGACATCAATTTTAAGAAGGACAACATCAATTACACCGAAGAAGTTCAGACCACTTCGCAGACAGCGGATAACGGGCTTGCGCTAAATATGAACTTCAAAGAAATCGCGGAGAAAGATCCCGCTTACATGGCGGCGATGGAGAAGGCGAAAGCCGCCAACGCCAAATTCAAGCAAATGAAGGTGCACTTCGATAATGGCGTGCACGCGATGCAGAGCGCCGCCAGTGTGAAACAGCAGATACAGACCACGACCGATCCAACCCAGAGGCAAACTCTTCAAGCAAGTTTGAGCAACGATTATCAGACAGCGATCACGGAATTTCAGCAGGCGCAACAGGGGGCGCCTCCGAAGGACCCCAATTTGCCGACGATCCTGGGCAATCTGGCGATTGCGTATGAAGGCGCAGGCCAGTACGACAAGGCTGTAGCGGCTGCGCAACAAGCAGCAGCCATCAAGCCGACTCCAGCGATTTATCAGCAGTTGGGTACCGACCTGGCGTATCAGGGGAAAATGGATGAGGCCAGCGCGGCTTGCGAAAAGGCGGCATCACTCGACCCAACCAACAAGGATGCGGCGGAAATCTGCTACAAGAACATGGGAATTGTGCTGACGAATGCCGGCAAAATGTCGGATGCCGCGACCCCGCTGCAGAAGGCTTCGCAATTGAATCCTAATGATGCGGAGGTGTGGTATCTGCTTGGAAACGCGCTTGCAGCTCAGATTAACGTGAAACAGGAGGGCGGGAAGGACGTTTACATTATTCCGCCGGGAACAAAAGCAGCCTACAAGAAGTATCTGAAGCTGGATCCGAATGGAGTGCATGCCGCGGAAGTGAAACAAACCCTGGCCACTCTAGAGGGATCGTCGAGCGGCAAGTCGCAATAGCCGAAGGCTTCGAAAGGACGTTCTGGGAAAAGATGCATTCACCGGTGAATGCATTTTTTTTGCAAGCTAAACGCAAAATTGACGTGAACTTCCCGACATGTGAGACTTCCCGACTCGACCGCGCAGGCGGACGGTGCTATGCTTGCGCAGATTCGGAAACGCTCGACGGGGGAGGGAATTGGCGGAAACAGCATCTACGCAGTTGGGAGAGCAACGCAGACGTAGTACGCGCCTGGAACAAACTTGGCCGGTAATAATTCGCGGAATCGATTTGCTGGGTCAGCCATTTGAAGAACGCACGGCGACACAAAATTTGAGTTTTCAGGGTTGCCGTTACGCCTCGAAGCATCACCTTCCAAAAAATACCTGGGTAACGCTGGAAGTTCCTTCGGGTGATTCGCAAAAAGATGCAGCATGCGTGCGTGCGCGTGTGGCGTGGATACAGCGGCCGCGAAGCCTGAGGGAGCTTTTCCAGGTAGGCGTGGAGATGGAAAAACCAAACAACATCTGGAATGTGGTGTTTCCTCCGCATGACTGGAGTTCTCAAGCGCCCGGCGAAATTTCTGTGAGGACGGCTAGCAGAGGGAGCGCAGATGCGGGGCCGATAAATGGGCTTTCGCTGGAAGATTATTTTCGAATGGCGAGCGCGCATCACGAGATGAGCGCCGCCAAGGGGGAAAAGCAGGGCGCCGAAAATTTGGACCATGCGGAAGTCGAGCAACTCAGGCCGGAACTATTGGGAAAGACGCGCTCGGACGCGCAACAGCTTCCCGGCGGCGAGATGCAAGAGAAAGGCTTTCCATTAGCGCACGCGGCGGAAAAGGCCTTTTATGACCGATGGTTTGCGGCGCTTGAACGAGACAAAAACAGTGCCAAAGCAGAAATCGCGTCGGCGGTCTCTGGACAAGTCGCCGCTCAGCTGGCCGCTTTCGAGCAAAATCTGAGGGATTCGCTGACGAGTGTGCGGAATGAAAATTCGCTTCAGGCGCAAACGGAATTCTTAAAGCGGCAATCAGATGTTGAGGTATTGCGCAATGAACTTCGCGCCGGCGCGGAAGCAATCGCCGCGCATATCGAAGAGCGGCTGGATGAGAAATTGGCAGCGTTGCGGCAAGAAGTCGAGGTTTCGCTCAAAGGGAACCTGGCGGCAGTGGCCACCGAGAATGAAGGCTGCCTGGTTCGCAGGGATCCGGACGGCGAAGGACGCGACAAATTTCGGGAGGAGACGGAAGCAGCGCGCCAGGAGTTGAGGGAGGCGCTGAAGGAGTTCGATGACAGTTTGCGCGCTCACATGGAGGAAGCGGAGGCCGGCGAACTCGAAAAAGCGCGACGAATTTTTGCGTGTGCAGCTTCCGAAGAACTGGAAACCGTAAATCGCGAGTTCGCCAAAGCCGCCGAGGCAGCCGCCGTGACACTGGGCGAAATCATCGACGAAAGAACTGAAACAGCACTCGCGCAGTTTGCGTCGGCGCTCGAGGGGAGGAGCGGAGAGGGACGCGCAAATCTGGTGGCCGCCAGCGAAAACGCGCTGCATCATCTGCAGACGCATGCCCAGACGTTATTTGAACATTTCCAGGAACAGCTTGCATTGAAATCGGAGCAAACCATCCGCGACGCAGGCGATGCGCTGGGTCATCAGTTGGGAACGCGGATCGAGAAATTCCGAGAGCGAGTTGAGGCGGCGCTTGAAGAATGGTCGGCGAAGCAGCAAGCGAGGAGCGAGCGCGTGTTCGAAGCGAATCAGGAGCGAATGCAAAGAGCTGCGCAAGCTGCGATCGAAGCGGCACTCGAACAGCTCGAGCACCGAGCAGAAGAAAGAATCAGCCTGGCGACTCGCGCGATGGAAAGCGCGGTGCGACAGGCCTGCACTGATGTGTTCGAGGCGGTCGCTCAGAGAATGAGAGAACAACTGCAGGGAATCGGCGATACCCGACGCTCTTCGGCGGGAGAAGCGAGTCAGAGCGAGCATCGCGCCTCGACGTAGCTCGCGGTTTGAAGAAAAACTGACGAAACGGATTGAAGTCAAGCGCGGCCGACGATCTCACGGAGAGACTCGCAGACGTAATCCACTTGCGCATCGGTCAATTCAGGGAAAAGAGGTAAAGCTAAAACCTTGTCGCAGGCGTTCTCCGCATGCGGAAAGTCGCCGGATCTATAGCCGAGATGCACGAGGGCCTTTTGTAAGTGAAGCGGTCGGGGATAGTGAATCGCCGTTTCGATGCCGCGACTTTTCAGTTCATCGCGGACTGCATCGCGATTTTCGACATAAATCACAAATAAATGATAGGCACATTCATCAAAGCGATTATCGTAAGGCAGGTCAAGACCCAGCCCGGATAAGCCCTCGCGGTAACGCGCGGCGATTTCTTTGCGCCGCGCAGACCATTTTTCGAGATAACGCAGTTTGACGCGTAGAACCGCGCCCTGAAAGCCCTCCATGCGATAGTTGTATCCAATGAAATCGTGAAGGTAGCGCCGGCGCTCGCCGTGGCTGCGCGCGGAGCGGCAAAATTCCGCAATGCGATCGTCATTCGTGACGATTGCGCCCCCTTCGCCATAGGCTCCTAGATTCTTTGACGGATAAAAACTGAACGCGCCCGCGACACCCAGCGAGCCGACGCGGCGTCCGCGGAAACGAGCGCCGTGCGCCTGGCAGGCATCTTCGATCAAGGCGATCTTGTTTCTGCGCGCGATTTCAGAGAACGCATCCATATCGGCCGGACGGCCATAGAGGTGAACGACGAGAATCGCTTTGGTGTGAGGCGTGACGGCCGATTCCGCGAGAAGCGGGGCCAAATTTGCGGTGAGCGGATTGATATCCGCGAAAACAATTTTTGCGCCCGTGTAGGCGATCGCTTCTGCGGTCGCGATGAAAGTGTTTGGCGTGGTGATAACTTCATCGCCGGGGCCGATCCCGACCGCCAAAAGAGCCAGATGAAGAGCGCTGGTGCCCGAATTTACGGCGATGCAGTGGCGGGCTTCGCAGTACTCGGCAAATTCCTTTTCAAAACCAGCGACTTCAGAGCCTAGAATGAAAGCGGAGTCGCGGCAGACGCGATCCACAGCTTCGAGAAATTCGGAACGAAGCGCGGCATACTGCTCTTTGAGGTCGTAATATGGCACTCTGGTTATGATCTTCATCGCGTTCCACTTTACTGTTTCATTGGCAGGAGCGCAAACTCGGAGGGACGAACTGGTTTTCAATGTGACCGCAAACGCGCCATGATAATCTTTCAAAAGGCCGCGCTATGTCGTCTTTGTCCTCAACTCGCGCCGTAGAACGGGAGCAACTCGATCAATCTCCGTCGTCTCTGTCGCCCACGGCGCACGGAAAGGTGCGGCCGACCGTGTCCGTAATCATCGCGGCATATAACGAGCGTCCGTTCATCGAGGAAATTTTGCGCCGGGTGCAGACGGAGAAGCTCGTGGACGAAATCGTGGTTGTGGATGACGGTTCGAAAGACGGCACCCAGGAATGGCTCCGCGAGATGAGCGAGCGGCAAAACATGGGCGAAACCGACGCCGAGATTCTCAACGGCGAAGGGCGTTTGAAGCTTGGCGCAATTCGTTTCCTGTTCCAGGAGAGCAATCAAGGAAAGGGCGCGGCACTGCGGAGAGGCTTCGCGGAGGCGAAAGGCGACATTCTTATAGTTCAGGATGCGGACCTGGAATATGATCCGCGCGAATATCCGCGTCTGGTGGAGCCGATTCTTGATGGACGGGCCGATGTAGTTTACGGCTCTCGATTCCTTGGCGGTCCAACGCGCGTTCACTTTTTCTGGCATTACGTCGGCAACAAATTTCTGACCCTGCTTTCGGACATGCTCACGAATCTAAAAATCACCGACATGGAAACGTGCTACAAAGTTTTTCGGCGCGAAGTGATTGCTAACATGCATTTGAAGTCGGACCGTTTCGGGTTCGAACCGGAGGTAACCGCGAGAATAGCCAAAGGGCGCTGGCGCGTATACGAAGTACCGATTTCATATGCCGGGCGATCTTACGAAGAAGGAAAGAAGATTACATGGAGAGACGGACTGACGACGTTGTATGCGATTTTACGGTATCGCTTTTTTGATTAGCCTTCCACGACGAGGCTGCGATATGGATTTTTGAGCCTGCAAAAGGCCGAGGCAACTTGTTTCTCTTGTGGGAGCTCGATGGGATCCCAGTACGCATTGCCGCAGCGGCGGTATTGTTTGTAAGATATCCGCTCAGCGCGAATGAGGTTACCGACGGTCGGTGTCCAATTTCAGTTCGGAAATTTGACATGACTCCAAGGATTCACAGCAACACGGTTGTAATAGCCACGAAAGAGAACGTCTCGTGCGACTTGGGAGAAGAAGCCGCCATTCTTGGGATGAAAAACAGCGTGTACTACGGACTCAATCCGGTGGGTGCATGTATCTGGCGGCTTCTGCAGCAACCGAGGACGGTCCGGGAGATTTGCGATGCAATTGTGAATGAATACGACGTCACCGAAGATCGTGCCGAAAGCGATTTGCTGCAATTGCTGGAGCAGATGGCCAAAGAGGGGCTTGTCGAGCTCAAACCTTCTTTTTGAGAGCAATCGGGCGCGCAATAAAATGCATCCTTCGCCCCTGAGAGAAAATTTGGAAATAGTTGCCAGCGTGGATCGCAGCCCGCAGTCCCGCATAGCCCGTTTTGCAGCGCTGTCTCCCGCAGAGCGTCGTCTCTTTTTTCACTCGGTATTTTTGATTCCGGCGATCGCGGCTGCGGTGCGGATTTGGGGCCTGCACAAAACGCTGTGTTGGATGGAATCGCACGCGAAGCAACTTTTCTCGCAAGAGAAGCAAGCGAAAGAACAGCCGATGTGTGATCCGCAAAGGATTTTGCGGATGGTCGAGGCTGGCGCCCGACACGGGCTGGTTCACGGCAATTGTCTTTCGCAGTCGCTTGTCCTCTGGTTTTTACTGCGACGAAATTTTTGGAATGCCCGTTTCTGCGTGGGCGGGCGGCACACGCATGCATCGTTTGAAGCCCATGCGTGGGTGGAACTGCATGGCGAAGTTCTAAACGATCAGGACCATCTGCGCGAAACCTTCAGGATTTTTGAGCCTCACATCAGCCGCGAATTATCCACAGAAAAATGAGCGGCATTGTCGCGATCGCGAGCTTCGGCCACAAACCAGCTGATCGCGGAATACTGCTGCGAATGACGCATTCGCTTGCGTTTCGGGGCCCCGATGGAAGTCAAGTTTGGACAGGCAGGCTCGCCGGACTGGGACATACAAAACAGGCCGTGAGCGGGGATGAGACGCGAAGCGTCGGTGTTGAAACTCTGGGCACCGGTAAATGGATTACGGCAGACGTGCGCCTCGACGCACGCGAGGAACTGGCAGATGCTCTTCGTGGCTGCGGAAGAGATGCAAATGCCAACTGCACCGATGCCCAGTTGCTTCTACATGCCTACGAGGCGTGGAGCGAGAATTGCCTTTCACGCGTGTTTGGTGATTTTGTCTTTGTCATCTGGGACGAGCTCCAGCGGGAACTGTTTTGTGCGTGCGACCATTTCGGGGTCCGGCGGCTTTACTTCGCTCAGACCAGAGGCGCGTACGTCTGCAGCAACAGTCTGGAATGTTTGGGACTCTACCCCGGCATTTCAACCCGGCTGAACGAGATGTCGATTGCCGATTTCCTGCTTTTTGGGGTGAACCAATGCGAAAGCACGACAGCGTTTGCCGAGATTCAGCGGCTACCGCGCGGACACTTTATCCGCTTCTCGGCCCACGGAATGCAAATGCGCGAGTACTGGCGGCCTCCGACAAATGGGTGTATTCGGTATAAGAAATCGTCCGAGTATGTTGAGCATTTTAGCGAGCTGCTGGGCAAAGCTGTGGCGGACCGGACGCGCGGCAAGAATGCTGGGATTTTGCTGAGCGGCGGACTAGATTCTTCGTCTGTCGCGGCATTCAGCCACGAGGAGAGAAAAAGGCGCGGACTTCAGCTGCACGCGTTTATAGCGGTTTCGGAAGCCGACGATGAAGAGACGAAAGCAGCGCGAACCGTTGCGGCCGCGCTCGATATTCCACTCCATGCTCTTCCCACGGAGAGCGCTTCGATTTTCGAGGGTTGGCACACGCTCCGCTGGCCGGAGCCGGTTGATGATCCATTAGCAGTCGCGAGCACAGAGCTTTTTGCCGAGATTTCGAAACACGTACCGGTAGTTCTTTCGGGTGAAGGCAGCGATAATTTAATGGAGTTCGAGTCGTGGCCGTATCTCCGTGCTCTTTGGGGTGAAGGTCGTCGCGTTAAAGTCATGCGCGAATTGACTGCCCATGTGCTCGCGCGTTTTTTGGCACCGGATGGGCTTCGCGGCCCCTTACGGCGGATCGCGAGAAAGATTTCCGGAGTTGAGGCCTCCATCCCGTTTCCGAAATGGATCAATAAGGACTTCGCTCTGCGACTGAACTTGCAGGAGCGCTGGCTCAAGCCACCAGCGCCGCCAGCAGATGCTCATCCACTGCGCCCGCGTGGATACGCGTCGCTTTTTTTTCCGCAGTGGAGTTATATGTTCGAGAGGGAAGATGCGGCATTTACCAAAGCGGCGGTTGAGGTACGCTATCCATTCCTCGACGTAAGAATCATCAATTTTTTGCTGGCCATTCCGGCGATGCCCTGGTGTTTTCGCAAATTTCTGTTGCGGGAAGCCGTCCGCGGACGTATCCCGGAGCGCGTTCGAAGACATCGCAAAATGGTTCCGCTGGAGGACCCGCTGTTCGCAGCGGCACGGCGAGATGCGTCGCACCATTTCACGCGAAAGAACCTTTGTAAAGAAATGTCGGTTTATGTGGATTTGGAATCGCTCAGCCGGCTTGACTGGAATGTGCCCGGCGACGTTATCGAAATGCAGGTTCGACCGTGGTGCCTGAACCGTTGGCTCATACAAGTAGCTGTGAACCTTGAAGCTCACGCACTGACAATGAGCTCCAGCATACGCTGACACTTTGAATGTTATTTTGGAAGAGTCATCTTTTTAAAGCCTACCTACATAATATACCCTACAAGATATATGCGATAATCATTTGATAGCCACGTACTGCATTTGCCCGTTAGTCATCACAATAACTCTGGGACAATAGCACTGGCTTCCACAGCCTGAAGGCTGCTGAAGTGAAGTCCGCATGCAAGTTGCATGCTTAGCCCGAAACCCTCTCGGAGGCACCACTGATGAAACGCCCTTTGCGGAACGTTTGTATTGCTCTATTTACTCTCGCTGTAACAATTTTAGCAGGTTGTTCCTCATCAAACTATAAACCGCCAATAAGCGTTTCGATCACTAGTCCAGCGACTCCTCCTAGCATTCAACAAGGGCAGAGTGTGACCATTACGGCTTCCGTTGCTAACGATCCAGCGAATAAGGGGGTCACGTGGACGCTTTCGGGGCAAGGGACGCTGTCGGGACAAACGGCGACATCAGTCGTGTATAACGCGCCAGCCAGCGTGACTGCGAACATGACCGCCACGGTTACGGCTACGTCGGTAAGCGACACGAGCAAAACAGCGTCTCTCGCAATCACCGTAACGCCGCCTCCACCAATAAGCGTGACGATCACGAACAAAATCACCTCGATTACAGTGGGACACAGCGCGACGCTGAATGCCGCAGTCCAAAACGATCCATCAAATTCAGGCGTATCATGGACGCTCACTGCGAACGGCACAGCATGTTCGCCGGCGTGCGGGAGTCTGTCTGGCAGCACGGCGACGAGCACGACTTATACAGCACCAGCAACTGTTCCGCCGTCGCCGGATAACGCGCCGACGATCACCGCCACATCGGTGACAGATACAACGAAGTCCGATAGCGATGCTTTTTCCATCGCGTCGACAGCACCAGCGGGCGTGATTGTAACGATTACAAATAAAATCAGTACGATTACCGCGGGTGCGGCAGCGGTAACGTTCGACGCCGCGGTTCAGAACGATTCAACAAACAGCGGCGTGACTTGGACGCTGGTTTCAGGTTCACCTGCTAGCGGTTGCGAGCCGACCTGCGGCTCACTTTCGAGTATCACGACCACGAACGTAACCTACACGCCACCTGCTACTGTTCCGGCCTCACCCAACAACACGCCTACGCTCATCGCCACGTCCATTGCAGACAACACCAAATCTGATTCGGATACATTCACTATCGTCAGCACGTCGGCGAACAATGACGCCGAGCTAAAGGGCCAATATGCATTTCTCATCAGTGGATGGGACGATGCCACGGGCAGTCATTTCGCCTACATTGGCAGTATTACCGCCGATGGTAACGGAAATATTACCAGCGGTCTTGAAGACATGAACCTTCCCGCCGGAGTCAGCACGGAAGTTCCGGTTACTGGCACCTACACGCTAGGCACGGATAATCGCGGGACGCTCGTGCTCACCGGCAGTGGATTGACAACGAAATTTGCCTTTTCCGCAGGAATGCTGAACTCAAACAGTATCGCCACGAAGTTGCACATTATCGAATTCGATGACGCGACTGGAACGAGTGGTCGACGCGGCTCAGGGGTGGGATATTTGCAGGACCCGAGCGCATTCAGCTTGGCGAGCATCACCGGCCCATACGCTTTTCAGTTCATTGGACAAGACAACTCAGCCGCAGACCGGCTGGTCAACACCGGATCGTTTACTGTAAACGCGGGCGGAGCAATCACGGGTACAGTGGACTCGAATGACGCCGGTTCGTTCGCAGGCGGGCTCTCCATTACTGCGAGCCTCACTGCGGACGCGGCTACCACCACGAACGGACGGCTTGCATTTAGCTTTACCTCCGGCGCCTTTGGGGACTCGATCTTTTACATCGTCTCTGCTAATCACCTACTTTCCATGGACAGCGATCTGGAATCCTCAAATGGCTTGACGAGTGGCGAGATTCTGAGACAAACTTCAACCTCGTTCACTAACTCTTTCCTGAACGGAACGGTTGTTCTCTACAGCACCGGCGTAAGTTCCGTCGCAGGGGCTTCTTACAGTCAGGCAGGTCTGCTGACGTTTAACAGCGCTACGGGAACGGGGACAATTAGCCTGGACACAAATGACGGAGGCACGTCTGGAACGCTTTCGAGCACGTTCACATACTCGGTGGCAGCCTATGGGCAAGTGACAATCAACCTGCCAACCGGGCCGGGACCGGACCTTTATCTGATTGACACGAACAAAGCGTTCATCATGGACGAGGGTGCGAACGTCAACGGCGGACGACTGGAACCGCAAGCGGGAGGGCCGTTCAGCAATTCCTCGGTTAACGGGAACTATTTCTTTGGAGAGGCGGAAGCGCCCGCGACGACCAGCGGCGAGAATGACTCAGGTGTTGCGGCGTCCGCCGGAAACGGCACGCTCAACTTTACGTCGGATTCGAGCATCTCAAGCGGGTTGTTGCTTTCCGGGCAGACGCAAACACCCGTGCTGACGATTGCCGCCACAGGCCGTGCCACGGATGGAAGCGGGAATATCTACTACATTATCTCCCCGACTCGCTTCGTGCTGTTTAGCAGCACCAGCCAGCAGGCGGAACCGATAGTCGCGGAACAATAGCGCTGCGAAATATTACGGAGGGTAACCGGAGCTCCCGATCTCCTTCCGGTCGGGAGCTTTTTGGTTTCAGGTTGGTACTAACTCACTTGCTCTCACCGGAAACGCTTAGGCCGATTTTTGTTTTTGTTGAAGTCTGTGGAACAAATCTGTATAAAGAGTAACGTACACATGCGCACGCAGAAACAGCCTCCTGCTCAAGATCGTAAAAAGAAGTATGAGCTTCCGGCTCTGACTGTTTACGGCCCGGTCTGGGAACTCACGCAAAAGGTTGGGCCCGCCGGTCAACTCGATGGCCGAAGAATTGGAACCCGCATCAGGACTCGCGCGGGCTGAGGCTATTCCGTGACGATGTCCATTCTTGATTGCGTGCGAAGTTAACAGCTTGACATTGAACCTGCGCGCGCAAAGCTACCTAGCCTACGGCCTGCACTTACGAAGCGAGTGGACACTCGCGAGGATTTGTCCTCAACCGGCTCTAACTTCGGTCCTGCCTGATATCAGTGTTCATTCTGCCGGCGCTAACTCACAAAACCATTCCCGTAAGGAGGAAAGTCTCTGGTATACGAGCGACATCACGGACAAAAATGGCGTGCCTGCGATGAGAATCTGGAAGGGCATGCAGAGCGGCGATTACCATGTTCGCTACACGGACGGAGTGAGCTTTCGACTGAACACCACGCGATCGTCGATTGAGGTGAGTGCTGCGCGGACGCTTACGGATGCGGACCTGGCGTCTTACTTGCTCGGACCGGTTCTTGGAATTTTCCTGACATTGAAGGGACTCACCTGTCTGCACGCGAGCGCCGTGGAAATCGACGGAAAGGCGGTGGCGTTTGCTGGCGCAGAAGGAACGGGCAAATCAACCACCGCGGCGATTTTTGCCGAGCGTGGACATGCTGTGCTCACTGACGATATTGCCGTAGTTGACAGGACCGCGAACGGGTTTCATGTGCGGCCGGGCTATCCGGCGCTGAACCTTCTTCCGGAATCGGTGACGGCACTGTACGGCTCGCCGGATGCCTTGCCCACCGCGGACCCCGCCGTTGAAAAGCAGCAACTGCTACTGCGCTCAGAAACGCTGCGGTTCCAGGCGCACGCTTTGCCGCTTGGAGCCATTTTCATTTTGGACATTGGCGAGGACGGCGCGGGGAATTTCGTGGAGAGATTTTCGCCGCGGGAAGCTCTGATTCAACTGGCGGCGAACACCTATGCAAACCGCATGCTCGATGCGGAGATGCGCGCCGCTGAGTTCCAGACGCTCGCGTCGGTGGTTAAGTCTGTTCCGGTGCTGAAGGTTAGGCGGCGCACGACACTAGACCGAAGCGGACTGGAAAGGCTTTACTCCACAATTTGCGAAGCGGCGCTGGACGCGATTCACGGCAAGTGCGAACCGCGGAGTAGCGCTTTCCCCTCTCGATAGAAATTTTTGCCGCTTGCGCGCGAAGGTCGCTTCATAGCAGATTAGCTCTGCGCAGAGGCTTTTTCTTGGGAAGCGCCGCAAAACGCGGAGCGGTTTGTTGTGTCGCCGTAATCGTGGCCTTCACACTGATCTATCAGGCCAGCCGATTTTACCTTGCCTGGAATTTGGGCCGATCCAGCACGCTTTCGGGACAAATACGCGGCGCAAAACTCGAAGGCAATGCCGAGGCATGGGATCGAATCGGCGAAGCGCTTGCCACGAATTTCAACGATCCCCAGCCTGAGCGGGCGCAACGATTTTTCCAAACAGCGGTGCGGCTAGACCCGCGTTCAGCGCATTACTGGATGGACCTTGCCGAAATTTTTGAGACTCAAGGGCAGATTTCCAAAGCCTTGGACGCATATCATCGCGCACAAGCGGAGTACCCTTCCTCGGCGAACGTCGCATGGAGGTATGGAAATTTTCTTCTGCGGCAAGGCGAGACCTCACGAGCTCTTGCGCAGATCCGCCGCGCGATTGTGGCAGATGGAACGCTCGCACCACTGGCGATTGCGCAGGTTTGGTCGGTTGATCCCAGCGTGGATGCTCTGCTGAACAGCGTGTTGCCGCATAATCGCGGTTTTTATTTCGAGGCGCTCGGTTTTCTATCAGCGAAGCACGACGATCGGGCGGCGCTGCAAACGTGGGCGAAAATTCAGACAATGGCAGCATCGAAGCCCCTGAATCTGCCTCTTGTGTTTCCGCTCATCAACGAGCTCATTTCCGCCGATCGCGCGATGGATTCAGAGCACGTGTGGCGACAAGCGCTTAAAGCGGCTCGTTGGCCGGAAGTCCCGCCTAGCGCAGGTTCAGTGGTGTGGAACGGTGGGTTTGAAGCGCCGGTGGCCAATGGCGGATTGGACTGGCGCTTCGACGAAAAACCTGGCGATTACATCAGCATAGACGCGTATACGTACCATTCGGGATCGCGCTCGCTGCGTGTGGACTTCACTGGCGGTGCCAATCTAGATTTCGCCGGTGTGCAGCAGTTCGTTCCGGTGCAGCCGAAAACAGGATACTTGTTTCAGTGTTTTATGCGAACGCGCGCGATTACCACAGATAGCGGGATGAGATTCGAAATCGTGGATTTGAATCACGGTGAAGTGAACGTCCATACGCACGCACTTATCGGTACCAGCGCATGGACGCCGCTGAGCGTCGCGTTCACTACGGGACCGGATACGCATTTTGTAGACATTCGCTTGCGACGCTACCCGAGCAAGCTATTTGATAACAAGCTCAGCGGCACGGTTTGGGTGGATGACGTGACCTTAGTACCAGACGGAAATGAAGACCCGGGCTCGAGCAAATGAAAGCACTGCGAATCGGGATCTGCGTAATGGTGGCATTTGCGGTACTGGCATTCGGCGCCGTGGAAGTGTGGTCTGAATCGGTGTTGGAAATCGGTGCGGCGGGATTGCTTCTATGGTGGGTCGTGGCTGTCATTCGGGATCGTGAGCAGCCGATTCGCTTCCCGCCCGTTTTGTGGCCCATCGCGGCGTTCCTAGGGATCGAGGGCCTGCAGCTCGCATTGGGAGGAAGCTCGTATCCATTTCTCACTCGCGTCGCGTTGATGAAAATGCTGGCATGCGTCACGATATTTTTTGTCTCGATTCAAGTGTTTCGCACGCGGCACGATTTGAAGTTGCTAGCCTGGTTTTTTATGTGCTTCGGCTTTTCGATCGCAGTATTTGGGATCGCGCAGAACTACACGTCTCACAACGTAATCTACTGGCTACGGCCATTGGCACAGGGAGGCACTCCGTTCGGACCGTACGTGGATCGCGACCATTTTGCGGGATTCATGGAACTGGTCGTGCCAGTGGGTCTATGCATGTTGACGTTTCACGGAGTTCGCCGCGAACAGCAAATGCTCGTGGGTGTGCTGACTCTCATTCCTATTGTTGCTTTGATTCTGACCGCTTCGCGCGGAGGAATTGTGAGTCTTGTTTGCGAAATGGCGCTGATTGCGCTCATCGCCCGGTCGCGACGCAGGAAATTCGGAGTCATGGCCGGTTTCGTCGTGCTGATTCTAGCGGTTGGTCTGGTGGGCTGGTTAGGCGCGGGTAAAATTCTGGGGCGGCTGAAATCTTCGAACCTGAAGGAAATTTCGACTGACCGCCGAGTCAGCATGCTCAGGGGCGCGTGGGACATTTTCCGCAATCATCTGCTTGCTGGCACGGGATTGGGAACACTCGTCGCCGTATATCCGAAGTATGAGACGGATTATGATGGGCGCGTCGTAGATCACGTGCATAACGACTATGCTGAACTGCTTGCCGAAACAGGTGTGATTGGGGGACTGTGCGGACTTGCGTTTCTGGGCATATTTCTCTATACGGCTATGCTACGGCTTGCCGCTGACCAGGGTTCATTCTCTCAAGCCATTCACACAGCCGGTTTTGTCGCGTGCCTCGGCCTGTTGATCCATGGCTTTGTGGACTTCAATTTTCACATCCCAGCAAATGGTCTCGCGTTTCTCATGCAGCTTTCGGCTGTAGTGTCTCCGGTTTTTGCGCGGCGCGAAGCCTTCGGGGGTACTAAGCCCATGTACGAGACTTCCACCATTGACTTTCACCGCGTCCCTAGGACATAGTTTTTGCGGGGTTGATTATTCATCCATGGCTTCTACGGTCCGGAAGGTACTGGACTGCGTTTGGGTTCGATTTGTCTGGTTGACAGTTGTGCTGATTTTTTTAGGTCATTCGTGCGCCTTCAGCCAGGACAAGCTTCAGACCCCGCAGCAAGCAAACCGAAAAATCAGTGAGTTGGCGCATGCAGTAAGTGTGCGTCCGCCCATGGAAATACCCATTGGTGCTGGCGACCTGTTGCATATAGATGTTTTCGAGGTGCCGGAGTTGTCGCGCGACGTTCGCGTGGACGGAGTCGGGCTGATTTCGCTGCCGCTGATTCGTCATCGGATTCCCGTCGCGGGCTGCACGCCCTACCAGCTTGCCGGCAGACTGGAAAAGTTGTTGGAAGTAAACGGGCTGGTGATGCATCCGCAGGTTTCCGTGATGGTAAAAGAGCAAAACAGCGAACCGATTTCGGTTGCCGGAGCGGTTCAACATCCGGTTATCTATCATGAATATCGTCCCACGAGCCTGATCGAAGTGCTGTCGGCAGCTGGCGGAATAGCCGACGACGCTGGAAATAAAATTCTGATTACCCGGTCAACGGCGCCGCAGCCGACTTGCGGCGAGCCCGATCCGCCTGCAGATCCTGCGGATACCCGACAATTGAAAATCAGCATCAGCGACCTGCTCGACAAGGGCGATCCTTCATACAACATCCCCGTGTATGGCGGAGACGTGATCACCGTACCGCGTGCCGGCATCATCTATGTTGCTGGCGCCGTTATGCAGCCCGGCGGCTACACGCTGAACGACCCCGGAACAACATTTAATACCATGAAGATCATCGCACTGGCCCATGGACTCACGGGCTCGGCAAAGGCGAACAATGCGGTGGTTTTGCGTAAGGATCCAAAAACAGGGCAAACGAAGCAAATCCGCGTGAGACTCAAACGCATCATGGATCGCAAAGAACCTGATGTTCGCCTGTACGCAGGAGATATTTTGTACGTTCCCGACAGTACTGCCAAGAAAGTGCTGGGAAGAGCTGGAGCCGCCGCCATCGGTATTGGCACAGGGCTTGCTATCTACCGAATACCTTAGAGTTAGTTGCAAAGGCAGGGAGAAGTCCGTTTACAACTCATGGATGAAGCGCCGAAGTTAATTCCAGTCGATCGAAAAAAAGATTCTCTTGCAGTCGTCTCTGCCTCTCCGCCCGCTTCCTGGGCGTTGCGACGAGAAGCCCATCTGCTCGACTATCTGCTGGTCCTGCGAAAGCACAAATGGATGATCTTGACCTTTCTTCTTACGGTGGTGACGGTTGTAACGATTTTTACGTTCCGGATGAAGCCGATCTACGTAGCCACTGCTCGCGTCGAAGTGGATCGAGAGAACAATGGCCCATTGCCGTTTCAGGGGAATAACTACGATGAGTACGTGGATATGGACAACTACATTCAGACGCAGGTCCAAATTTTGCAAAGCGAGACGCTGGCGATGGATACGATTCGCTCTCTGGACCTGCCGCGCTATCCCGAGTTCGGCGGCAACCCAAAAGCACTGGTGGATGCAGGGCCAAATCAGAAAACACCGTCAATTCTCGGCGATTTTCTGGGGCGGCTCAGCGTTGCCCGCGTCCCTAACAGCCGGTTAATTGAAGTGCAGTTCGCAGCCCAGGATCCGCAACTGGCAGCGAAAGTGGTGAACGCGCACCTGCAAAACTATATCGAGCGGAATTTCAAAAGCCGTTATGACGCAACCATGCAGGCATCGCAGTTTCTCTCGGCCGAACTGGAAGAATTGCGGCAAAAAATGGAGAAATCTGATGCCGCCGAAGTGACATACGAACGGAAGAATCAGATATGGATGGTTGATGCCGATCAGAACACGACGACGCAGAAACTCTCCGCACTCAGCACTGCACTTACGCACGTCCAAACCGATTTGGCACAGAAAGAAGCGATCTACAAATTGGCCCACTCGAAGAACGCTCAATTTCTACCTGCGGTGGAGAATGACGCAGCGGTTCAGCGACTAATGCAGAAGAAAGCGGAACTCGACGAGCAATATGCGCAGGCGGTGAGCCAGTTTGGACCGAATTGGCCGAAAGTGCGGCAGATAAAAGAACAGCGGCAAACGATAGCGGCACAATTGCAAAGAGCAAGAAGCCACGCCATTCAGCTGGTCGATAATCAGTATCAGGAAGCACAGGCGCACGAGCAGTTGCTCGAACGCGACCTCAACCGGCAGGAATTACTCGCCGACAACATGGCTCAGCGTCTCGTACAGTACAACATGCTGAAGCATGACGCCGAGACGAACAAACAGCTCTACGATGGCCTTCTCGAGAAGCTAAAAGAGGCGGGTATCTCAGCGGGTTTGCGTTCGAGCAATATTCGGATTGTTGACCCCGCACTCGTTCCGTCTGTGCCATCTCGACCGCGGAAGAGCCGAAATATTTTAATGGCTCTGTTGGCTGGATTAGTGGGTGGCGTCGGCCTGGCCTTCCTTCGGGAGTATCTGGATAACACGATCAGATCGCCGGATGACGTGCAAAACCTTACGGAACTCCCGTGCATGGCAGTGGTGCCGGCTTTGGCGCAACGAAATGGACTCCGCTCCCTTACACAAATCGCCAAGCGCACCGGAGCTGCGGTGAACGGAAATTCAAGGGTTGAGTTGATTTCCCTGGAACAGCCAAAGTCATTAATCTCCGAGGCATTTCGCGCGCTGCGTACATCGCTTTTGCTTTCGCAAGCCGATCGTCCGCCGCAGGTCATATTGGTCACGAGCGCGCTTCCCCGCGAAGGAAAGACGACTTCTGCTGCAAACCTCGCCATCACCCTGGCACAATTAGGCGACCGCACCATACTCATGGATTCAGACCTGCGCAAACCAGGGGTACGTCGCGCCTTGGATTTGCCGAAGCAGCACTTCCCCGAAGTGGGGCTCAGCTCCTATCTGGCGGGTGTTTCCTCTCTGAGAGAGATCATTCTGTCACACCCTAACGTTTCCAATCTGGACGCGATCGCCACCGGCCCACTGCCGCCAAATCCTGCTGACTTGCTCTCTTCGCAACGAATGGTCGAGGCGATTGACGATCTTCGCAGCCAATATAAGTTCGTCGTGATCGATTCGCCTCCGATCATGGCCGCTACGGACGCTGTGGTGCTGTCAGCGCTAACCGATGGCGTTTTGCTGGTTGTTTGGAGCAACCGAACACCAAAGCAAGCATTTGTTCGCAGTCGCGAGTTGCTGATGACCGTGAAGGGGCGACTGCTGGGCGTTGTGCTCAACGCTGTTCATTCAGGGTCTCCGGATTACTATTACTCGTACCGATACTATCCCTACCCGTACGGTTACGAGGAAGAAGAGCACGGTGGTGGAGCCGGGCAAACGTCGAAAAACCTTTTTTAATGTCATAAGGAGATTCTCATGCGCACTCTGGTCACCGGAGGAGCGGGGTTCATTGGATCCCATTTGGCGGAAGCATTGCTCGCTCAGGGAAATGAAGTGTTCATTCTCGACGACCTCTCTACGGGGAGCGTTGAAAACGTTCGTCATCTGAAGAGCTCTCCAAAGTTCCACTACGTCTTCGACAGCTTGCAGAACCGGCATCTTCTGAATGAGATGGTTGATGAATCCGATGTTGTCTTCCATCTCGCAGCGGCGGTCGGGGTGCGCTTGATCGTAGAGAGCCCCGTACGAACAATCGAGACGAATGTGAACGGAACTCAATTGGTTTTGGACGCCGCCAACAAAAAGAAAAAACTCGTGTTCATTGCATCCACATCTGAAGTCTACGGGAAAAGCACGAGAGTACCGTTTTGCGAGGATTCTGATCTGGTCTTGGGACCAACTTCCAAAGGTAGATGGAGTTATGCTGCTTCGAAAGCGCTGGATGAATTTTTGGCCCTCTCGTACTGGAAGGAGAAGAAACTGCCGGTAATTATCGCCCGGTTTTTCAACACCGTTGGGCCGCGCCAGACGGGCCGTTATGGAATGGTGCTGCCGAATTTTGTGACGCAGGCCCTTTCCGGTGCACCGCTCACGATTTTTGGCACGGGTCAGCAGTCGCGATGTTTTTGTTTTGTGGCGGACGCGGTGGAAGCGATAATTCGCTTGGCGAATAATCGAAAAGCTGTGGGCGAGGTTGTCAACATTGGAAGCGACGAGGAGATAACCATAGAAAATCTGGCTCAGGTGGTTAAAGAGCGAACTGCGAGCAACTCGTGCATTACCCATGTTCCATACGATGAGGCATATGAGCCAGGATTTGAGGACATGCTCCGCCGCGTCCCATCGCTTGCGAAGCTGCAGAACATGGCCGGATTCACCCCAAAAACTCCACTCTGCGCGACCGTTGACCACGTGATCGCTCATTTTCGGGCGTCAGGCAGACTTCAGGCGCCTGTTGAAAATGGGGGCTTGCCTGTGCCGGCAATTCTTCAGGCTGCGAAGGAAGGTGCATCCACGGAAACAGTGGTGCCTTAGGCTGCCGGTCAGTTCATTGCATATGGAAATGTCTTACGTTGGCGACTGACACGTTCATCTATTCTGGGACTGAGTTAGACGCGATGGCGCAAGCGAAGAATTATTGCCATTGGATCTTAAGGTACTTTTCGCCGTACCTCGGACCGAATATTGTTGAAATCGGAGCCGGAGCAGGAACGTTTTCACAACTGCTGCTAGACCACCCCGGGACCACCCGGTTGGTGCTTTTCGAAGCAGCAATAAACCTGTGCTCTGGCTTGCGTAAGCGTTTCAAAGATGGCCGAGTTTCGCTGCATTGTTCCACGTTCAACCCCTCTGAGTTGGTAAAGGTTCCTGATTCGGTTGTGCTTGTAAATGTCCTCGAACACGTGCGCGAGGACGAGCGCTTGCTGCGAGAGATCTGGGAATCATTGCGGAAGGGCGGAAGCCTTCTGCTTTTCGTTCCCGCATTCCAATCGAACTACGGTTCTTTAGATGAAGCTTTCGGACATCACCGGCGATACAGCAAGAGGGATCTGCGCCGGAAAATTGAGAGGGCGGGCTTTCAGATTCAAGAGTTGCGATACGTCAACTTTTTGGGCATAGCTTCATGGTTTCTGACGGGCAAATTGCTGCGACAAACAACCATCAGTTCTTCGCAAGTCCGGTGGTATGACCGCTGGGTCATTCCATGGAGCTTTGCAATCGAGCATATTTGCTCGCCCTGGATTGGCCAAAGTCTGTTGGCAGTGGCGCTGAAATGAGCACTCTTGTCCGCTGGCGGCGCACAAGCATTTACGAGCGCATTCTTATCGCAATTTTTCTGATCTCGCTGCCCTTCGTGAATCCGTGGGTTCGCGGCGACGGAGTTGGGTACTACGCTTACGCTCGAGCTCTTGTGGTGAGCCATAATTTGCAATTCGAGTCGGACTGGCGGCATGCAAATCTAAGCTTTCGAGAAGGGAGGGTGGACGCCAACGGGCGTGTTCACCAGGATCAATACACCGCCACAGGTCATTTGGACAATCACTTCGCCATTGGTCCCGCTTTGCTCTGGATTCCTTTTCTGACGCTCACTCATGTAACGGTGCTCGCAGCGGACCGGTTCGGCGCGCACATTTCAGCAAACGGGTTCTCCTGGCCATATCTCGATACGATGGCGGTGGTGACCGCAGTCGCAGGTTTCTTGGGCTTATTGATTTCGTTCCGGCTTGCAGGAAAATATTTTCCTGAGCGCTGGACCTTCTTAGCAACATTGGGAATATGGTTTGCCAGTTCCTTGCCGGTGTACATGTATTTCAATCCGTCTTGGTCGCATGATCAGTCGGCCTTTGTGATTGCGCTTTTCCTGTGGTATTGGGACCGCACCCGGATGGAACGCACCTCGCGACAATGGCTCATACTCGGCATGATCAGCGGGCTCATGGTGGATATGTACTATCCCAATGCGGTCTTTTTGTTCGTCATCGTCGTCGAATTTGCGTTCCATTCAGCGTACAGCAGAAAATCAGGAACTTCCATCAAAGAAGCAGTTAGTCAATTTACTCGACATTACGCGCTGTTTACCGGCGCTTTGCTGCTCGCGTTTTCACCTAGTTTGATCACGCGTCGGATCATTTATGGGAGTTTTTTTTCAAGTGGCTATCCTGGAAGTTTGTGGCATGTCACAAGTCCGGTTTGGACGAGCGTCCTTTTTTCAGCGGATCACGGCCTGTTCAGTTGGACGCCTGCTCTTCTGATTGCATGCGCTGGACTGCCGTTTCTGTATAAGAGAGACAGGACACTTGGAACCGCTGTGGCCGCATCTGCCTTCGCGTTCTATTGTTTGATCGCTGTTTACGTGGATTGGGATGGAATCTCGTCTTATGGAAACAGATTTTTCATATCTCTCTCGCCGATTTTTATCCTTGGTCTGGCGGCGCTCCTGACGGCATACGAGAAACTGTTGCGACGCACGCGTGCTGCAGTGGCCAGTGCGGCGATTGTGTTGGCTCTGCTATCCGCGTGGAATTTTGGCTTCATTTTCCAATGGGGAATGCAACTGATTCCGGATCGCGGCCCAATTTCCTGGAGCACAATGATCTTCAACCAGTTTCACGTCGTTCCTGCGAAGTTGGTGGATTCTGCAACACACTATCTAGTTGAACGGCATCAGCTGATGCAAACCATCGAGAAGAAAGATTTGCGGCAGTTGGGCGAAGCGGACACGTCGCCTCACAATGTGGTGCCTCAAAAATGAGCGCGGTCAACGCAAACGGGAAACAGCGGAATCGGGATGCAATTGTCATGTCTGGCTGGAATTGGGAGGCAGCCAATGATCCAGAGAGGGTCGCATTGGCTTTGTCGCATTTGGGAAAGAGAGTTCTGTACTGCAGTAACCCAGTCTCGCGCTTTCGCCATCATGCCCAGCCACCTGCAGAAATCGAGCACGGTATCTACAGACTGACTCCGACATTTTTCGGCCATCGTTTGAACCGCATTCCAGCAGGACTGGAGCGATTGCAAGCCAGGATGGTTGCAAATCAGGCGCTGGATGCGGCGTCGAAACTAAACCTGCAGCAGCCTATTTTTATTTATCCTCATGGTGATTTTTTTGTGCCGCTGTGCCGGATATTCAAGGAGCGGGGATTTCCTCTAGTGCATTGCTGTTTTGATTATCCCGAGCCCGGCCAGCACCGGCATATCGAACTGTCCGATTTGACGCTGACGCTTTCAAAGACAGTTTTTCATCAATTGAAGGCAAAATACGGAGAAAAGGTCATCCTGATTCCGCAGGTGCGGTGGCACTCCAATGGAATTTCTCAAGCGGCGGGAGCGGACGCATACGAATTGTCGGCAATTCCGCGGCCTCGTTTGGGTTATCTCGGCATGGTTTCCGATCGCCTCAACCTTCCCGTTGTCGAGCGCCTGCTGGTCTCACATCCCGAATGGCACTTTGTGCACTTCGGCGAATCGAAATGTCTGGATCTTCCTAATGTGCATGCCATCGCATGGCGCGACCAAACGGCGCTGAAACGCGTGATCAGTAGTCTGGATGTTGGGTTCATGCCGTACGATTGCCACAGCAATAAGAATTTTCATTGTATGCCGTTAAAGCTCTTTGACTATTTTCTCGGCGGTCTCCCGGTGGTCTCAACTCCGATTGTCAATCTGTGGGGTTACTCCGACACGATCTACTTTGGTGACAGCGTCGAGGATCTGACTCGAGCGATTCAGAGCGCGCTGGATGAGCCTCCGAACAGCCCTCTGAAAGCGCGACGAATCGCGATAGCCCAAGAAAGCTCGATTGAAAATCTGGCTTACGCCCTCGAAGAATTGCCGGCACCTTGGAGAGATACGTCCGATGCATGGCCAGCCTGAAGCGGCTTTGGACGCAGTCGCGTCAACCGCGCGACTCGCCACCAAAAGGAAAAATCGTGTCCTGCTGCTGTGTTCCCATCCGACGCAATATGGTTCGCCTCTTTGGCGGCGATTTTCGCTGGATCCCCGGCTGGACATATTCGTCGCTTACTGCAGCATGCAGGGAGCTGAGGCTCAGACGGACCCTGGTTTTGGTGTGAAAGTCGCCTGGGACGTGCCGCTGCTTAACGGTTATTCGTGGCGGCACATCAGAAATGTGTCACCTCAGTCTCGTATCGACGGCTTTTGGGGCCGGATCAATCCCGGCGTGTGGAATCTGATTCGTAAAAGCCGTTTCGACGCAATCGCCATTTTTACGGGATACAGGTGCGTGACATTTTGGATCGCGTTCGCAGCCGCTAAAATTTCCGGTATTCCGGTACTTTATGGGACTGATGCGGTGTCACTGCGTCCAATTGACGGAAAGGAGTGGAAAGCGCGGATCAAAAGACGAATTTGGCCATGGCTGTTTCGAATGGCGGACGTGGTGACCGTGCCTTCGAGCAGATCGGCGGCGCTGATGCGTTCCCTCAAAATTCCGACTGACCGGATAAAAATCACCCCTTACGTCGTCGACAATTCCTGGTGGGTCCAAAACTCCAAAGGCATAAATCGCGCGCGCGTACGAGAATCATGGAACATTCCGAACGAAGCGCCGGTCGTGCTCTTCTGTGCCAAGCTGCAGCCGTGGAAGAGGCCACAGGACCTGCTGCGCGCGTTTGCTCGTGCCAACGTTTCCGGCTCTTATCTTGTTTACGCTGGGGACGGCGCATTGCGGGGCCAATTGCAAAAGGAAGCTGCACAATTGAGAATCCGCGACCGCGTTCGCTTCCTCGGATTTCTGAATCAATCAGCCTTGCCGTCGGTGTACAACTCGGCTGACGTTATGGTGCTTCCGTCGGAATACGAGCCTTTTGGGCTTGTGGTGAACGAATCCATGTTATGCAGCTGCCCGGTGATTGTCAGCGATCGGGTAGGAGCTGGAGACGACCTGGTGCAAGAAGGCGAGACAGGATTTTTGTTCCCAGCTGGAAACATAGACGAACTCGCGAAAATATTGTCGGACATTCTGCAACGGCCCGCCGAACTTCGGCGCATGGGCGAGTTGGCGCGTCTCAGAATGGGCGAGTGGTCGCCAGACATGAATTTGCAGGCATTCGTCGAGGCTATCGAATTGGCTATCCGACACAGAAAAACGGCCTAGAACAATGAAACTGCTCATTTATACGCATTCTTTCGCACCCACCATCGGTGGCGTTGAAACATATGCGATGCATTTGGCCAGAGGACTGACGAACCGTTCAACACGAAAACACAACGAAGGAATTGACGTCATCGTTGCGACTATGGCCAAGCGCGGCGATTTTGATGATGCTGCGCTGCCATTTCGCACTGTTCGTTGTCCGACACTTTGGACGCTCCTTCGTCTGGTGCAGCACTGTGATGTTCTCGTATTAGCCGGCCCGTGCCTTTGGCCCATGTTTTTGGCGTGGGTGCTTCGCAGGCCATTTGTAGTTGAACAGCACGGCTATCAATGTGTCTGTCCAAACGGAATGCTGCTTTTTGACAGAAAAGCTGTGTGCCGGGGCCATTTCATGGCGAAGCAGCACCTGAAGTGCTTGCACTGCAATCGTTCTTTGGGCGTGTTCGCGAGCAGCAAGCTGTGGTTTCTGACGTTTCCACGCCGTTGGCTGTGTAATCACGCGAGCGCCAATATAGCCATTACGAATCATGTTGCACAGCGCCTTCAGTTGCAAAAATCGCGGACGATTTACTATGGCGTTCCAATCGAGCCGAAAGCATCGAGTTGCACGGTATGCTCAGGTGGTGGCGCCGTTGTGCTGTGCTTCGCGTATTCAGGTCGGCTGGTCACTGAAAAAGGTCTGGGCACTCTGATCAAAGCTGCTGCAATATTGCAGCAAGCAGGCGCGAACTTCCAACTGAAGTTTATCGGCGACGGTCCAGAGCGGAGCGTTCTGGAGCAACAGGTTGTGGAATACTCCCTCGAGTCGCGCGTCACGTTTACAGGTTTTTTGGCGGGCCAGAGTCTATCGGCAGCGCTGAGTGATGTTGCCGTTGTAATCATGCCTTCCATTTGGGAGGAGACTGCGGGCCTTTCCGCGATTGAGCAGATGATGCGGGGGCGTCTAGTCATCTGTTCGGACATTGGAGGGCTAGGCGAGGTGGCGGACGGCGTCGGATTAAAGTTTCGCGCCGGTGACGCAACAGAGCTGGCAAAGCTAATGCGCCGAGTGATTGACGACCCCCAGGTCGTGCGGCAACTCGGTGCGGCCGCCCGTGAGCGGGCCCTGCAACTATTTTCGTTGGAGCGAATGATAAACGATCATCTGGCTCTACTGAGCGGAATGCTAAACGACAAGGGGTTCGAGATTAAAGCTCTTCCTGACCTTCGATGAAAGCCCTGCATATTTCAGAGAGAAACCGTCAGGCGCTTATTACTGCGGGCGTTTGGCTCGGTGGAATATGGATTGCCTGGACGTTGGCACAATGGATTGTCAATGGGGAAACCAAATTGATCTTGTTCGCAGCGATTGGCGTGGCCGTCGCGGCAATCGCGCTGACCATTTTCAAAAATTGGCGCGCTGGATTTTATTTCTTCATGGTTTGGCTGCTTTTCGAGGATCTGATTCGAAAGTATCTCGGCAACAGCATGGCGATTTTCTTCGTTAAAGACGGGCTTGCCGCTCTCTGCTACCTTTCGCTTTTCGCTGCTGTGCGCCGGAAGCAAGCGCAAGTGTTTCGTCCTCCTTTTTTTTTCTTTTTAGGGCTGTTTTTTTGGTTTGCTTTCTTACAGGTGTTTAATCCCTATACCCCGAGCCCGCTGTATGGATTGTTGGGTCTAAAGGTTGACTTTTTCTATGTCCCGCTGATGTTTCTCGGATACGCGCTCATTCAAAGTGAGCGCGATCTGAATCGATTTCTGGTCGCCTTCATGGTTCTTGCGGTACTGATTTCCGGCGTGGGAATCATTCAGGGAATCGTGGGTCCGAGTTTTCTCAATCCTGCTCACTTGCAACGTAATATCAGGGAATTGAGTTCACTAGAGAAGGTGGATCCGCTGACGGGCCAGATCTTCTTTCTGCCGTCTGGCGTGTTTGTCAGTTCAGGAAGATTTGGTCTGTACTTGATCCTTGCGGCAATCATGCTGATGGGCACCGCAGCCTATCTGGTGCTTTCGTCGTTGAAAGGACGTTGGCTCGCCTACTTGGGTATCGCAATGCTGGCTGTGGCCATCGTTGAGAGCGGATCGCGTGGCAGTTTTTTATTTTCGATCATCAGCATATTGGTGCTTTGCGCCGCATTTGTGTGGGGCGCACCGTGGAAGTGGGGAGGTGGCCGCCGGCTCGTCAGGACCATACGCCGGACAATAATTTTTTCCACTATTGGACTGGCTGGTTTCATCTTGATTTTTCCGTCAGCCGCCGCTTCCCGGCTGGGTTTCTATTCTCAAACTTTATTGCCCTCCAGTTCAGCGTACCAACTTGGAAATCGCTCTTGGACGTATCCGATGGCTCAGTTGGATAAGGCTTTTTACGGGCAGCATTGGCTCGTGGGAAACGGAACCGGCACCAACACGCTGGGCGCGCAATATGTGAGCCAGATCCTCAAACAGCCGAGCCCCACTTTTGGAGTAGAGGAAGGTTTCGGACAAATGATAGATGAAATGGGCATCCTGGCTCCCATCCTGTGGATTCTATGGAGTGCTGTTACAGTTGTCTGCTGCTGGAAAGTCGCCATTCGGCTGAAGGAGACGCGCTTTTTCCCACTCGCGGTCGCAATCGTTTGGTACGTATTCCTCCTCTTGCTTGCGATGACCTACATGACGTTGGATTCGTACCAGAATTACGTAAACAACGCGTTTTTGTGGCTGCTGATTGGCATTCTCTATCGGCTGCCGGATTTGGCTTCGCCACAGCATCTTCTCCATGAAATTTGAGGAATTCCGACGTGGATACGGCTAACAACAAGACGCGAATCGCCGTTCTTTCTCCCTTTCTGGATAAGCATCATGGAACAGAACGGATCATTATCGAGTGGATTTCCCGCTTAGCCGGTTCTTTCGATATTCACTTGTACAGTCAGCGTGTCAGCGAAACGGATCTCTCGCAGATCACCTGGCACCGCATTCCTGAATTGCGGGGCCCGCATATGCTGAACTATCTGTGGTGGTTTGCCGCTAATCATTTGTGTCGAATCTGGGACCGCCATGTCCGCGGGATCCGCTATGAGCTGGTTTTCTCTCCCGGAATCAATTGTTTTAATGCCGACGTAATTTCCGTTCACATCATCTTTGCCGAATATTGCAGGTTGGCGCGGAAACAGCTCAGTTTCAGGGAAAACCCGCTGAAATCCTGGCCGCGGCTGCTCCATCGCAAAATATATTACCGACTGCTGATTGCTTTGGAAAAACACATCTATCCGAATGCGCACAATCATCTGATTCTTATTGCGAAGAAAACAGCACAAGATCTGAAGCATCACTATAGCCGCGAAACATTCCAGGAGGTCATGTATCTTGGGCTGGATCACCAGACATTTAACCCTCCTAACCGTCTACACTTGCGTTCGCAAGCTCGCGAGATGCTTGAAATTCCCGCTGACGCCTTCGTTTTGTTGTTAGTTGGTAATGATTGGAAAAAAAAGGGTCTCTCTGCCTTGCTGGATTCGCTAAAGCTGCTCCGTGAATTGCCGATCGTATTGCTCGTTGTGGGAAGCGATGACTCATCTCCATATCAGGCCTTGGCCCATCGCTATGGCGTCACAGCAAATTTAAAGTTCGTACCTTCTCGTCCTGATGTGTTGTTCTATTACGGCGCCGCTGACGCAAATGTCGGTCCATCGCTCGAAGATACGTTTGCGCTGCCGACGGCGGAAGCTATGGCTTGCGGATTGCCGGTAATCACCTCGATTCAGAATGGCACGTCTGAAATCATCATTGATGGCACGAATGGTCTTTTGCTGAAAGATCCAACAGATTCACGCGCTCTGGCTGCGGCGATTCGGAGATTGTATGAAGATCGCCACCTGTGCCAACAACTCGGTGAGAACGCGGCGCGCACGATTGCCGCTTTCACGTGGGAGGGCAACGTCGAGCAGATAGCTAGGATCTTCCGTGAACATTTGCGCAGAAAACAAAACGGAAAGATGACCGTGGCGAACTTTATGTGATTCTCAGATACATACTTTCGTTCATCCGAGAGAGCTGTTTAATTTTCGCTGGATTTCGAGAACGAGAGAACTGGGGCCTGTCTTTGGAGCATTCATATTCACAACGGGCTGGTGAAGGGTGATCGTTGGACTTTTTACCGGTATAAATGGGGTCGGCGGAGTGCAGACTGGAGCACGCCACACTGCCGCTGCGCTCGCGAGCATCGCTGCTACTTATGAGTGGGAATACGTTTTTCTGGCCCTGAACGATGCACGTGGTGCGCACGAGGCAAGCGTGGCAGGCATACGATTTTCGTTCTTTGGATTCGCACGAAGCAAAACCTCTTTCGCTTTGAAGTCGCTTCGGCTTGCGCGGTCCAAGCCGAAAATGATCTTTGTTGCACATCCGAATCTTGTCCCGGTCGCCGCAACCATGAAAATTGTCGCGCCACAGTCTCATATCATCGCTGGAGCACACGGAATTGAAATTTGGAAGCCGCTGCCAGCATGGAGGCGCAGCTCACTTCTCAAGACCGACCTTGTGGTGGCTCCGAGTTCACATACGATGCTCAAACTGGCAGAAGTTCAAAACGTGCCACAAAGCAGGATACGAAAACTTGCTTGGCCCTTGGATCCCTGCTTTTTGGAATTTGCAAATTGCCCGGCTAAATTGACTCCGCCATCAGGCTTTCCTTCAGGAGCAATTGTTCTCTCTGTGGGCCGGTGGTCGGCGAGCGAGCGCTACAAGGGCGCCGACTTGTTGATTCGGTCGATTTCCCAACTCTCAAACGCCTTCCCGGACATTCAACTCGTCTTTGTCGGCCCAGGAGATGATGTTCCGCGGCTCCGGCAGGAGGCGCAGAGCCAAGGAATCGCTAAACGGGTTCATTTTTTTACCCGGGTTTCGCAGGGGGAGCTTGCAGCAGCTTATTCGCGCGCCGATATTTTTGCTCTCCCGAGCACGGGAGAGGGTTTCGGCCTTGTGTTTCTTGAAGCTATGGCATTTGGCAAGCCGATCGTTGCCGTCAATGCTGGAGGAACGCCAGGAATTGTGGAACATAATCATAACGGTTTGCTTGTCAGGGCGAATGTCGCGGACGTATCAACTGCACTCTTTAGATTGCTTTCTGACCCTGCGCTTCGCGCAGAACTCGGTGCATGTGGGCGTTTGCGTGTGCTCACCGAATTCTCGTTCGAAAATTTCCAGACAAGTTTGCGCAACGCGGTTGACGAACTTCTTCACAATCCCGCTGTGCAACTCGGCTTGGTAGCGCAATGAATATACTGATGACCTCTCAGGCATATTATCCCTTCGCGGAGAAGGGCGGTCCTGTGGTTAAGGTTCGTTCTCTAGCCCTTGGGCTCGTCAGGCTCGGGCATTCGGTTTCAATCCTGACCTCAGATTGGGGTTTTCACCCAGAAAAAGCGCCCCGCGTGTCCGCCCACAAATGCAGTTTGGGCTGGCGCGCCGAGGAATGTGGCGTGACTGCTATTTTCCTGCGCAAGATCGGCCATTACCGCAACTTATCCTTGAATCCCTCGGTCTTAAGCTTTTCCTGGCGCGAGCTTAAAAGGTTTGACATCGTTCACGTCTATGGCCTTTACGATCTGATTGGACCTTCTGTGACCTTCTTTTGCCGCAAAAATCATATTCCCTATGTGATCGAACCAATGGGTATGTTTCGCCCGATTGTGCGCAATCTTAGATTGAAGAGGATTTATCACCGATTGATCGGCAAGCCGTTTTTATCAGCCGCGCATCGCATGATCGCCACGTCGGAGCAGGAACAACGCGAACTTTTGAACGAAGGGGTCCCCTTTTCTCGGATCGTTGTGCGCCGCAATGGCATAGAAATGCCCGCTTCCTTCCCCGAATCAGGAACGTTTCGCCGCGAATTTGAAATTCCTCCGGGCGCACGGGTGGTTCTCTTCCTTGGCCGGCTGGAGGCAAAAAAAAGTCCTGAACTGCTGCTTACTGCATTCGCGGATTGGCGCAAAAAATCGCTCGTCGGTGCCGCTGCATTCTTAATTATTGCCGGACCTGAACAGCAACGCGGTTATTCCGCTCGGCTGATTTCGCTCGCTTCCTCCCTTCGTATTGCCAGTTCAGTCCGGATCGTTGGGCCGCTCTACGAAAACAGGAAATGGAGCGCGTATCGAGATGCTGATGTATTTGTTTTGCCGTCTCTAAACGAGAACTTTGGGAATTCTGCGGCAGAAGCAATGGCCTGTGGCACGCCGGTGATTGTTACAGATCAGTGCGGAATTGCGTCGTTTGTCGCCGGCAGGGCGGGGCTAGTAATTCCTCATGACGCAAACTCCTTGTCGTTGGCCTTGAGCAAGGTACTCGATGATCCCGCTGCCTGCGAGCGATTCCGCTCTAACTGCCCTGCAGTAGCAAAATCACTTTCGTGGGACGAACCCATCTCGCAAATGGTGGACGTCTACCGGGGCGCACTTTCCGACGGATCCGCACATGAGCGTTAACCCCCGTGCATTTCGCCTTCTCTCGTTTGTTGCCAGCCTGTTTCTAATCCTGTCTGCAGCCGCGCTTGTGACCTCTCTTTTTTGGGAAGCCTCTACTCGCGAATATCTGCGCGGCTTTTCGGATGCTGTTGTTCCTTCCAATGCCTCTACTGCTGAAAAAATCCAATCCATCCTCGATTGGATGAAATCGGGGCCGTCGCGCCGGCCTGGTGTTGCAGATGCGTTTTACGCTGCGCGTGACCCGGAAGACACGCTGAACTATCAATTACTGCTGCAGGTTTGTGGGTCGGCCACAAACGCGTTCATTAATCTCGCAATTACTAAGGGCCTCAAAGTAAGGCGATTACTGCTCCTCGATTCGCAGGGAAATACGACCCATGTAGACGCAGAAGTCTTTCTCGGAAACAGGTGGGTTGTTGTCGACCCTACTTTTCGCCGTATCATGCATGCATCGAACGGTTCTTTTTTAACCGCACAGCAACTGAGGAATTCTGTGCTCTTACAACAGGCGACTCTCGGCCTGCGAGGTTATTTACCGCAATATTCTTTCGCACGGACGACTCATTTACATCTTGCCCGTCTCGGCGCAGTTGGATTAATGCTCGGCCACGTCTGCGACGCGTTTTATCCGGGATGGGACAAAACAGAGCTGATAACTCTTCTTGTAGAGCGCATTTCATTTGCGGCATGCGTTTCTTCGCTTGGCGCTTTGCTCTTTTTTCTCCTGCTGTGCATCGCGGTGAGCTTTTATTTTCGAAAGAGAACGGGAGTTCGTCGCGTGCATTGTTTTGAACGGCTGAGGCGTGGCGGCGAAGCTTCTTTCAATCAGGGGGATTGAGTCTCGTATGTGTGGAATTTGCGGCATCGTCGGGAAAGAAGAAAAGCGCGTGGCGCGCGGTCGCGTCCTAGCCATGATGCGCGCGATGACGCATCGCGGGCCCGACGGAGAAGGGATTCTAGATGCTCCCGGAGCAACACTGGGAATGCGGCGCCTTAACATAATTGATATTCCCGGAGGACAGCAGCCGGTTTGGAACGAAGCGCAGACGATGGCTGTCGTTTTTAATGGCGAGATCTACAATTTTAAGGAACTGCGCCGCACGCTCGCCGCTAAAGGCCATCGCTTCGCCACGCAATCCGATACCGAAACCATAATTCACGCCTACGAGCAGTGGGGCGCAGAATGCGTGGGCCGCCTTCGTGGAATGTTCGCGTTTGCAATTGCGGAGCTCCCCGACGGCGCATGCGGCCCTGTACGCCGCGTATTTCTCGCGCGCGATCGTATAGGCATCAAGCCTCTCTACTATGCCGTGGCTGGAGGCGAATTTATTTTCGCCTCAGAAGTTCGAGCGCTGCTGTCCAGCGGCTGCATCCGTCGGCAGCTTTCCGCTTCCGCGGTTCACAGCTACCTGCTTTTTGGATCGGTCTGCCAGCCTCTCACTATCGTTGAAAGCATTTTTTCTGTACCGCCCGGATCCTCCGGATATGTCTCGCCTGATTTCCCAGCAACATTCAACCCTCAGCCTTACTGGAGGCTTTCTGATGCAACAAACTATATCTTGACTGATTCCGCCTCTCCTGCGGAGCGGGTTCGCGCTGCTCTGGAAGACTCGGTCTGCAGCCATCTAGTTTCGGATGTGCCTGTTGGTATCTTTTTGAGCGGTGGCGTGGATTCAACTGCTCTTGTCGCTATTGCCAGCCGCCAATGTGGGCGCGTCAAAACGTTCACACTAGCCTTTTCTGAAGACGCGTTCAACGAAGCGCATACCGCCCGGAATTCAGCCCAGCAATTCGATACCGACCATGCGGAGCTGCTGCTGGCTGGTGAAGAAGTGCGCGGGCGCGTTGGCGAGGCAATTATCGGCTTGGATCAGCCCAGCGCCGACGGCATCAACACTTTTTTTATTTCTTGGGCCGCCCGCCAGGCGGGATTGAAGGTCGCACTCTCCGGATTAGGCAGTGATGAGCTTTTCGGCGGATATCACACATTTCACGAAACGCGCCGGATCTCGCAGATGGTGGTGGCCGCACGCTATGTGCCCGTGCGCTTCCGGGAACTCGCTGCGCGTTTCGCCGATTCGCTAAAATTGAACACTCCTCCCGACCGTTCCCGAAAGGCGATCGCCGCTTTTCTTCAGCCGAAAGACCTCCCGCATCCTTATTTTTTTACCCGCATTCTTTTTGTGCCGCAAATCACAAGGCAGGCGATCCGTAATTCTCACATCGCAAAAGAGGACGCGCTGTGGTGGAAATGGCTCTCAAACGCTGCTGCAGAGGCGACCCATCTGGATGGGCTCACAGCCGTTTCGTGGCTGGAGCTTCGCTCCTACCTTCTGAATACGCTCCTACGCGATGCCGACAGCATGAGCATGGCAAATTCTCTTGAGGTCCGCGTTCCGTTCTTAGATGATTCTCTTTTGCGCACTGTACTTTCTTGCCCCGCATCCGCTAAATTTAATAAAGATGCGCGGAAGGCGTTGTTGCTGGGAGCGGTTGGTGATCTGCTTCCCGAGAATGTCGTACGCCAATCGAAGCGCACGTTCACACTACCGTGGGAGATTTGGCTGCGCGGTCCGCTTCGTGAACAGGTCCAGTGGGGCCTCTCGAATTGCGACCCTGCGCTTGCCGAAATCATCGATATACAGTGGCTCATCCGAATATGGCAAGATTTCATGACCGGCCGCACGAGTTGGTCGCGGCCATGGAGCCTTTTTGTTCTGAATGAGTGGGTGAAGCTTAACTTTGGCGTTCTACCGAGTGTTTCGACGTCGGAAAGCGCGGCGCGAACCCCCGCTCTTTCTTGATGCGCAGATCGCCTCACTTGCGAGGGCAATCCGACAAATGATCATTCTTGGTATTAATGCATACCATGCCAACGCTTCAGCGGCGATTCTGGTGGATGGCCGCTTGATTGCAGCGGTCGAAGAGGAACGTCTCAACCGGGTGAAGTATGCTGCTGGCCTGCCACGGCGCGCGATTCAGTATTGTTTGAAGGCTGCCGGTGCAGACTTGTCACAGGTCGACCATATTGCTATTCCCCGCAATCCGTGGGCGCGCCTCGCAACCAAATTGCGCTTCGCGCTGCGCATGCCTCGTTTTGCGATGGAGCGCGTGCGTGTTGCCGGACGCTTTGGCAGCATACGACAGGAATTGGCTGCCGTTTTTGATGTCGATCCCGCCTCGATTCGCGCGCAGTTTCATCGCATTGAACACCATCGCGCGCACCTCGCCAGTGCATTTTTTGTTTCACCATTTGAGCGCGCTGCAGTTCTCTCCGTCGATGGTTTGGGCGATTTTGCGAGCACGATGTGGGGAACGGGAGAGGATTCGCGCCTTTGCGTCTCCGGCTCGGTTGCTTTTCCTCATTCGCTGGGCATGTTTTACACCGCCATAACGCAGTATCTCGGTTTTTGGAAATTTGGCGAGGAATACAAGGTCATGGGATTGGCTGCCTACGGCTCGCCGGCTTACCTGGATCAACTTCGCGAAGTCGTGGCTGTCACGTCTCCTCTGGAAAATCGGCTGAATCTGCAGTACTTCACGCACCATAAGTCTGGCCCCGAGATGACTTGGAAAGAATCCGGCGAAACCCCTGTTTTGGGACGCCTGTTTTCTTCGCGCCTCGAACAGCGATTTGGGCCCGCGCGTCGCCCCGAAGAGCCGATTACCGAACGCCACAAGAATTTTGCGGCCTCGATGCAAATCCGTCTGGAAGAAGTTCTTCTCGCGAATTTGAATGCCCTGCACAAAGAAACCCGGTCAAACAATTTGTGTCTTGCCGGAGGTGTCGCGTTCAACTGCGTGGCCAATGGCAAAATTTTCGACCGCACTCCATTCGAACATGTATATGTTCAGCCCGCGGCCGGCGACGGTGGGCTTTCGGTCGGCGCTGCTTTTTTTGTGCACCACCAAGTGCTCGGAAATTCGCGATCATTTCACATGGATCATGCGTTTTGGGGTCCCGGATTCGAACCTGCTGAGATTCGCCGCACTGTGACATCAATTTCATCCCGTTCCGAAGATCTGCAAGTCACCGAACTGGACGAGGCCGCGCTGATTCAAAAAACAGCCGCGCGCATTGCCGAGGGAAAAATCGTGGGGTGGTTTCAGGACCGGACGGAATGGGGGCCGCGGGCTTTGGGCAATCGCAGCATCCTGGCCGATCCGCGCCGTCCTGAGATGAAAGATGTTCTAAATCGCCGCATCAAGCATCGCGAAAGTTTTCGTCCCTTCGCACCATCGATTCTGGAAGAATTTACGGCCGAATATTTCGAGCAAACTCACCCATCCCCGTTCATGACTTTCGCCTTTCCCGTTCGCGCGGCAAAACGCCCCGTGATTCCTGCGTCTACCCATTGGGACGGCACTGCTCGTTTGCAAACCGTGAATCGCACCACGCACCCTCTCTATTGGCAACTCATCCGCAGCTTCGCCAATCTAACTAGCGTCCCTGTTATTTTGAATACTTCTTTCAACGACAACGAGCCGATTGTCTGCACACCGGAGGAAGCTTTAGCGTGTTTTGAACGCACGAGGATGGACGTATTGGTTCTCGGTAATTTTATGTTGGAGAAAAAACCATCGCTTTTTGCCGGTAAAAGCACTTCCGCCGAAGCGCTGGATATCAAGCAACCGTCTTCGATGTAAACACCGGGTGGAAGGTTTCGTAGCTAGGATCGATCGTTTTGCACATTCTGCTCTTGAATGAATATTTTCCGCCGGACACCTCGGCCACCGCCACAATGGCGGCGCTCGTGGCCAACGCGCTTGCACAGCACCATCAGGTCACCGTGCTCGCGGGCCGCCCTTCATACGATCCTACCGAGCGTTATCCGTTTGCGTTTCTTCAGCGTGAGCAGAAGGGCCGCGTCGTTGTAGAGCGCGTCGGTTCCACAACATATTCGCGCCATCAAATGCGCAAGCGCGTCGCCAATTACCTCTCCTATGTTTCGCTCGCTGTGCCCCGCTCGCTCGCCTTGAGAGCCGATTTGCTTCTCGCAATGACCGATCCGCCCTTCGCCGGAATCGCAGGCGCCTTCATCTCGCGCGTGAAGCGCATTCCTTTCGTTTACAACATCCGCGATCTTTATCCGGATATGGCGGTGGCCGGAAACATTGTTGCGCCAAAACCTTGGGTCCGTTGGTGGGAAAAATTGCATCGTGCCGCTCTTCGCCATGCGTCTTGCGTGATCGTTCTGGGAGAGGACATGCGCGAGCGCGTTATTTCGAAAGGTGTGGACGCGAGTCGCGTCGCCGTGGTTCGCGACGGCGTTCCCGGTCCGGCTGAAGAACCGCAGCCGGACCATCCCGTCATTCGTGAAATTCGCGGCTCGGGCGAATTTGTAGTGATCCATGCCGGAAATCTTGGTTTCTACGGCGCCTGGCACACACTCGTCGAGGCCGCTCGCATGCTTCCTGAAAATGGCACTCGTCTGGTGTTCGTCGGAGACGGCGCAAATCGTAAACGGATCGAAGCGTTTAGCCAGGGGTGCAAGATTATTCGTTTCCTTCCGTTCCGTCCGGCAAACGAGGTGCCCTGCGTTCTTGCTGCTGGTGACATCCACGTGGTAACGATTCGCCGTGGCTTGGATGGTGTCGTGGTGCCAAGCAAACTCTATTCCATCCTCGCCGCCGGTCGTCCGGTCCTTGCCCTCGCTCCGGAAGGAACGGATGTCGCGCGAATCATCCGTCGCGAACGTTGCGGTTTGGTCGTGGATCCCGATAAGCCAGCGGAACTCGCAGCGGCCATCCAATCCCTCAAGAGTCACCCGGCGCAGGTCGCGGCAATGGGCGAACGCGCGCGGGCCGCGGCTCGTCAATTCACCAGAGAAGCGGAGCTCGAAAACTTCGTCAGAATCGTTGAACAGGCAGCACAATCTTATGCGGCACAGAGGCGCTCATAAATGTGGAGTGGCACCAAAGTACTGGTTACCGGCGGAGCTTCCTTCATCGGCTCGCATCTCGTTGACGCACTTCTACTGCGCGGTGCGCACATTCGCGTTGTGGATGACCTTTCAAGCGGAAGATTCGAAAACATTCGAGCTCACGTAGAAAATGGTGCGATCCGCTTTATCGAAGCGGATCTGCGTGAGCCCGGCGTCGCTCGTGCAATTATGAAAGATATTCAAACCGTCTTTCACCTCGCCGCGGATCACGGCGGGCGTGGCTACGTGGATTTGCATCAGGCGGGTCCAGCGTCAAATCTTTTCCTGGATGGAATTGTCTTTTGGGAAGCGGTCAAAGCGGGCGTTGAAAAAGTTTGCTATGCCTCATCCGGCTGCGTGTACCCAAATTATCTGCAGTCGGACACAAAAAAAGAGATTTACCTGAAGGAATCCGATGTTAAGCCGCCGCACGACGCCGACAACATGTATGGCTGGGCAAAGCTGATGGCTGAGCTCACCCTGCAGGCTTACCATCGTGAACACAATCTGGGCGCAGCCTCGTGCCGCTATTTCACCGTATATGGACCTCGCGGCGTCGAAAATCACGCCGTGATTGCTATGATCGCCCGCGCGTTCGTCGGGCAGAACCCTTTCGAGATTTGGGGAGACGGCCAACAGATTCGCAACTGGACTTACGTGGACGATATTGTGAACGGCACAATCCTCGCCGCCGAAAGAATCCATGACGGGACTGCCGTAAATCTTGGGACCATGGAGCGCATCCGCGTGATTGATGCTGCCCATTTGGCTCTTGAGTACGCTGGCAAGAAGGCTGAGTTCAAGTTTCTGCGCGACATGCCTACCGGCCCGGCAAATCGCGTCGCCGATAATTCGCTGGCCAAAAAACTGCTGGACTGGGAACCCAAGGTTATGTTCGGCGATGGCTTGCGCAAAACGATGGACTGGTATTTTGCAGAGCGCCGCCCCGAAGATGTGAAAAACCGCTTGGAAACAATGCTCACGGCTCGCTGAATTCAAGGAGTGTTGATTGGAACCGGTTAATTGGATCGCTTTTGGAATCGCCTTGATGGCGTCTCTTCTGCTTACATGGCCCGTCCGTCAGTTTGCCCTTTACGTCGGATTCGTTGATCATCCCGATGCGCGCAAGGTACACCTGCGGCCTATGCCTCTGCTCGGCGGCGTCGCTATCTATGCTGGCTTTGTGCTTGCCGCCATTGCAACAGCTGAATCTTCCTTGCACCACGAAGTCTTGGCGATTGTCAGCGGAGCTACACTTCTCGTCATTACGGGCATTCTCGACGACGGCGGCTTCCTTCATCACCAGATTAAGCTTTTCGTAAGTATGCCGCTGGCGGCGTCGATGCTTGTTGTCGCGGGCGTGCACGCGCACATCTTTTCTCAAATCCTCGGCCGATCCGGAAGGGTTCCCGACGTTTTGCTCACTGTCCTATGGGTGGTCGGAATCACCGCCGCTTTCAGCATTCTCGACCATATGGATGGGCTCTGTGCGGGAATCGCTGCCGTCGCTTCAGCGTTCTTCGCCGTAGCAGCCGCCCTGAATGGCCAAGCTACGGTCTGCACCCTCGCTGCTGCTGTCTTGGGCGCCTCCCTAGGGTTTTTGCGCTGGAATTTCGCGCCCGCGAAAATCTTCATGGGTGATGGTGGCGCGATGTTGCTCGGATTCTTAATGGCCACTCTGGGATTGAAGCTTCGCTTTGCCTCTCATCCAGCGGGAGATTGTTTTGTGCCCGTCCTCATCCTGGCGGTTCCGATTTTTGACACAACTTTGATCACCATCTCGCGCTCGCGTCGAGGACTCTTGCCCTTTGCATCTCCAGGTAAGGATCACACCGCTCACCGCCTTTCGAATCTGGGCCTCGGCCGAAAGAAAGCGGTATTGGCACTCTACGCCACCGCCTGTCTGTGCGGGATGGCGGGAATACTGATCCCTTACGTCTCGAACGCCGTAAAGGGTCTCGTGCTGTTCGTGATGTTTCTCGGCGCGGCTTTTGCAATCCTCGCCCTTGAGCGAGCGCCATACGAGGACCAGCGCGATGTTTTTGTTTCTGCCTCCGTTCCTCCGTCTGTCCCACATTCCGACTAGCACTACTGCTATGCGGCGAAGCCTGGCTACGTTATACTTCCTCATTCGGAAAGGCTGTCCGGATTGGCCCGATCGGAAAGGCGCAGCCTGACTTGCCAGGGACAGCGGAGCTACCGAACGAGTTCCCGTAAAAGAGGATTTCTGCAATTGTTGAATCTCTTCTCGCGAGAGCGTGTACGCAGCCGTGCGACCCACCAGGCCGTTGCGATCGTGGGCGGTTCCGCAGCCGGCTTTTTCACGGCCTATCTTCTTGCTCGTGAAGGGCTCCCGGTAAGCGTATTCGAGCAATCGAAAGAACTCCGTCCGGCTCCTCGCACATTAATTGTCACCCGGCGCATGAACGATCTTCTCGGTAGCGCTGGCGAGGCGAGCGTCATCAATGAAGTCAGCAAATTTGAGCTGTTCACCGACGGGCGCGCCGCAAGCATAACGCTTTCCGAACCGGACCTGATTATTGAACGGGCAAAATTAATTCATTCGCTCGCCGAAAATGCGCGGAGCGCTGGAGCCCAAATCTGCCTTGGTAAGAAATTCCAGCGCCTCCACTCCGAAGCGGGCAGAATTTCGCTCGAGCTGCAGCAATCTGGAACGCAGAGCAGGGAACAATACATTACAGAAACAGTAGTTGCTGCCGACGGCGCAGCCAGCGCGGTCGCAAAAGCTGCCGGATGGAAACCTTCCGCCACCGTTCCTCTGATCCAGGCGATTGTTCCCCTGCCTAGGGATATGTCGCCTGATACCGTCCGCGTCTGGTTTATACCTGAAGACACCCCTTACTTTTACTGGCTGATCCCTGAATCTCCAGAACGTGGCGCACTCGGACTTATTGGTGAAACTGGGTTGGAAGCGCGGAAGCATCTCGAAACATTCCTCGAGAGACGCAAACTCAGCGCCATTGAATTCCAGGGTGCGCGCATTCCCGTTTATAGCCGCTGGGTCCATGTCGAGAAAGAATTCAACGGTGCGCGCGTCTTTCTCGTCGGCGACGCCGCAGCGCAAGTGAAGGTCAGCACCGTTGGCGGAATCGTAACTGGGCTTCGCGGTGCCGCGGGAGTAGCACAGGCTATTTTGCATCGCAGTTCGCGAAAGGAACTCCGCAGCCTCCGCCGCGAGCTCGATTTGCATTATCTTGTTCGCCGCGCTCTTCATCACTTTCAGCAGAGCGATTACAGCCGGCTCGTAGACTCGCTGCACGCTCCGGCCCGGCAGTCGCTCTCGGAATGTTCCCGCGATGATGCCTTGAAGCTTCTTTGGCGCGTTTGCTTGAGCCAGCCACGGCTGGTACTGCTGGGCCTTCGCGGGTTGCTGACAAGCCGCCATCGCTCATTTCCACAGGTTCCGTAAAACCGCTCGGATGTACTTCCTCGGCTTATCGGCGCTCGCTCATAACGTTGCCGCGGCGCTCGTGAGTGATTCCGGAACCTTTGCCGCCATTGAAGAATCAAAGCTTGTTCGCGCGCGCGATGCCAGCGGCATTCCACGGATGGCAATCCGCTTCTGTATGGAAAAGGCTGGAATTGACTGGAGCGAAGTCAACGCAATTGCTGTCGCTAATCGTCCTTGGTACAATTGGTCCCGACGCGCTGCCTTTCACCTTCGTTTCGTTCCACTTGCTCCGATTTCCAGCGCCTACTATCAGAGCAAAGCTATCGGCGAACTCGCCACCGACCTGAACAATCAGCGTCTGCTTCGCGCTCTTTCCGGGGACGCACGTGTTCCCGTCCTGGCATTTGATCATCACCTCTGCCACGCGGCGAGCACCTTCTATGCATCCTCCTTCCCACGCGCTCTGATCATCACCCTGGATGAACAGGGCGGCGGCCAGTCTGGAATGATTGCGCTCGGACAAAATCGAGAGATTCGCGTTATCAAAACCTTCGCGTTTCCTCATCTGGCCTGGTTCTATTCACAAATAACGGAGCTCCTCGGATTTGTTCCACACCGCCACGAACATAAAACGCAGTGGCTGAGCACGACCGCGGAGCCACGCTTCAGGGAAATTTTCCTTCGCATCATGCGCTCTCCTGAAAATCTTTTCCCGAAACTCACGTCTTCATATTTCAAGCGCGGCTTCTCCGGACGCCTGGCGTTCTCGAAATCCTTCTACCAGCAACTCGGAATTCCCGAAAATCCGTGGCAAATTTCCGAGCAAACACGCGCCGAGCTCGCTGCCAGCTTGCAAACGGCGTGCGAAATCGTGATGACGGAACTCGCCCGGTCGTTGCGAACACAACACAATATCGAAAATCTTTGTATCGCTGGCGGACTATTTTTAAACCCTCTACTGGTGCGGGAACTCGAAAAAAACGGCGAATTCAGCAAAGTCTTCATTCAACCCGCGGCCGGAAATGAAGGAACCGCTCTCGGCGCCGCCTATTTGGCGCAAAATCAAACCGCAGCTGCTCTCGCAAAATCTCCGTTGCCGCATCTTTATCTCGGCCCAAGCTACTCCAACGAACAAATCAAAGCGGTTCTCGACAACTGCAAGGCTTCCTATCAGTGGATTTCCTCCGACGACGAAATTATTCGTCACACCGTTGCGCTTCTGCTTGCCGGGAAAATCGTGGGCTGGTTTCATGGCGCCGCCGAATTCGGTCCACGCGCCCTCGGCAATCGCAGTCTTTTAGCCTCTCCGTGGGCACCCTACGTCAAAGAAAACCTGAACGATTACGTCAAGCACCGTGAGCTATTTCAGCCCTTTGCCCTTTCCATTCCCGAAACGGACGCACCCAAATACTTCGAGTTTTCGCCTTTTTACGCGCAATTCATGGCTTCCATGGCCGCGCTTCGGCCGAAGTATTCTGACCTCCTTGGCTCTTACGCTCCGAAGGGAAACTTGATTCGCCTGCACGTTGTTCCATCGGCGGCGAATTCGTTATACTCCTCGCTTCTGAAAAGCTTCGGCTCGCACGCCCCAGCTCCCATCCTCTTGAACGCTTCTTTCAATCTCTTTGGCGAGCCGCTGGTCGTTTCGCCACGTGACGCTGTCCGGAGCTACTTTTGCTCCGGCGTCGATGCGCTCATGATCGGCAATTTCTTACTGACCAAGCCTTAGCCGCTAACTCTTGTGTTTAGAATCAGCCTGCGGGAGGTACAAACCCATCTCAAAATGGCAAGCGGATTGCCATAAAAATCGCGGTATTGCCCGCGGCCATATTTGTAGGAAAATAGCTTGTCTGTCGCGTATGCCCAGGTCCGGCATTTGCAAAGGAGATGCTCGTGCGAATTTCTGTAATTGGTGCAGGCTACGTTGGATTGGTGACTGGCGCATGTTTGGCGGAATTGGGGCACAAAGTTCTCTGTACCGACAATGATTCACAGAAAATTGATGTGCTAAATACCGGCAAATTGCCGATTTTTGAACCCGGCCTCGACAGAATTGTCGCCCAAAATACCCGCAATGGCTTGCTGTCTTTTTCAGCAGATCCGGCCCAAGCCGCCGCCGAAGGTGACGTTATCTTTATATGCGTCGGCACACCGCCGTTGCCGAACGGCGACGCCGATCTGAGCTCCATTGACCGCGTCGCCCAGATGATCGCCGCGGAATCCACTTCGGACAAGCTGGTGGTTGAGAAAAGCACCGTTCCGGCACAGACGGGCCAGCAACTCAAACGCGTCCTCGAAATCTATAGCCGCTCAGGTGGAAACCGTTTTCGCGTTGCCTCCAATCCGGAGTTTTTGCGCGAAGGCACGGCCGTCGCCGACTTTCTCCATCCGGAGCGCATCGTTGTGGGGGTGGACGACGAGTCTTCCGAGCGCCAGCTTCGGGAGATCTACGCGCCCGTGCTTGAGCAGAAGTTCCAATGCCCGGTGCATAATGGCGATTGCCCCGCATCCCGCCAGCCCGCATGGCTTGTCACCACCATAAATAGCGCGGAACTCATTAAACACGCTTCAAACTCTTTCCTGGCCGTCAAGATCTCTTACGCCAACATGGTTTCGGATCTTGCCGAAAAGTTGGGCGCCAACATCGAAGAAGTGATGAACGGCGTCGGCCTCGACCCGCGCATCGGCCCGCATTTTCTCAAGCCCGGCTTGGGATTCGGAGGGTTCTGCTTACCCAAGGATTTACAGGCTTTCGTGCGCCTCGCCGAGCGCCACGGCGTGGACTTTTCCATGCTCCGCGAAGCGGAAAGAATCAATCATCAGCGCATTGACCGTTTCGTGGAGAAGCTGCGCCGCGCGCTGTGGGTCCTCAAAGGCAAACGGATCGCTCTGCTTGGCCTTGCCTTCAAGGCCAACACCGATGACATTCGCTTTGCTCCGGCGATTGAACTGATTCAGCGCCTCCAGCAGGAGGGCGCTCAGCTTGCCGCGTATGATCCGCAGGCTATGGACAAAATTCGCACGCGCTTTCCCGATTTGAATTGTCTTCCTGATGCCTACCAAGCGGCACGCGACGCCCATGCGTTGCTGATCGTCACCGAATGGGACGAGTTTCGCAATCTCGATTGGAAGCGCATCCAAAAAAGCATGGCGCGTCCGCTCATCCTCGATGGACGTAACTTGCTCTCTCCCGACTCGATGATTGCGCTGGGATTTGAATACGAATCTGTGGGGCGGTCAAAAGCCACACAGGCAGTCAGCGGCGCACTAGCCTGAGCTGAGGTGTGCTTCTGCGAATCGCCTCTGAAAATATTCCAGCGTCAGCTTCAACCCTTCATCCAGGCCGACCTTTGGCTCCCAGTTCAGCAATTTCTTCGCTTTGCTGATGTCCGGCCGCCTGCGCTTCGGATCATCTTGTGGCAGCGGCTTGAATACAATTTTGGCGCTTCCTCCTGTGATCGCGCGGATGCGTTCTGCAAACTCCAGTATCGTAATTTCTAGCGGGTTTCCGATGTTTACTGGAAAATGCTCATTTGAATCGAGCAGCCGCAAAATACCCTCGATCAAGTCGGAAACGTAGCAGAAGCTCCTCGTCTGCCGGCCATCGCCGTAAACGGTCAGCGCTTGATGCGATAGTGCCTGGTGGAGAAAATTCGGTAGTGCTCGACCATCGTTCAAACGCATGCGCGGGCCGTATGTGTTAAAAATGCGAACGATGCGCGTATCCAGACCATATTTGCGGTGATAAGCCATTGTGACCGCTTCCGAAAAACGCTTTGCCTCATCGTAAACGCTTCGCGGCCCAATGGGATTCACGTGCCCCCAGTAGCTCTCCGGCTGCGGATTCACCTCCGGGTCGCCATAGCATTCCGAAGTCGAAGCCAGCAAAAATCGCGCTTTCCTCTCCCTGGCCAACTCAAGCGAATTGAGTGTGCCAAGCGACCCGGCTTTGAGTGTCTCGATTGGGAATTTCAAATAGTCATCCGGGCTTGCTGGCGAGGCGAAGTCCAGTATCGTGTCCACCGTTCCAGGAACGTCGATGCCTTCGCAAATATCCCGTTGCGTAAATTGAAATTTGGGATTCCCTAGCAAATGCTCAATGTTTTGTTCCGCACCGGTAATCAAATTGTCGACGCAAACAACCTCCCAGCCGCGCGCTAGCATCGCGTCGCACAAATGAGAACCTACAAATCCCGCGCCTCCGGCGATTAGCGCTCGCACCACTCATCCTTTCAAGGTTAGCTTGCTATGGCTATGGCGAACTCGACCGGGCAGATATTCCCGCCCCGCCGGCCGCTGACTCCTTCATTTCTTCTTCAAATTGGGCAAGAGCTGGCTCGTCCGAAGTAAGCCGACGGTTTACATAAACCACTTTCCGTCCCATGTGCGCAAAGATAAATGTGCTCTTGGGCGGCATTCGCACCCTTGCCGCCTCTGCCTGATTTCCGGGCACCACCAGAAAGACCGTGTTCTTGCTGTTCCAGACCGGCCAGAATGTACGGTCGTTCAGAAAAATGTGCGGCGCGTCCGGATAGTAGGAACCAAATTCCAGCCCATTGTACCGCCCATTGAAAAGCAAGATCGGTTTTCGGGTATAAAAACCGATGCTGGTCTCCGCATCGTATTCGCCATACACCACGAGTTTATCGCCCGGCCGCCAATACTTTAGGATTTTTTTTGCCAAAGGCTCAGAAGACAGCCGCGGTGTAAACACGCCGAGCGCCCAATTCGCACAAAAGAAAAAAGCGCCCAGCGCCAACGCCATGGTGACATTGACGGCAACGGTGCGCTTCCGTCGCCGCCACATCCAAGCCCCCACAAAGCCCAGCAGTACAATGGCGATGGCGGCGACCGCTTGATGCCTTAAATCGGCGAAAGACTGCGGCGTTACATCCATAAAATCAGACATCGCCACGCGATAAAAATTTGTCGGATGCGATTGCAGCAAAGCCGAAATATCGCTCGTCGAATGAATGTCACGCGAAACCCACAGCATTGTCAAAAGAATTGCCGCGATTCCTGCTCCAAACGCCGCCAGCGCGCCCTGCACCCGCAGCAACCATCTCGATGCGCGCGCCTCCATGCGTTCCAACCCTATGCCGGCCAGAATCGCAAGCGCTGGCCAGGCACCGAAGCTGTAATACTCCATCCGGCTCTTTGTCCAGGAAAAAAACAGATAAATGAACAGCGCCCAGATCGCCAGCAGCACCAGCGCCTGTCCGCGTTCATCCAATCTTTTTCGCCATTCGCGCAGCCGCGGTATTTCGCGAATTCCCGCCGGCAAAAATGCAATCCACGGAAAGAACCACACGATAGTCTCGGCGATCCACAACCACAAGGGTACGGCTTCGTAATCTTTCGGATATCGCCATCCCAGCGCACGGAAAACCTGCTCATTAATGAAAAAAAAGTAGGAAAATCCGCCAAAGATCCCGCTGCGCGTAAGCGATTCGCCGATGTGCCATGGAAATTGGAAGAAATTTGCGGGCGTCGGCCAGGTATTCAATCGCGCGCTGTATGCGGCCGCGATATGCCACGGCAAAGCGATGATGAGAAAAATGATGCCGCTCGAAACCAGCGGCAATCGGCGCCATTTTTTGAGTTCGCCCATCGCCAGCAAGAAGAAAAAAATGATTCCTGCCGGAAATACAACGCCAATCAGCGAACGAGTCAGCACCGCTAGCGCAATCAGCGCACTCGCGCTGCAATATCCCATCCGCGGAGAGATTGTCCCTTGCCAGGCTCGCAAAAACAGATAGAACACAGCCGTGAAAAAAAACGTATAAATCGCCTCTGGTATCATGAAACGCGTGAATAAAAAGATTCCCGGCGACGTGCAGATGATCAGCCCTGCATAAAATCCTGCCCGCTCGCCAAACCATCTCCGCGCGAATACATAAACCATGAGCACCAGCCCTACCACGGCCAAGGCCAGCGGCAGACGCGCCGCGAATGCATTCACGCCAAAAACCGCGAAGCTCGCCGCAACCAGCCAATAATGCAAGGGCGGTTTTTCGAGATACCGTATTCCGTCGATATGCAAAATCACCCAATCGTGGTTTTTCAGCATTTCCCGCGACGCTTCGGCGTGCGCCGCATCGGTGCTGTCCAGCAACGGAGGCCAGCCCGCCGTTCCCACGTAAATGCACGCAGAAAGCGCGAGCAATATCAAAATGGAGACCCACCGCTTCATGCCTCTTGAACTTTGCTCGTGTGCCTTTTGCGGAAGGTAAAGCGCGGGCTCAAAAATCACAGCCATATTTCTTCATTGATTGGATGCGCGGAACGCCGTCGTGTGATCGTTCACAATCTTCCATCCGTCATCAAATTTCCTAAAAATCAAGGTGAACACGCCTTCGGGATGGTCCTTCTGCCGATCCAACCGGTATTTGCCGATGACGTAGGCGGAACTCTTGCACAAAATGTGTATCTCTAAACCGGAGAAGGTCAGCTGTCCCATCGCCGCGCGCGTGGGATACGCATTTTCGTATCGTTTCAGCACGTCATCCCACCCCTGAAAAATCCCCGAGTCGTTTTCAAATTCGGTATATTTCGATCGCCAATACCCTTCCATAAAGCCCTGAATGTCTCCCTGATTCCACGCCGTCACTTGCTCGGCGAGCACGCGCTGGATAGCATACGTTTCCGCGCCAGCACCAATGGGCCTGTTTCGCTGCTGCTTCTGCGGCGCTTGAGCATGGGTGTTGAGTGCAATCACTGCTGTCGTGCAGACGCAAATCCATAATCGGCGCCTCACTAGCGTGCTCCGCAAATCATATAAATGCCGCAGTTTCAGTGGCTTGGCCATACTAGAAAACTCTCCAGTTCTACCCGCTTAGTACCCTCGCTCCATTGGCCCATTACACTTCGTTTGCCACAATCTGGCATGGAGCAAAGGGAATGATCGCAGCACTCATCCTCGTGCTTTCCGGCGTGATGATGGCTCAGTTCGCCGTCTTTTTCTGGCGCGCGAACATGATTGCTACGGCCGCCCAGCCCATTTCCGAAACCCTGGCCTTCGCGCAAATCAATTTGGGGCAAACTGCCAATCTTCAAGACTTTGACACTGTCGCTGCACTCAGCAAACTCTGCCCGAGCATACGGATGCGCTCCGTGAGCTTATTGGCGGTGCGCACCTATTACCGTATCATTCGTTCCCTTTCTCAGCTCTGCTCCACAGTTTTGCCACAGGGAACCGTCTGGGCCCGCCAAGAAATGGCTTTCTGCACGCGCTACGTTGCTGTTTCACTGGACCGCCGCCTGGTCTCAAACCAAGCCTATCTAGCCGCTCTTCGCCCCTATTAGCCAGCATTAATAGGCCCAGCGCATTAGAATGCCGCCGGTGGTGTATCCTGCACCGACCGAGACGAGCAGCACCAAATCCCCCTTTTGCAGCCGCTTCTCCTGCACGGCGTCGCGCAGCCCCAGCGGAATCGTCGCCGCCGTCGTATTTCCATAACGATCGATATTGATCATCACTTTGGAGTCGTCAATCCCCAGCCGCTCCTGCATGGCTCGTATAATCCGTAAGTTCGCCTGGTGCGGCACCACCAGCGCCAGATCCTTGTCCGTGTAACCGTTGCGCTCCAGCAACCCTGTTGCCACTTCGCACATCCGCTTCACGGCATACTTGAAGACTTGCTGGCCCTCCTGATGCACATAGTGCATCCGCTTTTCCACCGTTTCATGGGAAGTGGGATGCAGCGAGCCTCCTGCCGGCATATACAAATTGCATCCGCCCGAACCATCAATGTCGCTCATAAAATCCAAAATGCCTTCGCTTCCATTTTCCGCCGGCTCGACCAGCACCGCCCCTGCTCCGTCGCCAAAAAGCACGCAGGTCGCGCGGTCCTGAAAATCGATAATTGATGTCATCACATCCGAACCAATTACCAGCACTTTCTTGTGCGTTCCCGCCCCGGCAAACTGCGCACCTACGGTCAGCGCATAGACAAACCCGGAGCACGCACCCGACAAATCGAATCCCCAGGCATTCTTGGCCCCGATGCGGTCCTGAACCAGACACGCCGTCGCCGGGAACATCATGTCCGGAGTCACCGACGCCACCACAATCATCTCAATCTCTTCGGGGTTCACATTCTTCGATTTGAGCAGTTCTACCGTCGCCGCCGTCGCCATGTGCGACGCCGCCATCCCCGGTTCTACATAATGCCGCTCGCGGATGCCGGTCCGCGTGCGGATCCATTCGTCCGAAGTGTCCACGATTTTTTCGAGGTCAAAATTCGTGGCCACTCGCGGCGGAAGAAATCCCGTCACTCCCGTGATTTTTGCAGCGATACGTCTGCCCATTTTTTCCCTGCGCCAGCGTGCAGCGCGTCCATCCCTCTATGCAAACCCCGCGATTGTACGATGAAATCGGCTCACGTGCCGACAAGGAAATACACACTCATGTTTTGGGAGGAAGAATCTCGTACCGAAAACTCAGCTCCGCGGTCTTTCGCAGAGTTGCTGCTGCGCCGCAGTATTTGTCCAGGCTGAGTTGAATCGCGCGCTTTGCCGCCTCGTCCGCAATCACACCGCGCATCCGGTACAATATCTCCAATTTCACCCAAACCGTCGGCGGCTCTTTCGCGCGTTCTCCCTGAATCACAATTTCCAGCTCATCCAATCTCTGCCGCTTTTTCGCGAGCACCAGCACAACATCCGTTGCCGTGCATGATCCCAGGGCGGCCAGCATAAATTCCATCGGCCCTGGCGCCGAATTGTGCTCGCGATTCGAATCAATGGCTACCACATGCCCCGAGGGCAGTTCCGCCAAGAACTGCTCTCCTCCTGTCCACTTTACCGTTGCCGTTGACATCGGTCCTCTGTTTTCCCCCAAAGCATGGCCGGCGAAAAAGCTTCCTCTTCAGAATACCCCTTCAGCCTCTTCATCGATAGAGGATATCGACTGCAATATCGGATGCGGCTGCTTGCGAATCGCTTCCAAAAACAGACTGACCAACTGCGGATCAAACTGCGCCCCGGCGCACCGTTCGATTTCACTCAGCGCATCTTCCGCCTTCCGCGCTTTCTTATACACTCGCGGAGAGGTAATCGTGTCATACGCATCGGCTACCGAAATAATGCGAGCACCCAGCGGGATCCGTTCCTTCTCCAGTTGATCGGGATACCCCGAGCCGTCGAAAAATTCGTGGTGATGCTTGATCATCTCCCGCACGTTTCTAAGAGTCATTAGGGGCTCGAGCAAACGCCATCCCAGAATCGTATGTGATTTCATTGTGTCCCATTCCTTTGCATCCAGCGGTCCGGCTTTGTTTAGGATTTCTTCCGGAATTCCGACTTTGCCTACATCGTGCAAAAGCGCGCCCAGGCGGACTTCTTCCACTTCGATTGCCTTAAGCCCCGCGGCCTGCGCGATCAGGGCCGCATAACTTGAAACTTTCTTCGAATGACCCTGTGTGTACTGGTCTTTCGCGTCCACCGCGTAAGCGAGCGAGCTCATCGCCTCCATCACCGCCGCAGGCAGCCGTTCAAAGCACGGCGATTGCCCGCGATCGCTCAGCGATTGCGAAAATTGTCGGATTCTGTCGCTAATCTCTTGAAATGCCTCCGGTCCAGTCGTGAACTGCCGGTGCAGCATCACGCCCAAATACGCTTCCAGCACATCGCGCTTCCAGCTTCGCGAATCCGGTGGCTCGCGCCGTTCTGCCGTGAACACCGCGTTTCCGCCCTGATGCTTTGAAAGATACATCGACGAGTCCGCTACTTGAATTAGCTCCTGCGGCGTCGAACCGTGCATCGGGAAACACGAAATTCCAAAGCTCGCGGTGATATTTTTATCTCGCAACAGCGGGTCTGATGCCACCCAACTGCGCAGCTTTCCGGCAATCTGCCGTGCCTGTTCCACATTTGTTTCCGGCATTAAGATTACAAACTCGTCGCCGCCGTACCGCGCAACGATGTCCGACCTTCGGCAATTCTGCTCGAGAATCAGCCCCACGCGCTGCAGCACGACGTCGCCTTCCAAATGCCCGTAAAAATCGTTCACGAATTTGAACCGATCCAAATCCATCAGCACCAGCGAAAATGCCCGGTTGGAACGCGTCGACCGCTTCCACTCCTCCGATAACCTTTCCATGAGATAACGATGCGTTTTCACGCCCGTCAACCCGTCGGTAATCGCCTGCTCCTGCGCCTTCTGGAAATTATTCGCGTTGTGCAGCGCGCCAGCGAAAAGATCGGCTACCGTTCGCAGCAACTGCACTTCCTCATCCGTGAATTCGGAAGGCTCCGGCGATTCCACGTACAGAACCCCCAGCAGCGACTCGGCGCAGACCACCGGCAGCGCAATCGCTGATCCTGATCCCGGCAACACGGGCCTCAGGCTAGCTTGGTTCACCTCGCGAACCATTACGATTTCTCCTGTCCTGGCCACCTGCCCGATCAATCCTTCGCCGATCGGAATCCTTCGTCCGATCGCATCCCGTCGCCGGCCGGCTTCCGCTTTGACCACAACCTCTTTAGCCGCGTAATCTAAAATGCCGATCCCAATGTGGTCATAGGCCAGCCCTTGCTCAATCTCCTCCGCCACTCTTACCAGCATTTGCTCCGGATCCAGGGTGGTGATCGCATGCGACGAAATCTTGTTCAGCAGCGTCAAATGCCGTGACTTCTTTTGCTCCTCCGCGAAAAGTCGTGCATTTTCCAGCGCGATTCCCGCTTGGCTCGACAACACCCTCATCAATTCCAAATGGCCTTCGTCAAAAACTCTCTCGTGGCGGCTGTGAATGGCCATCGCGCCAATCGCCCGGTCGTACAAAATCAGCGGCACACCGCAAAAACAACCTGCATTCCGCGTGGATTTCACTCCCAGTCGCTGGACTTCGCTGTCAAAATTCTCTCGAATAAGCAAGGGCTGCCGCTCTCGAATCATGTACTCGGTCAACCGGTTCTCCGCGCGTCGTGTGCGTTTCGGTTGCCGGACGGCATCCACCATTTCCAGCTCATATCGAATCTGCTCGCGCGAAGGGTCGTAGAGCGCGATGTAAAAGCTATCTACATCAAACAGCCGTCGCATCTCTGTGTAAATTGATTCGAACAGCGTGTCGCTGTCGAGCGTTGAACTCAGCGTACGCCCGATTTCATTCAGAATGTGCAACTCTTCGCTGCGCCGCGAGGTCTGCTGTATTAGGTAACTGTTCTCTACGGCCATCCCAATCTGGTATCCGAGCGCCAGCAGCAAACGCAATTCGGCTGGCGTGAACTGCCGATGATCCGGCGTTCCTAGGAGCAACACTCCCAGCACTCGCTCTTTGGCTTGCAAACTGATTCCCACCACAGTCCGCAAATCTTGCTCAAGCAAAAGTTCGCGGATGCGCTTGAACGATGGATCCTTGTCCAGCGTCTCCCAGGTCGCGGCCTTTCCCAGGTCCCGCAGCACCACCAAGCCTCCCAGTCGCGCCACTAACTTCACGATGGAATCTTCGAGGTTCTCCTGCAGCATTTTGGCGCTGAATTCATCGCGCAGCCCCGTGGTCACTACTGAAATTGGGCCGTCCGCATCTTCGTAATGCAAACACAGGGCGCCGCAAGGGATTCGCACGACGTTCAGCACTCGATCCAGTGCCTGCGCCAGCATTTTCTGAATCTCGCCGCCCATGAAGCTCGAAGTGGCCAGATTCAAATTCGATAGCGCCAGCATGTTCCGCTCGATGCGGTGCCGCTCCTCTTCGTAAACGGCCATTACCATCAGCACGCCGCAAAAGAGCTCCGGAATGAGAAGCGCCAGCCGGAAATCCTGGTGATGCACCAATGGCATCCGTTTTTGCAGCACGATTCCAATGTCCAACAGGCCCCACGTGATAAATGAGATCGCCAGCAGCAGATCCGAAGGCGCCTCGCGCTTACGTCCTTCTCGCCAGAATACCCGCGCGACCACAAATAAAAGCAACGTCGTTCCCAGATAGACCGATACGCTTACCCACTTCTCCACATCGGCTATAGCCCATAGGCCAACGAGCACCACCGCGCCCAATGCAGCCGCAACTCGCGCGCGCAATCGCGCGTACACTCGCGCTGAAACCAGGAACAGCACCGCAGCAGTGGCCATCAACCACGCCCCGATCGCCGCAACGACTTGCGCATGCACGGCGTGGGACTCCAGCACTCCACCCGCTGAATTCAGCGCCACGAGCAGCCAGGCAGCCGCCCAGATCAGCAGATAACTATGGCGTTTCAGCGCATACATGTAGGAGAAGAATGCGGACAGCAGCAGCGTGCTGGCCAGCAAGACGACCCCGACGATGCCCGTCTGAGTCAACAATGCAAAACCCCGCTTGAATTAGGGCAGGATGCCCTGCGAGGATAACAGAATTCGACTCCGCGGCAGCCTTGGCGCTGCGCTTCTGTTGACGTTCTCAACAACACCTCCGCAGCGCTCCCTATGATGGTGCTAACTCTCATTTCTCATGCAACTCTCTCAAAGTGCGTAACATAAACGCACAATGCGACCTCCGCAACGGTACGACGGTACCTTCGCGGTTCAGTTGTGTTTTTCAAGCCCTGGCGTCATGTTCTGCTGTTTTCAGAAACTCCGCCGGGCCCCCAGCTGATTATTTGGCTGGCTCGCCCCTATTCGGGCGACGCCGCTATTAAGCGGCTCGATTTTAATCGCGCATTCCATTAACATGGGTCTTTTTTCATCACCCAATTCGCTCTGAAGAGCAAGATGGCTCCCGATTCCAAGCCGCGCGTTCGTTTTGCTCCTTCGCCTACGGGCTATCTGCACGTCGGCGGCGCGCGCACCGCTCTTTTCAACTGGCTCTTCGCGCGCCGCGAAGGCGGGACCTTCCTCCTTCGTGTGGAAGACACCGACGTCGAACGCAACCGCCCCGAACTCGTGGAAGGAATTCTCGACGGGCTGCGCTGGCTCGGCGTCGAATGGGATGAGGGGCCATATTTCCAGTCGCAACGGCTCGAAATGTACCGCGCGGCGGCGGAAACGCTGCTAAAAACTGGCGCGGCCTTTCCGTGCTACTGCGCCGCTGTGCAATACGTCGGACTGGAAGCGGCGGAGGAAAATGAAGAAGGCGCGGAGAAAATTGCGCGGGCTTCGGCCTGTCCTTGCCGCGAACTCACTCCCGCGCAGCGCGAAGCGAAAATCCGCGAAGGCGCTCCCTACGCCGTCCGCTTCGCCACCCCGCGCTCCGGCGCGACGCATTTTGACGACGCGGTGTTCGGCCCGCGCGAAGTTCAAAACGCAGAAATCGAAGATTTCGTCTTACTGCGTTCTTCTGGCCTGCCCACGTATCAGCTCAGCGTGGTCGTGGACGACATTGACATGCGCATCACACACATTATTCGCGGCGCCGACCATCTTTCGAATACCCCGAAACAGGTTCTGCTCTATCACGCGCTGGCTGCTCCGCCGCCGGTATTTGCACATGTTCCTCTAATCCTCGGTGCCGACCGTACCCGTCTTTCCAAGCGCCATGGCGCGACCAGCGTAAGCCAGTATGCGCAGGAAGGATTTTTGCCGGAAGCGTTTCGCAATTTCCTCGCTCTGCTTGGATGGTCCGCCGGCGGCGACGAAGAGTTTCTGCGCACTTCGGAATTGATTTCTCGCTTTTCTCTTTCGGGCGTCAGCCGCACAAACGCGATTTTCGATCGCGCCAAACTAGAGTGGTTCAATTCGCAGTATTTGCAGAAACTTCCGATTGACGAATTGCTGCCGTACGTCAAAGCGGAATTGCAGCGCTCCGGCCTGTGGCAAAGCGCCTGGGAAAACGAGCAGCGTGACTGGTTCGTACGCACGGTCGAGCTGCTCCGGCCGCGCACGCGCTTGCTGCACGATTTTTCCACCTGGGCGCGCGCTTTTTTTTCTGATGATTTCGATTACGAGCCCGAAGCGCGCGCGAAATTTTGGGCAGAACCGAAACTGAAAAGCCCCCATCTGCCGGAACTGATGGCGAAGCTCACTGACGCGCTCGAAGCTCTCCGCGAATGGAATCACGATGCCTGTGACCATGCGCTGCGCAGTCTGGCCGCCGCTGAAGGCGTGAAAGCCGGACTGCTTATCAACGCCACGCGCGTTGCGATTGTCGGCCGCGCGGTAGCACCACCGCTCTTTGAAACGATGCTTGTCCTCGGCAAACAGCGCGTTGTTGCTCGCCTGAGCCGTGCATTGCCGGCTGTCTCGAACGCGTAAGTTCGAGCCTGTGGAGAGAAAGGTGAAAGCAAGAAAGTCAAAGAGGACGGCTCAAGACCGGAACAGCGGAAATTGAGACTAAGCCGCTACCGGGCTCCGGACACGTTTACCGTCACGTCCACCGGTATCCGCACCGGCTGGAGGCATACGGCGTCATTGCAGGCCTGATATTGCAAAACGAAGGGCAGGGTCACTTTGCCCAATGGCGCGTTTCGCTCCGCTGCAAATTTTGCATGCACCGTGAACTTGCCGGTGTAGACCAGCAGCGGCTTATTCATAAAAGAAAGCTTCTTTGGCACCCCGGGTGGATAGGTAGTTGCCAATTCCTTGAATCCCGCAGGAGGCTTCGCCGCTAGCACCGTGGGAATCAGATAATCTTCGGAAGGCTTATTCGCGTTCACATGGAATCCAGGCAAGATGCCGATTTCCACGGTTACTTGGAACGTGCTTCCGCGCCGGACGGGCGCAGGCGAAACGTAGGCTTGCGGGCGGGCGATTCTGTTTGCCGGCGGCAATTGCTGCGCGCGAACCGCGCCGGCACAAAATAGCGTCGCGAAATTCAGTCCGACAAAAATTGCAGCCAGACTGACCGAATTCGTACGGAGGGTTTGCTTCCCGACTAAATTCATTTTCACACGCTCACGGTGGTATTCAACTGCTGGCTCAAAATCCGGCTCATGACCTGCTCCAGAGTCTCGCCCGTTTTTTCGAGGACAAACGCTCGAGTAGTGTCAGACCAGCTGAGCTTGAAACTAGTGGTCAGCGCAGAAATCCAAATCTGGCGCACGGGCGAATTCGGACTGATGACAAAACGCGTTTCGTCCTCGTCCTCAAAAAGAATTTCCAGCTTGCCGCTGCCGCCTTCGACCTCGAAATCGTACTCGTCGCCGAGCTCGCTGAGGCGCCTGCGGAGCGCTTCGAGAGCATCTTCGGATTTTTTCTGAAATTCACGGTCGTCCATCGCTGATTACCCATCCTCGACGAAATGCCGCCCGTTTCGCCGCGAGTTGACTCAGGAATGCGCGTTGGGCGGTGCCGAAGGCAATTGCAACTGCGCCTTGATGTACTTCTCAAATTCCTGCTCGCCGACCGCACCAATAAAGCGCTTGACGATTTTGCCATCGCGAGAAATAAGCACGCTGGTGGGAAAACCGATCAGCCCGCCGAATTTTTCGGCGATGTCTTCGTTACCTATCATAATCGGATAGCTCATTTTCTCCTGCGCTCCGTTGACGTCAAACGAGGTGTTTTGCACGAAGGGTTGGACAACTTTTTTACCTTCATCATCCATCGCCACGCCCAAGACGGTGAAGCCTTGCTTGGCGTATTTCTTCTGGATGTCGATCAGTTCCGGGATTTCGCCGCGGCACGGATCGCACCAGGTGGCCCAGAAATTGACCAGCACGACCTTCCCTTTCAGGCTGGAGAGCTGAAGATTGCCGCCGGTCAATTCGGGAAATGTGACGTTGGGCTCATTGGGCTTGCCGGCGTTCGCCGTGCTAGCTTCCGACTTGCCCGAGATACTGGAGACGCCTTTGCACCCAGAAAACGCGAAAGCGAGCGTCACGATAATTGCGAATGTTGTGGAACGTAACGTTATTTCCTTCATTTGCCCCGCCTCACAGCGAAAATCGGTTCAGAAAAGTCAGTTTACCCGAAAGCCAGGTCAGCCGGTTCACGAAAATCAGGGCGCCCACGGCCAGCAGCAAGATGCCGCTGAAAACTTCGACCCAGTGAATGTGTCTGCGAAAGCGCTTGTAAAATTTCAGGAATTGGCCGATGCCCACCGCAGTTAGCAAAAAGGGAATCGCCAGCCCCGCCGAATAGGCAACCAGAAGAAACACGCCCTCCGCGACCGTATTGCGTGTAGCAGCGAGTGTCAGCACCGACGCTAGAATCGGGCCGATGCACGGCGTCCACCCAAAAGCGAAAGCGAAGCCCATCAGAAATCCGCTGACGACTCCCGGCTGCCCGCCCATATTGCGAAAATGCACGTCGCGATTGAGCCAGCGCGTGAGCGCAGGACCAAGTAAGAAGATCAGGCAGAGCGCGAAGAGATGCACCGGTTGAAACCCGCCGAGGCCTTCCGGCGCCCCAAAAATCATAATGATTCCAGCCGCGAGCAAAACACCGCCGACAATGAGGCCCGCACGAACGGTGATTTTCACGAGCCACCCGATGAGATGCAAGCCGAAGAGCAGAATCAGTCCGCCGGCCAGCGGCGCCAAAATGTTTCGATGGCTTTGCAAAAATCCGCCGACCGCGCTTGCAGAAGCGCCAAAGCTGATGAAAACAATGGAGAACCCAATAACAAACGCGAGCGCGGAAGTGAGCAGGCCAGCGCGAGGGCGTTCCTCTTGCTGTAGTTGCTCCACGCCGACGCCGGAGAGCATGGAAACATACCCGGGAACAAGCGGCAAGACACACGGGGAGAGAAACGAGACAAGCCCGGCCAGCAGCGCCGCATAAACGGTGACGTTCATTTCAATTGTTTACGCTTTCTCCCATTTGATTGGATGTACTTTCCGAACTGCGCGGTTCAGGCGGATGCCGCAAATGCCACTCCGTGGCCTGTTCATAGGCAAAAGCGATTTGCAGGAGCCTGGCTTCGCTCCACTGGGCGCCATGGAGGGCCATGCCGATAGGCAACCCATCGCGCGTGAAACCGCAGGGAATCGCAATGACCGGGAACCCCGTGAAATTCGCGGGGCGGTTCATACGAACCAGCGCGCCGCGAACGGACTCGGCTTTGCCGTCAATGTGGGCGCTCGATTCACCGATTTTCGGGGCGGCAATCGGAGTTGCCGGCGCGAGGATGGCGTCCACGCGCTCGAACGCGGCTCGAAAATCCTCGCGGATGCGGTCGCGCACTTCCTGCGCTTTCAAATAATCCACGGCTCGAATGGCACTGCCCATTTCGAGGCGCTTGCGAACGTCTTCGCCGTAATCTCCGGCGCGCGCGGGAAAATAGCCACGTGTCTCATGATATTCCAAGGCTTCGGCGAGTGCGATCTGTGTGCTGGGCTCGACGGACTCCTCGATGTGCGGCAGCGAAACTTCCTCCATGTGCGCGCCGAGCTCCTCGAACTGCTTGGCGGCGTTTTCGAGTGCTGCTTTGACCTCGGGTTCCACGCGTTCGAAAAAATAGTGGCGCGGCCACCCGAGGCGCAGCTTCGCACCCCTGTGATCATTTTTTCCTGATGCGCGGGCAGCGCGTGAAAAATTCTGGGAGGATATTTTGCGTTCACAGATGGCATCGAGGAGAATCGCAGCATCAGTGACCGTTCGCGCCAGTGGGCCGGCGTGATCGAGCGTCACCGCGAGGGGCACGATGCCCCTGCAGCTCACCAAACCAAAGGTTGGCTTGATGCCCACAGTTCCGCACAGCGATGAGGGAATCCGAATCGAGCCGCCCGTGTCCGTGCCCACTGAGCCGAAGCTGATTCCCGCAGCAAGTGCTGCCGCCGAGCCGCCGCTTGAGCCCCCGGGGATGCGCTCTCGATCCCACGGATTGCGAGCCGCGCCGTAATGCGGATTTTCGGTGGTGATGCCGTAGGCGAATTCGTGCATGTTGGTCTTTCCGAGCAGAATTGCGCCGGCATCGTCGAGTTTCTTGGCGACTTCCGCACTCTCAGAGGGCACGAAATCACGCAAAATTTTTGAGCCCGCGGTCGTGCGCACGCCTCTGGTGAAAATGTTGTCTTTCAGAGTAATCGGAATGCCGTGGAGGAGCCCGCGGAGCCGCCCCCGCCGAATTTCCCGTTCCGCAGCGCGGGCATCGCGCAAAGCCCGTTCTGCAGTCACGGTAATGAAGGCATTGAGATGCGGATTCCACGTTTCTATAAGCCGGAGCGCGCTCTGCACGAGCTCGACCGGTGAGACTTTGTTTCGCCTTAACTGTGCCGCGGCTTGTGTGATGGTGCAAAAGGCCAAGTCGTCCTTCAAGCTTCTCTCACTCTAAAAAAGTTTTTCCTGACGCCGAATATTTCCAAAGGACGCGATATTGGCGATACGCAGCACGATGCCGAATTGATTTTCGTTGCGCACCTGCCCGAGGCTCAGCCGGCGATATTCGAAACCGATTCCGCAGCATGAGCCGTTGTAGCCCAGCTCGACCATCTGATTTTGGAAAAGCTGCTGGCTGATATCGTAGCTTACGCCAAATTCGGTATTCCAGCCTTTGCTCGTCAAATCGCCGTAGCCCGCGACGGCGCGGAATTGATTCGAACGCGGCTCGTAAACGGGCGGGATCGACGGCGAGATGGGAGGGATGTTTATGGTGGAAAAATGAGCGAGCGTCAGGAAGCTCTCCTTGTACGGCCGGATTTTCACCAGGGTGCCGATAGCCGTCATCCGCCCGCGCTCCGCGTCGTAATCTACACGAAATTCAGTATCGAAGCGGCCGGCCGGCTCGATGCGCAGATCGCTGATGAGCGGCGAAAAATGATGCAGACTGTCGGCAAATGCAAATGGCGTAATGGAATCAAGCGCCTGAAAGACATTTCGTTCGCCGGGTACGAGCGCGCCGCCGAAGGTCGGATTGAAATAGTATTTTTGCAACAAACTCCAGCTGACGATTTCCTGCGAATCGCCCGAGCCGCTTCGGCGAAACAGTCGCTGCGTGACGCCGTACTGCACATCGTTTGTGTCGGTCAGCGTGTCGTCCTGATCGAAGAGCAAATAGCGCGCGAAATCGTTCACTCCGTTTACGTAATGGTAGACGATGCGAGGCTCAATCGCGTGCAGCCATTTCACGCTGCCGTGACCCCACTCGCGCTCCAGCGTGGGAGGGGCGATGTCGAGAGAAAATTCCTCGGTGGTGCGCACAAAGGGTTGCGCTTCAAAGGCGCCGTTTTGCAATTGGCCTCCGTAGCGCGTGGAACGCAGCGTAAACGTCGGCGTGATTCCGAGCCACGGCCCCCAATGCAGAGGCATACTTACGTTAGGTGCGAATTCGATGCGCGAGACGAACGAAGGCGTGCTGAATTGCGGCGGCACATTGCTCTCGCGATGCACGGCGTCGGCAAAGGCGTCGAACCCAAAGTAAATCGGCAACTTTTTCCACGGTGCGCGATCGACGGAACTGGCGCGGATCTCCGGCGCAGTGCGAATGTCAATGGAAGTATCGGGCGAAGCACTCAGATAATTTTTGTAACTCAGGCTGGCCAGGCCGAGACTGAAACCGTCGATGCTTTTGGTAAGAAACGCGGTGTTGCGCACCTCGGAATTCACCGCTTGCGCAAAAGTTTCGGCAAACGCGAGCCGGAAAGTGAACGATGAAAGTTGGTCCAGATCGGCGACGCCGCGCCATCCATAGGGTAAACGCGCGTCGAAGAAGAGATGGTCTTCGTGGCCGCCCTGCTTGACAATCGTTCCGTTGGGACCCGGAATGCCGCGGTCAATCACGCCAAAATAATTCGCCGTCAGCGTCGCGTTTTGCCACGGTTTCATCCGCAAATTTCCGTTCTGGCTCCAGCCGCGCCTGCTCAGCCATTCGGCTCCAACGGTTGCGTCCATCCAGTCTACGGGTGCCCAGTAAAAGGAATCGCCCAGCACGTACCCTTTGGTTGTCGATTTCGTCGCCGAAGGGACCAGAAATCCCGATTGCCTCAGTTTTGGCCCCACAGGCAGCGTCGCGTACGGCAAATAGACGACCGGCACATCAAAGATCCGGAACGAGGCATTTTTCAGACGCACAGACTTTTGCATGCGAATCGTCGCGCGCGGTGCATAAAATTTCCAGAGTGGGTGGTCCGGCCGGCACACCGTGACCCATGCCTTTGTGACGATCAACATGCTCTCGTTCACGCGCTGAACTTCTTGTGCGGAAAACGTCAGCGGATTGGAGCTTACCAGCACATTGGGATTCGCGAAATGCCTTGCGGTGACCGTTCCGTGCACGTCTTGAAAAGAGCCGGCTCCCGAAGAGAAGTTGTAATTCGCCGTGCGCGCCTGCACGTGCTGTTCGCCGCGATCGAAGCGCACGTTTCCCCGGGCGGCAGCTTCTTTTGTGGCTTCGTTGTATTGAATGTGGTTCGCGCGAATGCGAGTGTCATCATAGATGACGTCCGCGTGGCCGTCCGCGTAAAAAACTTTCTGAGATTCTCTCAGTGTGTCTGCATCGAGGGTAACCTCGCCGTTCTTGGTGTGAATCACCGTATGCGTCTGATTTCGCTGCGCGGAAGCGCGCGCAGCAAATGCCGCCAAGCTCAAAATGGCCAGGGCCAATCCGCGGCGGAAATTGTGCCGGGACGCTCGCGAAAACTTCCTTTCCATGCATTCTGGCATCGTTTTGCAGAGAACCCCAGAGCCTAACACGCCGCCCAAAACGCGCAAACCATCCGGCGGCATTTTCTCCGAATCGCTCCCACACTCTTATCTCTTTCGCAACTTGAACTTCGTTTGTGCGCGGCGGCGCGTTTTTTCTGCTAATATTCCAGCGCCTGCAATACCCCGGTCCGCAGCGCAAAACGAACCGGTGATCCAGGTCTGCTCGCAATGTGGCGCGGTCAGTAACGAGAACCTGGAAGTGTGCCCGTTCTGCGAATCGCGCTTTGCTTCTTCCGAAGTTTCGCTGGCGGCCGCGTCCCCGCAGCGGGCGGCCGAGGAACCCGAGTGGCGCCGCGAAGTTGCCCGCCGGCTGGAAGTTTACCGCTCGCGCCGTCCGCACACGAACTCAACCGCTCAATCGCATTTGCCGTTCGCAGCCGAAAAGCCGCCTGTGATCACCACGGCGGTCGCTCCGCGCACGATTGCCCGCCTTCGACCTACGCAGCATGTGGAAATTCACGTTGCCCAGCCACAGCTGGATTTTTCGGTCGTAGAAAATTACCGGCTGCAACCTGCGGTCGCATCCGTGCCACCGGCCGAACTCGCCACGCGGCGGCTCGCCGGAATACTCGATGCCATTGTTATCTCCGCGGTTTTCCTCGTTTTTTTTGCACTGTTCCGCTCGCTGGGCGGAAAGCTTGCGTTCACGAAGGTGGATTTCGCAGTTTACGCCACGATTTTCCTTCTGATGTACCTGCTCTACTTCTCGCTTTTCACCCTTTTTTCCGGAGCAACCCCGGGGATGCAAATGCGCGGGCTTTCCCTGGTCGCGCTTGACGGGAATTTCCCCGAAAATTCGCAATTGCTTTGGCGTGCATTCGGGTATCTGCTTTCCGGAGGAGCTCTCCTGCTCGGATTTCTTTGGGCTTTATGGGATGAAGATCATCTCACTTGGCACGACCGCATCTCAAAAACCTACATTACTTCTGCTTCGCTCGATTAACTCAGGACAACTTCCGCTTTTCTGGACGCTTCTAATACAAAGAAGCGCACCCGAACCTCTAAGCCCTCCTGGATTCGCCCAGCAAGAAAGTCAGGTATTCCATGAAAATCGGTTTGAATACTGCAAAACGGTCTTGTGCTGTCGGGGCCATCTCGCTCGCCATATTATTTTCGTCAGGATGCGCCGCCAAACGCGCCTATCTGGTTCCGGCGCCAAGCGACATGCTTACAAATGCAGGCCGGGCGGCAACAGCTCATGCGGAAGGCGTGAAAATCGTAGTGATGCCAAACGACTGGAATGGCCGTCCGCGCAATTTGTACCGTTATGTGACACCGCTCAACGTCCGCATCGAAAACCACAGCAAGCGTCCCGTGCGTTTGGCGTATGAAGATTTTCATCTGCAAACGCCGCGAGGAAGAGAGCTGGCCGCTCTGCCGCCGAGCCAAATTCGCGGCGCGCAATACAGTGAGAATGCTACCGCGCTTACGCGAATGACTGGGACTGTAACAAACGCGCCGTACGAATCAAGTTTTGTGGCTGCCTCCTTCCAGCGAGGCGACGGCGATCACGACGTGGATGACGTTGACCATGGTCACAGAAGCGTGATCATCGTGAATCCCGGGTTCGATTCGGATGACTTCTACTACGCTCCCTACTGGGGATACGGTTATTTCGGACTTGGTCCATGGCCCTATTGGTGGGGTCCGGATATGGGCTATTACAATTATTACTATCCCTACATGCGCCGCATGCACCTGCCGACGCGTTCCATGCTAAAAAAGGGGTTACCGGAAGGCGTAATCGCTCCGGGAGGCTACGTGCAAGGGTTTTTGTATTTCAGCAGAGTCAATCCAAAACTCACAACCGTGACGTTCGTAGCGAATCTGCAGAGCGCCCATAACGGAAGGCGTTTCGGCAAGATCCAGATTCCATTCCAGGTCACGCAAACCCAGTAAGCAAACCCTCCGTAGGAGCGCTGGAGCTCGGTTTACTGCAGACGTTGCGTCTTGGAATCGAAACCCACCAGTGCATCAAAAATCGCGAGCACATGGCGGCGGTATTCCGCGATTCTTTCGAAACTCGACCGCTGCTCGGGAACGCGCAGGCACTCCCGATCCCACTTAGCCAGAACCGCCGGCGGCACTTCGATATCGCGACGAAGCTCTTCAGCAGAATGGCCTCGCAGAAACAGTCCGTAGAAGAAGGCCGCTTCCCGCTGGGGGAAATCCAGCTCACGAAGCGTGTCCTCCAGTGCGTTGTTCAATGTTGCCGCATTGGGCTGCGTGGCCATGTGCGAAAGTGCAGTTTACCGATTTCACCCGGTACGTCAAGACCGGAGACAATAGCTCTACCACGTAAAAGGAAAGTCATCAGTAACGGGTGCGGCTGGCGCGGAGGAACATCTGCAGTGCCGTAACGTTGACTTGGTCGCTGCCTACCCGCAATGCATCCACAGGCAGACCAAGGACTTCTGCCTGCTCCAGGCTTAAGCCAGCATCGTCCAATTCAGCAAGACTGTAGCCTTCCGCAGGAACGAGCCGATTCCGGGCGGAACGGTCCACAGGACGTGGCGGGTTCACCGCAGTCCCACGCTTGCGTATACGGTTGAAAAATTCGTCCCAATCCCGGCGGATCCACATTGGACCCTCCTTCTTTTCCACTTGCTGGTTTCTTAGATGCGCGATTTCTTCCCAGCGTCGCAACCGGAAAAAAGCGCTGTTGCGCCGTGGATTGTATCCCTGACTGTCAAGAAAAGCCGCGTTTCCTTGTAGGTTGTATCGATAATGTTACGAACCAGATGAGCACAGTGGGTGAAACAGCCCAGGCGAATGCGCGACTGCATCATCAGGAGCGTGAGCTTGCTATAATGCGCAAAGGATGGATGACGCTCAGACGATGAGCCAACCCGCAATTGTCGTTCATTATCATGAACTTTGGCTGAAAGGCCGTAACAAACGGTTTTTTGTCTCAAAGCTGGCGGCCAACCTGCGCGCAGCACTCGAGGACCTTTCTATCGAGAAAATTGAGCGGCGCAACGACCGGCTCATTGTTCGGCTACGACACGAAAATTCCCTGAAGGCGGCCTTGCAACGAATCGAAAAAGTCTCCGGGATTGCATATTACGCGCAGGCGCTCCCGGCTGAGCCTAATCTTGAATCCATCTGCCGCGCCGCCTGGGAGGAAATCGAACCGCTGTCCTTCCAAAATTTTGCGGTGCGTGCAAAACGCAGCGATAAGTTTTTCCCATATCGAAGTTCCGAAATAGAGAGAGTCGTCGGCAAACATCTGCTCGATTCACTCCAAGCTGCCGGACGACCCGCGCGTGTGAAGCTCAACGACCCCGATGTAACCTGCCGGATTGAAATTACCTCCGGTCCGGCGCTCGTATACGCGCGGAAGATTGCCGGCCCGGGCGGCTTACCTGCGAATACCGCCGGAAAAATGCTCTGTCTGCTTTCCGGAGGCTTTGATTCCGCGGTCGCCGCATATCACATGATCAAGCGCGGCGCGCATCTGTCGTTCGCGCATTTCTACGGTACGGGCGCGCGCCCGGGCGAATCCTCCGTGCATGTCGCACGGCGAATTGTCCGCCAGTTGGCGCTCTGGCAGTTCACGGCGAAGCTTTATCGCGTGCCGTTTGAGCCGGTCCAGCGGGAAATTGTGCGTTATGCGCCGGAAAATTGCCGCGTGCTGCTTTATCGCCGCATGATGCTGCGCATTGCGGAGGTGCTGGCGCGACGGGACGGCGCGCTCGCGCTGGTCACGGGCGACAGTCTCGCGCAGGTGGCATCGCAAACCTTGCAAAATCTGGTCGCGGTGGAAGCCGCCTCCAAAATGCCCGTCTTTCGTCCCCTTGTCGGCACGGACAAAATTGAAATTATGGAGACGGCGCGCAAAATCGGAACTTACGACATTTCCGCCGAGCCGTTTCACGATTGTTGCCCGATTTTCCTGCCGCGCAGTCCAGCCTTGTATTCAAACGCCGCGGAACTGGAATCCGCTGAAGCGGGGCTGGATGTCGACAATTTGATTCGTCTGGCGGTGGCGGGCGCCACGCTTGAGAAATTTCGCTATCACGGCGGCGCAGTGGAAACCTCAGAAAAACCGCCGAAGCAAACGCGCAACGCGGCTCTTGCGTAAAAATTCGCCTGCAAATTTCAGGTGCGATAACTCGCGTTGATGCGGACGTAATCGCCGGTGAAATCGCACGTCCAGACGCGTGCGGACGCTTTGCCCGCGTGCAAATCAACAACAATCGGAACGTGTCTGGCCAGCATCGCGCGATGCGCCTTGCGCTCACTGAAAGGGCGTTCTTGCCCCGCATGGCACATGAGGATGCCGGCCATGCGAATCTCAGCGCGATTTGGATTGAAATGCACGCCCGCACGCCCTGCCGCCGCCAGAACTCGGCCCCAGTTGGGATCGCCGCCTGCAAGCGCGGTTTTCACGAGTGGAGAATTCGCGATGGTGCGCGCGATTTGATCCGCCGCGTGCGCGGAACTCGCGCCCTGCACTTGAATCTCAATCACGCGGTGCGCGCCTTCGCCATCGGCGACAATCTGTAATGCCAGTGAATGGCAAATGGACGTAAGCGCCGCAAGGAATTTTCCGTACTCGGCGCCGTCGCGAACCGGCCGCCCGCCCGAAGCAGCGTTCGCGAAAAGCGCAAGCGTGTCATTCGTGGAAGTGTCGCCGTCCACAGTGATTCTGTTGAAGGTCACGCCAACCGCTTCGCGCAAAGCACGGCGAAGCACACTTACCGGGGCGTTTGCATCTGTTGCTACGAATGCCAGCATCGTGGCCATCCGCGGCTGAATCATTCCCGCGCCTTTGGCGCAGCCGATAAACCGCGCGGGCTTGCCGCCGACTGTGCATTTTGCCGCCGCCCATTTGGGGCGCGTGTCCGTGGTCATAATTGCGCGAGCAAACCGGCGAAACGACCGCGCTGATCCTTCTCGCCGCGCATTCAGCGCAGGAACCGAACGCAAAATGCGCTGCACGCGAAGCGGCACACCGATTACGCCTGTCGAACAAACCAATATTTGCTCCGGACGGCAAAGAATGGCCTGCGCTGCGGCGAGTGCCGTTTCTCGCGATGCGGAAATGCCCTCTGGGCCCGATGCGCAATTCGCATTCCCGGAATTGACGATCAGCCCGCGCATCTTCGCAGCGGAACGGCGCAAATGTTCTTGCGAAACCAGCACCGGCGCGGCCTTGACCAGATTTGTAGTGAAAACACACGCTGCTGCCGCGGGAACTTCGCTGGCCAGCAGTCCCAGGTCCAGCCCATTTTTTTTCAGCCCGCACGCTGCCGCCGAATACGCAAATCCTTTTGGCAGTTGCGCTGCGGAGGGGAAAGGCATTTCAGGCGGGCGAAGCGCTGGCAATTTCGTCCAACACAGACAACGCCGCGCGCTGCGGCATCACCGTGGCAATCACCGCGGTCAGGCGGCAGCGGCGAGCCTTAGGACAGGTGCGGCAGTCGCGCTCGATTTTCTCCGGCAACGCGCGGCGGTCCGAAGCGGCAAATCCATAGCGGATAAAAAACTCCGGCGCATGCGTAACCGCAAAAACGCGCGCAATGCTGCGCACGCGCGCCTCGCCAAGCGCAAACTCTACCAGCCTTCCGCCCATTCCGCGGCCGCGCATTTCCGGGCTGACCGCCAGCGAACGGATTTCCGCCAAGCTCGATCCGTAGTTCTCCAAAGCCACGCAGCCGGCCAGGCGGCGCTTTTGCTCGATGACCAGAAATTGCGCAAGATGTTCGCGCACATTTTCTTCGCTGCGCGCCAGCAGAACCCCTTCCGCGGCGTAGTGCGCAATCAGCGCGTAAATGCCCGGGACATCTGCCAAACATGCGCACCGCGCCCTCAATTCTTCTTCTCCGCCGCCACCAGCCGTTCTTTTGCTTCCTCAATCGCCTTGCGCACGGCAGCCGGGGCTGTGCCCCCGGGCCGATTGCGGCGGCTGAGAGACGCTTCCACGCTCAGTGCGCCGGAAAAATCCGCCGTAAATGCGGCCGAATACTGCTTCAGTTTTTCGACCGGCCACTGGCTTATCGGCTGGTGCTGCGTTTCGCTGTCATGAATGAGCTTGCCCACGATCTCATGCGCCTGCCGGAACGGTATGCCTTTTGCCACCAGGTAATCCGCGAGTTCCGTGGCAATGAGGCCCTGCTCCTGCACGCTCGCGCGCAATTTCTGCTCTTCGAATTTCGTCGCAGCCACGGTGCCGGCGGCGATTCGCACCATCCGCAACGCCTGATCGTGTGCGTCGAAAAGCGGCTCTTTGTCTTCCTGCAAATCGCGCTGATAACTCGAAGGCAGCCCTTTCATCGTCATCAAAAGCGCAACCAGGGCTCCGGCGATCCGTCCGCATTTTCCGCGAATCAATTCCCACCCATCGGGATTTTTCTTCTGCGGCATCAAGCTGCTTCCCGTAGAGTATTCGTCCGGCAGAATCACGAATCCAAAACCGGGCGAAGCGAAAAGAATCATGTCTTCCGCGAGACGCGACAAATGGCTCGCCAAAACGCCGAGCGCGAACAAATAATCCAGCGCAAAATCACGCCGCCCGACGGAATCGAGGCTGTTTCGCGTTACCCGCGCAAAACCCAAATCGCTCGCAAGAGTTTGCCGGTCGATTGCAAAGGCCGAGCCGGCCAGCGCGCCCGCGCCCAACGGGCACGCGTCAGAGGTGTTTGCGGCGAACACGAGACGCTCAAGATCGTGAAAAAAAGCTTCCGCATGCGCCAGCAAAAAATGCGAGAGCAAGATTGGTTGTGCCGGCTGCATGTGCGTCATTCCCGCCATGGGCACGCCCAAATGAGCTTCCGCCTGGTTCACCAGCGCGCGGATTAATTCGCAAACGGCCGCGCGCATCTGTGCCGCGGCGTCCTTCACGAACATCCGAAATTCCGTGACAATCATTTCGTTGCGGCTGCGGCCGGTATGCAATTTCTGCCCGAGTGGACCAAGCATCTCGATGAGCGCGGATTCCACAAAGTGATGCACGTCTTCCGCGCTGGAACCATCGAGCCATTGCGGCTCAGCGGACGCGCGTTTTTCGATCCGCTCCAGCGCCGCGTAGATTTGCTGGCTTTCCGAGGACGTAAGGATTCCGGCGCCTTCCAGCGCGCGCGCCCACGCGCGGTCGAGCTTCAGCTCGTACGGAAGCAGCCTGCGATCAAACCCGAAGGAACGTTCGAACTCATAAAACTCCCGGTCAGGGTCCTGCTCGAATCGCCCGCCCCACATCTTTTTTTGCGCGGCTTCGCTCAATGCGCCGCCTCGCTCTTGGCCGGAATGGTTATCGGCAGCGCGAAAAGGTTGATGAAACCCTCCGCATCTTTGGGATTGTAGCCCGTCATCGTGAAGCTCGCCAGATTGGTGCGATAGAGCGAATTCGCGGATTCGCGCGACGTGACGCTCACATTTCCTTTGAACAGACTCAATCCAATCGTTCCGGTGACGCGCTGCTGCGAAGAAGCGTAAAAAGCGTCCAGCGCCTCACGCAGCGGCGTGAACCACATTCCGTAGTAAACCATCTCCGCGTAACGCAAGGCTAAATGCTGCTGATAGTGCAGCGTCTCGCGGTCCAGGCACAGAGATTCAAGCTCGCGATGCGCGGCGATGAGCAGTGTCCCTCCCGGCGTTTCGTATGCCCCGCGCGATTTCATTCCCACCAGCCGGTTTTCCACGATGTCCATGCGCCCGACGCCGTTCTTCGCCGCGATCTCGTTGAGCGTTTCCAGCAGCGCCAGCGGGTTCAGCTTCGCGCCGTTCACGGAAACCGGTATGCCGGATTCAAATCCAATTTTTACTTCGGTTGCATGATTCGGAGCCGCTGCGGGCGAAACCACCCATTGCCACATCGCCTCTTCCGGCGCATTCGCGGGATCTTCCAGGCATCCGCCTTCATGACTCAAATGCCAGATGTTGCGGTCGCGGCTGTAGATATTCTTGGTGGTCTGCTCGACAGGAACATTGTGCTCCCGTGCGTAGGCAATCGCTTCTTCGCGCGAGCTGATTTTCCATTCGCGCCACGGTGCAATGATTTTCAATTCCGGCGCCAGCGCCTTCACCGCCAGTTCGAAGCGCACCTGATCGTTGCCTTTGCCTGTGCAGCCGTGCGCCACCGCGTCGGCGCCCAATTGCCGCGCCAATTCCGCTTGGCGCCGGCCAAGAATCGGCCGCGCAAAGGAAGTGCCCAGCAGGTACTTGTATTCGTATACCGCGCCCGCGCGCAACGTCGGCCAGATGTACCCGCGAATAAACTCCTCACGCAGATCCTCGACGTAAGCGGCGCTCGCGCCCGTGGCCAGCGCTTTTTTGCGCGCCGCCTCCAGATCCTCTTTCTGCCCGAGGTCGCCAATCATGGCGATCACTTCGCAGTGATAGTTTTCCTTGAGCCACGGAACAATGATGGAGGTATCCAGCCCTCCGGAGTACGCCAAAACCACCTTTTTAACCAAATGAATTCTCCTCAGCTCAGCAGAGTTAACAGGATTGCTTTTTGCACGTGCAGACGGTTTTCCGCCTGCTCAAACACAAGGGAACGCGAAGACTCCATGACTTCCGCGCTAACTTCCGCGCCGCGATGCGCGGGCAAACAGTGCAGGAACACGGCATTCGCATCGGCACGCTCCAGCAGAGCCGCGTTCACCTGATACGGCGCAAAAATCTTCGCCCGCTGCGCGGCTTCGTCTTCCTGTCCCATGCTGGCCCACACGTCTGTGTAAACCGCTTGCGCGCCGGAAACCGCGGCCTCCGGCGAATGCGAAATTTCGATCTTGCCGCGGCTTTCGCGCGCCGCACGCCGCGCCTCGGCTACCAGGGCGGCGTCCGGCTCATATCCCTCCGGCGCAGCTACGCGAACGTGAACGCCCAGCCTCGCGCCGATCGTCAGCAGCGAATGGCACATATTGTTGCCGTCGCCGACGTACGCGAATTTCAGCCCGCGCAGATTTCCGAAGCGCTCCTCAAGCGTAAAAAAATCAGCGTAAGCTTGGCAGGGATGGAAGCGGTCAGAAAGCGCATTGATTACCGGAATCGAGGAGCTTTCCGCCAGTTCCTGCAGCACACTCTGATCGAAAACGCGAGCCACAATTCCCTGCACCCAGCGCTCGAGATTTCGCGCTACATCGCCGACCGATTCGCGCTCGCCGAGTTTCGATTGCGTGTGGTCCAAAAAGACAGAGCCTCCGCCCATGCTGGAAATTCCCACCTCGAAGGTCACGCGCGTCCGCAGCGAAGGCTTTTCGAAAATCAGCGCCAGAAATCGCCCGGCCAGCGCGCTGCGGTAACGGTCCGGACGCGCTTTGATGTCCGCCGCCAGGTGATACAGTTCCCGTACCTGTTCCGCGCTCCATTCGCTTCCGGTGAGCAGATCCGGCGCGAGCGCCGGAACCGTGGCTGTTGCAGTCATTGCGTTCATCATTACCTCGCTGCCGCTTGAAGTTGCGCTGCCCGTGCATTTTCAACTTCCACTCTGTTTACCGGTTTTGTTGAGGCATTTTCTTGCCACGGCTTGTGCGGTGCCTTGGCCATAGCCTCTTCCAGCTTGGATAAAAATTCCTTGACCTGTTGCGCGCGGATAATGAACGGCGGCAGAAAGCGCAAAACATGCTCGTGCGTGCAATTAATAATCAGGCCGCGCCGCAACGCTTCCTCGGCGACCGGTCCGCCCTCAATCGAGAGTTCCAGCCCCAAAATCAGGCCTTCGCCGCGCACTTCACGGATAAAATCAAATCGCGTTTGCAGTTTTTGCAGGCCTTGCCGGATTTCTTTGCTGCGCTCGCCGATGTTTTCAAGCCAACGCTCCTCTTCCATCGTCCGCAAAAACTCCAGCGCCACGGCGCACGCCAGCGGGCCGCCGCCAAAGGTGGTCCCGTGAACGCCCGGCGTGAAAGCGGCGGAAAACTTCTCCTTGGCAATCAGCGCGCCGAGAGGCAGTCCGCCCGCCAGAGGCTTCGCTACGGTTACGACGTCCGGCAGGGTCGCGAATTTCTGATACGCGAATTTGCGGCCGGTGCGCCCCAATCCGCACTGAATCTCATCGGCGATCAGCGCCGCATCGAACTTCGTGGCCAGCTCTCGCGCGCGAGCCCAAAACTCCTCGCTGACCGCGGAAACGCCGCCTTCCCCCTGAATCGGCTCCACGACAATCGCGCCCACGCGCTCGTCGAACTTTCTTTCCAGATCCGCCACATCATTGAAAGCCACAAATTCCGCGCCGGGCACCAGCGGCTCAAACGGCTCGCGATATTTTTGCGGATAGGTAATCGAAAGCGCTCCAAACGTGCGCCCATGAAACGAATTTTCAAGCGCGAGCATTCTCGTTTTCCGCGTTGCGTTGCCCGGCGCATTTTTCTTCGCATACGCTCGCGCTAGCTTGAGCGCGCCTTCCATTGCTTCCGTTCCGCTGTTGGTGAAAAAAACGCGGTCGAGCCCGGACCACTCCGCCAGCTTTTTCGCCAGCGGCCCTTGAAATTCGCTGTGGAACAAATTTGAGAGGTGCACCGCCCGTGCCGCCTCGCGCCTTATTGTTCGCACCAGCCGCGGATGCGAATAGCCCAGCGCGTTCACCGCGATTCCGCCGAGAAAATCCAGATATGCCTTGCCCGCCGAATCGTACAGATAGCAGCCTTTGCCGCGCGAGAATACCATCGGCGGTCGGCGATACGTGCCCATCAAATACTGTTCCGCCTGGCGAATGGCTGCCGACGAGCCGATGCGGGCGCTTTTCGAAACAGAATTCCTCGAATTGGCTCGTTTTTTCATTTTCTTACCGCGGCGCCTGAGCCGCCGCGGCCGCCTTGCGTTGCCGAAAGACCATCACCGGCAGGACGCGCGTTCCCGAACCTCTCGCGCCATTCGCAGCCGCCGCAAGTGCTCGCGCCCCGCCGCCGCCGACAATGCGCACCTGCTGCACGCCCCCATCCAGCGCGCGCTTCGCCGCCTCGAGCTTCAAAATCATTCCGCCGGAAACTTTTTGCTGCCGAATCAACTCTTCAATTTCCCCGATGCTCACGCGGTTGAGCACTTTTTCGCCGTCGAGCACGCCGGCCACGTCCGTCAGATAAATCAGCCGTTCCGCGCGGCAATATTCCGCTGCCGCCGCGGCCATGTGATCTGCGTTGATGTTGTAAAGCTCCCCATCGGTTCCCATTCCCAGGCAGCACGCTACCGGAACGATTCCCGCGCGCCACAACGACTCGAGAAAATCCACATTCACACCGGTCAAATAGCCGACGTATCCCAGCCCTCCCGCGTCGCCCTCATGGCACATCGGTTCAGCAAGGAAACAGGCCGAATCCGCAGCCGAAATCCCCACGGCGTTCTGCCCCGCGAGCGAAATCGCGCCCGCAAGCCGCTTATTCAGCAGCCCCGCAAATACCATCACCGCCGCATCGCGTGTCTCGCGATCGGTGACGCGCAAACCGCCCAGGAAACGGGACGTAAGCCCCATCCGCGCGAGCGTCGCGCTGAAAATCTTCCCGCCGCCATGAATCACCAGCAATTCATGCCCGCACTTTGCGAGTCCGGCAATTTGCCGCGCCAGTTGCCGGACAACGTTTTCGTCATCCAGCAGCGCTCCCGCGATTTTCACCACCAGTCTCATATCAACCCCGCCGATTCCTCATAGCCATGCATCAGATTGAAATTCTGCACGGCCTGCCCCGCCGCTCCTTTGCCCAAATTGTCCAGACATGAAACCACCACCATTCGCCGGCCTGATTCATCGAGCGCAAATCCCACATCGCAAAAATTCGTGCGCGTCACATGCTGCAATTCCGGCAGTTTCCCCGCCGGCCAAATGCGCACCATCGGCCGCCCCGCATAAAATCGGCGGAACTCCGCCTCGATTTCGCCGTTGCTCCGCGGCTCATGCAGCCAAAACGAAAGCGTGGACAATATCCCGCGCTCCAGCGGCAGCAAATGCGTCGTAAAAATCATCTGCGCGCCGTCCATCCCCGCATGCTCCATAATTTCCGGCGTGTGCCGGTGCGTAAAAACTCCGTACGCGCGAAAATTTTCGTTCACTTCGACGAAATTCGTCTCCCGCTTCGGCTCTTTTCCTGCGCCGCTCGCGCCCGATTTGCAGTCGCAAACAATCCCGCGCGAAAAATCAATCCACCCGGCGTCAACCATCGGCCGCAGCCCCAGAATCACCGAAGTCGCATAGCATCCCGGATTCGCCGTCAGTTGCGCACCCGGCAATTTCTCCGAATACAGCTCCGGCAATCCGTACACCGCTTCGCGCGCGCTGTTTTCGTCCGGCGGCGGCAATTTGTACCAGCGCGAAAACGTCTCCGGCTCCCGGAACCGGAACGCGCCGCTCAAATCCACAACGCGCAACCCTGCCTTGCGAAGCTCCGGCGCAAGTTCCAGCGACGCTTCATGCGGAGTTGCCAGGAACGCGCTGCCCGCCCCGCTCGCCGCAATCGCCTCCACGCTCAGCTCGCAGCACGGCGCTTCGCCCCATCCGCGCAATTGCGGAAAAATCTGCGTCAGGCAGCGCGCCTGCGCGTTTTCTCCGCGCAAATAAAAAACCGGCCTTTCAATTGCCGGATGCCGCAGCAGCAGCCGCGCCAATTCGAATCCCGAATAGCCGGTTGCTCCGATGACCGCGACCCGCTTGGGATCCTTCATCGAAGCAAATCCTCCATGCGCTTTTGAATGGCTGCGCGGGCCGCGCGCGAGGGCGTGATAATCAGCACCGTGTCGTCTCCGGCCAGCGTGCCGGCCACCTCTTTCCAGTGCTCGCCGTCAACCGCCGCCGCCAGCGGCTGCGCTCCCCCCGGCGGAGTTTTCAACACCAGCAGGTTCTGCGCCGGTCGAATGTCCACCAGAAACTCGCGCAGCGCCCGCGCCAGTTGCGGCACGATGGACGTCTCTTCAGCGGCCGCGCTCAGCGAACGATAGCCTTCCGCCGTCTTGACCAGCTTCAATTCGCGCAGGTCCCGCGAAAGCGTCGCCTGCGTCACGCGCACGCCCATCTGCCCCAGCCGCCGCCGCAGCTCGTCCTGATTGGCCACAGCCTCGGCGCCCACGAGCTTCAGAATTTGCCCTTGCCGCATGCGCTTGTGCGTTCCCATGGCGAAAGCCGCTGACTGAATATTCATTCTTCTGCATATTTATACGGGAACCGGACGGCACCTGTCAAGCGCTTATTGCGGAACCACGCCCCGCGGAAGGATGGCCGCTTAGATCCGCGGCCCGACGCCCGGCGGAACAAACGTGAACGCTACCGGAAGTTTCGAACGAATCGCTCGCCCATTCAATTCCGCAGGAGCGAATTTCCATCTTTGCGCCGCGGCAATCGCCTGCGACGTCAACGACGGAATCCCGTGAATCACGCGGATATGGCCGATCGAGCCGTCCCTGCCCAGGCTCAGTTCCAGGATCACCGTCCCCCAGGCAACGCTGTTAATGGGGTACACCGCCGGAACCGTCGAGACGACCGACGGCGGCCTGTAACGGAACAGCGGGGGCGTGCTGTCTGCAAAAAGTGAAAGCGAGCCGAACATTAAACTTGCCGCGGCAAACGCCAGGGTGCGTCGGAGAGAAAAAACTTTCATAACGTCCTGCTTCCAATATAGATGTTCGGAAGGCTGCCCTTGTTGCTCTCTCTTGACACCCGGCAACAGATAGGCTTTGCTTGTGCGCCGGGATTCGAGTCGGGAATTTTCTGATGCCGCTTCAAATTGTCGAACGCCGCTCCCGCGGCTTCATCTGTCTCAACGCGCATCCGGCGGGCTGCCGCCGCAACGTGGAAACACAAATTCGCACCATCTCCGCCGGCCGCAGGCCGGCCGACGGCCCTTCCAACGTGCTCGTCATTGGCGCTTCCACCGGCTATGGGCTCGCTTCGCGCATTGCCGCCGCTTGGGGCTTCGGCGCAAAAACCATCGGCGTGTTCCTCGAACGCGCCCCCGAAGGAAACAAAACCGCCAGCGCCGGATTTTACAACACCGTCGCATTTCACGAATTCGCCCGTCGCGACCGGCTTTTTGCCGCCGCCATCAACGCGGACGCCTTCGCCTCCGAAACCAAACGCGCCGTCGCGGAACTCGCGCGCAAGCAATGCGGCAAAATTCATCTCCTCATCTACAGCCTCGCCGCTCCCAAGCGCATTGACCCTTCCGGTGTTTCTCACACCTCTGTGCTGAAGCCTATCGGTACCTCCTATACAAACAAAACCGTGGAGCTCGACTCAGAAAAAGTCACCGAAGTGACCATCGCGCCCGCCACCGAAGCCCAAATCGCCGACACCATCGCCGTCATGGGCGGCGCTGATTGGAAGCTCTGGATGGACATGCTCGAGGAACAAGACCTAATCGCCCCCAACTTCCGCACTCTCGCCTACTCCTACATCGGTCCGGAAATGACCTGGCCCGTTTATCGCGACGGCACAATTGGTCGCGCAAAGAAAGATGTGGAAGAGACCGCCCGCGCTCTTGACGCCCGGCTGCGTCAAAAATTCGGCGGCGAAGCGCGCATTGCCGTCAACAAAGCCATCGTCACCCAGGCCTCCGCCGCGATTCCCGTGGTGCCGCTTTATATGAGCCTGCTCTTCCGCGTGATGAAGGAAAAAGGCCTTCACGAGGGTGCTATCGAGCAGATGCGCCGCCTGTTTTTCGATTATTTAGCGAACGATGCGCATCCGCAGTTCGACGCCGAGGGCCGCATTCGCCTGGACGACCTCGAAATGCGCTCCGACGTGCAATCGCAAATCGCCGCCTTATGGCCTCGCGTGAATACTCAGAACCTGCGCGAATTGTCCGACTTTTCCGGCTTCCAGCGGGATTTTCGCAGGATGTTTGGTTTTGAGGTGGACGATGTCGATTATTCTCAGCCGGTCGAAACGCAGCTTTCCTGGGACTAGCTCGACGCTTCAAAAGTGCAAAACCAATCCAGTGGAAATTCGGCCGTCGCTCGAGGTCGAAACCAGGTCGCCCGTCACGACATCCGCCTGAATGGCGCGAATCGAAAGATAATGGTTCACCCGGATGTCCAGCCCGCCTCCCACTTCCGTGCTGAACGCCGTATGCGTAACACCACTCGAGCTAAAGTGCATCCCTCCGAGAAGCACGTGCACAAACGGCGAGTAATGCGCGGGCCAGGAAAGCTGCACGCCACCGTAGAAATTGTGGACGCTCATGCTTTTCGAAAAAAGCGTGCCGTAGTTTCCCGTCGCGTCGCCGACCACCCCAAGGAACGGAGTGAGCTTGTAGATCAGCTGCCCTTCCCACCCGCTCGTATTGGCGTCGCCCCCCTTCTGCTCGAAACGCGCATAGGAATATCCGCCAAAAAGATCAAACTTTTGCGCATGCGCGGCGACTGGCGCGCAGAAAGACAACGTCAATAACAACGCGAGCTTTCGCATATTGAACTCCTTCATCAGCAAGAAGAGGGCGCGCCTTCCCGACGCGCTTCATGGACTGGATAACCCCAAAACATAGCCTAACGCAAAACCTTTGCAGAAGAGAATGAAGAATTTCCTGAGCATCGGCTCGACCCGATTCCCGACGCCGGCACGGATTACAGAATCGGTTCCGCCGCCCCGCCGGCAATGATCTGCCGGGTTTCGTCCCGCAGGCGCACCATTTCCGGCCATCCCTCCGCGCCCTTCTCTGGCTTTACAAGCGGCCCGATGCTCATGACGACTTTTCCCGGCTTGGGCAGAATGGTCTCGTCGCGCAGCAACTCGCGCGCGCCGCGAATTGCCACCGGACAGATCGCGCAGCCGACATCAACGGCCGCTTTGAACGCGCCCAGTTGAAACGGCCGCACGCCCGCTTCGGACGTGAATGTCCCTTCCGGATAAATCACCACCGATTCGCCGCGCCCAAGCGCCTGTTCGATTTCGCGCGATTGCGCCACACGCGCGCGGGCGTCGCTCCGGTCAAACGCAAAATGTCCGCAACGCCTCGCCAGCAAACCCACCAGCGGCATCGCGTGAATTTCGCCCTTGGCCACGTAGCGCGCTTCCGCCGGCAAAATTGACAGCAGAATCAAAATATCCAGATAGCTCGAATGGTTCGGTGCGAAAATCCAGGGGCCCTCGTTCTGCCAGCGCCCCAGCAGCTCACGCCCCCTGATTTCCGTGCGAATCGCCGCGAGAAAAAGCAGCAGCCGGCAGGCATTCCGCACCACCTTCGCCGAAAATTTCCGGCTTCTCGCCGGCAGCAATATCAACCACACAATCAGCGTCGCCACGCCGAATAGCGTCAAGGCATATAGGCCGTAAAGCGCCTGCGCCGCTCGCAAACCGGCGGATTTCGCGCCGCCCAGAAGCCGCGGCGCTGCTCCATGCATCGCCAGTCTGCCGGCCTGCAGCCATGTCGGCGTCTGCCGCTTTCCCAGTTTGCCTCCCAAATACAGCTTGCGCGTTTCGCTGCGCCGCAGTTTGCCGCTGGACGTTTTGGGAATTGCATGCGCCGGTAGGATTTCCACCACGTCCGGCGGAAGACCCAGCTTTTCGCTCACCTGCTCGGTAATCTCCTGCGCCATCCGATCTCGTTCTGCCAGATCTCGCGCCTCCGCAACCACCACCAGCCGCTCCGTGCCGCTGGCCTCGTCGGGTACGCCAAAAGCCACCACGCAGCCCGCGCGCACTCCCTGTGCTTTGCCGGCGATCTCTTCAATCTCCTGCGGATAGAGATTCCGCCCTCCCTTAATGATCAAATCCTTGATCCGGCCGGTGATGTACAGCTCGCCATCGGCGATATACGCCAAATCGCCGGTGTCCAGCCAGCCATCAGGGGTGATCAACGCGCGCGTCGCTTCCGGATTTCGATAATAGCCGGAGGTCGCCGAAGGTCCTCGAAAATGCAGCCGACCTTCGGTGCGCTCGGGAAGTTCCCGTCCCTCGGAATCCACCACACGAATTTCCATCTGCGGCAACGGCCTTCCCGCGGAAACAAATTCCAGGGCCTTCTCGCCGGATTCGCCGGCGGGAACCGCTTGGCCCGCGGTTTCAAACTGCTCCCGCGAAATTCGATCCACGCGCACCCCGGAAGCCATCGGCGGCGTCGCCACCCCCAGGCTGGCCTCAGCAAGGCCGTACACCGGCAGTAGAACTTCCTTCCGGAAACCGCACCGCGCGAATTTTTGCGCGAATCGCTCAATGGTCTCGGGTCGTACTGGCTCCGCTCCATCCAGCGCCGCGCGCCAGCAGCTCAGATCCAATTCATCCAGCCGCGCGTCCGGAATTTTTCGCGCGCAAAGCTCATAAGCGAAATTCGGCGCCGGACTCAGCGTCCCGCGATGCCGGCTGATCGCTTGCAGCCAGCGCTCCGGCCGCGTCAAAAACGCCAGCGGCGACATGGATACCAGCGGAATGCACTTCGCCAGCGGCACAAACCACGCGCCGATCAGTCCCATGTCGTGATACAGCGGCAGCCAGCTCACCGCAACGTCGTCACTGCGAAGTTTTATCGCTTTATCAATCGATTGAATATTGGCCAGCAAATTCGCATGCGTCAGTACCACCCCTTTGGGATTTCCCGTCGAGCCGGACGTGTACTGCAAAAAAGCAATATCCTCCCCGCGCGCGCGATGCTGCACGCCGCCGAGCGGCCGAATTTCCGTTTCCGGCGGCAACGCTCCCTGATCGGAACCTGCAATTCGCGCCGCCGTCGCCACGCCTCGCAGCGTCTGCACCTGCGGCTTCAGAAGTTTCGCAACTCTCTCCGCTTCCCGGAACGTCACCAGCAGCCGCGCTTCCGCATTGCGCAAAATCGCCGCCTGCCTTTCCGCATACTCTTCAATCCGGTCCGCGCGAAACGGCGGATAAATCGGCACCGGAATCGCTCCCGCCAGCAGCGCGCCCGCGAAAATCCAGAAAAATTCCGCGCACGTCGGCAGCATGATTCCAATCGTTTCGCCCGGCGCGATTCCCCGCCGTCTCAGCTCCCCAGCCGCCGTCAATCCGCGCGTGTACAGCTCGCCGCATGTAATCGTCCGCACCTGCTCATTTTCTTCATACAAATAGATATGCTCCGTCTTCGCCTCCAGACGCCCGCGCAGCGCGATAATTTCTGTCAGCGTCTCGGCGCCCGCCAGCCGCGCCAGCATCTCTTCTCGTTTCGATTCACGCGCGCCTGCTGCCATGCCCCCCTGCGCAAGCGGCCCTATCCGCGCAGGCTCCCGCTCCTCCACCGGAATGGCCATCTGCCGTGCCACCGCGTCCGCCAGATCCGCCGCCGTATCCGCTTCCGCCACCACCTTCTCCGGCAGTTGCACCGAAAATGCCGCATTCAGCCGCAGCATCAGCTCCACGCGCTCCAGACTCCCCAACCCCAGATCGCGCTCCAAATGCGCTGCCCTTCCTTTTTCTCGAAATTCTTCCACGGCGTGCTGGTTTCCCAGCTCATGCAGCAGCTTCGTGATGGTTTCACGAATTCCCTGCTCAAGACCTGCGCGCTCGAGTTTTGTTGCGGAGCTTCCCACGATCGAAACCGCCCGCCGCAGCCGTCCTTAGCTCAATTCGCCGTTCCCCCGAACGCTGCGCCGCGAATTTTCCGAATATCTTTCGAGGCTATCACGCGCCTGCGCTCTCTTCAACGTTCGCCTGTGCATGTCCTCGTGACCGCCGCGACTTTTTCGCCCCGGCAATTCGGCAAATTCCCCTCTCGGAACTGAGCCAATGCTCTCAAGCGCCCAGCCCATCGGCTTATCTTTTTCCAACATTATGAAAATAAATTACTTATACGCATTTCAAACCAGCCCGCAACTAAGTACCCTCGTACCATAACCAATTGAACCTTCCGGCCTATCGACGCCTTTCCCCCCCTTCCCGCACAATGCCCTTGCGTTCGAGGTTCGGCGTGCTCCCCCTGCGCGAATCGGATCTCGAAATAAGTTGCACCTCCATCACCCCATGCCCACGGCGGCCGGCTCCCCCACCGGCCGCCTTTTTTTTGGCGCACGCGACTAAAAGTTCCCGGAAGCGCCTTCCCCACCCCAGCCACGCCTCGCGCAGCATCGAACATCCCCTGATATCCCAACTTCCGTAGACAAATACGTTTCTCCGTAGGTCGCCCTCTTCCCGCTCCCCGCCCCGCCCCAGGATTGTTCTCCTTAATCTTCCTTGTTTTCCGCCTTTTAACTTTTCATTGACCGCTTTTGGGAATTGTGGTACACCGCGTGCACTGCATGCTGTCAGTAACTGTGAACGGGGTGTCCGGCAGCATGCGGCGGGGGAACCCTTAATTAATTAATTTTCCGTGGCCGCTTTTGCCATAGCAAGTTAGATCGGCTCTTTCAAGGGGTGCTGCATTCCAGCATTTATCGGCACTAACAATTTGCGTTTTTACCGGAGGCGAAACGTGAAAAGAATTTGGCAATTTTTCCTTGCGACGGCCCTGAGCGCTGCCTTCCTCCTTCTTTGCAGCAGCTCGGCCTGGGCCCAGGCCACCACCTCTCTCCGCGGCGTTGTCACCGACCCCAGCGGCGCCGCCATCCCCAAAGCCACCGTGACGCTCACGGATCCTGCCACTGGCATATCCCGCACAACCACGAGCGGAACTGACGGCACCTACGTGTTCCTGGAAATCGCTCCCGGCACATACACCTTAAGTGTCGAAGCCGCTGGATTCGAGAAGTATGTGCATACCGATCTAGCCTTGCGTGTCGCCCTTCCCGCAACACTCGACATCCGTATGAAAGTCGGCGCGGTAAGTCAGGAGGTTTCCGTCAGCGGCGCCGCGCCCTTGCTCAACACCACCAACGCCAGCATCGGTCAGACCATGGGCTCAGAGCAAATTCAAAACCTACCGCTCGAGGACAGAAACGTCCCAAATCTCCTCAGCATCCAACCCGGCGTCGTTTATACCAGTGATCGTACCGACCTCTACACCTACGACACGCGTGGCGGCTCCGTCAATGGCGAACGTAGCGACCAGAACACCATCACATTAGACGGTGTTGTCGTCAACGACCAGTTCCAGAATGGGCCGTTTACTACCGTTCTTCCCGTCACCCCTGACTCCGTGCAGCAATTTCGCGTCACCACCTCCAATTACGGCGCAAGCGAGGGTCGCTCCGCTGGTGGCCAGGTTCAGCTGGTGACAATCGGGGGAACCAACAATTTCCATGGCGCGCTCTACGAATACAATCGTTCTAGTTTCGGCCAGGCCAATGATTTCTTCATCAAAACCTCCGAGGGTCTTAGCGGACAGCCAAACAAACCCCCGCATCTGGTTCGTAATCTTTTCGGTGGCAAATTGGGCGGACCAATTATCAAGAACCGTTTCTTCTTCTTCTTTAATTACGAGGGCCACCGTTACGAGCAGGCTCAAAGCGAGGTGCGCACCGTTCCGTCCGCTACTCTTCGCGACGGCATCATTGAATATCAATGCACTGCGGCTGACACTCAGGCGGGCAACTGCCCCGCCGGCACGGTTACCGGCATAAGCGGTAAGACGTACAACGTTGCCCAAGGCTACTTCGCACTAAACAATTCCCAAATTACGGCCATGGACCCGCTTCACCTCGGGTCAAACCCAGCCACTCTTGCCTATTTTAATTCTTATCCTATTCCAAATGACTTCACGGTAGGCGATCCCCCCAATTTCGACGGCTTTCGTTTCGCCGCGCCGACCAGCCAACACGACAATTGGATGATTGGCCGCCTCGACTACAAAATCACCAGCAACGGTGACCACACTCTTTTTATTCGCGGCAGCGGCGAAGACGACACCATCCTCGGCACACCATTCCTGCCGCAGGGTTACCTCCTCGGCGGCATTCCCGAAACGGCGGAGAAGGACCTCAACAAAGGCTTTGTTGTCGGTTATACCGGCGTCTTCGGTCCCAATTGGGTTAATAACTTCCGCTATGGCCTCACTTATCAGAGCGTTGGTATCGGCGGCAACACCAGTCAGCCCTGGATCATCATTCGTGATTTGAGCCAAGGCATTAATCGCACTCACAGCTTCACTGTCCCCTCCCACAGCTTCACCGACGACGTCAGCTGGACCCACGGCAAGCACACTATCGAGTTTGGCGGCCGGATTTCTCTGATCCGCCGAAACAGCCTGAGCCAGCAAGTTTCCTTTAGCGACGGCGTTACCAATGCCGACTGGATAGATACGTCGGGCATTGCCGGCACGGGGAACCCGTTGGATCCCGCAGCGAACGGCTATCCGACCGTTGCTAACCCGCATGCCTACGACTTTCCCCTTGTGGGTTTGCTGGGGATGGTCACTGAGGACGACGCCACATACAATTTCCATCTGAACAAGAACCTTACCGGGACACCCCTCGCGCAGGGCGAAGCGCTGCCTCGTCACTATTCTCTCGACGAATATGGCTTCTACATTCAGGACACTTGGCAGGCAAGGCCGGATCTCACAATAAGCGGCGGCCTCCGCTGGTCTCTGATGGGGCCAATTGGCGAAACTTCTGGGCAGGAAGTCTCCCCGACTTTCCCCCTCGGCCAATGGTTCAATCTTCGTGGCCAGCGCATGCTCCAAGGTCTGCCTTCAAGCGGCGACCCGCTTGTTAGCTTTGCACCCGCTGGTCCGTACTACAACACGCCGGGTTATTACAATTGGCAGACTAGGGACTTCGCACCCCGTATCGGCATTGCCTACACCCCGCGCCCGTCCGGCGGGTGGCTGCAAAGCCTATTCGGCAACGGCGATACGGCGATTCGTGCCGGATTCGGCATGTACTACGATCACTTCGGCCCGGCCCTGGCTCTCGCGTTCGATGCCAACGGCGCCTTTGGCCTGAGCACTCAGCTGACGAACGCGGCTGGCTTTGAGACAAGTTCGTCATCGCCACGCCTCACTAGCATGAATGTAATTCCGCAATACGATAACAACGGCGTGCAAATCTTCGTGCCGCCGCCCACTCCTACTTATCCCGTGACCTTCCCGACCACTGGCCCCGCCGCTTTCGCCATCACCTGGGGTCTCGATAGCGGCCTGCAAACGCCTTATTCCTACGCCGCCGATTTTTCCATTGAGCGCCAGTTGCCGGGGAACATGGCTTTGAGCGTTTCCTATGTCGGCCACTATGCTCATCGCCTGCTGGTTCAGGAGGACCTGGCCACGCCCTACGACCTCGTGGATCCGGCTACGCATATCGATTACTTTGCTGCCGTAAAGCGCTTCTCGCAAATGGCCCGGCAGGGAATTGACCCAGCGACCGTCACTGCCGCTCAAGTCGGGCCCACCGCAGCTTACTGGACGGACATGATGCAGCCTCAGTCCTCCTATTCGTATTGCGACAATCCGGACGGCAACACCTCCACCTCCAGCCTGATCTCAGCGATGTACGATGTATTTAACTGCACCCTATATAATGAAACCACCGGCTTGTTTTATGTGGACCTTCTCGGGTTTCCAACAACTCCGAAAAACGGCCTGTACAGCTTCTACAACCAACAATATTCATCTCTCTACGGCTGGCGTTCCATCGGCTGGTCAAATTATAATGCCTTGGAGGTTTCGCTAACGAAGCGCCTCTCGCACGGCCTCCTCTTCGACTTTAACTACACATATTCTCACTCGCTTGACATCGGTTCCGATGCCGAGAGCGTCGGTGCAGGCGGTATCGGCGCTGGCTTCAGCACCGTCATCAATGCATGGATTCCCAATCAGCTCTATGGTCCGAGCGACTTCGACCTGCGTCACCAGTTCAATGCCGACTGGCTCTATACTCTTCCCTTTGGCCGCGGCGAAGCTTTTGGAAACAATATGAGCAAGGGCTTGGATGCCATTATCGGCGGCTGGCAGCTTTCCGGCGTAGCGCGCTGGTCCACCGGCTTTCCGACAAACACCAGTTCAGGCTACCAGTGGTCCACCGACTGGGAGTTGAGCGGCAATGGCAGCTTCACTGGCTCGCCGGTCGTAACTGGAAGGACTAATGTCCCCGTGAACAATTCGTGCGGCAACAATGGCGGCTGGAACATGTTCAAGGACCCCTGCGCTGCATTCAACGGATTCACCCCGGCTTACCCGGGTGAATCGGGTGTTCGTAACGCAATCAGGGGCGACGGCGTTGCCGGGTTGGACATGGGCCTGATGAAAATCTGGCACATGCCATATAATGACAGCCACACCCTCCGCTTCCGCTGGGATGTGTTTAACGTTATGAACCTAAAACGGTTCGACGTCGCCAGCGTGAATAACGAGCTCGACCAGGGACCGGCCGTATTCGGCAACTACACGCGCCTATTGAGCAATCCACGAATCATGCAATTCGCACTGCGCTACCAGTTCTAACAGCGCATCCAAATTCAACACCGAAAAGGCCCTGGTCAGCCCGGGGCCTTTTTGCTGGTGCCCTGATTTTGCCGTTCTGTGCTTGAAGTGTGGCCGGAAGCCGGCCGCGTTCCGCCGAATCAGCCGGCTTCCCCACCGGAGGCTTGCATGCGAAAGATAATCACGATTTCTGCCTTTCTGTTTCTGGCGCTGGCTGTTTTGCCGCAGGCCATCCCGCCCGCGCAAGCGCAGGCTCATCGCTATCCGGCGATGGCTCCTCTTAGCGACTACCTGATGCCCAGGGATGCGGAGATTGCTCTCGCTCGCAGCGCGGCCCCGGCGTCGATCTCGGACGGCGCCACGGTGATGGTGCTGGGACGCCAGGGATACATCACCGCCGTGCGCGGCACAAACGGCTTCCTCTGCTATGTCGAGCGCTCCTGGGCCAGGGCAACAAATGATCCGGAGTTCTGGAATCCCAAAATGCGCGCCCCGAATTGCTTCAATCAGCCGGCGGCGACGAGCGTTGCGCAGGTCTATTTGATGAAGACCCGGCTGGTGCTGGCAGGCAAATCGAAGGCGGAGATCAACCGGCAACTCGCAGCGGCCCTGAATAGCGGGAAGCTGCCGGCGCCTCCGCCCGGCGGCATGTGCTACATGATGTCGAGGCAGCAGTACCTCAACGACGCCGCCAAGAGCTGGCACCCGCACCTGATGTTCTACGTCAGAGGCGAGGTGGCAAAGAGCTGGGGTGCCAATCTGCCCCGCTCGCCGGTAATCGCGGTGTACGACGCCGACGCGCGAGTGACCGTTTTCATGGTCGTGGTGCGCCGCTGGTCGGACGGGACGCCGGCCCCGAACTAATCCCCAACCGGAACCGTGGCAAGGTCCCTCCCTGTTTCGCGGCGCTCGGATTCAACTCTCAGCCCGAATTATGGCGAACAGAAAGCGAAAGTTAATCGCCAGACCTATGAAAAATTAGAATCTGTCGCAAGTAGCTGAAAATAAAAGAGAAAACATTTTCTAATCGCTACTAATTTGCACCATTTTGTACGGATTGCACTTGTGGACTTACGCCGCGCCTTCGCTCTTCGCCGCGCTCTGCGGTTGCGCGGCTTTCAGCTTGTCTTCGACCGCGGCGATTTTCTTCTGCAGCTCGTCCACTTTCTGCTGCTCTTCATCCACCAACGATTGTTTGTCTCGGATGCGGCTCTGGTCCGCATCCAGTTTCGCCTTGCCCTGGCGGTTGGAATTGTAGTCCGGCGAACTGTAGAACTGGTCGGAGTCCAATTTGTATTCGCGCTGCGCGATGTTCAAATCCACCCGCACGCTGTGCAATTTCTCTTTCGCATCTTTCAGCTGCGCCTGCAGATCCGCAAGCCGGCTGCGAAGCTCGGCAGCGCTTTGCGGCTTTCCCGTCCCTTTGGAAGCCTGCGCCGGTTCAGCCGGCGCGCTCGCTCCTGCCGGCGCGGTTTTTCCAACGACGCTCAGCGGCGCAGAAGTCGGCAGATTTTCATTGGTCCAGACCTTGGTGGCTTTTGGCGCGGCTTTTTCCTGCCGGCGCACTTCGCGGGCCTTCTGCGCCAGCGACTGATCCTGCTGCGCGTTCGCTCGTCGTGCAAAGGGCAGCGCGGCCAGAGCGATTGCGCAAACGCACCCCAAAACGAGCACTCTTTGCGCTTTCACGGTTGCACCTCGTTATTCGTTAAGACCATATTAGGCCTCCAGTTCAGAGATGCAAACAGGCGCAGTGCGCGCTGCCCGCGAAACAGTCACCGGTACGCTGCAGCCTGCAAAGTTCGCGCTGCCACCTTCTCTCCGGCGGGAGCCGAAGGCGAAGCACGGTTGCACCGCTGCGCGCGCCGAAGCATAATTTCGCCGGAAAGCCGTGGCGCAACTTTTGCTTCGAGGAGGCGGAATGTCCGCAGGCCGATTCCGCACGCTCGTTTTCTTTGCAACATTATTTTTTCTATGTCCGGCCGCACTGGCATTTTTACCAACCGTCGCACACGCGAGAATGGGATTCGCACATCGTGCGGAAGCAAGACAAAACAACGCGCGAGCGCAGAACGCGGAGCAAAAAGCCGCCCGACCCAAGGAACAGCGAAACGGTGCAGGGAAAAGCATGCAGCAGAATTCGAAGATGGAAACTGCACCGGAAAATATCCGCGCGTATACGCTTCCGCCGGCGCTGTATCAAAAAGCGGTGCGCTATTCGCGCGCGCAATACATTTTGTATTTCGTGGGATTCGCGTGGAGCGTGACGGTTTTGCTTTTGATTTTGGGCCGGCGCGTCGCGCCCCAATACCGCGACTGGGCTGAGCGCGCGACGAAGCGGCGCTTTTTGCAGGCCGCGATTTTCACGCCGGCTTTACTGCTGACCATTGCGATTCTCGAATTGCCGGTGAACATCTGGAGACACTGGATTTCGCGCGCGTACGGAATTTCGGTGCAGGGATGGGACTCGTGGGCGGGCGACTGGGCCAAGAGCGAAATCCTGTCGTTCGTTCTCGGAATCATTCTGGCGTGGATTTTGTACGCGATCATTCGGCGCAGCCCGCGACGCTGGTGGCTCTATTTCTGGCTGGCGGCGCTGCCGATTCTGTTTTTCCTGGTTTTTTTGTCGCCGCTGGTGATTGATCCGATGTTCAACAAATTCGAGCCGCTCGAAAAGACGGATCCGCAACTGGTCGCGGCGCTGGAGCAGGTGGTGCATCGCGCGGGGATGCACATTCCGCCGGAGCGCATGTTCCTGATGAAAGCGAGCGCAAAAACGAAGGCCGTGGATGCGTATGTGACCGGCATCGGTGCGTCGAAGCGCGTGGTGGTGTGGGACACGACGATCAAAAAAATGACCGTGCCGGAAACGATGTTTGTATTCGGGCACGAAATGGGCCATTACGTTCTGGGGCACGTTTACAAAGGACTGATTTTCGGAGCGGTGGTTGCGTTTGTGCTGCTGTATTTGCTCTTTCGCGGGACGCGGTGGACGCTTTCGCGGAGCGGAGGACGATGGGGAATTCGCGGGGCGGAGGATTGGGCTTCGCTGCCGGTGATTTTGCTGTGGCTGGCGATTCTATCGTTTTTGGTTTCGCCGATCGCGAACACCTACAGCCGGCACGACGAGCATCAGGCGGATCAGTACGGGCTGGAGGTGACGCACGGGCTATTTCCGCATTCGCGGCAAGTAGCGGCGCAGGCCTTTGAAATTTTGGGCGAAGTGGATTTGGCGGATCCGAATCCGAATCCGTTTATCAAAGTGTGGCTGTTTTCGCATCCGCCGCTGGCGGAGCGGGTGAAATTTGCGCTGACGTACAATCCGTGGGCCGAAGGCAAGCAGCCGGAATTTGTGAAATAAGGAGGAGGACGTTTGTGCAAGTGGAGTTAAAGCGACCGCGCACCTCGCCATTGGTACCAAACGTTTTCCGGCGCAAGGGGGGCTGCAGCTGAGATGTGTTGCCTGTTTGTGACTTATAAGTTACAATGAGCGATGACATCGAAATACGGCACTATCTCAACCCAGCCGGCAAGAACGTTTTCGATGATTGGGTCTCGAGACTGGCCGACGTTCGCACGCAGGCCAAGGTCGCATCACGGATCAATCGTCTGGCCGCAGGGAACTTTGGCGACTGCAAGTCTCTCGGGCAAGGTTTGTATGAGCTGCGAATAGATTGGGGACCGGGTTACCGCGTTTATTACGCGCTCGTCGGAAAGGAATGTATCTTGCTGCTCTGCGGCGGGGACAAACGCAAACAGTCCTCCGACATTCACAGAGCCAGGGTGTACCTGGATGATTACAAGACAAGGACCGGAACACGATGAAACCGAAAACCAGCGTTTCGCATGATGAGGTCATAATTCGTCGGATTCGCAAGGACCCCAAATTTGGAGCTGAGTATCTGCGCGCCGCCCTTGAGGACGCCGATGAGCCGCGTGCGCTCCTGGTCGCCCTCCGCCATGTTGCGCAGGCACACGGAATAGCGAAGATCGCGAAAGTTACCGGGATTGAGAGGGAAAGTCTTTATCGCGCGCTGTCGGCCAAAGGCAATCCACGGTTGTCCACACTGTATGCCGTTGCCAAAGTCATGGGCTTGCGGCTTACCCTGGAAGCTGCTTGAATCTTGCTTGGTTTCAGAATTTGTGGGATTTGGCGGATCCGAATCCGAATCCGTTTATCAAAGTGTGGCTGTTTTCGCATCCGCCGCTGGCGGAGCGGGTGAAATTTGCGCTGACGTACAATCCGTGGGCCGAAGGCAAGCAGCCGGAATTTGTGAAATAAAAAAAGCCCCACGCCTACAGGTGGGCGTGGAAGATCAGGATGCAGTCTGCGGATTTCGCCCGTTCGAGCGTATTTTTTTGACTTCGTAGGTTCCTCCTAGGCCTATGAGCAGCGACGCCAACCGCTGCTGACCGTCTAGAACAAATGTAACGTTTTTAACTCCGAAAGCTCTTCGCGCACGTTGTGCTTGCCAAAGTCGGACGCAGCGTCCAGGAAACGGTAAACCTCTGGGTCTTCGCGGGCACTTTCGAGGACACGCCACAGCAGGAGCGCACCGATCGGACCGGAGCGCATGGGCGGCTGGAGGTTAGCGGGAAGCGGCGGAGGGGCGGGAAGATTCGCGGAGGCTGAGGCGCATGAGGATGCCGTTGCGGGGGCGGAGGGTGGCGAGGGGTTCGGGGACGATGTGCTGATGGGGCTCGAGTGCGAAGCGGAAGCGCTGCGCGAGCGCGGCGATGACCAGAGCCGCTTCCATCATGGCGAAGCCCTGGCCGATGCAGCGGCGCGGGCCGCCTCCGAAAGGGAAATAGGCGTAAGGAGAAAGACGCGCGATTAAGCCGTCGAGCCAGCGTTCGGGCCGAAACGCGAACGGCTCAGGAAAAAAGCGCGCATCGTGATGGGTGACCCAGGGCGAGACGAGCACCGTGGTGCCGGCGGGCAAAGAATAGCCGCCCAATTCGACAGGCTCGACGGCGGTCCGGCTGCCGACGACGAAGGCGGGAGGGTAAAGGCGCAGGGATTCGTAAATGACCGCGGAAAGATAGGGAAGAGAATCGAGGTTTTCGGGAGCGGGCGCGCGGCCGGCGAGAACGCGGGAGAGCTCTTCGTGGAGGCGGGTTTCGGCGGCGGGATTTTGCGCGAGAAGATACCAGGTCCAACTGAGCGTGAGCGCGGTGGTTTCGTGTCCGGCGAAAAACATGGTGATGGTTTCGTCGCGCAACTGCTGCGGAGACATTTGCGAGCCATCTTCGTCGGTGGCGGCGATGAAGCGGGAGAGAAGATCGTTTCCCGATGGCGGGCGCGAGCGGCGCTCGGCGATGAGGCGGTAAATCAGACCATTCACGTAGGCGAAGGCGGCTTTGGCTTCGCGATTCTTTCGCGTGGGGAGATTTGCGGGAAGATGCAGAGGGGAGCGCGCGCGCCGGACGTGATAGCGCATGAGGCCGGGGAGGATTTCGGTGATGCGACCGGCTTCGTCGCCGAGGTCGAGGCCGAAAAGAGTTTTGACGGCGATGCCGCAGGTAAGGCGGGACATTTCCGCGGCGACGTCGCGGACTTCGCCGTCGCGCCAGGACGCGGTGTGAGCGAGGGCGCGCTCGACCATGACCGGCGCGTATTCGCTGACGCGAGATTTTTGAAAAGCGGGCTGGGCGAGGCGGCGCTGGCGCTTCCAGAATTCGCCTTCGCTATTGAGCAGACCGTTGCCGAGAAGCGGGCGCGTGACGGCCTGGGCGAGCGCGCTTTTGCGGAATTTATGCTGCTGGATGACGAGCACTTGTTCGATGAGATCCGGATGATTCAGAAGAATGCGGCGGCGTCCGGCAATGGGAAGCAAAACGATGTCGCCGTATTCGCGCGCGGCGCGGAGAAGAAGGCCGAGGATGTCTTTGCGAAATTCGAAGAAAAGGCCGAGGAGCAGTTTGCCGCGAGGCCCGGGCGGATATTTGACTGGCGCCGGCATTGGGGAACGAAGCAGAGCAGATGATTATCCCATTGAACGGCGGAAGGCGCGAGCCGCACCAGCAGGAAATGAAATTCGCGTGCGTGCTTTGGTTCGCGCGCAGCGTTCGATAAGATAGCACACACATGGCGGACCTGAATTTCGCAGAGGAAATTGCCGCGCCGGCGAAGCTGGTGGGCGCTTTTTTTGTACCGCATCGCATGGACCTCTGGTACGGCACGGAAATGGATTTGCGATTCGAGGTGCAGGGCGGCGCGATTGAATTTCGCAATGGACTGAAAGTGCGGCTGACGGGGCGGATCGGCAAACGGGAGTTCACGCATACGGCGGTGGTGACGGAATTCGAGCGCGGGCGCGTGCTGGAGTGGCGGTTTCAGGACGCTTACGGGGTGCGCGGGATGCAGCGCTGGGAGATCAGCGAAGTTCCCAACGGGGCACGAGTGACGATGCGCGACCGGTACGAAATGCCCGGGAGGGCGGCGCGGTTTTTCGACTGGCTGCTGACGCGGCATGCCGTAGCGAAGCGCGATCGAGTGGAATTACAGCGGCTGAAGCGGCTGGCCGAGCGGCAGACCGAACGGCGTTAGACTCCACGGCGAAATTTGACGGAGGGGTGTCCATTTCTGGCGCGAGCTGTCCGATAGCGGACGATTACGACGGCGTATAACATACCTTAACCTTTGAAATTCAGCGACATACGATTGGTTGCGGTTTTGCAGGTTGGCATGCGTCCCGATGCGATAATTGCGCGCGCTTCAAAAATATTATGGGAGAGGACCAGGAAATGATGCGGAACTCGATGCGATGTTTTGTTTCCATGCTGTTGACGGCGGCGCTGGCGACGGGCGTGCCGCTGTTCGCGCCAATGGCTCAGGCGCAAGAGCAGACAAAAGCGGCGACTCCGCCGCAAGCGAACGGGGCGAAGACGCTTCCACTGGTGAATTATCCGAGCCTGCTCGATGTGCGGAATTACAGCAAGGGGAAGAGCGCGTTCCCGAATATTTTCGCGCCGTACACGAGCCAGAGTATCGCGCGCCCGAACCTTGAGAACGCGCCGACGATTTACAGCCTGATCCAGGACGGAAAGCTCAATTTGAGTCTGCCAGACGCGATTGCGCTGGCGCTGGAAAACAATCTGGATATTGCGGTTTCCGAATACACGCCGTGGATTGACGAAACGCAAATTCTGCAAGCGGAAGGAGGAGGGACGCCACTGGGGCAATTCGTCATCGGCGGCGGGGGAGGAGGAGTTTTCGATCCGGTCATCGCGGTGAACAGCAGCGTGAGCGACACGTCGCGAACGGTAAATAATCCGCTGACGAGCGGAGTGGGGACCAGCGCGGGCGCGCTCACGCAATCGATGCATGACACGCAAATCAATTTGAGCTACACGCAGGAGCTGCACAGCGGGACGACGTTCAACATCCTGCTGAACAACGACCGTAACTCCACGTCGCCGTCGGCAAATATTTTCAACCCGGCGATCACCTCGAGCCTGATTGTTGCGATTGAGCAGCCGCTGCTGAACGGCTGGGGGTTTTTGCCGCACACGCGGTTCATACTGGAGGCGAAGAATACCAGCGCAATCGGCAAGCTGCAGTTTGAGGAGCAAGTGATTGCATCCATCACGCAGGTCGAGACGCAGTACTGGATACTTGTTGCGGACCGGCAGGCGGTGGACGTTGCGAACGAAACGATTGCGGCATACCAGAAGTTCTACGACGCGGACAAGCGTCTGCTGAAAATCGGCTCGGTTTCTCCGAGCGACGTGGTATTTGCGGAATCGTTCCTTGCGCAGGGCAACCAGATTTTGCTCGGCGCACGGGCCGCCGAACAGACCCAGGCCGCCGAGGTACTGCGGCTGATTACGAAGGATCCTTCCGATCCGCGATTGAAAGGAGTGGATGTGGCGCCCACAACGGCGCCGGAACATTCGCCCCAGGTACCCAACATTTCGCTGGAGGATGCCGCCAAGGAGGCGTGGGCGAGCCGTCCAGAACTGCAGATTGACCAGCTTGTGCTGCGCAACGACGACTATAACGTACGCGCCACGCATAACGCTCTGCTGCCTTCACTGAACTTGAGCGCTGAATACGTCAGCGTGGGCCTGAGCGGGAATACGCCTGGGGCATTCATACCGAACGGGACATTTACGCCCGATTTGAACGAGCCAATAGTCGACCAAAACGGCACACAGGCGACATCAAACGGAATCCCGATTTTTCTGGGCATTCCCAACGGAGCATTCGGGCCGACGGTTGCGGGAGGAATCGGCGGAGCGTACTCGCAGATCTTTCACAACACCTCGCCGGAATACGCGGCGAGCTTGAATTTGAATTTGCCACTGCGCAACCGCTCTGCACAGGCGGCGAATGCACAGGACCAACTGACAGAGCGCGAGGATCAGGTGGTGCAACAGCGGCAAAAAAGCACGATTTATTCGGACGTCACCAAGGCTCTGGCGGCGGTCAATTTGGATGCCGCGCAGGTAGATGCCGCGGTCAAGGCGACGCAACTGGCGCAACAATCGTATGAGTACGAAGTAGATAAATTCAATCTGGGGCAGGCGGACACGTACTTCGTTGTCGAGTACGCGTCGATTTTGAATCAGGCGAAGCTGGCGGAATTGCAGTCGAAGGCGAACTATGAAATTGCGCTGGCCAATTTTAATCAGGCGCTGGGGCGCACGCTGAGCGCGAATCACATTACGATTTCGAGCAATGGATTGCCGGCCGGGGATTCATTCGAAGGAACGCCTCTGATTCCGGGGACGGTCAATGGACGGCTTTTCCGCGGCGGAGTTGCGGATGGAGAGCTGCGGTAGCAACACGGCCCGGCGGAGGGAAGTTATTCGACGATGATGCGCACGAACTTTTTCTTGCCGGCGCGGAGCAGCAGGGACACTGGTTGCGAGAGATCGAGCTCCTTTTTCACATCGTCGACGCGGTGATTGTCAATTTCAACCGCGCCCTGTTTGATGAGGCGTTCGGCCTCGGAACGCGACGGTGCGAGTTCCGATATAAACAGAAGCGTGGATACGCGCGTAGGGCCGCTGCGCTGTAATTTTTTCTCCGGCACGTTTTCCGGCGCCTGCCGCTCACGGAAGACGCGCTGAAATTCGTCGCGGGCGGCGCGGGCGGCGGCTTCGCCGTGGAAATTCGCGATGATGGTATGCGCGAGTTGCATTTTCGCGTCCATGGGATGCAGAACGCCGGTGCGGACTTCTTCTTTGAGGCGCACCATGACGCGGTCCTCGAAATCAGTGAGCACTTCGTAATACGACCACATCAAATCGTCGGAAATGGACATCAATTTGCCGAACATTTGCTGCGGCGATTCGCTGATGCCGACGTAATTGCCGAGGCTCTTGGACATTTTTTTCGCGCCGTCGAGGCCCACGAGAATCGGCATGGTGAAAACGACCTGCGGCGCGAGGCCGTATTCGCGCTGAATTTCCCGATGAACGAGAATGTTGAATTTCTGTTCGGTGGCGCCGAGCTCGACATCGGAGCGCAACTGCACGGCGTCATAGGCGGTGAGCAGCGGATAAAGAAGCTCGTGCACGGAAATCGGAAGATTGTTTTCAAGGCGCGAGCGGAAATCTTCGCGCTCGAGCATGCGCGCCAGGCGGTAATGGCCGCAGAGGCGCACCACGTCGTAGCTGGACATTTTGCCGAGCCATTCACTGTTGTAGCGAACCTCGGTTTTGTCACGGTCGAGAATTTTGAAAACCTGATCGAGATAAGTTTTGGCGTTGGCATCCACCTGCTCGCGCGTAAGCGGCGGGCGCGTTTCGGACTGGCCGGTAGGGTCGCCGATCATGGCGGAAAAATCGCCGATGAGAAAAATGGCGGTGTGGCCGAGGTCCTGAAAATGCTTCAGTTTGCGAATGACGACGGTGTGGCCGAGATGAATGTCCGGCGCGGTGGGGTCCACGCCGAGATAGACACGCAGAGGCTGGCCCGTTTTTGCGGACTCGGAGAGTTTGGATTTGAGGTCCTCTTCGCGGATGATTTCCGCCGCGCCTTTGCGGAGATAGGCGAGCTGTTCCTCCGCTGATTTGAATGACTGCGGCGCGGATCTGGCCGAATCAGACATGAGATTTGGCTCTTTCGGCGCTTTCGAGCATGACGCGGCGGCCTTCGACATGACAGCGGCCTTCCAGCACGATGCGCACGGCCTCAGAGTAGATGCGATGTTCTTCGAGGAGAATGCGGGCAGAAAGCGAATCTACGGTGTCGTCATCACGGACGGGAACGACGGCCTGCAAAATAATGGGGCCCGCGTCGAGGTTTTCATCCACAAAATGGACGGTGCAGCCGGCGAATTTCACGCCGTATTCGAGAGCCTGGCGCTGCGCTTCAAGGCCGGGAAATGCGGGCAGGAGGGAGGGATGGATGTTTAGAATGCGGCCGCGAAATTGACGAACGAAATAGGCGGAAAGCAGACGCATATAACCGGCGAGACAGACTAAATCCACTTCTTTTTCGTGAAGCACGGCAACAACGCGCTGGTCGTAAGACTCGCGATCGAGACCCTTCGATGGAATCACGCGGGCATCGAGTCCACGGGCGCGGGCGCGTTCGATGCCGGGGGCGTCTTGGCGATGACTGATGACGATGGAAATTTCGGCGTTCGGAATTTTGCCGCTCGCGACATTATCCGCGAGGGCCTCGAAATTCGAACCGCGGCCCGAAAGCAAAATGCCAATGCGTTTTTTCATGGATTCAGAAAGTTAACACAGTTGGGAGAGACCATAAAAGAGAAGAACATGCGAATTCAGCGAAGGTCGAGCGAGCCGGAGAAGAGGGCGCGAGGCTTGCTGCCGGAGGCGGCTTCAATACGGCCGATCCGGAAGAAACGCTCGCGGCGGCGCTTCAACTCGACCTCGATTTTTGCAGCATTTTTGGAGGGGACAATCAAGATCATCCCGATCCCCATGTTGAAGGTGCGCAGCATTTCTTCCGGTTCGATTTTTCCGATTTGCGCAAGATAGCGAAAAATGGGCAATACCGGCCAGGAGCCGAGGTCGACGACGGCCTGCACATTGCGCGGAAGCGCGCGGGGAAGATTGCCGGGAATTCCACCTCCGGTGATGTGAGCCATACCGGAGAGCCAGCCGCGCGCCACGATGTTTTTAAGCATCGGCCAGTAACAGCGGTGAGGCTTGAGCAGCTCGGCGGCAATTTTGTTGCCGATTTCCGCGACGTAAGTGTCGGGCTTAAGCTGCGCGCTCTCGAACACGAGCTTGCGCGCGAGCGAATAGCCATTGGTGTGAAGACCGGTCGAAGGCAAGCCGATAAGAATATCGCCTGCATGGACGCGGCGAGGGTCGGCCTGCTGCCCGCGTTCGACAACGCCGACGATGAATCCGGCCAAATCGTACTCGCCGGCGGCATACATATCCGGCATTTCCGCGGTTTCGCCGCCGATCAGCGCGCATCCGGCCTGGCGCGCGGCGCGGCTCATGCCGTCAAGAATCTGCTCGACAACCGCGGGAACAACGCGGCTCATGGCAAGATAATCGAGGAAAAACAGAGGCTGAGCGCCCTGGGTCAAAATGTCGTTGACGCAATGATTGACGATGTCGGCGCCAACCGTAGAGTGAACGCCGGCGGCGGCGGCAACCTTCAGCTTGGTGCCGACGCCATCGGCGCTGGAAACCAAAACGGGGTCACGCCAGCGCGCGGGGTCCAAATGATAGAGCGCGCCGAAACCGCCGATCGGGGCGAGCACCGACTTGTTGAACGTGCGTCCGGCGAGGTGCCGAATTCGCTGCTTGGCTTCTTCGGCGCGCGCGATGTCCACGCCGGCATCGGAATAACGCATCATCCGCCCAGTTGAGATAAGGCTGCTTCAGAAGGTTCGAAACAACCGATTCCAGCGCATTTCGCTGGGATGAATCAAAATGCTCAAATATGTGCCGAGCCGCGCGCCCATGTGTCCCGGTTCCCAGACGTCATCATTTGGGGCGCGAATGGACATATAGATGAAAAGCGGCGTGCCGATGATATTTTGCCGGGGTACATAGCCCCAATAGCGGCTGTCGTCGGAATCGTCGCGATTATCGCCCATCACGAAATACTCGTGAGGGGGCACGTGAAAAGGGCCGACATTTTCCATCGGTGCGTTGGGATCGGGCCGCGGATTCAGATAAGGCTCGTGCAATTTTTCCCCGTTGACGTAGACGACGCCGCGCTTGATATCCACGGTATCGCCGGGAAGGCCGATGACGCGCTTGATGAAATCTTCATCGTGCGCCGCCTGCGGAGGGGCTTCGAAAACGATGATTTGCTGGCGCTTTGGATTGCGCCAGAGCGCGATGTGATCTTCGGTGAATGGAATGCCGATGTCGTAACCGAGCAGGGTGACAATCAGATGATCGCCGATCAGTATGGTGTGCTCCATGGAGGCGCTGGGAATCACGCGCGCCTGAATGACCATGGACTCGATGATGAAAAATGCCAGAATCACCCAGAACCAGGAAAGAAGCTCGCGGCGAATCCGGTCACGGCGAGTGGGCTCCGGCTTTTGCGTTTTGGCGGATTGCTTTTCGGGCGCTTTTGCGCGCGGCGCTTTTTTTGTTTGTGCTTGGGGCATTTTCAGCAAACCTTAAAAGGTACGAAATATCCTGTTCCAGCGCACTTCACTGGGATGCACGAAGACGCTCAGGTAGGTTTCCAGGCGCTGTCCCATGTGCCCTGGTTGCCACACGGACTCGGGCGCCCGGATGGACATAAAAATAAAAAGAGGGGTGGCGATAATATCGCTGCGGGGAACAAAGCCCCAGTAGCGGCTGTCGTAAGAGTCGCCGCGATTGTCGCCCATGACAAAATAATCGTTCGCTGGAACCACCAGTGCGCCATCATGAACATACTCCGGCAAAGCGGCCGCCCATTGAGGCGTGAGGCCATTGTAGACGCCGTCGTCCTTAGACGGAAAATTTTCGAGAGAGCTGGCCATGTCGGCGGGATCGCGAAGAACATAGGGCTCATGAAGACGCTTGCCGTTGACATAAACAATTCCGTCGGCGATGCGGATGTGGTCGCCGGGAATGCCAATCACGCGCTTGATGAGATCTTCGCGGCCGTTCACCGGCGAAACGAGAATGATGATCTGCTGCCGTTTCGGATTGCGCCAGAGCGGAAGATGCAATTCCGTGTAGGGAACACAAAGCGAATATCCAAAGGGACTGACAACCATATGGTCGCCGATGCGTATGGTGCGTTCCATAGAGCCGCTGGGAATTAAGCGGCTCTGGGCCATGGCGCTTTCGACAAAAAGAAGCGCGAGCAGAAGCCAGACCCAGGAAATTATTTCGTGCATTACCTTCTGACGCGTCGTTCTCGGCGTCGTGGCGTCCGGTTTGGCGCGACGCGGGTCAGCAGCCACTATGCGCCTCCACTTCGAGCTGGACGAGTTCGGTAGGGTACACGCCGGTGTAGCATGATGTGCAGAAATGCCCCTGGGCATCTTCGACGGCAGCGCGCAAACTTTGGAGAGAAAGATACCCGAGGGAATCGGCGCCAATGAACTCCCGAATTTCATCGACGGAATTCCTCGCGGCGATGAGCTCCAATTTTGTGGGAGTGTCCACGCCGTAATGGCAGGGCGAAATGGTCGGCGGGCAACTGACCCGCATGTGAACCTCGGCCGCGCCGGCTTCGCGGACCATACGCACGATTTTGCGGCTGGTCGTGCCGCGGACAATGGAGTCGTCCACGAGCACGATGCGTTTACCTTCGAGCAAGCGCCGCACCGGATTGAGTTTGAGGCGCACGCCGAAATCGCGAATGGCCTGCTCGGGCTCGATGAACGTGCGTCCGATGTAATGGTTCCGGATCAGACCCATGCGAAAGGGAATCCCTGACTCCGCAGCGTAACCGATGGCCGCGGGAACTCCGGAGTCGGGCACCGGAACCACGAGATCGGCGAGGGCCGGATGCTCACGGGCGAGCAGGCGACCGAGTTTTTCGCGGGCTGGATTGACCGGCCGGCCAAAGACGATGCTGTCCGGCCGCGCAAAATAAACATGCTCGAAAATGCAGTGCTGATGCGGTTTTTCCGGCGCAAAGCGAATCGATTCGATGCCGCCCTTCGAAATACGCAACATCTCGCCCGGTTCCACTTCGCGAACATACTCGGCGCCAATTAAATCAAAGGCGCACGTCTCGGATGCCACAGTCCATGCCTCGCGCAATTTTCCGAGGGCCAGCGGGCGAAATCCGCGCGGATCCCGAATGGCGAAAATTTCATCCGGGGTCAAAACGAGCAACGAATAGGCGCCTTCCACTTGTCCGAGCGCATCGGCGATGGCTCCTGCGAGGTTTCCGACTTTGCTCCGGGCAACCAGATGAATGATGACTTCGGTGTCGCTGGTGGTCTGAAAAATCGAGCCTTTGTGCTCCAGGCTGCGGCGCAATTCGAGGGCGTTTGTCAGATTGCCATTGTGCGCAAGGGCGAGTTTGCCTTTGTTGCATTCGCTGGCGAGAGGCTGTGCGTTCGTGAGCGAAGTGTCACCCGCCGTAGAGTAGCGCGTATGACCGATGGCCGACATTCCCGGCAGGCGCGCGATGACTTCCGGCGCGAAGACATCCTGAACAAGGCCCATGCCTCTTTCGACGCGGAACTGCGCGCCATCGGTAGCAGCAATTCCTGCGGACTCCTGGCCGCGATGCTGCAGGGCGTGCAGGCCGAGGTAAGTGAGCTTCGAAGCTTCGGGAGCGCCGAAGATACCGAACACCCCGCACGCGTCGCGGAAATGCTCGTCGGCGAAATGGAGATTTCGGTTCATTCGTGTTGCAACGATCGTTGCAGGCTGCCGGCCCAAATTGTGAAGAGCTGATCTACGGCGGCGCGAATCACTGGCTGGCCATAAAGTTGGATGCACAATTCTCCGCTCGTGACGGTACCGATTCGCTGCGCTTCGACTTTATATTGTGCCGCAGTCTGCTCGATGCGAGCAAGCGATTCGGGCCGGGCGGAAACGATGGCGCGCGCGCCGGATTCTTCAAAGAGTGCGAATTCCGGGGCATTTTCAGTATCCAGAACGATCTGCGCGGAAAGATTGGTGCCGGCGAAGCACGATTCGGCGATGGTCACGGCCAGGCCGCCGTCGCTGAGGTCATGCGCAGATTCGATGGCGCGCTCGGCGGCGAGCGCTGCGAGGCAATCCAGGAGCGCCTTTTCGGCATGCAAATCAATCGGAGGCGGGGCTCCTGCCACAATTCCATGGATGGATTTTGCGTATTCCGATGAAGCAAAGCCGGCGAGCTGCTCGGCGGTTGCCTGTCGTGATTCTATCGAGCCGCTCAACAACACGATGGCGTCGCCTTCTCGCCGAAAACCCATGCCGAGAGCGCATTCCGCGTCCTCCAAAATCCCGAGGACACCGATCACGGGCGTGGGATAAATCGCGCAACCCAGAGTTTCATTGTAGAAACTGACGTTTCCGCCGGTAATCGGCGTGCCGAGCGCACGGCAAGCTTCGCCGATGCCGTCGATCGCCTCGCTGAACTGCCACATCACTTCAGGCTTTTCCGGATTGCCAAAATTCAGGCAATTCGTTGCGGCAATCGGCAGCGCGCCGGCGCACGCCACATTGCGGGCTGCTTCGGCGACCGCGTGCATTGCGCCAAGGCGCGGCGAAAGCTGACACCAGCGACCATTTCCGTCGGTGGAGAGAGCAAGCGCTCGTTTTGTGCCTTTGATGCGCACAACTGCGGCGTCGCCGGCGCCGGGCGCGACGCGCGTGTTCGTGCGCACCATGTAGTCGTATTGCCCAAAGACCCAGCGCTTCGATGCGATCGCCGGGGAAGCAAGCAGCTTTGAAAAATTTCCCGTCAAATCTGCGCCGCGAACCGCAAACGCAATTGGCGGCGCGCTGATTTTTTTGGCGCCCGGCGATGCCATCGGGCGTCTGTAAACCGGACCCTCTTCGGCCAGGGCGTGCGCGGGAATCTCCGCCGCAATCCGGCCATTTTCCAAAACCCGCAAAAAACCATCATTGGTCACGCGTCCAATTTCAACGGCGTCGAGTCCCCATTTGCTGAAAACGTCAAAAACCTCGTGCTCGCGTCCGCGCTGCGCGATAAGCAACATGCGCTCCTGCGATTCGCTAAGCATAATTTCGTAAGGCGTCATGCCCGTTTCGCGCTGCGGCACACGGGCGAGTTCGATTTCAAGGCCCATTCCGCCGCGCGAGGCAATTTCTGAGGATGAACTGGTAAGCCCGGCTGCGCCCATGTCTTGAATCGCGACCACAGCGCCGGTGCGCATGGCTTCGAGGCACGCTTCGAGCAGCAGTTTTTCCATAAAAGGGTCGCCGACCTGCACGTTGGGCCGTTTTTGCTGTGACTGTTCGCTGAACTCCGCGGAGGCGAGCAGTGACGCGCCATGAATTCCGTCGCGACCCGTTTTCGCGCCGACGTAAATCACGGGATTTCCTGCACCTTTGGCGCGCGCAAAAAACAGCTCTTCGCGTTTGGCGATGCCCATGGCCAGCACGTTGACCAGCGGATTATGGGAATAGCAAGGCTCGAATTGAATCTCTCCGCCGACCGTCGGCACGCCAAAGCAGTTTCCGTAGAACGCGATGCCGCTGATGACTCCATCGAGAATTCGCCGGTTGCGCGCCGCATCTTCTTCACTAACAGCGGTCGCAGTGAGCGGGCCAAAACGCAAGGAATCGAGCACCGCAATGGGGCGCGCGCCCATGGTGAAAATGTCGCGCAGAATTCCGCCTACACCGGTTGCTGCACCCTGAAACGGCTCGACAAAGCTCGGGTGATTGTGCGACTCGATCTTGAAAACGGCCACTAATCCATCGCCGACATCCACGACTCCCGCGTTTTCGCCGGGTCCCTGAATAACGCGCGGCCCGGAAGCAGGCAGGCGCTTCAGATGAGCTTTGCTGGACTTGTAGGAGCAATGCTCGCTCCACATGACACTGAAAATGCCGAGCTCGGTGATCGTAGGATCGCGGCCCAGAATTTTTTGCACGCGCGCGAATTCTGCGGCGGTCAAGCCGTGCTCCGCCGCGATTTCGGCGGTAATTTTGGTTTCGGTTTCGATCATCGGCGAAGACGCAATTGCGCGCTCGGAATTTTACACGAGTTCGCGGAGAATCAGGACAAATGAGCCTCTATTCACCGTGCGGAGCGGAAAAATATTTTCGCACCCTAATTACAAGATTCCAGAAGAGCCGCTAAGCCACCGTCGCGGTTTTCTCGGCGCGATTTCGCGCGGCCTCGCTCAGGCTCAGAGTCATGGAGCGGAAAATGGCCAGGCCATCTGTGGAATCCAACGATGCCTCTACCGCGCGCTCCGGATGCGGCATCATACCAAGGACATTGCGCTCGCGATTGCAAATTCCGGCGATGGCCTCGAGCGAACCGTTGGGATTCGCTGAATCGTCAATTTCGCCGGCCGGATTCGTGTAGCGCAGGACAATTTGATTGTTGCGCTGGAGTTCGTCGAGAGTTCCAGCGTCGCAGAAGTAATTGCCCTCCATATGCGCGATGGGAATTTTCAGGACCTGGCCGCGCTGGGCCGCGCAGGTGAAAGGCGTATCGGTTGTCTCCACGCGCAGGTAAACATCCCGGCAAAGAAAACGCAAATCGCGGTTACGCAGCATAGCTCCCGGCAAGAGGCCGGCTTCGAGCAGAATCTGGAAGCCGTTGCAAATGCCCAAAACCAAGCCGCCGCGGCGCGCAAAGCGCTCTACAGCGCGCATCACGGGAGAGAAACGTGCGATCGCCCCTGTTCGCAGATAGTCGCCGAAGGCAAATCCGCCCGGAAGAATTATCGCGTCGCATCCCGGAATGTTTTCCGAGCGATGCCAGAGGAACTCAACCGACTCGCCAAGCACGGTTCCAACTGCATGATACGCATCTTCATCGCAATTGGAGCCGGGGAATACGACGACGCCGAATTTCATCGCTCAAATCACCCTGAAATGATTTTAGCACAGCGAGAGACGCGCGCAGGAACTCGTCTACTTGCGGCGGAGTTTTTTCGTCAAATGCACACGTGATTTGTGTTTTGCGACGGAATGCTTGGGCTTGGAAGCTTCAACGTTCGAGATGTGTCCGGCAGGCTGACTGCTCAGATTTTTACGGCGGGCGGCGGCCCAGCCGGGTTTGTTGACCTGACGACCGCGGGCAATCGCCAGCGCGTCGGGAGGAACTTCATCGGTGATCGTCGAGCCTGCAGCGATATAGGCGCCGTCTCCCACGGTGACCGGCGCAACGAGCGCCGAATCGCTGCCTACAAAAACGCGCTCGCCAAGTTTCGTAGCATTTTTCTTTCGGCCATCGTAATTGCAGGTAATCGTTCCCGCGCCGATGTTTGATTCGCGTCCAATTTCCGCGTCGCCGAGGTAGGTGAGATGCATGGCTTTGACGCCTTCGCCGAGCACGCTCTTTTTGACTTCAACAAAGTTGCCAACCCGCGAGCCGGCGCGCAGGTCTGCGCCTTCGCGAAGATGCGCGAACGGACCGGCAATCGTGCCGGCGCTCAATCGCGCGCCGCTCATCACACAATAAGGCCGTACCAGGACGTGATCCTCGAGAACTGTGTCTGTCAAAATGCTGCCGGATTGGAGGCGGCAATGCCGGCCGATGTGGGTGCGGCCGAGCAATTGGACAAAAGGCTCGATGATGGAGTCCGTTCCCACTTGCACATCCGCGTCAACGGTTACGGTTTCCGGGAGATAGATGGTGGTACCCGAAGCCATCAGGTCTGCGGTCTTGCGCATGCGAAGAACGCGATCGGCTTCGGCAAGCTCGGCGCGCGTGTTACAGCCGAGAATTTCCCGGGCATCTTCGGCGAGGAGGGCGATGACCCGTTCTTTGCGTTTGCTGAGCTCCGCGATCGCGTCCGTGAGATAAAGCTCGCGATGAACGTTGTCAGGACGAAGTTCAGCGAGGCAGGGCCAAAGCTTTTCGAGGGTAAAACAGTAAATGCTTGAGTTTACCTCCCGGATTTTTCGCTCGGATTCGCTCGCGGATTTTTCCTCCACAATGGCGCTCACGCCGCGATCGCGATTCCGCACGATCCGGCCGTAACCGACGGGATCCTCCAGTTCAGCGCTGAGAATCGTTGCTGCGGCGTTCTCGCGCGTGTGAGCATCCAGAAGAGCGCGCAGCGTTTGCGTGCGAATCAGGGGAGCGTCGCCGGGAAGCACCAGAGCAATACGCGCCGACGCGGGAATTGCGTTGCGCGCAATGAGCATGGCGTGGCCGGTTCCGTTCTGCGGGCGCTGCAGAACCGTGCGGGCGCCAAGCGGTGCCACAGCGGCGCCAACGTTCTCTGCCTGGTGGCCTACAACCACCAAGATATTGGCGCCGAGCGGCTGGCAGACGTGAACCACGTTTTCCACCAGCGTGCGTCCGCCCGCGCGGTGAAGAACCTTGGCGGTCTCAGACTTCAGCCGCGTGCCCTTGCCCGCCGCCAGAATGACGAATATCGTTTCTTTTGCTAACATGAAGCGTTTATTGTCTCTTTTTCTGTTGTTGTTTGGCAATCGAACACGCCGGCGTGCTCCTTCCACAATGCGGCGCGAAATTATCCAACATCGCTTGAAACTCCTGCTAGAAACACCCAGGAGTTCTGCTGGGCAGCTAATCGCCGTGCATGACGGCTGCGTCCACGACAGCGTCCGGCGCGTAAGTGGCCTTGTCTTCGACGGCTACGATCCAATGCGACGGCTCGGAAAGCAGCTGCGTGACCAGGCGCGTGTGCAACGCATGACCCGCTTTATTAGCGACGACGAGAGCATGGAGTGGCCAACCGAGCAAAGCCAGGTCGCCGATCAAATCGAGAGCTTTGTGGCGGCTGAACTCGTCCGGGAAACGTAATTCGCCTTGCATCAGGCCGTCTGGCGTAAGCACGATTGCGTTTTCCAGCGAGCCGCCGCGAATCAAGCCCATCGCGCGCAGCTTCTCGATTTCATGGGTGAAGGTGAAAGTTCGCGCAGGCGCAAGTTCCCGGCTGAACGTCTCCCGGTCGACCAGAATTTCCGTCTGCTGACTTCCAATCAGCGGATGCGGAAAATCAATGGAGCAGCGCACGCGGAATTCATCTGAGGGATAGATGCCCACGCGGCGATCGCCATCGCAAATTTCCAGAGGTTTGATGACCTTCAGGTATTTCCGGCGCTTGCGAAGCCGGCGCACGCCGGCGCATTCGAGCATTTCCATGAAGGGTTGAGCGGAACCGTCGAGGATCGGCAATTCCAGCGCGTCAATTTCGACATAAACGTTGTCAATCCCGCAGGAGTAGAGGGCGGCCAGCAAGTGCTCGGTGGTCGATAGGAGCACGCCGCTCTTCATGAGGCTGGTGGCGTAGCTAACGCGCGCCAGGTTTCGAGCCCGCGCTTCGATTTCAAAGTTATCCAAGTCAATGCGCCGGAATACGATGCCGGTATCGGCGGGCGCGGGCGTCAGTCGGATGTGTGATAGCACAGCCGTGTGCAGGCCCACACCAGATATCTCCACGGCCCGATTGATGGTCAGTTGAGGTTTCAAGAGAGGTGACCTGTAGCATTCTGCTTGCCGAAAAAAGTAGGCATAACTGATTCATTATAATACAGTTAAATTCATACCGATAGGTCAAAAACTTGAAGTGTTGTAATTACACAACAACTCCTGACTTTTCGTGCGGCTCTGTTGCACCATATATGCCCATTCTGTTGCGGCCCAACAGGAACAAAAGGGCCTTCTTACCCAAGAAACTCGGGCGCGCTGACCGTTAGCAGCCTGCTTGCCAGCGAGCGCACGGGCCGATAAAATGAAACCCTGTGCAAACGCCATTTCCAATTCTTGCGAGCAGCCCTTTGCCGCATCCTCGGCCGTCCTGGCTGCGCGTGAAATTTTTCGGCGGCGAAAACTATCAAGAACTGAAAGGCCTGATGCGCACGCTCGACTTGCATACCGTCTGTGAGAGTGCGCGATGCCCGAATATGGGCGAATGCTGGGAGCACCGCACCGCAACTTTCATGATTCTGGGAAACATCTGCACGCGCTCGTGCGGATTCTGCGCCGTTCCTTCCGGCAAGCCGATTGCGCCTCCGGATGCGGACGAGCCGCGGCGCGTTGCGGAAGCCGCTGAGAAAATGGGGCTGCGCTATGCGGTAGTTACCTCGGTGGATCGCGACGATCAGCCGGACGGAGGCGCGGGAATTTTTGCGCGCACAATTTTGGAAATTCGCGCGCGCGTGGCGGGCTGCAAGGTGGAAGTGCTCATTCCCGATTTTCGCGGAAATTGGTCGGCGCTCGAAACGGTCGTTCAAGCCGCGCCGGAAGTCCTGAATCACAATATTGAAACCGTGCCCCGGTTGTACCGGCAGGCACGCAAGGGTTCGCGGTACGAGCGCTCGCTGGAGTTGCTGCGGCGGGCCAAGGAAATGTCACCCGAAATGCCGACGAAGACCGGCCTGATGCTCGGCTTAGGAGAAGAACGCGGAGAAGTGCTTGCGACTATGCGCGACATTATTGCGCAGGGTGTGGACATTTTAACGCTGGGGCAGTATTTACAACCCACGCGCGAGCATCTGCCGGTTATGCGGTTCGTTCATCCGGATGAATTTGCTGAATACAAACGGCTCGGCAAGGAAATGGGATTCAAGCACGTTGAGTCCGGGCCCCTGGTACGTTCTTCCTATCATGCGTTTGAGCAAGAAGAAGCCGCGCGCTGCTAAAGCGGGCTACTCCATAATACGAGGATCCTGCGAGCGCGGAATCCAGCGAACCAGCCAGGCCGCCGTCACGTACATCACAAAACATTCCAGCGCAAAGGGAATGAAGCCCAGATAGCCGGGCGCCGGCATCTCAAAAATTTTCCACTGTTGAAACATTGGAAAAATGTAGTGCCATTTCGCCGCCGCCCAGAAATTCCAAAATTCCCACAGCCAGCCGCAAATCCATCCGGAGACAAGCAGAGAGCAAAAGCGGCTCCATCGCCCGTAAGAAATATCTCCGAGCAAAGATGGCAGGCCCAGGCGGTAATTCAGCGGATCGAGGAGCAGATAAAACCCGATCCAAATAAGTCCAAAAAAATGGGCTCCGATGTCGTGCGGCAGGATGACGGGAAGCGCGAGGCACAGAGCGCCCACAAGCATCATATTACGGGTCAAGGCGGCAGAAATGCCTCTGTCTTCACCTTGCTTGAACCAGCCGAACGACTCCACCAGTTCAGCTGTTTCTAGAATTGCCGGCGTGATTGTTGCGAAGGACCAGCCGTATCCGATCATCGCCGGTGCGAGCGAGCGCGGCACGCCCACATACGTCCAGTTTTGCAATCGCAGGTTGTAAGCCTCAAAAATCAACCACAAAGGAATGGAAAGCAGCGCCATCTGGAAGAAATCGCGCGGCGCATTGCGCAATCGCGATCTGCCGGTCACGGCAAAAACGGCGGAATCGCAGATCAGCAAATACGCCGACCAAGCAATCGGAGTGAAATACGTTGCGACCGGTTCGATATGATGGAACATCAGCCATTCCGAGCCGCCAAGCGCCACCAGACCGAGCCAGCCGGCATAAGGGAAATGATGTTTGCGATGGTGCAGCACTTCGAGAAGGATGATCGTGACCGTCGCCGCAGTAATAATCACGCCGAGCTCAACCATGGCCAGCAAAGTGTAGCGCAAGTCTGGCCCAAGTTTATGGCCGGCGATGTGCGGTTTTGCTATCCTTTGGCCTCGTTTGCTACGGCGACCATACAAATGAAATCCCCCGAACGTCTGGAACGCGGCCTGGGACTGAAAGAGGCCGTGGCGCTCAACATGATCGACATGGTGGGCATCGGCCCGTTCATTGTTATTCCTCTGGTCATAAAAGATATGGGCGGCCCACAGGCTCTGCTGGCCTGGGGCGCAGGGGCTCTGTTGGCTCTGGTGGATGGCAGCATTTGGGCGGAACTCGGAGCGGCGATTCCCGAGGCTGGAGGCAGCTACGTCTACTTGCGCGAGGCGTACGGCCCTGCAAAGTGGGGCCGCTTGCTCTCATTTCTTGTGATTTGGCAGACAATTTTTCAGGCACCGCTGGTAATGGCCTCCGGCTCGATTGGTTTCGCAGAATATTTCAGCTATCTGCACCCGCTCGGCCCTTATGGACAGAAGGCGATTGCCGGCGGAGCTGTCATCGTACTGGCGATTCTGCTGTATCGGCGGATTGGGGACATCGGCAAAATTTCCATGCTGCTATGGATAGGAGTTTTTGGCGCGATCCTCTGGCTCATTTTTGCCGGAGCGACGCATTTCCACGCCTCGCTGGCATTCCATTTTCCGCGCGGTGCATGGTCGCTGAACTGGCTGTTTTTTGCGGCGCTGGGCAGCGCCACGGTACAGACGATTTACACTTACTGGGGCTACTACAACGTCTGCTTTCTGGGCGGAGAAATCCAACAGCCTGAGCGCAACATCCCGCGCACGATTTTCCTTTCGATTATCGCCATCGCCGTGATTTATCTGGCGATGCAGACATGCATTTTGGGCGTTTTGCCATGGCGGCAGGCGGAAGCTTCGCCCTTCGTGGTCAGCGCGTTCTTTCAGCGGATTTATGGAGCGAAAGTGGCAAAATTCGCGACGATGCTGATTTTATGGATTGCTTTTGCGTCGCTGTTCTCTCTCACGCTTGGATATTCGCGGATTCCGTATGCGGCGGCGCTGGACGGCAACTTCTTTTCCGTCTTTGGCCGCGTTCATCCGGTGAAACGCTTCCCGCATGTTTCGCTGCTTGGACTCTGTGCCGTGGCGTTTGTATTCAGCTTGCTTTTCCGGCTGGAAACCGTGATTGCGGCTATCGCCGCAATGCGCATTTTGGTGCAGTTTGTGGGGCAGGCGGTGGGCGTGATGCTCCTGCAACGCAGGTGGCCACGGGAGCGGCTGCCCTTTCGCATGTGGCTCTTTCCAATTCCCGCGATTGTAGCCGCCATCCTATGGCTCGCTCTTTTCATTGCGACGGGCCGTGAAATGCTTTTCGGTTTTGCGGCGATCGGCGCCGGGGTGATTGTCTTTCTGGTGCGCTCCAGAAAACTTAAGCAGTGGCCTTTTGCCGAAGCGCGTTGATGAGCCTGCGGCGTTCGGGCGTTAGAGGCAGAATCTTTTGGGAACGCAAAAACCCGACGGCGAGTTCGCGACCGATAATGTTATCCTCCCGCAACACCGTGCTTTCAGCATTTGCTTACTGATTGTTTCGGCGTGCTATCTTGCTTTGCGCTGCGAGAAACATGCGTAAGCGGCAAGAAAGGTGCGGTTGGTTCTATGCTTCCTGGGGGAACCATGAAAAAAAATTTTGCATTACTTTGCCTGTTTTGTTTCGTTCTGACGTGCGCGTCGGCATCCTCTCCACAACAAAAAAAGGAGAAGAAGTCAAAAGCGCAATCCGGCTCGAGCCTGCAACTTCAGCTTCCCGTCGCTGATCAGATCAACCACGACATCGGCGAAATGCTTGGCGCGTGGCAGGTCGGCGACGTACAAGCGATGCACAAGTATTATGCCGATGACGCGACCTTTGTTTCCGGGACTTTCAACATGCCCATCGTCGGCTTTGAGAATTATGTTCGACAGTATTTGCAGGAGCGCAAGGGATTTAGCGGAATTCAACTGATCCGGCGAAACACAAACATCTTTCATTACCAGAACACTGCGTGGGCATGCTATCAGTGGGAGTTCCAAGGGCTGGCAGGTGGAAGGCCGGTAACGGCGCGAGGACAGACTACGCTTGTCTTCGTCAAAAAAGGGAGCCGCTGGCTGATCGTTCACAACCACACTTCGGAGATCTGCCCCGGCTCCTGAGCGCCGTGGAGTAAATTTAAGCCAGCCGATCCAGGCACGCTCAGAAACTTCTGAGCCCCTGCCAAATCCACAGGGCTGCGCTCGCCGCAGCGAGCACAATCCATGAAATCATCACGCTGCGGATCACTGGATTGATGCGCTCGATTCGCGTGACGATCTCGCGCTGCTCGGCTGCCAGGCTCTGATCGGCTAGAAACAGCTGATCGTCTTCATGGGCTTCCAGAGTTCCGCGGTAGATGAGCAAACAGATCCAAATTGCAAGGAGAACTCCGCTGCCAATCAGGAAAACGAAAGAGGTCAGGTGGAACGTGTCCATTGCCCCTCCTCACCCCGAGAGGCCAGAACATGCACGAGCACGCCACCAGCCCGTCGGGCCTTAAATTGGCTGGATTATACCACCGTTCCAGTTCTTCAGAACAAGGCGCAGGTAGAAGCGGCGCAGGACGGGGCTACGAGCTCGGTCGTTCCGTCCGGCGCACGTAAAAAAAGGTGTGAAAGTTGCCGCGAAATGAGACGGCTCCGCAGCCCCTCGTCGTAACTGCAAAAGCCATGCCCGTTGCAACCACCCTCGTTGACAAAGGCCGTCTCGGACGGCACAATGAATTCTTCTGTGTCCCCACGCTGTGTTGCTTGCCCAAGTGGCGGAATTGGCAGACGCGCTAGATTCAGGGTCTAGTGGCCGCAAGGTCGTGGAGGTTCGAGTCCTCTCTTGGGCACCAAATCTTAAGTTTGTGGCGTAGTTTCGCGCTGAAACATTCACTCCGATTCGGGACAACCGCGAGATTGCGTTATACCCTGGAATCGAGCTTGTTCCGGCCATGTCGAACAATCCGCACAATTTAGCTCGTTTTGCAGCTTGGTTTAATGCCGCCTTTGGCCATTGAACTGCACTCGCTCTGAAAAGCATATCGGCTCAAAAGAGAAGGGGAAAGCTCGCGTACGCCGTAGAGCTCCGATGTTAAGTTTATCCAGCAAAGATAATGAGCGGTCATTCCCGGTAACCAGCACCGCGTCCATTCGCGCCGGACTGAAGCGCGCGGAGCGGCATCAGTGGTGGCTGTCGTTTTCCGGAATCGCGGTGACGCTGATCCTGACGCTGGGCATTGTTTCGTTTTCGCTTGCCATTTACATGTTTCAGCGAGGTGTTTGGGATGAATTGAATGTCCATATTGCGACGCGGGCACTGGTAGGCATGGTGCTGCTGTTTGTGGTCTATGTGATTTACCAGCAGTGGCAAATCCATCGGTTCCGCATGCGCCTCGTGGCGCAAGATGAGCTCTTTTACCTCATCGGCGAGAACGCCGCGGACATGATCGCGGTTGTAACGGTGGATGGTCAAAGGCTATACAACAGTCCATCCTATGAGAAAGTGCTGGGCTATTCGCGTGAAGAGCTGGAAAAAACATCAGCGTATGAGCAAATCCATCCTGACGACCTGCAAGCGGTCCGCGCGGCCGCGCAAGAAGCCAAAACAACAGGCGTAGGCAGTCAATTGGAATACCGCATCCGGCACAAGAATGGGAGCTGGCGCGTGCTAGAGTCGACGGCGAGCGCCGTCCGAGACTCGGAGGGAAAAGTTGAAAAGCTGGTTATCGTGAATCGCGACGTGACGGAACGGCGTGATCTCGAGCGGCAATTGGTGCTGTCCCAGCGGCTCGAAGCGGTCGGCAAGCTTTCCGGGGGTATTGCTCACGACTTCAACAACCTGCTCGGCGTGATTATCGGCTACAGCGAGGCCCTGCAGGAAAGTATCGGACCGGAGAATCCGCTGCGCGAAGCCGTGGATGAAATTCAAAAGGCAGGTCAGCGCGCGGCAAGCCTGACGCAACAACTCCTCGCCTTCAGCCGCAAACAGGTGCTGGAACCAAAAATTCTTGACGCCAATTTGATCATCGCGGACATGCAAAAAATGCTTCAGCGGCTCATTGGCGAGGACATTGCGCTGAAGTTCAACACCGATCCGCATCTCGGCAAAATCAAAGCGGATCGCGGGCAACTCGAGCAGGTGATTCTGAATTTAGCGGTGAACGCGCGCGATGCAATGCCGCGCGGCGGCGAACTGCAAATCGAAACCTCAAACGCCGAACTGGGCGAAGCAGACGCAGCTCGCTACCGGTACGTCGTTCCCGGGAAATACATAATGCTGAAAGTCAGTGACACGGGAATCGGTATGGACGCCCAAACGCAGTCACACATTTTCGAGCCCTTCTTCACTACCAAAGAGAAAGGGAAGGGAACCGGCCTGGGTCTGGCCACGGTGTACGGCATCGTGAAGCAAAGCGGAGGATACATTTGGCTCGATAGCGCCCCCGGAAAAGGTACGACATTCCGCATCTTCTTGCGTCGTGTCGAGGGCGCTGAAGAGGCTTCATCAAACGCGCCGGAACCAAAGGCGCGCAGTCGAACCGCGCGCACCATCCTGCTCGTCGAAGACGAACCCTCCTTACGCAAGCTGACCGGCAAAGTCCTGTCAAAAGCCGGTTACGCGGTGCTTGAGGCAGGCCATGCGGCCGAGGCTATAGAAATTGCTTCCCGTGCAGCGGGAGAGATTGATGCCTTGCTTACCGACGTGGTCATGCCCGGAATGAGCGGCGGCGAACTAGCAGAAAAGTTGTCGCACGACTACCCGCACATTCGTATTCTTTTCATGTCCGGATACACCGATGGAGCGATCGAGACTCACGGGAACCTAAAACCCGGACTGGTGGTCCTTCGCAAGCCGTTTACTCACGACACGCTGATCCGAACGCTGGAAAATCTGTTTGAGCAGGCGCCGCAAGGCATTGCCGAAGCGGCTACTGCGGAAACGCAGCCCGTGCCGATTGCGGATTAGGAGGTGCCAGGTGCACAAGCTTCTCATCATTGATGATGATGAACAGATGCGAAAAGTTCTTCGTTTCCGGCTGAAGAATTCCTACGAAATCATTGAGACCGGTTCGCCCGAAGAGGCGCTGGCACTGGCGCTGAAAGAAAAACCCGACGCTATTCTGCTGGACTTGATGATGCCAAAATATTCCGGCTTTGAAGTATGCCAGACCATCTCCTCGCTCAGCTTCACGAGCCACATTCCCATCGTCATTGTGTCGGGAGAGTCGAGCGCGATGTATAAAGAGTTCTGTGAATCACTTGGCGCAAAGGATTACCTCCAAAAACCGGTAGATTTCGAGACGCTGCAGAAGAAACTTACAAAGCTGATCGGCGCCGGCGAGAACCGCAACGACGGAGAACCGCGCGTGCGCCTTCGCGTGATGCTTAAACTGCGCCCTGCCGGAGAGGGCGAGAATTCTGAGATTTTGGCAGTCACAGACACCGTGAGCGCCAACGGATTTGCCTGCGCGTATCCGCCGCCCACGAAAGAAGGCGCACTCCTGGATGTCTATCTCGCACGAGACAAACAGCACTATGCAGGCAAGGCTCGCATCGCCAGAATTGACTGGCGGGGCACGCCCGGCCAGCGCGCCGATTTCTGCTTCGTTGAAAAGCCAGCCGATTGGATTCTCCGCTAGCATCGCATACAATGCTTTAAAATGATGATCCGAGGTTTGCGTTCCGCGCGCGCGGCAAGCTGTGACCGCGTGTTTCCGAAAATCATCGAAGAGAAGCGCCGAACCGATCGGCGGCACTCATTTTTTCTGAGCCGAACCTCCTGTGAGCCCGAGGAGTGCCTGAATTGCTAGAGCGGATTTGAAATGGCCCGCACCATTCTTCCAGGAAAACCATATCCGCAAGGCGCTACCTGGGACGGCTCAGGCGTCAACTTCGCTCTTTACTCCGAAGCAGCTACCGGCGTGGAACTCTGCCTATTTTCGTCGAAGGACGATCGCAGTCCGGAAGTTATCAAGCTGCCCGAACAAACCGCATATGTCTGGCACGGATATATTTCCGGCATTCAAGCCGGACAGCTCTACGGCTACCGCGTTCACGGACCCTATGAACCGGACAAGGGCTTGCGATTTAATCCCGCCAAGCTGCTTATTGATCCGTATGCGACCGCCATTTGCGGCGAGGTGAACTGGAAGGCGCCGATTTTTCCGTATCGCTTAGGAAGTCCCGCAGGCGATGCCGAGGCGGACACACGCGACAGCTCCTGGGGCATGCCCAAGTGCATCGTTGGCCATCCGCATTTTGACTGGGAAGGAGATCGTCCGCCGCGTATCCCGCTGAGCAATTCAGTTATATACGAAGTTCACGTCAAGGGATTTAGCATCCGCAAGCCGGATGTGCCGCCGGAGCTTCGTGGCACCTATGCCGGGCTTGCCTCGCCGGCAAGCATCGAGTATTTCCAGTCTCTGGGAATTACCGCTCTGGAATTGATGCCCATCCATGACTTTCTCGATGATAAGCATCTCGTTGATCTCGGTTTGAGGAATTATTGGGGCTACAACACTACAAACTTTTTCTCGCCCAGTGCACGCTACTCGGCTTCGGGTGACTCCGGCAGCCAGGTTGCGGAATTCAAATCGATGGTCAAGGCTTTACATCGTGAAGGTCTGGAGGTGATTTTGGACGTTGTTTACAACCACACTTCGGAAGGCAATCGCCTCGGCCCGATGCTGAGTTTTCGCGGCGTTGATAATTTGACCTATTATCGCGTCACTCCGGAAAATCCGCGCTTTTATATGGATTACACCGGCACGGGCAACACTTTGAACGTTCGTCATCCGCAGGTTCTGCGGCTCATCATGGACAGTCTTCGCTATTGGGCCACCGAGATGCACGTAGACGGCTTTCGGTTCGATCTGGCCAGTGCGCTTGCGCGCGAACTACACGATGTCGACCGGCTCTCGGCATTTTTCGACGTGATTTATCAGGATCCGATACTTTCCCAACTAAAACTCATTGCGGAGCCCTGGGACGTTGGCGAGGGAGGCTATCAGGTTGGCAAATTCCCAGTGTTGTGGGCTGAATGGAACGGAAAGTATCGCGACACGGTTCGCCGGTACTGGAAAGGAGATGCCGGCCAGCTTTCCGACCTCGCTTACCGCTTGATGGGTTCGAGCGATCTGTACCAACGGGACGGCCGGCGTCCCTCAGCGAGCATTAACTTTGTGACGGCTCATGATGGATTCACACTCAACGATCTCGTCAGCTACAACGAAAAGCACAACGAAGCAAACGGTGAAAACAATCGGGACGGCTCAAATGAGAACTATTCGTGGAATATGGGAGCCGAGGGGCCGACCGATGATCCCAAGATTATGGAAACGCGTGAGCGGCAGAAGCGGAATTTCATGGCAACGCTGCTGCTGTCTCAGGGCGTGCCCATGATCTGCGGCGGCGATGAAATCAGCCGGACGCAAAACGGAAACAACAATGCGTACTGCCAGGATAACGAAACGACATGGTTTGACTGGAATCTCGATGCGCACAAAAAAGCGTTGTTTGAATTCGCTTCGCGGCTGATCAAGTTCCGTCTGGAGCACCCGAATTTCCACCGTCGCAAATTTTTCCAGGATCGCAGCATCCGCCGAACTGATGAAGCCGATGTGCTCTGGCTTCGCCCCGATGGCAAACAGATGAGCGATGAAGAATGGGAACAGGGCTGGCAGCGATGCATTGGAGTCTTTCTCAATGGCCGCACGCTCGCTGATATCACGCCGGCTGCCGAACCAGTCTTCGACGACGATTTCCTGTTACTGCTCAACTGCCATTACGAACCGGTGGACTTCTTTCTGCCCGATCTCGAATTTGACCGCAAATGGGAGTTTGTCTTCGACACCAGGAACGCTGCGTTTGAAAAATCTGGAACTCCCGTTTCTGCGGGGGAATCCATTACGCTCATCGAACGTTCGCTGGTCCTTCTTCGCGCGCGCAACGGGGACTAGAGTCCTTTGCCGCGTACCGACTCTCAGCACCGTCGTTCACGCGCCCTCGGCAATTCCGCTTTTTTGTTTTATGATGCGCACGCTACGCACAACAAATTTCATGCTCTTAAGGGCTGAAAAGGGAGAAGTTCCGATGAAGCGTTTGCTGAGAACATCATCGCTAAAAGGTGCGCTTTTGGCCGGTCTATGCCTGGCGGCGTCTCTGGCGTGTCTGCCGAAGCCCGGCCTTCTCGCGCACGCTTCGCCGGCGCCGCAGCAATTTCCGGCGAATTCACGGGCTCCCGTTGCGCCCGCCGGACCGGTAAAGCCGAACTTCACTCTTGCGGCACGTTTTGTTGCCTCGCAAATGAGCAAGCTGGTTTTCGATACTGCTGTGACGCCGCATTGGTGCGAACTTTCTGACTGTTTCTGGTTCAGTTTTAAAACCACGGATGGAACGCATTACTGGATGGTGTACCCGGCGCGACGCATGAAAGTCCCGCTTTTCGATAATGCAAAACTGGCTGAGCAGCTTTCCACGCTCACGGATTACCCTTACGACGCGCAGCATCTGCCCATTAAAAATCTCATGCTCGTCAAAAAAGACTCTGCGATTCAATTCGATGTGGAAGTCGCTCATGATGCAGTGATTCCCAATGCCCCGAAACAGCAGGAAAACAACGAAGAAACGATCCAAGAGGGCATAAACCGAAACCGGCAAGGCGAGAACCAGCAAACGGAAGAGACGCAGTCGCCGAAGAAAGCGGCGAAGCCCAAAACCCGCAAAATCTACTTCGAATATGAAATCGCTACCGGGAAGCTGATGCGCCTCGACAATTTTCAGGCTCCGCCGGTAAAACCGCTTTGGGCATCCATTTCGCCGGATGGACAAACGGTCGTCTTTGCGCGCGGCTACAATCTTTACATGATGGACGCCGCAAATTACGCCAAAGCGGCGAAAAATCCCGGTGACAAATCCGTGGTTGAAACGCAGCTCACCACCGATGGCGTTGCCAAATACAGCTACGCGCGACACCTGATCACCGAAGAACTTGATGCGCTAAAAAAATTCCAGAAGGGGGACAACAATCCCGCTGGGCCGCGCCGGCCTGCCGTGCCGATTTTTTGGTCCAAAGATTCCAAGAAATTCGCGTTAATTCGCGCCGATGACCGTAAAGTTGCCGATCTCTGGGTAATCCACACGCTTGCCCGGCCGCGCCCTATTCTCGAAACCTATAGTTACGCCATGGCGGGCGACGTGAATGTGCCGCAATTTCAAATGCTGGTCTTTGACGTGGCCACGAAACAGCGTGTTGTAATTCAAACCGCGGGATTCAAAGATGAATCGCTCTCCATCGCCACCGATCGGCTGCTCGCGCGCGACCGGGAGCATCGCCTGCAGCAACTGCAGGGCGAAAAAAGGAATTTCGGCGGCTACGGCGGATTCATGCACGGCCCGTGGCTTTCCGACACCTCAGACAAGTTGTATTACATTCGTTCTAGCCGCGACTTGCATCGCATTGACGTCTGCGTCGCTGACACGACTACTGGCACTTCCAAAGTGCTCATTCGCGAACGTTCAAATGTCGATATGGATACCAAGCCGCTACGGCAAATCAATAATGGCCGCGAGCTAATCTGGTGGTCCGAGCGCGACGGCTGGGGCCATTACTACCTGTATGACTCAAGAGGCAAGCTCGAAAATCAAATTACTTCCGGGCCATACATGTCCGATAACATCCTGTCGCTTGACCCAAAAAATCGCGTGATGTACTTCATCGCAACGGGCCACGAGCCCGGTGAGGACCCATATTACAAGCATCTCTACCGCGTGAATCTCGATGGCACTGGGCTGAAACTCCTTACCCCCGGAAATTACAATGATTCCGTCAGCGTCTCTGATTCCGGAAGCTATTTCATCAATACTTTCTCGCGTGTGGACACGGCGCCTGAATCCGTGCTCTACGATGACAATGGCACACCGCTTGTGAAGCTCGCCACGACCGACGTTTCGCGCCTTTTCGCTGCCGGATACAAGTATCCGCAGATTTTTCATGTCAAAGCCGCCGATGGCATCACGGATTTATACGGCGTAATGTACAAACCTTTTGATTTCGATCCGGCGCGCAAATACCCGCTTATTGAATACGTGTATCCCGGACCGCAGACAGAAGCCGTTTCGCGTTCATTTAATCCCAAAGACCAGAATATAGCGCTCGCTCAATTGGGCTTTATAGTCATCGAGGTAGGGAACCGCGGCGGGAGTCCCAATCGTGACAAATGGTACGACAGCTACGGCTACGGAAATCTTCGCGACTACGGCCTTGCGGATAAGAAGGTAGCGGCGCAGGAACTCGCAGCCATGCACCCATACATTGACATTCGCCGCGTCGGCATCTGGGGACATTCCGGCGGCGGATTCATGACCGCTGCAGCCATGCTTCAATATCCTGATTTTTTCAAGGTTGGATGGTCAGAATCCGGCAACCACCAGAATAATGTCTATAACAAATACTGGAGCGAGAAATACAACGGCATCAAGGAAATCGACGAAAAAAACGGCGAAGTAAAATTTGTCTATCACATCGAGAAGAACTCCGAGTTGGCCCGGAACCTAAAAGGTCATTTGATGCTGACAACCGGCGACATGGACAACAACGTCCACATGGCGAACACGATGCGCCTGGCCGAGGCACTTATCAAAGCAAACAAGCGCTTCGACATGTTCGTTTTTCCCGGATTGCGCCACAGTTATCTGCCCGACGCAGAATATGTTTTCTGGATGCGCGCCAACTATTTTTGTAGATGGCTGCTCGGCTCATCCGAAACCGGGGCGGACGTGCTTGAAATGGATCGCGAGCGCCAAGCAACGCCGAGCGACAAATTCAATCCCTAACTAGATGACCCAACGTTAACCCTCACGGCGGGCAAAGACTTTCTGCAGCACAGCCGAAGCAAGAGCGTTCAATTGCAATTGAAGTTGTCCGGCGGCCAAGCGGCCCTGCTCCAGCATCGGAGAATCGAGCAAAAATCCGCAGCGATCAACAAAAGGTCCCTTGAGTGAAGGCATCTTTGTATGATGCGGGCCGGATGCATTCCTGCTCAAGGTTCGATAAAGCTCCAGATCGCGGTGAAACTTTTCGAACTCTTCTCGCGAATAATCCAATCCGCGGCCAAGCGCGACATAAAACTCGTCCCAAAACAATTTCGCGAGGTCACGATGGGCAACTTCGTCGGTGCGGCGTGGGCCGCGCCGGAGCCGAAAGCGGCGTGATGCTTCCTCCTGAAGGCGGAGACACATCGCCAGGAATGCTTCGCGCCGAATTGCGTCCACCAGGTCGCGAAATCGCGCCGCATCGCGAATCCGCCCCGGCCGGTCCTGTTCCGCCGCGTACCGTCGCAGGAAATTTTGAACAACACTGCCGCGATCAACGGCCGCAATGAGCTGAAAGGCCGTTTCTTGCGCTCGCACGGCGACCTGCCTCGGCGAAATTCCGACGGTCCGGCGTTTAACAATATGTCCGGCTTGTCGAGACCGGCGCGCTGGTCGGTCCTTGCGGCCGCGCACGAAACGCCGCCGATTTGCCGAGCTCTTAGCTACTGAGCGTTTCGTCTCGCTGGAGATCCTTAGGGTTTTCCCTTTCTTTTTAACCAATCCTCGGCTCCGCGCACCTTTGCGAAATGAAGAAGGCCCGGCGAAAGCGCCCCGCCGGGCCTTTTAATCTTACATCGTGTTATCTGCAGCGGAATGCCTCGAACCGCAATCAGTGAATCGGCGCAGCAGGCGGACGCTGCTCCTGCGGTAGAGGGGTTATGGGTTTGCGCCATGCCTCCGAACCGGTCAGCGCAATGCGCAGCGCCTCGTCCACCGTATGCACGAAGTGAATTTTCAATCCGCCAAGCAAATTCTCCGGCAAATCTTCTTTAACGTTCGCTTCATTTTCCGCCGGCAAAATCACTTCACGAATTCCCGCTCGCTTCGCGCCCAGCACTTTCTCCTTGATTCCGCCCACTGGCAGGACTACTCCGGTAAGTGATATCTCTCCCGTCATTGCCACCAGCGGACGAATCGGATGCCCGCTCAGCAAGCTCACCAGCGCGGTAACCATCGCCACACCGGCGGAGGGGCCGTCCTTGGGAATAGCACCCGAAGGCACATGGATGTGCACGTCCTGCTTGCGGAAAAAATCCGGGTCAATGCCATAATGTTCGGCATTGGCGCGTACCCACGAGAGCGCCGCGCGCATGGATTCCTGCATTACTTCGCCCAAGTGGCCGGTCATCGTGAATTGTTTTCCTCCGCGCATGCTGCTCGCTTCTACGAACACGATATCGCCGCCTGCGGGCGTCCAGACCAAACCCACCGAAACTCCGGGACGCGCAACACGCTCCTCCACTTCGCGCTCCACGTGAATTTTCGGAACGCCCAGCACTTCGCGAACGGCCTCCGGTGTCACGGTGAATTTTTCGAGCTTCCCCTCGGCAATTCGCCGCGCCTGCTTGCGCACCAGGGTCGCAATTTCGCGCTCCAGGTTGCGCACGCCCGCTTCACGAGTGTATCCGTGAATGATTTCGCGCAGCCCTTCGTCGGAAAATTCGATTTGCTCGCCGGCTTTCAGTCCATTCTGCTCGCATTGCCGCGGAATCAAGAATCGCTTGGCGATATGGATTTTCTCATCTTCCGTGTAACCCGGAAGTTCGAGAATCTCCATACGATCGCGCAGCGGCTCCGGAATGGGATCGATCCAGTTTGCCGTGGCGATAAAGAGCACTCTGGACAGATCGAACGGCACGTCCAAATAGTGGTCGCGGAACGTCGAATTCTGTTCCGGATCGAGCACTTCCATCAGCGCTGCCGATGGATCGCCGCGGAAGTCGCGTCCGAGCTTGTCCACTTCGTCCAGCATGCAAACCGGATCGTTCGTTTCCGCCCGGCGGATGCCTTGGATAATCTGCCCCGGAAGCGCACCAATATATGTGCGTCGATGCCCGCGAATTTCGGCCTCATCGTGCATTCCGCCGAGCGAAATGCGCACGAATTTCCGCCCGAGCGCTCGCGCAATGGATTTTCCGAGCGAGGTTTTTCCCACTCCCGGAGGGCCCAGGAAGCACAAAATCGGGCCTTTCATTCCCGGTTGCAGTTTTTTCACTGCCAGGTAATCCAAAATGCGCTGTTTCACTTTTTCGAGGTCGTAGTGATCTTCGTCCAAAACTCCCTGCGCCTTGGGAATATCAATGTCTTCCGTGCCGGAGGATTTTGCCCAGGGCAGAGAAGTCATCCATTCCAGATAGGTGCGCGACACCATGTACTCCGCCGATGCCGGAGTCATTCGCGAAAGCCGCTTCAGCTCACGCTCGCATTCTTTCTTGGCTTCGGGGGACATTCCGGAAGACTCCATTTTTTCGCGAAGCTCCGTAATTTCCGCCTGCGTATCGTCGGTATCGCCCAACTCTTTTTGAATCGCTTTCATCTGTTCGCGAAGCAGAAATTCCCGTTGAGACTGATTTACCTGCTCCTGAACCTGTTCATGAATCTTCGCGCGCAGCTCCAGAACTTCTTTTTCCTTGGTCAGTTCGCGAACTAGAATTTCCAGTCGCTTGCGCACGCTGGGTGTCTCAAGCAATTCCTGTCTCAAGAGCGTGTTCAGCGAGGGCAGTGTATGCGCTACGAAATCGGCAAGCTGGCTCGGCGATTCCATGTTGTTCGCCACGCCCTGCAAATCGTCGGAAAGCTGCGGCGAACGCGCCACCACCTCCCGGAAAAGCTCCTGCGTGTTGCGGTGCAGCGCAGTCATTTCTGGCTCAAGCTCATCGTCTGTCTCTGGAAGTTCTTCAACGCGCGCGCGCAAAAACGGCTTGAGGCCAATGACTTCGATCACCCGCATGCGGCGCACGCCTTCCAAAAACACCACGACATTCCCATTCGGTGTGCGCACCATCTTGTGAACTTTGCCCACCGTGCCGACCAAATGCAGGTCCGTCCCGACGGGGTCCTCAATGCGCGGGTCAAGTTGCGCTACCACTCCAAGAATCTTCTCGTCCCCTTGCAGGGAATCCAGAAGCGCCAGCGAGCTCTCGCGCCCTACGGTCAGTGGTATCACCGCACCCGGAAAGAGGACGGTGTCGCGCAACGGCAAAATCGGCAATTCTGAAGGCATGCTATTTGTTGTTTTAGCCATCTCTTCCCCAGTCTCAGCTCAGGGCAAAAAACATAACAAACCCCATGAGCCGCAATTCATATGATGCAAAAGCAGCCAGTAAGGTTACGTGGACTTACATCATTGATGTAAACAAATCTTAGTCTAACTAACTAATCTTGTCAAATTACGCCATCTCCAATTATTCATAGCGTATTCTGCAATTTATGTAAAATGTGTTTTGTCTATAACTTACATACTTTCGCCGTCAGCACCAAACCGCTCTTTCACGAAATCGCGCGCTTCGGTCGCTGTATGGATCTTATCTTCCAGCTGCGCGTCCTCAACCAGGCCGAGTATCTCTTTGAATTTTGGTCCGGGCCTAAATCCCATTTGCTTTAGGTCGTCTCCGGTCAGCAATCGAGGAGGGCGTACCTCCTGAACCGGAGTTTCTGCCAAAAATCGGCGCACAAAATCATAGCTGGAGAGGCTGCCGTGGCTGGAAAGGCAGTCCAATCGATGAAGCGCCATGTGCTGCTCAAACGCGGGCAACCGCACAAAGCGCTTCAGGGTAGACTCCCGCATATTCTCCACGTCTCGGAAGCGCATATGATTGGCCACTAAGGCCGCAATTTGCTGGGAATCGTCATTGGAAAAGCGGAACCGGCGGCAGATTTGTTCGGTTATGCGTACGCCCACAGATACGTGGTTGTCGAAACGTATGCGATCATTTGGACCTGACGGCGACCGGAAGGTTGGAGGCTTTCCGACGTCGTGCAGTAAAACTCCCCAAGCCAGCGTACGCTCCGTCCCTGGTGACAGTCCTTCCAGCATCAAAAGCGTGTGCGTCCAAACATCGCCCTCGGGATGAAACTGCGGCGGCTGCGCCACGCCTTTCATCCGCGCAACCTCAGGCAGCACTTCACGCAACAAACCCGTCTGATCGAGCAGTTCGAATGCCCGCCGCGCCGCGCCCTCGGTGAGCATCTTTGTGAGCTCGTCGCGCAGACGTTCCTGGGAGACCTGAGCGATCTCCTGCGTGTGCTTCTGTAACGCCGCCAGTGTGCGCTCTTCAATCGCGTAGCCCAATCGCGCAGCAAAACGCACCGCGCGCGCCATCCGAAGCTTATCCTCTGCGAAGCGCAGCTCCGGGTCGCCAATTGCCCGAATGAGCCGCGCTTTGATGTCCTGTAACCCGCCCACATAATCCAGAACACGCCCGTCGCGCGGATCCATCAGCAACCCGTTCACCGTGAAATCGCGCCTCCGCACATCCTGTTCCGGAGAAACCGTGAACTCGACGCGCGCCGGATGCCTGCCGTCGTGATAGTCAATGTCGCTGCGGAATGTGGTCACCTCGATCTGGGCAGAGTCTTGAACCACAATGATGACTCCGAACCTTGCGCCGACTTCCAAGCTGCCCGGAAACAGACACAGGACCTCGTCTGGCCTAGCATCGGTCGCCACATCATAGTCGGCGGGCTCGCACTTCAAAACAATATCGCGCACGCAGCCGCCGGCGAGAAGTGCCTGATGGCCGGCTTGGTGCAGCCTTTCGCACACGCGCTTAGCGGATTCGAACGCAGAGCTCATAAGGAAATTATGCCGCTCGCATCGGGATGGGGCAAATAGGAGTGCGCAATGTGCCGCTAACGAGAGGGCGGAAACGCGGCCCTTGACGGCAGTTTCACGTAAAGCGAACAGCCATGCAGGTGATGTCATCGTGCTGTCGCGCTGGACCAACGAACGCGTCCACGTCCGTCATAATCGCCGCCAGCACGGAGTCTGCCGCTTCATTCGCGAAATGCTCGATTCGCTTCTGCAGGCGTGCCTCGCCGTATTCTTCTCCCGTTTGATTCACCGCTTCGGGCAATCCATCGGAAAAAATGATCAGTAAATCGCCGGCCCGGACCTCCACGGGAAAGGATCGGTATTCCACTCTCGAATCGATTCCGAACGGTATTCCACCGTTACTCAATCGCTCGAGTTCACCTGAAGCACGTCGCAGAAAGGGCGCATTATGGCCCGCATTCATGAAGCGGAACTGACGCGAGGCTGGTTCGTACTCGGCAAGAAATGCCGTGGTAAAGCGCAGTCCCTCTAAACTATGCGCGCAGGTATAACGATTGACGCCACTGCCGAGATCCTCCAGGCTACCGGGACGCTCGGCCAGTGAATGAAGGCTCGCCTGAAACGTGGCCATCAGAAGCGCTGCGGGCACGCTCTTGCCGGCAACATCCGCAACCACCATTATCAGCGACGGAGGAGCTCCTTCGGAGCTGCGCCGCAGAAACGCGTCGTAATAATCGCCGGCGACGGTGTTTTGCGGGCGGCTGGCGCACGCAATCACCAGGCCGGGAACGACCGGCGGCCGTTCAGGGACCAGCCAGTGCTGAATCTCGCGCGCGATTTCCAGATCGCGCTTCATGGTCACGCGATCGGCAAGCTCCAAAGCAAGCAGCAGGAATATCAGGGCCGTTCCGATTCCGCCGAGATCGAATACAAACTCCCCGGCTTCCCGCGCCAAATTGCAAATGAACGATCAAAAGTACACAGGCGACTAAAAGCAGCACGCGGCGCGCCGGCGTCAGCTTCATCAGCATGGCCTGAAAGAAACCCCAAGCTATGCGAAATACACGCTTCCATCGCTTGCCTTTATTGATCAGTTCCCAATCGACATCATGCGCATAAAACGAATACGTGGAGCGGGCGTCTGCTTTCATCTGGCCCCAAAGCTGGCTGACTTGGAGGCCTTCCGTCACTCGCTCCCAATATTCCTGCAGGCGATTTTGGCCGTGGACACTCTTCTGGGACGTTGCGTAGTTTTCCGGGGAAGCCATTTAGGGATTATAGGGCAGGAGTGCGCATTCCGCTGCTACTCTTCGCTATGCGGGCTCAGCGAGCCGCCGAGTTGAACCTTGGAAAAACCGAACCGGTCGCGCAGCCGATCTGTCGTCCGCGCGAGCCGTTCCAGTTTTTCGCGACGCGCGTCATCGAGCAGCTGCATCTGTCCGGTTGCCGCTGAAGCCGGTAGAAACGACGACAGCCCCACTCCGACGAGCCGCAACTTCGGCGCGCCGGTCCAACAAGATGTCAGAAGCTCGCGAATTGTGCTCAGTATCACGCTATCCAAATCGGTTGGCGCCGCCAGCGTCCGGCTGCGCGTAATCATGCGAAAGTCCGCATAGCGCAGCGTCAGTGTGACCGTGCGACAAAAAAGCCCCGCGTCGCGCAACCGTTTTCCCGCTTTCTGAGCAAGCCGGCTCAGCGTGGATTCCACGATCTGCCGTTCGGCTGTGTCTTTGGCAAACGTGCAGTTGTGCGAAATGGATTTCGGCTGTGCCTCGACAAAAAACTCGTACGTATCGTGGCCGCGCGCTTTGCGATAGAGCGCCGTGCCCCAGCGGCCAAATCTCTCTTCCAATTTCTCGCGCGGAACCGCGGCAAGCTCCTCGACAATATGAATTTGTGCCGCCGCAAGCGCCGCTTGCGTCACTTTGCCGATTCCCGGTATCTTCCTCACGCTTAGCGCCGACAAAAATTTCGCTTCTGCGCCTCGGGGAACCCACACAAGTCCCCGAGGCTTTGCCTGTTCGCTCGCCACCTTCGCCACCAGCCGCGTCGACGCCAGCCCGCCCGAGCACGGCAATCCCGTCGAATCTGTAATTTCATTGATTAAATGATGCGCCGCAGCTAGCGCGGGACCCTGTATTCGCTCCGTTCCTGTCAAATCCAAATACGCCTCGTCAATCGAGGCCATTTCCACCACTGGTGAATATTTCCCCAAGATCGCAGCGACGCGATCGCTCCATTGCGAATACAGCTCGTGCCGATTGTCCAGAAAGACAGCACCGGGGCAGAGCTTCGCGGCCGTTCGCAGCGGCATCGCTGAATGCACGCCGAATTTTCGCGCCTCATAGCTTGCCGACGTGACGACACCGCGCTCATTCGCCTTTCCACCGACGATTACCGGCAGACCGCGCAGTTCGGGCCTCTCCAATAGTTCCACGGAGACGAAAAACGCATCCATATCCACGTGCAAAATCGATACTTCGCGTTCCGTGTGCGAGATTTCGGACTGACAATCGGAGGGTTCGCGTTTGGCGCGGTATTGCGCGAGCTTCGGCATGTCCAGAGCCTTGCGTGAAATCATACACGCAAATACGCTGTGGAATTCGAGGGTTTCGAAACTCAGAACTTTTGCCGCGTTAGCGTCGTTCTGCGGAAATGACACGCGGAATCCCCGCAAGATCTTGCGTCACGCGAATATCCGTCCACACGCTTTCATCCAGCTTCCCGCGCACAGGTTCTGCAGCGCCGTAGCCGACTTCCACGACCAGCAATCCACCGGTGCGCAAACGCTCGCCTGCCTGAGTAATCAGTCTCGGATAAATCTCCGCTCCGCTCGCGCCGCTGAAAAGCGCCTCGTGCGGTTCATGCTCGCGCACCTCGCGCGGCAAGTGGCGCTCCTCCCCGCGCGCCACATACGGTGGATTACTCGCAACGAGGTCGAACCCTCGCGTTTGCGCTGCGATGCCCTCCAGCAGGTCGCAGCAAACAAAGCGCACGCGCTCGGAAACCTCATGCTTTGTCGCATTCCTCCGGGCCAGTTCGAGGGCGCCCGCGGAAATGTCCGTGGCATAAATTTGCGCCTGCGGCAGTTCCTTCGCCAGCGCAATCGCGATGCAGCCGGAACCGGTTCCGATATCCGCCGCGAACAACCCCCTGCTCGGGTCACCCGCTGCGCTCAGCCGCTCCAGCGCCACTTCAATCACGTGCTCTGTTTCGGGCCGCGGAATCAGCACTGCGGGCGTCACTTCGAATTCCATGCCCCAAAATTCCTGCCTGCCCGTCAAATACTGCGTCGGCACGCCCGTTGCACGCTTGGCGGTCAACTCCAAAAAATTGCGCACCGCGGCGGCGTCGAGCCGTGCCTCGGGATGTCCATAAATCCATGCGCGGTCGTGACCGGTAGCGTGCATCAGGAGCAACTCCGCTGCGAGCGCGTGCGAAGGGGTGTTCGCTGCAAGAAGCTGCGCGATGCCCTCGCGCAGCGCTTCCCGCACGGTTACGCCCGTACTGTTCAGTCTCGCACCCATGAATGTTTGCCGGAGTTATCTCCGTTGTCCTGCAATTCGCGCTTCAGCCGCTCCGCTTCATAGTAAGTCACCAGTCCGTCAACCAGCGGGCCCAGCTTTCCGTCCATCACTTCGGTCAGCTGGTGAATTGTCAGCCCGATCCGGTGGTCCGTCACGCGATTGTGAGGAAAGTTGTACGTGCGGATTTTCTCCGAGCGATCGCCGCTCTTAATCTGACCTTTCCGCTCCGCCGCGATTTGCTGATGCTGTTTTTCCTGCTCCATTTCATACAGCCGCGCACGCAGTACGCGCATGGCCTTCGCCCGATTTTTGATCTGCGATTTTTCGTCTTGCTGCGAAACCACGAGTCCCGTGGGAATATGCGTGATGCGCACCGCCGAATACGTCGTGTTCACCGACTGGCCGCCGGGACCCGAAGAGCAAAACGTGTCGATGCGCAAATCTTTGGGCTCGATTTTGATGTCAATCTCGTCCGCTTCCGGCAGCACAGCCACGGTCGCCGCCGAGGTGTGAATTCGCCCTTGCTGCTCGGTTGCCGGGACGCGCTGCACTCGATGCACGCCGCTTTCGTATTTCAGCTTCGAGTAGACTTTCTGCCCCTGAATCGCCGCGATGATCTCCTTCACACCGCCAATCGCGGACGCCGAACTTTCCAGCACCTCCACGCGCCATCCCTGCGATTCGGCGTACCGCGAATACATGCGGAAAAGTTCGCCCGCGAAAAGCGAAGCCTCGTCTCCGCCCGTGCCGGCGCGAATCTCCACAATTACGTTTTTCTCGTCATTGGGATCCTTTGGCAACAGCAGGACTTTCAATTCCTGCTCGACGGAAGCCCGCCGCGCCTCCAATGTATGTTGCTCCTCATGCGCCATCTGCTTCATTTCCGGCTCTTCCGCTTCCACTATGAGCTGTTTCGCGCCCGTCAGGCCTCTCTCAATATCTTTCCACTCGCGATATTTCAGAACGATTTGCGACAGGTCGGAATGCATCTTCGCGAGCCTTTGATAGCGCGCCGAATCCGCGAGCACTTCCGGAGATGAAAGTTCGCGTGTCATCTCGTCATAGCGAGCCTCAATCTGCTCCAGTTTTTGAAACATATTTTCGTTGCTCATGGCAAACTCCGAATGAAGTGAGCGCGAAGACTTTTCGAAATTACGAATTGCAAATGGAATGGACAGTAAAACGCGCGGTCCCACAACCGGGACGGCTAAGTTCAGCTAATAGAAAGCGGCGAACATTCTAATAAACTTAGATGCAGAATATCGGCCTCTGACTCCGCTGTCAATCCGCACGTTCTCTGTACTAGGATAGCGCCCAGAATATGAGCGACCTCCGCCAACTCGGCTCAAACCCATTCCGCGCAGACGATGCGGCAGATCAATCTCTTGGCATGCTCTGGGATTTTTGGTATCCGGCCATGCGCTCGGCCCAACTTTCCGGCCGCAAACTGCGCAGAGCCACATTGCTGGAAATCCCTTTGTGCGTCGGTCGCGACGCGCGCGGAAAACCGTTTGCTCTGCGCGACATTTGCCCGCATCGCGGAATGCCGCTTTCCTATGGGCAGTTCGACGGCGAAAACGTCGAATGCAGCTATCACGGATGGAAATTCGATTGTCACTCCGGCCAGTGCCGCGAGATTCCCTCCATTACCGCCGATTCGAAGCTCCACCCCGACCGCATTTACGCCGGCGCCTTCCCCTGCGAAGAGCGCGACGGTTACATCTGGGTTTACCTCCCTGCGCCAAATTCTCCTCGCATCGAAACCGCACCCTTTCCCGCGCCGGAATTGCCCAAATTCGGCGGACGCTATCGGATCGCTCATCTGTCCGCGGAGATGCCCGTGCACGTAGACCACGGCGTCATCGGACTCATGGATCCCGCACATGGACCTTTCGTTCACCAATCCTGGTGGTGGCGCAGCCGCCGCAGCATTCATGAAAAGCAAAAGCAATTCGAGCCCATCCCGGCCGGCTTTCGCATGAGCCCGCACACGCCTTCATCGAACAGCCTGCCTTACAAAGTCTTGAAGCTGATGACTGGCGCACCGGTTACAACCACGATTGATTTCATTCTTCCCAGCTATCGATTCGAACAAGTGCGCTCAGGCAAATTGTGGTTTTCCAGCCGTGCCGTGGTCACTCCGGTTCGCCGCGACCTTTGCCGGCTCGATTTCTGCGCCGCGTGGAACGTGCTCCCATTCGTCCCCATCATCAGTTTCATTATCCGCGTGCTCGGACCGCGCTTCATTGCGCAAGATACCGACACAATGACCAAGCAATCCGAAGGACTAAAATCCAACCCCCATTTAATGCTCATTGACGACGCCGATCGCCCTGCCAAATGGTATTTCCAGCTGAAAGCGGCTCATTTGGAATCGAAGCGCACCGGCGCACCGGCGGCGCATCCGATGGACGGCCGTGTGACGCTGCGCTGGCGTTCGTGAAACGCCACGGCGCGCTCTTATCTTTACGTTGCATTTGCGTGCAACCGAAAACTCTCGGCAGGAACAAACAAGGCCGAAGTCAGCCAGAGCAACTCGTTATGGCTGAATCGCGTAAACTCGCAATTCTTCAGGATGTCCGCTAAGTCCCCAAACACCGAGAAACAATTTTCCAAGTTCCGGCGCGAGCAGCGATGTTCGTCCTCCCGGTGCGGTCCTGAATTCTGCGGCTCGCAGATAGTGATTCGGATCCTGCTCTCGAACAACAGTAATAAACCCCTCGCCCCCGGAGACATAAATGCGCTTGTCGGCCGGGTCATACCACACGTCGTCGGCATGTTTTACGCACGGAATGGTCGCGATGATTTTCCCGGTTTCGGTATTTAGCACCAGCAGTTCCGCCGGCTCGCGGCATACCACAAAGAGCCGGTGCTCGGCTTCATCAAGCGCCATCGGAAAATTGTCGCGTGCTTTTCCCAGCTTCCACGTGGCCACAATTTTTCGCGCGCGCCGGTTCACCACATCCACAATGTTCCCAGCGTCCGGCAGATTTGCATAAATCAACGGGCCGGATTCTTCGAGCTGAAAACCCTCCGGGTGCGCCGGGAGTTTGATTGTGCCCAGGCGTTCTCCTGTGGCGCCGTCCAGAATTTCGATTCCGGCGCTGCGTCCGTGCCCAAAAGCGACAAACACTTCGTTTTTCGACGCGTCGAATCGCGTATCATCCGCATCGCTCGCCAGGTGCACAATTTTCAGAAGTTGATACGTCTTGCCGTCAAAGATCCGGACCGCACCGTCGCCGCCGTTAGCGACAAAGATGCGCTGCGACTGCGGAACAAACGTCACGCCCTGCGGCTCATGCAAACCGCGGATCGTGTGAATCAATTGATTTGTTTTCAGGTTGAACACTTCCAGCGTGTTGTTTCCCAACGCGGACATGAACAGCCGCTTGCCGGCGAGGTCGATATCGAAATGATCGATTCGCCCGCGCACCTGAGGCAACGGCACAGTGGCCACGAGCCGCAGCGGTGCTGGTGTTTGCGCCTGCGTGGCAACAAAGGCGGCAAGGAAAATTGCGGATAGAAGTGAGGTAAGCTTCATGTCGAAAAGTTATCTGCTGCGCACCACAGGATAGCCTTTCGCAACCCAATCATGCGCGAAATCTTGCGGTATGAGCAGCGCAACCACTCGCGTGAATCCCATTTTTCGCAGTTCTTCATAGGCCGGACGCACATTCGGGCATTTCTCCCATGGACAGCAGCCGCAATAAATCACGATCTCCCTGTTTCGCGGCAACTTTTCCGCAATTGCTTTCAGCCGCTCGATCCCTCCGGGTTCCGAGGCCGGCCCGGCATAAATCGCCCCGGGAATGTGAGCGCCATCGTACAAAATTTTGAATCCAACTTGCAGTACAATCGGCCGCGCACTCTTCGGACCTGTAACTCTCTTCGCCAGTTCCGCGGGCGAAATCTGCCGCGCATTGTTCCATTCCGCGACAGCAGCCGCAGACGAATGCCTTGCTGCGCGAGCCTGAAGACTCGCCGCGCGAACTGCCGCTGTTCCGCAAAACACCATGGATGCTGCAACTGCAACCTTCAGACCCGCACAAACAATCGTCCTTTTCATCTCGCCTCCCACAATTCGTTCAAGCCGTATATTATGCTTCCGTTGTCGACGATTCACCGCCAAATAACTTTCGCGGCTGCCAAATCAGACGTAAGCTCTCCTCCATTGCAGCCGAAAGCCAATGAACGTTTGAAGGAGCGCAATGTTTCAATCCGACTTGCTGAAAAACCGCACAATTTTCATCACGGGCGGCGGCACGGGGCTGGGCCGCTCGATGGCTCTGCGATTTGCGGAACTGGGAGCGAATTTATTCCTGGCCGGCCGGCGCGAAGAGCCGCTCGCAAAAACCTGTAGCGAGATTCGCGCGAAAAAAGCCCGCGCTGCCTATGCCTGCTGCGACGTTCGCAATTTTCCGGCTGTCGAAGAGAGCGTTGTTGCGGCCGAAAAGGAATTTGGCCGTGTGGATACGCTGGTGAACAACGCAGCGGGAAATTTCATCGCACGAACGGAAAAGCTTTCACCCCATGCATTCAGCGCGGTCGTCGGAATCGTGTTGCAGGGGACGTTCCATTGCACCCTGGCGCTCGGCCGGAAATGGATCGCCGCACGCCAGCCGGGAAACATTTTGAATATTGCTGCGACCTACGCCGCAGTAGGCTCGGGTTCGGGCTTTGTAGTTCCCTCGGCATGCGCCAAGGCCGGAGTGCTGGCCATGACCCGCTCGCTGGCCGTCGAATGGGCGCGCTACAGGATTCGGCTCAACGCCATTGCCCCCGGTCCATTTCCCACCGAAGGCGCTTGGTCGCGCTTGCTGCCCACGCCCGATCTGGAGGAGAGAGCGCGCCAGGCGCACCCGATGAAGCGCTTCGGTCGCCACGAAGAGCTTGCCGATCTCGCCGCCTTTTTGCTCAGTGACATGTCGGAATACATTAACGGCGAATGCGTGGTGATTGACGGTGGATTGTGGCTGCGCGGCGCGGGCGAATTCAATGACTTTGTGAATTTTCCGGATCAGGCCTGGGAGAAGTTAGAAGCCGCGCGAAGAAAATAATCGAACAGGTTACGTCGCGCACGATCCCCTTGTCTTTTGAAATTATACTCATGTCGCTTGACCGGGACCAGCTAGCCGCAGGCCGCGATCTTGGCTCGAATGCTCTCAACGGACGTTTCAGAAAGCGGAAGGGCGAGGGTCGTGTGCGTAGTGGGATGGTTGAACAGGACCAAGTCCTCGCCCCAGCCGCTCTGAAACCCGCAAAACGTCGCGCCCGCAAGCTCTACCGTCTGCATTAGCCGCCGCAGATAATAATCTGCAAGCGGCTGTCGGATATCGGGGCGGCGTGCGGAGGTATTCATACTTTGTTAGGCTCCTCCCATGCCTGCAGTGCGGGAATACACGAACATACGTAGGGCGCCGCAAATTTTATTGTAGGGTTGCGCCGCTGGCTCGACCGTTACCCTCCGGCAATCGCTCCGATAATGAAAAATGGCTCTGCGCCGGAAGCTACGGCCGCTGGAAGCGGGGTGTCCAGTGACTCATGCGAGAGGTCCTGCTCGCAGGCGAAGAAACGGACGTAGGCTCGGCGTTCCTGCGTGGCATGGTCGCGAATCGTGCCCTGCAACATGGGGTAACGCGTCTCGAGCGCGTCCAGTAGCGAGCGCACCGTCGGCTCTGCGCCCAAGTCGAGCTGCACATCACCGCTGACGTGCGCCAGCGTGCGCAGATGCGGCGGAAGCACGACCGTAATCATAATTCGGCTGGAACGGCTTCGCGAATGGAAAGCATCCTCGGCTCGCCGGAAATCGTGTAAGAAACTGCCGCTTCTTGGCGCCTGTCGCTCATGGCAGGGTTTGCGCTTCAACGGAGAGCACGGGCGGCAAATCGCGTACGACAGCGTTCCACGTGTCGCCTGCGTCGGCCGAACAGTAAACCTGCCCCCCGGTGGTTCCGAAATAGACGCCGCACTTGTCGAGCGAGTCCACGGCCATCGCTTCGCGCAGAACGTCAACGTAGCAATTGCGATCCGGAAGGCCCTTCGAGAGCTCCTGCCATTCATTTCCGCCGGTGCGGCTGCGGTATACGCGCAATTTGCCATCGAGCGGGAAATGCTCGCCGTCACTCTTGATGGGCACCACATAAATCGTTTCCGGCTCATGCGCGTGAACATCAATCACAAATCCAAAATCGGTCGGCAAATTGCCGCTGACCTCGGTCCAGTTTTCTCCGGCGTCGTCAGTGCGCATCACGTCCCAGTGTTTTTGCATAAAAAGCGTGTTGGGACGCGATTTGTGCATGGCGATCCGGTGGACACAATGCCCGATTTCGGCAGTCGGATCCGGAATGTAGTTTGAACGAAGCCCTTTGTTGATCGGCTTCCAGTTTTTTCCGCCGTCATCGCTGCGGAACGCACCCGCCGCCGAAATGGCCACGAAAATCCGCTGCGGATTCTTTTCGTCGAGCACAATCGTATGCAGGCACATGCCGCCGGCGCCGGGCTGCCATTGCGGGCCGGTACCGTGTCCGCGAAGGCCGGCGAGTTCCTTCCAGCTCTTGCCGCCATCCGTGGATTTGAAAATTGCCGCATCTTCCACTCCCGCGTAAACCGTATTCGGATCCGTAAGCGATGGATCGAGGTGCCAGACGCGCTTGAATTCCCACGGATGTTGCGTGCCGTCGTACCACTGATGCGTCGTCAGCGGCTTGCCGCTTTCCGCCGACGTGTCATAGACAAACTTGTTGCTTTCGCCCTTTGGCCACCCTTGCGGAGTGGTCATCGGCTCGCCCGGCGGCGTTCCCGGCTGAATCCACGTTTTGCCTCCGTCATCCGAGCGTTGAATAATTTGCCCGAACCAGTCGCTCGTTTGCGATGCATAGATGCGATTCGGGTCCACCCGCGACCCTTTTACGTGATACACCGACCAGCCGGTGAAAAACGGCCCGGCTACATCCCATTTTTCGCGCTTTCCATCGGACGTCAGAATAAACGCGCCTTTGCGCGTGCCCACCAGCACTCGAACTTTGCTCATGCGTGAATCCTTTCTCTCAGAAATTTATAGCTGGCCGCAGACTCCTTGCCGGTACGTTCCGGGAAAACTTGGTGGCCGGCTGCTTTCGACAATTTTTCGATCCGGCCGGCATTATGCCAGCTTTTGCCCATTTTTCTTACAGGTGTCGTTCCTTTATGAATTCCTCCTGAACGGAATCAGCGCGCGCAGCCGCGGCTCGCGAAGAAAAAGCCCTCCCCAAACCAAAATGCCGAAAATCACGGGAAAAATTGTCTCAAATACCGGATTGCCCACGCGCCACTGAATCAAGACCGCGCCTCCCAGGTATCCGGTAAGCAAGACCGCGCCAAGAACAGCCGTTCGCGGAATTGCGTAGAGCGCCGTGCAGATCAGCGCAATTGCGCCAATCGCCGGAATCAAAGCCGCAGGAAACTGCAGTTTGGCCGTCGCGCTCATCACCTGCGGCACTTTCATGATTTTGGTCACGCCGTCGAAAATCATAAAGAGGACCAAAAGCCCGCTGAGGATGCGACCGGCCCAGAGTGCTGCTTTGGAGACCGGCGCTGGTGAAATCGGAGCCGATGTTGCGTTCACGAAACTTCCTCCCTTGCGCACCTGCCGAACATGAAATTCTGGCACGCGACGACCCGAAACTCTAATCATCTTACTTGTATAATGCAAGTAAAAAATGATACGGTCTAACTCGTGCAGAAAAGACGTCCACGCGCAACCCGGCGCTCCGCCTGCCCGCTGAACGCTTCCGTCGAAATGCTCGGCGATAAATGGTCGCTGCTGATCCTGCGCGACATGATGCTGCGCGGCGCGCGAACCTATAAGGACTTCCTCAATTCTTCGCTTGAAGGCATCGCGACCAACATCCTCGCCGACCGCCTGCGCCGCCTGCAATCAAACGGAATCATCGCCTCCGTGGCGGATCCGCGCGACGGCCGGAGAATCATTTATACGCTCACCGAGAAGGGCGTGGATCTCGCGCCGGTGCTCACCGAACTGGTCCTGTGGGCCGCCAAGCATGAGAATACCGGGAACCAGCAGTTGGTTCGCAAAATACGCAAAGACAAGCAAGCGTTTTTAGACTCGATTCAGCGTGCCATAAGGCGAGCGGCGCTTGGGAAGTGACTCTCTAAGAGCAGCGGGCGGTCATTGCCCGGGAGGAGCCAGATAATATCCCGGTCGCGTCCGTACGTGCAGGTGCGGCTTCATGACGTTCACCACGATCTCATGATATCCATATGGCGCATTCCCCGGCGGACGGTAGGCCAGCAGATATTCGCCGTGAACGTCGTTGCCAATCTCGTTCATCGCTTTTTGAATCGAACCGTGCTTGAACGTGTTTTCGTGCAATCCGCCCGTTGCCTCGCTGGCGATCGCTAACGAATTTTTGCCCACGATGTTTTCGCCGTGCTGCACAAGCCACGCAATCAAAGGCATGAGCTGCAGCGCTCCCTGCCCTCCCGGGCCATTTCCCATCTGCTCGTCCGCAACTTGCGGCGTCTGCGCTGTTCCGGGCGGCGGATTCATGGGGTAGGTTCCCTCCGGCCCAACGCGCAGCGGCCGCTTCGGCTTTTCCGGCTGGCGAAAGGCCGCCGCCGTGGTGCTCAGTCCAATCGAGTAGATCGTCGTATTACTCAGTTGCGCGCGCCGCAGTACCTGGCCTAATTTCGTTTCGCTGCCTTTGTCAATTTTCTCGCCCATCACGACCATAACGCGGCGCCGCTCATCCGGCTGCTTTTCCAGCAAATCCTCGGCGCGATCCATGGCGTCGTAAAGGCGCGCGCCGTCAAGCCCCGGTTTCAAATGCTGAATGGCATTCAGCACGCTATTCGCGTCCGTGGTCATCGGCTGAAGGATATCAACTTCATCGTTATAACCGATCACTGCGGCCTCGCCCGTGCTGGCCATCACCATCTGCGTAAAAATAATTCCAGCCCGGCTCACCGCCGGGAGCAGCGGCGCTACCCGCGAACTCGTTTCCACCACCAGCACAATCGCCAGCGGATCTCCGCCCTGGTCGAAATGAATGATCTGCTGCGGCTTGCCATCGTCAAAGACCTGGAAATCCTTCTTTGTAAGGTCCAGCACCGCCTGCCCGGAACTGTCCGAAACAGCCACGGGGAGCGTAACCACATTGACGGGCACGCGATAGATCGGCAGTTTCTGGTTTTGTGGAGACGTCTGCTGTGATTGTGTGCCGGCTTTCGGCTCAAGCGGCCTCTGCTGGTGGTTCTGCGCAAAAAGCGCCTGCGAAAAAATCAGCGCCGCCGCTGCCAGCAAACCGCCGAGTTTGGCCGCGCGCTCCATGTATCTATCGTATCTGATTCCCGTCTCTCGGTCGATGTTGCTTGCGCTGAAATGCCCATTCGGACTTCTCCCGAGCATTGCTATTCAGACCGGGCTCAAACGGCCACCGGGCGGAATGTCACCCAGTCGGTGCGCACTTTTTCCCAGCCCTGCACCATCAGTCCGTAGGATTCGAAGAAACGCCGGATTTCCGGGCGGTCCCAGCCGACAATGCTTTCGAGAATGGGAACCAGCACGGAAATCACGTTGTCGCTGATTACCGTGCGGCTCGCGATCTGCGAGACGTGTTTCGATTCCGAAACCGCAATCGTGAATCCGTCGCGCACTTTCACGTGCAGCATCACGTGTACATCCGAGCTGCCGTCGCCCACATACACGATGTCGTGCGGACCCAATTGCAAGGACGCTTGCAACTGATCGAGAACCGCGACCTTTCCGTACCCGGCCGTCGCGCGCACAATGGATTCAATTTCTCCGGATGCCGTATAGCGAAAATCGGTTCCGTAAATGTGATCCGCCGGGACAATCCCTTCCAGGCCCGATTGAATCACTTCCGTCGGCGCGGCGGACAGAACATAAAAATCGAAATGGTAGCCGCCGATTCCGCTGTCCAGAATCTTGTACAGCAGGGCGATGTTTTGCTTTAGGCGAATGCGCTTGCCGACCTGATACAAATGCTCGCGGCGCACACGCGTTCGGAATTGAGGATCGTGCAGCAGCAGGTACGCCAGCTCCGCTCCCTGCTGCACCAGATTTAATTTCGCCATGCCCGCGGCTTTCTGCTCGAATTCCGCGGTCGGAATGCCGATCAGTTCGCTCAGCACGTAGCCCGAATCGTTGAAGCTCAGCGTGCGGTCAAAATCGCTGGCAAAAAGATAGCGTTTCACGGGTGCGTCATTCATACCCGTATTGGATTACAAGAGAGACGAAAAGTTCGATAAAAAATTGTAATGCGCTCCATAAGTGCGGCCCATCTACCCGGCGACCTTTGTGATGAGGCTTGGGAACCCTTTGCTTCACAATTCGCGAAGCTCAGCTTTCAACTCGCACTACAATGTTCAGGTTGCGCTTCGCGCTTGCCGCGCTGCAGCGAATCACCTTTAAGGAGAACGCATGACCTTACGCAGCCACCGTCCCTCCCCGAAACTGATGTATCGCGATCCCGAGTTCATCGAAAGCCCGTCGGCCCGCCCGCTGCGCATCATGGCCGAGTATTTCGACCCGCTGACTCGGCTTCGCCGCGAGCACATCGGCGACACCATCGTGATGTTCGGTTCCGCGCGCATCCTGCCCAAGAACCGCGCCGTCGCCCGGCTGAAGCGCCTGCAAAGCAATCGCCGCGCCTCCAAAGATCCGTTTTTGCGCTCCGAACTGCGCGCCGCGCGCGCCAACGTGGAAATGTCCCGCTACTACGAAGAGGCCCGCGAACTGGCGCGCCGCATCACCTCCTGGGCCATGACCCTCGGCGAATATCCGCGCCGCTTCGTCATTTGTTCCGGCGGCGGCCCGGGAATCATGGAAGCCGCAAATCGCGGCGCTCGCGAAGCCGGCGGCCCCAGCATCGGCCTCAGCATTCAACTGCCGCACGAACAGGAATCGAACCGCTTCATTTCGCCGCAGCTCAATCTTTTTTTTCATTACTTTTTCATGCGCAAGCTGTGGTTCGCACAGCTCGCCAAAGCGCTTATCGTTTTCCCCGGCGGCTTCGGCACCATGGACGAACTCTGGGAAATGCTTACGCTCCTGCAAACCGGAAAACTGCCGCAGCATCATTTGATCTTGATTTACGGCCGGAAATATTGGGACAAAGTACTCAACTGGCGCGCCATGCTCAACGCCGGCACCATCAGCGAGCGCGAATTCAAGCTCCTGCAGTTCGCCGATACGGTGGACGAGGCTTTCTCGCGCATTCGCAACGGCCTCGAAAAATTCCACCTTGTGCCCGACACGGATTGGGAAGGTTGAAAATCAGCGCGCGCCAAAAAAAGCGCGGCCGGAGACCTGCGCCCAGCCGCGCTCCCTATTCTTGACTTTCCGAAACGCTCGACCCGCACGCCACAGCGCGCCTGTCGTTTGTCAGTTCGTTGAACCCACCAGTTCTGTAGCGAAAAACTCCTTAAATCGCCGCTTCTCGTCCGGATCGTGCACCATGACCACGGGCACAATCCGCAGCACCCGTCTGCACTTGCGGCATGCGGACATTTCCCCGTGCAAATCCTGCACAAATCCATCGCTGAAATGATATTCGCTGTGCGGACGCCGCGCCGGCTTGCTTCCCACCGTTCCGCAGTGCGGACAGATGAACTCCAGCCGGTCGTCCTGCGGGTCGCGGTTCAGCGCCGCCCGCCCCGTGCAGCGAATGCCCACCGTTTCCGTGCTTAGCTTGCTCATAACTGCGCCTCCTACCCCTCCCCCTATAAATGCATGTGCAATCCATTGGATGCGCCTTTTGCCCGTGATGATGCCGCCCTCAGATGCTTCCGGTAAGTCATTCGGCGCCTGGGGCATCGCCAAATCCGAGCGGTCCAGAAACTTTCCGCGATTCCCGGTGTCAATCTTTCAGAGACGCGCGATTCTCCAAAATTTGATTCCGGAGGGTGCCGCCGGCAGCAACACCCTCTGCTTTGCCGCGGCATCCTCCGGTTTCAAATGGCACTGTTGAGGAGGTTCCGCGTGCCGGCAGCAAACACCTTGCTTGGGGTTGCTTGCTGAACCCCCCCCCCCTAACTCAAGCATTCTCAAGGTGTTCCGCTCTTTTCAAGCAACGTCGCCCGCTTTTGCCCTGCCAAACCCCTGCCGATCTCGGCATTTGGCAATTCATCAAGCCTGTGCAGGTTTTGCGCGAGAGAAACCGCTTTGAGCCGCTTCGGCGGGGATCGCCTCGCGCCGTGGCGCTACCGGCCGGCTCTTGTTGACGACGGATCCACGGAAACCCGCCTGACTGTTCATTTCGTGCGGAACGAATAGGCTGGCAAATTGCGCGCCGCCCCTCCGGCCGATTCCGGCGCCCTCTTTGTGGCCATGCGCCGCTAACCCTTGACGCGCGGACTGGAGTATGATTCTGCCACTATGTCACGCGCCAAGAAACCACTCATCATTATTGGAATTGTTGTTCTCGTCATTCTGCTGATTCTCATTATCACGCCGTTTTTCATCAACGCGGATCAGTTTCGCCCGGAAATCGAATCCGCCCTCAGCCAGAAGCTGGGCCGCCAGGTCATGCTCGGCCATATCAGCATTTCGCTTTTTTCCGGCAGCCTCTCGGCGGATCAAATCTCCATCGCCGACGACCCGGCGTTCAGCCGTGAGCCCTTTCTGACCGCGAAGTCATTTTCCGTGGGCGTGGACGTTCTACCGCTCATCTTTCACCGCGACCTGAACGTTCATTCGCTCAATTTCAACGATCCGCACGTGCAATTGCTGCGCACTGCCTCCGGCGAATGGAATTTCGCCACGCTCGGAGGTTCGTCGGCTGCACCCGCGCGCGCCGCCGCTGCGTCCGGCCGCGCGCATTTTCTTGCCGTGTCCTTCGTAGCGCCGGCAGCCTCCAATTCCGCCGCGCTCAACAGCTTCACCGTCCAGCAAATGAAAATTTCCGACGGCACCATTGCCTTCGGACGCGCTGGCCAGCCCACGCGGCTCGCTTACAACAGCGTCAACCTGTCGGCGCAGAATATCTCGCAAAACGCGCCGTTTCCGTTTCAATTCGACGCCAGAACGCCGAGCGGCGGCAAAATCAACCTCAACGGAAACCTCGGACCGATCGGCAACAGCGACGGCAATCACATTCCCTTCGAAGGGCGCTCCCGAGCGGAAAATGTTCCCGCAGAGGATGTCCAGAATCTTCTTGCCGTTTTGGGCTACGTTCTTCCCTCCGGCTCGAATCTCAAAGGCGGGACCATCAACGCCGATTTGACGCTGCGCGGCCCGCTGGACCGCTTCGTTGCCGAAGGCCCGGTGAAATTGAGCGGCGTCACGCTCGCGGGCTTCAGCCTCGCGTCCAAGCTGGCGACTGCGCTTGGCCAGGCGGGCGCGCCAACCGGCAACGACACCCTGATTCAAATCGCCGAGGGAGCGCTCCGCTACGGTCCACAAGGCGTGGACGCGCGCAACCTGAACGTCCAAATCGCGTCCGTGGGCAGCGTGGTCGGCGACGGCACGATCAGTCCGACGAACGCCCTGAATTTTCGATTGGTCGCCAAACTTTCCGGCGCAAGCCCGCTCGCACAGTTCACCCAGCTTCCGATTTTTAGCAAAAGCGGAGGGATCCCCTTCCGCGTGCAGGGCACCGCTTCGGATCCAAAAATCATGCCGGACATCGCCGGCCTCAACAACACGCCTCTGAATCAGCTGAAAATTCCGCAGAGCGGAAAGCTCGGCGGCATCCTCGGCGGCCTGCTCAAAAAGAAAAAGCCGTAGCGACGGACAGTTCGCTCCCGTCGGCTGCCGAATTCAGCATCCTGCAGAGCTAAGAGTGATGAGGGGCCCCTAGCCGATTGGCGGAGGCATTCCCGGCGGTTTCCAGTTCTCGTCAACTGCCGATGCACCGGCAGTTTTTGGGGAAGTCTGATTCTCTGTCCGCCGCATGCCGCTAGTCCATCGCTTCCATTCCAACCAAAGAAAACCCGCGAAAGCAGCGCCAAACAAGATATCGCGCCCATAAGCGCCCTTGCGAACGATTGACGCGAGAATGCCAATTCCCGCGGCCACTTCGAAAATTAGGTTCACGCCGCCCCTGAGCCGCTTCTCCGAATTTTTCCTGGCGTCTTGCGGCATACTGTTGCGATCACGCCTCTTGTCGCGCAGCCACAAAATGAGTGCTGCGAGCGCGACAACGGAGGCCATAAGTACGACGAAAAGAGCATTGGAGTTCATGGGCGGACCCGCTGACAGCGATTGCCTCCTTTCGCTTCCCAGCAGGAAACTCTTCAGGCGCCGGGCGTTTCCGCGGCGGCTTCTTCTTCTAGAATGGACGCGGCGGCGGCGATGCGATCGCCTTCGTCCAGCCGCAGCAATCGAACGCCCTGCGTGGAGCGTCCCGCTTCGCGAATCTCCGCCGAGTGCACGCGAATCACTTTGCCCTGCCCGGTGATAATCATTACGTCGGAATCTTCCTTCACCTGCAGCGCGGCGACCACCGGCCCGTTGCGATCCGTGCTCTTCAGATTGATGACGCCCTTTCCGCCGCGCGACGTCACACGGTATTCCGCCAGCGGCGTACGCTTGCCGTAGCCCTTTTCCGCCACGGTCAGCATCAGCGAAGTGAGCGATTCGCGGATTTGATCGCTTTCCAGCTCATCCAGATTTTGCGTTTCCTTTTTGAATTCCTTTTTGATGATCTCGAAGTCCGGCTGCACCGCATCCATGGAAACCACGTAATCCCCTTTCCCGAGGTCCATCCCGTAAACTCCGCCGGCCTGCCGCCCCATGGCGCGCACTTCCGTTTCACGGAAGAGAATCGCCTGGCCTTCATGGCTCGCCAGGAAGATCATTTGCTTGCCGTCGGTCAGCTTTGCGCCGATGAGCTCGTCTTTTTCATCGAGATTGATGGCAATAATGCCGCTCGGCCGCGGATTGGAAAATTCCGCGAGTGCCGTCTTTTTCACCGTGCCTTGCTTCGTCGCGAGGAAAACGTAGCGGCCCTCTTCTTCCAGATTGCGCGCCGCGACCACCGCGGTGAGCTTTTCGCCCTCCTGGAAATGCACCAGGTTGTTGATGGCTTTGCCGCGCGTGGCCGCCGCCGCTTCGGGAATTTCGTACACCTTGAGCCAGTAAACGCGGCCTTTCGAAGTGAAAAGTAAAATGTAGGTGTGCGTCGAAGCAATGAAAAGATGCTCGACGAAATCCTCTTCGCGCGTGCGCGCGCCGATGCGCCCTTTGCCGCCGCGCGACTGATGGCGGTAGACATCCACCGGCGTGCGCTTCACGTATCCCGCGTGGCTCACGGTGATGGCCATCTCTTCGTCCTTGATTAAATCTTCGAGCTTGATCTCTTCGACGCGGTCCACGATCTGCGTGCGCCGCTCGTCTCCATAGCTTTTGTCAATCTCCTTCAGCTCGGAAACAATGACGCCGCGCAGCTTTTTGTCGCTGGCCAGAATTTCCCTGAGTTCCGCGATGCGCTCGCGAATTTGCGCCAGCTCTTTCAGAATTTCGTCAACGGAAAGCTGCGTGAGGCGGTGCAGTTGCAGTTCGAGGATGGCATCAATTTGCGTGTAGCTGAGGCCGTAGACTTCCGCGCCCTCGACGGTCATTTTCTGCAGGCCGTATTTCTTCGCATCGAGCTTGACTCCGGCAATTCTGGTATTTTTGCCGCCCACCAGAACCTGCACCGACTTGTTCTGGAAGAACTGGAACAGATTTTCGCGTGCGCCGGCGCGATTCGCCGACCCGCGAATGATTTTGATGACCTCGTCAATATTGTCTATGGCGACGTGATAGCCGATCAGAATGTGCTCGCGCTCTTCGGCTTTGCGCAGCTCATATTGCGTACGGCGGCGCACCACTTCCACGCGATGCTCGATGAACAGTTTGATTAGTTCGATCAGGCCCAGCTCGCGCGGCTGTCCGCCGACAATCGCCAGCAAAATCATGCCGAACGATTCCTGCATCTGCGTGTGCTTGTAGAGCTGATTCAAAATGATTTGCGGCTCTTCATCGCGCTTCACTTCGATGACGATGCGCATGCCCTCGCGGTCGCTTTCGTCGCGAATGTCGCCAATCCCCTGAACTTTTTTGTTCTGCACCAGTTGCGCGATGCTTTCGATCAGCCGCGCTTTGTTCACTTGATAGGGCAGTTCGGTGATGACGATGTTTTCGCGCTCCTTGCCGGCCTGCTCGATGGCCGCCTTCGCGCGCACCTGAAAAGTTCCGCGGCCCGTTTTGTACGCCTGCTCGATTCCTTCGCGGCCGTAAATGTACGCGCCGGTCGGAAAATCCGGGCCGGGCACCGCTTTCATGATTTTTTTCAGCGGCGTTTCCGGATCCTCGATGAGCATCACCGTCGCTTCAATGATTTCGCGTAAATTGTGCGGCGGAATGTTCGTGGCCATGCCCACGGCAATGCCGCTCGAACCATTGACCAGCAAATTCGGAATGCGCGTCGGCAAAACGACCGGCTCTTCCGTGCTTTCATCGAAATTCGGCGTAAAGTTGACGGTTTCTTTATCAATATCCGCCAGCATCTCTTCGGCGATTTTCGAGAGCCGCGCTTCGGTGTAGCGCATCGCCGCAGGGGGATCGCCGTCAATCGAGCCGAAGTTTCCCTGGCCATCCACCAGCGGATAGCGCATGTTGAACGGCTGCGCGAGGCGCACCAGCGCGTCGTACACCGGCGCGTCGCCGTGGGGGTGGTATTTGCCGAGGACTTCGCCCACGATTTTGGCGCACTTGCGGTAGGGTTTGGTGGAGGTGAGGCCGAGCTCATACATGCCGTAGAGAATGCGGCGATGCACGGGTTTTAAGCCGTCGCGCACATCGGGCAGAGCCCGACCGATGATTACGCTCATGGCGTAATCGAGGTAGGATTTCTTCATCTCCGATTCGATATCCACCGGAGTCAGAATCTGTTGGGATTGCTCGTCAGCCATTCGCTTGCTCCCAAAATGCCGCTTAGAATCGTGCTATTTTGTTGCGATTAGAAACTCACCGACCCTTTGTTTTCAGCCACTTACGGGCGTTTCTAATAATTTTGTGTTGCGATTAGACTTTGCGTTGCGGCTGCGCTCGGACCAGTGACTTCCGGCATTCGCAAAACCAAGCAGCAACGCTCCAGTAAGTTGTTAACAATGAGTTACTTAGCCCTATGCGCGCTCCATTCCAGAACATAGGCCTTGACCGCTTCGAAGGCGGCAGCGTTGTTGGAAAAGCGCTGCGCGCCGAAATGGGCTTCGAGCTTAAGCATCAAGTCGGCGCAGTCCGCTTCGCCGGCGCATTCGAAGGCCACGCCGCGCTCGCGATCGGGCGCATGCGTCGCCACTGCGCGAAAATTCGAGCAACTCAGGCCTTTCATCCCCGGCAATGTTTGCCAATTCAGTTGGTAGAGCAACTCTCTCTCCGGACGACAACTCACCACATTGTCATTCCGAGCGAAGCGAGGAATCTGCAGTTCGGTCCTGCTTCGAAAAACCAAGCCCCCAGTTCCGCCAATCAGCGCGCGGGGCGGCAATAACGTTTGGTCGTCACTCGTGCGCTTGTTGTCCTTTTTCCCGTACTTCCTTCAGTGCTGCGCCGAACAACACGTGTGCCCGGCTTGCACTTATTGCCTCGCTAGATATCCAGGTTGACGACTTCGAGGGCATTGTCCTGTATGAATTTGCGGCGCTCCTCGACATTTTCGCCCATGAGCGTGGCGAAAATTTCCTCGGCGGCGACGGCGTCTTCGAGACGGACTTTCAAGAGCGTGCGCGTTTCGGCGTTCATGGTGGTTTCCCAGAGCTGCTCGGGATTCATTTCGCCGAGGCCCTTGAAACGCGTGATGTTGAACTCCTTTTTGGCGTCTTCGAGGACGTAAGCGAGCACGCCGAGCGCATTTTCCTTGCTGACCTTGCTGCCGTTGTGCGCAATGGTGAAAGGCGGCTTATCGAACGGGGCGATGGACTGGCGCAGCGAGCGGATGCGTTTGTACTCCGGCGAAGCGGCCAGGGCCCAGTTGATGCGGCGCGGCGCCGTGCCGTTGGCGAGCACGATTTCGTGGAGGCTGTGCTCCTCGTCGAATTCCAGCCGGGCTTCGAAATTCAATTTGAGCTTTTCGATCTGCTTGATCAGCTCCTGCAACTTTTTCTTTTCGCTGAAGTCGGTTTTCTTTTCCAGTTCGCTGTCGGCGAGCAATTCGACGAGCTTTACTTCACGCAAGCGGCGCGCCAGCTTGGCGGCGACCTGCTCGTATTCCTGCACATTGAGCAAAAATTGGGTGAGCTCGCCGCCTTCGAGTTGTTTGCCGCCTTTGGCGGTGACGGAATGCTCTTCGGTGGCGCGGCGCATCAGTTCGCGGGAAAACTCGCGCTCATCGCGAATGTAGCGGTCCATTTTGCCGCGCTTGATGCGATAGAGCGGCGGCTGGGCGATGTAGACGTGATCCTTTTCGATGAGCTCGCGCATGTGGCGGAAGAAGAAAGTGAGCAGGAGGGTGCGAATGTGGCTGCCATCCACATCCGCATCGGTCATGAGAATGATTTTGTGATAGCGGAGCTTAGCGGCGTCGAAATCGTCCTTGCCGATGCCGGTGCCGAGCGCGGTGATGATGGCGCGGACCTCTTCATGGCCGAGCATTTTGTCGTAGCGCGCTTTCTCGACGTTCAGAATTTTGCCTTTGAGGGGCAAGATCGCCTGATATTTGCGGTCGCGGCCCTGTTTGGCCGAACCGCCGGCGGATTCACCTTCGACCACGAACAATTCGCAGCGCGCGGGATCGCGCTCCTGGCAATCGGCCAATTTCCCCGGCAGGCCGCTGGAATCGAGCGCGGATTTGCGGCGCGTCAGCTCGCGGGCCTTGCGCGCCGCTTCGCGGGCGCGCGCGGCGTCAATGCATTTGCCGATGATTTTGCGGGCGATGGAGGAATGCTTGTCGAAATATTCGCCGAGCTTTTCGTTGACCAGTTGCTCGACCAGGCCCTTGATGTCGCTATTGAGCTTCCCTTTGGTCTGGCCTTCGAACTGCGGCTGCGGCAGCTTGACGGAGACGACGGCGACGAGGCCTTCGCGGACGTCGTCGCCGGTGATGGAAATTTCGTCCTTTTGCTCTTTGAGCATGCCGTAGGAGCCGGCGTAATAGTTGATGGTGCGCGTGAGCGCGGAGCGAAAACCGGAAAGGTGCGTGCCGCCGTCAACGGTGTTGATGGTGTTGGCGAAGGAAAAAATATTTTCGGCGTAGCTGTCGTTGTACTGCAGGCTGATTTCCATGTCCACGGTGTCGCGCTTGCCTTCGATGTAAATCGGGGAATCGTGCAGGACGGTTTTGCCGCGGTTGAGATGCTTGATGAATTCCGCAATGCCGCCGCTGAAACGAAATTCGGCTTTTTTCCCGGTGCGTTCGTCGTCGAGGGTGATTTTCAAGCCCTTGTTGAGGAAGGCCAGCTCGCGCAGGCGCTGGGAAAGGGTGTCGTAGCTGAATTCGATCGTGGTGAAAATCGAAGGATCGGGGTGGAAAGTGATTTTCGTGCCCGTCTTTCGGGTTTTTCCGGTGTCTTTGAGCTTGGACGTGGGCTGGCCTTTTTCGTAGCTCTGTTCCCAGACCTGGCCATCGCGCCAGATCTCGAGATCCAGCCAGTCGGAAAGCGCGTTGACGACGGAAACGCCGACGCCGTGCAATCCGCCGGAAACTTTGTAGGTTTCGCTGTCAAATTTGCCGCCGGCGTGCAGCACGGTCATGACCACTTCGGCGGCAGGTTTTTTTTCGGTCGCGTGCATGTCCACGGGAATGCCGCGGCCGTTGTCGGTCACGGTGACGGAATTATCTTCGTGAACGACGACGTTGATTTCATCGCAGTAACCGGCGAGGGCTTCGTCCACGGAGTTGTCACAGACTTCCCAGACAAGATGATGGAGGCCGAGTTCGCCGGTCGAGCCGATGTACATCGCCGGACGCTTGCGGACCGCTTCGAGTCCGCCGAGAACCTTAATCGAAGTGGCATCATACTTGTGCCCTGTGCCTTTGACAGGCGGATTTTCTTTTTCAGCCATTCTGGCGAGCTCCTGATTTTCGAGCGGGAAGGCGGTCGTGCGGCAAAAGATTAGCCCGACACTTACCTTGCCCATTGGCTCAGCTGCGAATATTTCCCAAATCTCGAGCTGGGCTCGAAGGGTTTGTGCTTCATCCCGCGGCATTCCGGCGGATCCGGGGCCACGCGGCGAAGGCTATTTTCGGCCGTTGCAGGCCGACTTCAGCCACACTGGATTTCATCCGGCTGGCCGCATCCTGGCGCGAATGCGCACAGCCAAAATTCCGCGTGGCCCGAGAAAAAATCCCCTAAAAACCGAGTTCCAAATGATCTTGATACCGACTGTAATTTTAGCCGATTTGGACGGTCAAAAACAAGAAAATTCCCACCCCAAAGCGGATTCTTTCCCAAGCGTAAAGCTAAACTATTCAAAGCTTTGACGGGAAATCGAGCAGCGCAGGGCGGCACCATTCCACCCATCGAAAACGGCGGCAAAGACAGGCACGGGAAATTGAGCAAATAGCCGATTTTTCTTGCAACGTAGCCAGCGAGTTTGTAGGCTTCCATAAATTACTTAGGGAAGAAGTTTGGTCTAAGATGGAAAGCGAAATCGGCCAAAAGGATGCCAGCGCCGGCGCTTTGTTGCCGGGAACGCTGGACCTGCTGATTTTGAACACGCTCGCGCGCGGCGCAAGGCACGGACACGCCATCATCCGGTTCATTGAGCAAACCTCGGGAGAAAAAATCCGCGTCGAAGAGGGCGCGCTGTATCCTGCCTTGCACCGCATGGAAGCGCGCGGGTGGGTCACGGCCGAGCCGGGGATTTCCGAAAACAAACGGCGCGCAAAATTTTACAAACTGACGGAGGAAGGGAGCAAACAGTTGTCGAATGAGAACCGGCATTGGAACCAGGTGACGGAAGCCATTGGGCGGATCCTGCAAGCATCCGCGAGTTGAGCGAGGCGCGGAAGCTGCGCGTGTCAAATATGTGAAATGCGCGGAGTGTCGCGCGCGAGCAGAATCCGGATTGCACTGCCGCGACAATCACAGCGAAAAAAATTTTGCAAATGCAAGAGCTTTTTTCCTGTTCGAGAGACAATTTTAGCTGTGGAAAAACTGTGAATTCCCTGTGAACTGCGTGCACGAGTTTCGCAAAATTTTCTCTTGCGACGCAGCGCGAGTTTAGGCAGAATCCGCGCTCGCACTCAGGGGTGGTGCTAAAGTTTTTTTTCCCCTCGGCAGCTTTTCTGGAAGCCCGCGCGGGGCGGTGGCCCCGAGAGGCAGCGCCAAAAAGAGAGCAGACGAGAGCTAAGTATTTTGTTTTCCACAGAATTTCCACGGGTGTGGAAATCGGCAAGGGACGCGCGTGACGGAGAATTCCTGGGACAAGATACTGGAACACATGGAGCGGAGGGTAAACGCCCACAGCTTCTCGACGTGGTTCCGGCCCACGCGGCTGGAAACCGCGGACCAAGACCGGCTGGTGATACGGGTTCCGACGCCGATTTTCCGCAAACGCCTGACGCAAACGTACGGGGACCTGTTGCAAGCGGTTTTAAGCGAACTGCAGATGGGCGGCATGCGGCTGGAGTTCGTCTGCGCCGAGAATGAACCCGACTCTCACACTACGGCGGCGGCTCCGGCGCAGGCCAAGCTGGATTTCGATTCGGCAAACCATCAACTGAATCCGCGCTACACGTTTGAAACGTTCGTAGTGGGCAGCAGCAATCAATTTGCGCACGCCGCGGCGCAAGCGGTGGCCGAGCAGCCGTCGCGATCTTACAATCCGCTGTTTCTGTACGGAGGGGTGGGACTCGGCAAAACGCATTTGATGCACGCCATCGGTCACGCCATCAAAAAACGAAATCCGGCGATGCGGCTGACGTACGTGAGCGCCGAAAAGTTCACGAACGAAGTGATTGCAGCGGTGCGCTTCGACAAGATGGCGGCGTTTCGCGACCGCTTCCGCACGATGGACATCCTGCTGGTGGATGACATTCAGTTCATCGCGGGCAAAGAGCGCACGCACGAGGAATTTTTCCACACCTTCAACGCGCTCTACGAGCAGCAGAAGCAGATCGTCATTTCGTCCGATTGCGCGCCGAAGGAAATTTCGGCCATCGAGGAGCGGTTGCGCTCGCGTTTTGAATGGGGGCTGATCGCCGACATTCAGCCGCCGGACCTGGAAACCAAAATCGCCATTCTGCAGAAGAAGGCGGAAAGCGAGCGGGTTCGGCTGCCGGATGACGTGACGGAATTCATCGCGCGGTCGATCAAATCGAATATTCGCGAGCTGGAGGGAGCGCTGATCCGGCTGCTGGCGTATTCATCGCTGACGGGACTCGAGTTGAATGTCAGCACGGCGCAACAGGTGCTGAAGAGCCTGATTGACACGCAGGAGAAAAAAGTTTCGATTGAACAGATTCAGCGGCGCGTGGGCGAGCATTTCGGGCTGCGCGGGCAGGATTTGAAAGTGCGCAGCAATTCGCGGCAAATCGCGTTTCCGCGGCAGGTGGCCATGTATCTGGTGAAGCAGCTGACTTCAGCGTCTCTGCCGGAGATCGGGCGGCAGTTTGGCGACAAGCATCACACCACGGTGCTGCACTCGATTCACAAGATTGAGAAGCTGCGCAGCACCGACAAGGAATTGAACAAGGCGATTAACAAGCTACTGGATTCGCTCGGCTAGATTTGCCGGAGTTTTCCGCAGGCGGGGATTCTTCCCGGGTGTGAATTGCGTGCGAAATTTCTCGGGGGCCGTGCAAACGCCGTTTTTTTTAAGACACGCAAAAAAGAGGCACAGGCAGGAGCGGGTACGAAGCGAAAGTAGAAAAAGGGTTTGCAGAGTTTTCCTAAAATTCACAACTGCGGCGACTACGACGGTTTTCCTTCGCTTTATTGAAACAAGAAAAAGAAGTAAAGTACGTCGCAGCGCCGGATGGGCAAGCGAATTTTCCGCGAGGACGCGATGGAATTCAGCGTAAAGAAATACGATTTACTGGAAGAACTGGAACTGACGCAGGGAGTAATCGAGCGCAAAACGACGATTCCGATTCTGTCGAACCTGCTTTTTGAGGCCAAAGGCAGCCGGCTGTACATCACAGCAACGGACCTCGAGCTGAGCATTCGCACTTCCTGCGAGACCAAGGTGAAAAAGGAGGGCGCCGGAACGATTCCAGCGAAGAAGCTGCTGGACCTGGTGCGCCTGCTGCCGGACGGGGAAATCCGCTTCAAACTGCTGGAGAATCATTGGATTCAAATTGTCAGCGACCGCAAGACTTACAAGATGGTGGGAATGTCGAAGGAGAATTTTCCCGCGCTCCCGGCATTTCCGCACACGCTGGTGAAAATCCCGGCCAATTTCCTTTCTGAACTGATCTCCAAAACGATTTTTGCAATCGCGCAGGAGGAGTCGCGCTACACGCTGAACGGCGCGCTGCTCGTTCTAACCCCGGCGACTCTGACCATGGTGGCCACCGACGGCCACCGGCTCGCGATGGTGGAAATGCCGCACAAGCTGAGCGGCCTCGCGGGGGATGTACGCGTGCTGGTTCCGAAGAAGGCGATGAGCGAAGTACAACGAATGGCGCAGAAAAGCGAAGAAAATGCAGAGGTGGAATTCGCGCAGGACGAGAGCCACCTGTTCTTCCAGTTCGGGCGGCGGCTGCTCAGTTCGCGCAAGCTGACAGGGTCATTTCCTCCTTACGAAGCGGTGCTGCCGCGCGACGCCAATAAGACGGTCGTGCTGGAGCGTAATGAATTGCAGGATGCTTTGCGGCGCGTTTCGCAGCTTGCGGATCAGCGCTCGCACGCGGTGAAGTTTATGCTTTCCAAAGAAGGAATCGAGATTTCGGCTTCGAGTCCGGAATACGGCGAGGCCAAAGAGAATATTGACAAGGAATTTACGGGCGAGCCGATCTCCATTGGCTTCAACGCACAGTACCTGCTGGATTTTCTGGCTGCGGCCGCGGAAGGACCGATCTCGGTCGAGCTGAAGGATGAGCAATCCGCCGGCCAGATGCGTCCTCTCGCCGATGAAGCTTCGCGTTACCGGTATGTGGTCATGCCGATGCGGATTTGAAGTATGGATGAACGCGCCCGGCTGCTACCGCTTGGTTTCCGCCTGACCGGGAGGACAGGGAATTTGTAGGCGTCACCCGTCTTATAACTTCAGAGCCAACCTGCTGAAAACCGCTAGTCTGGAAGTGGATGGGGTTCGGGCGAGACTCCGTTTGTGGGCGGGGCCTCTACGGAATGCTGACGCGTGAGCTTTCGCCGGCATTCGCACCACAGCCTTTCTTTTTCGCGCCCGATTTCCGGTAATTCAACTTCGCAGGGCAGGGGAAGCCTGGATGAAATTGCTGCGCTTTCGCATCGACGCGCCCGTACCGGGGGTTGCGGATTCGCAGTCCGACACGGACGCTGCGGGCAAACAGGATGCCAGCGATAAGTCCGCGCCCGCGGCGGAAAACTACTGGTGCCGGAAGTTCGGCGATCCGGAACTCGACGAGATCGTTGAGGAGCATCACGCCTGGGTGGAATCGGGCGGCGAATCGGGGAAAAAAGCGGAGCTGGCGAGCGCAAATTTCGAAGGCGCGGACTTGATGGGTGCGGACTTGCGCGGCGCCAATTTGTTGCGGGCAAACCTTCGCGGCGCCGATTTACTGCTGGCGGATTTGCGGGGCGCATGCCTCATCGAAGCGGATCTGCGAGAAGCGAATCTGGTGAGCACAAATTTTCATGGAGCGAGCCTCGCGGGCGCGAATCTGGCAACGGCGACGGGCCTGGTGGCGCGGCAACTTGGCGGAGCGAGCCTCATCGGCGCGGAGCTGCCGGAGACGCTTTTGCCTTTTGAAGGCCTGGAGGCGAACTCGCGCGTGTGCCGAATGCTGCGCGTGTTGCTCGGCGTGATGCTGGCGGTTTGCGCCTGCTTGTGGGGAGTAATCGGCTTCACGACCGATGCCGCTCTGGTAAAAAATGCGCCGGCGCCGATTCCGCTGGCCGGTCATGCCATCCCGATGCTTTCATTTTACCTGGCGGCGCCGATGATTGTTGCGGCAGTCTATATCGCGTTCCATTTTCATCTGCAGAAACTGTGGGATGGGATGGAAGAGCTTCCCGCGGTCTTTCCGGATGGGCGCAGGATTGCGGAATTTGCAGGCGCCACGATGATTGCGCTGGCGCCGCGAGCTTTGCGCGAACCGGAGAGCGAGAAGAAGCGCTTTGCGCGTGCGCGGAGAATGATGGCGCACACGTTCGCGTACTGGATGGTCCCGGCAACGCTGCTGCTGGCCTGGGCGCGCTATTTGCCCGAACAGGACTGGCGCGGAAGTTTGCTGCAGATATTTTTTCTCCTAGCCGCGGCGGCCATGAGCGGGTTTTTGCCGCGCGCCGAAAACGGGATATTTGCGCCGACGGCGAAGATCGGGCAGCGCAAGAAACGGATCTGGGAGTCCTGGCACATGGGCAGGTTCATGACGCTGACAGCGGCAGGATGCGCGCTGTTGGTGGTTTTTACGCTGGGTACAATGTTGGGAGCGCCGCGTCAACTGAGCCGCGCGCCGCATCTGGCTGCGGGAGACTTCCGGCGCTGGCCCGCCTATGTTTTTGGGGTTGCGGGCTATGATCCTTTCCCGAATTTAGCCGGGGCGCGCATTTCAGACGCGCCCGCCGGCTGGTCCGGCAAAATCGCGGACCTGGGTGCGGTCAAAGGCGCACGCCTCGGCAGCGCCAGCCTGCGCTACGCGGAAGCGGACGGGGCATTTTTCGCAAACGCTGAAATGGAGGGAGGCGATTTCAGCGGCGGAGACTTCGCGCAGGCCGATTTTCGCGGCGCAAATCTTGCGCGCGCAAATGTGAGCAGTGCGGACCTTTCGCGCGCCGATTTTCGCGACGCGGACCTCCGGTACGCGGATTTAGCCGGCCTAGTTGCGACAGACGCACGGTTCGGCGGCGCAAATTTCTACAATGCCATCCTCACCGGAGCGCGCATGGATCGCGTCAGCATGGCAAAAAGCGATTTGCGCCAGGCTGATCTCGAAAACGCGGAAATGAATGAGGCTGATTTTCGCGGCGCTTATTTGGGAGGAGTGAAGTTCGATCGAGCGCGTCTTGCCGGAGCAAAATTCGGCGGAGCGTTCATGGATGGGGCGCAATTGGAACAAGCCGATCTGCGCGATGCGAGCTTTTCCGGAGCGATCTTGAATGGCGCGCAGCTAGCCGGCGCAGACCTGGATGGAGCTGACTTGCGCGGCGTGCTGGGATTGACGGCAGAACAGATTTGCCTGGCGAAGAGCCATGCCGGTGCGCAGATGGACAGCCGCTTACAATCGCAAACAGACGCGCGGTGCGGCGAGGCGCCATGAGATCTGCGTAAGCGCGTTCCAATCGGAGGAAGTTATTTCGTCTTGTCGGGCTGGGGCGAAGGCAAATCGGGCCGGGCAAACGAGAAAATTCCGTGCGGATTATCGGCGAGCAGAATGCGATGCCTTTCGATGAGAATCGCTGAAGCGTTCAGGTCTTCGCCATCGGGCATCAGCGTGCGGTAGCGTGCGACGCGCGTGCCGGACTTATCGAATTTCATCAAATCGTCGCCCATGGCAATCCAAACTTCCTGGGTTCGCGGGTCTACGCCAATGGCATCAATCACTTTGGGCAGCGGCTGCGGCATGCTCTGCAGGTCAATACGCGCGATGTTGCGCCGCTCCGCCTGCGCGCCAGGATAAATGTCGAGGGTGTGCAGCGAGATCTGGTACTTCGAATAGCCGAACATATCGTATTTGCGCACGGTAGGCTCGGGCGAATAAGTGAACGCGTAGTAGATGTGGCTTGCGGGATCGGTGGCCAGGCGGCCGAGGTTCAAAAAGCGATTGAACTCTTCGTGCTCGGCGAGATCGGAAAGATCGCCGAATTCGCGCACAAAGCGGCCATGGGAATCGTACACGGTGATGAGGTCGTGCGATTTCAGGCTGGTGACGGCGATATCGCCGCCCTCGAGAGCGACTACGGAAGTGGGCGCCTCGACAGCAATCGAAAGCGAGAGACGGCCATCCGGAGTGTAGACTTTGACCCGGTTTGCGCCGCGATCCGCGACGTAGACATTTCCCGCGGCGTCCACATCCATATCCTGGCCATAAACGATGCTCGCCGCGCGCGAAGGCGCCCGGGGAATTTTGCCGAGGTAGCTATTGTCCACACGATAGACGCGCACGCTGTGGTCAACCGTGGAGAGGAAATAGTAGCGTCCGTGGGCATCACGTTTTATGGCGCGAATGCCCGGGCCAACGTCGGGGAAAACGCGCGCTGTGGCGGTGATTTCCGTCTCCATATCCTGCGCGCGGGTGCGACGCGGCAAAAAGAAGCACGCGCTAGAGGAAAGGAACAGAGTTGCGGCGAATGCGATGGCGAGGCGGCTGGGCCGTGGATTCATGAGTCTGCGTTTCTCGTCCGGCGAAATAAGATGCGCAAATGCCCTTCCGGGTTTGCGCGGCAGCGCGGGCTTGGATTGGCAAGGAAGGAACGATGGTTGGCCCGCATGCGCTGTTTTTAGCGACTTGCGATACGCATCGCGGGCGATCCTGCGGCAGATCGGTCCATGCATTTCGCGCCCACCGAATCGAACGAGAGCTTTCAGTCCGAGCGCACCACCACAGGCTCGATCGAACGCGCGCGTCCGGTGGACTCGTCCGCATCAATTAATACGGCGTGCATTTGCACGTCACCTTCAGCGACGTCAAAACGCGCCGGCAGGGCGTTGAGAAAGCGTTCGATAATCGTTTCCTTGGCCATGCCAATAATCGAATCGTGCGGACCCGTCATGCCCACGTCGGTGATAAAGGCGGTTCCCCGGGGCAAAACGCGCGCATCGGCGGTCATGACGTGCGTGTGGGTGCCAATCACGGCGGAAACTTTTCCGTCGAGAAACCAGCCCATAGCCTGTTTTTCAGAAGTCGTCTCCGCGTGCATATCCACGATGACAACTTTCGTTTCCCGGGGAATGAGCGCCAGCTCCCTTTCCGCCGCGTGAAAGGGACAGTCAATGGGAGCCATGAAGGTGCGTCCCTGCAAATTCAAAACCGCATAGGGAATTCCACTGCGCGTTTGGCCCATGTACAGGCCGCTGCCGGGCAAGCCGTTGGGAAAATTTGCGGGACGAAGCAATCGTGGCTGATGCGGGAAATATTCGAGAATTTCCTTGCGGTCCCAAATGTGATTTCCGCCGGTGAGCACGTCGGCACCGGCGGCGAAGAGTTCTTCCGCCAGCCGCGGCGTAACGCCGAATCCGGAAGCGGCGTTTTCGCAATTCACGATAGCGAGATCCACCGCCCGTTGCTCGACGGTGTCGGCGAGGTGGTCCTTCAGGATGCGGCGTCCCGGGGAGCCTACGATGTCGCCAACGAAGAGGATGCGCATGGGTTTAGGGGCTAGATGTTAGAGGCTAGAAGGAGAAAAAGGCCACCAGAATTTTTGCGGCATGCAGCAACGGAAGGGATGATCGTCTTCAGAGTAGGATCGCCGTGCAAAACATGCTTCACGTGGAACAAAGATGCGGAGAGGTCCACTTCGCCGTGCGCAGCTAGGCCCCTGAACCCCTGTTCAAGGTGGGCGCCTAGAGCCTGCCGTCAGGCTTTCCGGTCCCGATTGCTCGGGAGGGACATGCGCACGGGCAGGACGATTCAGGCCCCCGGGGATCCAGCATTGGTTCAAAACGGCCGTCGCGGCGTCTCGCGCGTCGCAGGCCCACCCCGCGGATTCATTTTATCAGGGCTCTCGGTTTCTTTAAGCGCGAGAACTGTGCTAGGCGGAGGCTTCGAGCGTTTTTTCGACGAGGCGGACACAGCGCTCGACACGCTGTCGCAGCGGGCCTTCGATTTGCTTCAGGCGTTGGCGCACGGTGAAAAGTTCGTCGGCGAGGTTCAGCGCGGCGAGCACGGCTACGCGCGTGGAATCCACCTGACGCGTGGACTCCGCGACCGCGCGCATCTTTTCGTCAACGAAAGCGGCCAACTCGCGCAAATAGGATTCATCATCCTCCGCTTGCAAATTATAGGACTGATCGAAAATTTCAATTTTCATGGAAGCCTCACGCCGGGCGCGCACCATTGTGCTGCATCGTTCGGAAGGACGCAAGGTGCGGCGAAAATTTCACCAGAGCAGTTTTGCTCCGAATTGAAGCTGCCGGGAAGCTGTCGCGGTGCTGGTAATCACGCCTGCCGTGGGAGAAACACCAGAGGGTGTGAAAACAATGGTGTTCGGTGTATTGAAGTTGGCGCGATTCAAGAGATTGAAAATCTCGGCGCGAAATTGCAGGTTGAGATTTTCGCGAAGCGCGGTATTTTTCAGGATAGACAGGTCCCAAGTAGCGAGGCCCGGACCCGTCAGGGAGTCCCGCCCCAGATTTCCGTAGAAGCCGCTGCCGGGCGGAGGCGCGAGAAATGCCGCGGGATTGAACCACTGCTTCGGGGTGCCAAGAATCACCGGCCCTTTGAATACAGGGTTCACGAATGGACGCACGGGATTATGAGAATCGCCGTTGTTTGACGGGTTATAGCTGAGCTGCGGCGTGAAAGGAAAGCCGGATTGCGCGGTAAGGATAGAGTTAGCGCTCCAGCCGGCGACGACCTGCTCTGCGACTTTGCTGAGATGGTTCAGGAAGTGCCGACCGCTGCCAAAGGGCAAGTCATAAGAAGCTTCGATAACACCGACGCTCCGAACGTCGTAAGTAGCCGGCCCCCAGTCCGCGCGCAGGTCAAACGGATTAGAGACGAGACCCGGTGCATTCCCGGCGGCGGTCGCGTTCAGCGAGTCACCATTGTCGAGAGCTTTCGACCAGGTGTACACACCGCGCAACATCAAGCCGGCGCGCAGGCGGTGGTTCACGTCAAGTTGCAGCGCATTGTAGGAACTGTTCCCTTCGGAGAACCACGCCCATGCGGGTCCAAGCGCCGGGTTGGCCAGAGGCGCGCCCGCCGAAATGAAATATGTTCCGGCTGGAACACTGGTGCCCGCCAGCGGCGCAGGGAAATTCGCAGGGTAACGGGCGGGGCACGGCGAGGCGGGACAGACGGTTGGGGTGGGCTCGTTGTCGTCCAAGCTGACAATTTCGTGATAGCCGTGAGAGCCGACGTATCCGATGCTAAAAATAGTATCCGGCAGCAATTCACGTTCGATTTTCAGGGAGTACGATAGGAGAGACGGAGTTTTCAGGTCCGGCTGGACACCGGCGGGCAAAATCTTTGCGTTGGAGGGAACCGAAAATGCCGGCAGCGGCAAAGTAGAAAGCGGCAAATTCGAGATTGTGTAAGTGGGATTGAACGGTGCGTTTTGGTCCATGCGATAACCGAGCGCGTCTTGCAAATCGTTGTACATTCCAAAACCCGCGCGGATTGCGGTTTTCTGGCCAAAGGGGCTCCAGGCCAGTGCGATGCGCGGTTGCGGGAGGAATTTGGCGTTGTTGACCGTGAACGCGGAACCGGAAATGCGCGGCTGTGTCTGAAGGATGCCATTGCTGAAAACGAAAGTGGCCGCCCTGCCGTCGGCTTCATTCCATCCGCTCGTGAATTCGTCGCGCAGGCCCAGGGACAGCGTAAAATTGGGCATCACTCGCCACACGTCCTGCGCGTAAAAAGCGCCAAGCAGGGAGCGCCAGTTCATTTCTGTCGGCGCAGGATCAAACAGAAAGTTGCCGACGGTATTTTCGAGGAATTGCTGTAATCCCGTGAAAGTTGCCTGGCCGAACTGGCTGAGCGCCAGATCTTCATTCGAGAAAACCCGCTGAAACCATGCGCCAAAGCTGAATTGATGCTCGCCCGCGGTCCAGGAGACATGATCCTCGTAGGTGAAAAGACTGCGCGTGATGTTGAGATTGCTTCCATTGTTGCTGCCCGCCAGGCCCACTTGAGCGGAGGGATTCGATGCTGCGCTGCCGCCGATGACAATCGCGCCAATGGGATGTCCGGTGACAAAGCCGGGCAAGGCGGCGGCCGGCGTTCCGGGAGTGGGCTCGCCGGTGAAGAAATAACTCGCGCGCGAAAATCCGAAGCGCGCGACGTTTAGCAGGGTAGAAGAAAACACGTGCGTTTCCTCAGCGCTAAGAACCTGCTCACGCAGGCTTTCCACGTCTGTGCTGTATGGATCGGCAGTTGTAGGAGTTACATCCGCGCTGTCGTCTACAGTGTAAACTCCCGTCAGAGAATTCCTCGCGGAGATGATTTCATCGAGCCGCGCGTTCCCGAAATCATCGCGAATTGTTTGCAAGGGATTGCGGAAGGACTGCGCGATGCCGCCGAAATCCACGCCGTTTGGACTTTGCAGTGGCCAGGCATTTACGAGCGGCGAAACACCGACGAAAACCACTCCGGATGCGGGGCACGGGTTTGGGGGAGGCGTAACCAGCGCACAGGGAAGATAGCCGTTGCGCGCGTTTGTATCGGGAACCAGGGCGACGCTGGTTTGATGAAGATGCTGTAATAACTCTTCAAAATTGCCGAAGAAAAAGGCCTTGTTTTTCCGCAGCGGTGCGCCGAATGACGCGCCGAATTGGTTGCGCTGAAAGGGCGGAGCGGTTCCATGGTCGAAATAATTCGGGGCGTCAAAGGCGCTGTTGCGCAGAAATTCGTACAACGAGCCGTGCAGTTGATTGGTTCCCGAGCGCGTGACAATCAGCACTTGGGCTCCGGGTCTTTTGCCATATTTCGCGCCGTATGAATGGCGCAGCACATTGAATTCGCGCACGGCGTCAACGCCGAGCAGTTGCCCGCTAACCCCGCCGGGCTGCATGTTGTTTTCCGCGGCGCCGGTGAATTCAATTCCATTCAGCAGAAAAAGGTTCTGCTGCGGGCGATTTCCGGAAACGGCGAAGTCGTTGCCCACCGTGGAGTTGGAGACGCCGATACCGCCGACTTTTTCTGCAGTGAAATTGACAATCCCCGGGTTGAGCGAAAGCAGCTCATCGTAGCTGCGGCCATTCAACGGCAGGTCTTGAACTTGCTGTTCGGCAACCAGGCCGGAAACATCGGTGGTGAAAGCGCTGATTAGCGGAGCCGCCGCGCTCACCGTCACCTGCTGAGTGACCGGTCCGAGGCGGAGTGGCAGATTCAGCACCGCATCTTCCCCGACAACGAGTTGAATGCCCTCTCGAATTTCCTGGGCGAAGCCGGGTTTTTGGATGCGCAATTCGTATTGCCCGACCGGAAGAGCGGAAAAATGGAAGCGGCCGCCGTCATCGGTGTGCGTGACGCGAATCAGACCAGTATTGTGGTTCACCGCGGTGACCGTTGCCGAGGCAACCGCGGCACCGGAGGGATCGGTCACCATTCCGGAAATGCTGGACGAAGCCTGGCCGTCGGCGCGCAACGCGCAGAACAGGAGCACAGCCGAAGCCAGGCACGCAACCAGCAACCAACTTCCGATCTTGCCATCGTAATGCACGGCCCGGTAAGCAATATATACGATTTAAATCGTTTATTAAATACGTTTCAATATGAATCAGGGGTTCGCCGTGCCGGACAGAACGGGCGGGGCCGATCAAGGACGGATCAGCATCACTTCGGTGGACTTGATGAGCGCGGCAACGCGATCGCCCAGTTTCAGGCGCATTTCGCGCGCGGCATCCGCGGTGATGAGGGAAGTGATGCGCTGGTCACCAATGGAAAGCGTCACCTGCGCAATCAGGCCGCTGATTTTAAGGCCAACGACGCGGCCGACCAGCTGATTGCGTCCGCTGACTCTTCGAAACGTGTCACGCCACCCGGAGGCCGCTTTCCGGCGCATCACGCCGACGAGGAAGCGATCCACTTCCGGCTCGGGAATGCGGTAGTGGCCGCCGGCAGTTTTTATGGTGCGCAACTTGCGGCGATAGATCCACTGCTTGACCGTGGGATAGCTGATGCCGAGGATTTCAGCGGCCTGGCGCGGCGTCAGCAGATGAGGATGCTTTTCCATCATAACGCGAATGCATTCTGCGGCAGATGAGCACAGGAAGGCAAGCCGGCGGCTGGATACTTGCGTTTAGTTCGCGCGCAGAGAAGCGCCGAGTTTTTCGGCGAGGACCGAAGAAATGCGTTCCGAAAATTCGTTAAGTTGCGCGTCCGTGAGGGTGGCCGAATCGCTTTGGAATGTGACGCGCAGCAGAAGCGAATGCTTGCCCGCGGGAATCTGGCCGCCGCGGAAAAGATCCACGGCTTCGATGCGGCGCAATTCGGGAATCGCGAGAGCGCGAACTGTTTGCTGAACGCCGGCGAAAGTGGTGTGGTCGCCGAGAATCAACGAAAAATCGCGTTCGACGGCGGGAAAGCGCGGCAAAGGCTCGTATCGCAGGTTCGCGCGCGCGCCGGCCATGGCAGCGAGGAGCGGTTCAAGCTGCAGTTCCGCCAGATAAACGTCCTGGCGGAATTTGAGCTTTTGGGCGATGGAGCGCGCGAGCTGGCCGGCAGCGCCGATGGCTTCATTTCGCTGCGAGGATAGTGAAATTCTTGCGGCGACCTGTGCCGTGAGCCATTGCGGACCGCCGGATTGCCAAGTCGCGCCCTCCGCGAGGGCGAAAATTTCATCGAGATCGCCCTTCAAATCGGCAAACGAAAATTCGCGCGCAGGCTCGTGAATGGACTGTGCACGCGCAAGCCCGGTCGCGGCAAGAGTCAAACTACGGGTTTCGACGGGCTTTCCGCCGCGGATTTCATACGTTTTGCCGATTTCAAACAGGCGCAGGTCTTTTTGTCCATGGTTCAGATTCCATTCGACGGCTGTGGCCATGCTGACCGCGCCGGACGTTCGCAGGATAGAAGCATCTTCGGAAAGCGGATTGGCAATTTCGGCCGGAGTAACCGTCCCGCATCGAAAAATCCGATCACGTTCGGCGGAGACCAAGGGAATGCCTACAGTCTCGTGATATCCGAGGGCTATAAGCCGGTCGCGCAGGCGCTTTTCCTCGAATGCATACCGGCGTGGTTTGGCGGGAGTTCTGGCAGGCGGCAAGCGAGCCGGAAACTTGTCGTAGCCGTAGTGGCGCGCGATTTCTTCAATGAGGTCAATTTCGCGAGCGATGTCGGGACGCCAGGAGGGAACGTTGCAAGCCCAGGAAGCGACAAGCGAGTTGGCGCTGCCGCGATTGGCGTCTGTGCGCACAGGAGCAAATCCGAGAGCGGCGAGAATCTCCTCGATTTCGCGATCCGGAACATCCGCGCCCATCACGCGCAGTAATTCCCTACGCGAAAGTTCGATTTTTTGTGGTGCGCGGAGGTGGGGATAGACGTCCATCATGCCGCTGAGAACTTCGCCTCCCGCGAGCTGCTGAATTAATTCCGCGGCGCGCTGCGAAGCGAACGCGGCCACTTCCATATCGGCGCCGCGTTCAAAACGCGTGGATGCTTCGGTGCGCAGGCCCAGAGCTTTGGAAGTGCGGCGAATGGAAATCGGATCGAACCAGGCCGATTCGAGCAGAAGATTTTTCGTACCGAAGCCGATTTCGCTCTCCGCGCCGCCCATCACGCCTCCAATGGCGACCGGCCCGCGCGCGTCGCAGATGAGGCACATGTCTTGAGAGAATTTCCGCTCCACCCCGTCGAGCGTGCGCATGGTTTCGCCTTGCCTTGCGCGACGAACCAGGATCTGATGCTCGGCGATGCGGTCAAAATCGAAGGCATGCAGCGGCTGGCCGAGCTCGAGCATGACGTAATTGGTGGCGTCCACGACGTTGTTGATCGAGGACTGCCCGAGGGCTTCGAGCCGCTGACGCAGCCAATCGGGCGAAGGCTGAACTTTTACACCGCGAATGATGCGCGCGGTATAACGAGCGCACAAATCGGCTGAAGCGATTTCCACCCGCACGGTTTGCGAGGCCGGTACCGTGGATTCATTCAATTTAGGCTGAGGCATCTTAAGCCCGGTGCGATAAAGCGTGGCGACTTCGCGGGCCAGGCCAAGATGGCCGAGCAGATCAGGGCGGTTAATGGTGATTTCGGCGTCGAGCACGGGCCCGGCGGGTGAATCGTCGATGGCATCCACGGCCACGCCGGCCATGGAAAGGCGCGAGCGCAATTCCGCCGGCGGTGCGGCAAAATCGGTGAACTCCTTCAGCCAGTTGTAAAGAATTTTCATTTTGTCTTATGCGCCGTTGCGAAAAGCATTTCGCCGTGAGGCGGTGCCCGCCATTCTTACGGGAACTGACGCAGGAAGCGCAAATCATTCCTGAAAAATTGCTGCAAATCGTCGATGCCGTACTTCAGCATCGCCAGACGGTCCACGCCAAGTCCGAACGCAAAACCCGTGTAGCGCCCCGGCTCGTAATGGGCGAAATCGTAGACTGCCGGGTTGACCATGCCTGCGCCAAACATTTCAATCCAGCCGGAATGCTTGCAGGTCCGGCAGCCCTTTCCCGCGCAAACGTGACAGGAGGCGTCGAATTCGGCAGAGGGTTCCGTGAACGGGAAGTAGCTTGGACGCAAGCGCACGCGCGTCTGTGGGCCGAAAAATTCCTTCGCAAAGTATTCAATGGTGCCTTTGAAATCGCAAAAGGTAATGTCCGTGTCGACGGCCAGGCCTTCGAGCTGATGAAAAATGAAGGAATGCGTGGCGTCGGGGTTGTCGCGGCGATAGACCTTGCCGGGAACGACGATGCGGATGGGCGGTTGTTGCTTTTCCATAACGCGCGCCTGCATTGGCGATGTGTGCGTGCGCAGCAGATATTCGGGCGCGCCGGAGCGCGCCGGCAGGTTGCCGATATAAAAAGTGTCCATATTGTCGCGCGCCGGATGATGCTCGGGGATGTTGAGAGCTTCGAAATTATAATAGGTGGATTCGATCTCCGGGCCTTCAGCAACCGAGAAACCGATCGAGTGGAAGATGCGGAAGAGCTCATCATAGGTCTGCTGAACGAGATGCTCACTCCCAAGAGGCCGCCTGACGCCCGGCAGAGACAGGTCGAGCTGCTGGCGCGACGCGGAGGCGAGCGCAACTTCTTCAGAGCGGCTTTTGAGCTTGGCAGCGAGGTCTTCGAGAATCGGACGGAGCCAGTTGAGTTGCTGACCGACCCATTTTTTCGATTCCGGCGGCGCCTCTTTCAGCCAATGAGCGGTGATGCGCGAAGTCACGCTGTCCTGGCGTCCCAACCAGCGCACGCGAAATTTTTCGGCGGACTCGGGCGTGGAGGCAGTTTCGGCCTCCTTTGCGGCCAGTTCGGAAAGCTCGTGAAACAGATAGTGCAATTGCTCCTCGGACGCGCATCCGAGTTCGGCGAAAAGGAGATGAGTTTTTTCGATGGCGTCAGGCACTTTTACCCTCGCGCATCAGACGCGGGCCGATGGATTCGCTGCCCGGTTAAACGGAAGCAGGCGCTTTGGCCGCGGAGCTCAAGTGCTGTTTGGCCTGCCCGACCAGCGCGGCGAAACTTTCCGGTTCGCGGACGGCGAGATCTGCCAGAATTTTGCGGTCGAGGTCGATCCCGCCGGTTTTAAGACCGTGCATGAACTGGCTGTACGAAATTCCATTGTTGCGCGCGGCCGCGCCGATGCGCTGAATCCAGAGCGTGCGAAAGTCGCGTTTGCGCGCGCGCCGGTCGCGATACGAATAGCGCAGCGAGCGATTCATGGCTTCTTTCGCCGAGCGGTACAGTTTGCTTTTGCTCAGAAAGAAGCCTTTCGTATGTTTGAGTATCTTTTTGCGCCGTGCGCGGCGCTTGGTTCCCCGTTTTACGCGTGGCATAAAAAGCTCCTTGGCAAAATTCGAAATCAAAATCAAACCGGGAGACAAACGGGCGCGCAAATTGCCGTGCGCGGCGGGTTTGTCTCGCAGGAACGTCTCATTCAAAGAGCGCTGGAATTCAGCGCAGCGGCCGGCAGGCACCCGTGAAGCACTGCCCGGCACAAACGATCAAAATCAAGCGAATCGAAATTATCGCAGAGATACAGCGCGGCTCCAAACAGTTTTATGCTGATTGCAGCGGCTCGGGCGACAGCTTCAAAGAGACAAAATCTAGCCGTAAGGCAACTGGCGGCGGACCTTCGCAGCGTCGCCGGGAAACACCTCAATTGCCTTTCCCAGCCGGCGCATGCGCTTGGGCTTTTTTGTGCCGAGCAGGTGGCGCTTGCCGGAATGACGCCGCATAACTTTGCCGGTGGAAGTGATCTTGAAACGCTTCGCAGCTCCGCGATTGCTTTTCAGTTTCAGTTTTGCCTTCGGTTTTCTTGCCACAGGATTCCTTTCTGCACTCCGGCGGAAAGACGCAATTTCTCGCCGAGCGTTCTCAAATTAAGGGCGCGAATCAGCTCGCCGCCGCGGCAGGCGCCGAACGCGTCCCGGCGCCCTTTTTGGGTGCAAGCAGCGCCAGCAGAATATTCGCTTCCATGCGCGGGCCGAATTCCACGAGCGCGTGCTCCTCAATGTCTTTCAGCAGGCGCGTCATTTTTGCGCGGCCCACGTCCTGATGCGCCATTTCCCTGCCGCGATGGAAAATCATCGCGCGCACTTTATAGCCTTTGCTGAGAAATTCAACGATCTGATTTTTACGCACCTGATAATCATGTTCCGCGGTCGAAGGCCGGAATTTCACTTCCTTGATCTGCGTGCCCTTCTGATGTTTGCGCGCCTCATGCGCCTTTTTGTTCTGCTCGTATTGATACTTGCCATAATCCGCGAGCTTGCAAACCGGAGGAACGGCATTCGGAGAAATTTCGATGAGATCCAGGCCCGCATCGCGGGCGGCTTTCATCGCGTCGAAGTACGAGAGCACGCCAAGCTGATTGCCTTGCTCGTCAATGACGCGGACTTCACGAGCGCGGATGCGTTCATTCACCCGCGGACCAAAACTGCGTTCAGCGATAAACCCACCTCCACGGAGGACCTAAAATTCGGCCGGCTGCGGCCTCACAAAGCTGCAGGCGTACAGGCCGTAGAGTATAGCATGAGTGCAAGAGCGCTCCGCAAGAGCAAGGTCCTCGCGCGATATCATCCCGAGTCTCTGAGTAGATTGCACTTTGCTCCGGAATGGAGTGCGAGCGACCGCCAGTTTTTAAGGGATCTGGAGGATTCCAGCCAAAGTGGGAAGGTCCAAACCCAAAATTCAGTTTACAGGCTGCATACTCGCCGACGGCGGTACCTTGAGCAGTTCCACTCTCACATGGGCAAGGCCTCGCCGAGCAAAGCCCAACTCTCGTGCAACCTCATAAGAAACGTCAAGGTCGCGTCCCGGTACGTATGGACCTCTGTCATTGATGCGCACTATGGCGCTGCGCCGGGTTCTGAGGTCAACGACTCGAACCACGGAACCCAAGGGGAGCGTCGGATGGGCTGCTGTCTGGCCATACATATCATAGATCTCGCCGTCGGCGGTCAGCTGCCCGTCAAACTGGCCCCCGTACCAACTGGACAGGCACACGAAGCTACGTATTGGCTTCGGCTGAACAGCAGGATCCGGTAGAGCTAGTGGCGGAATAACTAAGGCCTGACCGTTCGGAGCCACAGGGCCATGGCCCTCAGCATCCGAAGTCGAGTAGCCAGCCCCAAAAAATACCAAGCTGACAACGGAAACGAGAATCACCTGCTTCGTTCCGAGGCGACTGCGGTATTTTTTCAGTAAGTCTTTCATAATGAGAGTAATTGTACCGCAAAAAGGGATTTCATGGCAATCCCGTCCCTGCCTTAAGTCAACGACAATTTAACCCGATAAGTTTAAGGTAAACCATTGATTTAGGGTGCGTTACCAGATAAATAGTGGTGCCTTAGGCCCTCCACTACGCGAACGCTAGCTCTGGGGTCGGAAAAATGAGCCGTTCCTACCTGAATTGCGCTGGCCCCAGCAGCGAAATATTCGAGTGCGTCTTCGGCGGATTGGATCCCACCTAAACCGATTATGGGAATAGGGAGCTTTTTTGAAAGGTCATAAACCAGCTTCAGCGTGAGAGGTTTGATGGCAGGTCCGGAGAGGCCTCCGGATAACCTGCCCAAGCGTGAGTCACCTGTCCGAGGGTCTAGGCTCATGGCTGGATAGGTATTCGCTACGGTTAGAGCGTCTGCACCCGATGCTTCCGCTGCGGAGGCTACGTCGAAAATCGAGGAACCGGGGCTCAATTTAACCCAAAGCGGACGCCGAGATTTGGCGCGTGCGGCAGAGACAACCTCGGCCGCGAGCTTAGGATTTGAGCCGAACTCGGAGCCGCCATGATCAACATTTGGGCACGAGATGTTCAGCTCATAGGCAGCAAGTCCTTCTGCGTCTTCAAGGATGCGAATTACTTCGCAATATTCGCGCACCGTGCCGCCAAACACGTTAGCGATAATGGCGGTTTTGTAACGGCGAAGCTGCGGAAGTTTCTCAGCAACAAAGGCGCGCACGCCGACATTCTGCAGACCCACGGCGTTAAGCAATCCAGCGGCTGCTTCGCACAAGCGCGGGGGAGGTGCGCCTTCGATTGGTTCGAGGGAAAGGCCTTTGACGACGATGCCGCCCAAAGAGTTGAGATCTACTAGATGGGCGAACTCGATACCGTAAGCAAAAGTACCGCTGGCGGCGATGACTGGATTCGAAAGGAGGAGGGTGCCGATACGGACGCTGAGGTCGGAAACCCTGGGCCGCCGGACGCTAGCGGGCGAGCTCACGGTCCGAGAGTCTAGCACAGGTTTGCTGAATGGCTAAGACGGTGCCAACGCGCGGAAGGGGTTTGGCTGGTCGGTTTGGAGACAGGGTAACCGCGGGAGGAGGCGAGGGGCTGTTGCCGGCAGAGCAGCGCTGCGTGAGTCGCGGCGGAGCAAGAGCGACGGGGCTTGTGCGGGCAAGAGGAATGGTGTAGAAGTCAATCGCCCCGAACACTCAAAATCGCGTTCGGGGATCTCGCGAATTCGCGGAAGCTCATAAAAGCACAAGGAGTGAGGATCTGATGCGCTCGAATCCCGTACGCAATTTTTTGAATTTGCTGTTTGCGATTTGCCTGATGGCTACGGCAGCCGCGGCGCAGTTCCGGCCACAGCGGCCGACTCCGAATGATTTTTTCCGATATAACCCGAAGGAAAAGCTGCCGACGAAGGCGGAGCAACCCGCGCCGGTCGAGCCGGCAGCTCCGGCGATGGTGGTGACACATCACCAGATCACAGTGCATGGAGAGACCCTGCGGTACACGGTGTACACCGGAATGATGCCCATCCGCAACGTGACCACGGGTGTGACAGAAGGGGAAATATTTTACGTCTATTACGCTAAAGACGGCGTGGCGAACGAAGCCCAGCGGCCGCTGTTTTTTGTTTTTAATGGCGGGCCGGGGTCTTCGACGATCTGGCTGCACATCGGCGGACTGGGTCCGGTGAAAGTGGCGCTCGAACCAAACGGGCAAGCGCCCGCGCCGCCGTATCACTGGGAAACCAATCCGAACACGCTGCTCGACAAAGCGGACTTGGTGTTTATTGATCCGATCGGCACAGGCTTCAGCCGGCCGATGAAGCCGGAATGGGGCAAGAAGTTCTGGGGCGTGAGCAACGACAATGCGTCGGTGGCGGAGTTCATCCGGCTGTTCCTGGTGCGGTATGACCGGTGGCCTTCGCCGAAATTTGTTTGCGGAGAGAGCTATGGGACGACGCGCGCCGCGGACCTTTCGGGGTATCTCACAGCGCAAGGAATCGCGCTGAACGGCGTGGTGCTACTGTCGACGATCATCAATACGGATTCGTTCGCGGGCGACGATCGCTATGTGAATTTCTTCCCGACCATGGCGATGACCGCGTGGTATCACAAAAAACTGGCGCCGGATCTGGAGAAACTGAGCGCGCCGGAAATGGCGAAGAAGGCGGAGCAGTTCGCTTCCACGGAGTATCTGGATGCGCTGTATCAGGGCTCGCGGCTAACGGCGGCGCAGCGGCAGAAAGTGATTAACGATATGTCGCGGCTGTGCGGGCTCTCGCCCGAGTTCATCGCGAACAATAATATGCGCGTCACGCTGCCGCGGTTCAGCACGGAGTTGCTGCGCAGCGAGCATCTGATGACCGGACGGCTGGACAGCCGATTCACGGCGCACGAAATGGATGCGGGATCGAACCAGACGCCCTTCGACGCGAGCGACGCGAATATAACCAATGCGTTTTTGCCGGCGTTCGAAGACTATTTGCACACGCAGCTCGGGTACAACACCGACCGGCTGTATTACGTGCTGGGCGGAGGAATCGGGCCGTGGTCTGGTTCGTACAATACGGTGACCTCGCTCGAGCAAGCGTTCGCGCGAAATCCGAACATGCACCTGTTCGTGGGCATGGGCTACTTCGATTTCGCGACGGTGTTTTACGCGGTTGACTGGACACTGGCGCAGATGAAGGTGTCGGCGGCGGTTCGGGCGCACAACATCAGCACGGATTATTTCGACACCGGGCACATGATTTACATTGACGCGAAAGCTTCCGCACAATTGCACGGGGACATGGTGAAATTCATCGCAGCGTCAACCACTCCGTAAGGGGACGGGCGATTCGAGTTTAGCCGGCGTGGGCGGCACCGCCGCGAACGAGCGCGTGGACGTCGTCGGTGGTGAGACCTTTTCCGGCGATGCCCCAGTCGCCACTTTTGACTTCTTCGAGGATGACCCAGGTGAGCGGGCGAATGGCTTCGCCGCCGACGGCGACGACGGCGTCGGTGATGCGGGAGATGAGTTCCTGCTTTTTTGCATCGGAGACGACGTTCTCGATGAGCTTGACGTTAATGAGCGGCATGGAAACCTCCTGCGCGCCAGGTAGGGCGCTTTAGTTGCGCGAAGGCTAACACTGGTGCGGAGGAGGGTCAAGCGATGGGAAATTCGAGAGAACCCAAGGAGGGATTTCCACCGGAAAGTGCGGGGTTGGCAACACGGAGGCGCCGATTTGCAATTGCTAGAAAATCTGGCGTGGTAGAATCCGGCGCGATGAAGCGGCTGTGCTGCACGCGGTACGAGCTGGTGGCGCGCAAGCAGGGATGGATGCGCATCTGCGGACTGGACGAAGCGGGGCGGGGGTCGCTTTTCGGTCCAGTAGTGGCGGCGGCGGTGGTGCTGAATCCGCGCCGGCGGATTGTAGGGCTGGACGATTCCAAAAAACTTTCGGCGGAAAGGCGCGCGGAACTGGCTCCGCGAATCCGCGAGCACGCGCTGGCGTGGGCGGTGGCGGAAGTGGACGCGAGCCGGATTGACGCGTGGAACATTCATCAGGCGAGCCGGCAGGCGATGATGACGGCGCTCGCGAATATTCGTCCGGCGCCGGACTATTTGCTGCTGGATGCATTTGGCTTGCCGGAAGTGCCGATTGAGCAGAAGGCGCTGATTCATGGGGATGCGCGGTCGGTATCGATTGCCGCGGCTTCGATTCTGGCTAAAGTAGAGCGCGACCGGCGGATGGACGAGTTTGCCGAGCTTTATCCGCAGTATGGTCTGGCGACGAATCGCGGATACGGCACGCCGGACCATCTGGAAGCATTGCGACGGTACGGCCCGACGCCGCTGCACCGGTTTTCGTACGCGCCCGTGCGCGAAAGCAGATGCTGGGCGGTGAATGCGACACAAGAGGCATTGCCGTTGAAAGCAGGAGCGGCGCCCGAGACACCGGGCGCGAACAGCTTGGCGGATTCGCTGAAGCAAAGCACCCGACCATAAAACAATCCTGTCCGAAGGGACAGGCGCGCCGTACTTTGGTACAAGATACTTTTTCCCTACAGAAGAGCTTCGACGACCCGCATTCCGTCCCGCTTTCGTGTTTACTGTACGAAGGGCCATTATGGACGATTTTACGAAAACGAGAACTACACCTGCGCCTTTTGGGGAGGAGATGAGCGGCGGGCGCGTAAACAGCAGCGATGCGCGCGCAAGCGGCGGAAACCGCGAAGGCTACGCGCGAAGCACGCCCGGAAGTGCGCGCGGAGAATATCAGAAAACCGTGCTGGTGAACGATCCGGCGGATGCAGAGACGGTTGCGGTGGGTGCGCACGCGAGAAATGGCCGGGATTCGGGGATAGAAGACAGCGCGCTGCCGAATTTGAATTTGACTTCGAGCAGCCTGGCGGCGCTGTCGCAGCGGTACGACATTTTGAGCGAAGCCGGCCACGGAAACATGGGCAACGTTTACAAAGCACGGGACCGCGAGACAGGAGAAATTGTCGCGCTCAAGCTGATCAAACCGCAGATTGCTTCGGACCGGGCGATCACGGAGCGGTTCAAAAACGAGCTGCTCTTCGCACGAAAAATCACGCACAAAAATGTCTGCCGGGTGTACGAATTCAACCGCATTGGCGGAATTGCGTACACGTCGATGGAATTTGTAGAGGGCGAGAGCCTGCGGACGGTGCTGAGCCGGTTCGGCGGATTACCGGTGCGCAAGGGAGTGGACCTGGCGCTGCAGATTTGCTCGGGACTGAAAGAAGCGCACGCGCAAGGGATTGTCCACCGCGATTTGAAACCCGAGAACGTGATGATCGACAAGCAGGGGAACGTCAAGATTATGGATTTCGGGATTGCGCGTTCGATGGAAGCCGGGACGCGGCTGACGGGAGCAATGATAGGCACGCCGGCGTACATGGCTCCGGAGCAGGTTTCGGGCAAACCGGTAGATTACCGCACGGACATTTATGCGCTGGGGCTGGTGCTGTATGAAATGTTCACCGGCTCGGAGACTTTTCGCGCGGACACGCCGGTGGCGATTGCGCTGAAGCAGATGCAGGAAGCGCCGACGCCGCCGCACGATTTGGATCCGACGATTCCGGTGTACATCGAGCGAGCGATATTGAAATGCTTGGAGAAGGAGCCGGCAAAACGGTTTCAGTCGGTCGCGGAACTGGAGAATGCGCTGCGCTCGACGCGCGTGACGGGAGCAGCAATGGCAGGCGCTCCGCTGGCGATAAGTGGAGCGGCTGCTGGAGTTGGGGCAGCGGCTCTGGCCGTGCAGCCGCGCGCGGCGGAAATGGTGCATGCGGCGGCGCCGATTACGGCGAGGGCCAAGCGGAAATCGAAACTCCTTCCGGTGATGCTGCTTGCGGCTGCGGTGTTGCTGGCGATGGGAGTTTTGCGGGCGATGAACGAGGTCAAACAAGCGGCGAAGATCAAGGCGCCGGAAGGGGCGAGCGCGCCGGCACCGCCGGCGTATACACCTGTGCCGCTGACTGCAACGGTGAAGAGCAATGCGGTTCCTACAGCAGCGACGACGTCAAGTGCGGCGAAATCGGCAAACCCGTTTGCACCGCCTCCAAGGATGAGAGCGCAAGTGAATGCAGCGGCGCCGGCGAAGCCCAAGCCCGCGGCGGTTTTCCCGAAAGTGGAGTGGGGCAACAACGTGATACAGCCGTGGCAGGCTCGTCCAACGCCTCTGACGTTCGTGTGGGTGGGCAGATTCGAAAAGGAAGCGCGAGCACAAAACGTTGCACGGCGAATTGAAGCGCAAAACCTCGCGGCGGACGTGGTGCCGCGGCGCAATGCTCAGGGGAAATTTTTTGTGGTGCTCACGGGGCCTTACGAGAAGAGCGGGGCGAAGAAAGTGGTGGAATGGCTGCGGGCGGTAGGATTCCCTGGGGCGCACGAGATCCGCGTGGGACCGAACGGAAACCGCGGCAGAAGTCAGGGCCGGCGTAATGGGGCGTTCGGACAGAACTGGCGCTAACGGCGAGAGAACTTTCAGAGGCAGAAATGGAAATTGAGTTTGGAGCGCGCAGCGACGTTGGACAGGCGCGCGGAAATAACGAGGATTGCTTCCGGACAGCGCCGGAAATGAATTTGTTTGTCCTGTCGGACGGGATGGGCGGGCAATCTTCGGGCGAAGTGGCAAGCCGGTTGACGGCGGAGACGGTGGTCGCGAAGTGCCGGGAAACAGCGCGATACGACGGAATCTCGGATGCGGGCGCGCGGCTGGCGGATGCGATTCGCGCGGCGAATACGGCCGTGAGGCGCGAGGCGAGAGTGAATTCCGGGCAATCGGGAATGGGCGCGACGGTTGTGGCGGTGATGGTAAGCGGCGAAAGGGCCAGCATCGCGCATGTGGGAGACAGCCGCGCATATCGATTACGAAACGGTGAGCTGGAGCAATTGACGCGGGACCATTCGTTCGTGGCGGAGCAGGTGCGGAATGGATTGATGAGCGAAGCAGAAGCCGCGCAGAGCAATTTGCAGAACGTGCTGATGCGCGCGGTGGGCGTAGACGACGAGATTCAAGTGGAAGTGAGTGAAGAGCTGTTTGCCGACGGCGATACGCTGCTGCTGTGCTCGGATGGGCTGACGAAAGAACTGACCGATGCGCGGATTGCCGAAGTGCTTGGCGAAATTGACGAGCCGCAAGAAGCCGCCGAGCGGCTGGTGGAATTGGCGAATGAGGCGGGAGGAAGCGATAACATCACCGTGATTGTGCTGCGGCAGGAGCCGCGGCTGGCGGGCGCGTTCGGGAGAATTGGAAGGTGGTTCAAGGGCTCGTGAGATTCGCGGGGGAGGATGGGAATGGCAAAGCTGACACTGAAGTTCGAAAATGCGGTGCTCCATGAAGTGGCGGTTGGAACGAAGGAAGTGAGCATCGGACGTTCACCGGACAACGGGCTGGTAATTGACAACCCGGCGGTGTCGCATTACCACGCACGGGTGTTCAATGAGGACGGGCGGCTGATGCTGGAGGATTTTGGGAGCTTGAATGGCACTTTTGTGAACGGGCAGCGCGTGAAAATGGTGTCGCTGAAACCAGGGGATTCGGTGGCGATTGGGAAGCACACCATACTTGTTTCTGATTCGCGCGAGGCGACCGAGCCGTTCTGGAAAGGCGGCGCACCGAAACCGGCGGCACCGAAAATAAACGAGACGGTTATGCTGGACACGAAGGAGCGGCGTGAATTTTTGCAAAAAGTGGCGGCAGTGGGCGAGAGCGCGCAGCCGGCTCCGGCGCGCGTGAAAGTGGCGACGCTGGTGGTGCGCAAAGGAAACACGGATAAGAGCGAATACACGCTGAGCGACAAGCTGACGGTTATCGGAAAGTCTCCGATGGCCACGGTGAAATTGAAGGGGTGGTTTGCGCCCAAGGCCGCGGCGCAGATTAACCGGCGCGAGGATAATTCGTATTACATCGGCGCGGCGGACAAGGTTCCGACCGTGAACGGAGCGCCGGCGGTGCATCCGACGAAACTTGCGGCCGGGGATGTGATCCAAGTGGCGGGCGTGGAATTGGAAGTGGTGTACCGAGATTAGCCGTCAAAAACGGACGCCTTTCTTTTGCAGCGAGTTTACATGGTCAGGACGGCGCGGAAGCGAACTTTGCCCTGCGCGACGCGTTCGTAGGCCTTGGGCGCCTCGGTTAGCGGGTACGTCTCGACAATTGTTTTGACTTTTCCCTGCGCGACGAAATCCAGCGCTTCATAGAGATATTCGGGGCCGTTTTGCTGGCTGCCGATGATCTGAATGCGTTTGCCGATGAGGTCCATCAAGGGAACGGATATCGGCTCAGCGTCAGCGCCCATGGTGATAAGCCGGCCGTCCGGGCGAAGTCCTTGAATGCTGTCGTTCATGGATTTGGTCGAATTTGAAGTGCTCAGAATGATGTCGGCGCCGCCCGCGGCAGAAAGGCTTTTTCCATCCCGAACAATTTCATCGGCGCCGAGCTCGCGAATCATTTTGTCCTTGTCCGGAGAATGCGAGATGGCGATGGTCTCGAAGCCCGCGGCCTTTGCGTATTGCACGGCGAGATGGCCGAGGCCGCCGATCCCCAGCACAGCGACCCGTTCGTGCGGCTTTGGATGCGCCCAGCGTAGGCCGCTATACACGGTGTAACCGGCGCAGAAGATCGGGGCAGCCTGCTCGTAAGGAATCTTGGCCGGAATCAAAAAGGTCGCATCGGCATTCATGAGCATGTACTCGGCGTGGCCGCCGGGAGCTTCGATACCCGTGCCCTTCAGATAGGCACAGAACATTTTTCGGCCGCGAAGACACCATTCGCAGCGTCCACAGGTGGATTGAATCCACGCGGAGCCGACGCGGTCGCCGACTTTACGCGTGGTGACATCGGCCGCGACGGCAACGATTTCGCCCACCGGCTCGTGTCCGAGGATGCGCGGAAATGGCCCGGGCAAATGGCCGAGGGTTTGATGCACGTCGGTGTAGCAGATGCCGCTGGCGTGCATCTTCACCAGAACTTGATTGGGTCCGGGATCGGGCTTCGGAACGTCGCGAATTTGCCAGGAACTGCTGACGGCGGGAACAACGGCAGCTTGCATTGAGACTTCCTCCTCGGGTGATTCGATGCTGGCGCGTTTGCTGCCGGTGCAAGGTTTTGAACGCCAACTGATCGCATGCACTGCCGGGCGAGGTTTTCGGACAAGATATAGGGTGCGCCATTCGCGGAGGCAGCATGGCGGTGAAACCCTGAAGGAAGACAGGCGAGGTTCTGTAACCCGAGTCGGGTGTAAAGGTGCGTTTGAAAAAGCGGGTTCATAGGCTATACTCAAGAGTGCCATTATCAGGAGGAAGAGCGAGTGTTGATGATCCGGTTGTCCCGCATTGGCAAGAAGAAGCAGCCAGCCTACCGCGTCGTTGTGATCGAAAAGACCCGCCCGCGCGATGGCCGCTTTGTTGAAATTGTGGGGACGTACGATCCGCTGAAAAAGCCCGCCGCAGTGAAATTGGACGCCGAGCGCATCAAATACTGGCTCGGATGCGGCGCCCAGCCGAGCGAGACCGTGCGCAGCTTTTTGCGCCACCAGAAAATCGCATAAAGCTGCACATTTAATTCCGCAGCCGGATTCCCAGCGCACGAACACGCTGCCGCAGAATTCCCCTCTTCCGGAGGTATCTCATGAAGGAGCTGGTTGAATCCATTGCGAAAGCTCTTGTTGACCATCCCGAGGAAGTTTCGGTGAAATCCATTGAAGGCGAGCAGGTGACCGTGCTGGAATTGCGCGTGGCTCCTGACGACCTGGGAAAAGTGATTGGGCGGCAGGGCCGCACCGCGAAATCCATACGAACACTTCTGGGCGCCGCGGGAATGAAATTGAAGAAGCGATTCACGCTGGAAATACTCGAATAAGGAATCGTGAGCGGTTCGCCAGCCAGTCGCGTCACGCTTGCCAGAATCGTGCGCCCGCACGGGCGGCGCGGGGAAGTTGCTGCGGAGATTCTGACGGATTTTGCGGAGCGGTTGACGACTCTGCGGAAAGCGCTGCTATGGGACGAGCGGCGGGATTCTTTGCGCGAGGCTGCAGTGCGCGGATGCTGGATCAGCCGGAGCCGCGGCCGGCAGGCGATTTTTCATTTTGAAAATTCCGATTCCATTTCCGACGCCCAAAAGTTGACGGGGCTTGAGGTGCAAGTGCCGCTGGCGGAGCGCGTGGCCCTGCCCGTGGACAGCTATTACGTTACGGATTTGATCGGCTGCGAAGTCTTTGACGTGAGCGGCGACTCCAGCGCAGGGATTGGCGTGCGAGCGGAACCGCGGAAAATCGGCGCAGTGCGCGGCGTGCAATTCACCGGCGAAGAAGTCGCGGGCACACCGATTCTGATGATTGATTCTGCGCAAGGCGAACTGCTGATTCCGCTGGCAGTTGAAATTTGCAAGCGCGTGGATGTGGCCGCGCGGCGAATCGAAATTGCGCCGCCGGCGGGTTTGCTGGATCTAAATTCCGCCAAGTAAGGCCATAGCATCCCTTTGCTATTTTCCGCTTTTTCCGATTTCCAAGGTTTCGACATTTCCGCGTGACAAATTGGGATAAGATTCGCGGATGCGGTTTGACCTGATTACGATTTTCCCGGAGTTTTTTCGTGGGCCGCTCGATTACGGGATCGTGCGGCGAGCGCGGGATGCGAAATTAATTGAAGTCGCGGTGCAGGACTTGCGCGCGTTCACGCATGACCGGCATCGTACGGTGGATGATCGTCCATTTGGCGGCGGCGAAGGGATGGTGATGAAGCCGGAGCCGATTTTTGCGGCCGTGGAGTCGCTGATTGGACTGATCGGAGAAGCGGCGAGCGTTGCGCGAGGACACGGAGAAAATTCGCGCGGAGACACGGCGATTGTCCTGCTTTCGGCTTCGGGAAAACTCTTCCGTCAAGAATCGGCGCGGCGATTGGCGCAGTGCGAACGAGTGATTTTGATTTGCGGGCGGTACGAAGGAGTGGACGAGCGCGTGGCGGAACATCTGGCGACGGATGAAATTTCGATTGGCGACTTTGTGCTTTCGGGCGGGGAGTTGCCGGCCGCGATGATTGTGGACGCGGTGACGCGGCTTGTTCCCGGCGCCCTGGGAAATGAGGATTCGGCTGAGAATGAGTCGTTTTCCGAAGCGTGGCGACGCGGTGCCGGTCTTTCGGCGCGGGCGCCGCGCGAGGACGATTTTTCTGTGCTTCCAAACGAGCGCGGGATTCTGGAGTGTCCGCATTACACGCGCCCGCACAGTTTTCGCGGGTGGGAAGTTCCGGAAGTGCTGGTGAGCGGGAATCATGAGGAAGTGCGACGGTGGCGCGCGCGGGCGGCAATTGAGAAGACGCGGCGCAACCGCCCGGATTTGCTCGCAGCAGGCACGGGCGGGAACGCGAACACTTCGGGAGAGCGTGGTTGATGGCGATTATTGATTTTCACAATCATTACTATCCGCCGGCGTATCTGGACGCGCTGCGGAGCGGGAAGAGCGCGGTGAAACTTGACGAAGACGCGCAGGGCAATCCGCGGCTGCACTACCCCGGCGATTACAACGTTGCCGTTCGCGGGCACCGCGATATCGATTTTCGCGAGCAGGAGATGAAAAAATTCGGCGTGGACACGCAGGTGATTACCCTGACCACGCCGGGAACGCACGTGGAATCGGCGGCGAATGCGGCGCGGCTGGCGTCCCTGGTGAATGATGCGTTCGCCGAAGTGGTCGCCACGAAACGCGGAAGCTTCGCGGCGCTGGCAACACTGCCGCTGAACGATCCGTCAGCCTCCACGAAAGAATTCGAGCGCGCGTGCGGGCAACTGGGGTTTCGCGGCGCGATGCTTTTCAGCAACGTGAATGGCGTGGCGCTGGCGGATGAGCGTTTTTGGCCGCTGTACGAAGCGGCGAACGAGCGCAGCGCGATTTTGCACATTCATCCGACGGCGCCGGTGGGCGTGGAAGCGATGCAGGAATACTGGCTGATGCCGCTGGTGGGATTTTTGTTCGACACCACGCTGGCAGCCGAAAGAATCGTTTTTAGCGGCGTCGCGGAACGTTTTCCGAAAATTCGCTGGGTGCTGAGCCACTTGGGCGGCGCGATTCCCTACATCGCGGAGCGTGCGGACCGAGGATACCAGGCGTTCCAGGAGTGTCGCGCGAAAATCAAGCGTCCGCCCAGCGAATATTTGAAGGATTTTTATTACGACACGGTGAATTTTGATCCGGCGGCGCTGAAGCTGGCGATTGAATTTGCGGGCGCGGAGCATGTTTTAGCCGGCAGCGACTATCCGCACCAGATTGGGAGCATTCCGGCAATGCTGAAATCGCTTCGCAAAGCGAAAATTTCCGAAGCGGAGCGGATGAAAATCCTCGGGGGAAATGCCGCGAAATTGTTAGGCGCAGTGAGCCGATAGCGGCTGGTTGAGTTTCGCTTTTTGCGCCGCGGCTCAGGAAAATTAAGGGTGACGTAACGTCCCGGCAGCGTTTCTTGATTAGTTTGGGAGGGTCGCATACACTTTAGTAGATTCATGCGTAAGGCCTCGACCTGTCGGGCGGCTCAGGCAGGAAGAATACAGGCTTTCGAAGCGTGAGCCGACGATTTCCGCGAATTTGCAAAAACCGATGATAAGGAGGAGACTCTTTGCCGAAGCGCACGTTTCAACCGCATGTCCGGCGGCGCCATAAGAAGCACGGGTTCCGCGCGCGAATGAAGACGAAGAATGGCCGCAAAGTGCTGGCGCGGCGGCGCGCCAAGGGACGGCATGCGCTCACGCGAGTTTAGCCGGAATATTTTGGCGCTGGCCTGAAGAATTCCGCCCATGAAAGCTGCTTTCGCCCGGGAATAAAAACGCCCCAAATGCGAAACTGGTTTGAAGCGGCCCTCGCAAGCGAATGAACAGGAGTTGCGAAATTGAAAGCGGAGGGCGAGCGGCGAAATTTGCCTCGCGAATGGCGGTTGGTGCGGCGGGCGGAATTCGACGCAGTGTATCGCGAAGGCAGGCGCAGGGCGAGCGAGAATTTCGTGGTTTTTGCGCGGCCAAACGGCTTGGAAAGGAACCGCTTCGGAATGAGCGTGAAAAAGACGCTCGGGACGGCGGTCATTCGCAACAGAATTCGCCGACGAGTGCGGGAGGTTTTACGGTTGCGCCACGGAGAGATTCCGCGGGGATGGGACATCGTAATTCATCCGAGCCGCGTGACGGCGACGATGAAATTCGAGCAGCTCGAAGCGGAGCTGGTAGCGCTTATGCTGCGGCAAAAACGGGAAGCGAAATGAAGGAGAAGAGCACAGGAACGGCGCAATGGCTCGCGCTGGCGAGCATTCGCGTGTATCAGGTTATTCTGGGGCCTTTTTTGGGCGGCGCGTGCCGGTTTGAGCCGTCGTGTTCGGTGTACGCCTATGAGGCGATTGAGCGATTTGGCGCACTGCGCGGTTCATGGATGGGATTGAAGCGCCTGTTGCGCTGCAGGCCTTTTTCGACCAGCGGATACGATCCGGTTCCGGAGAAACCAGAGGAATTCAAGCGCACGAAGGAAAATTCGCAGCACGTTGCCAGCCCGCATGATGGCCGGGCTGTGGAGGTATTGCGTTGAGCGACGAGCAACGAGCCGGCCTGGCGCTGGTGCTGATGGTTGTAGTGTTGATGCTTTGGTCTCATTTCTATAAGCCTTCCGTTCCGCAGAAACCTCCCGAAAAAAATCCACCTGCAGCGCAAGTGCAATCGCCGCCGGCAGCGAATACTCCGGCAGCAAGCGCCGCAGGGGCGAAAACAGCGCAGGCCGCACGGACGCCAAAGGCGACGCCGGCTGCGATTGCGGTGAAGCAGGCTGCAAATGAGCGGACCATTGTGGTCGAGAGCCCCTTCTATCGCGTGACGCTCTCGAACCGCGGCGGAGTGGTGCGCAGTTGGACGCTCCGCAAATATCACAACGGCGCGGTGCATCCTCAGCCGCTGGATTTGGTGAACGAGACGGCTGCGGAGCAGCTGAATGCGTGGCCACTTTCCATCCGGTTGCAGGATCCCAAGCTCGAAGCGGAGGCGAATCAAGCGCTTTACACGTTGAACACGGCGTCGGACCAACTGCAAGCGCCGGCCGACGTGGAGTTCGAGTGGAGCGATGGGCACTTGCACGTCATAAAAGAGCTGAAATTCGCGAACAATTACAAGGTGCAATTGCACGTTTCCGCGACGCTCGATGGCACGCCGCTGCCGGTGAGCTTGGCTTGGCGTGGCGGCTTCGGCGACCAGTCCGTTTCGAACGAGCTGGCGATGACGCAGGTTTTTTACGACGAGAACGGGAAAATCGAGACACTCTCGTATAAAAGCCTCGGCGTGAAGTCGCATCCGGAACTGCCGGCGCAGGTGACCGGCTACATGGACGCAGCAGGAATCGAGGACCAGTATTTCACGGCGGCATTTCTGAGCGAGCAACCGGGAATCACGCTGTCGGACTGGACGCAGCAGCACAGCGTTACGGCGGACGGGAAGACGACGAAAACGCCGGTTCCGGAAATCGCGGTGGGTACGACCATGCCCGGTCCATGGAATGCGCAGCTCTATGTCGGGCCGAAGGATCTAGGACTGCTCGGCAAGCTGAATCCGCCGCTCACCGATTTGGTGCAGTACGGCTGGATGGGGTTCCTTTCGAAGGGCCTGCTCTACGTTTTGCGCTGGTTCTACAAGTATGTGCCCAACTACGGCTGGGACATTGTGCTGCTGACCATCTTCATCAACATGGCGCTGTTTCCGCTGAAGGCCAAGAGCTGGCGCTCGATGAAGCAGATGCAAAAAATCATGCCCAAGCACAAGGCCATCCAGGAAAAGTATAAAAAATATTCATTGCGCGACCCGCGGCGCCAGGAAATGCAGAAGGAGATTAGCGAATTATATAAAGAGCACGGCGTAAATCCGCTGGGCGGCTGTCTGCCGCAGGTGGTGCAGTTTCCCATCTGGTGGGCGCTGTATCGCATGCTGGAGTTTTCGATCGAGCTGCGGCACGCGCCGTGGATTTGGTGGATTCACGATTTGTCGGCGCGCGACCCCTACTACATTTTGCCGATATTGATGACCGTGGCGATGTATTACACGATGAAGATGACGCCGCAGGCGGTGACCGATCCAGCGCAGCAAAAAATGATGATGCTGATGCCGCTGGCGTTCGGCGTGTTTATGTTTCTCTATTCCAGCGGGCTGGTGCTTTATATTTTCACGAGCAGCCTGGTGGGCGTGGCGCAGCAATGGTATTTGAACCGCACCGATCCGCTGCCGTCGCGCAGTCCGTTCAAGAATAAGCCGGCGAAAGCGTGAACGCGCCTCGCGCTCGTTGGAGAGCTTAGCCTCGAACATCTCTCGCCAGGATTGCTTCCAATTTCTTCCACACGTCCGCAGGATTCATTTTACTTCCACTAAATAGCCGCGCTTGCCGACGTTGAAGCAGCGCGAGCGTCCAATCTGGTCGCTCTTGCCGCCGCATTCGTGGATGTGCCCGCAGAAAACCATCTCCGGCTGCTCGCGTTCAATCCATTCACGGACGGCGCGGCTGCCCGCATGCTTTCCGGGGGCGAATTCGTCGAGCTTGCTGCCGTACGGCGGCGCGTGGACGACGAGATAGAGCGGCGCATGGCCGCGAAAGACGTCGAGCGCCTCGGCGAGTTGCTCTTCGCTGAATTCTCCCGGTGTGTTGAAGGGAGTGGGATTGCTGTAGCCGAGCCCGGCCCAAAATGTCGAGCCGATCCGGCGAACCTGCTGGTGAAAATCGGTGAAGCCGCTGCGCGAGCAAAATTCCTGATTTTGAGCCGCGGTTTCGTGATTTCCGGGAATGACCCAGAGGCTGCTCGCGTGCTTGGCAAGAATCGGCGCGCAAGCATCGAGGCCTTTACCAAAAGTGCTGAGATCGCCGGCGGAGATGTAAATGTCCGCGGGAACGGCCGTGAGTTTTTCGAGCGACTTCAGGTCGCCGTGAATGTCGCTGAAAATTTGAATCTTCATGGGACGCTAGTTCGCGTGGTGCGCTGAAAGCGGCCGGCCGCGAACCCATCCATATTTAAGCATTTGGCCGTCAGAATCAAACGAAACGTAAAAGGTGAAGGGCAACGGGCGGCGCAAAGCGCCTTCGAAAAAGCGCAAATCCGTGTAGGCAACGGTGTTGATGCCGTTTCGCGACGTGAAATGCATCACCGGGAACCGGGCGAACCATAAATAGGTGCGCACCGGCTCGAGCTGCGCGGCTTCAAGAGTGAACTTGTTTTGCGGCGAGTTGGCGAAAAACCGGTATTGCGACGGCGCGGAGTGGTTCAAGGAAAAGCGGGACTGATAAACGCCGGCAGGCGTCTCGATGAGGCCGTTCCAGTTCATGAGTGAGACAGGCAGCGGCATGGCACCGACTTTTTCGCTGGCAATGTGACGGCTTAAAGCAAATTTGCGGACGCGATCGAGGGCTGCGTGATGCGCGATTCCTGCAGCAGCGATGTAGCCGCAAGCCAGCACAAATCCCACGCGGCTCCAGGCGGCACGTGAAAAAGACGCGCCGGACTGATGGCGAAACGGAATAAAAAATATCGCGCCGAAGATTGCGGCCGCAACGATTACGGCGGCGAAAGAAAAACTGAATGACGCAGCGCGCGCGACGGCCCATACGGCAACTGCGCCGCCGGTCAAAAGCGTCCACATTATTGCGCCGCGCCGGCGCAATCGTTCGCGGCGCTCGTGTACCCACGCGGCGAGTTGCGGGACAAGCAGCAGCGCAGTGAAAGTAAAATCAATGATGAACAGAAAATCCCATGCCACGCGATCCTTCGAAAACGGATTCCACATGCGCGTGCCGAAATCGGTGAGTCCGTCGAGCAGAATGTGGCTGGCGATACCAGCGGCGTAGACGGCAAATAAAAGTCCGAAAGATGGCGGCGTCCAGGATTCCTGACCTGGTCGCGTGGCGTACCAGTCGAAGAATTTTATGGTGAGCCAGGCCAGCGCAGCGGCGAAAATTGGCAAGCCGACAAAGGAGTGCGTGAATCCGCGGTGATAGCGTGCGATGGCGAGCGGGTCGTGAGAAAACGCGTCCATGAAAACGTCCACGTCAGGAAAAACGGCGCCGAGGACCGCGGCAAAAAGCGTAACGCGCACGGTGGTCTTTTGCATAGTTTTCTGAACGGGGGATTGTCGGTCGGCGAAAAACGCTTTGCCGATGAGCGCGCCCGCGATGCCGTGAGTGATTGGATCCATGCAGGTCTAATCCACGCGGATTGGCGGCGACGTTTTTGCCGCGAATTCGCCGATCTGCACAGCGCTGACCTGGCCGGCAGCGAGCGCGGATTGAAGGCCGGCGGCGTCGTTCTTCGCCACGGCAATCAGCAAGCCTCCAGAAGTTTGCGGGTCGAAAAGAAGCGCGCGGATTTCTTCCGGCACGCTCGAAGCGAATTGCACGCATGGCTCGGTGAATTCCCGATTGCTTTTAAGACCGCCGGCAAGGAAACCGCCGCGAGCGGCTTCGAGGGCTCCTGGCAAAAGCGGAATGCGCGCGTGCTCAATACGGAGGGAAACTTTGCTGCCGACGGCCATTTCGCGAACGTGGCCGAGGAGGCCGAAGCCGGTCACATCGGTGACGCTGTGAATCGGCGAACCCGAGTCGCCGCGCGCGCTTGCGGCCGCTTCAAATTCGCGAAGCGCTTCGGCGGCGGCGCGATTCAGGTGCGCCATCGAGGCGATTGCGGCTTCGACGGCGCCGGCGGGCGCTTTGCCGGCCTTCACCGCTGTCGCAATCACTCCTGTTCCGAGGGGTTTACTGAGCAGCAGCGTGTCGCCCGCGCGCGCGCCAACATTGCGCCAAATTTTTTTGGGTTCGATGACGCCGGTGACGGCGTAGCCGAATTTCAAATCGTCGTCGCGAACGGAATGGCCGCCGAGAACGGTGCACCGCGCTTCATCCATTTTTGAAAGGCCCCCGAGAAGAATTTGTTCGAGGATTGCGGCATCTCCGTTCTGCGGAAAGCCCACGATGGAAAGCGCCGAAACGGGCCGGCCGCCCATGGCGTAGATGTCGCTGAGCGAGTTCGCGGCGGCGATCTGGCCGAACGTATAGGGGTCATCGGCGATGGGCGTGAGAAAATCCACGGTTTGAACGAGCGCGAGGTTTTCGGAGATTTGATACACCCCGGCATCGTCGCTGGTTTCAACGCCAACGAGTAGATTTGGATCATTCGGCCGCGGCAAGCGGCGCAGCACCGAGTCCAAAAGACCTGGACTCAACTTCGCCGCTCAACCCGCCGCTTTGGCCGCGGAAGTCAATCGCACCGGTTCTGCCAAAGCTGGTTTTCTCCTTGACTCTTTTCACGCGCCGTGAAAACAACGCGCAGCTTCGTAAGCCCGATGATTATACGACGCGGAATGTATAAATCGGACACGCGCGGTCACCGAGAAAGATGCAAGGCGGATGGGCCATGCAGTAGAATCAAGAATTCATGAAAACGGGGACAAAAATTAAGATTTGCGCCGCCGCCGCGCTGCTGCTGGTGGCGATTTTCCTGCCGGAAGTGGTTTCCGCGGGCTGGCATGCAGTCCACGGACGCAGTGTGTATTACCGCGGATGGAAGGTGGATGTGCCGTTCGAGTGGTATGCGGTCAGCCACGGCGAAGGAATGTCGGTTGAGCGAATGACGCGGCTGTCGTGGGAGAAGCCTCCGGAAGCCGAATTTTTGCCCGTGCATTTCACCAAGACCTATCCATTCAGCTATGAAGTGTACGGCAAGGTCCAGGCGCATACGCTGCAGATGCGCGGCTATCTATTCGAAAGCCAGCGCGATATGGAAATCGCAGGCCGCCGGGGCATGTGCTGGACATTCACAAAATGGCATCATGTGGACCAGCTCTGGATTGCATGCATCGTGCCCAAGGACTTGACCTCGGCGGACTATATTGGGAACCGAGCCTACGCGCCGGAATTTTTCTCCCTGCTGAGCAAAACGCAGGCCGATCCCGCCGGAAAGAATTAAAATTCCTGAATCAGCGCGCGGCAGTTGAAGGCGTGTTAGCATTAAATCTTCAGGAACTAGCCCTCGAGGTGAATATGCTCGCGTTTAAGAAATCAATCTCTTTAACTTTGAGCTTTGCGTTGATAGCCCTTCCCGCGCTCGCGCAAATGAAGGGGAACGCATTTCTGAAACTGGAATATGCGGGCGGGTTGGCCACGCTTGCAGGAAGCAAAACCGATACCGCTTCACTCGCCGTGGGCAGCGGCAAGATCACGCTGACGACGGCGGACCAGAAAAATTATTCGTTCGCCCCTTCCGACGTGACGCAGCTCGTCTATTCGCGCACGCAAAAGGTTTGCCGCGGATGTGTGATTGGCGGCGTGCTGACGCTGGGCCTGGCGGGCGCTCTTTTTGCGTTCAAAAAGCACAAAGACCACTGGATTACCATCGCGCTGGGGCAACGGGGCTCGTTGATGATTCGCGCCCAGAAAGGAAATTACCGCGCGCTCATAGCGCGGCTTCATCAGGTGACCGGCAAGCCGTTCGCCATTGATCCCAAGGAAATCGGCGACATTCCGAGCGGCGTTCCGACGGTTGCCGCCAAATAAAGCGCAAAATTTCTACTGCGCTAGACCTGAACGGTTGAACGGATCGGAATGGAGATGGTCTGCTCTTCGCCGTCGGCGGCGGAAGAGAGCATGTGGCACTGGCCGTCGAGAATTCCGCCCGGCTGAATAATCAGGCACGGCGAATGAATTTCTCCGGTAACCACGCCTTTGGGCTGAATTTCGACGCGCTGCTTGGCGAAAATCTGGCCGTCAAAATGGCCCGCGATGGTCACATCGTTCGCCTCGATCTGTCCTTCGACCCGGGCATTCTCGCCGAGCATCAAACTTTTTTCGGCGGAGATGTTGCCCTTCACCTCGCCGTCAATGCGAAACATGCCCGCAACGTTCAGCTTGCCCTCAATCGAAACGCCGCGCTCGATGAAGCCGGCCCAGTCGCCATCGGAGCCGTTCTTTCCGCCTAGCCATCGGGAAGCCATCTGGGAATGCCTCCTCAGAGAGTCAGAGCCGAATTATGCTCCAACAATGATGGAGTAGATGCGGTTTAGATCATCCACAGTGTAGTATTCGATAACAAGCTGGCCCGGGCGGCCGCCCAGCGCGGGCTGAAGCGAAACCCTGGTACCGAGCACGCGCTGCAGTTCGTCAATGGCTTGGCGGCCGTTGGCGTCCATCTCCGGAGCGTGCGCTTGTTGCTCTTGCGCGCGTGCGCGACGACGCGTCTTCGAAGCGAAGCGCTCGATTTGGCGCACGGTAAGGCTGCCGCGGGCGGCTCGTTTTGCGGTTTCCAGCCGCAGGGTTTCGTCTTCAATGGCCAAAAGCGCGCGCGCGTGCCCGGCGCTCAAGCGCCCCTCTTCGACCAGCTGACGAATGGGCTTGTCGAGCCGCAGCAGACGCAGCGCGTTGCTTACCGTCACGCGATCTTTTCCCGTGCGCACGGCGGCTTCTTCCTGCGTCAGATGAAATTCCTGAATGAGCCGGTCGAAAGCGGTAGCCTGCTCGATCGGATTCAAGTCTTCGCGCTGGAGGTTTTCGACCAGCGTGATTTCAATGGCCTTTTCGTCGGCGACGTCCTGAACAATCGCCGGAACGCGGTGGATAGCGGCAAGCTGCGCTGCTCGCCAGCGGCGTTCGCCGGCGAGAAGCTCGTATCGTTGCGGACCGCTGCGACGCACAACGATGGGCTGAATGATTCCAGTTTGGCGAATCGAATCCGCTAGCTCCTCGAGAGCCTCGGGCGAAAAGCGCGTGCGTGGCTGAAACGGGCTGGGATCAATCAGGTCAATATCAATTTGTGCGATCCCCTTAGGAGCGGCAGACGCGGAATGCGTCGATGTCTCGGGAGCGCGAGCTGGGGCAACGCCTGCTGCAGCGACGGAAGTCGATGTGCCCGGTGCGGCGGTTGGAGGCTGCGGAGCAGAATTAGGCTGAAGAGCTTCGGGCTCGCGTATCAGCGCACTCAGCCCCTTCCCTAACGCGTTTCTGGTCATTTTCGAGAACCTCCTTGGCGAGCTGGATGTAGCTTTCCGCCCCCTTACTACTTATATCGTAGAAAAGAATTGGCTTTCCGTAACTGGGAGCCTCCGCTAGGCGCACGTTGCGTGGAATCACGGTATTGAAAACCTGTGCGCCGAAGAAACTTCGCAGGTCCGCGGCGACCTGACGCGAGAGTGTGGTGCGATCATCGAACATGGTAAGCAGGATGCCTTCAATCGCCAGCGACGGGTTGATGGCGCGACGCAGGCGCATCAGCGTGTCGAGGAGCTCGGCCACGCCCTCCATCGCATAGTATTCGCATTGAATTGGGACGAGGACCGAATCGCTGGCGGCCAGCGCATTGAGCGTAAGCAGGTCGAGCGCCGGAGGGCAGTCAATCAAAATGAAATCGTAATTGTTGCGTACGGATTCGATGAATGCTTTGAGTCGGTATTCGCGATTCTCTGTGGAAACAAGCTCGACGGCTGCTCCCACCAGATTTTTGTCGGAAGGGAGCAAGTCGAGTAGGGCCACTTGGGTGGGGATGATCAGGCGTTCTGGTGGCTCTTCTAGAATTAGGGCGTTGTAGATGGTTCGCCGGGATGGATCCTTGGGGAAGCCAAGCCCGCCGGTAGTGTTGGCCTGGGGATCCGAATCAATAATTAGAGTCTTCTTTTCCTGCGCAGCTAAAGAGGCGCCAAGATTGATGGCCGTGGTGGTCTTTCCAACGCCGCCCTTTTGATTGGCTACGGCGATGATTCGCGCCAAAGTTCCCCCCAGTTGATTTTTGCGGAATGTAGCAGAGGAAATCAGGAGATGCAAGAGAGAATTTGGCGTTGAATGGCGCTTATATTGAAAAATGTTCCACGTGGAACGTTTTTCGAGTAGAATGCTGCGGGATAAGCCCTAGATGCGTGGAATTGTTTCATGTGGGACATTCTGTAGGCAGCTTAACTTATGGAACTCGAATTACGAATTTTGCTTCACGCTAAACTCCCTCACCAGCGTGACCTTCAGATCCACCGATTGATTTCCTGAGTTGGTAGCAGATTCCAAAAGTGTTTCACGTGGAACATTTTTGTTATTCGGGCTTGCCCTTCAAGATATATCGTTCTCGCGTCTCCGGAATAAGCTTGGGGCGCTCCCACTTCCATCCAAGAATTTGTGATGCTCTCTCACAATCGTGGCCGCCCAGCCAGAGAAAAAGCTCGCCTTTTTGTGCCAGAGTACGCTTACTCCACCCGAGTAGCTGTTCGTTAAGCCCTAGGGCGCGACAGGTTATTGCATCCAGCGAACCTTCGGGAATGTCGGCATTCTCAAATTTCGAAGGGGCAATTTTTACATCCCGCAGCCCTAGTTTGCGCACGATTTCGTGCAAAAAAGCACATTTTTTCTTGTTTGGCTCGACCAGCGTGACGAGAAGATTTGGAGCGGCCAATTTCAGAGCCAGTCCCGGAAAGCCAGACCCTGTGCCAAGGTCGGCGAGCCGACCTTCTTGCCGCATACCGGCCGAAAACGCGAAAATGCTCTCGCCAAAGTGAATTTTTACAATTTCCTCACGCTCATGAATGCCTGTCAAATTGATTTTCTTTCCCCATAAACCAAGCAATTCCAAATACTTCTGTACATCAACCTCAATCCCCTGCGGCAGGGGCGAGTAATATAACGTCAAATACTCACGAATCCTGACCAATGTGAGTGCTTGCGCCTGATCTGTCACCAGCTCCTCCGCGTGAAGCAAATGGCGAAGATTGACAGCGCAGATCGTCGCGAAAGCATCCGTGATGCGGCGATGCCGGCGGAGAAATCCACGACAAAATGAATGACCATCGATGGAAGCAGACTGGCAGACCAAATGCGCCCAGCTGAAAATATCAATCCAATCGCAAACGTGGTCACCACGCCGCGTCGGCCTTGATAGAGGTGCGCTGCAGCGAAAAATGCTGCTGAAATTACGGCACCCAAGACGGCCGAGCGCATCGCTGTCTGAAAAATTGTCTCCACGAAGCCGCGGTAGATGAATTCCTCACACAGGGCCACAGTTCCAAGCAGTAGCATGGCGACGAGAGCTTCCGCACCACTTCTCGGCAGAAGCCTTTCGGCCATCGCGCCGATCAAACCGCGGCGCTCGGAAGGCAATCCGGCAAGACGCCTCATGCCGAAGATCTGGTTGACGATGAGAAGTGCCGAAAGTACCGCTGTTATGGCCACGGCACGGCCGGGGTAAGGAACGGCAAGTCCAATCTGCAGGGCCGTCATGCCGTGTGCCGAAAGCCGCCAGAAAATTGCAGCAGACAGGATCCATTGAAAGATGATCGTGGACGAATACAGGCGAAGGCGCGCAACCCCAGAGAGATCTGGAAGGCGTAGCAGCTCGCGGATCCGCGCAGTGCTGCGCCACGGAAGGGCGACCGCTAATATAATTAATATGATGATGTAATCCCAGTGCATCACGGTGACGTGCATTATGCCTGAGGCACAAGCAGAGTCGAGCGCAAAAGATGAATCGGGTTGACACCATCCTGCGTCCAGCATATCGTGCATGACTTGATGAAGTTGTTAATCATCGGCGGTGGAGCGCGCGAGCATGCCGTTGCGTGGAAGCTGAAGCAGAGTCCGCATGTCGAGAATCTTTGGTGCCTGCCGGGAAACGCCGGAATCGCGCAGCTCGCCCAATGCATTGACGGAGACGTTAGCGATGTTCCGGCAATTGCGGACCTCGCCGCGCGGTTGGAGCCGGATCTGACCATCGTGGGGCCCGAGCAGCCGCTGGTGTTGGGCATCGCCGATGAGTTCGCAGGGCGCGGGCTGCGAATTTTAGGGCCGAGACGCGCAGCCGCGCAGCTCGAAGGCAGTAAAGTCTTTGCCAAGCAATTCATGTCGCGGCACGGAATACCCACTGCCAGGGAATACGGGATTTTCGACAGCGCAGCGGATGTCTATACATCGCTCTGCGAGGTGGATTGGCCCGTGGTGATTAAAGCCGACGGACTCTGCGGTGGCAAGGGCGTATTGGTAACTTCGTCGCCGGACGAGGCCACCGCGTTCATCGAGCGGCTTATGGAAAAAATGGAGTTCGGCGATGCCGGAAGGCGCGTGATCGTGGAAGAGGGTCTCGCAGGAAAAGAGATTTCATATATCGTCTTGGCAGACGGGGAACATTTCCTACCATTGGCCCCGGTGCGTGATTATAAGCGCGCTTTCGACGGTGATTTAGGGCCGAACACCGGAGGTATGGGCGCAATCTCAAGCTCAGATTTAATTCCCAATGGAATCGAGAACGAAATTCAGGAAAAGGTCGTCCGACCGACGCTCGCGGGGATTGCACAAGATGTTGGTAACTACAGTGGATTCTTATACTTCGGACTGATGTTAACGACCGAAGGACCGAGAGTGTTGGAATTTAATTGCCGCCTCGGAGATCCGGAGACGGAGGCGTTGGTAATGCGCATGAATTTTGACCTTGCGGATGCCGTCGAAGCAGCTACAAGTGGGCAACTCGCCGGCTTCAAAACGCACTGGTCGCCTGCGGCGAGCGCCTGCGTGGTTCTAGCCTCACGCGGATATCCAGGTAAATCAGAGATAGGAAAACAGATAACTGGAATTTACGATACAAAGGATCCTAATCGGACGGCCGTATTTCATGGCGGCACGAAGATGGAGTGCGGTAATTACTACACTATTAGTGGAAGGGTGCTCACGGTTTCGGCAGGTGCCGATACACTCTGGGAAGCGCGTGAAAGGGTTTATCGCGCCGTAGAGGAAATTTCGTTCGATGGGATGCATTATCGGAAGGATATTGGGGGTAAGGCCGGCACCGCAGGGGCGGGCTGAATCGTGGTTTTTGGTGGGCAACCGGCGGCGGCGAAATTTAGGGTTCAAGTGCCCACTTCTATTAGGTTTGAAGGCGCTAGTTCGCCTGTCGGGCCATCTGCGTGAGAGGGCGGCGTTGCGGTAGATTGACGGGAAATTTCGAGGAGGGGGAAAACGTTGACTGCATCTGCAAGGAGTGAAGCTGTGCGCATCGGCGTCATTATGGGTTCGGATTCTGACTATCCGACCATGTCGGAAGCGTGCCGCATGCTCGAAAAATTTGGGATCGGTTATGAAGTGGAAGTGGTTTCAGCGCATCGTTCGCCTGCGCGCGCCGCGGAATACGCGGAGACGGCCGTGAAGCGCGGGCTGCGCGCGATTATCGTGGGAGCAGGCGGCGCGGCGCATTTGGCCGGGGTGGTTGCGGCGCTGACGACTCTGCCGGTAATTGGGGTGCCGATTTCCAGCACCTCTCTGAACGGCATGGATTCGCTCCTCGCAATTGTGCAAATGCCGGGCGGGATTCCGGTGGGGACCATGGCGATCGGCAAGGCTGGCGCGATGAATGCCGGAATTTACGCCGCCGAAATTCTAGGAGTTTCGGATGACTCGGTGGCGCGGAAGCTCGCGGAATACAAGAAGGAGCTGGCCGCCGGCGTGGCGGAAAAAAACGCGCGCCTGAGGAGCGAACTCGCGCAGAAGCAGAGCGAGAAACGGCCATAGAGGCTGAATTCCCCAGAGTTCCTGCTGAGGGATCTTACCAGTGGCCTGGGCCGCGAAGCGTAGGCGCTCCCGGTGGACGGGCCTTTTCGCTACCCGCGGCTTTCGCTTCTACCGGGGGGCGTATAAACCATCCGACTCCGTTTCTGCGATTCAATTCCGCCTCAACCATGCGCGCTTGCGGAACCCGCGCTGCGCTCAAGCAGGTACGCAGAAATTCGGCCACCTCGACCGCTGACTGCTTCTGAATTTTACCTTCGAGAATTGCAGAAGAGACTTCCTTCATTCCGGGCGTGGCGGAGATGGCTTGAGCCATGCGGGGATTTCCGCCGGCGATGAGGCTGGTGATGGTCGGCTCATCCGGATAGCTCACTTCGATAAGGCCGCGCGTCTGGCCTTTGGCAGGGGGCCACAATTGCGTGTAATGCGGCGGCAAAATGTCCGTTTGCCAGAAGTAGCCCTGCTCCGGCTGCTGCTCCACCGAGTATTTGACGAGCCAGACTTCCGGGCCGTAATCTCGGGCATAGTCAATGAGAAGCATTTGCAACAGAGGAAAATGCGGGCGCAAATTAAGGTCCCCGTGAATGCGCTCGGCGACGAAACTGAGCCGCGCGCGCAGGCGATTGGCAATCCGCTCGAGGCCCATGGCTTCGGAGCCGGCACCTTCGGAAGCGCTTGACTCCAGATGCGGGCTCTGCGGAATGCCGCGCGCGGAGGGCAGATCCGGAAGCTCCTGGTACAGGCTGACCAGTTCCCGATTTTCGTCCGGAAGCCACCAGTCGGCCGCGCCGAGGAGCACGGCCACCCGGCGGGACGAAACCGGTACGATCATCGGTGGCAGCGTGTCCGGCTCAATGCGATTTTCCAGCGTAGCCACAACGATGCCGTCTTTGGCTACGCCGATTACCACGCGCCCGGCGCACAAGTTGGCGACGATTTCCTGGCCGTTGCGGTCGCTGGGCGGAAGATCGTCCTGCGAGAACAAGCGCGGCGGGAAGGCGAAAATCAGCAGCGCGGCGAGGGTGGGGAGCAATAAAAAGCCGGTTCGCATATCTTTTTTCCCGGGCGAAAAATGCGCGAAGCGAGAACCGATTCGGCGCGGCGGATTCATGAAAAGAGCCTGTTTCGAGATTAGCACAGAATGCGTGCAGCGGATGGCTGCATTCCCCGGGAAAATCATCTAAACTCGTGACCAGAAATTCCGTAACAGCGGCAAAGTCTATAACGGACGTTGCGCTTTACGTGCAGGAGGAACGCGGTCAACGCGCCGCGAGTGATGAACCATGAAAATGAGCGGCAGGAAAATCGCGGAAATTTTGCAGGCACATGAACAATTCGTGAAAGGCCGGCCCGACGGCAAACGTGCGGACCTCTCCGGCGCGAATCTTTCTCGCGTCAATCTGCAGGGGGCCAATCTGGCATACGCGCTGCTGCGCGGCGCGAATCTGGAAAGGGCAAATTTGATGGAAGCGAAGCTGGCGGGCGCGGATTTCTCCGGAGCAAAGCTGAAAAACGCCGATCTGCGGCGCGCCGATCTTACCGAAACGGTGCTGGCGGGTGCGGATTTATCCGGCGTGCAACTCGGCGGAGTGGAATGCTTTCGCGCGGATCTAAGCAACGCGAATTTGCGTGGAGCGAACCTGCGCGCGACGAATTTCCGTTACGCGAAACTGCAGGGCGCGGATTTGACCGGCGCGGACTTGACCACCACGATTTTGCGCGAGACGGATTTGGCGGGCGTGAACCTCTCGGGTGTGGATTTGAGCACCGCGCTCCTGCCGCCCACGTTTAAGGCCGCAAAAACAGCAAGTTAATGTTCTCCAGCCACGAAGCGCGCCGGTTCCCGAGAGTTCATTTTTGCATCTAACAAATTGGATACGAGAATCGCAAGAGCTTTCATCACGGATTCAGCCCCCTGATGAGGAGAGGGAGGATCCTATGAGACACCTGGAAAGGCTGGGAACCGAGTTACTAAAATGGGGTGGTGCAGTTCTGTTGGCGATGGCCATGTTGGCGCCGGGAAGCGTTCGCGCATCCGCAGCGGCGCCGCTTTCAGCAGCCCGGGTTGGTGTGGTGACTCCAAAGTACGAGGCCTGGCTGAATAAACAGGTCCGGCACAAACTGGCGATGCTTCCGTGGTACGGAATTTTCGACAATTTGACTTATTCCGTGAACGGCACGCAGGTAGTGCTGAGCGGTGAGGTCGTGAATCCGGCGACCAAGGGCGACGCACAGGCCGCAGTGAAAAACATCGAAGGCGTGACCAGCGTGGTAAACAAGATTCAAATTTTGCCGCCTTCACCAATGGACAATCAAATCCGCTGGGCCGAATATCGCGCGATCTTTTCCGCCGACGGCCTCTATCGCTATGCCATGGGTGTGAATCCTTCCATTCACATTATCGTGGAGAACGGGCACGTCACCCTGGTGGGCTATGTGAGCAACAAGGCAGACGCTCAACTAGCGTACATGCGCGCGAACGAGGTTCCGGGCGTTTTCTCGGTCAAGAATGACTTGAGGGTAGCTTCCTGATCGAGGCGGCGGACCGAAGCCGGTCCAACCAGAAGCGAGTGAATCGGGCTCGGGCTTTTTCGCGAGCCCGATTTGCTTTTCCTGCGTCTATTCGGAGGATTTTGCTTCCGCGGTCGTGGCCTGTTCCGCGCGGCCCGCTCGCTTGATTCGCGCCGACTTGCCTTTGCGTCCGCGCAAATAATAGAGCTTCGCGCGGCGCACGTTTCCGGACTGGACAACCTCGATCGAGGAAATCATCGGCGAATGCAGCGGGAAAATGCGCTCCACGCCGATGCCGAAGCTGACCCGCCGCACGGTGAAGCTGGCTCCGCTGGTGCCTCCGCGGCGCTTGATGACCACCCCTTCAAACGGCTGGATGCGCTCCTTCTCGCCCTTTTCGCCTTCGGCTTCGCGCAATTTCACGTTGACGCGCACCGTGTCGCCCGGGCGAAACGTCGGCAAATCCGTGCGTAGCTGTGACTCCTGCGCCTTTTCAATGGCTCGATTCATGGTATTTGTCCCGTGCAGACCCGCTCAGGTGGGGCCAGCTCTTCTGCGCAATTCATTAATATACAGAAAAGCCGCATTTTTCGCCAGAAAATTGGAGCACCGAAACGCAACAGATTGTCCCCATTCGGCGCTCTCCCATGTGCCTGTCGAGATGCTCGGGAAAAAGTGCTTGACTCTGACGTAACGTCAGGGTTCATTCTTCTGTTTTGACGGGCCAAAGCATGAACACAAAGCAGATGAAAACCTATCACGCGCAACAGTTCGCCGAGCTCGCGGGCGTGACCGTGCGCGCACTGCACTATTACGACCGGCTCACCCTGCTCAAGCCGCGGCACCGCGCCTTGAACGGCTATCGCGTGTACAGCGATGCAGATTTGGGGCGGCTGGAGCAGATTGTCGTTCTGAAGTTCCTGGGTCTGCCGTTGAAACAAATTCGCAGCGTGCTCGACGACCAATCCACTTTGTGCGAGACGCTTCGGCGGCAGAGCCGGGTGCTGCTCGAGAAGCGGCGGCAACTCGACGGCGCGATTCGAGCAATTGAAAGCGCCGAAAAATCGCTGAGATCGCGGCGTGCGCCGGATTGGGAATTTTTCAAACAAATCCTCAAGGAGATCGAAATGCAAAACGACACGGATTGGATGATGAAGTATTACAGTGAAGAGGCGCGGGCGAAAATCGAAAAGCGCAAGCCGCTGTGGAATCCGGAAATGCAGGCGCAAGTCACCAGGGATTGGAACCAGCTTTTCGCGGACATTGAGGCCGCCCTCGCCTGCGACGCGGATCCCGCGAGCGCGAAAGCTCAAGCGCTGGCCGCGCGCTGGCGGAAACTCGTGCAGGGATTCACCGGTGGTGATCCGGAAATACAGAAGGGTCTGAATGCCATGTCGGCAGACAGTGCTAATTGGCCGAAAGCTGCGCGAAAGTACAGGATTCGGCCCGCAATTCAGGCATTTATCGTGAAAGCCATGAAGGCCGGCGGCACGAGATAAAGGCGCAAGTCCAGGAGGAAGAACGCCAAAATGAACGACAAGGAAATTTTTTTGAGCATATGGGAACGCGAAGCGAAAACCACGGCGCGAGTAATGCGCGCGTTTCCGGCGGAGAATCTCGAATGCAAGCCGCACGAGCGTTCGCGCTCGATACGAGACTTGGCCTGGCAGTGCGCGATTGACGAGCGGGTCATCGAAAAAATCCTCGAGGGCTCAAACGATTTGCGCAACGTGCCGCCCAACCCTCCGCCGCCGGAGAGCATGGAAGAGATTGCCGTGGCGTACGAAGATGCGCACCGAACGGCCGCGGAGAAATTGCGCCGCCCGGAAACGGCGTTCAGCAAGACGGTCACGGTCATAATGCGCGGCGGCTCAATTGAACTGGAACAGGCGGAGACGATTTGGGGCAACCTGCTCGATCAGGTGCATCATCGCGGCCAGTTGACCGTGTACTTGCGGCTGCTGGGAGGCAAAGTGCCTTCGATTTATGGGCCTTCCGGCGATGAGGCGATGCGCTTCGCACGATAACGCCGCACAAGTCTTAGAAGGCCCCCGCATCGCAAGCCCCGGCATTGCATCAACTCGCAATATTCTGGCTCTCGTGCTAATTTGGCTGGTGCGAAATTTGCGCGAAACTGCTGAGTCGAAGCCGATGCTACAGTCCGGTTCTAATCGCTACAGAAAATTATTAGAAATGCCCGTAAGTTACACAAAACAAAGGGCCGATGCATTTCTAATCGCTACAAAATCACACTTTTTGGATTTGCCTAATGTTTGAGAACCTCACAGATAAGCTGCAGCGCGCGTTCAAGAATCTGCGCGGCCAGGGCAAACTCACCGAAGAGCATCTGGACGCCGGGCTGGCGCAAATCCGCGAAGCCCTGCTCGATGCCGACGTGAATCTTGGCGTGGTGGATGAGCTCGTCGCGCATATCCGCGAAAAGGCCCTTGGCTCGGAAGTGCTGCTGCAACTTTCACCGGACCAGCAGGTGGTGAAAATTGTGCGCGACGAGCTTGCGGAACTTCTCGGCAAAGAAGTGCGCATGCAATTTGCGTCGCGGCCGCCTTCGGTGTGGATGATTGTTGGATTGCAGGGCTCCGGCAAAACGACGACGACGGGCAAGCTGGGAAAATGGCTCAGCGAGCATGGGCATCGTCCGGTGGTGGTTTCGACGGACGTCTACCGCCCGGCGGCGCGCGAGCAACTCGCGCAGGTGGCCCGGGCGACGCACACGCCGAACTGGCCCGGAAAAGAGAGCGACAAGCCGCTTGAGCTGGTGCGCGGGGCGATGCGTGAAGCGAAGCTTTCGGCCTATGACGTGGTACTGGTGGACACCGCGGGACGGCTGCACATTGACGACGAGCTGATGAACGAATTGGCTGTACTGAAAAAAGAGCTTTCGCCGGCGGAAATTCTGTTTGTGGCCGACGCGATGATCGGCCAGGATGCGGTGCGCTCCGCGGGAGAATTTCACAAGCGGCTGGGAATTACCGGCGTGGTCCTTACTAAGCTTGACGGCGACGCACGCGGCGGCGCAGCGCTTTCCATACGCAAAGTGACCGGCGCGCCGATAAAATTCGCAGGCATCGGCGAAAAATATGATGCCATCGAGCAGTTTCATCCCGACCGCATCATCTCGCGCGTTCTGGGCATGGGCGACGTCCTCACGCTCATCGAGAAAGCCGAAAAAAGCATTGATGAAAAGCAGGCGCGCGAATTGCAGCGCAAGCTGGCGCACAACGAGTTCACGCTCGAAGATTTTCGCGATCAGCTGAAGCAGATCCGCAAAATGGGTTCGATGGAGCAGCTCATGGGCATGCTGCCGAAGATCGGGCCGTTCGCGAACATTCCCAAAAATACGGAAGTGGACGAAAGCCGGCTTAAAGTCGCCGAAGCGGTGATTAATTCGATGACCGCGGCGGAGCGCACGGACCATCATTTGATTGACGGCAAACGGCGCAAGCGCATCGCGCGCGGCAGCGGCACGAGCGTTCAGGAAGTGAACGAAGTGCTGAAGCAATATATGGAAATGCGACGCATGATCAAAATGTACGGCAACACCATGCGCGGCAAAATGCGCGGGCTCGGCAAGCTGCGCTCCTCCCTTTCCGAATAAACGCGCCCCGGAAAACTTGCGGCTGCGGAGCCAACGAGCCTGCTTTACAGGGCGTCGAGCTTCACGCCTTGCCGGGGGACGCGGAGAAGTGGCTCTCGATTTCTTCGAGAGTTTTGCCTTTGGTTTCGGGCAAGAAAAAAGTCACGGTGATGAAATAGAGCACAGTAAATCCGGCAAAACCGAAAAACATCACCGCGTAGCCGTAACGGCCGACCGTCGGAAGAAAAATGGCGGCGATGAAGCTGGCAATGGCTTCATTGATGAGCAGGGCGATGCTCATGCCGTTGGAGCGAATGCGCGTAGGCATCAGTTCCGACAGTGCCAGCCAGACGCAGATGCCCGGCCCCATGGCGTAGAACGCAACGAAGAAAAACAGGCAGACTGCGACGAGCCAGCCATTTTCCCGACCCGGCAACGGTGTAATCAGCGCGTGCTGGATACGCAGCGGGGCGCTTCTCGCACGCTGCAAGTTTGCAAACGGATTCGAGAAAAATGCCAGCACGGAATTGGCGGGAACGCAGTTCGAACGGTCGAGCTTGACTGTAGCCGCGTGCTGTTGGTTTGAGCGCACCACCGGCGTGGAGGCGCTGAAGCCGCCGTAGGAATAAATTACGGTGAGCGCGGCGGGCTTGCCGACAAGATTCGAATGACCCGCGCCGGCCAGCCATTTCGCCTCTTGCGCGGGGGTAAAGTGGAATTGCAGGCCGGCCTGATCTTTGACCATCGCTTGCAGCGCCAGCGGGACGTCCACACGCTGTTTCTCGTTCCGATGGAAGAGCACCGCGGTCAGCACCAGCGAGACCACCACGCCGGCCGTGCCGACGGAGAGCAGAAATTTTCTGCCCTTGCGATCCACCAGCAGGACGCCGATGACCGTGGCCAGCGCGTTCACCAGTGTAAACAGGATGTATCCCCAGTGCGCCTGCACATCGGACAGACCGCTTTGGATCAAAATGGCGGTGTTGTAGCCGATGACCGAATTGATTCCCGTGGTTTGATTCAACCCGAGAATGAGACAGGCCAAAAGGAAGGGAATAACGTATTTGCGCTTGAGAAGCGATTCGCCAAGTTGTCGTCCGTGCACGCCGGAGGTTTCCGCTTCGCGGGCGCGCTCCATTTCTTCGATTTCAAGGCGAGCCTGTTCGGGGGTGCGCGAACGGAGCAAGGCGGCGAGCGCTGCTTGAGGTTTGCCACGGCGGAAGAGCCAGCGCGGCGATTCCGCGACCCAAAAGCTGCCAACGACAAAGAGCACACCGGGCGGCAGCGAAACCCAAAAAATGCCGCGCCAGGCACGGTCCTTGAACGCGAAAAGCAGTTGGGCGTTTCCCGTTTTGGCGACTTCGTCCACGCGCAGGCTGAAGTACATTCCTACCAGTGCGGCGGCGACGATGCCGATGGTGAGCAGCCATTGAAAAATAGCGGTACCCTGTCCGCGCTGTTCCGGTGTAAGGCATTCGGCCAGATATAACGGAACGACTACGCCGATCAGGCCGGCGCTGACGCCCTGGCACAATCGACCGAGAATCAGAGGTTCGTAGCCGTGCGACAGGGCGATGATGGGGATGCTTGCGGCAAAGAGCAGGCCGCTGGCGATCATCACCGGCTTGCGCCCCCATCGATCGGAAAGGAATCCCGCAAAGAGCGTGGAAATTACTGTTCCCATCAGGACGGCGGCGACGACGAAAGACAGCTGCTCCGCATTCAGGCCGGAAGTTGCCTCCAGATAGGGCAAAGCTCCTGCGATGATGCCGACGTCCACGCCGTAGAGCAGACCGCCCAAGCCGGCGACGAGCAACAAGAAACGCCGATAGCCGATAGACTGTGCGTTCAGCACTGATGCACCCGGATCGGCGCGGTTGCGGTTGGGATGAGCAAGTTTTGCTGGCCTCAGACGATGCGCAATGCCCTTTTTCCAGGCTTCGGAAACGTGATGAATTCCCGCTGTATTATGCTGACCGCGGCCCTAGCGAGCAAGGCGAGTTGTGAAGAATTGCCATACATGCACCGGCGCCAAGCCGCGGCTCCGTGAAGGTGTCTTCGGCGGACAGGAGCGCGCCACCACTGGGGCGCTCCATGGGCTGCGCAGGCACTGCTTTCCTGTTGAGATGTTCCTCAAGCGGGTGTTATCCAGTTCATATACCGCTTCGGCGCGTTTCGTTGACCCCGGTTTTTCGCGTATGTTAATTTAGCCGACGAGCTGTTCCCGCCGAAGAAAAGGGGCTTTTTTCGTTCGGTTTTGCGCGGCGCGACGCAACGGGAACTGCGCTGCGAAGCATCTGCGCCAGGCTGACGGGGAGGCCTGCGCCAGAATGAAGGCGCGGGCAGGGGCCGGAAGAATTATGGCATTCAACAAAGCCAAAGCCATGGAATCGGCGCTCAAGGCGCTGAACCAGGGCAAAGTGCCGCAAGCCATCCAGGAATATCAGACCATTTTGCGCCACGACCCGAAGGACCAGGTGGTGCTGATGACCGTCGGCGACCTGTTCGCACGGCAGTCGAACATGCCGCAGGCGATTGAATATTTCGAGCGGCTGGCGCAGCTCTACCTCGGTGACGGCTTCAATAGCAAAGCAATAGCCATTTACAAAAAAATCTCGAAACTGGCCCCCAATGAGACGCAGCCGCTCGAAAAATTGGCGAATCTCTACGTGCAGCAAGGAGTGCTGAGCGAAGCGCGGCCGATATTTTTGCAGCTTGCCGAAGCGCACTTGAAGGCCAGTCAAACGGCGCGCGCGGTGGAAGTTCTGCGGCGGCTGCTGGAGGTCGAGCCGGACAATCCACGAGTGCAGCGGCGGCTTGCCGAACTGTATATCGCCATGGGCCAGAAGAAGGAGGCGGCCCAGACCTATTTGCAGTACGCCCGATATTTACAGGAACATGGCGACGCGAATGAAGCGCAAAAGATTATTGAGGCGGCGCTCACGGCGCAGCCGGGCGATTCCGCCGCACTGCTGCTGAAGGCGCGCATTCTGAGCGCGGCCGGAAATGCCGAGGCGGCGCTGGAAGCTGTCTCGAAGCTGCCGGAAAGTGAGCAGAATTCCGAGACGCTGAGGCTGCAAATTGATTTGTGTCTGAAGGCCGGAAAAAGCGAACGGGCCATTGAGTTGGTGCGGCAATCGGAACTGAAAGGCCCGGAAAAATACGCGATCATCAATAAGGTGGTTTACGCGCTGATCGATTCGGGACACGCGGACCAAGCGCTTTCGCTGGTGGATGGCATTCGCGAGGAATCACTGGCGACCGGGAATAAAGAGCATCTGGCGAAGTTGCTGGCGAGCGCCGCGGAAAAACTCGGCGACCGCATCGAGCCGCATGAATGGCTGGTGGATCTCTACCGAAAGACGGCGGACAACAATCTTTCCGAGGCGGAATCCCAGCTCGCAAGCGTGCTGATCAACACGGGAGATTTGCGGCGCGCGGAAGCCACACTCAACGAAATCCTGGAGCGCGAACCGGACAATGAAATAGCGCGAGAGCGGCTGGCGCAAATTAAAAAGCGGACCGGCGGAGACGCGGAAGCTCCTCGCTCGCTGGACGAGACCGCTTTCCATCAACCGAGCCGCGAGCCATTGATTGGAACCCCGATCGAAGTGTTGAATGAGCCGGGGCTTGATGAAGAGACCCAGCAATTCGTCACCCAGGCGCTGACCGATGTGGACCTGTTTTCGAGCTATGGCCTGACGCAAAAAGCGGTACAACTGCTCGAGACGATTTTGCAGCGCGTCCCACAACATGCAGCGACGCTCGAACGCCTGCTGGATTTGACGCTGGGCAGCGGAGACGATCCGCGAACCGCAAAGCTAGCAGCGCAACTGGAACAGATTTACACGCAGCGCGGCGATGCGGTGAACGCGGAGCGGTTCACCGAGCTGCGGCGGCGTTTTCAGCGCGCGGCCGGAGCAAGCGAAGAGGAAATTGCCGCCGGGCCTGCCGCACTTTCGCCGGTTCCGGCGCAGGGGGCTCCGGCGCGTACGCTCGCAGCGAGCGCGCCGCCGGAATTTGCCATTCCGGTGAGCGCATCCGAAACAACGGAGCCGGCAGCGAAATCTTTGCACACCGCACCGAGTCAGGGAGCCGAAATAGACCTCTCCGATGAATGGGAATCGCTGGGCGCGCCGCCGGAAACTCCAGCAGCGCCTAACGCGAGCGCATCGGCAGCGCCCGCGGCTCCGGCGGAGACGGAATTCCCGGATTTCGATTTGGAGCTTGTCGCTGAAGGCGGCCCAGGAAACAGCGAAGCGGCCAGCACGGAGGGATTGCTGGATCAGCTGGTCGCGGAAGTCGAACAGTTGGAAGCCGGGCCGGCGGCTCCGAGCGAGACGGTCGCCGCTCAGGCCGAAACAACGCCCAGTGAAAAGCCTGCCGTCGAGGCGCCCCGCGAAGCCGTTCCTGGCACGGCCGCTTTTTCGCAACCATCGGCGGCTCCGGTCAACGAGAAGCGCGCCGCAATCGGCGGGACGAACGATCTCAGCGAAGTTTTCGAGGAATTTCGTGCGGAACTCGGCGAAATGGGCGAGCAAGAGCACGACGAAGATTTGGAGACGCATTACAATCTGGGCATTGCATACCGCGAAATGGGTTTGCTGGATGAGGCCATCGGCGAATTTCAAAAAGTGGCCAAAGCGGTGCAAGAGGGCCGGCCGTTCCGGTATGCCATGCAATGCTGCACCATGCTGGGATTGACGTTTGCGGAGAAGAACGAGCCGAAGATTGCCGCGCTGTGGTATCAGCGGGCGCTGGAACTGCCGGGACTTGAGCAGGAAACCGTCATTGCTTTGCGGTATGATTTGGGCGTTGCCGAGGAGCAAGCCGGCAACGTCGATGCAGCGCTCGACAGCTTCCGCCAGGTCTACGCGATGAATATTGATTACCGCGACGTCTCTGAGCGCATCTCTGCCCTGCAAAAACACTGAAACCTGCGCTGACAACTCGGATCCTGCGCGTGCTGCTGCTGCTCCTGTGGCTGGAAATGGGGCTGCTGTTGATTTTGGTGCCCTGGTCGGTGTTCTGGGACGCGAACTATTTTTTGAACCGCTACCCGGTGCTGATTCCGATTCTGCTGAACCCGTATTTCCGCGGCGCCATTTCCGGACTGGGTGTCGTGAACGCGGTGATGGCGGTGGATTCTTTCCGGCGCAAGGCTCCGGCGGCTGTGCCGCGAAGCTGACGCGGCGCCGATCATGCTTTTCTGCTACGTCACTGACCGAAAGCTTCTGTTTGCCCGCGCGGAAGAAGAATTGCGGACACGCGAATTGCTGCAATACATCGAGCGAGCGGTCACCGCGGGCGTGGACTGGATACAGATTCGGGAGAAGGATTTGTGCGCGCGGGAGCTCGCGGAACTGACGCGGAGGGCGGTTGCGGTGGCGTCGAAAGTGAATGCGCATGGGCATGACGTTGAAAAGGGTAGCGGCTTGCGTAGGCGCATAATGGTGAATGACCGGATTGATGTGGCGCTGGCGGCGGAGGCGCATGGCGTGCACCTGGGCTCGGGATCGGTGCCGGCAAACGAAGCGATTCGCTGGCTGCGTGCGGGCAATGCGCCGGCGGATTTCCTCACAGGCATTTCGTGCCATGGTCGGAACGAAGCGCTTGCAGCCGAGAGGGCGGGCGCGAATTACATCTTTTTTGGGCCGATTTACGAAACACCTTCGAAAAAGGCGTTTGGAGCGCCGCAGGGTGCGGCAAAGCTCGCGGAAATTTGCAAGGCGGTGAAAATCCCGGTGCTGGCGATCGGCGGAATCACGGAAGAAAATGCCGCGGAGTGCCTGCGCGCGGGCGCGGCGGGAATCGCGGCCATTCGGCTGTTCCAGCAAGATATCGAGGGTTCCGCACTTGCGGGTATGATTTCCCGTCTGCGCGCATCCGCGCCGGCAACATCATCCACCGATTGAATTTCCTCTGCTAAGATTTTCTGGAAAATGCGCAACCGGAACGCAGCCGGCGCGCGTACTCCTGCGGAGGCATTCGGATGAAAAGGCAGAAGGCATGGCTGTGGATTCTGGCGATTGTCATTGGGGTCATTGTGATTGCCGGATTTGCAGCATCGCGTGCGAGCATCAGCGCATTGGATCCGCCGGGGCAATTCGAAACGGCTCTCGCTACACGAGCGAAACACGAACTGGTGGCGCGCGCGGCGGGGAGAATGCGCCTTCTGCCGCCGCCGTATTCCGACGCGGACGCGAAAAGCGGCAAAGTGCTTTTCAGCATCGAGTGCGCCTCATGCCACGGCAATGGGCGAGAGCCATCAAGAATTGGACAGGCAATGTATCCGCGCGTTCCGGACCTTGGCTCGCGGGAGGTTCAGAAGTGGTCGGACGCGGAGCTCTTTTGGATTATTCAGCACGGCATACGCCTGAGCGGCATGCCGGGATTCAAAAACATGGATACGGATCCGCAAATCTGGAATCTGGTGCAATACATTCGGACGCTTCCTAAATCCGCGGCCGTCGCGCAGTGACGCATTTGCCTCGCTTTCCAAATCTATGCAGAGCGCGCTACGCGCGCGTGCTACACTCAGAGGTCTCAAGCGCATTTCAGGGTTGCTACAGGACACATGCCCAAGGAACTATTCGGCACGGACGGAATCCGCGGTGAGCCCGGGAAATATCCGCTCGACGACGCTACACTTTTTCGTGCCGGCGCAGCGCTAGGGGAATATTTGAGCGAGCATCGCGAAGCGTCCGAGCCGCTGCGCGTGCTGATTGGCATGGATACACGCGAATCGGGGCCGCAGCTCGCGAGCCGCATCGCGCAAGGGCTGCGCGTTGCAGGAGTCGAACCGGTATCGGCGGGCGTGGTGACCACGCCGGGAGTAGCCTGGCTGGTCCACGCCGAAGATTTTGCCGGCGGTGTGGTGATTTCCGCGTCGCACAATCCGTATCATGACAATGGCGTGAAGCTAATCTCGCCGCGCGGGATGAAGTTCCCAGACGAAGTGGAAGCGCAGATCGAGAAGCGCATTTTCGCGGCGGAAAAGAAGCATGCGCGGGTACCGGCGGAGAACCCGGATGGTTTGCCGGCGACAACCGCGCTGCACAAAGATTACCTTGCGGCGTTGAGGCAAAAAGCCTTTAAGGGCGCAAAGTTCGAGGGAATGAAAATCGTGCTGGACTGCGCGAACGGCGCGGCGAGCCGGCTGGCGCCGGAGCTCTTTCGTTCACTGGGCGCGGAAGTGATTGCCCTGTTCGACCGGCCCGACGGGCGGAACATCAACGTGAACTGCGGCTCGCTGCATCCGGAAGCGATGAGGGAAAAGACGGCGAGTTCCGGCGCGCATTTGGGGGTGGCGTTCGACGGTGATGCGGATCGCGCCGTCTTTTCAACGGCGCGCGGCGCTTATGTCGACGGCGACGGCGTGCTCTTCGCATGCGGGCTGCACATGAAGAAAGCGAAAACTCTGAAAGGCGATACGGTTGTGGGCACTTCGATGTCCAATCTCGGGTTGGAGCGTGCGCTGGAGCGCCACGGGTTGAAACTGGCTCGCGTGCCCGTAGGCGATCGTTATGTGCTTGAAAAACTGCTGGAGATTGGCGCGAACCTGGGCGGCGAGCAATCCGGGCACGTGATTTTTCTCGACGACGCCACCACCGGCGACGGCTTGCTGACGGCGGTGAAAGTGGCTTCGTTGATTTCGCTCGAAGGTCCGCTGGAAAATCTGGTTCGCGAATTGAAAGTCTTTCCACAAAAAATCGTGAATGTGCGCGTGCGCGCGAAACCGCCGCTTCAGTCTTTACCGGCGGTAGAAGAAGCGCTGAATGAGGCGACGATGGCGCTCGGGGATTCCGGCCGCGTGGTCTTGCGTTATTCCGGGACGGAGAGGCTCGCACGCGTGATGGTGGAAGCGGAGAAGCAGGCTGACGTGGATCATTTCTGTGACTTGATTGCCGGGGCGATTCGCTCCTCCATAGGACTGTGACGCAAATTCTAGCATCAAGAAGCCTATTGCATTTTAATGCCAAAGCAGTAAATTAGGGAGCATCTGATTAGACTGGTCGCTTTCGGAGCGCGACCCTGCGATTCCGCGAAAGTAAGCCCCATTCCGCGTTGTAGGCGCAAAGGAGCAGACATGAAGAAACGCCTCGTTTTTTTCACGATTCTGTTGTTCACGGCAACGTGCGGCATGGCGAAATCCAAGAAGCACAAAGAAAAGCCGATGCCCATGCCTCCGCTGGTATCTCATGGCGAGAAAATCTCGCACTTCGCTTGCATGTACGACGAAACCTCCACGGTCGCCGGCGATTACTGGAGTGTAACCGCGTTTGCCCAATACGGGGAGAAGAACAAACAGTATTGGTCGAAGCTTTTGGGGATGTATCCTGGAAACGAGGGGCTCGCCGACAGCAACGGAACCTCGGAGAATTCGATGAGCGGCGCGCCGGTAGGGGTGATGACGGAGCAGCTCAACGTCGCTAACGGCGCGCAAAAAAAATGCGCCGAATGGAAGGAAGCGGTCTATAAGCTCGTGCAGGCGTCGAAACCTGCGGCCGCTGCGGCCGGCACGCCAAAGAAACAGTGAGGGTTTTTCCGTTTGAGGTGCTCTATGGCTCCGAACCATAGCCCAAAAAGGCGAGGTGCGAACATTTGCGCCGCCATTCTGTTATTCGCAGCGCTCTGCTTTATACAGCAGCGCGTGCAGGCGCAAGCGCCGGCGGCGCTAACGGGGGCGCCCGCTCCTCTGGGCACCGGAATGCCGCAGGGGCAAGGGGTATTGTCGCCGGCATCGCCCGGAGGCTCCGGCCTTCCGGTCTATGCTGATATACCGGACGGGCTGCGAGAGTTCATGCAGACCGCGTTGAATCTGGAAAAGCAGCACAATACGAAGATGCTTGACGTTTATGCGCGCTCGCTGGCGCTGCCTAATCCCGGTGTTTGGTTTCGCGACACGTTTGGCAACCGCCTTGGGAAGGAACTGGCCGATTCCTACAGCCGCATGGGCATGGAGTTGCCACTGTGGCTCCCGCAGGTTTTACGCGAAGCAAACAAGAACCATCTGAAGAACGTGGCTGCAGTTGTTTTTACCGATTCGTGCAATCCTGCCGCAAACTTCGCCGAATATCAGGTGCTTGTGAGCCGGAAAAAGGAAACGCCGTTGTATGACGTTCGAATCGCCTCGCCTTCCGAGGGCATGATCCTGAGGTATTTTGCATATGTGCAGGGTGGCTTCCGCTTTTTGGGGGATTTTCAGGTGAATATTCCTCCGCAGGTGTTTCAAAGAGAATATCCGGAGGTGCCACCCGATGCTATGGCAGCAAGACTGCTTGAGAAGCCCGTCGTGAAAATGAACCCGAAGCTCACAAAGTTGAATCGCGCGGGCGGGAGCGTGGTCCTGCGCGGCATTATCGGCAGCGATGGCAACGTGTGCAGCCTGGATGTGGTATCGGGAGAACCGGGACTGACCGCCGAAGCGGTTGCAAGCGTTCAGGAGTGGCGCTATCGCCCTTACGAGATAAAGGGCAAGCCTGTAGCGGTGAACACGACTATAACGGTGAAGTTCAACAAAGGCGGCTAGGCAGGTCTTTTCTTCATATGGCGCCGCACTCTGGCGAGCTCGGAGCGGGCGCGTGCGGGTCGATTCCCAGAGTTTTTATTTCTTGGCCCCGGCCTTACCTAGCTGCAGCCGGAAGTGCTGCCGCAATTTTCGCACTTGTAGCAGCTGCCGTTGGGGGTCATGAGCATGCCGCATTCAGAGCACGACGGCGCATCATCAATCGCCGCACGCAGGCGCGGAGACTTTTCCGGCGATTTTTCTTCGGCCACGCTGATGCTGGAAACCGGCTTCGGATCGGGCGCGCTGGGCTGCGAAAGATTCTCTACCGGCGATTCGACCGCTTGAACCACATAATCCCGCGAGATGAATTTCCCGCCGAGCCAGCGGCCGATGTAATCAATGATCGATTTCGCGTACGGAATTTCCTTGTTGCCGGTGTAACCGGAGGGCTCGAAGCGCGCGTTCACGAATTTGTCCACTAATGCGCGCAGCGGCACACCGTATTGCAACGCGATGGAGACGGAAAGCGCGAATCCGTCCATGATGCCGGAGAGCGTCGAACCTTCCTTGGCCATCTTGATAAATATCTCGCCGGGCGTGCCGTCGTCGTACATGCCGACGGTGAGATAGCCTTCGTGGCCGCCAACATTGAACTTGTGCGTGATGGAGCGGCGTTCATTAGGCAGCTTCTTGCGCGGTTCGCGGAAAAGCTCCTTCTGCGTGGGCGCTATGGCATTTGATGTCGAGCCAACGCCTGCGGCAGTTTCTGCTCCCGTTTTCTTGCTGCCCGCGGCGGAGAGCGGCTGCGAGCGCTTGGAATTGTCGCGGTAAATGGCGACCGCTTTGAGGCCTAGCTTCCACGACTCGATGTAAGCCTGCATCACGTCTTCGACGGTGGATTCTTCCGGCATGTTAATGGTTTTCGAAATTGCGCCGGAGAGGAACGGTTGCGCGGCGGCCATCATGCGCAAGTGCCCGCGCCAGGGAATCGAGCGCCCGCCATTGGTGGCAAGGGAGCAGTCGAAGACCGGCAAATGCTCAGGCTTGAAGCCGGGAGCACCTTCGATGGTACCGTGCTGGTCAATCCAATCCACGATCAGCGAGGCCTCCACATCCGAATATCCCAAGCGCATCAGCGCAAGCGGCACCGTGTTGTTCACGATTTTAATCACGCCGCCGCCGACGAGCCGCTTGTGCTTTACCAGCGCCAGATCCGGTTCGATGCCGGTCGTGTCGCAATCCATCATGAAGCCGATGGTGCCGGTGGGCGCGAGCACGGAAGCCTGCGCGTTGCGATAGCCGAATTTTTCGCCGAGCGCGACAGCGTCATCCCAAGCTTCGCGCGCCGCACGCAGAAGAGAGGGCTGGACATTCTCCTCACGAATGGGACGCAAAGCGTCGCGATGCATACGCATGACGTCGAGCATGGATTCGCGATTTTCGGCGTAGCGTGGAAACGGGCCAAGCTGCTCGGCCTCGCGCGCCGATTGCGCATAAGCTTCGCCGGTCATCAGCGCGGTAATCGCACCGCAAATGTCGCGGCCCTGGTCGGAATCGTACGGCACGGCCAGTGAAAGCAGCAGCGCGCCGAGGTTCGCGTAGCCGAGACCGAGCGGACGGAAATCGCGCGAATTTTGCGTGATTTTCGGCGTGGGATAGCTGGCGTTATCTACCAGAATTTCCTGCGCGGTGATGGTGACGTCCACGGCGTGCTTGAATCCTTCCACGTCGAATTGCCCATTCGCGCCGAGGAATTTCAGCAAATTAAGGGAGGCGAGATTGCAGGCAGTGTCGTCGAGGAACATGTATTCCGAGCAGGGATTCGAAGCGTAAATGCGATCCGTGCCTTTGCACGTATGCCAGCGATTCACGGTCGAGTCATACTGCATGCCCGGGTCGCCGCAGTGCCACGCGGATTCGGCCATTTGGCGCAGTAAGTCGCGAGCGCGGTATTTCGCGGCGGGCTGGCCGTCGGTGACATTGCGCGTCCACCAGTCGCGGTCATCCTCCACGGCTTGCATGAATTCATCGGTCACGCGCACGGAGTGGTTGGCGTTTTGAAAGAAAATCGAACTGTAGGCTTCGCCGTCAATCGAAGGATCGTAGCCCTGCTCGATGAGCACGTGCGCCTTCTGCTCTTCCTTCATTTTGCAGCCGATGAATTCGGTGATGTCCGGATGGTCAACGTTGAGGATGACCATTTTCGCAGCGCGGCGCGTTTTGCCGCCGCTTTTGATCACTCCGGCAAAGGCATCAAAGCCTTTCATGAAGCTGACCGGCCCGGAAGCGATTCCTCCGCCGGAAAGCGTCTCTTTGCTGCCGCGCAGGGTTGAAAAATTCGTACCCGTGCCGGAGCCCCATTTGAAAAGCATGCCCTCCGTCTTGGCCAGGTTCATGATCGAGTCCATCGAGTCCTGAACGGAATTGATGAAGCACGCCGAGCACTGCGGCTTGGGCTGTACGCCGACGTTGAACCATACCGGGGAATTAAAAGCCATTTTTTGCTCGACGAGCAGATGGGTGAGCTCATCGTGAAACGCATCGCGCGACTCTGCGGATGCGAAATAACCGCCCTGTTCTCCCCAGCGCACAATCGTGCCGACTACGCGGCCGATTAACTGACGCACCGAAGTTTCGCGTCCAGCGGTGTTTGGCTTTCCATGAAAATACTTGGAAGCGACGATATTCGTCGCGGTTTGCGACCAAGATTTCGGCACTTCGACATTTTCCTGGCGGAAAATCACCATGCCCTTCTCGTTGCCAATTTGCGCGGTTCTGCGCTCCCATTCGACAGCGTCAAATGGCGTTGTCTTCCCGTCTGTGAATCGGCGATGGAACTCGGTTCCGCGGGAAGCGTGCTCTTGCGCCCGCTGGTCCGCTTGAGATTGAGTATTCAAAGCCATTCGTGTTTCCGCCATCTCCGCCTCCGCGCAGGCAGTCCTGCCGTGAACGAATTGTGCCGTTCGAGAGGCGCGCTTAGCTTAAATTATACCGCTATCCCGCACTCCCGTCCTGCTCGCGGCGTGGAAGGGCAGGCAATCGCCGCGATGTTTTCAAAAGGAACCCGAGTCTAGCTCCGCAAACTCGACCGGGCAACCGGATGCCCGGTGGAAAACTTTTAATCCGGTGGAAAAACCGGCAAAAAGGAAAGCTTCGCCATCGAGCGCTATACACGAGCATCGCGCCCGGGCGCGCAGCCCTTACTGTCGATGATTTGGACCCGGTGGGCTAAAATTTGTCAGCGAACTTTTTGCCCGCGGACCCCTTCCCTCCCCGAATCTGGCCGTGTGTTTTACCGCCCTGTGGAAAACGTGTCAAGCGAAAATCGCAAGCGTACCACAAAATATTTGGGTGTTCGTGTCCAATCCGTCTATTGGTAGCGGTTGGCGAAGCCCGAAGCCGCGCCGGAGGCAGCGTTGGTTTTCAGGGAAATAAAGACGCGGACTATTCGTAGCGCAAGGCTTCGATCGGATCGAGCTTCGCCGCTTTCACCGCAGGCCACACACCGAAGACCAGGCCGATGCCCACGGAAACGCCGATGCCGACAATCACGGCCCAGAGCGGCACAGACGCCTTCATGGAAGTTATGTGGGGGATCAGCATAGCCACCGAGCCGAAAAGGAGAACGCCGAGGATGCCGCCGGAGCCGGTCAGGGTCATGGCCTCGAACAAAAATTGCCAGGTGATGTCGCGGCTGCGTGCTCCGATGGCCTTGCGCACGCCGATTTCGCGCGTTCGTTCGGTGACGCTGACCAGCATGATATTCATCACGCCCACGCCGCCGATGAGCAGGCCAATTGAGCTGAGCACCACCAGTACGAGCGCCACGCCGCCGATGATTTGATTGAACTGCTGCTCCTCTTGCAATTGTGTGGTGATGGAAAAGTTATTCGGCGCTTGATAAGGCACTTTACGCGCGCGGCGCAGCACACCGGTGGCCTCGTCCACAGCCTGATTGAGGCGCCCGTGCACCGCGAGGAAGCGGTAGGCGTTATCCACAACGGATGGAAACATCTTTGCGTACGTGTAATAGGGAATCATCACGCGCACGTCGGAATCGTTCAGCCCAAAACCGCCGGGCGGCCTTTTGAAGACTCCTATGACGCGAAAATCGGAGCCGTCAATCTCAACGGTTTTGCCAATGGCGTCCTCGGGCGTCGGAAACAGAGCTTTCGCCGTGTCCTGGCCCAGTACAACGACTTTTGCACGGTGCTCGTTTTCCGATTCGGTGAAAAACCGGCCGACGCGAAGCTCGGCATTTCCATAGACGTCCATATAGGAAGGAAACGTTCCGCGAAAATCCATGTTCTGCGCTTGATTTTTTCCGTAGCTGATGGTGTGCATCTGATGCCAGTTGAAAATCATGATGGCGATCTGCTTGACGTCCGGACAGTCGGCTTTTATCGCCAGGCCTTGCGCCAGCGTCAGCGGGGGCCGTTCGCGCGCCTGTTTCATGCTGTTGGCTGCGCCGGGCCCCTGATCAAACCGGCTGACGAAAGCGGTGTCTGCGCCGAATCCCTCGATTTCCGCGTTGATGGTGGTTTTGAATCCAGTAATCAACGAAGCCACGATAATAATCACGCCCACACCGATGACCACGCCGAGCACGGCCAGGAAGCTGCGCGTCTTGTGTGACCGGAGCGTGTCAAACGCCAGCGCTAGATTTTCTTTCAGGTCCTGGTTCATAGGATGCCTTATGCCTCCGCGCGAAGCGCTTCGATGGGATCCAGCCGCGAAGCACGCATCGCCGGATAGATGCCAAAGAAAAGGCCGACGCCCGTTGAAAGCGCCAGCGCAATGATCACCGCATGAATCGGCGTGGCGATGGGCATGGGCGAAAGCGCGCGTACGAGCATGGCGATGCCCACAGCAGCAAGAATTCCCACCGCACCTCCGGTGGCCGCGAGGATTGAAGATTCCATCAGAAACTGAAGAACAATGTGCCGCCGGCGCGCCCCAAGGGATTTTCGCAAACCGATTTCGCGCGTGCGCTCGGTGACGCTGGCCAGCATGATATTCATGATCACGATGCCGCCGACGACCAGAAAAACACTGGTCAACCACACGGCAATGCCAAAAAGGTTTCCGGTTAATTCCTGCCAGAGTCCGGTAATCGAAGAGGGTGCGACAATCCCAAAATTATCCGGATCCTGATACGGAACGTGGCGGCGCGAGCGCAGAAACACGCGCACTTCATCTTCGGCGATGGGCATGGCCTGCGTAGTCACGGCTTCACAGAAGATCGTAACCGAATCATTCGGTCCCTGAAAAACGCTCAAATATGTTGTGAGCGGCAGCATCACAAAGTCGTCCTGAGATTGTCCCAGAACGGTGCCCATGGCTTTGGCGATGCCAATCACGCGGCACTGCTGCGCGCCGACGCGGATTTCGTGCCCCAGGGGATCAATATCCGGAAAGAGCTTGGTCACAACGTCGTGTCCCAGGAAACATACAGGCGTGCGATGGGTCTCATCAATGTCCGTAAAAAAGCGCCCGGCGGCAATGTCCCAGTCGCGCACTTCGGCGAATTCCGGAGTGGTTCCGATCACCACGACATCTTCCATGAGCTTTGCGCCGCGATGCACATCCTGAATCGTATTTTCTTCAGCAGCGACGCGCTTGCTGTAGCGCAAGTGAGTTTTCATCGCGTAATAATCGTCCATTGTGAGCGGCGGCCTTTTCATCGCTTTCATAAAATCGTTGAAATTGGTGACAATACCGACGCGGTCGACCACGAACGCATTCGCCCCCAGATTGGCGATTTTCGTGGCCACGTAGAGATTGAGGCCATTGAGCACGCTCATCACCGAAACCAGCGTGGTCACCGCAAGAATTACGCCCAGCAGAGTCAGAAAACTGCGCAGCTTGTGTGCACGCAGCGTATCAAACGCCAGCGCCGTGGCTTCGCGCAGTGCAATCATGGTTTCGCGAAAGCCGGGCTTCAGTTTGGGGTTTTGCGCCATCGCATTCGCGTCTCAGCTAATATAGACGTTCCCGCACGCTAAAAAGTTCGTTTCTCGGCGCTCCCGTCTTGACATTCTCGTCATCCGATCCGCGACGGTTCACAACCGACCCGGCTAAAACGCTACAATTGTTGCCTGTGTTGCCTGCGACAAACCATAGCAACCAGGAGCGGCATCTCGGAATCCCATTTACGATCGCGCGTGGAAATGAAAACCCTCGCTAAAGTCGCACTGGCTACCGCTGCGTTAATTTTCGCGATGCCGATGCTTCGCCATGCTTCGGCCGCACCGCAAAACTCTGGAGTGCAGGCGCGGTCCGCGCAACTCGATCAGACGCCGCTGACTTCCGCGCAGATTACCGAGCTGATCTCGCGCGTCGTCGAAAATCAGCACCACAATGACGCGGAACTGGACTCCTTCGAACGCATCGAGCGCCAGGTGTCGCACGAAGGCGGGGCCGGCGGTCCGATCATCGACGAGAAGGTCTATCGCGTCGTCCCCACCGGAAGCGGTACCTTGAAGCTGCTGCTGCGCGAGAACGGGCAGGCAGTTTCCGGGGCTTTCTATCGCCGCCAGCTTCGCGACTGGCAAAAGATTCTGGAAGTCGCGGTGCATCCGGACGATCCGCGCCAGATTGCAGTGCTCGCCAAGCAACAAAAGCGGCTGAAAAATCGCGCTCGTCTGATTGATGAGGCGCAACGCGCATTTACGATTTCGTGGGCCGGCCGTGAACTCCGCGATGGCATGGTGCTCGACAAATTTCGCTTCGAGCCAAATCCAGACTTCCCACGGCAGGGCAACACGGCGGACTGGCTGGCTCATGCCCGCGCGACAGTGTGGGTTGATGCGCAAGACGCGCAGGTGGCTTCGATTCACGCCACGATTATCCGTGACATCAGCGTCGGCGGCGGAATCCTCGGCAAAATCTATCGTGGCGGCCATTTTCTGATGCGCCAGGCGCCGGTTGCGCCGGGCATCTGGGAACCTACATTCTATGAATACGATATTGCCGGCAGAAAATTTCTCTTTTCTTTCTCGATGCACCAGGTTGTGTCCAGCGCGAATTTTCAGCTTCTCGGATCGCCGCAGGAGCTTCTCGCTGAAGCGCGCGAGAATTTGGACCACTGCTGCGAGCTTCCGGCCGCCGGAAATTAGCCGCCGCCCTGGTCGAATCGGGATGACCGCCACGTTTTCTTGACCCCGCACGGCGGGGCCAGTAAGCTAGAAACTCCCGCGGACGGCGTAGCACGAAACGTGCTGTGAACGCCCGATTCCGACTTGCCGCTTCACGCGGTAAACGATCAGCGGAAAATGAGCACCATCGAAATTACATTGCCGAATGGCGCAAAGCGCGAAGTTCCCAGCGGGACGACGCCAGCGGAAGTGGCGCGGCAAATTTCGCCGCGACTGGAGCAAGAAGCGCTTGTCGCGCGAGTGGACGGCCAGTTGTGGGACCTTTCACGTCCGCTCGAAGAAAGCACTGCGCTGACGATTCTTACGCCAAAAGATCCGGAAGCCATTCAGGTGTTGCGGCACTCCGCCGCGCATTTGATGGCTGCGGCGGTCATCGAACTTTTCCCGAACGTCAAGCTGGGCATCGGTCCGCCGATTGAAAACGGTTTTTTCTACGAATTCCTCCGTGAGGAGCCGTTTACGCCAGAAGATCTCGAGCGCATCGAGAATAAAATGCGCGAGCTCACGGCTCGAGATATTCCCAACGAGCGCAAACTCCTGCCGAAACCGGAAGCGCTGAAGCTCTATCGTGAATCGAAGCAGGAATTCAAATGTGAGCTGGTCGAGGAAAAAGCCATCGAGCCGATGGTTTCCTTCTATACCACTGGAAAATTCATTGATTTCTGCCGCGGCCCGCACATTCCCTCCACCGGTCGCATTCGCGCGTTCAAGCTCACCAACGTCGCCGGCGCGTACTGGAAAGGCCACGAAGGCAATCCGCAGATGCAGCGGATTTACGCCCTGTGCTTCTACACGCAGCAGGAACTGGACGATTATCTGCACAAGCTCGAAGAGGCCAAGCGGCGCGACCATCGCAAGCTCGGCGCTGAACTGGATCTCTTCAGCATTCAGGAAGAAGCCGGCCCGGGCCTGATTTTCTGGCATCCCAAGGGCGGATTGATTCGCACTACCATTGAAGACTGGCTGCGCGCCGAGCTGTTGCGCCGCGGCTACGATCTGGTCTTCACTCCGCACGTGATGCGTCTGGACCTTTGGAAAACCAGCGGCCACACCGGGTTTTATCAGCAGAGCATGTTCAATCCGATCGAAATCGAAAAAGCCAATTACCAGATCAAGCCGATGAACTGCCCGGGCCACATTTTGATTTACAAATCGCATCTGCGCAGCTATCGCGATTTGCCTCTGCGCTATGCGGAACTTGGAACCGTCTATCGTTACGAGCGCACTGGCGTGTTGCACGGACTTCTGCGCGTGCGCGGCTTTACGCAGGACGATTCGCACATTTTCTGCCGTCCGGACCAAATCGAATCGGAAGTTCAGGGCTGCCTCGATTTTGCATTTGCGGTGATGAAAACTTTCGGCTTCGATCAGTATGAAGTCGAGCTGTCCGAATGGGATCCGCTGCATCCAGAAAATTATGCGGGCAAAGCGGAAGACTGGAACCGCGCCACGGCGGCGCTCTCCGATACACTTAAGCGCATGAACGTGCCGTTCAAGCGCATTCATGGCGAAGCTGCATTTTACGGCCCCAAAATTGATGTGAAGCTCATTGACGCCATAGGCCGTCCCTGGCAGCTCACTACGGTACAGTTTGATTTCAATCTGCCCGCGCGTTTCGCGCTCGAATACGTCGGAGAAGACGGCGCGCGCCATCAACCGCTGATGGTGCATCGCGCGTTGCTCGGGTCCGTCGAACGCTTTTTCGGTATTTTGATTGAGCATTATGCCGGCGCATTTCCCGTTTGGCTGGCGCCCGTGCAGGCCGGCATTTTGCCCGTCAGCGGAAAATTTTCGGATTACGCGAAGTTTGTCGAGCAGAAGTTGCGCGCGGCCGGTGTTCGCGTGCATCTCGATGATCGCAATGAAAAATTGCAAGCCAAAATTCGTGACGCGCAGCTTCAAAAAATTCCATATATGTTGATCGTCGGCGGCAAAGAAGCCGAATCGAATGCCGTTTCTGTCCGCCACCGTTCGAAAGGCGATCTCGGTCCGCAGTCGCTGGATGCCTTTGTGGCTAGCTTAGACCACGAAATCAAAACTCGCGGCATAACCTAGCCGCTTTGGCGCGGAGCCGGTGCGCGACGAGATTCAAATCCGGAAAGCCGCCGCTTCAGACGTCCCCGCACTCGCTGCGCTGATTGAGCTTTCGGTGCGCGGCTTGCAATCGGAGGACTATTCGCCGGCACAAATCGAGCTGGCGCTCAAGCACGTTTACGGCGTAGACACGCAGCTCATCGCCGATGGCACTTATTTCGCGGCTGAAGCAATTTTACGCGATGGAGCGGTTCTCGCCGGATGCGGCGGTTGGAGCAAGCGAAAAACTCTTTATGGAGGCGATGCCTGGAATCGCCGCGATGATGATTTGCTCGATCCGGCGCGTGATGCCGCGAAGATCCGCGCTTTTTTTGTTCATCCCGATTGGGCGCGGCGCGGTATAGGCACGCTGATTCTGCAGGCCTGTGAGGCCGCAGTCAAAGCTGCCGGATTTGCGCGCTGCGAAATGGGCGCCACGCTCACAGGCGTGCCATTTTACCGTGCTAAGGGCTATGCTGAATTGGAACGCGTCGTAGTACCTCTCCCTGGCGGTGCATCGCTTCCAATCATCCGCATGGCGAAGAAGCTATAGCGCGGTTTGGCTCGTTTTTGCTCCCCGTTACGGGTTGAAAGGTCCTCGCCTCCGTGCTACATTCGCGGTTTCCGCAGAGAGCGAGGCGACTGCCGATGCGCCTCCAACCCGCTTCCGCCGCGAGTTTTCCTTCGGCCCTCCGGCCGCCGCTAAATTTCTGCACAGCAGGTGTTCGCAAGCGCCTCTCCTCGGCAATCAAAGTTTGCTCATTCAAAAGCCATCGAGGTGAACCATGAAAATCTACAACACCGGTCAGATTCGTAACGTGGGCATTGTAGGCCACGGCGATACGGGGAAGACGCAGCTCGTGTCGTCGTTGCTGTTCACTGCGGGCATGACGCCGCGCCTTGGCAAGGTCGCCGAAGGCTCTACCGTTACCGACTGGGACGAAGAGGAAATCGCCCGAAAAATCTCGATCCAGACCGGCATTGCCTATGCCGAATGGCAGGTTCCCGACGCCTCCGACAAGACCAAAATCAACTTTCTCGATACGCCCGGCTATTCGACTTTTATCAATGACACAAAAGCCTCGCTCATCGCTGCGGACTCCACGATCATCGTGGTCGATGCCGCCGCGGGCTGCCAGGTGGTTACCGAAAAAGTCTGGGACTTCGCCACGGAATACGAACTTCCCCGCGCATTCCTTATCAACTGGATGGACCGCGAGCTGGCCAGCTTTGATCGAGCGCTCGAGTCCATCCAACAGGTTTTTGGCCGCGGAGCCGTTCCCGTGCAGCTGCCGGTTGGGGCGGAAAAAAATTTCCGCGGCATCGTTGACCTCGTCTCCATGAAGGCCTTCATCTATGCTCCCGATGGCGATGGCAAAGCAAAAATCGAAGATATCCCGGCAGACCTCGCCGAAGCCGCGAAAAGCGCGCACGAGGCGCTCGTCGAAATGGTCGCGGAAGGGGATGACGAGTTGATGCAGGAATTTTTCGATAGAGGCACGCTTCCCGTGGAAGACCTGAAAAAGGGCCTGCACAGCGCCGTTTTCGAAAAGCGCATCTTCCCGGTACTGGTTGCCTCCGCGCTGCGCAATGTCGGCAGCGATGCCATTCTGAATTTCATCGTTGACGAATTTCCCTCGCCCGCCGCACGCGGCAAAGCCCTCGCCTACAAAGAGCCGGAACGCAAAGGCGAAACCGTCGAGCGAAAAATTGACGATAAGGAACCGCTTTCCGTTTTCGTCTTCAAAACCATGGCCGATCCTTTCGCCGGTCGCATCAGCTATTTCAAAGTGATGAGCGGCATTCTGAAGAATGACGCCAACGTCACGAATTTCAATCGCAACTCCGTCGAACGCTTCCAGCATCTCGAAATCCGCCAGGGGAAGACGGCCACTGCAATTCCCGAACTTCACGCTGGAGACATCGGCAGCATCGCCAAACTGAAAGACACCGTCACAGGCGACACCCTTGGCGACAAAACCGCTACGATTTTTTATCCTCCCGCGCGTATTCCTGAGCCCTCCATCACTTTTGCCATCGAACCCAAAACCCGCGCTGACGAAGACCGCATCGGCGTGGCCATTCATCGCATCCTCGAAGAGGATCCCGCCCTGCGTTTCAGCCGCGACCCGCAAACCAAGGAATTTCTCCTCGCAGGCGCCGGCCAGCAGCACATCGAAGTCGTGGTCGCCAAACTTCGCAAGCGCTACCACGTCGAACTCACTCTAAAGCCGCCCAAAGTTCCCTATCGCGAAACCATTCGCGGCAAAGCCGACGCCGAAGGCAAGCACAAAAAGCAAACCGGCGGCCACGGCCAGTTCGGCCTCTGCCGCATCAAAATGGAGCCACTGCCGCGAGGCGCCGGTTTCCAATTTGTAGACGACATCTTTGGCGGTGCTATTCCCAAAAACTGGATCCCCTCCGTCGAAAAAGGCATTGAGGATGCCGCCGAGCGCGGCTTTCTAGCGGGCTTTCCGGTCGTGGACTTCAAGGTGAGCCTTTACGACGGAAAATATCACGATGTAGATTCAAGCGACATTGCCTTCAAAATCGCCGGCGCTCTCGCTTTCAAGGAGGCCATGAAGCAAGCAAAGCCCGCTCTGCTCGAGCCCATCATGAAAGTGGAGGTCTACGCACCCGATCAGTACTCCGGCGACATCATGGGTAATATCAGTTCTCGTCGCGGCCGCATTAGCGGCAGCGAATCCCGCGGCCACAACGTTATCGTGCGCGCGCAGGTCCCTCTGGCGGAAATGCTCAGCTACGCGAATGATTTAACTTCCATGACCCAGGGCCGCGCCGGTTATTCCATGGAGTTTTCGCATTACGATTTTGTTCCTGCCGAACTTGCGGAGAAAATCATCGCCGCAAACAAGCCGCACGTCGCGGAAGAGGAAGCTGCTTCGGCTTGATGAAATTGCAAAATGTTCACGGCTTGCCGGCGCGAATGTTTTTTGATCAAAGGCCGTCATCTGAGCCAGGCTTGAAGCGTGCGCTGTGGCGGATTCAGATTTATGTCTCGGCTCGGGAGCGTTTCAGAGGAATGCGGCAGGGAGTTCCAGCCTTATCGGCTCAGTTCGAGCGGCCTTATGCCGCGTCGGTTTTTTGTTTCGTCACGCGCCGCCGCGAAATCCAGTACACCATATATCCGGCCAAGCTCACTCCCAGCACGCCATAAAACACGATTAAATTCAGCGTCGCGGCGAATGCGATCACCGATCCCGCAAATCCCCACATGAAAATTTCGCCGGCAAACGCTTGGCCCCATCGCGGTTTCGTGCTGCTGGCTTTCACCCGCGCACGCAGCGACGGCAAAAATCGCGGCACTGCTGCGCAGTACGCGCGAAACGATTCGCCCTGCGTGATGGTCAGCGCCGCTTCCTCCCGCAGCACCAGCCGGTAGTAGAAAACGAGCAGCCCAAAAAACATCACCAGCCATCCCAGCGGACTCGCCAGGAATCCCAGCCCCGCCGCCAATAACAACCCGCCGTCGTACAGCGGATTGCGCATCCAGCGGAAGGGCCCGTCTGCCACCAGCCCCTCGGCATGCAGCGCGTGGTCGTGAACAATTTCGCTTCGCAAATACGCCGCCGCCCATGTTCGCAGCGCTGCCGCCAGCACGCACAGCAGCGCGGCAAACGCCAAAAGTGCATGCAGCGGATTCACAGCTGCGGCAGAATACGGTGCCAATTTGCGTCGCCAAATCATTTCCGCCAGCACCAACGCACTGTTTCGATGGTCAATCGCGTAGCACCAAAATGCCAGCCAGAAAATTCCGCCGATAAACCAGAACCTGTGCCGAAATTCAAACTCGCTGGCGCGCATCATTTGTCCGCCTCAACTTTCAGTACGAATGCTCATCCGCTAAAGTTTCGCGGGAAATAACCGCCCTACGGTCGCGGCTCAACGATTGCTGGAGCGGGCTTGCTGCGCACAAAAAATTGCCACTTGTTCATATTCGCCGGCACGGCCACATCAAAAAATCCGATCATCATTTCGTCATACGTCTGGTCGCCCCAGCGCACCGCCACATTGGGATCCGGATTGTGCGGATTGTTCTTCGAATTGTCGTACCACCCTACCGCCTGCAATTCCGTCCCGGCCTTCAAAAATCGCGGATGCGCCAGCTTGTAGCTCAATTGCCAGTAAAAATTGTAATGCACACGCAACAGGTGTTCGACGCGCCCGTCGCGATGAATAATGTTGTACTCGAATTCCTTCCCGCGCAGATGCATATGGGGAAAAAAGCTCAGCAGCGTGCAATCGTTCGGAATCGTCCCGTGAACTTCGGTACGGTAATCCGGGTCGTTCGGCGGAATCACAAACCAATCATCGGTCAGCTGCAGCGTCAGCACGCGCTGCTTCGGCGGACGCTTCGCAAAAATCATGCCCACGCTCGTTTGATCAATCGCCGGGCGTCCTCGCGTGATGTAATGCATCTGAAAAACCAAATCCGAGTGCGCCGGAATGAATTTCGCCATTCCCTCCGGCCATTCGTCCGGGGAACTTCCCGGCGCGTACACGAGCAAAATATCGCTGTCCGTCCATGCCGCATCTCGCCTTTCCCGCACAGTTTTCAGCGTGGACGCCGTGAACGGCTCGCCGACCGGCGCGTGCGCCAGCCATTTCGAATTCGGGGGCCGAATGTACACCACCGCGTGATGCACATTCGCGCGGCTCGACGGCCGAATCTCCGACATTTGCACCCATTCGTTTTTCTTGAAATGGGTCGGCACGATTTCGTACGTGTATTCCACGATTCCGCGCGCCGGAATGTGTATCGGCACCGGCATTTTCACCACGTCGTCGGGCTTCGGAATAATCCATCCCTTCGCCCATTTCTTCGCCGGAGGCGCATCGCGCGGATCTCCCGCCGGCGCACCTGCATCCGCCCACGCCGCCAGCGTCGCAATTTGCTGATTCGTCAGTGAAGGGTTGTTCGAGAATTTTCCGCAGCACGGGTCGGCGAACCATGGCGGCATGATGCGCCGCATTACCCGTTTTTTGATCTGCTGTGCATATTTTCGCGTCTGCGCGTATGTCACCAGCGGCATCGGCGCGATTTCGTCCGCGCGATGACATACCTGGCAGTGTTGCTGCAAAATCGGCAGCACATCTTCGTAAAACGTCGGTGGGTCCGTTGACCTGCTTGCGCCTTTGACCGGCCCCATCCTATTCCGCGAATTCACAACACCGTGCTTTTGTTTCAATGTCCGCGCGCGCGTGGTTCCCATCCCGCACGCCACAAAAATCGCGCACGCGATACCTCCTGCGGCAATCAATCTCGAGCCTTTAATCTCTCCTCCCCTTTTATCCACGTCCCGGCCATCTCCACGCAACTTAAACGCAAAATTCTTGTGCGTAATCTCCAGCAGTCAGGTTGGATGCTGCTATCTCACAGCGCGGCGTTCCGAATTTGATGTAACCGCGTCCTCGAAGATTGGTCCAAGTCAAGGTGCCGTTCGTCGGTATGACGACATCGCGGGAGGTTCATTCACGGCACCGGCCATTACTGGCCGCAGTGAGCGGCTGCACAACAACATCGAAATTTACACAAGTATGGTGACAGTACCTGGCTCAGAGAAACATTGCCAAGAGGGCAAGTTCATCATCGCTGTCCGCTCAACCTTCGCAAGCGCAGCCGATCTTTGGAGCTATGCTTGTCCGATCGCCGGCGAAGCTGCCGCTCCGGCGTTGGCGGATCTGCGGTGCTGAAAGCACTCGCGACAGTAGACCGGTCGTCCCTGTGTAGGTTTGAAGGGAACGGTCGTGTCCTTTCCGCATTGCGAACAGACCGTCTTCGTTTCAACGCGTTGCACAGCCGCTGCGCCCGTCGCGGCGCCGGTCGCCTGCGCACGGGCGGACTTGCAGGACTTGCACCGCTTCGGCTCGTTCTTGAAGCCTTTATCGGCGAAAAACATCTGTTCGCCGGCTGTGAAGACAAATTCCGAGCCGCATTCGGCGCACTTCAATACTTTATCGTGAAATTCCATGGATTCGCTCCAGCCGTAGCCGGACGGCGCGGACCTCTGCGCCGCCCTCAGTCAGATGATGCCGAGAATGAAGGGAAGTTCGTTCTTTGCCGGATAGACGATCGGAACAAAGCTCGTGCCAGGCACCCAAGGATTTTCCGCCTAAGTTAATCCTGCTCCCTGCGCTGCTTCTTACGGAGACGTTTGCGTGAAAGAGCCTCTTTGGCCCGGCGCTTCTCTCCAGGTTTCATGTAGTAACTGTGCTTCTTGATTTCCTTGATGATGTCTTCGCCCTGGACTTTCCTCTTGAATCGCCGGAGCGCATTCTCCAAAGATTCGCCCTCTTGAATTACGACTTCGGCCACGCTACTTCACCTCCGTTCGACCCGTGATTCGATGTTGAGTGGGCATACTACAGGTTCCCCCACAGGATGCATCTATTCGGCGTTTCTAACGAACCCCCCTTCGTAAGTCAAGCACTATATTTTTCGACCGGGGTTTTCGCGGGCCGGATTGGGTCTGCCTTCATTTTCCCAAAACGGTAACCACTTGTACATACTTTAGCCGGATCGGTCCGGCTCATCGTTTCTTCAGCAGAGCATACCCGCACGGGGTAGATGTTGCTAGAATAGAAGGTTCGCTCTGGGCTGATATTTTCAATGTCGCTGATGAAAAACGCGATTGGAGTTTTGTTGGCGGGAGGCCAGGGTGAGCGATTGTGGCCGCTGACGCGAGATCGCGCGAAACCCGCGGTTCCGTTTGGAGCAATTTACCGCATCATTGACGTGACGCTTTCCAATTGTCTCAACAGCGACCTGCGCCGCGTTTTTGTGCTGACGCAATACAAGGCGCTGAGCCTCAATCGTCACATCCGGCGCGGCTGGTCTTCGCTTATGGGAGTCGGAGACTTTATCGAAATTCTTCCGCCGCAGATGCGCGTTTCGGCCCACTGGTATTTGGGAACAGCGGACGCCGTCTATCAGAACATATATTCCATCGGCAGCGAGCAATCGAATTACGTCATCATTCTTTCCGGCGACCACATCTATAAAATGAATTACCAGAAAATGCTCCAGCAGCACGTCGAAAGCGGTGCGGATGTCACAGTCGGCACCGTGGAAATGACTCCAGAAGACGCCGCTCACAAATTTGGAGTCGTGGAGACGGACCGGGAAGGACGAATTCTTGCCTTTTATGAAAAGCCCGCCGACCCCAAGCTCTCGCCGCGGCATCCCGGCAAAGTGGACGCCTCCATGGGAATATACATCTTCAACACGCAATTTCTGCTGCCGACGCTGATTTCGGATTCCGAGGATCCGAATTCTTCCCACGATTTTGGGCACGACATCCTGCCGAAAATAATCGGTAAATTCAAAGTGTACGCGTACAACTTTTACGACGAAAATAAAAAAGAGAATCTTTACTGGCGTGACGTAGGCACGATCGACGCTTATTATGAAGCGAATATGGACTTGGTTTCGGTCTCTCCGGTATTCAACCTTTACGATAAAAGCTGGCCTCTAAAAACCTGGGAGCAACAATATCCGCCGGCGAAGTTCGTCTTTGCCGATCCCGCTCGCACCGGAACGGCTCTGGACTCGATCGTCGCAGCGGGCTCCATCGTTTCCGGCAGCCCGGTTCGCCGCTGTGTCGTTGGCTATGATGTGCGGGTGAACAGCTATTGCGAGGTTAACGATTCCATCATCTACAATCATGTGAATGTCGGCAGACATTCGCGCATCCGGCGCGCGATTATTGACCGCCATGTCACGTTGCCAGAGCACACGGAGATTGGCTACGACCTCGACGAGGATCGCAAGCATTACCACGTCAGCGAAAACGGAGTTGTCGTGGTCGTCCGCGAGGAATCTATGCTCGAGGAACCGGAGTAAAGTCTACGGCGTGCCTTTCGTCTTTCAACCGCGCTTCAGCGATATAGCCGAAGAATTCGATCGCTATCGCCCTGGTTATCCCGAGGAACTTTTCAAGCACATCTTGAAGACGTTGCCGGTTCGCAATCCCGAACGCGCCATGGATCTTGGCGCAGGCACGGGCAAATCAACGCGCGCATTGGTGGGCCATTTCCGTGAAGTCATCGCTGTCGAACCGGATCCCGGCATGGCGGCCAAGCTCCGCGAAGAGATTCCGGAGGCGAAGATCCTGAAAGTCGCAGCGGAAGAATGCGTGCTGCCGGAGGCCAGCGTCGATTTGGTTACCATTGGCAATGCCTTGCACTGGATGGATTTCGAGCGCGTATTCGCGAATGTGCACCGCTGGCTGCGCGCTGCCGGAATCTTCGCTGTTTACGACCGCCCGCTTCCCAAAACCACTCCAGCTATTGATGAAGTCATTCTGCGGGAGCTTCGCGGCCCGTGGAAACCGCATCGCGACCCACGGCTGAAGAGAGATCTTGTCTGGGAGAGCGAGGTGCACAAGGCACCAGGATTCCAGGTTCTTGAAGAGATAAAATTTTCATACGTAATTCCCATGCTGCCTGCGCAATTCACTGGGTTTTGGCGTTCAACTTCCTACGGTGGCGCGTACGCGCGCACACTGGCGAATCCGGAAGCCTACTGGAACGACCTGGAATCGCGCATTGCTTTTGCATCTGCGGGTGCGGCGATTCCCGTGGATTTGAGCCCATCGCTCATCGTCGCGCGCAAAATCTGACCGGTCTGTTCTAGAATCGAGCGTGCATTCAGGAGGAGAAATGCCGCACAGCCAACGTGCAATCAAGACCCCGGCCCTTCGCGCCGAAAGAAAGAATCGCCAAGCAGTTCGAGCAAGAATCGCGCGCGTCGTCGGGCGCGAAATTCTGGACTCGCGGGGAAATCCCACGGTTGAAGCCGACGTGATTCTGACGAACGGCATTCTTGGTCGTGCAGCTGTTCCCTCCGGCGCCTCCACCGGCGAACATGAGGCCATAGAACTCCGCGATGGCGACAAATCTCGTTATTTAGGCAAAGGAACGCGCAGGGCCGCGGAAAATATTGGCGGGCCTATTGCGAAGGCGATCTCCGGCGCCGACCCTTGCGATCAGCGTGCGCTGGATCGCAAACTGATTGAGGCTGACGGTACCGAAAATAAGTCCAAATTCGGCGCGAACGCCATTCTTGCGGTTTCCATGGCCGCCGCCCGAGCCGCCGCGATCGATACCGGGTTCGCACTTTATAAGTATTTGGAGCGGTTTTCGTCCATAAACTTTACCGGCACGCTTCCCGTGCCGATGCTGAACATTCTCAACGGCGGCATGCATGCCGACAATTCCGTTGACTTTCAGGAATTCATGGTAATGCCCGTCGGAGCGCCAAACTTCCACGAAGCGCTCCGATGGGGCGTCGAAGTGTTCCACACTTTGAAGTCAGTGCTCAAGAAGAACGGGTATTCCACGGCAGTAGGCGACGAGGGCGGTTTTGCGCCGAATCTCAAATCGAATGAAGAAGCCATTGAGCGCATCCTCGAAGCGATAACCGCGGCGGGCTACAGGCCAGGTGAACAAATTGCGATTGCCCTCGACCCGGCAGCGAGCGAGTTTTACGATTCCGCGAAGAAAAAGTACGTGTTCAAGAAATCCGACAGATCCGACCATACTTCAGAAGACATGGTCGAATTCTGGTCGAATTGGGTGCGTCAGTATCCTATCGTTTCGCTCGAAGATGTCATGTCGGAAAAGGACTGGGATGGTTGGCAATTGCTCACCAAAACACTCGGCCATAAACTGCAGCTCGTAGGAGACGATATTTTCGTCACGAATCCGGCAATTTTCTCACGCGGTATTCAACAGAAGATTGCCAATGCCATTCTCATTAAGTTGAATCAAATCGGAACTGTTACGGAAACGATCGAAACCATCGAGATGGCGCGCAAGAATGGCTACGCCTGCATCGTGTCTCACCGCTCGGGCGAAACGGAAGATACTTTCATCGCCGATTTTGTTGTTGCCATGGGAACGGGCCAAATCAAGACGGGCTCCGCGTCACGCACGGACCGCATCGCAAAGTACAACCAGCTTCTGCGCATCGAAGAGGAACTCGGTGCTTCCGCGTCGTTCCCGGGCCGGCGGGCATTGTCGCTGTCCAGATAAAATCTGCGGAAAAACGGGGTTCGGAGTGGCATTTATTTGCGGCCATAGGCTTGCTTATTTATCGAGGATATTTATTGATAGGATGACGACCCGCACGAAAAGACGTTAGCGTGTTAGTCTAATTCAGGCTTCCGCAGCCCAGCCCATGAGAGTCGCACGATCAACTTGGGTAATCGTGGCAGCTTGGATTGTCTTCGTTGGCGGATTTGCGGCGCTTTCGCTGATGACGCCTCCGAGCCCGACGCAAGATGCCCTCGGCAACATCGCGCTTTGTGTCGTTCCTCTTTTTGCAAATGCCTGTCTGCTTTGGAATGCCTCTTCCCCTTTTCGCCGGCAAAACGATTTCTGGATGTTGCTCGCGCTCGGCTGTACGCTGTGGCTCGCCGGGCAACTGGTCTGGACCTACAACGTTCTCGTTCTGCATCGGGTCAGTTACGCGCCCGGTTACGTCGACGTGATATTTTTTCTGCATACAGTGCCGTTGATGGCGGCACTTGCAATGGCGCCTCACGCACGCAAAATGCGTGATGTGCTGCGCTATGGACATTTTGACATGCTGCTTCTTGCGGCGTGGTGGTTGTTCCTCTATCTATTCGTAGTGCTCGCCTGGTCGCAAGATCCCGCCGCAGTAGCTTTGGAGCGCGTTCGTGACCTGCAGGTTTACGGCCTTGCTGACCTGGTCTTTATCGTGGGGACTGGCCTTTTCGCTCTGCGAGCTAATAAAGGTTGGCGCGCAGTATACGCCAATCTGTTCGGCGCTTCGGCTATGCACCTTGCGAGCATTTGGTGGATCTTTCATTCAGTTATGCGCGGAAGATATTCTCCGGCCGGACTTTCGAATATTCCAATGATGGCTGCGTTTGTCTGGTTTGGCACCGCAGGAATTATTGCCAAGAGAATTTCTCCCGCTCCTGGGCTCGCAAAAAGTTTGAAAGCGCGCGACTCGCAGTGGTTCGGCCGGCTGGCGATTTTGTGCATCCTTTCCATGCCTGTCATGGCTGGCTGGAGCTTTTTTTTGAGCACCGCGCCCGTCTCCGTGCGCCATTTTCGTCTGGTAATAACGCTGGCAACGATCGTTTTGGCTACTGCGTTGGTTTTCTTCCGTCAGCAGTTGGTCGACCGCGAACGCCTCGCACTGCTCAAAGGCCTACAGGAATCCCTTGACAATCTCAAGCGCTTGCAAATGCAGTTCGTGCAGGCGGAAAAACTTGCATCTCTCGGCCAACTTGCCGCGGGCGCCGCGCACGAAATTAACAACCCGCTAACCGCGATTCTCGGCTATGCGGATCTGATCAACTCAGATGCGACCAGTTCCGAACGCGCGCGTTCTTTGAGCGAAAAAATCCGCGACCAAGCCCGCCGTACGAAAGTGCTTGTCACTAATCTGCTCAGCTTTGCACGGCAGGTTCCAGTGGAGAAACAGCTTCTGGATCTAAAATCGGTAGTGGCGAGCGCGATTGAACTGCGGCAGCTCGATCTGCGCGATAAAAAAGTTCGCATCGAGGTGGAATCTACAGGCGTTCTTCCTGCGGTGCGGGGGGATCCAAATCAGCTTCTGCAGGTTTTTTTCAACCTTATCAACAATTCCGTGGACGCACTGGAAACGGTGGGAGGCGGTTCATTGAAGGTGCGTATGCGTTCGGAACGGGGAAACGTGGTTTTGGATTTTTCTGACACGGGACCAGGCCTGCGCGAGCCGGATCGAGTTTTTGACCCCTTTTACACGACAAAGCCGGTCGGTAAAGGCACCGGCCTGGGCCTAAGCATATGCTACGGAATCATTCAGGAGCACGGTGGCCAGATTTTTGGATTCAACCGGCCGGAGGGTGGCTGCACGTTCCGGGTAATACTGCCCGCTGTGTTAGCTCTTTACCCCCAGCTTGCTTCCTGTCAGGTCGGCTCCGCCCAACATTAGATGGATTCTGCGTCGAATGGCGCCTTTTGCATTACTAGTAACGCCAGAAAAATCGATGAAGTTGCTGCAAAAACGCGTCAAAAATTTACGATTAGAAAATATTTTAAGGTTTATTATCAATAAGTTGCGACCATCTCGGCGGGCAGCAAAACCCATTTCCAGCAATCATTTGAGCGGGATCAAGGTCACATAACTAGTCGGGTTTCGACGTGACTGCTTCAGTTAGGGCAGGAACGATTTCGAAGAGGTCGCCGACGATGCCATAATCCGCGATCTCGAAAATCGGAGCATTTTGATCTTTGTTGATGGCCACGATGCAACGCGAGCCTTTCATGCCGACGATGTGCTGAATGGCGCCGCTAATACCGAGGGCGATATAAAGTTTGGGGGAGACGGTTTGGCCAGAACTGCCGATTTGACGCTCCATGGGGAGCCAGCCTTCATCGCAAATCGGGCGGGAGGCAGAAAGTTCCGCGCCAAGAGCTTTGGCGAGTTTCTCGGCGATGGGAATATTCTCCGGAGCTTTGATGCCGCGGCCAATGGAAACGAGAATCGGCGCCTGCGTTAAATCCACGGCCTGCTTGGCCTCGCGGAAAATTTCGAGCGGCTTGGTGCGAATCTGCTCGGAGCTGAGCTGGACACTGACGGACTTTACTGCGGCTTTTCCGCTCTGCTGTTTTGCAGCCATATCGGCGCGGAAAGCGCCCGCTTGAAACGAAACCATCCATGGCGGATCGCCTTGAAACACCACGTCGGCAGCGGTTCGGCCCTGAAACATTTGTCGCACAAAAATCAGATTTCCATTTTCGTAGCGGTACCCAACGCAATCGGCGATCATTCCCTTGTTCATGGAGGCTGCGAGTTTTGGCGCGAAGTCGCGGACTTGATAGGTGTGCGGGAAAATCACCAGTTCGGGTTTCAACTGCTCAATCACTTGCCTCAACGCAATGGAATAGCCGTCAGGCGTGTATTTTTCGAGCAGCGGATGCTCGAGCAAACGTACTTCATTTGACTGATAATCAGCGAGCTCGTCAGCGAGAGCGGCGACGCCATTTCCAATAATTAGGCTGCAAAGCGACGCTCTGGTCTGAGACACAATTTGCTGCGCTGCGGCGAGCGATTCAAAACTCACGCGGTTCCATTTTCCTTCACGCTGCTCGGCGATGAAAAGAATTTTCATGACTGTCCACGCCAGGTCACAGAACCCGGGCCTCGTGTCGCAATTTTTCGACCAGTTTCGCGGCGATCTCGTTCGGCGAGCCAGTGATGAATTCGGTTTTTTTTGATTTTTGCGGAACGTAAATACGCTCCACTTTTTGCGTGGGAGCGGATAGCACGCTGAGCGAGTCGCGCGGGACGCTGGCAATTTCCTTTTTCTTCGCGGCCATGATGCCCTTGAGCGTAGCGTAACGCGGCTTATTGATGCCGGATTGAATGGTCAAAACAGCAGGCAGCGGCAACTCGACCCACTGGAACCATCCAGCCTCAAGCTCGCGCTTAACGCGCAAATGATCATCCTGCACTTCGAGGGACATGATAATGGTGGCGTGCGGATGCCCCAGCAATTCCGCGAGCAGCACCCCGGTCTGTCCGAAGCCGTGGTCTTCGCTCTGCAAGCCGGTCAAAATCAAATCGAAATTTTCCCTTTGCATTGCCGCGGCAAGCGAGCGGGCTGACGAAAGCGGATCGAGCGCGTAAAAGTTATCATCGACAATGTGGATGCCGCGCTCCGCGCCCTTCGCGAGGGCTTCTTTAATGGTTTGCTTGGCGCGTTCGGGACCCATCGAGACGGCCACGACTTCGCCGCCATGCTTTTCCTTGAGCCGCAGCGCTTCTTCGAGGGCGAATGTATCGGGTTCATTCGTTTCGAAGCTGATATCGGACTCGCGAATCCACACGCCGGTTTGGTCAATCACGAGCGGCGCGTCTTTTGCCGCCACCTGCTTAACGCATACGCCAATTTTCAACGGGCCCTCCACAAAAACATTCCACAATCTGTTCGCGAGCGTGGAAAGTCAGAACGGCTCAGTGGGCCTCCCACGCTTTGAACACCAAGGAGGCGTTGGTACCGCCAAAACCGAAGGAATTTGAGAGCGCGTACTGCAGCGTTGCTTTGCGCGCCTGGTTCGGAATGTAATCCAAATCGCAGGCCGGGTCGGGATTTTCATAATTGATCGTGGGCGGCAGGATCTGATCGCGGAGAGCCAGGACGCTGATGCCCGCTTCCAGCCCGCCGGCGCCGCCGAGGACGTGGCCGGTCATGGATTTTGTCGAACTGACCGGAATTCTCTTTGCGTCATCGCCGAAAGTGCGCTTGATGGCAAGGGTTTCGAGAGCGTCTCCGATGGGCGTGGACGTGCCGTGGGCGTTCACGTAGCCGATTTGTGAAGGCGCGATGCCGGAGTCTTTCAGCGAGGCGCGCATCACGCGGTAGGCGCCGTCACCATCTTCCGAGGGCTGAGTCATGTGATAGGCATCAGCGGACATGCCATAACCAACAACTTCCGCCAGAATTTTTGCGTTCCGGCGTTGCGCATGTTCGAGCGATTCGAGAATCAGCACGCCGGAGCCTTCCCCGATGACAAAGCCGTCGCGCTGCGCATCGAAAGGGCGGCTGGCGCGCTCGGGCTCGTCGTTGCGCGTCGAAAGCGCTTTCATTGCGCCGAACCCGCCGACGCCCATGGGTGTAATCGCGGCCTCAGAGCCGCCGGCGATCATCACTTCAGCATCACAGCGCTGAATAATTTTGAAGGCATCGCCAATGGCATGCGCCGAAGCGGAACACGCGGTTGCGGTGGCGGAATTCGGTCCCTTGGCGCCCCAGCGGATGGAAACTTGTCCAGAAGCGAGATTGATAATCGCGGACGGTATGAAGAAGGGAGAAATTTTGCCCGGTCCGCCCTGAATCAGCTTGCTATGTTCACGTTCGATGACATCGAATCCCCCGATGCCGGAGGCAATGTAGACGCCGGTGAGGGCCGCATTTTGCTGGTTGATTTCAAGGCCGGCCATTTTCACGGCGAAATCGGTGGCGGCGATAGCGAGCTGAATGAAACGCGCCATTTTTTTCAATTCTTTCTTCTCAATCCATTGAAAGGGATCGAACCCTTTCACCTCGCCAGCGAAGCGGCAATCGAATCCGCTGGCGTCGAACTGGGTAATCGGTGCGATGCCGCTCTTACCGGCAAGAAGATTTTTCCATACTTCTTCCGTGCCGATGCCGCAGGCACAGACCAGCCCGACTCCTGTAACGACAACGCGGCGTTTCAATGGAGAAATTTCTCCTCGCGGAAGCCGTGGATCTGGAACTTACTTTTTCGCCTGAGCGTGTTTGTCAATGTAGGCGATGGCGTCCTTCACCGTGGCGATTTTCTCGGCGTCCTCATCAGGAATTTCAATGCCAAATGCTTCTTCGAAGGCCATCACCAATTCGACGATGTCGAGCGAGTCCGCGCCCAAATCGTCCACAAAAGAAGCCGTCGGCGTAACTTCGCCTTCATCCACTCCGAGTTGCTCGACAATAATCTGTTTCACGCGTTCTTCAACGCTGGCCATGCTGTCTCTTCCTCCGCTCTCGCGTTCGATTTTTGCTCACACCTGCTCTCCGGCGGCTTCTCCGGCTGTTGAACCTGTTCATTTTATGCGGCGTAACAAACCAGGTCAACAACGGATGCGCGGCGTGCGCTCCTGCACGAAGCACAAAAGGCCGATACGTCTCATTTTGGCCTAAGCCTGGCTCATCCTAAATCTGATCAAAGCTTTACTTTTTTTTCGGAGGTTCGCTATTCCAGGATTCCAACTCGATCTTCCATTCTCCGCTCGGTTGCCTCTTCAAAATTAACAGCATTTTTCCCTCGCTTTCAAAGGGCTTGTGCGGCGCAGGAGGGTCAATTTTCTGGCGCGTGACGGCCCATTCCCAAGCCCAGTTTCCTTCGATTTTCTGCTGGCGCCAGTCGATCGTGCAGTATTCCATTTTCGCGCCGCGCAGTTGCGGCTTCAGGCTTTCATACCATTTCACAATGGCCGCCTTGCCGACCATCGGCGGCATTCCTTGTATCAAATCCACTCCGTCATCCGCCCATAGTTTTGCCGTAGCGTCGTTGTCCATGTTGCGACAAGCGATTTCCTCTTTGTGATTCAGCCTACGGATTGCGCTGCGCGCGAGCGCAATGCTCGTCGCCGGAGCTGGAGGATTTTCGGCCAGCGTGACCGGCAATGTCCCAAATGCCAGGACGAAAAGCAAAGCCATACGTTCCAAAGTGAAATTGTTGAGCATTTTTATGTTACCCCATTCTCATGCCGCCGTTCACGTCGAGGACGTGGCCGGTGATGTATCCCGCTTCTTCGCTGGCGAGAAAGACAATGGCCGCCGCGACATCTCTGTCGGTGCCGAAGCGACCGAGCGGAATGCGCGCCTTCATTCCTTCTTTGACCTTTTCGGGCAACGGATCGGTCATAGATGTGGTGATAAATCCCGGCGCGACTGCGTTCACGGTAATATTGCGGGAAGCCATTTCCATCGCGATTGCCTTGGTAAGTCCAATGAGGCCGGCTTTGGCCGCGACGTAGTTTGCCTGGCCGGCGTTGCCTGTTTCCGCGACTACTGATGTCACATTAATAATGCGTCCCCAGCGCTGCTTCAACATGGCGCCGAGGGCTTGTTGAGTGCAGAGGTAAGCCGCGGTCAGATTGGTGCGCAGCACAGCTTCCCAATCATCGAGTTTCATGCGCAAGGCCAGGCCATCACGCGTGATGGCGGCGTTGTTGACGAGGATATCGAGCCGGCCGAATTTTGCAATTCCCTGCTGAAATCCAGATTTGATCTGCTCGGTGTCGGCCACGTCCATTCTCACGGCGAAGGCTTTGCCGCCTGCGGACTCGATTTCTCTCGCAACTTCGGTGAGCTTCTCTTCGCTGCGTGCCGCAAGCACTACCGCTGCGCCCGCAGCGGCCAAAGCAACTGCCGTGAACCGGCCAATTCCTTGTGACGCTCCGGTGACGAGGGCCACCTTTCCATTAAGCGAAAACATTCGCCGTGATTTCCTCCCGACCTGGATTGGTACGAAACTCCGTCGCCCGTCTCGTCAGGTTTCTTGGGCTTCGGCGCGAGCTTTAGCCATTTTATCGAGCGTGGATTGCAAACTGGCGGTATCTTCCACGTTGAAACTCCGAACAGATCGGTCAATTTGCCGCAGCAAGCCGCTCAGCACACGCCCGGGGCCGACTTCGATAAAAATACGCGCGTCCCGGGCAATCATTTCGCGAATCGAATCTTCCCAGCGCACCGGCAGGCATACCTGACGGATGAGCGCGTCGCGAGCATCATCACCCAACGTAATTGCTTCTGCATCTACGTTCGTAATCAGCGGAAAACGAAGTGGGTCAAATTTGGTGGCGCGCAAATCTCTTTCGAGACGCTCTTCGGCGGATTTCATCAGCACACAATGAAAAGGTGCCGAGACGGGCAAAATGACCGCACGTTTTGCGCCGCTCTGGGAAGCGATTTCGACGGCCCGCTTGACTGCAGAAGCCTTGCCGGAAATTACGGTTTGCTCCGGAGAATTCAAATTAGCCGCGCTGACGACTTCGCCGTTTGCCGCTTTTCTGCAGATCTCCGCCACTTCGGCCGGTGCGAGGCCGAGAATTGCAGCCATGGCGCCTTCGCCGGAAGCAACGGCCTCTTGCATGTATTTCCCGCGCTGGCGGACCAATTTCACAGCCGTGGAAAAGTCCAGGCTTCCGGCGAAAACCAGCGCGGAATACTCTCCCAGGCTGTGCCCGGCGACGAAATCGGGTGTGACGCCATTCTCTTCCAGCGCGCGCGCCGCCGCGACCGAGACAGTAAGGATCGCGGGCTGAGTGTTTTCGGTGAGTTTCAGCTGGTCCTCTGTTCCCACGAAGCACATCTGCGAAATCGGGAATCCAAGAGCTTCATCGGCAAGTCCGAAAATCCTTTTTGCCGCGGGAAAATTCTCCGCGAGTTCGCGGCCCATGCCCGGATACTGGGACGCTTGCCCTGGAAATAAAAATGCCAGCTTGCTCATGAATTTGTCCGTGCCAATCCTGCAATCACGATTTTTCAGCAGCTTCGCATCTGGAGAACCGCTAGTTTTATCCCTGTTCCACCCAAAAATCCAGCATTGACCTTTGCGGCTCAGGCGCGAGCGCCGGCGGTGGCGGCGGAGAGCTCTTTTTCGATTTTTTCATTAGCATTGGCGCGGCAGAGCTCGGCCGCGACACGAATGGCGTTCTTAATTGCGTTCGAATTGGATCGTCCGTGCCCGATTACTGTGATTCCGCGCACACCGAGAAGCGGCACGCCGCCATACTCCGAATAATCAATTTTCCTACGAAATTCCCCGAATGCGCGACGCGACAAAACGTAGCCCATTTGGGCGCTCAAGCTGCTTTTGAGCGCCTTCTTCAACATGCTTCCAACGTGTTCTACCAGCCCCTCGCTGATTTTCAGGACGATATTGCCTACAAATCCGTCGCATACGATCACGTCGACGTCGCCCTTGAAAAAATCTTTTCCTTCTACGTTGCCGATGAAGTTCAGCGAAGTTTGCCGCAGGCGGCTGGAAGCCTCGCGGGTCAGCTCATTACCTTTGATCGCCTCTTCGCCGATCGAGAGAACACCAACGCGCGGGCGCTTCGCGCCGAAAATGGTACGGTAATAAATCTCGCCCATAATCGCAAACTGTTCGATTTGTTCCGGCTTCGAATCCACATTTGCACCAACGTCGAGAAGCACGGAAGCGCCACCTTTAGCGTTAGGAAAGGCCGCCGCCAAAGCTGGGCGATCCACGGAAGGAAGCGTGCCGAGAACGAATCGCGCGACGGCCATAACCGCGCCCGTGTTCCCCGCACTGACCAGCGCGTCCGCCTGCCCCTGCCGGACCAATCTTGCTCCGACATGGACTGAGCTGTCGCGCTTTTTGCGGAAGGCCAGTGAGGGCGCATCCTGCATGGTAATTACTTCGTTTGCGTGCACAATTTCCAGGGAGAGGCCGCGCGAAGCGTAGTGGTTTAGTTCCGGACGCAGTTTCGATTCAATGCCAATGAGCAGAACACGCACGCCGTGCTGCTTTGCGGCAAGCACCGCTCCTTCGACCTCAGCGCGTGGAGCGTGGTCGCCGCCCATGGCGTCCAGCGCAATGGTAATCATCGCTTCATCGCTGTTCAAGGAATGCCGGTTGTACCAATCTGCGAAGGCGATTCCCTGCAGAAACGAGTCTACTTCTTACGCCGAAGTGTCCACAACCGCGCGGCCCTTGTAATAGCCGCAGTGTGGACAGGCGCGGTGTGGCAGTTTCGGTTCATGGCAATTTGGGCAGTTGGCAATTGAAGGCGCGGTGATATGGTCATGCGCGCGACGGTTGCTGGTGCGCCTCTTTGAATGTCGTCGTTTGGGATTTGGCATTCCTGCTCCTTTGGCGGAAGCGCTCGTCTGCGCCTGTTCCGCTGTCTCGCTCAGTTGAATTTTACTGTTTTTTCGGCCAGTCTTGTTTCAATTTCGCCAGCGGCGCCATGCGTGCATCAGTGAGGTGGCTTTCACAGCGGCACTCTTCTTGATTCAGATTCACGCCGCAGTGCGGGCAGAGCCCCCGACAGTCGCTGCGGCAAATCACCTTCATCGGTAGCGAAAGGTTGACCTGCTCAGCCAGCACATCGGCGAGAAATAGACCGTCACCCTCGAAAAATGCCACATCGGTATCATCGAAATTCAACCGGATCTCCTCTTCTTTGCGAATTGAAGTGGCTGGCCGGTAAATCAGGTCGAAATCCCGACTGACCTCTTCGACGACCGCGTCGAGACACCGCGCACAGGTCAGTTCTAGCCGCGTATGGAACGTGCCAAAAATGCGAATCTGGCCGTCAATCAGTTCCGCCGTAGCGCGCACTTCCAGGGGTTCAGCTTGCCGGAAATCGCCGGTGTGAAAATCCAGAGCACCCGGGCCATAACTTTTGCGGATGCGGATTTTCTTTGTGGCGAGTTCGCGTACGTCCAGAAACATAAGAAGTTCCCGACAGACTGGAGTGAAAATCCATTATAGGGCGCGAACAGTGGTTGTCAAGGAAGGCGGAAATAAAGATTTCGTTTGACGCTTATGAGGCACTCCCGCAAGCCTGCATTTCCTGTGCGTGAAGATTCCGATCAAGGTGGGCTGAAGGCACGATCGATATGAAAAAGAATGCAAGCAGTTGTGGCTCCCGCTGGAACGGCCAGCAAGAGGACCCATTTGGGTCCCGAACTGGCAAGATAAGGCCGCGCTAACGCGGCGGACATCCAAACCGGCCAGCCGCGGCCCCGCAAAATCCGGAGTGAGGCAAAGCAGGCAAGTGCTGCAAGGGATGCAGGAGCAAGTATGCCGCCGGCGAGGGCCCATTCGCAAAGCCTTCTCCACCTGAGACTTCGCAATGCCAGGCGCAGAAGTAATCCGAAAAGGATTGACGCGACGGCTCCAAAAATCAGGGAAACGAAATAAATGTAAAAGAGCAGCGGCGCAGAATGCGAGAGGGAACTCACGGGCCGAGCGCCGGGCACGAGCCAAATCATGATGCTCATGAAAAAACAGCCGCAGACCCAAGAGGCAAGATAGTAGACGAGCGTTCCCTGCCGCGTCATATCCGGCGCCGAACGTTCGGAAAATCCTGCCAGACCTTTACGCCGCAAAAATGCGAGCCTTCCGTGCAGATTGGAGTGGCAATTCCGGCGCGAAGAAAACAGGGCGGGCCAATGTGCGAGGCGAGCTCCGGAAAAACGGTGCGCAACTGATCAATCTCTTCCATCGAAGCCTGATAAATTTCTTCCTGGGCGTTGAAGCATGTCCGCATGGTCCATTTGTGCAAAAGATGAAGAAGCGAGCCGGATTCGACGAGGCGAATCGCCTTTGCGTTCGGCAGAAGGTATTGTGCGATTTCCAAAGAAACGCCGCGATCGAGCAACTCGTTTTTCGCAGCCCAGGCCTCAGCCATGCTGCGGTCATAAATCTCCCGTGCTTGCGCGTTTTCTCGGATCAGCATGGGCGTGATGTAATCGGGAGAGCGCGTATCCGCCAACGTCAGAAGTGGACGCGAACCGGGCACCATGCGGTGTCGCTGATCCTGACTATCGGCAGTGTGACTGATTTTCTTTGCGAAGGTGAAATTCGCGTGCTGCAGAGCGCGCATTTCGGGAGCATGCACGCCGATGTTGAGCGATTCGAGCCGGTAAGGATTTCGCGCTGGGTTCAGAAGTGCATCGAATGCTTCACGGTCTGGGCATTCATTTTCCGTAAGGCCGAGCACAGCGCGATACGCGTTCGCGGTGGTTACCGCGGCATTTTCGGAATAGTCAATAAGACGGGATGTGCGGCCGGCAAGCCGCGCGTCAAATTCAGCGGCAAAAGCGCATCCGCGATCCATGCGCAGAGGCAACTTCCATTCAGGCAGGTCTTCCATCGGCTGCAGCTTGAAGCGATCAAAAAACTGGGTATCCACTTCGCCGGCGCGCTGGACCATTAGTGCGATGACGGAGCGGGCTTCAGCAGGCGTGTCACAGGCCGATTGCATGCGCCACAGACGGTGCAAAACAATGCCGGAGAGCGTATGCACCATGGTCGTGTAGGCTGCAACGGGAAGAACGTAGCGCGCGACCTCAATCGCGCGTTTCGCCGCGGCAGCTTTAATCTTTTCGGTTCGCCGCGGGTGCGAGGCCGGCCCGGCGTGCCAAATATCGCTGAGAATGCGATTCGCATTAGGCTCGAGCACTGCGGAGAGTTCGCGATAATACGTCCATGCACGCACGATGGCGCGCTGATAAATGGCCCGCTCCGCCGATCCAAATCCCGGGCTCTCCGCAGGAACGTATGCCTGGGGACGATCGAGACGAACGTAACGCTGGCTCTGTTGCTCGGAATTGTAGAAAGGATGAGCGTGCAGAAATGACCACACAAAATGCCGGCTAATGTTTTCCAGGCCGAATTCAAAATGCGCATGCTGATAGACCGTGTGGTGGCCGCTATAAAATGTGGCTGCGCCGATATGGATGCGCTGTTTCTCGGTGATTTCCGCGGGCTCAATCAGCCGCGGCGCATAGCAGGTCCGCGCGGCGGCAATTGCTGAATCGTAAGGATGCGAAAAGGCGCTTCGGAGAGTGATGCGGGGCGCAGCGCTTTCGACAAAATCGGCAGGCAAGGCAGAAGAGAGAACCCCCATAAAGCAGGCATTCTACACTGTTCAGGCAATGACAACGACAAACTTAGATGTGGCGAAGGTCGGGAATGCCCCGCGGTTCGCCGGGGAGGACAGTCTATTTTCGCGAGTACTAAGGTACCGTTGACAGCACCAAATCCAAAAGTTAGTGTAGCCCTGACAATTGAATCGAGGCTCTGGTTCACTCCAGGGAGGCGCGGGGTGTACTGTTTAGACACATAGTCTAAACATTTCCCCCTTGACAACACTAAGCCACATAGAATCCGCAGAGTTGTAATCTCAAACTCAGGGGATTCTCATGAATAAGTGGCTGATGTTAGTGGTTTTAGTGTTGTTGACGCTGGTGAGCGCGGTTGGGTTGCGCAATTTTGCCACCAACCGGACGGTGGCTAGCACCGGCGCCCCAGTGCCGCTTACGCCTTTCATGGTCGCGAGCACAGGAGCACCAGTGCCCCTTACGCCGTTTAGCACCGGCGCGCCGGTGCCGAAGACCCCATTTTAACGTTGGGGCGCTTCTCGAAAGGGAAGCGGCGTTAAAGGGCTGAGCCTCAGGATCGAGTCTTGATTGCTTAGCCCGTTTGATTACACGGTCACGCTAATCAGTTTCCTCGCAGAGATTGGCGTGGTGGTGTGCCTTTTTGTTTCTCGGAGAGCTCTTCAATATCTCTCCGTGAATATCTATATGCTTGCTGCAGCCGCTGTAACCGTAGTGCAAATTCTTACACTTCGGCGTTTCGGATTATCTTCCTCGACATATTGCTACGTCTACTACTATAGCGACGCACTGCTGACGATTTCGTTGTTTTTTGTCGTGATGAGCTTCTACCAACAGGTTTTTCGGCAAATGGGAGTTGGACGGTACGTAAGGGCAGCTTCCGTTCTGCTCCTGTCCGGAACCGCTGCCTTTTCACTTGCCGTGGTGCATCAAAATCGCGACCACTTGACCAGTCGGTTTGTGGTCGAGATGAGCCAGAATCTGTACTTCGTGGGCGTGATCCTGACGTATGTTCTGTGGATCGCTGTCGTCAGGCTGCGTGAGACGAGGACGAGGTTGATTCAGTTGGTGCTGGCGCTGGGAATTTTCTTCAGCGCGGATGCAGGTGGGTACGCGCTACGAAATCTGTTTCCTGGGTTAGAAGCAAACTTCCTGAAGTGGGTGCCACCGTTGGCCGGCACTTTTTTGCCGCTGGCATGGGGATATACGTTCACGCGGGTGTCTGAGGATGCGCATCTCGAGACCGCTCGCGTTGCAAAAGGGCGCACGGCCGCGAGATTGGCGGTACACCAGCACTCATGATTGCTGCCCTCATCTGCGTGATTTCTGTTGCAGCGCTGCTGCAATTCTTCGTTTCGTATTCACGTTCGGTCATTGCGGCATACCGCCGGTCGGAGCTTTCTGAGCAAGTACGCGAGGTTGCCGGAATTCAGGACTGGGAACTGGGTGGCGAGCAGTTCAGCCGGTTGCTGCAACTCGTGCAGTTGTGCCCTCAAAAAGGCGACGATCAAGGAGATCTGGCGGTCGTGCGCGCGTACTACCGCATGATGGGTTGGCTGAAGGCGGCGAGCCGCGCATTTTCAACCAGCGTCGCGCAATGGGCAGAGCGGGAGCGCGTAAACTGCACTTATTTTGCGGCTGTCGCTTTGGATCGCAGGATTGCCTATAGCCGTGCACTGCTCGCGCAGCAAATGTCCCAACACTAATACCAAGCCTCCGCGCAACAACATTTACCTTCCAAGCTGATATGATTGGAATGGAATTTTCGATGAGATCCTCACTGGTCCAAATCGTTCGCCAAACGATTAAAAAGCACGAAATGGTCTCTGCCGGCGACCGAATTGGGGTTGCCGTCTCCGCAGGCGGCGATTCTGTCGCTCTGCTGCACATTTTTGAAGAGTTGCGGTCCGATCTGGGCATCATTCCTTCTGTGATTCATTTCAATCATCGCTTGCGCGGCGCAGATGCTGAAGCAGATGAAAATTTCGCAGCAGCTCTCGCTAAAAAGCTCGGCATGCTGTTCATCTCAGATTCGAAAGACGTGGCCGGCGTCGCGAAACAGAAAGGCTGGAATTTGGAAGACGCGGGGCGCCGCTTACGCTATCAATTTTTTGAACAACTAATTGCCGAAGGCGCGGTTACGCGCGTCGCTACAGCGCACACAGCCGATGATCAGGCGGAAACCGTGTTAACACGGGTTATCCGTGGAACTGGCCTAACCGGATTAGCTTCAATTCATCCCGTGCGTGGGCGAATCATCCGGCCGTTGTTGAACATCCGGCGCGCGGAACTGCGTAAGTATCTTGGGGAAATCGGACAACCGTGGCGCGAAGACTCGAGTAACGCCGATACGCGCCGCATGAGAGCGCGCGTGCGCGAAAAGTTGTTACCCCAATTAGAAACGAACTTCAGTGCCAGCATTGTAAGCAACCTTTGCGGGCTGGCAGAGCTTGCCCAAGATGACGCGGCGGCATGGCGAGTTGTAATCGACCAGATGTACGGTGAAATCGTGAAAAGAGATGAAGGAGAACACATCATCGAAACGCGGGGACTCTTAAACCCATTGCATTTCATCTCGGGCAATGAGGCGGCAACGGCAAGTGAATCCCGTGCAATCACACAGCGAATTATCCGCAAGGCGCATAGTTTTTGCGTACGCAGGAGCGGAGAGCTTTCGCGGGTGCATGTGGAGCAGATAATTGAAATGGCTCGGAATGGAATTCGTGGGCAGTCGCTCGATTTGCCGGGAGGCGTACGAATACGGAAAGAGGCGGGTGTGCTCATTTTTGGGTCTGCAGAGAAAACGCCGGCGGAAGGTTTTTATTCCTACGATATTGCCTTCGAAGCGGATGGAGCGACCGCCGTTTACATTCCGGAAATCGGGAAGACATTCGGATTGAAAGTAATTGACTGGCCTGCTTCGGAGCGCGAAACTAGTGGTGTAGCAGTCTTGGATGCTGAGCGGCTCCGTTCCCCGTTGGTCCTGCGCAACTGGAAACCGGGAGATACCTACCGTTTGTCCGGAAGGCAGAGGCCGCGGAAACTAGCCCGCATGCTCATGGCGAGCGGTATTCCGCACAGTGACAGGATTTTCTGGCCGGTCCTGACGAGCGCGGGCGATGTGGCTTGGGCAGCACGGATGCCCGCTGCGGCCGACTTCTCGGCAAATGCGCGAACGCGCAAGGCGCTGTGCATTGTGGAGGGCGCGGGATGAGGTTGGCGTGAGGATTGCCTATTCCAGGGAGGAATTGGCAAAGCGCGTTGCTGGATTGGGACGTGCGATCTCCAGCGATTACAAAGGCCGTACCGTCGATGTTGTGGCCATCCTCGAAAACTCATTTCTTTTTTCGGCTGATTTGGTGCGGGAAATATCGTGCCCGGTGGTTTGCCATTTTGTTCGTACGGAAATGCGGGATGTCGAGTTGGGCGGCGCGCGCTGGCCTGAGGTCTTCTTTTCCACGCCGCCGAAACTGGAAGGACGCGATGTGCTGGTGATCGATGCCGTGCTGCATACCGGCGTGCCGCAGGATTTTCTTTGGAGGCGGCTGGAAGAGTGCAAACCCAGGTCTTTGAATCTGGCCGTGCTGTTTGACAAAGCGAAGGATCACAAGGTAAGCCTTAAGCCGACATACATTGGCTTCACCAGCGCATCTAAATATTGGGTGGGGTATGGGTTGGCGGGACGCAACGGGTTGTACCGAAACTTGCCTTATATTGGTTCGATCGGACAGCGGGGTGCGATGGGAAAGGCAAGCCGGCGGAGAACCGGAAGATCTATAGTGTAAAGCGAGATTCGCAAAACAGTACCAGATGAGGTAGTGACGTGAACTCAACAGTAAAAACCGTGCTGTTTTGGGTGGCCATGATTCTGCTCGCCGTGTTGTTGTGGAGGATGGCGTCCACTGGCGGGCAGACGTCGCGCGAGCAAACACCCAGCTATACGGATTTTCAGACGCAGGTGCAAAAAGGAAACGTTAGCGAAGCAACGATCGTGCTCTCTTCGGTGAGCGCGGAAGTAGACGGCGAATTTCGAGAGCCAAAAGAAAAATTCCGCGTTACGGTGCCGAAAGAGACGCTCAACGATCTGACGAAGGAGCTGGAAGCGAAAAACGTAGACGTCAACATTAAGACAGTCAGCGACAATAATTGGGTAAGCATATTGATTGATGGCGTGCCGCTTATCTTGCTGATCGTCCTTTTTCTTATCATGATGCGGCAAATGCAGGCGGGCGGAAACAAGGCGCTCAGCTTTGGCAAATCGCGCGCCCGTTTGCTGACGGCGCAGCAGAAAAAAGCCACTTTCAAGGATGTTGCGGGGATCGAAGAGGCAAAGGAAGAACTGCAGGAAATAATCGATTTTCTCAAAGACCCGCAGAAGTTTCAGCGGCTTGGCGGGCGCATTCCAAAGGGTGTTTTGCTGGTTGGGCCTCCCGGGACGGGCAAGACTTTGCTGGCGCGAGCCATTGCCGGCGAAGCAAATGTACCGTTTTTTTCGATTTCCGGTTCTGATTTTGTGGAAATGTTTGTCGGTGTGGGCGCAAGCCGTGTGCGCGACCTGTTTGAGCAGGGCAAAAAAAATGCGCCGTGCATCATTTTCATTGACGAAATTGACGCTGTGGGACGGCACCGCGGCGCCGGACTGGGCGGCGGACATGATGAGCGCGAGCAAACGCTGAACGCCTTGCTGGTGGAAATGGACGGTTTCGAATCCAACGAAGGCGTGATTTTGATTGCTGCTACGAACCGTCCTGATGTTTTGGATCCGGCGCTGTTGAGGCCGGGCCGCTTTGATCGTCGCGTGGTCGTACCGCGTCCCGACGTGAAGGGACGCGAAGAAATTCTGCGCGTTCATACGCGCAAAGTTCCCATAGCGGACAACGTCGATCTCTCAATCCTCGCGCGCGGAACCCCGGGATTTTCGGGAGCGGACCTGGCGAATCTTGTGAACGAAGCGGCACTATGGGCCGCGCGCCAAAATCGCAAAGTCGTGACCATGGACGACTTTGAGATGTCCAAAGACAAAGTTTTGATGGGTGCAGAGCGGCGCTCCATGATTCTCTCCGAGGATGAAAAGAAGAACACGGCGTATCACGAGGCCGGTCACGCCTTAGTCGCTGCGATGACGCCCGGAGCGGATCCGCTGCACAAAGTGACCATTATTCCGCGCGGTATGGCGTTGGGAGTCACCATGCAACTGCCGATTGATGACAAGCACACCTACACACGTGAATTCCTCGAGAGCCAGCTGACGGTGTTGATGGGCGGGCGCGCGGCTGAAGAGATCTTCTTGCAACACATCACGACGGGAGCAGGAAACGACATCGAGCGCGCAACGGAAATCGCGCGCCAAATGGTCTGTGAATGGGGCATGAGCACGCTGGGCCCGCTGACCTTTGGTAAGAAGGAGGAAGCGATCTTTCTGGGGCGCGAAATCGCTCAACACCGCGATTATTCTGAAGACACAGCGATTAAAATCGACGCCGAGGTGCGCGAAATTGTCACCGGGGCTTATACCAAAGCGCGAAACATACTCGAAACGCATCGTGACGCGCTCGAGCGAGTGGCGCATGCGCTGCTGGAGCGCGAATCGCTCGACGCAAACGAGTTGCGGCTGCTGATTGATGGCAAGCCGCTCCCCGAAAAGCTGCCCCCGCCGCCGTCCGCGCCTCCTGTGCCATCAAAAGAGCCCCAGTTGACGCTGCGGCCAGAGCCACGCACTGTGCCGGGAATGGCCAAAGGCGAAAAACCGGCGCCGGCCTAGTTGCGATTGTCGTAGAATGTTTTTATGGCGCAGAAGCCATCCTCTCCGTTTGAAGTCGATTGCCCATGCTGCCATGCGCAGTTGGCGATTGATCGAGAGCTTGGCGTAGTGCTTTCGCACGTTCCTCCGCCGAAGGGCGCGCCTTCCGTAGATCTGGACGACACCGCGCGGCTGCTGCGCGAGCAGGCGGCTCGGGTTGAGGAAAAGTTCCGGCTGTCGGTAGAGGCCGAACGCGTGAAAGACGACGTGCTGGAGCGTAAGTTTGCCGAAGGGCTGAAGAAGGCCAAAGATAAGCCTCTCGAGAAACCCATTCGCGATTTCGATCTCGATTAGCCGCGATCTTCCCTGTAAAACAATATGGCAGACATGAAATGCCACGGACGGTTGGCCCGCTTCGGCTGGCTCGCTGTTGCCTGCGCAATTCTTTGCTCAGCAGGCCTCGCACGAAACAAAAAGAAGCTGCCGAAGCCAATGCAAATGGATCGCGGCGTGAAAATGGTACGCGACGCGAAGACGGGTGAACTTGTTTTGCGTCACAGCGAAGGCGGCGCGGACACAGCGGGCCTTTTGCCTCGAGCGCCCCTGCTGCGTGTGCGTGTCAATCTCGTCGAAGTGTCCTGCAATGTATTCGCACCTGACGGCACGGCGCTGCGCGGGCTGCAGGAAAGAGATTTCCGCGTATTTGACGATGGCATCCGGCAGAACATTTCCCACTTTGACGCTTCGCGAGAGTCCGCAAGCATTGCGTTAGTGATTGATGCAAGCCCCAGCGTTCTGCCGGATTCTGTGGTCATGAAAGCTGCAGCGCAGGAACTGATCGCCGGCCTGTCTCCGGTGGACGAAGTCGCCGTTGTTGATTTTTCCGAGCACACTTTTCTGCTGCTGCCCTTTTCGCGTAACCGGCGGCTGCTCAGAGAAGCCGTCAGCAGTGTGAATGTCCGCGCGCTTTTTTACGACACCGGCGGCTCGAACATTTATCGTTCGCTTTATCTGGTCGCCGATGAACTGTTTCCGGGACGTACGGGACGTAAAGCGATCATTTTGCTGACGGACGGGCAGGATAGCGGGCTTGGCCTCAGCCTTTATGGCGCAGGCGTGCGGCCTCACCGCGGATATCCGGCGCATCATGCGACGTTCGAAGACGTAGTTCGCGCCCTGAGCGCGCAAGGCGTCGAGGTCTATGTCATTTCCACCCAGAATCGACCGCGCATTATGACGCAGGAGTGGCTCGCGGCGAATCGAGCCAATTCCCTGATCACTCCCGCAGCGCTCACCCTTGGAATTCCTGCTTATACTGCTTTCCTCGCTGAACTCGTGCGGCGCGTCGGCGGGAGGCTTTATTTCCTAGACGAGACCGGTTCGATTGCGCGCGCTTATCACGCGATTGTTCGGCGGTTACGCGCGCAGTATACGCTCGGCTATTATCCGAGCGACGGAGCAAATCCCGGGTGGCATTCTTTGCGCGTGGAAGTGCTTGGCCATGGGCCGGTTCGTGTCGCGAGCCGGTCTGCCTACTATGAGCCCGCGCAAAATTAAGTGATGAATTCCTTAAGTGCACTGATTTATTTTCGCCGTCAGTATTCATAGAAAAAATGATACCGCGAGCTAAATACCGGCTGCGGCTACCGTCGCGCACTCTGATTCTCGGCAAGCGTACGCTGATTATGGGCGTGCTCAATATAACGCCTGACAGCTTCTCAGATGGCGGCAAGTTTTTGAACGCCGATGCCGCAGCGGAACGGGCATTCGAAATCGAGAGCGAAGGCGCCGATATCCTTGACATTGGAGGCGAATCCACGAGGCCCGGTGCCGAGCCGATTTCTGCCGAAGAAGAACTGGCGCGGATTTTGCCAGTGCTGCAAAAGCTGCATGGTAAATTGAAAATTCCAGTTTCCGTTGATACACGCCACGCGGCAGCGGCTGATTCCGCCATTCGCGAAGGAGCTGAAATCATCAACAACGTTGTGGGCCAGCAAATTTCTTCGGAAATGTCCGCCATTGCGCGGAAGCATTGCGTGCCGGTGATTCTGATGCACATGCGCGGGGAGCCGCGGACCATGCAGAAAGGGCCGTTCGCTCGTGATGTGATGAGCGATGTATTCAAGGGGCTTGGTCGTGCTCTGCAGCGCGCGAAGCTCCAAAAAATTGCGTCTGGCCAAATTCTGCTCGACCCGGGCGTCGGTTTCGGCAAAAATTACCGTCAGAATTTTCAGCTGCTGGCTCGTTTGGAGGAACTATCGCGACTTGGGCATCCGATAGTCGTTGGGGCGTCGCGCAAAGCATTTATTGGAGCCGCCCTGGGCGACGTGCCGCCCAACGAGCGAGCGTGGGGCACGGCTGCGGCTGTTGCTGCCAGCATTCTGGGACGGGCGCATATTGTGCGTGTGCACGACGTGAAAGAGATGGTTCAAGTGGCACAAATTGCCGATAAGATTCTTGCGGAGTGCAGATAATGAGCCTTGTTTGCTGCGCTGCGGCCACATGCCGCGTAATGGCTCAAAAAAAGGTCTTTTTAGCTAGGCCACGACTCAATCTTAGCTTTCTGATCGCTCTTTGCTTTTTTGCTGCGTTTCCATATTGCGCTCATGCACAGGGCTTGCCGCCGGCTCACAAAGCATTTCAGCTTCCGCCGTTGAAGGGCGCCTACGGCTGCTCGATTCACACTTCTTGTGCGGAGGTTGCGCCGCGAATTATTCAGGCGGCGCTCGGCGCCTCGCCGCTGAGGCACAATTTGCGAGTTCTTACGGACGTAATCGGTGGACGCGTTACGGGTTCGCCCGCCGCGGATCAAGCCGTTGAGTGGGCGGTGCAAGCATTTCGTCACACCGGCGTGGATCAGGTTTTGACCGAAAATTTTACAATTCCCAATGGCTGGACCGAAGGGCGCACGCGCTTGCGCGTGCTCTCTCCGGTTCATTTTCCAGTTCATCTGGTATCCATGGCATGGTCGCCGGCAACGCCGGCCGGAGGCATAACAGCAAATGTAGTTGACGTGGGCGCCGGAGAGCCTGCCGATTTCTCCCGGGCCGGCGCTTCAGCAAAAGGTGCGATTCTGCTAGTGCACACACACATCCTGAAAACTTGGAAGGATCTCTTTAACGAGTACCTCTATGAGCCTGCCGTCGAGCAGAGAGCCATGGACGCCGGGGCGGCTGCGATTTTATGGATGTCCACACGTCCTTACTTGCTGCTTTACCGGCACACGTTTTCTGTTAATGGCACAATTGACCGCCTTCCACAAGCCATCGTGGCGCGCGAAGATGCCGAACGCCTGGCGCGATTCATGGCAGCGGGCCAGCCGGTCAGGGTCCGCCTGCAAATGCCGAACAAAATCAGCGGTGAAACGGCATCACAGAACGTGGTGGCGGAAATTCGAGGAAGCGAGAAGCCCAATCAGTTCGTCATTCTTGCGGCACACCTCGATTCATGGGAATTGGGAACCGGCGCGCTGGACAACGGCTGCAATGCCGCAATGGTGATTGATGCGGCGCGAGCGATTCATGCAGCCGGTGCGATTCCGAGGCGCTCGATTCGATTTGTGCTTTTTACCGGTGAAGAGCAGGGAATGCTCGGTTCGTGGGCCTACGCGCTGTCACATCGCAATGAACTAAACAACATGGATGCGGCGATTGTTTTCGACGCGGGAGATGGTGCCGTAACGGGATATTCACTGAGCGGGCGATCGGATGTCATCAACGCACTGGACCATGCGCTTAAGCCGCTCAGCGCATTTGCTCCGATGAAAAACACGCAGGACGCTGAGATCGGCACCGACAACTTCGATTTTCTATTGGAGGGTATCCCGACGCTCGTCGCCAACCAGGAGCCTGACGACTATATGATGAACTATCATGCCTATTCGGACACCTTCGACAAGGTAAACTTCACGCAGCTTAAGAAAAATGAGGCTATCGCTGCAGTAACGGCCTATGCTCTCGCCGATATGCCGCACCGGCTGGGCGTTCGTCAGAGTCGCGCGCAAATTGCCCTCCTGCTTAAACAAACCGGCATGGAAAAACAGATGAAACTAATGGGTTTATGGCAAATGTGGGCAGACGGAAAGCGCGGCCGGCGCGTCAATACGGATGTTCATTGACGTTGACGTTCACTGCATCGAGAGCACCTTCCACCGCTCGCGCAAGTTATAATAACTTTATGGGCCCCTTTAGCCGCACGTCCCTCGTTGGACCCTCCGCCGCCGCTTCTTCGAACCGCGGACGGATGCTGGCCATTGATTATGGCCGTCGGCACATCGGCTTGGCGATTTCCGATGAGCTCGGCTTGACCGCGCGGCCTCTGGACGTGCTCACGCGAAACAATCGGCGCGAGGATTTTAGCCGTTTGCGGGAAATCGTGAAGGCGAATGGCATCAAAGGCATCGTGGTTGGTTTGCCTTTGCATTTAAGTGGAAAACACAGCGAAATGACCGAAGAAGCGGTACGGTTCGCCGCGCGCGTTCGCAAGCTCTTCGGCTTGCCTGTGGAAATGCGCGACGAGCGGCTCACCAGTTGGGAGGCGGAGCAATTAAGAAAACAAGCTAAAAATAACAAAGGCGCAAGCGCGGATTCGCTGGCGGCCGCCGTCGTTCTCCGTGAGTACCTCGCAGAACGGTGGGCCCGCGATAACTCACAAAGGCAAGGGACGGAATAATGCGAAAGGTCGCGTTGATCGCGGTCCTGTCACTGGTAGCCGCTGGAGCTTTTGCTGTCTGGCTCCAGCGCGAAATCAGGCGGCCCTATCGTGGGTTTTCGTCGCCACAGATTTTTGTAGAGATTCCTCACGGGACATCTCGCTGGAGAATCGCCAGCCTTCTCCAGCGGAACGGCGTGATTCACAGCCGCCTAGCTTTTTTCCTGGTAAGCGAACGGCACCACAAGCAAGCACTGCAAGCAGGCGAATACCTCTTCAATCACCCGCAAACGCCCGTGCAGGTATTCGACGAAATCGCCGGCGGGCATATTTATGTACACTCCGTGGTGATCCCCGAAGGCTGGACGATGTTTGACATTGCGGCCGAGCTCGAACGACAGCACCTCTGCACGAAAGGACAATTCCTGGCCGTCGCGGAAGATCCTTCGCTGATTCGCGAAATTGCACCTCAGGCCAAGAGTCTTGAAGGATTCTTGTTCCCGTCGACCTATCAGTTCACGCGCAACACCTCGCCACAAGAAATGGCCGCGACTATGGTGCATGAGTTTGAGCAGGAATGGAAAAAACTGCAATTGAACAGTGCCGCAGATCCCGTTAGCGAAAAGCCGATTGCTGCGGTAACTCGAAGACAGGGTCCTGATGTTGAGGCACATCGCTTGATTTCGCCGGCGTCGCTTTCGCCGATTCAGATCGTGACTCTCGCGTCTTTAATCGAGCGAGAAACGCCACAGCCGAGGGAACGGCCCATCATTGCAAGCGTGTTTTACAACCGACTCAGCATCGGCCTGCCTTTGCAATGCGACCCTACCGTGCAATACGCGCTGGATTTGGAAGGCAAGCCCGTTCCGAAAATTTCTGCGGCTGATTTAAGCATTCCGTCTCCGTACAATACCTATCTTCATCGCGGGCTCCCGCCAGGGCCGATCGCAAATCCGGGAGATGCGTCTTTGTTTGCCGCATTGAATCCCGCGCGAACGCATTATCTGTATTTCGTCGCAAACGACGCCGGCGGACACTTTTTCAGCAGTACGCTGGCTCAGCAGGATCGTAACGTCGAGAAGTATCGCCGACTGCTGGAAGGCCTGCCTGCCAACCCTCCTGTTGCACGAAGGCGCGGGAAGACAGCACGACCCAACCGGGTGCGACGTCACCGAGTTCTGTCGCCCCATGACAAGATACGTCCTGTAAAAAAGAAAACCGCCAGGCGCCGGCGCTCATGAGCAGCGCAAAGCAGCCGACGAAAAAGGAGCAGATCCTTGCTGCCGCGCGCGCGTTGAATAAAACTGTTTTCACACCCGCGGAAATTGAACAGATCCGGCGTAAGCTCGTCTCTGAATCCGGTGAAAAAGGGAAAACTTCGTCCGATTACATCGCTGACGTTCTTACGGACGCAAAAATGCGAGTATGGTTGTCAACCAATTGGGGTGTTTTCAGTCGCTACGAAGAGGAATTTCACGATTTGCTGCACTTCTCTTCGCTTGATGAGGCGGAGATGTGTCTGATTCGTCTCGATGAGTTGCGACGGAAATTCGCAACCGAAGGCGAGGGTGCTGCCGTAGCTCGTGTGCTCGAAGTCGCTCGCCTTGGCCGCCGGCGCGCCGAAATGATTGCGCGCAATCCCAAAGTGGATGCTGCAAAACGCGCGGAAAAAGAGGAGGTGACGCGCTGGTTTTCAGTGTGGCTCGAGCAGCCGGATGCATTTTTTGATTGGCTGGAAATCCGCAAGCAATCGGTGGAGTTCCGCGACCGCTTCCCGCAAAATGACGAAATAGCCGAATGATTATTCTCGAAATCGAGCCAATGGATTTGGGTAACGAGATTCGCGCCACGGGGCTCGAGTTGCTCGATGGCGCTGACCGTGAACCTGTTGCCGGCGCCGAGACCGCACACGCTTGGAGCAAGATTGTGCCCGCTCTCGCCGGCCGGGAGCCGTGGGCATGCGATTTGTACGGCAGCGTTGAACGCATTTGTGCGTTCTGCGAGTCAAAAGGCACTCGGCACCGCGAAGTTTCTAAGAACTTGCTCGTCGTCGCGCCTGTGACGGCCGCCTCATTCAAAGAGCTGCTCGAGCGTCTTCCTCAGGAAACCATTGGGATTCGAGCCGGTGCCCGCGTCGAGCTTCCGGATGCTGATTTGGAAGGTGAGTTAGCGCGTCGCGGGTTCGATGCTTATCAGGCCGCTCACGAGCATTACCTTTTCTGCGGAATTTGCGATTTGGCGAGCGCGTCGCTGGTGGTTCTCAGCCGGGTCTTGTGGGCCACCGAGATCGCCCGTCGCATTCGTCCGGCGCTCGCCGATGCTGGAATCGAGGTACAAATAGCCCACTAGTTCTCTATCACTTTATCCATCTATAACATACGACTTCCTCGCCTGATAACAGAATGCGCACGCAGGTACTTCGGTACCATTTTCAGAGGCTCTGGGTAGAGCGCACGATTACTCAGAGCTTGTCCAGCTTCCAGATCATGCCCAGCACACAGGAAATCTCGACCGGGGCTTTTGCGGCCAAGATCGTTCACAGCTTGAACGCCATGCTGAAGTCCGCCCGTTTGTACGGTTTACGTCACGCTCGTGCGGATGAGCAGTTTGTCGAAACGTGGCGCAACTTGGAAGTGGCAATCGGAATGGCCGCGTCACCGGGACTGACGCTGGCTGTCTCTTCCGGGCAGCTTTTGCTCAACGCCGAACCGGTCGAGACTTCTGCCGCAGAACAGAGCCTTAGGCAAACCCTGACCCATGCCGGCGTTTCGAGCATTATTTTCACTCCTGAACTGTCGCAGGAATCCTTTCTCGATTTCGTAAAGATATTTGCGCGTGGCGCAGTTAACGCGGCCGATTTGCGCCGTTTTCGGAATAGCTTTCTCGACAACAATGCGCACCGCGGGATTCACATTAATGTGCTCCGGTTAGTTGCAGCGGACCCTGCAGGTAATGAAAGCGCTCATGAGCGACTCCGTATTCCTGCAACGCTTATGGAATTGACCGGGACTGCTGCGAGGCCGGCGCGACGATTCAGCTCATTTGAGTTTGGAGAGGAATTGCTCGGCACCTTCGATGGGGAGCAATCGCATCACCGTCCCGTTACAATCGAGGAGGCGGAAGACCTCGTCGAGGTCATCGTGGAAATGGCAAAAGCTTGTAAAACAAAATCTCTTGGACTCGATGAGTGGCAAGGCCGCCTTCGCTCTCTGCCAGAAAATCCCAAGGCTGTCTTGCGCGAAGCCATTGACGAGCTGAGTACGAAATTGCGACTGAGCAGGATCGATGATCTGGCATTCGTACGACTGGCGAACGACGTTGCCGTTCGCTGTGCTGTCGAGCGCCTTGAAGGCGGCATGCTAAAAGCCGGCGAAGTTCGAGCGCTGCTGCTGGCTTTGTACAACCGAATCGGAAATCTGCGAGCTACGCTGCCTTCGCGTAAGGAGAAGTTTGCAGTGGCAGCTTTTCCAAAAGGCTTCCAGGCTGATGCTCTTGAGCGGGAGTTCTGGGCTTCGGTTTCCAAAACCGTGAAAACGAACGTGTTGCTCTCGTCCGAAAGCTGGTGCGTCCCGCCAAGAAATATTCGGCAACACATAAAGGAATTGCAACAGGCGGGAGATAAGGAAACTTCAAAGAAAATCTTGGAGAATTATGCGGCAGGCGCTGCCGCACCGCAGGTCGAAGCGCGCAAGAGAACAGCCGTGGGTTTGGAGCACCTGGCAGGCCTGTACGCTGACTTGGGAGGCACCGCGTTTGGCGCCGCAATACAAATGATTGGGCAACAGCTTGAGCGGGAACGAAGCGCGGAAGTGCAAAGTCTGCTGAGCGCGGCCTTCTTAAAATTCAGTCACGCAGCAGCGGAGCAGCAAGCCTATCCCGCGTTGCGGAGAATGCTGGTCGCGCTTGCGGAGATGGAGCTTTCGCGGCCGGTCTGGACGCGCAGTCTGCGGCCACGCATCGGCTTTGAGAATCGCATACCGGAATTCATCGAAGACGGGCTAAATGCCTCCAGCCTGCAGCCGGACTTCATCGAAATGATGCGGCACGTGCCCGAAGCGGCCGCTGAAAATTTATCCACGCGCTTAAGGAATACCACACGCGCATCCGAACGGGAGCGAATCGTCCACCTGGCTTGTGCGATTGGAAATCCGGTCGCGGCTTGCTTGCGTCATACGCTGGAATTTGCCCCGATAGCGCGGGCGGTGCACGTAGCTGGAGTATTAAGTCGCATGCAACCCAAAGCGGTTTCGGAATTGCTTCCCGAACGGATTGCTTCTGCTCCAAGAGAAGTGCAGGACGAGGCTCTCTTTCAACTTTCGATCGCCGCAGCGCCGGAGCGCGGTCAAATGTTGATGCGCATGCTGGACCACTTCGATTCCATGATAATTCCCCTGGCGCTCGATGAAATTGGAATGTGCGGCGACAGTTCTGTCGGGCCAAATCTGTTGCGCCTTGCGGCGGCGGAATGGAGGCCGGAAATTTCCGATTTTATCCGCGTAAAAGCGATCGAAGCGGTCGGACGCCTGCGCGTTTTCCAGGCGGAAGCGCAGCTGCTGGGCTTTGTCGAGAGAAGGCGCGGCTGGCAATGGGCTTACCCGGCTGAAATTCGTGTTGCTGCGGCACAGGCTCTTTCAAAACTGGACCCGGAGCGCGCCTCAGTTCTACTGGCGAGCGCGGAATTGGACTCAAAGCTGCTTAAAATCGCGCCTCTCGACGCCCAGTCGGACCGCGACTTCGTGCGTTCCCGGCGCTATCCGCGGGTACGGATGAGCAGTCCTCTTCCTGCCGTGGTGCAATCGGGCCGGGGAAAAAGCCAGCCCAGCGTGCAGGTCCTCAGCCTTGAAGGAGGACTGCTCAGCGGCAACTTGCGACTCTCCGTAGGCTCTACAGCGAACGTGAAAATTTCCTCTGGAATCCGGCCAATTCATCTGGATGTGCTGGTTCGGTTTGCAAAGCCGAACCAGGCGGGGGTGGAAACTGTGTCAATGAATTTGAAAGATCGCAGCCGCCTGCGCAGTTTGCTCGCCTCCATGTGAGCCACAGGCCGTTCGGAGGCGGGAAGCGCCTATCTTTTGCCTAAACACCTGAAAACCCGTGAGCGCCTCTCCGCCACTTTCTCACGGCTGGGTGGAGAGCGCTGCTTGCGTTGACACTCCCGGCCCGCACTGCTAAATTTCAGTTGGAACCAGATCAGGCAGCGATTGCACAGGCAATTCAAGTGGGCTGCCATCAGGGTTGTGACCGTCCGCATGCCGCTATGCGAAAACTGCTGCGCGCGATTTCGTCGGTAGTCCTGTGGTCGTACGACCGCGGAAGCTGGCCGTACGACGTGATGGTCGTGGCGATCGTTTTATTTGTTTTGATTACGCCCCGCAAATGGTTTCATGATCAGCCGCAAAATGCCGCCGGGATTCGTTCCGGCATCATCGTGGTCTCGAGGAATCCGGTTACGCACATCGAAACTCTAAGGCTCTATCCGAACCTCTTTGCGGACAGTAAGGATCCGGTCAAGGTCCCGAATGCTAAAACTACAGACGATATTCGAGAAATTCTTGGAAACTCCGCTGGTGATCTGAAGAACGCCAACTTTCGAATTCAGAAGATTCAGGCCATTCGCGCAAGCGACGGTTCCCTTCTCTATTACGAAGTGCAGATCAAACGCTAGTTCCGGGCCTCCGGCTGGACGCCCTGCGAAGCTCTGGTGTTCACATTGCCGCGCAGTTTTCCGTTGCTGCCGGACGATCGCGCCGAGACGGCCCGTTTCTTCTCAATGGCGAGCAATGCGCGTTTTCGCCTTAGTCCCCAGCGGTAACCCGCCAGATCTCCGTCTGCACGAACCACGCGATGGCAGGGCACAACAATTGAAACAGGATTTGTTGCGCAGGCACGGGCTACGGCTCGGACGGCCTGAGTGCGCCCAATTGCGCGAGCAATCTCGCTGTATGTTCGCGTAGAACCCCGCGGAATTCGGCGCAATTCCTCCCACACGCGGCGCTGAAACGCGGTGGCCTGCACATCGAGCGGCAGACTGGCTGCTGCTTCATGTCCGCGCAAGCGCCTCAGAATTTCGTGCACCCACGGGCCAAGGCGCGCCGAATTGCGGCGAATTTCTGCCCGCGGATATTCTCTGGCGAGCGCCTTTTCGAGTCGTGCATCCGAATCGCTGATATAAACCGCGCTCACGCCGCGCTCTGTCGCCGCAACGAGAAGACGACCCAGCGGGCAAGCTACCGTCGTATATTGAATCTGCATGCCTTCCCCTCCTCGGCGATACCTGGCCGGTGTCATCCCCATTTGCGCAGAAGCTCGCTCGTAAAGCCTGCTGCTTGAACCAAATCCTGCGCCATAGATCGCCGCCGCAAGTGTTTCGCCCGCTCGCAGACTCGATTTCAAGAGGCGCATTCGCAGCGCGTCGGTGAATTGGCGCGGCGTAATGCCCAAAACTTTGCGAAAGGCGCGCTCAATTTTGAACGAGTTGGCGCCACATCTTGCGCCTATTTCATTCAGTGTAAGCGGAGTGTCAGGTTCCGCATTAAGCGCCGCATCGATTGTTTTGCAAATTCTCTCGACCAAATCCACGGTTTGATCGTGGGACACATCGATTTCAGGATGACATCTGCGGCATGCTCGAAAGCCCGCCAGTTCCGCTTCCGCCGCGCTATTAAAAAATACGACCCGATCCGGCCTGGGGCGCTTCGATGGGCACGACGGGCGGCAATAAATTTTTGTGCTGCGCACGGCGTATACGAAGCTTCCATCCGTGGCGCGTCGCTCCTGAACCGCGCGCCAGCGTTGAACCAAAGACATACTCTGAGGCCGTCGCGAGATTGCCGGTTCTTGTGCCATATTCATGCGTTCAAAATACTCCAGTCCCCGAGCGGCATCTATCCGAATCTTGCGCGCAAATTCTAAGCGCCCAGCCCCGGTTCCGCCCCCTCGAATATCATCCGCAACCATATTGAATTACACAGCACTTTTTCTATTGACATCATTGACGCATCGTGGGTCGCCGTTGCATATTGCTTAAACCCCGGCAGGGGCCGGGCTTGGGGGAAAACATGGGGGCGCTTCCTAAATTGCAGCCGCTTTCTACTCCGATTGAGCCTTCCGCGACGCATTTGCCGAAAAGTTTTTCGGAATTACAGCACAGAAATTTTGTGAGAGTGCCCACGCACGCGATCAGCGCGGTTGCAGACGACCGCAGACGCTCGCCTCGGGCCTGCCTGAGTTTACCTTTGCAACTCATGAGTATAGCCGGTGAACCTGAAATGGCTCCTGTAACGCTCGTGACGAAGAATATCAGCTCCAGTGGAATTTTCTTTCTCGCGCCGCGCAAAATCGAGCCCGGCACTCCGATTGAACTGGCCGTGGGCTTGATCGAACGTCCTCTGGGATGCGGAAACGTCCGGCTAAAAACTGCAGCACGCATTGTGCGCATAGAATCGTGCGATGCACCGGGCTGGTGCGGCTTTGCAGCCTCCTTTGACGACATAGATTTCGACCGCGATGATGCCGTGCCCTCGGGGCCATCTCATTAAACTGCTCTCATCCGTTATATGATGCTTCACTGTGAAGGCCCGGCGTATCTCCGCGAAGGCGGTGATTTTCGACTGGGACGGAACGCTATTGAACTCATTTCACGCCGACGCACGCGCGTATCAAGCAATGTTCCGCGCATTACGCATACACTTCGGCAGCCGCGAATTGGCGAGGCACTACTCGCCAGATTGGCATCGCGTTTATCGCGCAGCTAAAGTACCCAAACAGCTTTGGCGCACTGCCGATGCACTGTGGGCCGAGGCTTACAAGAAAGAGAAACCTCGCCTGCTGCCCGGAGCGAAACGATTGTTGCAAAAGCTCAGCCATTCGCACAAATTGGGGCTGGTGACCAGCGGCGATAGCGAGCGAGTTCACCGTCAACTGGAGCAATTTGGATTCACGGCCTTCTTCCAGGCGTGCATTTGCTCGGAGGACTCGGTTCGCCGGAAGCCTCATCCCGCCCCGCTGCGAAAGGCGATGAAATCTTTGGCGGTGAAGGCAGAAGATTCCGTCTACATCGGAGACACACCTGAAGACATCGAAATGGCTGCTCGCGCAGGCGTTAGGTCGATTGGGATTGCCGGGCCGTTTCCCAGTTCAGCGCGACTCAAAGACGCGAAACCAGGCATTCTGGTCCGTTCAATTTCGGAGCTTTTCAGAATTCTATAGAGACATCGCCGCTGATCGTTGGCCTACACGGGCAGGAAAGGAAGCCTTGGGCACACCAGGTGTCGCGGCGGCAGCTGGTCTAAAATTCGTTGAACGTATAATCAACCGGATCGGCACGTCGCCTTGCGGCGTCTTCACTTCGCTTTCCGAACGAATGTATGTCGGAAACCATAGCGTGCCCACAAGATTCTGCCGGTAAACATCGAACATTTGGAAGGGGAAGTCGCCGCCGATTGCTCCGGAAGCGGTCATAAATCTTCCATAGCTTTTCACGATGGAAAATTCCTGATCGTCAACCCAGACCACACCATCAAACAAAGGCTTGCTGCCCAGCTGCTTGGGATGGACGCCGAAGATGTAGGTTGTTATCTCATCGAGCTTTTCTTTGCCTTCATAGTTCAAGTTGTACTGCGGCAATTCTTTTGAAGTTAAAAAAAACAGCGGGATTCCCGCAAGATACTTGACGTCAGAGAGCGAGAACTCGGTATACCGGAGATTTGAAGTCGGCGCGCCAATGACTTTTTCAAATCGCTCGCCGTCGGGTTTTCGGTACTGTTCGCCCTGCATTTGATACGTGCCGCCAGTGTTCACCAGTTCTTCCACGCGAACGACCTGGTCAAACGTATCCGCGTCGTACGCCTGTTTGTTCAGGTCTTCATTATGTGTAAACCGCTGAATAATCTCCGCAGCGGGAATGGGCGGCGGCACGGTCGGATGCGGTGTTGCCGGAATCTTTTTCAACTCAAATTTCGGCGGAGGCGCAATCGGTCCCGCTACTTGCGCTCTCACGGGAGTGGCCACGACGTACAGCGTCAGAAACAGGCCGAAAATCATAAACTCGCGTTTCATGCTCCTCTTAGATGCGCGAAAAGTGAACCGGGATTGAATACATCCTACGATTGCCGGAAGCTTGCGGCCCTCGCAGAGCTAGGACATAATCAGAGCCTCTCGCCAAACGAAGGGAATGGGCATTGTGATTTGCCCTCAGTGCAACACCGAAAACGGTGATACATCGTCCTATTGCTCGAAGTGCGGCTCGTCGTTTGAATTATATCTGGACGCCGACCGTACACTGGACGCGACGCCTCTGAGCGCCCAAACGCCCGCTGCGGCCGGTTCTTCGCCCGCTCGAGTGCTTTCTGGGAGCCCGTCGTCGGCTTCCGGTTCGGGCTCGGTATCGCGCACAGGTGCGCGATCCTCTTCCGCCATCTATGGCCTGCTCCAGCCCGGCGATCCGCTCGGCCATCGCTACCGCATTGAACGTTTGCTTGGTCAGGGCGGCATGGGCCGGGTCTACAAGGCCATTGATATTGAGCTGAATCGGACCATTGCGCTCAAAGTCCTCCAGCCTGAATTCGCGTCGGACGGCAATGCCATGCAGCGCTTCAAGCAGGAATTGCTGCTTGCCAGCCGCATTTCGCACAAAAATATTTTGCGCATTCACGACCTAGGCGAAGTGGATGGCTTGAAATTCATCTCCATGGCTTTTGTGGACGGTCCCGATCTACATCATGTACTCGGAGAATGTGGAAAATTGCCGTTGGAGCGCGCCCATAACATTGCCATCCAACTCTGCGAGGCGCTTGATGCCGCGCATTCCGAGGGCGTCGTCCACCGCGACCTAAAGCCGCAGAATATTCTAATCGGCCCGGGCGATCACGTTTACGTTTCGGATTTTGGACTTGCAAAATCGCTGGAATCTTCAACCAGCGGAATGACCCGCACCGGCCAATACCTTGGCACACCGCGCTATATGGCGCCCGAGCAGGTCGAAACGGGCCCTGTAGACAACCGCACGGACCTGTACGCTCTGGGTTTGATCCTGTTTGAAGCGCTCACCGGAGAATCTCCGTTCAAAGGTGATTCCACGCTTCAGGTGATGTATAAACGCGTAAAAGAAGACGCGCCAAATCCGAAGAAACTCAATCCGGAAATTCCCGCGTATTTTGCTGCAATTATTTCCCGCTGCCTTGAGCGCGATCCTGCGCGGCGATATCAGCACGCCAAAGAAATTCTCGCGGATTTGCGCGCCGAACACGCTCCCGCAAGACAAGCGCGCCTCTCCCTACCCATGGCGCGAAAACACAGACGGATCGCCTTGGTAGTGCTTGTGTTGGTCGCGCTTCTTGCGGTTTTTTCGATCCGGCGCATTTTCATAAGTCATCGCATCCCGGCAACCACAGGTTCATTCACACCTTCGACGGGGATTCCCCATCTCTCGCAGGGCCGATTCATCGCGGTCCTTCCTGTTCGGGTGCTGGGCAACGCCGCGCAGTTCGGATATGTCGCGCAAGGCATCGAGGATGCGCTTTCCGCCAAGCTGTTTCAGTTGAAAGACATTCGCATGACTTCGGGCGATGCGGCGGCCGCGGCAAATTTGAATGAACCATTGCCAAAAATTGCGCGGGCTCTCGGAGCGAATCTCCTTGTCCAAAGCGTGCTTCAGGGCGCGGGCGATAAAATTCGCATTGTGGTCAATCTCCAGGATGTTGCCGATGGCAAGCTCCTTTGGAGCAGGGAGTTCAACGGCGTCACCGCGGATTTATTCACGCTTGAAGACCAAATCTACGCGCAACTTGTCGCTGCGCTGAATATCACCCCAACCAATGACGAAATGGCTCGAGCCGCTGTTCGCCCCACGAACAACATGGCCGCCTATGATCTCTATCTTCGCGGCCGCAATTCCCTGCGCAACTCACAGGATCCGAAGAGCATTCAAGCCGCGCTTGCATATTTTGATAGCGCTCTCAAACAGGACCCCAACTTCGCCCTTGCTTACACCGGCATCGCCGACGCCAGCCTGCGCATGTACCACATTCAGAAAGAGAGTTTCTGGGCGAACAAAGCCCTCGCCGCTGCTCAGCAGGCGGAACAATTGGATAATCGACTGCCCGAAGTGCACATCGCGCTTGGCAATGTGTACAGCACAACTGGCAAATACGCCGAAGCGATCGGAGAACTCAAAAAATCAATCGCCGCATCGCCTAATTCTGATTCCGCCTACCGGCTGCTGGGCGATGCGTACATGAAAAGCGGCGACAGCGCCAGTGCCATCGCCGCCTATAAGAAGTCCGTGGCGCTGGATCCGTACTATTGGTTCAATGAGAACATTCTGGGAAACGCGTATTTTCGATTGGGCGATTATCAAAAGGCGCTCGCTGCCTACCGCAAAGTGACGCAGATGGACCCAGACAACGCTACCGGCTACGACATGAGCGGCATGGTGCTTGCTCAGGAGGGCAAATACCAGGAATCCATTCCTGAATTTGAAAAGGCGATAAGCCTCAACCCTGATTGGACCGTCTACACCAATCTTGGCACGGCCTATTTTTTGCTTAAACAATACAGTCAAGCGGCGGCGATGTATGCCAAAGCGGTGCAGTTCGATCCCCAAAACGAAATCAACATGGGAAATCTTGCGGACGCCTATCGTCTTTCGGGCCAAACGGACAAGGCTCACGCCGCTTACGAGAAAGCCATTTCGCTGGCTTACAAAGAACTGCAAACGAATCCGCAAGACGCCGACGTCATGGATCACTTGGCACAGTATTACGCTAAAACAGGCGATCCTTCGCAGGCGACCGCATTCATTCACCGGGCGCGCGCCTTACAGCCAAACAGCATGGATCATCTGTATACGGAAGCCCAGATTGATGCCATCCTGGGAAAAAAATCCGAGGCTATTGCCCTGCTCCGAACAGCCTTTCAGAGGAAATATCCCGCGAATTATGCTGCTTCGGATCCGGACCTGAAGAATCTGCAAAACGATCCCGAATTTCAGAAACTATTGGCGCAGTATTTGAAAAAGAAATAGCACCGGCTATTCCGGGCGTAGACGCTTGCGCCGCAAGCTCCACAGGGGAATCAGGCCGGTTGCAAAGAGCGCCAGCGTTTCAGGCTCAGGAGTCGCCGAGGTTACGTTAATCGTAACTCCGTTGGCGGCCCAGTCCAGCGAGGCGTCCGTGCCCGGCGGATTCGTAAACTCAAATTCGAAGAACGAGTTCGGCGGAATGCCCCCGCAAGAATCATCTGAATCATTATCAATCTGACAGTTTGACGGGACATTGAGATTTTCCAACAACACGTGAAATTCGTTCGTTCCGGAAATAGACGACGAGGAAAGCTGCGTGACGAGACATGTGTTGAAAAAGGAGGCCACGCTACATGTGAAAAGGGAATTTGTGACGCTGGTGCCGGTGAAAAGGTCGAGACTCAACGATGTGAGCGTGAGACCGGTGTTGTTCAAAAACACTATTGCCTGGGTGCTTCCCGAAGCCACCTGCGGCATGGTGAAGGAAAATGATGTCGAATTGACGAAGATGCAGTTGTTAAGGCAGTAGGGGTCCTTGACGCCGAAATTAACGTCAACCGGGCTCGCAGCCGCCACGCGGGCCAGGCACATGAGCAGGAATATAGCGACTAGAGCTCGAACGATTTTCATGGGCACTCCTCACCCGCGGAAAGCACCGTATGAACTGTTGCAACTTACTGCCCAAATCTTCCACAGAGTCTTGGCACAGCAACTTGTTGAGTAAGAGCTACTTAGGTCGTTCGAAGGCGCCATAAGCGCGTCGCACCAAGAGCTTTGCTGCAATCTTTTTCGTCTTTTGCGCATTGCGCTCGTTAAGTGCCCGAGCGACACCTCTGGTAATATCTAGATTGAAGTGCTTCAAACCATGTCTGAACATAAGGTGGCTAAACTATTCTACGTTTCCGGCTCGGTGCAAGGAGTTGGTTACCGCTTTTATGCCCAGCGCGCCTCTCAGCGCCTCGGACTGCCGGGATACGTCAAGAACCTGCGCGACGGTCGCGTCGAGGTTTATGCTATCGGTTTGCCCTCGGAACTTGCTTCCCTTCGTTGCGAGCTCGAACGCGGGCCGCAGGCCGCTTCCGTAAGCGGCGTTTTCGAAGAGGAAGCCGGCATTGAAGAAAGATTTGCCCATCATTTTTCCATCGAGCCAGATTCCTGGTGAAAATATGCGGAAAGGATTCCTCCGGAATGAATGAACTGAAAAAGCTGATTCGCGAAGTGCCCGATTATCCCAAGCCCGGGATTCTATTCTACGATCTCACCACGCTTTTGCAGGACAAAGACGGCTTTCATGTTTTGATCGAGAAACTGTGCGAAAAATTCATGGGCAAGCACATTGATATTGTGGCCGGAATCGAAGCGCGCGGATTCATATTTGCTCCGGCACTGGCGTATCGCCTTGGCGCCGGATTTGTTCCGGTGCGCAAGCCCAACAAACTGCCCTGGAAAACTAGTCAAATTACGTATCAGCTCGAGTACGGCACGGACAAGCTGGAAATTCATCAAGACGCAATTAAATCCGGCGACCGTGTGCTCGTTTGCGATGACTTGCTAGCCACCGGAGGCACCGCTGCGGCGGCCACGGAGCTCATTCGCAAATTGGGCGGGGAAATCGCCGGCGCCGCATTTGCCGTCGAACTGAGTTTTCTACGCGGGCGGCAAAAACTTGCCGGCACTGACGTCTTTTCCCTGATTCAATACGACAGGTAAGTTTATGGTTTGCGTGGCTCCCAGGCCGCCCGTTGCCGCACCACTTCGAAGAGCACAATTCCTGCAGCAACGGAAACATTGAGCGAACGCACTGGCCCTGCGGTTGGAATCGAAACGATGAAGTCGCAACGCTTGCGCACCAGTTCGTGCAACCCGGCGCCTTCGTTGCCCATCACGATTCCCACGCGCCCTTTGTAATCCACTTCTGTGTAGTTTTTCTCGGCGCGCTCGTCCAATCCGATTAGCCAGAATCCTGCTTCTTTTAGCTGTTCCATGACCCGCGCGAGATTTTTTGCGCGCGCGACCGGCAAATGCTCGAGCGCGCCAGCCGAAACTCGCGCGACGGTATCGGTCAATCCAACGCCGCGGCGTTCAGGAATAATAAGGCCGGCCGCGCCAGCCGCCAGCGCCGTCCGCACGATTGCACCCAGATTGTGAGGGTCTTCGATTCCGTCCAACAAGACCAGCAATTGTGCCTCGCGCGAATCGGCGAGCAAGTCCTCTATTTCAATGGACTGCCGCGACGCGGCAACTGCGAGCACCCCCTGATGCCGCTCCGAGCCGGCCACACGGTCAAGTTGCCCGCGTTCCACGAAACGCACCGGAACCCCTCGCGAGCGCGCCAGTCCGACTATCTTTTGAACGCGCGTACTGTGCTGTCCTCGCGCCACGACAATGTGGTCAAGTGGCCGGCCTGCGGCGAGCGCCTCTTCGACGGCATGGATTCCGCTCAACTGATTTGGGTTCATCGAAACGCCGCGCAAAACTCGATCATGCGCTGCCGCGTGCTTTTCACGGACGCGCGAAACGGCAGTTCCGCCGCTCGGTCGAGCAGCAAAATCACACGGTCCAATTCGCCTTCGCCGGCTTTTCCGGCAAGCGCCAATCTCAACGTGTAAAAAAGTGTCCTTCCGTGCGAACCGAGTCTCTTTTTCAGCGTATTCACAATCTCACGGAATTCCTGCGGATCAGTTTGGTGGTTGGTAAGCACCAGATTCGCCAACTCGCGAATCACTTCGCGCGCGCCTTCTCGCGTGAGGATGGCCTGATTTTCCGGAGCCTGCAACAGCTTGGCTGCATCATAGGAAAAGATCAGGTTGAGTAGGTTCTCTAAATCCTCAGGTGTTTTTTCACGCTCCTGATGTGTTTGCTGGCCGAGCCAATCAGCCGCATCGCGCATCCACTCTTCCATTTCCGGCGTGATTTCCCCCTCGAGCCATCCTCGTTCGCGCAAGATTCCTTCGATTTTCTTCGTTTCGAACAGTGCAGACTGTGACGCGGGCATTTCAGATTTGGCCATAGAGTTTCGTCGCCGGAAAGGCTGCGAAAGTGTTCCACGTGGAACGTTCGATAAGGGCCAAATTTGGCCCTTATTCTCTCATCTTTCGATGGTTGCAATTGCGTGTGCTGCGATCGCTTCGCCGCGCCCAATTTCTCCCAATCCCTCGTTTGTCTTAGCCTTCAAATTGACATGCTCGACAGAAATTCCCAGTGATTTTGCGATTGCTGCGCGCATGGCGGAAAAATGTGGCCCCAACTTGGGCCTTTCGGCAACCACGACGGCATCGATGTGTGCGACTTTCCAATTTCTTCTTTCGAGATACTGCCGCGTCTGACGCAAAAATACGAGGCTGGAGACGCCTCGCCACTTTTCATCGGTGTCCGGGAAATGAGTGCCAATATCGCCGAGCGAGGCCGCGCCGAGAAGCGCATCACAGATCGCATGACACAGCACGTCGCCATCCGAATGGCCCACCGTGCCTTTTTCGAACGGCACTTCGGTCCCGCCTATCATCAGTTTTCGATTCTCGGCCAACCGGTGCAAGTCATAGCCAATTCCTGAGCGTGTCATGGCTGCTTTTGCTCTTGGGGTGTCCCGCCGCACTGCTTCCGTCTCCACGCTTTCTTTGCTCAAACCCGCTTTCAGAAATTGCCTTTTTAGTTTTGCATCTACCTCAAGTACCCCTGCCAGCAGATGCGCCGATGTTACTTTCTCGCTGGCCGTTTTTTTTTTGCAATCTCAGGAGCAGCAAGCAGCGCTTTTTTGGTTCTCGGAGTCAACGGGACTTCCCCTGCCATCTGGCTGGCCTTCTTTAGATTTTCGGGTGATAGCCGGGCGAGTTTCAGCGGAATTTTCTGCCAGTCCACGCCCCGAAAAAGCCCCGGATTTTCTTTGCGCACTCCAGCGAGCAGGTCTGGCAGTCGGATCGTCTTCGTTCCTTCCGAAAGGGCCGCGAGCCGCGCCATGAAAATGCAGCGCTTCGCCTCTTCGCTGAAGTTTTCGAACATATTTACTTTCCGTGCCGCTCCTGCTGGAGATAAAAACGCGCCAACTCCATATCGGCTGGTCGCGTAATTTTTATGTTGCGCTCGGAGCCTTGCACAACGTAAACGTCGTGTCCCAAGCGCTCGACAAGCGCCGCTTCGTCGGACACCGTAACCCCGTCGGCCTCCGCACGCGCAAAGGCTTCTTTTAAGAGTGTTGCGCGAAAAGCTTGAGGTGTCTGTGCCAAGACGATTTTCTCCCGTGGAATTGTGGCCGAAATCAGGGCGATGTCTTCCGGCAAGCTTGAGCGGCGCACCTCTTTCACCGTGTCAATTGCCGGCGTCCCCAAAATTGCTGCGCCGCGCGCTGTTGCTTCGCAAATCACGCGTTCTATTTGCTCTCGTGTGACGAACGGCCGCACTCCATCATGCACGATCACCAAATCAACGCCTGCGTCGACCCGCGCGAGCGCATTCGCCACCGATTGCTGCCGCGTTTCGCCGCCCTTGACAACATGCACTTTATCGCGGTATTTCTCCTGCGACAGCCGCTGTTCGAACAGCGTCGTTTCCTCTCCACGCGTGGAGACAAAAAACTCACCGATGCTGCTGCACTCAGCCAGCCGTCTCAGCGTCAACAGCATGATGGGCGTACCGTCAATTTCCAGAAATTGCTTGGGGATGTCGGAACCCATGCGAGTCCCCAGTCCGGCGGCGGGCAAAATGGCGGCAATCCGCATCATAGAGAAATGATAAAGTTTAGCGAGTCCGCCCGAAGGCAGTCAAACATTCACGCGGGCTCGTGCTCAGGAGTGCCCCGTTTCGGGCGCGTATGGCCGCGGCGACCGTTCGCTTGAACTAGGTGATGCGGATTGAGGCACCGCGTCGGCCGGCCGCCCTCCGCCGCTTTCTGCGGGCAAAATCGCTTGGCTTTGGCGTTGCGCTGCTTGTTCGCCGCGATCGTCAAACCGGCCAAAAATCATTTTCCCGGCAGTGGTCTGATGCACTGACGTGACAGATATATCGATCGTCTTGTTAATCATTTTCCGCGCGCCATCGACCACTACCATGGTGCCGTCGTCCAAATATGCGATGCCCTGATTGTATTCTTTGCCTTCACGCAGAATAAAAACGCGCATGACTTCACCTGGCAAAACCACCGGTTTCAGTGCGTTTGCCAGTTGGTTGACGTTCAGAATTTCGATTCCCTGCAAGCTGGCCACTTTATTCAAGTTGAAATCGTTGGTGATGATTTTTGCGTTATACCGTTTGGCCAGCTCGATCAGCTTTAGATCCACTTCGGCGATATTTTGGAAGTCATCCTCCGCGATTTGCACATCCAGATGCGGCATTTTCTGCACGCGCTGCAAAACTTCAAGTCCCCGCCGTCCCCTTTGCCGGCGGAGCGGATCCGCCGAATCGGCCACCATCTGCAATTCGCGTAGCACAAATTGCGGAATGATAATCGTGCCGTCAATGAAGTGCGCTTCGGCAATATCGGCCACGCGCCCGTCAATAATCACGCTGGTATCCAGCACTTTATAGGTATGGCGCGAGCCCTTCTCGGTGCCAAACAAACCGCCAAGCGCCTGCAGGTTCAGCATGTCGCCCTTGTTCGCGCCGACAATCAACCCGATGTAGGCCATGATCAGAAAAACCGCCAGGCTCACAAACGAGCGCGTGCTTTCAGGCATAGTTGTATGCGCCAGCACAAGAGTTGTGAGAAACGCGCCCAGTATTCCCAAAATCGAACCACTCACGGCTCCGATCAGCCGCCGCAGGCTGGCTCTCCGTAGGCGAATTTCGAAAAAAATCACGGCAATGCAAAAACCCAGACCGGTGAGCGCTCCTAGGAAGTGCGAAAGACCGAACGGCCGGAAATGGTATCCTGCGGCAGCGCACACCGCCGCAAAAACCACTCGGATGGCAAGCATGTCCCAGAAGCTGCCTACCGCGCCTGAATCCGGACGTGAAAGTACAATCGGCTTGGATAGCGGATTCTCTGCGTTAGCGCTGGAAATTGAGTTGCGGTTCGGCTGATTAGAAGTGCGGTTCATTTCAGGGCCCCTTTTGTATGAAAGTTATGAATTTGGTTGCGTCCGTCCTTATGAAGCCTACAATCTAACCGGCCCTATTAAAGAGAGCAAACTGCGAATCCCGCCGGAATAAAAAACACCGCCGATGAAGAGTCTATGACTAGAAAGCCTTGAGGCAGTATACACCACTCGGATGTTCAGCTTAGATAAAATCGCGGGACGCGACGCCCAATCGCGCACAGTAAATCCGAGGTAACCGTTCCAATCTGCCGCGCCACGTGGTCCACGTCCATAGCTAACTCACCGTCTCGGCCGTAAATCGTCACCACGTCGCCGATAGCGGCCTCCGGCAAATCGGTTACATCGATCATCGTAAGATCCATCGAAATAGCGCCAACCAGAGGGACCAAACGTCCTCGCACAATCACGCAGCCACGATTCGTTCTCTGCCGCACGATTCCGTCGGCATAACCCGCCGCAATCACGGCAATGCGCGACGGCCGCTCAGCGACGAATCTCGCGCTGTATCCCACGCTATCCCCTGCGGCAATTTCCCGCAGCGAAATTATTCTTGAGCGAAAACTCAGACACGGCTTAAGCATCAGCTTCTTGCGAATCTCCTCTGCAACTTCGCCCGGCTCGAAGCTCTGGTGGTATCCATAGAGCACGGCTCCCGGACGCACCATATCCGCCCACGTTTCCGGCCTAGCGCAGATTGCGCCGCTATTCGCCATATGCACAATTCCGGGAGAAATTCCGGCTGCTTGCAAGTGTGCCAGGGCCTCGGAGAAAAGTTTTTCTTGCCGCTCGTTTTGCCCCGTGCGGAAATCCTCCGACGACGCAAAGTGAGTGAATGTGCCGCCCAATTCCAGATGGGGGCATTCAAAAAGTTCACGAGCGAATGCGGGAATATCTCGCGGAGCAATTCCGAGGCGATTCATGCCACTGTCAATTTTCAGGTGAAAAGTAATCTTGTTTCGCGAATTTTTTCCACGGTGTTTCGCCGCTGCGCGCTCGAGAATCTGAACTTGGCCCAGCCGTGTAATCGCCGGCGTCAATCGGTTTTCCAAAATTTTTTTCTCTTCACCCGGCCAGAAACCCGTGAGCAGCAGAATGGGTTGGCGAATTCCGGCTTCACGCAACTCGAGCCCTTCGTCAGCGCACGTAACGCCAAAGGATTCCACTCCCATGCGCGCCAGCGCTTTGCTCACTTCGACCGCGCCGAGACCGTACGCATTAGCTTTTACTACCGCAATAATTTTTCTCTGCGCGCCGACGTTCTTGCGAATCAGGCGAAGATTATGCGCAATCGCCCCCAGCGAAACTTCCGCCCATACAGGACGTCCCTTGAGGTTTATTTCGGATTGCATGGCGCGCGTCATTAGCTGCAAACCACAAGCGTACTTCTCCGGCGGTACTGGTGCGTCGCGAATCTCAAAATGTTCATATTTCTAGTAAACAAGCACGATTGAATACTGATTGAGAATGCGCGACAGGGGAATTGCCCGCTCTCGCTATTCCGGAAAACCGCCAAAAGAGTCGGCGGCCTCTTCGAACCTCGTAAATGGATGCAAAAAAACAAAATCGAGCTTGCCTGTGGGCCCGTTGCGCTGTTTCGCAACGATCAAACTCGTTTTGGCGCGCTCTTCTTCGGGCAAATCCGTTTTGTAAAACCCTGGCCGATGGATAAACAGCACTACGTCAGCGTCCTGCTCAATCGCGCCCGACTCACGCAAATCGGCAAGCAACGGCTCGCGATCTTCTCTTTCCGGCGCGCGTGTCAGTTGGCTCAAAACAACTACAGGAACTTTTAACTCCTTAGCCATCGCTTTCAGCGAACGTGAAATGTAGGACACTTCCTCATTGCGATTTCCGAACCGTCCGTGCGCGGAAATCAATTGCAAATAATCTACAATAACAAGGGAGAGTCCCTTTTCCTTCTTCAGGCGGCGCGCTTTCGCGCTCATTTCCAGAACGGAGCTCGCCGCCGAGTCGTCAATCCAGAGCGGCGCTTCCGCCAGACGCATCAAAGATTCCGTCATCAGCCGCCAGTCGTCTTTCGAGAAATGGCCGGTGCGGAACTTATGGGCGTTCACGCGCGCCTCGGATGCCAGCAGGCGCAGCAGCAACGACTCCTTCGACATTTCCAAACTGAAAATAGCAACTGATTCGTTCTGGCGAACGGCCACGTTCTCCGCGATGTTCAGCGCGAACGCAGTTTTCCCCATCGACGGCCTCGCCGCGATGATGATCAATTCTGACGGCTGCAAGCCGGATGTTTGATTATCGAGGCGCGTATAATTTGTGGCCAGTCCGGTGATGCGCTTGCCTTCGCTGAAAATGCGCTCCAGCCGCGGATAATTGTCGCGAACCAGGTCCTTGACTCCGACGAATCCCGCGCGAATGCGCTCCTCCGCCAGCTTGAAAACAAACGATTCCGCACGATCCAAAATTTCGTCCACGCTGTCACGCGCTTCGAGCGCCTGCTCTTGAATCGCCTCTGTGGCGTGAATCAGATTCCGCAGCAGCGCCTTTTCGCGCACGATTCGCGCATAATGCTCCACGTTAATCGCGCGATGCACGCCGTCCATCAGTTGCGCGATGTATGCCGCGCCACCGGCCGCCTCAAGCTTGCCTTCGCGATGGAGCAGCTCCGTAAGCGTCACGGCATCGACCGGCTGGCGCGCCTCTTCCAGACTCAGCATCGCTTCAAACACCAGCCTGTGCTGCGGCAGAAAAAAATCATCGGCCTTCAGGCCTTTCTCGATGGCCGTCATTAGTGCGGGATTATTGACAAGGATGGCGCCGAGCACGCTCCTCTCGGCTTCTAGGTAATGCGGTAACGGCTTTTCGATATCAGGCATAGTTCAGGTGTTTGCGCCTTTCGCCGTGTGTTCGCCTAACATTCTGCGCGACGAAACGCCACCGTGCAAGCGCAAATTCGGCACCCACGTGTGATAAGTTCCGCAGGCATTTTGACGAGGCATTCTGCCTTGGAGGAAAAAGCCGGTCAATGCCAGTCGCAAAGAGAAATTCACAAGCTCCTGTGCAAAATGGGATTTCAAGGGTTTAAAGGATTGCGATTAGAAAATGCTCGCTTCTTCGCCTTTTTGTGACGCTCAGTAGCCGAAATGGTGCATTACCAGAAGCCCGCTAGCGGCAAAAAGACAGTAAAGGCCGAAGAGGTACCATTTCCCGCCTTCCAGCCAAGTGCTCAGCCATTTCAGCGCCAGCAGGCCGGCCAGGAACGCGAAGAACATGCCCAGAAGGCTCGGCGTGACTGCGGAAAGGAAAAGCGCACCCGTGCGGATATGCTGCACGCGAATCATCCGCCACAACTCGCGGGCAATCGCAGGAGGCGTGAGCACCACAGCCAGCGCAAAGCTGAAATCCTCTGCGCGTCGCTTGGCGACGTCTGTAAGCATTCCTGCGGAAATGGTCGCGCCCGAACGCGAAAATCCGCGGAACGGCACCGCAAGGCCCTGCACCGCCCCAATCCACGCCGCTTGCTTCGAGGAAATCTCGCGTGTCTCTCGTTCAACAGTTTTCGTCGCGCGTCTCTCCTGCCAGGAGGCAATCAGAATCAGCACGCCGGCCGCGGCGAGCGCTGGCGCGATCAAGCTGAGCCGTCCGAACCATTGTTCAATCCACGCATGCGCCGAATGGCGGAAGGCTATTTTCTCGATTCCTTCTATCAAGCCGCCGCCGACAATGCCCGTCAGAACCGTCGCCAAGATGAGCGCAATGACGAAACTCTTGAAATCCTGATAATTTTGGAAAAACGCGCGGCGCCAGCGCTGCCAAAAGTATACGATGACGGCGAACATCGTTCCGGTATGCAACATCACGAGCAGCAGAGTCATTTGCGGTGCGGATGGATTCATGCCCATCAACTCTTCGGCGACGATAACGTGCGCAGAGCTTGAAATGGGCAGAAGCTCCGCGAGCCCCTGCACAATCGCCAGAATGATGACGCGCAAAATAAGCATGGCGAAATTTTACCGCGCCGTCGGCAAAGAAAGGGAGATTGTCACGCCGCGAGTTTCCGAAAAGCGACGCGATGCGTTTGCAAAACGCCGGCAAGACAGGTGCATTCGGGCTCGCAGCGTGTTATCTCTCGCGAGAAACCACGACCTTTACCGTGGCAGTCACGTCGCGGTAGAGTTTCAGCGTGACAGGATATTCGCCAACGATCTTGATCGCCTCATCCATTTGAATTTTGCGCCTGTCAATTTCGTATCCCTGCGCTTTCAATGCATCGGCGATATCGCCGGCGGTAACCGAGCCGAAAAGCTGGTCGTTTTCACCCGCCTTGCGGGAGAGATGCAGCGTAACGGAAGCGAGCTGCGCCGCCTGCTGCTGCGCGCCCTCACGCTCTGTCGCTTCCTTTTTTGCGAACGCGGCACGCATTTTTTCGAGCCGCTTCATGTTGGAAGGGCTTGCAGCGATGGCCAGCTTCTTCGGCAACAAATAATTTCGCGCGTAGCCTTCCTTCACTTTTACGACCTGTCCGCGCGTTCCGAGCTTTTCGACGTCTTCCTGCAAGATAATCTCCATAATTCCTCCTCGCAAGTCCGGATTTTTTGGCGCTACAGCTCGGACGCGAACGGCAGCAGAGCTATATTCTGCGCGCGCTTGATGGCTACCGTGAGCCAGCGCTGATGACGCGCGCAGGTGCCCGTCATGCGGCGCGGAAGAATTTTTCCTCGTTCCTGCACGAAAGGCTGGAGCATCTCCGGCTTTTTGTAATCAATCAGGTCAATTTTTTCGACGCAGAATTTGCAAACCTTCTTTTTGCGAACAAAGTTGCGCTTGGCCCGGCGCTGTGAACCGGGAGGACGCGACGCGGGCCTTGGACCGACCGGAGTTCCGGAATGTGGCGCGGAAGTCTGCTGCGATGCTGCTGATGGCGTTTCTTCTGGCATTCGTTATCTCCTATCCGTTTGCGGCGGCCTGTTCAGAGCCGGAAGCCGCCGGCGCAACTGGAGCAGCCTTGCGCGGACGGCGCGCCGCCCGTCGCTCGCGTCGCTTGGACAATTTTTCTTGCCGCTTGATCTCCTCATCCAGGCGGATGGTCAGGTACTTGATCACCGAGTCCGAGACGCGCAAGCGGCGCTCCAGCTCGCGGAGTAATTCGCCATGCGCCGAGCGCAGCAGCAGGTATACGAAGAATCCGTCGCGCAGTTTTTTTACGCGATAGGCCAGCCGGCGCACGCCCCATTTTTCGATTTTTTCCAGCTTGGCCTGCTTTTCATCCACAGCGTGCTGCAGCGTGGCAATCAATTTGTCGATATCCGCCTCCGGCGTATCCGGCCGGCAGATAAAAATCAAATCATACAATCGCTCTTCCATTTTTCCTCTTTTCTTTCCCTGCTTCACGAACTTGCTTCGTCTGCTTCTTCACCGGGAGGCGCTTCCCGTTGGTTGAAGTGCGACATCGCGGCTCCCGCGCCTTTGGCCAGGATCATTTCAACTGCATCGGCGGCCTTCAGAATCATTCCTCCCGCGATTTCGCGAATCTCTTTTCCCATCGGCGCCAGAACGTACGCGGCCAAATCGCCTGGCGGAAATTCCGGCCCCACGCCCAGCCGCACTCGCAAGAATTTATCTGTCCCCAGCGCGCCAATCACCGATCTTAGGCCGTTATGTCCGCCGGCGCTTCCGTGTTCGCGAATGCGGACTGTGCCCCACGGCAAAGCAACTTCGTCGCTGATGATGATCACCTGTGCCGGATCTGCTCCGTACCGCTCAACCAAGTCGGCGACGGCGTGGCCGCTTGCGTTCATGAACGTCTGCGGCTTCGCCAGCGCCACATCTTGCCCGACAATTTTGCCGAGGCCGACGTAGGACTGAGCTTCCGGCCGCGTGACCCGAATCCCGTGACGCTCCGCAAGACAATCAATCGCATGAAAACCGAGATTGTGAGGCGTAAGCGCGTATTCGCGACCGGGATTGCCGAGCCCGACGATAATTCGCATCTAAGCGACCCTGCCGCCCATTCGCCACGCACCCAGCACCTCGCATCGGGGCGAAAACGAACGCTATTTTTCCTTGCCTTTCTTTTCTTGCTTCTCGGCCTTTTCCGGCTCGGCCCCTTCTTCGCCCTCTTCGGCTTCTTTCTTGCCCTTCTTGATGACCTCCGGCTCGGCTGGTGCCGCTTCGGTTGCAGCAGCGGCAGCTTCCGGCGCGACGACCTCTTCTTCCTTCTTGAGCGTGACCACATGCGCCAGGACGCGCTGCGGATCGGTCACCAGTTTGATTTTGGCGGGATCAAATGGCAGGTCTGCGGCGCGCAACTGCTTGCCGATGGTCAGCCCGCTTACATCCACCTTGAATTCTTCCGGAATATCTCCTGGCAGGCATTCCACTTCAACCTCGCGCGTCACCATTTCGAAAATTCCGCCTTGCAGTTTTACGCCTTCCGGCTCACCGAACGTGTGCACCGGCACGTTGACTCGCATTCTGACGTCCATCGCGATGCGCAGCAGGTCCACGTGAAGCAGATTTCCGCTGACCGGATCAACCTGCCAGTCCTTCACCATAGCGCGCTGGTCTTTGTGCCCTGAAATCTGCACCGTGAAAATTGTGTTATGGCCCGATTCCGAGCGCAAAATCCGCGTCACCTGCCGCGCATTGACACTCATGGCAATCGGTTCGTCTTTGCCGCCATAAAGAATCGCGGGAACCTGACCCGAACGGCGGACACGCCGCGATGCATTCTTGCCGCGTTCCTCGCGTGGCGCGGCTTCCACAACAAATGATTCCATTTGTTCCTTCCTTGGCTACTAAATAAACAACTCGCTGATCGAAGTCTCCTCGTGAATCGAACGGATGCCGCGGGCCAGAAGCTCGGCGACGCTGAGCACCTTGATCTTGTCTAGCTTTCTGGCCTTATCGCTAAGCGGGACTGAATCGGTAACCACCACTTCCTTAATCGGCGATTTGCAAATGCGCTCGACCGCCGGTCCGGAAAGGATCGCATGCGTGCATCCGGCGTAGACCTCGGTGGCGCCCTCTTTCAATAGCGCTTCGGCGGTTTTCACCAGCGTTCCGGCCGTATCAATGATGTCATCAATCACCAGCGCCGGCCGTCCCTTCACGTCACCGATCAGATGCATCACTTCGCTCACGTTGACGTCAATGCGCCGTTTATCCACAATCGCCAGCGGCGCATCCATCTTTTTTGCGAAAAAGCGTGCGCGCTCTACGCCCCCTGCATCCGGGGAGACGACGGTCGCGTTGCGGATGCCGTTTTTCTGAAAGTATTCCACCAGCACCGGCGCCGCGAACAAGTGGTCCACCGGTACGTTGAAATAGCCCTGAATTTGCGGCGCGTGCAAATCCAGCGTCAGCGCGCGGCTTGCGCCTGCTGTTTCCAGCAGGTCCGCAACCAGCTTCGCCGAAATCGGTACGCGTGGCCGGTCTTTGCGGTCCTGCCGCGCATAAGCGTAATACGGAATCACTGCCGTAACGCGCCAGGCTGACGCGCGCTTGAACGCGTCCACCATCAGCAGCAGCTCCATCAGATGAAAGTCCACCGGGCTGCTGCATGCCTGCACTACGAAAACATCTGCGCCGCGCACATTTTCGAGAATCTGGAAGCGTGTTTCGCCGTCGCTAAATTGTCCGCGCTCCGCTCTTCCTCGCGGCACGCCGAGGTAGTGGCAAATGGCCTCGCACAGCGCCGGATTCGCACTCCCGCTGAAGATCTTGAACTTGTCGTGCTCCAAAGACGCCTCGTTTTTGCGATTACCGCGCGAGCATGCCCCGGCGATAATCTTTTCGTGAGAGAGTTCGCGCTATAAAAATCTGATCTTCCGGAAAAGCTCGAACGGCTCGGCGCGCCTGCGCTGGGTTTCGGAAGATTCCGAACACCGCCGACCCGCTACCCGCCAGCGCGGCTTCTGCTGCTCCTACTTGAAGCAATCCTCGCTTGATTTGATTCAAACGCGGATGACGGCGAAAGACTACAGCCTCAAAATCATTCGCAAGGCCTTTGTCTTGCCGGCTCCAGCACAGAGCGCAGAAACTCCAAATTCTATTCGTAGAGGGCTGCGTTGTCAACCAGCGGCTGAGCCAGGAATAGGCGTCGCTCGTGTTCACAGAAATCGCCCGCGGCGATACAACCACAACACGGCGCGTCGGCAAATCCGGCAAAGGATAAATTTCATCCCCGCGCTTCACGCCCAGCGCGCGTCCGCCGAAGAGGAAAAACGGCACATCGGCGCCTAGAGACGAAGCGATCTCCAGGAGCCGCGGTAAAGGTAATTCCCGCCGTGCAAGCCGTTGCAGGCCGACTAACGCCGCCGCGGCATCACTCGAACCGCCGCCCAGGCCCCGCGCGACAGGGATGCGCTTGATGAGCCGAGCGTGAATTCCTTTCGTGATTTGCAGTTCGCGTTTGAGCGCGCGCAATGCTCGCCAGACAAGATTTTCGGAATTGGCCGGCAAATCGGAATTCACCAGTTCGAGCGAAATTCCCCGAGAAGAAGAAAACCGTAATTCCAGCGTGTCGTGCAGCGAAATCGATTGAAAAATCGTACGCAGTTCGTGATAGCCATCCGGCAGCTTTCCGAGCACCTGCAGGCGCAAATTCACTTTGGCGAATGCGTTAACGCGGATAATTTCAGGCATTCGGCGGCAGACTTACAGCAGTTCCGCGCCGCCCGAGGAATGCTGGCCGACGCGGCGCTTCAGGTTTTTGAGCTTATTTTGCAACGCAGCCACTTTACGCGGCGAATAGTCAGCCGGGAGAGCCTTCTGCCAGCAAACCAGAGCCTTTTCCCAGGTCTGTTCGGCACGTTCCGACTTGCCCATCTTGGCATAGACCTCGCCCAAATGCCCGAGGATGGTTGGGTCATTCTGGTCATGCGAAACGGCCTTTTGCAGGAACTCTTCCGCTTGCGGCAAATTGCCCTGCTTGAAATAAGCCCAGCCCAGGCTATCGAGGTATGCGCCGTTTGTGGGATCCTCCCGCAGCGCCCTTTGAATCATGGCAATTGCGTCATTCAGACGCTCCCCGCGGTCGGCAAGCATATAGCCGTAATAGTTCAGCACCATGGCGTCGTGCGGGTTCACCGCAAGAGACTTGCGGAACATGTCTTCCGCTTTGTCGTACTGTTTTTTGTCGTCGTAAATCGCGCCCAGCATGAACCATGCGCTTTCCTTTTCCTGGGGACTGCTGGAAAGCGCGAGCGCCCGCTTTGCATATTTCTCGGCATCGCTGTAGTGTTTTCCGCGCTCCTCGACCTCTGCCAAGTCCAAATCCGTGTCGCGCTGTGACTGCCCCGAAATTCCGCGGAGCACTCGGGTGGCCGCATCGGTCTGATCATTGTCACTGAGCAACATGGCATAGGTCACCCCAAGGGATGAATCGCTCTGGTCCGCAGCGCGCGCCCTCTGCGCTTCAGCAAGCGCCTGTTGGATGTCGCCGCTGGCGCGATAAGTATCAATCAGCAAAAGCTCGCCGCGTTTTTTATTCGCGGGTCCCAGTTCTTGCATCTGTTCGAAAACCTTCTCCGCGGAAGCATAATCACCTGCATCCCGATGAGCCATTCCGAGCTGTTCATACAAAATCGCCATGGCGTTCGGGGCCGCTTGCCCGCTTTGCTCCTGCGCCCTCAGGCCGGCAATTGTGTCCGAAAGGAGCTGAATGGCATCCTGGTATCGGGCTTGCGCTTCGTCCAGCAATGCCTCGTTGTAAAGCACCTCGAGATTCTCCGGGGCGTACTTTTTCGCCTGCGCCAGAGCCGCCTGCGCTTCGTCGAGCTGATTCATGTGACGGTAAATCTGCGACATCCGCAAATAATTCTGCGCGTTGTCCGGCTCCATTTTTGTGAGTTGCTGGTATTGCGCCAGGGCATGCCGGTAGCGATCGTTCGCCAGATAGGCTTTCGCGAGTCCGTGCCGGTGATTGGGCTCATCCGGATCCAGTTGTACGGCATGTTCAAAGGCGTCCTGCGCCTGCGGGTATTCATGCGTCTTCAGGTAAGCATTGCCGAGCAGGTCGTAGAGTTCGGGATTTTCCTCTGAATTCACGGAACTTTTTAATAGCGCCACCGCATCTTGCGGGCGGCCTTCATCCAAATACAGCTGGCTCAGTTGCCCGAGTGCGCTGGGATTTTCGGGGGAATGCGCCAGCACGTTGCGCAATTCGGCTTCGGATTTTTGCGGCTTGTTCTGAAACCCGTAAAGGTGCGCCAACCAGAGCTGCGACTCTGTGTCGTTCGGATCCAGGCGCTGTACCGCTTCGAGCTGCGCGACGGCGTCGGAAATCGTTTGTGCCTGATTCAAATTCGAGCTGGAATCGCCCAACTCATGGATGTAGATGCGCGCCAGCAAACGATGCGCCGCCAGATTGTCAGGGTCTTGTTTCAGTGCCTGTTTGGCCAGCCGGATGGCATCCGCCGTGCGGTCGCTCGCCGCGTTAATCTCCGCAAGCCTCTCGGTTATCGCCGCGTCGGGGTCGAGCGCCAGCGCCTTTTTATAGTAATCCTCGGCCTTTTGGGCGTACTGCGATTCGCCGGAGGTGTCGAATTGCATTTCCGCAAGATGCCCAATCATAAAATCTGCATACGCCTCAGCGCGCTTGGCCTGATCCGGCTGCGAATAAGCTTCTGGCGCGTCGCTCGCGTTTCGAGCAGACGTGTTCGCAGCGCCAGGCGCTTGCGCCACGGCTCCTGTCGCGCATAGCGCAATCGCCAAGATAGTTCCAGCAAAATAAGTCCTCATTCGAGCTCCAATTTCAGCGGTCACCCATTATTGTACAGCCTCCCGGGGGCGTCAAAGCCTTCCCACGCGCACAGGTTCCGTACCCCGCATCATTTTTAGTTGGATGCGAAATGCTCGATAATTGGTCATTACTGTAATCTTCGCTGTTGCCACACTCAGCGCACCCCTGCTGCTCAGGTTGCGACGCAAGCGCAGCTTACAAAGGGTAAAGGGCAGATCCAGCAGGATTTTGCAGAGTATGTTGTACATTCCTCGAGATGCTCCGGTTTTGTCAATGCTCCCCAGATAAGCCGCATGGGAGCATCGATGAACCGTTCGAGCGCAAAGGCTCAAGTTTCGGATTAATCGTGAATTCCTTGCCCATGGGGCTCCTTGGATTGTTTGAACCGTTCGGGTGGGTGCAATCCCATATGTCGCACTGGCCCGTGCTTTTTTTCGACCTTACCACTCGGCTCTGTTCGAGCGGCGAGAGGTGCTACGCGAGCGACGGGATCTGCACGTTGATTGACTCTTCGACGGGTATCCGCCCACAGTCTGTAATTTGATCGGCTGAATGTGGCGAATCTGAACACAAATGCTTCCTGCTGTTTACGAGAGGATTGAATTTACGATTCTGCTGAGGCGGTCCGGTTCGTGCTGCGTAGCGCGGGCAGGAGCCACTCTAGAATTCTGCAAGAATAAAGCTTCTCAAGCGGTTTGGAACGCTGCTGGCACGACAGAAAATTCGGCGGAGAGGGGGGGATTCGAACCCCCGGTAAGGCTTTTGGCCCTACAACGGTTTAGCAAACCGCCGCCTTCAGCCTCTCGGCCACCTCTCCGCAGCGTGTTTTCGACAGTTTAGCACAGTCGGCTAATTTGCCTGCTGCACGATTGCTGCACTCTCCATTTTCAGCGTGTCCAACATCGCTTCCAAGGTCTTCATTGCGGCGAGCACCGCCGGATCAAAGGCCTTGATGTAGCGATCCCCGGTTACGTGCGGTTTCGCATGACGCAGGACGCGTTGCACGATTTTCTTGTTCGTGCCCAGTTCATACAAATTCGACGCAATACCACGCCGGAACCCATGCCAGCCATACCAGCCCATGCCGATTGCTTCCACAACTGGGCGGATGACTCGCCGGGCCAGTTTGTCGCAGTCCATCGGCTTTCGGTCGCCGACGTGGAACATCACGCCGGTCTTGAAATTGCCCATGGAACTGCGATATGCATTCAAGATGTCGGAAATTGCCGAATCACAGGAACGGGCGCTGCGCTGGCCCGTGTCTTCGGTCGGTTTACCACGTTCTTCCAAATCGACCGATTGACGTTGAGCGCGTCGCCTGTGTAGTCCGGCCACTCCAACCCGCGCAACTCGCCCTCGCGGAATCCAGCGAAGGACGCCGTGGCGACAACTGCCTTGGGCAGCAATGGCAGGGCCTCCAAGATTCGGCAAATTTGCGACAAGTTGTACGCGTAGGTCTCTCTCGGCTCGCGTGCGTTGCTGGGAATACGAGCACCCTGGACCGGATTCGCACCGTCGACACGTACGCGTGCCCATCACCGGCAGTGAGCATATGGGATTGCGCTCCTCCTCTCATGGCGCGTAGACACAGCTAATTAGAGATCAGGAGTCGGTGCCGCCCGGACAACTTCATATTCCGGGAGTTTTGGGCGATGGCGCCGCAGCGGGCGTGGATGGTGCCGCGGGAGCCCCAAGGTGAATTAGCTTCGGCGCGCTTACCCCGGCGACGTTGGAGCCCAGTCCGAGCTTCTGCAAGGTCAAAGCATCGAGCTTGCCCGTAGGCGGCAGGCCATTGGCAGTCTGGAAGTTACGCAGCGAGTCGGCCATTTTGTAATCCCAGCGGCCATTGGGATCGCCTTTGTAATATCCGGCACGGCCGAGTGCAGCCTGAATCTGCCGGGTGCGGTCGAAAGAAGGATGGGCGGGTAAATAGACGCGCCGGCGCCAAACACGACGGCGACGCCAAATGCGGCGGCGGCGAAGGGCTGCCTTTTTGTATCTGTAGGCGACATGGCGCAGGGCCGGTTTGCGCGCAGACCTCTTTGCGGTCCTTTTGGCGACGAGGCGCCTTTGGGGATGAACGACTGGCCTGTGCGCGGCGCGCGCGCCACCTGGAGCAAAGCCGAGCGCCAAAGCCAGCGCCGAAACGATCGCACTGCGTAGCGCCAATTTTCTTACTCGCGAGGGTATGCGCCGCTTCGACAATTGGCCTCCTTACTGACCGGGCTGGGGAATTTTGCCAACGCGATAAACGATGAAAGTCTCGCCGGTACCATCCGGATGAACGACCTTAAACAGGACATCTTCGCCGGGAACGAGCTTGGCGATTTCTCGTTTGTAATCCTGGATATCCGTAATGGCTTTATGGTTCAACTCGACGATGATATCGAACTGGGTGAAATTGATATCCTCGGCGAAACTGGCAGGGTCTACGCCGGTGACGATTACGCCAGTCTGCGTCATGCTCATGCGCAAGTGGTGGAGGATTTCAGGAGTTAGAGCCTCGACATGCAAACCAAAGGAGGGCGGCGCGGATTCAGCGCCGGTGGAAACGGGCTGGACGTTTCCAGGGTCGTCCGGAAATATTTTTTCCATGTCCGCGACAGCAACGCTTGCGGTTTTGCTTTCGCGATTGTGAATGAAGGTCAACTGCACATGATGGCCAACGGGCGTGGCCACGACCGGATCGATCAAATCCGCCCCAGCGTGAATCGGATGGCCGTTGACTTCGGTAATGACATCGCCGGCCTGAATGCCTGCATTGTAAGCGGGACCTCCCGGGCTGACGTATTCGACGACCACGCCGTAGGGAACGCCGAGTTCCTTGTGCAGCAGGGCATCGTGAGCCTGGCCGGGCTGGAACCGAATACCGATTGAGCCGCGAACGACGCGGCCCCTGGTGACGAGCTGATTATAAACGTTGATGGCCGCATTGGAGGGAAGCGCAAATCCCACTCCCTCGAAACCGCGGCTGCCGGTATAAATGGCGGTATCAATTCCAATCACCTGTCCGGCGAGATTCACCAGCGGCCCGCCTGAATTGCCTGGATTAATGGCCGCGTCGGTCTGGATGAAATTCTGGAATTGTGACTGTCCGATACCTTGGCGGTCTTTGGCGCTGACAATTCCGGCAGTGACGGTGCCGTTAAGCGAGAAGGGGCTGCCGAAAGCGAGGACCCAGTCGCCGACATTGACTCCGTCGGAATTGCCCATCTGCACGGTGGGCAGGGGATGGCCGACATTGATCTTGATGACAGCAAGATCGGTCTGCTTATCAATGCCGATGACGTGTGCCGTGTACTTGGTGGAATCACCGCTGAGGCTGACCTGAATTTTTGTGGCGCCGTCAATGACATGATCATTGGTGAGAATGTAGCCGCGCCGATCGAGAACGATTCCGGAACCGAGGCTCTTTTCCGATTCCGGCCCTTCGATGCCCGGGTCCTGCTTGAAAAAGCGATTGAAAAAGTCCTGAAAGGAGTCTCTACCATGGCCGCCGGGAGCCGGTTTCGGCTCGTCAAAAACCTCTGTAGTGGAGATATTGACGACGGCAGGCTCGACACGAGCGACAATTCGCGAAAAGCCGTTCGAGAGATCGAGGGGATTGGGGACGGCAATCAGGTCCGCATTACCGAGCCCGGCAATGCGCGTGGCGGTGACTTTTCCGGGAATCAAAGTTCCAATGAGGATTCCGATTCCCAGAGTGAAAGCAAGCAACACAGCAGCAAATACCTTGCGATGCCGAATCCATGTCACCAACTCCCGGAACTGCACACCCATGGTCCTGCTCCCTTCAAACTTGCCGGGTCTGCTAAAGCGTTGTTTCGATCAGCGTCGATAGCAGCCCCTGAGGCATTTTTGGATTATAGCACCGAGCGGTACGTTGCTCGCGTCCGATTATTGTGCCGGCGCGTTTCGGCGTCACCTGTTCGGCGGGACAGCTTTGCCTTAAGCGAAAGGCAAAGGACGGCGAATGAATACGCGGCGCGGTTTGGCGCGGCGGCGGTGCGGAAGTCATTCGTTGTAAACGCCGAAGACCCAAGGAATACTGGCCAAACCGCCCTTGATGCGCACTTCGATGCGGTCTCCGACGTGAAAGCGGTCGAAATCCTGGCGCGAAACGGCCAGCCGCTCAACGGCGTGCCCGGGGCGCCAAGAGGTCACAATGATCTGATGAATCGGCAAAATGCCGGGAATGGCGAGGAGGCCGACCACGGTGGTCTCTTTGTCGAGGGGAACGGAATGATCGAGCGCACCATTGACGAAAAGCAAGGCGGCGAAAAGCCACGGAATGAGCACCAGGCTTTGAAAAATGTGCTTCAGGACTTCGACTTCCTGGCGGCGAATGGAGCGCCGCTCGGTCCAGACGGCAAGGACGATGGTGATGAAAAAAATCGCGCCAAAAAAAATCAGAATACTGTCGAGCTCAAGCGGAGGGTAGAGAAAGCAGGGAACGAGGAAAGCGATGGCGCCGAGCAGAAAAATTCCGAGGCGATTTACGAGTCTCCGGCGCATGGCGCGGCCGGCATCAGCAAGGTCCAGGCCGCAGTTTTCGCAGATCGAGGAACTGAGCTCAGAGCCGCAATTGGGGCAGCGGGTCACGGGTGAGCCAGCTTCCAGATGAGGTGATTGACGTCCATTCGCGCGTTCCCGGTGAGCTCGGTGAATTCGACGACCATGCCTTTGTCGGCGTCCACGCGGCGCACAATACATTCTACACGGATGGGCTGAGGAAGCAGGAGCGTGGCCGAAAATTGGGCGCGCGCCCAGAGGGGCTCTGAAGTCTCGAGATACATGCCCGTGGCGCTGATGTCGCGCAAAGTTGCATCGAGGACGACATCGCCCCGGTGTATTTTGACGCACGCGCGGAACGGGAAGCGCGTGTGTTTGCGGCGTTCGGCGCCAGCCATGCAAATCCTCTTCAAGAATCTGCCCAAGCGGGATCATCGGATTCGGATAATGCGCGGGCGAGGCGGAAGGTGTCAATGGAGCCCAGGGTATGAACTCCGAAGCGACAAAGAGCGCTCCGGCAGGAGCTACCTTACGGAAAGGACACGCACCGAGGAAGGCTGGGTGGCAAGGCAGGCGATGTTTTGGTCGCGGCCATTGGCGATGAGCTCACAGTCGATTTCTTCGGCGCTGCGGATGGCGGCGGCTTCGGTGCGGCCGGAGGCTTCCGAACAGTGGGAACGCCCCAGAAAATTGACGCAGGTCCGCACCTGAAAGACGCTTTGATGAAAGGAAGAATAGGCGAGGAGCGCGATGAACACGATGCCGGCGATGACGATGTACCACTTCATGTTAATGCGGCGGGAGGCGGATTCAGGAGCCATGGGCAACCGAAGCAGAAACGAAGCGGCGCGCAAGTTCCGCGGCAGCGAGCGCCGGAGAAATACGCAGAGGTTCGATACGAGCCTTCGGGGCAACGCGCAAGAGCTCCGCCGAGAGCACCGCTTCGACTTGCGAAGGCTCGGAAAAAACGCCGCCGGATTTGGCCACGAGAAAAGAATCGTTTTCGAGGTGAAGGGAGGTAATCACGCTGGCGGCGAGCTGGGCAAGAGCTTTCCCGGCGTTGGCGAGGATTTCCTGCGAAACAACGTCGCCGGCAAGCGCGGATTCGGTGACCAGGGGAAAGAGCGGGGGAAGAATGCTGTCGGGATGCTTGGCGATGCGGCCGAGAACCACCTGCCAATCATGAGTCCCCTGTGCGACAAGGATTTTTTCGCCGAGAATGGTAGCGGGGCCGATTCCGTCGCGAGCGCGAAAAGCGGCTTTAACCGCGCGGCGGCCGATATCGTAAGCACTGCCATCGTCTCCCAGCCATGGGCCCCATCCGCCCGCGCGAACCGATTTCCCCGCGGCGTCGCGACCGCCGGCGGCTGAGCCGGTACCGGCAACGATTACGACGACCGGACCCTCCGGCGCGGCAGCATTGAGCGCGAGATCGATATCGGTGATGACCTGAATGGAGGCGTTCGGAAAAGCATGGGTCAAATAGGAGCTAATTCGGCGGGCAATGCGCGGGCGGCCAGCCCCGGCCACGCCGGCACAAATGGCGGCAATGTCGTCGGCATGACGGTGGGATTCAAGCAACACTTGCCGCGCGGTGGCGCCGAGGACGTTGCAGGCGCGCGCGAACCCGGCGCGCATGGGATTTGCGCCGCTGCCGCGAGCCTCCGCGAGCAAATGGCCTGAACTGTCCATGAGAACACAGTCGGTTTTGGTGCCGCCGGCGTCGAATCCGAGGAAGACGCTCATGGGAGAAGGCGATTCTAACACGGTTGCCGATTCGCGGGCAGAGAACAGACAAACCAAAAGAGATGAGGAGAGTTGTTGACATGGTTTGGGCGAGGCAGATAGCATCGCGCGACCTTCCTCTTTGTGAAATCGATCGCTGCACGGGAGGGCGATGCGGGTCCGAATCGCTGATCTGACTATCATTGTGGTGTACCTGGCGGGGGTCACGCTGTTCGGGCTGCGCTATGGGCGGAAGCAGCGGACCATCCGCGACTATTTTTTGGGCGGACGGAGTGCGCCGTGGTGGGCGCTTGCCTGTTCGATTGTGGCCACGGAAACTTCCACGCTGACGATTATCAGCACGCCGGGAATCGCTTACGCGACCAACATGGAATTCCTGCAGGTGGTCATGGGATACGTGGTGGCGCGCGTGGTGCTGTGCATCGTGCTGATTCCGCAGTATTTCCGGGGCGAATTTTATACCGCGTACCAATTGCTGGAAAAACGATTTGGGGCGCGGACGAAATCCGCGGCGGCAAGCATTTTCGTGGTGACGCGGGCGCTGGCAGAAGGGGTGCGATTCGCGGCGATTGGAAAAGTGGTCAGCGTGATGCTGGGCACGGGCGACCGCATCTCCGTGGCGGTGATTACTTTGCTGACGCTTATTTATACGTTCCAGGGCGGAATGCACGCGGTGATATGGACGGACGTGGCGCAGTTCTTTTTGTACATTGGCGGATCGCTGGCTGCATTTTTCCTGATCCTGCACCGGATTCCCTTGGGATGGGCGGGCGTCACGCACGCGGCGGCCGCTGCAGGAGATAAGCTGCGAATTTTTGATTTTCATTTCAGCCTGACGCAGAGTTACACGTTTTGGGCCGGGTTGCTTGGCGGGACGTTTTTGACGATGGCGAGCCACGGCACGGATCAAACGATGGTGCAGAGGCTGCTCGCGGCGCGTTCGGAGCGCGACAGCAAAAAAGCACTGCTGATCAGCGGCGTAATCATTTTTGCGCAGTTCGCGCTGTTTTTGGTGATTGGCGTGATGCTTTACGTTTACCGGTTGCACGTTCCCTTTTTCTTTCCGGGACACGACCCAGACCGTTTGTTTCCGGAATTTATCATCACGCAAATGCCCGTCGGAATCGCCGGCATTGTGCTGGCGGCGATTTTCGCAGTGGCGATGTCGAGCGCGAGCGGTTCACTGAATTCGCTGGCGTCGTCGAGCATGATTGATTTTTCGAGGATACGGGGAAACGCGGAGGCCACGGAAACGGCGGATGCGAAGAAACAGGTGAGACGTTCGCGGCAGTGGACGGTTTTTTGGGGAGTCCTGCTGGGGATATTTGGGATGATTCGCTGGGGACCGGTGCTGGTGGCGGGGCTGACCATTGCATCCATTACCTACGGAAGCCTGCTGGGCGCATTTCTCCTTGTGGTGTGGAACCGTCGAGCCACGGCGCGCGGGGCGATTGCCGGCATGATCGCGGGTCTGATTGGAATGACCGCGATCCACTTTTTCACTCCGCTGGCATGGACCTGGTACGTGCTGACGGGAACGATGATCACATTTGGAGTCGGATCCGTTGTGAGCAGGAGCAATCCGCCGAAATCAGAGGAAGCCGAAGCGGCGAATCGGGCTTTCCTATCGACATGAACACGATCGGCAAACAGCCAGGATTGATCCGCGCGCTGGGACCGTGGGCTGCGGCGGCCATTGTGGTGGGGACGATTATCGGCACGGGAATTTTTATCGTGCCTGCAAACATGGCGCGCGCCTCGGGCACCGTTGGGTTGGTCATGCTGGCGTGGGTGATTGGCGGAGCCTTGTCGCTTTTTGGCGCGCTGAGCACAGCGGAATTGGGCGCGGCAATTCCGGAAGCAGGTGGAACATACGCTTACCTGACCCGTGCCTACGGGCCGGTATGGGGCTATCTGTTCGGCTGGACGTATTCGATTATTGGAGCGCCCACTTCCATCGCCACCATCGCATCTGGGCTCATCGTGTTCGCCAGTTTTCTTTTTCCGGTTATAGCAACGTCGCTGCACGTGTTTCATTTTTTTGGGTCTGCGAATACATTCACTTTTACGTGGGCGGAGCCGTTGGCCGTGGTAGCGATAGCCCTGGTGACGCTGGTGAACTATTTCGGCGTGAAGCTCGGCGGACGCGTGCAGGTTGCGCTGACAGTAATTAAGATTGCCGCCGTGATTGGGGTGATTGCCATTGGATTCTTTCTGGGAAAAGGAGCCGCGGCGAATTTCCATTCCGCGCCTGCGTCGGCACAGACATGGAGAATTTCCGCGTTTCTAACAGGAATGGTCGGAGCGCTTTGGGCTTACGACGGATGGATTAATCTCACATTTGTGGGCTCGGAAATCGAGAACCCGGGCCGCAACATTCCGCTTTCGCTGATCCTGGGCGTCGTATTGGTGGGAGCAATCTACATCGCAATGAGCGCCGCGTGTTTTTACGTCCTGCCGTTTGCCAAAGCTCTCGAATCGCAACATATCGCTTCGGACATGATTGCGCGAGCCACCGGAGCAGGCGCCGCCACGTGGATGACGATTGTGATGATGATTTGCGCGCTGGGTTCGCTGAATTCATCGATCTTGACAAATGCGCGCGTTGACTATGCAGCGGCGCGGGATGGGCTGTTTTTTCGGGTAGCGCGCGGCGTGCATCCGCGATTTCGCACTCCGGCAAATGCGCTCATCTTTCAGGGGATTCTTGCCTCCATTATGGCGCTGACCGGAACTTTCTCGCAGCTTTTCTCCCTTTACATCTTTCTGATGTGGATTTTCTATGCGGTTCAAACAGCGGGCGTGATTGTGCTGAGAAAGAAAGAGCCCGATATGGCGCGCCCCTATCGCACGTGGGGATACCCGGTTGTGCCGATCTTTTTTATTCTTGGGGCAGCGGCGGTAACCGTGAATTTACTGGTGCAGAGTCCGTTCCGCTCAACCATTGGTATTGGAGTGATGCTCATCGGCCTTCCGCTGTACGCCTATTGGCGCAAGCGCATTCCTACACAGCAGAATTCGCAATAGATCCGGAGCGGGGCTGCGCGGGGAGAATATCAGCGAAAATAATGCCTTCGCGTTCAACGACTTTGCCCGCTGACACAGAAATCGCCGAAGAAAACATCGGTCCGGCGACAACGCAAGTGTGAAATTCGCCATTTTCGCCGCAGGGATCAACAGACGGAGGCAAATCCGCGAGAAGCGCTTCATCGAAGGGGCGGCCGGCAAAGCTGGAGTCCAGTTTTTTGGAGTCGACGCAAGTGAGGAATGCGCGAAGACCGGCGGAAATCATTTCGTAAGCGAGTTCTCGCGTGTTTCGCCCCCACAAAGGAAAGATCGGAGTCATGCTGCATTTGGCAAGATTCTCTTCCCGGTACTGGCGAATGTCTTCTAGAAACAAGTCGCCAAAAATAATGTGCGTGACGCCCAGGGAACGAGCCCGGGCCATGGCCTGGCGCATGGCGTGCTCGTAGACTGCGTTTGGGCAGGGCGATGGAATCGGAATTTTGACAAGCGGGAGGCCCGCGGAAGCAGCCTGGGCATCAACAATCGCCTCGCGCACCGCATGCATGGCCACGCGGTTGTGCGTTCGATTCATGGTTGTGAACAGCGCGGTGATTTCCACGTCGCTGCGCCGGCGTGCCACGTGCAGCGACCAGGCACTGTCTTTTCCGCTGCTCCAGGAAAGCCAGGCTCTGGGTTTGGAAGTCATGGCAGCTTCGCTGAAATTGAAACGGAGCGCGAAGGCTTGCGGCGCAAAGCTTATTCCGGATAGATGAGATACTTGTGCCGCATTTTGCGAAACTTTCGAATGTCCGCCTGCCAATCCCAAACAATGCGGGCAGGCGCTTCGCCCGCTTTCAACTTAGCGATTGTATCAGCGTTACCGACGAGCTCGATCATTTTGTCGAACGAGAAATGTTCGGGATAAAGCTTGTGCAGCCCAACGGCAATGGTCAGTCCCATGAGCATGGGGTCGAGGGAAGCGCGGTCGGTAATGACGAGGGAAATGCCCTGGCAGAGCTGACCGTGGTACAGGCCGGAAACCGGAGTGAAATGAGTGGGAACGAAGCGCACTCCGGGGACGAACTGCTTGTTCAGGTATTCTGCGAATGGAACGGACTCAATCCACGGAGCGCCGAACAGTTCGAACGGAGTATCAGTGCCACGGCCGACAGAAACACCGGCAGCTTGCAAAATTTCAATGCCGGGATAAAGCAGCGCGGCATTGAGCGAGCGCAAGTTGGGCGACGGCGCATACCAGGAAAGGCCGGTAGCTTCGAAGGGATCTTCACGATGCCAATCTTTCATCTGGATGACGTGTAAATCGACGCCGATTCTATTTTCGGCGTTGAACATTTGCGCGAGCTCACCGAGCGTCATCCCGTAACGAATCGGCATCGGGAAGTAACCGACGAAATTGATTTTGTCGCGATCCAGCAGGGGGCCCTCGATGGCATTGCCGTCGAGGGGATCGGGACGGTCCAGAACATAGAAGGGAATATGGTGCTGCGCAGCGGCTTCCATGCAATAGCCCATGGTAGTGATGAAGGTGTAGAAGCGCACGCCGGCATCCTGAATATCGTAAACGAGAGCGGTAATGCCTTGAAGCATTTGGTCCGTGGGGCGGCGGGTTTTGCCGTAAAGACTGTAAATCGGAAGGCCAGTCGCCGCGTCGGTGCTGGACGCCACGTTTGAATCCGCGGTGCCGAAAATGCCGTGCTCCGGGCTGAAAATCGCGACGAGCTTGACGCCGGGGGCGTGGTCCAGAACGTCAATGGTGCGGCGCCCTTGGCGGTCCACACCAGTTTGATTGGTGATGAGTCCGACGCGCTTGCCTTGCAACGGCGCGAAATTTTCCTGTTCTAGGACGTCAATTCCGGCGAGCGTGTTATCGCTGCGGTGATAAATTCCTGCAAGGTCGTAGGGGCGTTCGGCGTACAGGCTGCGATCAATGTTCGAGGTGAAGCCTTTGGTGTCGCCGACATTGAGCGCAGCGGCGACGGCGTTGGCCACTTTCGCTCGCAGGCTGTTGATGGGCGGGCGGATGTAAGGATGGACGCTATTGGTGAGCAGAATGATGAACGTCTGGCTGGACGGATCGATCCAAACCGAGGTGCCGGTGAAGCCGGTATGGCCGTAGGAGCCGAGCGGAAACAGATCGCCGCGCGGCGCCGAGAATGCGGTGTCTATATCCCAGCCGAGACCGCGAATATTCGGACTCCAGGGGGGAGTTTGCGGAGTAATCATCTTGTGGACCGTGGCCGCGGCAAAAAGCCGCCGGTTTGTGCCGGGAATGCGGCCGTTGTCAAGCATCATCTGGCAAAAGATGGCCATATCGCGCGCATCGGAAAACAGGCCGGCGTGGCCGGCGACACCGCCAATGGCGCGGGCACGCGGATCGTGAACGATTCCGCGAAGAACATGGCCGAGGCCGGAGCCGGGTTTCGCTCCAGGAGGCAAATCAATTTCCTCGGTGGGTGCGATGCGTGGAATCCACGATTTGGGAGGCAAAAATCGGGTGTGGGTCATGTGGAGCGGTCGGTAAATATGCTCGTAAGCATATTTGTCGAGCCGTTCGCCGGTGAGCCGGCGCACCAGTTCACCGAGCAGAATGAAATTCGTATCGCTGTAGATGAAGCGGTCGCCGGGCGGCGCGATTAATCTCTCATGATCGATTTCGTTCATCAGCGCGGCACGGCCCGCGAGCGCCGCGGAAAGCGGCGGATCCGGCGCGAGGCCCGAGGTGTGAGTCATGAGCATGCGTATGGTGATTTGCGCTTTGGGGTCGGCGGGGCCGTTGCCGGCAAATTCGGGCATGTAGCGGACCAGGGGGTCCTCGAGGCGAATTCTTCCCAGTTCCACGAGATGCATGATGCACGGCGTGGTGGCAAAAAGTTTTGTCAGCGAAGCAAGATCGAAAATGGTGTTGGCGGTCATGCGCTCGCGGTGCGGGATAAGCGCGCGTTCGCCAAAAGCTCTGAAATAAATGATGTGTCCACGATGGCTGACGAGCAGAACGGCGCCCGGAATTTCGTCGTCTTTGACCGCCGCATTGACAATCGGAGCGAGCGCGGAGAGATCGGGTTGATTGGCTACTTTTTCAAAGCCGCGAGTTTGCTGCGGCCTTGTGGACGGTGTTTTCTGCGTCTGCGCTGGTGACGGCGAGACGGCAAGCGCAGAAATGAACAGCCCAGTGAAAATCGAAACGATGCGAGTACGAAACATTTGAGAAGAGCGTTTATTGTGTGCCATAGGACGCTGTGCTATATACAGCCGCGTAATGCCAGCGTCAACCGCTGAATTGAAATTCGGGAAAAAGCCAGTGTGCGTGGAGTGATGATTTTTCTCTGCGTTGCCGGTTTGAATCCGCGATGACCCCTCCGCAAACGGTGAACAAAGACCGCGAATGAGCCAGACTCGGTCGTCACAAGGCGAAAAATGGTCGCGAGGTCTGCTCGCAAAAATGACGCTCGAGGAAAAGCTCGGACAAATGATGATGGCGCCCTTCCGCGGACGGTTCGCGTGCACGGAAAGTCCAGAATTTCGCGAGCTAATGCGCTGTGTGGAAGAAAATCACATCGGCGGCATTATGCTGGAAGCGCGACGCACGCCGGCGGGCATCGAGCGCGGGCAAGTTTATCCTACCGCCGCGATAATCAACGAGTTGCAAAGAGCGGCGAAAGTGCCGCTGCTGGTTGCGGCGGATTTCGAAAATGGAACGGCGATGCGGTTGGAAGAAGGAACATCTTTGCCGTCGGCGATGGCCCTTGCTGCCACAGGAGAGCCGCGGGATGCCCGCAAGGCAGGAGAGATCACGGCGCGGGAAGCGCGCGCGACGGGAATCCATTGGATTTTCGCGCCGGTTTGCGACGTGAACAGCAATCCCGAAAATCCGATTATCAACACGCGCTCGTTCGGAGAAAATCCCGGCCGTGTGGCGGAACTTGCCGTGCAATACATCCGCGGCATACAGGAAAACGGCGCGCTGGCCACAGCAAAACACTTCCCGGGACATGGGGACGTGAATGTGGATTCTCACATTTCTGTGCCGGTGGTGCGCGGCGGTTTGCGAGCGCTCGAACACGCCGAGTTGGTGCCGTTTCGCGCAGCCATCGAGGCGGGCGTCGCGTCGGTGATGTCGGGCCATTTGGCGGTTCCGGCACTGGAAGCCGAAAGCGGCACGCCGGCGACTCTTTCACGGAAAATTTTGACCGATTTGCTGCGAAAGAAAATGGGATTTAAGGGGCTGATTGTCACCGATGCGCTCGATATGGGGGGTGTGACGACGATCGATTCCCCCGGAAATATTGCGGTACGGGCGATTCGCGCCGGGGCGGATGTTTTGCTGCTGGCACCAAGCCCGGATGCTGCGATGGCTGCACTTAAGGAAGCGGTTGAGATCGGTGAGCTGCCGCTCGCGCGCGTGAATGAATCTGTACTGCGAATTTTGCGCGCCAAAGCAAAGCTCCAGCTCGAACGCAACCGCGCGGTGGACTTAACTCGGCTGAGCAGAGTCTTCGGCTTGGAAAACTTCAAGGCTGACGCGCAGGGCATTGCCGACCGCGGCATCGCGCTGATCCGCGATGAGCCAAAACTTTGTCCGCTGGACGCTGCCAGGCCCTTGCGCATTCTGCTGCTGATTATTTCCGGCGATCCGGATGTTCATCCCGGCTGGCCTCTCGAACAAGAATTGTGCGCTCGCGTGGATTGTGTGCAAACGATTCGAGTCGATACAAATTTTTTGAGAGCGGAATCCGCTCGTCTCCCCGAGCCGGCGAGTTACGACGCGGCGATTGCGGCCATGCTGGTGCGCGTTGCAGATCGCAAGGGCACGGTGGGACTGCCCGCAGAGCAAATCGCTCTCGTGAGGCAGTTGCTTGCTGGAGGGCGTCCTTTAATTATAGCGTCGCTGGGAAGTCCTTATCTTGCGATGCAATTTCCGGAGGCGAAGACGTGGATTGCGGGCTTTGGCCCTCAAGAACCGGTCCAACGAGCGATGGTTCGGGCAATTTTCGGGCAAATAGAAATTCGCGGACGGCTACCGGTAACCATACCGGACGTGGCGAAAATCGGCACAGGGTTGCGCGTTGCGGCGAACCGGATGGTTCTCGAGCCAGGGTCGCCCTCAACAGAAGCGAAGCTCAAACCGGCATTTGCAATTTTGGAGCTCGCGACTGGGGAGCAGGCTTTTCCGGGTGGCGTTCTCGCAGTCGGTCACGAAGGGAAGCTGCTGGTGCACCCATTTGGCCGCGTGAGTTATGCGCCAAAATCGAGCGCGGTGAAAAAGAATACGATCTACGATCTGGCATCACTTACGAAGCCGATCGTTACTTCCACCGGAATCATGATGCTGGCGTCGCGGCAGCAGATCGATTTGGACGCGCCGATCTCGCGCTATTTGCCTTCTTTCGGTTGCGCTGCTGAAACGAATTGGATGGGCGCCATTACCACGCGTCATCTACTACTCCACACCTCGGGGCTTCCGGCCCACCGCGAATTTTTCAAGATCGCAAGAAACATACAGGGCGTGCGCAAGCAGCTTTTCGCAGAAAAATTGGTTTCTCCGCCGGGAGCAAAAATCGAATATTCGGATTTGGGATTCATGCTGCTCGGAGAAATGATCGAACGGCTCACCGGGAAAGCGCTCGATGACTTCGCGCGGGAAATGATTTTTGAGCCGCTCGGAATGCAGGACTCATGCTTCAATCCGCCGCAAAAGCTTCGGGCCAGAATTGCGCCGACAGAAAACGATACGGGCTATCGCCAGCGGCGGTTGCAGGGCGAAGTCCACGACGCGAACGCATTTGCCATGGGCGGCGTTGCGGGCCACGCTGGGTTATTCAGCACGGCGGGCGACGTTGCAGTCTTTGCACAAATGATGTTGAATGGCGGAATTTACGCGCACAGGCGCATCCTGCCGCGATCGATTGTCGAAGAGTTCACGAACCGCGTGACCGTCGGCAATTCCGCGCGTGCCTTAGGATGGGACGTGCCCACCGGCGAGTCATCCAGCGGGCACTATTTTTCCATGCAAAGCTACGGACACAACGGATTCACAGGCACATCGCTTTGGATAGATCCTCGGAAAGATCTATTTGTGATACTGCTCACGAATCGCGTTCACCCGACGGCCGCAAATGAAAAAATCCGGGCGCTACGGCCCGTGTTGCATGACGCGGTTCTCGAAGCGCTCGGCCTAGCCAGTCGGCACGGCGGCGACGGATAATCAGGACGGCACAATCCTCGCACCTGGTGCGTTGAAGAGCGGCCATTGGCTGAGGGTCTGCGGCTATAATCCTTCTGCATGAACGAGAACGCCCGCGTGGCCGTCACCGAGCGGCGGAATCCCCGCTCGAGAAATCTGGATCAGAAGACGACGCGGGAGATTCTGCGCGTGATTCACCGTGAGGATGCGCAGATTGCGCGCGTCGTGGGACGGGAAATTCCGAAAATTGCACGCGCCGTTGACGAGATCGTCAAGCGCATTCGCCAGGGTGGAAGGCTTTTTTACATCGGGGCCGGAACGAGCGGGCGCCTGGGCGTGCTCGACGCGTCGGAGTGCCCTCCGACTTTTGGCGTGAAGCACACTCTGGTACAAGGAATTATTGCGGGCGGAAAACGCGCACTGACAGTTTCTGTGGAAGGAGCGGAGGACCATCCGGAAAACGGCGCGCGCGATTTGCGCGCCAGAGGATTGCGGGCGAATGACGTCGTGCTCGGAATCGCGGCCAGCGGCTCGACCCCCTACGTGCTCGGCGCCATCGAGTTCGCCCGAAGAATCGGGGCTTACACGATTGGACTGACTACGAATCCAAATACCGCGCTTTCACGCCTGGCCGACTTAACGATAGCACCACTGACCGGGCGCGAAGTCATTGCCGGCTCCACGCGAATGAAGTCCGGGACGGCGCAAAAAATGGTGCTGAACATGATCTCCACAGCGACGATGGTCCGGCTTGGGTATATTTACGACAACTGGATGATCGGCATTGCCAAGACAAACCGGAAACTGCGGCAGCGCGCGATTCGAAATCTGCATGAAGCCACCGGCGCGAGCAAAGAGACCGCGAAGCGCGTCTTGCAGCAGGCAGGAGCGGATTTGCGGGTTGCCCTCATTATGCTGAAATCTGGATTGAGCGCCCGCGAAGCGCGAAGAATCGTCGCTGAGCGGCAGGGTGACACGCGCGCCGCTTTGCGTGATGCCTTGCGGCACGTGAACGGCACGGGCCAGAAAGTGAAGCAAAGTGGATAAATTCAAAATTCAAGGCGGGCGAAGGCTGGAAGGAGCCGTGCGGATCAGCGGGGCAAAAAATGCGGCGTTGCCGATCATGGCTGCGGCACTGCTGACGTCCGGGAAAGTCGAACTGGATAATATTCCACGCGTTCGCGACATCATTACGATGGCCAAGCTGCTGGCGCACATGAAAGCACACGTTACTGCGCAGGACGTGCCGCCTTCCGCGATGAGCATCCAAACGGAAGAAATCTCGCACGCCGAAGCGCCCTATGAACTCGTAAAGACCATGCGCGCATCGGTGCTGACGCTCGGCCCGCTCGTGGCGCGGTTTGGATACGCGCGCGTTTCGCTTCCCGGAGGATGCGCGATCGGGGCGCGTCCCATTGATTTGCATATCCAGGCGCTCGAAAAAATGGGCGCGAAAATGAGCACCGAGCACGGATACGTGGAAGCTCGCGCGGACCGTTTGCGCGGCGCTGAAATTCATTTCGAGAAAATCACAGTGACCGGGACCGAAAACGTGCTCATGGCCGCCACACTCGCGGAAGGAGAAACCATCATTTCCAACGCAGCGCGGGAGCCGGAAGTCTCCGACCTGGCTGACCTGCTGCTAAAGATGGGCGCGAAAATTGAAGGCGCGGGCACTTCTACGATTTGTGTGCGCGGCGTCGAAAAGCTGCATGGCACAGCGCATCGCGTGATTCCGGATCGCATCGAAGCAGGGACGTTCCTGGTTGCTGCGGCGATTACACGGGGAGATGTGGTGATCACCGATTGTCGGCCCGCGCACTTGGGAGCCATTATCGACAAGCTCGCGGAATGTGGAGTGGAAATTGCCGCGGAAAGCGAATGCAGTCTGCGCGTGCGCGTGCCCGGGAAATTGCGCGCCGCGGACGTGATTACGGAGGAATATCCCGGCTTCGCCACAGATATGCAGGCGCAATATATGGCCTTGGCCACGCAAGCCGAAGGCGATTCGGCCATAACAGAAACCATTTTCGAGAATCGCTTCATGCACGCCAGTGAGATTGTACGCATGGGCGCCAAAATCGACATTGAAGGCCGCAAAGCCACGGTGCACGGTCCCACGCGGTTGAGCGGCGCAACGATAATTGCCTCGGACTTGCGAGCCAGCGCCTCGCTGGTGCTGGCGGGACTGGTTGCCGACAACACCACTTTCGTCGAGCGGGTCTATCATATTGACCGTGGCTACGAGCGCATTGAAAACAAGCTGATGGCCCTGGGCGCCCGCATCGAACGCATCAACTGAAACAAAAGTTTCTCCGCCGGCCCTCGCCCGAATAATTTTTCTTGACATTCTTCCTGCTCCGGCCGTAGAAGTAGCGTAGTTGTATAGACAGGTTGTGTCGTCCTGGAAGCATCCGGCCGCCGCGGGGAGTGCGACCGATATTGAACGGCTCTTTGCCAGGGGGTGTGTGATGAAATTAGCGAAAGCGCGCGCGTTTAGCGCCGTGGTGTGTGCGGCATGTTTTCTTCTTTTTGGATTAAGCGCCTGGGGTCAGGCGACGACAACTTTGCGCGGTGCGGTAACGGACCCAAGCGGAGCCGCCGTGCCCAACGCGAAAGTTACCATAACGAACGAAGCGACCGGCCTGGCGCGCCAAACAAACACCTCCTCCTCGGGTTCCTATACTTTCGCCGCTGTGCTCCCGGGGACCTACGACCTGAAGGTTGAGGCGCCGAATTTCCGCAGCTACGCCCAAAACGGCGTTTCTCTGATGGTGAATCTGCCCGCAACCATTAATGTCCAGTTGCAAGTGGGCGCAGTCAGCCAGACTGTCGAGGTCAAGGGTCAAGTGCCGCTTCTGAACACGACAAACGCCAGTCTCGGTCAAACAATGGGCACGGAATCCATTCAGAACTTGCCGCTTCGTGCTGAGAATATGCCTCTATTGCTGAGCCTGCAGCCGGGGGTGGTGTACAACGGGCAAACACTATTGACGGACAGTTACGATACGCGGGCGGGTTCGGTCAACGGCGAGCGCAGCGATCAGAACAACATTACCTTGGATGGGGTAAGCATCAACAACGAGTTCGCAGGGTACGCGTTCAACGGCGTTTTGCCGACGACCCCGTTCTCGGTACAAGAATTCCGGGTCACCACCTCCAATTATGGGGTGAGCCAGGGTCGTTCCGCGGGCGCGCAGATTGCTATGGTCACCAAGGGCGGCACCAACCAATTTCACGGCTCCCTTTACGAATTCAACCGGAGCACGCTCGGCATAGCAAACGACTATTTCTTAAAGTCCGCCGAAGCCGCTACTGGACTGCCGAACGTGCCAACGCATCTGGTCAGAAACATATTCGGGGGGACAATCGGCGGTCCCATTATCAAGCGGCGCTTTTTCTTCTTTTTCAACTATGAAGGGCGCCGACAGTCGCAGCAGCAAAGCGTGGAGCGAAGCATTCCCTCATCCACTTTACGCGACGGAATTATCCAATATCTTTGTGCCACGCCGAGCCAGTGCCCCGGCACCAACGTTATTGGAGAGAGTGGAAACAGCTACGCAATACCCGCTGGTTACAACGCGCTCTCACCTTCGCAGTTAAAGGCTATGGACCCGCTGGGAATCGGCCCAAGCCCCGTGACCATGGCCTATTTCAATGCTTTTCCCCAGCCCAATGATCTGAATTACAGCGATGCTCCCAATTTTGCGGGATATCGCTTCGCCGCTCCCACGCTCACCAAAGACAATTGGTACATCGGCCGGCTGGACTACAAACTCACAAGCAACGGCAATCACACCCTATTTATCAGGGGTGAGGGCATCGACGACCGTCTCTCCGGTGCGCAGTTTCTTCCGGGCAATAATTGTCCTCTGAATCCGGGGAAGCCCTGTTTGCCTGAGTCCACTTCTGCTGACCTCGCCAAAGGCTTTATCATCGGATACACGGGCGTTTTCGGGCCGAATCTGGTCAACAACTTCCGCTATGGCCTGACTCGCGACAGCTTCGGTTCAAACGGCGATACAAACCTCCCATGGGTGTTCGTGCGGGACATGAATTCAGGCGTAAACTACTCGAACGGAGACACCGCACCGGTACACAACATCATCGACACACTCACCTGGCAAAAGGGTTCGCACAGTTTCGCATTCGGCACAAGTATCCTGCTCGACCGGCTAAATAGCTGGAGCACGCAAAACTCCTTCAGTGACGCGCTTACCAATGCCGACTGGATCGCCGAAGGCGGTTTCGCCAACAAGAACGATGCTTTCGACCCGGCTACGGCCGGCTACCCGGCGGTCGCCAGCAACTTCAATCACTCGTATGACTTTCCCTTGGCGGGGTTGCTGGGTATGGCCAGCGAAGTCGACGGAGTGTTCAATTATAAAATTGCCAGTGCAAGCACAGCGAGTGAGCTTGCTCAGGGGGCTCCGCTCTACCGGCACTGGGCCACCGGCAACTACAACATTTTCTTTTCAGATACCTGGCAGGCGCTTCCTACTCTGTCCGTCAGTTATGGGGTTAACTATCAGCTCATGACTCCGATGACTGAAACCTCCGGCCAAGAGGTCACGCCCTCAATCAATATGGGTACGTGGTTCAATGAGCGCGCTATCGACATGGCAAAGGGCATACCCGACAATCAGGTGATGGGCGGCGCGCCAATTCAGTTTGCACCGGCTGGTTCCGTTTACGGCAAACCAGGCCTGTACAGCGCCCAAACTAGAAACTTCGCCCCGCGCATTGGCCTCGCCTGGTCACCTCGTCCCAGCGGAGGCTGGCTCGAGCGAATTTTCGGTCAGGGCAAAACCGCCATCCGCGCCGGATTTGGAATGTATTACGATAACTTTGGTCCTGAGTTAGCGCAAAGCTATGACGCAACGGGAGAATTCGGCCTCTCTACTGGCCTGACGAATCCGTCGGCTACTCTCACGCTCACGCAAGCTCCACGAATCACCAGCATGAACGTCATACCGACCTACCAGCAGAATGGCACAACTCCCATGCTACCCACTCCGGCATCGAGTTTTACTTTCCCGGTGACGCCACCACAAGGCCTGAGCGGCGGCGGTTTTGCTATCGCTCATGGAATTGACCAGTCTCTGCAAACCCCCTATTCCTACGCAATGGACTTGTCGTTTCAGCGCGAGCTTCCGGGTCAAATGACCCTGGACGTGGCTTACGTGGGGCACCTCGCCCACCGGTTGCTCGTCTTGGACGACGTGGCCACACCAATGGACCTGGTGGATCCGAGCACAAAAATAGACTACTTCTCCGCGGCCACGCAGCTCTCGAAAATGTGGCGCGCGGGCGTGCCCGAAAGCCAGGTGGATACGGCAATCGGACCGACCGGAGCATACTGGACCGACTTGCTGCAGCCGCAATCCTCTTACACGCTTTGCTCGACTGGCGGCAGCACGACGGATTTGTTGCAGGCAGTCTACGACGAGTTCGGCCCGGGCTGCGGCAGCCTTTACAACGAAACATCCGGCAACTTCTTGTTCGACGCGGTCGGTTTTCCCACAGCTCCGAAAACAGGTTTGTACAGCATGTATGACAGCCAGTACTCATCGTTGTGGGACTGGCGCTCCATTGGATGGTCAAATTACAACGCGCTCCAAGTAAGCCTTCGCAAACAAATGTCTAATGGGCTCCTTTTTGGACTCAACTATACCTATTCGCATTCGTTGGACATCGAGTCCACTTCGGAGCGCGGTGTTCATTACCTGACTGACAGTGTCATCAACCCGTGGTCGCCTCAACAGATGTACGCATCGAGCGATTTCGATTTGCGTCACCAAATCAACGCCTACTGGGTTGCGCATTTGCCCTTCGGTCAGGGACAGTTCATCGCTAAGAATGCAAACAATTGGGAAAATGCACTCATTGGCGGCTGGAATCTTTCCGGAACTATCCGCTGGACCTCTGGGTTCCCGGTGAGCGTCTTTCAGGGTTACGTCTGGCCGACCAACTGGGACGAAATGGGCTGGTCGGACCTTACCGGAAAGCCGGTTTTGACCGGCACTACCCTGGTCAATGAATCCGGAAACGGGATTAAGCCCAACATTTTTCAGAATCCCGAAAACTGCAGCGGCACGGGAATTCCCTGTGCGGCAAATGGATTTTCCTACGCGTTCCCCGGAGAAAGCGGTGCGCGCAATCCGATTCGCGGCGATGGCTATTTTGGCTGGGATATGAACCTCGCAAAGACTTGGCCCATTCCCCGCCTCGAAAAACAGAGCATCGAGACACGCTGGAGCGTATTCAACGTGCCGAACGCGCATCGCTTTGACGCCTTCTCGATGCAGGATGAATGGGACGTCTCCAGCACGTTCGGCACTTATAGCAGCACGCTAACGCAGTACCGCGTGATGGAGCTGGCGCTGATTTACCAGTTCTGACGCTTTGGAAACGAGCGTGCGGATTTCGGCCGTGTCGCGAAGACGCACGCTCGAAGCAGCTTAAATGCGCATTGCACTCGATCGGCGCAGCCCTGTCCCGCTCTACTATCAGATTCGCAAACATCTCCTGAAGCAGATCCGTTCCGGAATTCTGAAATCCGGGCAGTTGGTTCCCTCCGAGCAGGAGCTCTCCTCGCGTCTCGGTGTCAGCCGCATGACCGCGCGGCAGGCCATCAAATCGCTTTGCGATTTAGGGGTAGCCTGCAGTCTGCGCGGCAAGGGAACTTTTGTTTCGGGAATCAAATTCGAGAAAAATTTCCGCCAGGTGCTCTCGTTCACAGAGGAAATGCAGAGGCGCGGCTATCGTCCTCAGGCAAAACCTCTCTCGTTCCTCATCACGTCAGCGAGCAGCGAAGCGGCCAAAGCTCTTCACCTGAATCCGAGAGAGAGAGTCATCAGCCTGCGCCGTTTGCGACTCGCGGATTCCTCGCCCATGGGCATAGAGTGGAGTCGGATTCCCCTGCGCATGTGCCCGGAGCTCATCAAGAAATTTGATCCGCGCGAGTCGCTCTATGAAGCGCTTTCGCGATTGTATGGTTTGGAAATTGTCCTGTCTGATGAAACCATCGAAGCCGGGCTTGCCGGCACGGAAGAAACACGTCTGCTGGAAATTCCGCAGGGCAGCCCGGTATTCTTGTTCACGCGAATTTCCTATATCCGCGACGGAAAACCAGCTGAGTACGTAAAATCCACGTATCGCGCCGACCGATACAAAATCGTAAACCAGCTAAGGCGGCACAAGAGCGACTGAGACAGTGGCCCGACGATTCCGGTTGATTGTCAGCGGACTCAGTTGCCAGCATCGGCCGCAGAGCTCTGCCCGGCGCTTGCAGTCTCTGCAGGTCTCTGTTTCTCGCGCGCTTCGCGGAGCAACGCCTTGCGGCTCAGCTTGATCTTGTTTCCCTCGATGGCGAGAACTTTTACCATCACCTGATCGCCTTCTTTCAGCGCATCGCGAACGGAACGGATGCGCTGCTCGGCGATCTCGCTGATATGCAGCAGGCCGTCCGTGCCAGGAAAGAGTTCGACAAAAGCGCCGAACTCGGCGATGCGCACAACTTTGCCGAGATAGGTTTTTCCAACCTCCGCAGTCGCTGTGACTTCGCGAACGCGGCGCAGGGCCTCTTCGGCGGCTTTTCCATTTACGGCGAAAATATGAACCGTGCCATCGTCGTTGACGTCAATTTTTGCGCCCGTGGCTTCCGTGATTGCTCGAATGTTCTTCCCGCCTGGGCCGATGAGATCTCGAATTTTATCCGTCGGAATATTCAACATGGATAAATGAGGTGCGTATTCAGAAATCTCGCTGCGTGATGCCGGCAATGCTGCTTCCATCTTGTCAAGGATTTCGAGGCGGGCCTGGCGCGCCTGCGCGAGAGCTTCTCGCATCATCGCGATACTTACTCCAGAGACTTTGATATCCATCTGCAGGGCGGTAATTCCCGTGCGCGTGCCAGCGACTTTGAAATCCATATCGCCGTAATGGTCCTCGGCGCCGGCAATGTCAGTGAGAACGGCGTAGTTGCTCCCATCGGTTACCAAACCCATAGCGATCCCGGCGCACGGAGATTTAATCGGCACGCCTGCATCCATCAGCGCGAGACATCCTCCACAAACCGACGCCATGGATGAGGAGCCGTTCGATTCGAGGATGTCGGAAACGACGCGAATCGCGTAGGGAAATTCTGATTCCGGCGGGATCAAATTTGCGAGGGCGCGTTCGGCCAAAGCGCCATGACCAACTTCGCGGCGCCCCGGACCGCGCAACATTTTGACTTCGCCGACGGAGAAGGGCGGGAAGTTATAGTGCAGCATGAAGCGTTTGAAAACATCTTGTTCGAAGAGCAAGTCGAGCCGCTGCATGTCGTCTTTTGTGCCCAGAGTTGCGGTCGCCAGAGATTGTGTTTCTCCACGCGTGAAGAGCGCGGAACCGTGCACGCGCGGCAGCAAACCGACTTCGCAAGTGATTTGGCGAATCTGATCGAACGCACGCGCATCCGGCCGGCGATGCCTTTTGATGATATCGTCGCGGAAAAGGCGCTCACGCAGCCGCTCGAAAGCGCGGGAGGCCAGTTTGCGCTTGTCGCCCTCCTCTTCGGGAATCGCTTCCAAGATCTCTTTTTCAATGGCTGCGATCCGACTGTAACTCTCGAGCTTCGGGTACTTTGCTGTGTCGAGCGCATCGTGCAACCGCTCGCCATACTTCGTTTCGATTTCTTTCGCGAGCGATTCATCGAACGCCGGCGGTATAACCGCGACCTTCTCAGGACGCACCGCGGCGTGAAGTTCGCGAATGGCGCCGATGATTTTCTTGATTTCGCCGTGTCCAAACGCGAGTGCGTCGGTGACGGCCTCCTCGGAGACTTCCAATGCACCGGCTTCGACCATCACGATGGCTTGCTCGGTTCCGGCAACCACGATATTGAGCAGGCTGGTCTTTTGTTCCACAACAGTTGGGTTCACCACGAGCGTGCCGTCCAGCAAGCCGACACGAACCGCCGCGATCGGATTGTTGAACGGAATATTCGAGCAATAGAGGGCAGCCGAGGCTGCCGTCACGCCCAGGACGTCGGGATCATTCTCGCTGTCCGCGGAGAGCACCATGCTGATGATCTGCGTTTCCGTTGACCATCCTTCAGGAAACAGCGGCCGCAGGGGCCGGTCGATCAGCCGCGAAACCAGGATTTCCCGCTCCGTGGGGCGTCCCTCGCGCTTGAAAAATCCGCCGGGGATTCTCCCAGCCGAGTAGGTGTACTCGCGATAGTCCACCGTCAGGGGCAGAAAATCCTTGTCTGTTGCTTTGCTATCCATGCAGGCAGTCGCCAAAATTACCGTGTCGCCGTAGCGCAGCACGACCGCGCCGTTTGCCTGGCGGGCTATTTTGCCGGTCTCAAAACTCATACGACGTCCGCCGATTTCTATGCTTGCTTGATGTTCCATTGACGTTTTCCTTTGCGCGCCGGCTTGACGGCTGCGCGTTTTAGTTGCCGGGCAAATTCCCGGTTGTTCATTGGGAGAAGAGAGCGCACAACAAGTGCGCACCGCAGAGTTTACCGATTCGGCGGGAAAGCCTGCGCGGAGGAGCCGCCAAGAACCCCCACAGCGGTTCTGACTGGGACTGAATTCCGAATCCTAAGACGGCTGGATTTGCAAGCAGCCTTACTTGCGCAGACTAAGTCTTTCGACAATCTCGCGATACCGATCTGGGTCACGCCGGTTCAGGTACACCAAAAGCCTGCGACGCCGATTCACCATCATGATAAGGCCGCGCCGCGACGAATGATCTTTTACATGAGCCTTGAGGTGCGTGGTCAGGTAGTTGATGCGTTCGCTGAGGAGCGCTATCTGCACTTCCGGGGAACCCGTATCTTTTTCGGCCCGGCGGAACTGCTCGATGACACCCAACTTGGCCTCGCTCACTCGCAACCTCCTGAATCGTCAGACCCTGCTCAATATTTGTCTCTTCTCCGTATCATTAAAATCTTAGCACACCAGGAAGCCATGCAACAGAAATTTTTTTTTCAATCGGGAAAATAATGGATTTTTCGAAGGCAGGCGCGGAACGTTGTAAAGTTAACAGACCGGTTCCAGCTCAAATGCGAAATTACCCGCGTTCGCCTCGCACCAGCGCAAGAAACTCGTCACGCGTTTGCTTGTTCTCGCGAAAAGCGCCAAGCATGGCGCTTGTGACTGCCGTGGATTGCTGCTTTTCAACTCCGCGCATCACCATACAGAGATGACGCGCTTCAATAATTACAGCGACGCCCAGCGGATTCAACTTCTGCTCGATCGCGCTCGCGATCTGGTTCGTGAGTCGCTCCTGAATCTGCAACCGACGAGCATACATATTAACCAGCCGCGCAATCTTGCTCAGCCCGATTACCTTTTGCGACGGGATATACGCAACATGACATTTCCCGAAAAACGGCAGCAGGTGATGCTCGCACAGGCTGTACACTTCGATGTCTTTTACCACCACCATTTCGTCGTAACAAACACTGAAGGTGGCGCCATTCAAGATCGCGTCGGGATCCTGCCGGTAGCCGCTGGTTAAAAACCGCAACGCCTTTTCGAAGCGCTCCGGTGTGCGCCGCAATCCCTCACGGCGGGGATCTTCGCCGAGCAATACAATCATCCGGCGAATCAGATCCGCGATGGTTTCGGTTTGCTCCTGCTGCGCCAGCTGAATTTCCTTTGTGCGTGCGTCACCCATCGGAGCCCTCCCTGCCGCCGGCGCTCCACTCCAAATCGCGCTGCGAGCCGCCTCGCGCAATGTATTCGAAACTGTTCCTTCCCGTTTCCTCGATGCGAATGCGCTCAATGCGAGCATTTACAAATCCACTCAGCCGACGAAAAATCACCCGGCACAAATTCTCAGTGGTCGGAATGCAATCGCGAAATTCAGGCACCTGCTCATTCAAATTCGCGTGATCAAAGTCGTCAAGCACCTTAACCTGCACCGCCTCGTCCAAATCCGCCAGATTCACGATCATGCCGGTCGCGGGATCCACGGTACCGCTGACCGAAATTTCGAGAAGATAATTGTGGCCGTGGCCGTAGGGATTCGCGCACTTGCCAAAAGCACGTTCGTTTTCCGCGTTGTTCCAGTCAGCGCGAAACAGCCGGTGTGAAGCGGCAAAGGAATAGCGGCGCGTAAGCAAAAGCTTCATTCACCCTCCCTTGCGCAGTCAACGAACAGCTCCGGCGATTCGTACAGACGAATCCGGTCCAAGCGCCCCTGCCGGATCACCGGTTCCAGAATCTTCCAAATCACGGCCGCAAGCTCCTCGCAGGTGGGGACTTTTCCCCTGAGCTCAGGAATTTCGAAATTCAAATGGCGATGATCAAATCGCGCGGTAATTTCCCGATCCAAAATGCCTTTCAGCTCATTTAAATCGAGAATCATGCCGGTTTTCGGATCCGGCTCGCCGGCAACAGTCACTTCGAGCAGATAGTTATGTCCGTGACCTTTCGTGTTGCTGCACTTGCCGAAGATGCGCTGGTTTTCCTCGGCGGAAAACTCAGGATTCTGATAAAAATGAGCTGCGGAAAATTCAATTCTTCGCGTTAGACGAATCATCGATCGGCAGATGGTCCCGGGACCGGGTATTCTCTTCCCTTCCAGCAAATCTTCCCTCGCCGGACTTTCCATCCGGAAGAGAGAATCAGCGCGGCATACAACAAAGCTGCGAAGCTATAGTATACGATGAGTCGTGCGGAATAACGATTCGCACGCAGGTTCCGGGCGTACCAGCCATGTTGCAAAACGAAAGCGGCAATTCCCACAAACAATAGCGGAAGTGCTGCGCCACCCGGATCTAAAATCCATCCAGTGAGCAGCAACAGAATCCACCAGGGGAACGTGAGGGCGATTTCACGCGCGGCTTTGGCCGCCCTTCCGCCGACCAGGAGATATAAATTCTTTGTCCAGCCTTGCCATAGCTGCATGAAATTGCGATACATGCGAGTGCGCGCGACACCTTGTCCCGGAGCGAAATAGATCCTGAATCCTGCCGTTTTCACCCGCTGTGCCAATGCAACGTCTTCCAAAATGCATCCTGAAATGGCGCGATGACCGCCGCATTTCCAATAAACGTCTCGGCGAATCAAAATAAATTGGCCGTTGGCGGCAACGTCCGGCAAATTCGGATCGTTCACACGCGAAAAATCGAATATTCGTGCGAGCCGGACGTAAATGAAAGGGATGAGTGCCCGCTCGAAAAATGTTCCGACGAGCTGCTCTGGCGAATAAGAGGTTAGCGATGCTTGATTACTGCAGGCGTCTTCCATCGCGCGGCGAAGGGCACCGGGCAAAAGCGTCGTATCGGCATCGGTGAAAAGCAGCCAGGCGCCGGACGCCGCTTCTGCGCCGAGCCACAATGCGTGATTTTTCCCAGTCCAGCCGCGAGGCAGCTGACCCGCACTGAAAATTTTAAGCTTTGGCAGTTGCGCCTGAAGCTGCAACAGAATTTCCGGGGTGCGATCGCTCGATTGATCGTCAACAACGATGATTTCGGCAATTTCTTTCTGCTGCGCCAGGCTTGAAATGCAGGCCGAAATGTTCTGTTCTTCATTCCGCGCAGGAACAATCGCTGAGATCAGTGGCATCGCAAAGGATCAGACCGGCGCAACTCGGGGACGTAAAACACCTAGAAAGTATATTATTATAGTGCGAGCGCGTTGTCGCGCTCATTGTCCATGCTTCGTAGAATCTTCACAGGCGTAACTCTGGGCGCCGCCGCGGCGTTGCTGATTATTTTCTCAATCCCCAGCTATAACCAGGGAGAGCCAAGTCCTGCAGGAATGATGGCGCAGCAGTTTTCATTTGTTTTGGATGGGAAACCGATGCAGCTCTCCGATTATCGCGGCAAAGTTGTGGTACTGAATTTTTGGGCGACGTGGTGCCCGCCGTGCGTGGATGAGACGCCCTCCCTTGTTGCTTTGCAGCGTTCTATTGAACCGAAAGGCGGCACGGTGCTCGGAATCAGCGTCGATACCGACGCGCAAGCGTACACGAATTTTGTCCAGCGAAACGCGATCGATTTTCCCACCTATCGCGATCCTTCCGCAAAAATCGCTGAGGAATACGGCACGTTCATGTACCCGGAAACCTATATCATTGACCGAAGGGGACGGATCGCACGGAAAATCGTCGGCGCGCAGGATTGGACCAGCCCGGAGATGAAAAGATATCTGGACTCTGTGCTTGCCGGGAAATAGTGCCTGCTTGTGTTTGGGCCATCCTGCGGCAAGTGGCTTCTGCGAGACGCAACTACTCTCCACGAAACACAATCGCAGTCACATGCAAAGATACTTGGATTGCGCGCTCTGTTATAATTCGCGCATGACTTTTATGACCATGACATTCCAGCTCCAGTTTCCTCTGTCGAAAGAAGATCTGCGCCGTCTCGCGTTTTTTGCAAATACATACGGGCTGCAAAAATTTCGGCTTGATGAACAGAAAAATTTACTGCAATTCGACTATGACGCATCGCGGTTGAAAGAGACTGAAGTGGAACACGTGCTGCGCATGGCAAATATTCCGATCGTGGAGCGCGTGGCCACAAGTTCAAATTAGAGTTTCGCTCGCGGCTTGTTGCGCTGCAGGTCGGACTTCTGGCATAAAAACTACGGGGCTACCGCTTGGGATCGGCAGCCCCGAAAAGCCGCGCTCCGTGACCCGGCCTAGGCGAGACCGAGTCATTGGGGTCATCCATCCTAGCTTCCCTCTCAGAGGCAGGTGGGAACGTTCCTCATAGCTTCGCGACCGAGCCCCTTCCTCCTCCGCCGCAATGCTACGAGTCCACGTTTGGAACGCGACCCGCTCTCTGCTTCTGCAAATTTCTTGCCAAACTACACCGTGGATAACTACCTAATAATATTGGACGTTAATGACTTGGCATACGTTTTGATTTCACTCCGAATTGGGAACGCTGTCCCGCTTTGGCGCTCTCATGAATCTTCGCGCCTCGTAGAATTCCCCCTCGGCATCCAAATTCGGCCTTCAACTTGTACTCTTTTAGTGAGAGTCTCATAATAGTGGTGGGAATTTTGATTATGCCTCTTCGCCGTTCGACTTTGGCTATTGCCGCCGTGGCCGTTGCTGCTCTCGGCCTGACCTCTCTGGGCCTTTATCGCATTGTGCGCGCAAAATCGCAGCAACAGGCCAGCGAGATGGCTGCAGTCAGTCGTACGGCAGCGATGACCAATTCTCGTCCGAGTGATGCCACTGCCTCATCGAACATTCCGACGCTTTACTTCGCCCAAGATCCTGAATCTGTTCCTCCGTTCCTCGTTCGCGATCTTTTGGGAGGAATCGTCTCGACGGCGGCGCTCAAGGGCAAGGTGCTCCTATTGAATTTCTGGGCCACATGGTGCGGGCCGTGCCGTGAGGAAATCCCGGAGCTCATCGCTCTGCAGGCACAATATAAGAACCAACTGCAAATCATTGGAATTTCCGAGGACGAAGCCCCTCCGGCTGAAGTCGCGCAGTTTGTCAAGAGAGAGGGGATCAATTATCCGGTGCTGATGTCGAGCCCGGCGCTTGAGCGCGAATATGGCGGCATTGCCGCTTTGCCCACCTCATTCTTTGTAAGCCCAAAAGGTCAAGTGGTGGCCAAAGACGTCGGCGTCTATCCGGCGGCGTATTATGAAATGCAGGTGCGTGCACTGGCGGGCCTGCCGGTAAACGCACACATACAAACCTTCAAGGACACCGGACAAATTTTTCTGAAGAACGCCGCGCACGCTACCGAGTTGCCTGGCGTCAGCTTTAAAGGACTTACGCCCGCGCAGAAACGGGCTGCGCTCAAGGAATTGAATTCCAAAACTTGCACCTGTGGATGCCAGCTCACGCTGGCAGAATGCCGCATCAACGACACAACCTGTCCAATCAGCGGCAAACTGGCGATGAGGATCGTCCGGGCAATCGAGCATTCCGGCGGTCGCGCGCCGGCAACGCCGATTAAATCCAGCGGAAGTCGCTGAAGATTCACATACGCAAAAAAGAAGAGCGGCGGAGAACCCCGCCGCTCTGAATCAAGATCCTTGGGAGGGCCGTTAGTGCCGGTCGTAGGCCTGTGCGGCGTGCAGTTCTTCGAGCGCTTCGCTGATGTGCCTCATTGCCTTGACGCGATGCCCGCCAAAGTCATGCGCCGCGTGGGATAGATGATCCTGCGCTTGAGTTAGCAAACGGATTGCCTGCCGGATCTCCGGATGTCGCTCCCGCGGCTGAGGCAGCGCTGACGCGCCGCTTGCAGTTTCGCCAGTGGCGAGGGCAGGCTCGGCCGAAATAGCTATGGGCATCGAAAGAGCAGCTGCAAACGCCAAAGCCGCGCAAACGGTCGCGGCTTTTTTTGCAATCGTCATAGACTTTTCTCCTTTTGAAATAAATGGACTCAACGATCCCGGGGAAACGCAGATCAATCTTATCTGATGTGCTGTCGCGTCGCAGCCGGCTGTGGCGTTTCTGCAAACCCCGAGCGGAAAACGGTGGAAATTTATTGGAAATTGTTTGTGGTATTCGTTTGACTGGGTGCAACAGGCGTTCTATTCTGATTGGTTCGCATTGAACTGAGGAAGCGAACAGAGCGAGGATTCTTTGCTGCATCTCCTGTATGCTGTTATTGCAGTTGTGATCGTTGTTCAGCTCTCCGCGTTTGCGACGAGCATCTATTTGCATCGCACGCTGGCCCATCGCGGCGTTTACCTTCACCCGGCGGTAGCATTTCCGATGCGCGTTCAGTTATGGCTTTGGACCGGCATCAACACGAAAGAGTGGGTTGCGGTTCACCGCAAACACCATCGGCATACCGACGTCGAAGGCGACCCGCACAGTCCTGTGCTCGAAGGGCTTTGGCGCATTCTGTTAGGCAACGTCTACTACTACAATCGCGAGGCAAGGGACCCGCAGACGCTTGCGAAATTCGCACCTGACATCGGAAATGACTGGTGGGACCGCCACATTTTTGGTTTCGGATTGGCGGGAATCGTTTTTGGTATCGCCATTTTCATGCTGTTGCTCGGCCCGATATGGGGCGGAGCTGCTTTCGCCGTCCAAGCGGGAATCTACATTTTCTTGAACGCCGTGGTCAACGGAGCAAATCACGCGCTGGGAAAGCGCAATTTCGACAACACGGCCACCAACTTAAGCTTCGTCGCGCTGCTGACTGCCGGAGAAGGCTGGCATAACAATCATCATGCCTACCCGACGTCGGCGCGCTTCAGCATTCGCCGGCGCGAATTCGATCCGTCTTGGCCGGTGCTGAAACTTCTCACCTGGATGCGCCTGGCGCGTCCCCTGAAACTGGCACCGCGAATGCCGTAATATACAAGTCCATGCTGTTTCGGCGTTCACGTTACTGGAGAAAGAGCACCTCCTCCCATCCGGAGCGAGTCCCTATCTCGATTTCTTCAACAACGTCTCCAGTGCTTCGGCCGCAAGTTGCGCGCCGTGAAAAGTAGCCTGCGGCAATCCGCCTAAAGCTTGTGAAATTTGTGCAGCCCTGACCTCGCGGGCATCGTCCACGCTTTTGCCAACAACGAGTTCGGTAAGAAGCGAAGCGCAGGCGAGTGCGGTGACACATCCCTGAGCCTTGAAACGTACGGCGGATATCATGCGGTTCTCGACACGCGCAGCAAGCCGCAAAACATCTCCGCAAACCGGATTCGTGACTTCCACGGTAGCGCTTGCATTTTCCAGTTCGCCTGCATTTCGCGGATTCTTGAAGTGATCGAGAACCGCCGCGGAATACATTGGCGCAGTATGGCAAATTCCCTGTGCCGTTTCAACGTGCGCTATATCCACCGCGAGCGCGCTCCGACGCACACATTGACTTTGCTGCCAGCGAGTGACACTATCCCGAAACAGGCCCACCGGTTTGGATCAAAAGGAGGATCCTATGCCACATTACCTTATTCAGGTCGCCTATAACGAACAAGCCTGGCAGGCGCTCATCAAAAGCCCGCAAAACCGCGTCGAAGCTGTGCGTCCTGCCGTCGAACGCCTGGGTGGAAAAATCAAAGAGGGATGGTTCGCGTTCGGAGATTACGATGTAATTGTCATTGCGGAAATGCCCGACAACATTGCCGCTTCGGCAATCGCAATTGCCTTTGCCGGCGGTGGCGCCTGCAAGAGCGTCAAGACCACGCCTCTGATGTCCGCCGCAGAAGCGCTTGAAGCCTTCAAGAAAGCCGGACAAACAGGCTACCGGGCCGCAACCGCGTGATGTGAATCTTCGAGCGTGGCGTAAACGATTCTGCAGCGAAGAAACAAAAGGGGCCTGCACTGAACAGTGCAGGCCCTTTTTTAGCCCGAACGACTATCTATCTTGAGTTAAGAGCCTGCCGGTTCTGTGTCCGCTTCGCCGCTGTTTTGTGGGTTGATGGTTTGTGCGTCGGCCGACGTACGCGACGATGAGGCTGCGGCGCGGACACCGGTGTTTCCCCTTCGGCTGTGCGCACAGCGCGAAGGCTTGGCCGCGAATATTGCCACAAAACTCGTGCGTCGCTGGCATCGTTCGGATAGAACTTCGTGGACTCCTGTCCCGTAGGCTGCAAGATGATGTCCACGCGGCGGTTGTATGCCAGCCACGTATCTCGCTCGCGCCGCATCATCCAGCGCTGCGGCTTTGCGGGATCCTGCTGCTGCAACTGTTTCACTTCCGCATTGTCCAGTTGCCGCTCCTTGCCCTCGGCCTGGGTTTGTATCTTGTCCGCAGAGATGCCTTGCGAAACCAGATAGTCTCTAACGCGATCGGCACGACGCTCGCTCAGCGCTTCGTTATACGGCGCGGAGCCGCGGACGTCGGCATGTCCAATTACCATCAGCGTGGCCGTGTCGTCGTAATCGAGATATTTCTTGAACGTGCTGGCCACCTGATTGAGCGACTCCTGCTGGCTGGTCACCAGGCCCACGTCCGGATGCGCTTTCACCGGATACGCCGTCGGGAAAAAGACGCTTTCCAAGGTCACAACCGGTTTGGGTTCGATGTCTCCGGTGATGTGCAGATTCGCGGTCTTTGTGACCGTGCCTCCGCACACGTTGGTTGCCGTTAGCGTGTAGGTTTGATTCTCGTCAATGGGTCCGATATTTTGCTGCTTCGGCTGCGCCGTTACCTGCTGGCTGCCATTCGTCTGCACGCTGCCGATAGGATCTATGTTTACTGTGCTGGCGTTGGAGGTTGTCCAGTTCAGTGTTGCAGTACCATCTTCCTTCACCTTGTCGCCGATTTTCAGGTATTTCACTTCTGTCGGATTCAACGTCAGCGTGGCCGTCGGTTGGATGTTCACGTTGATCGTCTGGTTCTGCGTCACCGTGCCGCCTGGGCCTGTCGCCGTGAAGGTGTAGGTCGTGGTCTTCTTTGGCGACACCGTTGCGGTGCCGCTCGCCTGCTCGGCGCCCACTTCGCTGATGTTTACGTCCACGGCATCCGTTGAATTCCAGGAGATAGTGGAGCTCTGGCCGCAATCAATCTGCGTTGGAGAGGCCGAAAAATTACCGGACACCGGCGCAACCGCAACTGTCGAGCTGGCAAATCCCGCTTTGAAGCGCGCCTGCGGCCCCAGCGTGTTGCCCTGCTTCCAATTTTTCGTGCTGGTTTTCCCGCTGCTCAACTGAACCGTCACCTGTTTGCCGGCTTCCACAGTTACAGGGCCGGACCACACGGTTTGCCCGTTGTGAGTCACGTCGATTTGATAAGTACCCGGCCGCACCAGCAATCGCTGATGCCAGAGCCAGTTCCAGTCGAATTCATCTACATACCCGACCAGATAGTCTGGTTTCTTGCCGTTCAAAAGCACCGCGGCCTTGCGGTCCCCTTTGAGTTCGATGTCGCCAAAAGGTCCGGATACCTCCCCGCCGGACTTTTGGAGCGTCACATCCAGATTGGTGGTCTTTCCCGAGGTGATGGTGACGTTTTGCACCTGGGGTGTATAGCCATAGTTGTAAATCCCCACGGAGTGTGTACCGGCGGGAAGCCTGTCCGTTTGATTGCCCGGCTTAATGGCATTCCCGTCCACAAATACATACGCCTGCTTCGGCGAAACTTTGATTTTCAGTTTCCCGTCCTGAGCGAACACCGGAGCAGCCCACAGCAGTGCCACCACCGTCGCGAGGAGGGGGACTAAAGCGAGGATTTTCCTTTTCATCTTGAATAAACTCCCTTCCGGAACATTATGGTAGAGCCAAGTTGTCAACTCTTAAGATGCCTTAGAAGCATAAAACGGGGCCTGATAGGGTGGGCGAAATTCAATTAAACGATATGACGCGCATCGAGTCAAGGAATTTAACCCGCAAACCCGTGTACTTTATTTGGCCTACTTTAGCGGCAACTTTGTCCGACACCGATGCACTGCAGCACCGCCCTCGTTTGTGTGTACCCGCAGAGAACTATAAAATCAAAGAGTCGCATGGCGTCTCCCGTTCAAAATTTCAAGGTGCGAATTGCATCGCTGTCGCCGAGCGTGACCTCAATCTTGGTGGCTCTAGGCGCGCGACGGAAATTAGTTGCGGTGAGCAAGTGGTGCAAAGAAGTCGCGGACGTGGACGGGCTGCCGGAGTTCGGCGATTGTTGGTCACCCGGCAGTGGGAAAAGCGCAGCGGAGCTTATGGAGTTGAAGCCCACGATGATAATTGGCTCGGTGCCCTTTAGAGCGGAGACGGTCCGCAAAATTTTGGAATTGCCGGTTCCCTTTCTCGCGCTAAATCCGCGCGTTCTTGCGGACATAGAAGTCGATATCCGGACCCTGGGGTCTATCGCGGGCGCCAGCGCTCGGGCGGAATTCCTCATTCGCACCATGCGACGGAAGTTTGAGCGCATCCGAAAAATCGCAGCGCGGACGAAAGCGAAGCCACGAGTCTACTGCGAGGCGTGGCCGAATCCACGAATCAGCTCGCCACCATGGGTTGCGGAACTGGTGGAGATTGCCGGCGGCAGAATGGTCGTCGGAGCTGGGAAGCGCGTGACGGATCCCGAAGTGGCCGAATCAAATCCCGAAATCATCGTGCTGGCTTGGGCTGCAACCGGCGGCAAATCGAAACCGGAGCCGGCGCTCAGGAATCCTGCTTGGCGCAACGTGAGTGCGGTGTGCGAGGGAAGAGTTTTTGTGGTTCGTGATGAGTTGCTGAACACTCCGGGACCACCGCTTACCCGTGGCGCGGAGGAGCTTTTGCGGGTGATTCACCCGGAGATCGCGGCGCAGCACGAGAGCAGAGAGCGCGTCTCAAAACGAGAAAGGAAATGATTGTCGTTGCTGCGGTGATTGTGTGCGACGGGCGTGTCCTGGCGTGCCAGAGAAACGCAAAGGGCGAATTCCCGCTGAAATGGGAGTTCCCGGGCGGAAAAATTCAATCGGGCGAAACGCCGGAGAGTGCGCTCAAGCGCGAGTTGCGCGAAGAACTTGGAATCACGGCCAAAATTGGCAGCGAAATTTTTCGCGCGCGGCACAAGTATCCGCAGATGACCGAGGCGGTCGATCTGATTTTCTTCCAAGTACGTTTGGCCGCCGCGGACGTCCACAATCGCATCTTTCACGACGTGGTATGGATCGAGCCGCACGATCTGCGCCAATTGGATTTCCTGGAAGCAGATCGCGCGCTGATTGAACACCTGGTTTCCGGAAACTTCGCTTGCTAAATCGATTTTTTTGCCTCGTCTCCAGGCGTCAATTTCGCAGAATAACGGGAAACGCGCCGAGAAAATTTTGCGTCACATAAACAGTGTCAGCCCAGCGTTAAATTTTCGTGATATAGTTACACGTCTACTTTATCCGCAGGAATCTAGGAGAAGAAATGGCAGCCAAGAATGGCCGGGGCGTGGCCGAACTCGAGACGGAAAAAACCGAAAACGGGAAAAAAGCCGAAAATAGCCGCGAGCTGATGCTCGGGCTTTACCGCATGCTGGTGAAATGCCGCATGTGCGATGAAAAGGCGCGGATTCTCTTCCGGCAAGGTAAGTATGCCGGGAATTTTTATTCGGGAGTAGGCCAGGAAGCGGCGGAAGTCGGCGCAGCGTACAGCTTGCGGGAAGATGATTGGATCGCGCCTTCACACCGCGATTGGACTGCGAACATCATCAAGGGCGCACCGCTGAATTTGTGCTTCGCACAGCTTTTTGGAAAAGCGACGAGCCCGGATCGCGGGAAATCGACGCCGGCGCACATGGGTTATCCGCCGATTCACACGATTACGCCAGCGAGCAGCATTGCCGGACAGCTTGCCGTGGGAACGGGCGTGGCTTTCGGATTGAAGAAGTTGGGACGCGATACCGTGGTGGTTTCCTTCTTTGGTGACGGGGCAACGAGCCTCGGCGGCTTTCACGAAGCGCTGAACTTCGCGGGCGTTCACAAACTGCCGATTATTTATGTTTGCCAGAATAATTTGTGGGCGGAATCGGTGCCCCTGCGGCTGCAAACCGCACTGAAAGATCTGTCGGATCGCGCGAAGGCGTACGGCTTTCCGGGTGTTTCGGTGGACGGAAACGACGTGATGGCCGTTTACGACACGGCGACCAAAGCCATCGCGCGTGCGCGCAACGGCGAGGGGCCGACCTTTATCGAATGCAAGACCTACCGCTGGTATGGGCATTCGGAAATTGATCCCGCGAAGTACCGCATGAAGGAGGAAGTGGAGGCGTGGAAGAAGCGGGACCCTGTCGTTCTGTTTGAAAAAGTTCTGCGTGACAAAAAGCTCCTCAATGACGAATCGAAGGATAAAATTGCCAAGGAGATCACGCAGGAAATCAACGAAGCAGTGGAGTTCGCGGAGCAGAGTCCGTACGCGGATCCTTCCGAACTGACCGAACATATCTGGGCGCAAGGATAAAGAGGAACAGGGAAAAATGGCACGTACGATAACAATGATCGACGCCATCACCGAAGCGATGGCACAAGAAATGGAACGCGACGAACGTGTGTTCGTGATGGGCGAAGACATCGGCCTTTCCGGCGGCGTTTTCAAGGCCACGGCAGGGCTTTACGACAAGTTCGGCGAAGAGCGCGTGCTGGATACACCGCTGGCCGAAGGCAACATCATCGCGTCGGCGATTGGCGCTTCCATGGTGGGGCTGCGGCCGATTGCGGAGATTCAGTTCGCTGATTTCATCACGCCGGCGATGGAATCCATTGTGCAGCAAGCTTCGAAAATCCGTTACCGCAGCGCGGGCGGCTATGGCTGTTCACTAACGGTGCGCATTTGCTGCGGCGGCGGGACGGGCGGCGGACTCTATCACTCCCAGGAAAACGCGGCTTGGTTTGTGCATGAGCCCGGGTTGAAGGTCGTGATGCCTTCGACGCCATACGACGCCAAGGGCCTGCTGCTGGCGGCGATTCGCGATCCAAATCCAGTACTCTACTTCGAGCACAAAAAGCTGTATCGCACAGCCAAGGGGGAAGTCCCGGAGGGCGATTACACCGTTCCCATCGGAAAAGCGGAGACACGCCGACGCGGCAAAGATATGACCGTGGTGACGTATGGCTATATGACTTCGCTGTGCCTGGAAGCTGCGGAGAAAATGGCAAAGAACGGCGTCGAGGCCGAAGTGATCGATTTGCGAACGCTGGCGCCACTGGACCGAGAAACGGTGCTCGAATCCGTGCGACGAACGAGCAAGTGCCTCATCGTTCATGAAGACAAGCGCACCATGGGCATCGGCGGCGAAATTTCCGCAATCATCGCGGAAGAAGCTTTCGAGGACCTCGACGGACCGATTATGCGTATCACCGGGCCGGATGTGCCGGCGATTCCATTTGCGCCGCCGCTCGAGCACGCCTGGATGGTCAACACGGACAAGATTGTCGCGGGCATGGAAAAGCTCGCGGCATATTAACTCCAAGAAAGAAGAGAAGGTCTTTTCTCCAGGCGGCGCTGACCCACTTCGCTCTTAAGCGCCGTTTTTTTTTGCTGTGGATGCTGTTTTTTACGTGAGGCTGCGGCCGCCATCGACGGCGAGGATTTGGCCGGTGACAAATTCAACGGTGGCAAGATAGAAGACGGCGTCGGCAATTTCGGAGCCTTTGCCCGTGCGATGAAGCGGTGCGCGGCGGATGTAGTCCTCGTCGGGAGGCTCACCGGGAAATTGAATCGTACCGGGCGCGACACTGTTCACAAGGATTTCTGGTGCGAGCGCGCGAGCAAGGCAGCGCGTCAGCATGATGACTCCCGCCTTTGAAACGCAATAATGAGTGAATTTGGGCCAAGGAAGCACTCCTCCAAGCGAGGAGATATTTATGATGCGACCGTGGCCGCTTTTTTTGAGCAGCGGTGCGGCCGCTTGCGCGCAGAGGAACTGTGACTTCAGATTTGTAGCGAGGATGGAATCCCATTGCTCCTCGGTGAGGTGCATGAAATCCGCGGCAAAGAACATTCCGGCGTTGTTGACGAGAATGTCGAGCTGTGAAAATTCGCGTTGGACCGTTTCGAACATGCGAAGGACTTCGTCTTTCCTGGAAACGTCGGCGCGAATGGCGACGGCGCGGCGGCCGAGTTTGCGAATTTGTGCGGCAAGATTTTCCGCCTCGGAGTGCGAGGAAGCGTAGTTGACGATGACATCAGCACCTTCTGTAGCAAGTTTTTCTACGATGCTCCGTCCGATGCGCTTTGCGCTGCCGGTGACCAGCGCGACGCGACCTGCGAGTGAGATGGACATTGAATTTCCTCTCAAAAACAGATTTACGTTAGCATTCTCTCCGCAGTTGGCCAACCTGTTTTGGGACGCGTTTGCGGACAAATTCGCCGATGTTTGAACCGTGCAATGCCGCGGGAATAGACGCAACGTGCTACCGGAGCAGGAAAAATGAGTTGGCGGAACAAATTGGAACGGCACTAGAATCAAAACGATTCGCCTGGAGGCGGAATGAAGCTCGACGTGCTGGCGATTGCGGCGCATCCGGATGACGTGGAACTGACCTGCGGCGGAACACTGATTAAGATGGGGCAACTCGGGTACAAAACGGGCGTGCTTGACTTGACGCGCGGAGAAATGGGAACGCGCGGCAGCCCGGAAGTACGCCTCCGCGAATCGGAACGCGCCGGGAAAATTATGGGACTGGCGATGCGCGCGAATTTAGGATTGCCGGACGCGCGGTTGGAAGTTAACGAAAAATACAAGCTGGCCGTAGCGACAAAAATTCGCGAGTGGCAACCCCGGACGGTGATCTTGCCGTATTGGAAGGGACGGCATCCAGACCACTACAACGCCGCAAAACTGTGCTATGAGGGATGCTTTCTGGCCGGACTAAAGCAACTGGCGATCGCCGGCGAGGCTTTTCGGCCCTTCAAGATTTTGTACGCCACGACGTATGACGAGAGTCTACGCCCTTCGTTCGCCGTGGATATCACAGGACAGTACCAGCAGAGAAGGCGCGCAATTCTGGCGTATAAGTCGCAATTCCGTCCAGGAAAACGGGAAAGCAAATCGAAAGTCCACATCCCACTTGATGAGCTGGAAGAGCGCGTGAATCTGACGTCAAGATTTTACGGACGGATGATTGGAGTGAAGTATGCGGAGCCTTTCCTGGTACGCGAAATCATGCAAGTGGAAGATGTCATAAATCTTCCCGTGCGTTCGATCTAGGAGGGAAGTGGATTACACGCCGAAACGCGGGTTGCTGCCACAGAGTGGCCGCGGCTAGAACTCGTTTGACTCCTGCGCAAAGCGAAAACCAGGAAGGGTCGGTGCACCTCCCGACCGGCCTACGCGCACCCGCAGCGGAGCGTCCGTTTCTGAGCCGGCTTTGCGAAGAACCGCAAAGGTAGCCAGCGCCTCGTTGTAGACCTTTGTCACGAGATAGGGATCGCCAGTGTCCTCTTTCTTCCAGACCTGACCTATCTGAATTTTGGTGAGAGGCATGCTTGTAAAATCCCTAGAATCAATGTAAACCGAAGGCAAAATGAGCGTCAATAGCCTTCCCCCGAGCGTTTCCAAGAGCGACCTAAGATGCTTGGCTCAGCCCGATAGACTCGAAACTCAGAGCTCCAAACAAACCTTCTCAGCCGGTCCGCATCGAATCTCAAAGCGGCGCCCTGGGGAGCGGGTGTATAATTACACGCAAGAGTGAGGAGCCCAAAATGGAGAGAACTTTCAGGATTTGTGCTGCTCTTATCCTCGCCACCGTCATGAGCGCCCCCGCAGCGCTGGCGCAATCGGACAAGGTAAAGAAGGGGACGGAATCCGATGTGAACGCCATCGGCGACCGCAAGGTCGGCCACGGGCCGGACATGTATTCAATTCAGAGCGAAATTGCGCTCGGCAAGCAGCTCTCTGAGGAAGTCGAAAAAACTTCCAAGCTGATCCACGACCCCGTAATCGTTAATTACGTAAACAAGGTGGGCCAGAACCTCGTTCGGAATTCGGATGCGAAGGTGCCTTTCACCATCAAGGTCATTGATGACGATCACATCAACGCGTTTGCCCTTCCCGGCGGGTTTTTCTATGTCAATAGCGGTGTGCTATTGCACGCGGACAATGAAGCCGAGCTCGCGGGCGTAATGGCGCATGAAATCGCGCACGTCTGCGCGCGCCATCAAACACGAAACGCCACGAAAGCGAACATCATGCAAATTGCCTCTATTCCGCTTATCATGACCTTGCCGGGTACTCTTGCAGGTTACGCGGCTTACGAAGGCATGAACTTTGCGATCCCGTTGACCTACTTGAAATTCAGCCGCGATGCAGAACGGGAAGCGGATTACCTCGGGATTCAGTACATGTACAAAGCTGGCTACGACCCGAACGGAATGATTGATATCTTCGAAAAATTCGAGTCGATCGAGAAGAAGGAGCCGGGAACGATTCCGAAAATTTTCGACACCCATCCTGCGACTCCCGACCGCATCGCCGCTGCTCAAAACGAAATTGCCACGATTCTGCCGCCGCGTCCGGAATATATTGTAGACACTTCAGAGTTTGATTCAGTCAAGAAGCGCATTACCGAGCTTGAGGCCGGAGAAAAAATCCAGGAAGCGCGCGATGGCGGCCCGACGCTCAAAACCAAAGCCGAGCAGAAAAAACAGCCGAACGGGTCGAGCGGCAACGGCGACGACAATGCGCCGGTCCTGAAGCGTCGTCCCAACTGACGTTTGCGAAATCAGCCGGTTTTTTATAAGAACGCCTCCGAGCCGGAGGCGTTTTTTCTTCTGCGAGGGAAGCATCGCTGAACCACTCGAAGCGACGCCTGTTGTTGAGGGCTGAAGCTCCCGGAGAGAACTTCTGGCGAGAGATGCAAATCTCCAAGAAGCATTCGCAAATGAAGCTGAGGATGAAGCGTGAAGCCCTGGAGAAGCTAAACCGTCGAGCTAACGAGATGGTAGCGAGTGGGGGGGCCGATGCTTTTTCGGCTGCGCCATTGTGCACAGAGGTGGTCCAATGACGCATTCGTGCACAGTTCGTGCACACTGTGCACGAATAATCGAGCTGTAGCTGTCGCGACAGAACGCTTTCGCTAAGTCTTTTGCAATCAGAAAGGATTTGGTGGACGTGAGGGGATTCGAACCCCTGACCCCCTGCTTGCAAAGCGAAAAAACGAAGTCTATCTCATTGGTTCGCTTGGCTTTGTTCTGTGTCGTAGTACCCAGTTTTTAACCTAATTTGGCACCTAGCGGACCCAACTTGGACTCAAAAAACTCGGACCCAAGTTGGACCCAACGTTCTTGGTGCGCGGCGCCCAGTCGGAACCGAATTTACATCCCCATTTGGTGCCCCCGCCCAGGTGGCGGCTTTCTCTAGGATGTTGTCCTCCCGCGCCCTTTGCGGGTTGCTCTGCGCCAAGCCTGCACTACGCTTTCCCACTCGAAGAGGGCGAACTTAATCACCGCTGCGCCAGTGGCGATCACAACGACGGCGTTGAGAAACGCGGCTTCCATGTTTAATTATTTCCTTGTGCCACCTTCTTGATCGGCATCGGAACGACAATTGGCTTCGGTTCGATGAGCGGAAGGCCCATCTTTTCCAAGAGATCGTTTGCATCCTCCAGTTCGTCGCGCGTAATTTCCTTGAGCGCGAACAGTTGCTCAACCGCGAATCTGGGATCGCGCAGGAGGTAACGCCGCGTGCCTCCGTCGTTGTGAACGCGAATCAGGCCAATTTTTTCTAGGCGGTTAATGGCTTTACTCACTGTACCTTTGGTTTCGATTCCCGCCCCACGCATGATGTCCTCGTAAGTCGGATAGCAGATGGACTGTGGCCCGCCTCGGGTGAGCATGTAAATCCACACCTTCAACTCGGCTCCCTTCAAGTGCCTGAGCAGCTCTCGCGAGATGTAGGGCAATGGCGCAAACCCGCCGCTTTTTGGAGAAAAGACTTCCTTCTCGGCACCTGGGAAACACTTATCGCGGTATCTTTGGTCCCGGTGTGGTCTCTTGCTTTTCATCGATGCTCCTGCCTTTCGCTGCGATTGTGCCGTTATGCGTTTCCTTTGGCAAACCCCGCCCACACCCACCCCTGGGTCAATACTGCAATACATGATGACAGTGCAACCCACATCAAGACAGTGAATACACGCGCCCCCGGGGCGAAACGCGCTCCCAGCCGCATACTTACTGCATTTCGCCACTTCGCGGCTTGGGGCAAGGTTTCCTAGCGGAAAGCAAATCAACCTCCGCTTAGTAAATCAGTGTGCGACGAGCTGGTGCAAAATAGTCAGACTGGTTTTTGAAAAGTCGTTACGTTCCTGCTAGATCGCCTTGCTCGGTGAGGGTCGCCTGCTTTACCGGCCTCAGAGGCACGGCTAAACGATAGCGGGCGTAGCGACGCTCGCCTTCGCGAACCAGTGCGCCTTTCTCGACTAAATCTGCGAGGTCGCGAGTCGTGGTCGCTGGCGAGGCTCCGGTGATCGTGCTGTATTTTCCGGCTGAAAGACCGCCTTTGAAACCTTCCGGGCCTTCCTGGAACATCCGCAGCAGCGCCTTTTCCTGTCGAGTGTTGAGTTGGCCCTTCAGTCCGTCGAGCAATTTCGTCTTGTCGATCAGGAATTCCACGAGCGCGATGGTTCGACGCTGCGCTTCGATGGCGACGCCGGCAAACCACATCAACCAGCGCGTGATTTCGTTTTCCTTGTTCGCTGCTTCGAGCGCTTCGTAATAGCTCTTGCGGCGAGCGAGAATCGTCACCGCCAGCGCTGTGAGTGTCGGCTGGCCGAGACTCTGCGCCAGAGCCTTCTCGGCGATGGCACGTCCAATGCGTCCGTTGCCGTCCTCGAACGGATGGATGCTCTCGAAATACAGGTGAGCGATCCCGGCTCTCGTTATTGCGGGCAGCGGCTCGTCGCGACCAAGGGCAGTTCGACTGAACCAGGAGGCAAATCGCTTCATTTCCGATGGAACGCGCGATGAAGACGGCGCTTCGAAATGAACCCTGGGTTCGTGGACGGGGCCGGAAACCACTTGCATCGGCTCCGCGCCGGTCCGGTAGCGTCCGACATCTCTCAGATTGTGGCTGCTGCTCATCACCATACGATGCCAACGAAAGAGCGTTTCCTCGGAAAGTGGTTCGGCAAATGACCGGTAGAGGTCAACCATCATCTCCGCGATGCCTCGCTCCGCAGGCCGGACGCGCCGTTCATTTGTGGCAAGGCCTAGTTGCTTGCGGAGCGAGGACTGCACGCTCGCGCGATCCAGAATCTCGCCTTCGATTTCGGAAGTCGTAACCGCTTCCGTGCTCATGGCCTCAATCGTGAGTTGGTCCCGCTCTTCTTTTCCCAGGTGCCGAACGGTGCCGACGAACACGCCTCCGCTGACGAGAAACTGCTTCTCCGCAGCCTCCAGCCGCGCGCGATCCCATCGGAAATTGGGCCAGTCGGGTTTTTGCCAGTTCCAAGTCATGAGCGATAGGGCATCCTTCTATCGCTCATATTATGTCATATTCTGAGCGATAGATTCAAAGTCTATCGCTCGCGGATGACGCGCTCGGCGCAAGCTCGGCAGATTATTGTGACAAGCTATGACAGCCGCTGTGACAAGAGCGCAGTTACAATTGCGGTCGGAATATGAGCGCGGCTTTTGAGAGGTATATCGGGATTGATTACTCCGGGGCTGAAACGTGTGAGTCCAGCCTCAAGGGCCTGCGCGTCTACCTGGCGGACCGCGCAACCGAGCCGCACGAAGTCGCGCCGCCTCCCAGCCCGCGCTGGTACTGGAGTCGCAAAGAGATTGCCCAGTGGCTCGTCGAGCGTGTATCCGAGCCGGTCGCCACGCTGGTAGGCATTGACCACGGTTTTTCGTTTCCGCTGAAGTATTTCGAGAAGTACGGTCTCCCGCAGGATTGGCCGTCTTTCCTGGACGATTTTCAGAAGCATTGGCCAACGGACGAAAAGTACACATGCGTTGATTTCGTTCGGGACGGCGCGAGCGGAAACGGCGCGGCTCGCTGTGGTGATTCTCGCTGGAGACGGATCACGGAAGCGCGCGCAGGCGCGAAATCCGTGTTTCATTTCGACGTGCCCGGCTCGGTAGCCAAATCCACACACGCAGGTATCCCATGGTTGCGCTTTCTCCGCATGCGCGCGGGAGATCGCGCGCATTTCTGGCCGTTCGACGGCTGGAAGGTGCCGCCGGACAAATCAGCAGTCGTTGAAGTCTATCCCGCGCTGTGGAGCCATAGTTTCCCGTGCGGTGACCGAGACTCGCATCAGCAGGACGCCTATGCCACCGCCGAATGGCTGCGCCGGAGCGATCAGGACGGCAGCCTTGAACGATTTTTCAGCCCAAGCCTGACCGAGCAAAAACGCAAAGCCGCCGCAATCGAGGGCTGGATTCTAGGAATTGCCTAGTCTTGCAATCGGGCCCTCCCGTCAAATCATATTCACGAATGGCTAGTTCGGAAGCGACACACGATCCTCTAGAAGAACGAGTTGTCGCGACTCTAGCAATTCCTCAAGGACGTTCCCGAGAGACCGCTGAATGTGATTTCCGCTTCGTTCGAAACCAAATATCCGAGCCACATAGACCAAAAGTTTGTCACGTTCAATACTCAAGCTATCGCGTGTGAGGTTTTTCATGGCTAGAGCGATTTCTTCTGGCGGAATCTCCTCAATCGAGCGACGTGACTGATCTTCATCGGGATTCGGGCGTCTGACTGTCGCTCGGAAGGATTCCGCAGCAGGCCAAAGGAACTCGCCTTGAATTCGAAGCAACTTTTCGCGGCTAAGTGATCTCCAGGCAGATTTGACCGCGTTCATCATCCGTTCGCCAACACGTTCCAATTCCCATGCTCGTGCCAGACGCGTAGCCGCGACATCCTTGTGAACCGGCCCTTCCGTCTCGATTATCTGAGACAACATGCGCTTCAGCAGTGGCAGAGCTTCCGCATCATGGAACTGCCAGCTTGTTTGTGGTGCTCGCACCCTGCACACTTTGTACGTCTCCACCCACTTCGGAAGCACAAACTTGTCGTCAATGTCGGGAATTTCTTTTTCGACGACAATTGGCCCATCGCTAACCACCGGCCCATTTGAACTTCGCATCGCTGACGAGTGAGAGTTTTCCCTTTGATCCTTCAAGGCAGTGTCGATGGCGCTTCTCAGCCGGCTCACTTCATAGCTATTGCGCGTTACCCAATCTGGAGACCAAATTCGATGAATTCTCCAACCAAGCCTCTCAAGAATCTGCTGCCGAATGCGGTCTCTGTCTCTCGCTGTCGCGGAGGAATGATACGAAGCACCATCGCATTCGACACCGAGAATGAACCTGCCGGGATTGGATGGGTCAACTACCCCGAGATCAACGCGAAACGAGCTGCAGCCAACTTGCGGAACTACGGTAAATCCGAGACTTCGAATCATCGCTGCCACCGATTGTTCAAATGGTGACTCGAAATCACCGTCGCCGATCCGCAAGGCCAAGGCATCAGTGCCACGCTCGGCGAAGTCCAAGTAACGCTGGAGCACTCGGACACCTTCCCTTGTCACTTCGCCAAGATCGAAGTCCGAAGCACGAATTGAACTGACGACAATTACCTTCTTACGAGCACGAGTTACCGCCACATTCAGCCGCCGCTCTCCGCCGCTTCCATTCAAGGGGCCAAAGTTCATGGTCAGGCGGCCAAACTTGTCCTTGCCATACCCGACACTGAAAATGAGAACATCACGCTCGTCTCCCTGCACACTTTCGAGGTTCTTTACAAAGAACTTCTCCAATCTGTCGGGAACGAAGTAACGCTCGAGCTCTGGCTTTTGGCGACGGAACTGTTCGAGATGATTCTCGATTGTATCGGCTTGGGCGATATTGAATGTCACAACGCCGAGGGATTGATCTGGATTTCGACGGAAGTGCTCTTCGATTAAGCCAACAACTTTCTCCGCTTCACGAACATTGTCCCTTCGCCCGCCACGGTCATAGACACCGTCAGGAACGTGTACGAACTTGACGCCAAATGCCTCATCTTCCTGCAGCCAAGACGGAAAGGTTATCAAGCTGTAGTCGTAGAAAATCGAATTCGAGAATGCGATCAACGACTCATGCTCGCTTCGGTAGTGCCATTTCAGTTGACGCTGCGGCATCACCGCCGAACAAGCGTCGAGTACACACTCGAAAGGGTCAAAAGCCTCAAGCGCATTCGGATCGTCGGTCTCGTCAGCTAGATCTTCTGACATCCCCTGCTCAAAGAATGCTGTGGGCGGCAATTGCTTGTTGTCGCCGCAGACAACCAACTGCTTACCTCGATATACGGAACAGATAGCATCCTCAGACCTCAGTTGGGAAGCCTCATCAAATATCACGAGATCGAATTTCATTTTTTCGGGGTCGAGGAATTGGCTGACAGATATGGGACTCATAAGTAGGCAGGGCTTCAACTGCGTGAGAAGATTCGGAATGAGACCGAAAAGCTTTCGCAGTGGCAGGTGGCGTCTCTGTTTGTTTGCTTCTTTCAGCAGAACGCCGAGTTCGCCCCCGGGGATAACGACGCTTGACGTTGGCCGATATCGATTGATTTCTCTGATGACACTGTGTACGCCTTGCTCCCAGTGTTTCCTGTCCAGTTCGCGAAATTCCGAGATCAGTCTTTCGTGATTTTCACCTCGGAATGCCCCAAGGCAAGCATCATCCGCGAATATGCGGTTCAACCATGCCTGAAGCAAGGACTTTCGCAACACGTTTGGAAGCTCGCTAGCTCGGAGAGACAATCCCTTGGAAATCAGGTTTTCAAAGAATCCATCGAGTTCGGATTCTCGGAAGGCTTCTTCCAACGTCTTGAAGTCTATCCAATCCCTAAGCGTCTCGATCTCCTGCAACATTTCGCGTAGACGCGACAGCATTTTGACGAAGTCCACATCACAAAGAGGACTGCCGTCCGTCGCCGGGAAACCGCTTGAGAAGTTTCGACTTAACTCTTGGAAAGCACCACTAATCCGTTTCAGATCGTTATCCAAGCCGCCGCATTGAGGAGCCTTTTCCCTTCCTGCGATCATTACGTTCAAAAGATCTTCCGGGATGGCCTTGTCCCCCATGTGGGCCATAAAGCGCGCAGCCCATTGAGCGGCCTCAAGAACCTTGTCCCATGCCGTCCCTATGCCTACGAATCTGTGTCCCAGGCGTTCTTGCAGACGATCGGATTCTGAGGCAATCTCTCCTTCGATTTCGCGTAGTTTACCCAGCCGCTTAAGGTCTTGGATGATTCGATGGCACGTCAAGCCCTCAGGGGACCGCGCAGAAGCTAACACTGAATCAATCAGCAAGCAGACTTCCTTCGCCGCAACAGCAACCTGCTCAGACCATCGTTTCACATCCTCCAGAGGTCTTTCTTCAATGCGCGACGCCGAACTGTCCCAGAAATCCACGGGTAGATACGGTTTCACTTGAGGCAGCTTTCTTTCCCAATCGTCGATACTCGCCTTCAATCGAGGGGCGGTTGTGCGCAGTTCAATCGTCGCCAAACCCTGGGCAGACGCTTGGCGAGTGAATTGACCGGGAAGCGGCTGTACTCCAGCCAAGCGAACCAATTCCTGTGCGTTGCTCAAGGCCCTGGATACCCTCCCAAAGTCCGTCTCAAAGCCCCTGAAACATGTCCCAAGCAGTTCCTTGTATTGAGGGAATTCTTTTGCGACGCGGGCCTCTTCTTCTTTGAGAGCCAGAACCCTGCGAAGGTCAGCAAGAATGGAGACCGGAACCTTTCCATCTTTACGGAGGCGTCGGATTTGGCGCTTCGACCTGAAATAGGCGGGTCGGAAGACTCGGAACATCGAAGCGTAGGGTCCCGAGAACTTTTGAATTAGATCCTTGAGGTCCAATTCGAACACATCTGACTCATATTCCGCGAGCAAGGCTTTCCTGTTGCTATTCCTCTTCTCGAAGCTTTCGCGAATTGAAGGAAGTGATTGTGCAACGTCTCGTAGCCGAGTTACTTCCAGCCATTTGTCGTCTGGCCTGTCGTCAGACTCACACAATTGGGCGATCCTCACCAATTGGCCAACGCGATTCAGACTCAAACTACCTTGGAGCCCCAAGGATTGCTGCAGGACGGCACCATCCGTCATGCAGTTTTGGATGCGCGGCGAAAGCTGCTGCGCCCATTCAAGTAGTGAGCCGCGATTCACAACAAAGCTGGCATCCTCCTGCAAAGGGCGTCGTACAATCGCTGCCAATTGTCCCAAGGCGCTGTCCAGCCGATCACAGAAATCAACAGCAAGCGACATGAAGGCCGGTGTGTAGAGGGAATTGAGGACACCCCGATTCTCGGCGTGGATTCCCGCGAGATGCTGATACCGCTCTGTTTCTTTGAGGATTTCGTGTAGGTTGGACCCGAGTACCCACCCTCGTTCGATTCCGGGGCAACAGTTTAGCAATCGTGAAGTTTCCAGCAGCCAACCAGCGGCTTTGATGTCTGGAGGGTTTTCCAACCCGAGGATGTGAGCAACTTGCCCCGAACATTGCAACATTGCCGATACGGACGCAATGCACTCATTGAGGTCATCTTGAAGTTCTGCTTTGGTCGCGAGCGAGAACGTTTTGAGGGTGCAACCGAACCACGGAAAGTCGGGGCCTGCCACGGCGACATGCCAGAGGGGCTGTAACCGCTTGGCAAGTTGCTCCGCACTATCGAGACGTTCTGGAGTAAGGCGGGATGCATCGAACGCGCCAGATGGAACGTAGAGCACCTCAGATAATTGTGAAACCCAGCCTAGAGCCTCGAAGGCGTTACAGCCTAATGGCTGTCGTACCAGGTGAAGCGAGTGAACGTAGTCATTCAGCTTCTTTCGTCTCTCAACCAGTTGCTTTGCTTCGAAATCCGTTAGGCCCTTTTGGGGCTGAAGTTGCTCGCAATGTGTTTTGTAAAGTTCCTGGATTACCTCTCTCTTATTGGCTCGATGGCTGTGAAGTTGGAGACAGAAATGTCCAAGTCCGGCGTTTTGAAGTCGCTGGAAAACGACTTCGAGCGCCGCCATCTTTTCGCTGACGAATAGAACACTCTTACCCCTGGCAATGAATTCCGAAACTAGATTCGTAATCGTTTGGCTCTTCCCCGTTCCTGGCGGACCCTGAATGACCAAACTGTTTCCTGACTTGACCGCCTCGATGCACACCAGTTGGCTGCTATCCGCATCAGCGACAAGAAAGCTCGTGTCCGGCGAAATCTTCTTGTCTAATTCTCGCGGCTCCGGCGGCTCGCTGGCGGCAGATTGTCTCTCTTCTTCGCATAGACACCGGACAATCGGATGTGCTTCTAGCGAACCGCCGTGGCTCTTCAAATCGTGGTAGATGACCAACTTGTGGAACGAAAAAAGTCCTAACCAGCAATCCTGCTTGACGGTCCACCCGTATTTCTCGACTTGACCCCGGAAGTCGTCAAAGAACCTTTCGAGTGGGACCGACTCCCAGTCGTCAGGAACGGGTGGCAGTTCGATCTTGAAATCATCCCCTAGTTTTACAGCCAGCGCCGGATTGATGACGATTTCCTCATCTACTGGGCACAGTTCAAACGGATCATTGATCGAGTCGCGCTTGAGCTCCACGGGTACGAGCAGTATGGGAGACTTTATAATTTCGGTCTGTTCCACCTCCTTCCACTCCAACGTGCCCAGCGTGAGAAAGAGAATACGAACCCCCCGCTCGTCAAAATCCGTTCGGGAGCGACGATATAAATTGCGCAAGATACTACGGAGCCTTGCGCCGTCCTTGATATCGGTCACAACCTCATCTGCGCGACGATCCGCTGGGACCTCGTCCTCTTGCTCTGAAGGTTGCTCACCAGTTTGCCCTTCAAGGAGAAGTGGCTCCGAACCACTCGAAACCTTCTCTGAATCGGTCGTTTCGGGCGCGTCTGGGGGCATGAAGAATTCCCACGGCTTCTCAGAATTTACGAGCCTGTTAAACACTTCGGAGATGCCTGGTTCTGTAATCCTGAGGGTTGATCCGCGCGTTCGAACGAAATACAAGGAACGATTCCGACGCGATAGATCAACTATCTTTCGCTTCCATTCATCAACGCGCTGGGTCACGCGATTCATTTGGGTTGAGTCAACGCACGATTCCGCAGTTCGGAAGGCATCGCACCGCCCGAAACCGCCAGTAAGATGACAGAAATCAGAATACCCCGTGCAGCGATACTGCAAGCGATGCCAAGACGAACCCCTTGACGAGAAGCATAATAGCCCTCTTGGGCAGTTCAGTGAACAGTTGAGGGGCCAAAAGCGACCCGATCAGCGCAATTCAGTTGTTGCGGTACGCGGCGAGACGACCCTGCTCTTCAACGGACGCTGCGGGAAATCAGCAGGTTCAGAGTCAGGTTGATATCAGCTCTGCCTTGCTCGTCACAGAGGCAGGAAGGGTCATCTTGCTGAACGGGGAGGAAAAGTGCCGGTTCAGCACCCCGTTCAGATTTCGGTTCAGCCTGCGGAAAGGGTGAACACAGGAATATTCGCAGTGTTCACCCCCAAATAGGTGCCTCGCGTTCACCCACATGCCCATGATAAGCCCCGAGGCGCGAAGCAAATCCGCGAGACGAGGTCTGAAAAAAGACCGCGGCCGGAAACCCTCGTTTGGGCGGTAGCGACCCCCTATTTTGGGCGAATTTGCCGCCCAAATGTATTGCAGGGGGTCGCTACCGCCCAAACGCTACGCGTCATGCGCCGCGTAGTCCGTCCACGGTCAAGCGCTGCACAGTCGAATCGTGCAGCGTGTAGTAGAGACATACGGGACCCTCAGAGTGACCCGCCAATGTGCGGACCGACTGGCGATCTAATACGGACAGAGTGGAACCAGAAAATCCGCCCTGGACAGGGAATCATTTGGGATGGGCGCTACGAGGCAATTCTCGATTTAGTTTTCGCTTAATTATTTTCACCGCTTTTCAAGCTCATTCTGACGATGCTTTTCGTTCACAAACAGGTATGGGCGACGCCATGCAGATTTGCCCCAGAATCACTCATCCTTTCGAGCCTAGATCGCTGCCTGTACGCGTGCACAGTTTCCGCGCCAATTCTCATGGCGCAATGCAGATTTTTCTCGATGGAAAGTCGATCTCGTAAATGATGATGGAATGGCCGGAGGCATTGTCTCGTGTCTCGATCCCCCTGTGGTTCCTGTGTGAAAGATTTTTCTTTGAAACATTTTGGCCGTCTTTTGCCCATTAGTATGTATGGAGAGGCTTCGAGACGGCTTCCTTCCCCTCCAACAAAAATATTTCACTTGAGGTGCGGACTTTTTCCGACTTCTTGCCCATTAGTATAAGTAGAGGACGCGTTTTCCGAGTCAGGCTCGCGCAGCCCTCCCGAAAAGCGTATGAGAGGAATCGTTACACTCCGCCGGCACGGAATCTTGCAAATTGTCTGAGCACTTTTTCTTTGAGCACTTTCTCGCGTATCGCGGCTATTAGGTAGATAGAGGGATTGCACCCTTCGGACGTTACGGTTGTACAGTGAGTACGAATTTCCCGTCAGCGTCTCGGCTGAGGAACCATAATGGCAATTCACCGCCACCGTGGACAGACTGATGGATTTCTTTGACAACCGCCGTGGTCACCTCTACAGCTTTCCGCACGGTACCAAGATTCAATTCATAGAGTTTGCTGAGCTTGTCATATCCACCGAATTTATCGGGTGCAGCAAATGGCGATGCGTGCACAATGGCGTCTCGATAAGGCTTGACGATCTCGATGAATGACTTCAGCGGATCACGGGTTTGGTGCAATGGTCCGGCGTCCTTCCCCGCGACCAATGCCGGGACCCTCACCAGTTTCGTAACAATGCTCACTGGCCTTTCCGATTCAGTGAGCACATTCCGATTGTCTTTCGACAATCCAGAGAGGTCGTGCGTGTGGGCATAGTCCCACGCGACGCCGTTGATAAAAGCTTCGATCAGATTAAAGCACGACAATACGCATGTTCTGAGACTTGCTTCGCGACGTCTGATTAGCTCTGCAATTTCCGAGCGCGTCTCTTGCTGCTTTCGCTCGCGCCAAGACTTCGTTCGATAAGGAGTAAGCCGGTGCTCTTCGATTTCAACTGCGTCATTGAATGCGAGTGCCATGTCCTTAACGAGATGCTGTTCGGGAAACTCCGTTCGCAAGCCCCAGGGAGAAATGTGAATCGTGGAATGCAAAGGAGCGCCTCTGAGCACGCCCACTTTGAACTTTCCAATGCGTCGCTCAAAGTCCGTGAGAGGAAGAAACCACTCGCTACGGTGCTCGTTCAGGAGGTCATACAATTTAACCAGGTCCTCGGCCTCTACGTCCTCAAAGTTGTTCTTACAGAATTTCGTGATTTCGCCTCTCAGAGAAGCTCGCGCCCCATCTCGCTCCGAGAGTAGCTCCTTGCGAGTTTTCTTGAGGTACTGCTCTACTGCAATCGCATTCATTGGGCCGTCAAGTTCCCCGAGCAACAGGCGGCCAACTGCGGCGGCCTTCTTGTAGTGAACGATCTCAGCTGCCTCTCGCTGACGGCCAGATTTGATTTCCATATTCAGTCCTTCCTAAACATCCATTAGATCGAAAGGAGCATCGCATGCCGATTCTCAAAGCACCACCTATTCAACCCAAGAATGAAACTCTGCAACTCCGCGTGTCGCAAGATTTGAAGTTCCGGTTAATGCGCTACGCCGAATTCATTCATGCGAACGCCTCATACGTCGTAAGCGCGACCCTCGAACGCTTGTTCAACAAAGATGCCGAGTTCCAAGAATATCTCGCGACGTGGAAGCCGTCGGAGTCAGAGGACCACAGGGAGGAAGAGCAGAAGCAGCCAGAACCGCGCGCCGAATCCGTAGCTCTGTCGAAGAAGTAGCCGCTAGCGAGTCTTGCCCGGGCTTTTAAGCACGTCTGTTCCGAAGTCATTCCTTCATAGCAAATGCCGCCAAAGGAGTCGTCATGACAAGTGTGTCTCAGCAATCCGAGTTGCTCACCGTCCGTCAAGTCGCCGAGTTACTGCAAGTACCGGTGTCGTGGGTGTACGGACGCATGCGGAAACGCTCGCTAGAACAATTGCCCGCTTACCGTCTCGGAAAGTACTGGCGCTTCGATCGAAACGAAGTTTTGGCATGGGTCGTTCGCCACCAGGCCAACCGCGAGGCCGCTTGACATGCCGACTACACTGAGAAGCGACACAGAACAAGCTAGGCGAACCATCGAAGGAGGAACGATGGTTCGCAGACGCTATCAACGAGGCTCACTCTTCAAGCGCGGCAAACGAGAGAAGGTGTGGGTTGCCCGCTGGTGGGAGGATGTCATTCACGCAGACGGAACAGCGGCGAGAATACGCCGGGCGATGGTGATCGGTACGGTTGCGGAACTCGCCACGCGCCGTCTCGCAATGCATGCTCTCTCAGAGCGGCTTCGTGTATTGAACAGTGGAAGCCAACGACCACGACCTGTATGCACTCTGAAGGAATTCGTGCAAAAGGAGTGGGAACCCGTTGTGCTTCCAACTCTGAAGTACGCAACGCAGCAGCACTACAAGTACATACTCAAGGCGCATCTGTTTCCTGCCTTCGGTGATTGCAGGCTCTCCGACATTTCGCGTGAGGCGATCCAGAATTTCCTTCTGGTAAAACTTCGCGAGGAATATTCCTGGGAGTCGGTTCATCACTTCAGATGTGCATTGAGCAAAGTGCTGGGCACTGCCGAGGATTGGAACTACATCCCCGACAACCCAGTGCGAAAAACGCGACTCCCAAGACGGGAATACAACTCGGAACCGCACGTCATTACGCCGCAGCATGTAACACGGCTGACCATGGCTCTGTCGGAGCCAGGAAAGTCCATCGCACTCCTTTTGGTCCTGACTGGACTGAGGATCGGCGAGCTGCTTGCGCTCCGATGGAAAAACGTAAACCTGGGCGGTCAAGTGCTGTGCGTAACGCAGACGGTGTACGACGGCCATTTCGACAGGCCGAAGACGAAGCGGAGTGTTCGTGCACTTCCATTGTGCCGACAAGCTGTCTCCGTTCTTTCCGCTCTTCGCGGGAACGGTTGCGAACCCGAGCAGTTAGTTTTTGCAACCCAATCGGGCAAGCCGCTGTGCCGGCGGAATCTCTTACAGCGTTATTTGCGACCGACGTGCAAGAAGCTTGGCCTGCCGCGAATTACGTGGCATGGCCTGCGTCACTGTCACGCGACGTTGCTGGACGCTGTAGGGGCACCGCTAGGAACGGTCCAGGCGCTTCTGGGTCACGCTTCACCGGAGATCACGAGGCAAGTCTATCTGCACGCGATTCCGGCGGAACAACGCCGTGCGGTCGAGGAAGTGGAGAAGCTTCTAGTTGGACCCAAATGGACCCAAATTGAGGAAATCGCGGGAAGGCCGAATTAGCAAGTGATTGATTTGCGGGCAGATGGTTGGTGGACGTGGCCGGGATCGAACCGGCGACCCCCTGCTTGCAAAGCAGGTGCTCTCCCAGCTGAGCTACACGCCCACAGTGGGAACTACCTTTGATTCTAAAGTATTTGCAATCGCTCGAAAACTCCGAAAACCCACTTTTTGACCCTCACTGTGTCAGAACCGTGTCAAAACCATTGTCGCCAGGACCTTGCTGTGTCAAACCTCCCGACATTTCATTGGCCTGGCGATTGATTTTGTCCAGCGCTCCCTCTTCACTTGCAACTTCATCTGCGAATACTCTTGAACACTTGAGAGTCGCCTTGACGAAGCATTTGGATGACCCACTCATCCGCCACACCTCCGGCGCTAAGCCGTGTAGCATAGGTGGATCGCAGATCATAAAGCCTGAAATACCGGATTCCGGCGCGTTTCAATACCTTTCTCCACGCGGTTCGCAGCGATCTCACGTGTCCGTTTTGGTTTCGATCACTGGGAAAGAGAAACTCTCCTATCCCAGAAATTGCGACTTGGTCCCGGAAGGCTTCCAATGCGTGCTTCGTCAACGGGATTTCCGCGACGCCATTTGGCGCTTTGGAATCGGGAATCCAGACGACCGCGTTGATGAAGTCGATTTGACTTTTCTTCATCGGAAGTAGTTCCTTCTTCACTCGTAATCCGGTTTCCGCGATGATGCGGATAGCATTCCGCAAATGTGCAATCCCTTGAAGAGAAACCGAAGCGTGTGCACAGGAGCAGGAATCGGGCCGACCGTCACAGTAAGCCGCATAAAGCGGGACTAGCTGAATCCTCCGTCAGCTAGTTCAGCAAAACGACGATGTAACTTTTCTAGTCGTCACATTTGGAACCAACCTTTACTCTTCACCAAGCAATCTTCTCGCGCTACGGTTCACCGGTAGAGCCATGCCGCGCGCTTGGCTCCTTCGGGCGAGTGCTCCTCGATGTATTTCGCCATCATACGCAGCAAGTCCGCATTTGACATCGGCTGCCAGCCGTGCGGCTTCATTGGCCTGCCGTACACAAACAATGCGTCTGCTGGAGGATTGTGCTCCTTCTCAAGCTGCTTCTGCATTCCATAGACAGCCAGATTCAGATAAAACGTGTCCATGTCTCCCACGTACACGTGAATCTTTCCTTGCAAGTCCTTTCCGATTTTCGGCCAGTTTTCTCTTAGGTAGTAAGTGAGATCGTAGCCGTGCTCGCGCATATACGCGGCCACCTTATGGTCGATCGCGCCGGTCAGCAGGTTGTAGAGAGGCACTGGGTACCCGTCGCTTCCCACGGGGCCGTAAACCGCGAACCAAGCGTCCACCTGCTGTCCCGAACGTCCATGCGAACCAAGCACCGCTTCCAGCTTGCTGGCTTGCCGCTGCGTCACCGTCATCTGTCCCGAAGGCAGCCGCACCTCAGGCCGCTCCGGCACAATCCAGTCATAGCCCGGCCGATAGCCCGCCGGGTAGAAGGCGTTCTGGTCCACATAGATATTGGTCACTTGCCAGCGTCGGAAATCCACCGGGTCTGGATAAAACGACCACGTCCCTCCAAAAAACCGCGGATGGAAGATTTCCAGCGCCAGCGATTCCCAGCCGCCAGTCGAGCCGCCTGACAGTACCCGCGCGTACGGCTGGCGGATCATTCGAAAGTGGTTCTCCAGATAGGGGATCAGTTCTTTCACCAGCGCATCCCCGTACGGCCCGTTATTCGCCGAATTCACCGCGTAAGAATCGTCGAAGTACGGCGTCGGATGCTGGAACGTCACCACGATCATTCGCGGAAAATTGTCGGAAATCCACGCCTGATAGAGTTGGTATCCCCACATCATGTGCTCTCGGAACATCCGCTCGAGCACCGGATTCGGCCTTCGTTGAAATCGCTGCCGTAATCGTTCCATCATCTGTGGTGTCACTGGCGTCGTGCGAAATCCCAGTGGATTTCCGAGCGAGAAATGCCCCTGCTCATAGAGCACCGGATAGCGCACCGTCGGATGGCTGTCATAGCCCTTCGGCAGCAGCACCGTTGCTCCCAGATAAATCGGCCGGCCCCAAAATTTCGTGAGCATCGGGCTCTGGATTTTGATGTGCTTCACCCACTCGGTATCCGACGGCACGCGCACCGCAGGGATCACTTTGCTCAGGCTCAGCTTGATGTCATAGCCCGCTGGATTCAGGTAAACCTTCTGCACTGGGCTGTAAAGATTCCCGGGCGAACTGTTGAATTGCTGCCCTTCCCACCGGTCCATATGCGCCCAAATCGTGTGTCCATCGGCGCGATGGAATTCACTGTAAACGTTCATCAGCGCCTGCACGTAATAAGAGCCGGCGGGAATGTCTCGCAGACTTGCCGGAGGGTAACCAAGAGTCGATGAATCGATCACTGAAATCTGGCCCGGCTCCCAGTCTTTCACGCCTTTCCCGAAGAAAGGCGAGGTCATCTCATCCACGCCCGACTGGAACCGCGGCTCGACCTCGTTGCCGTGCGCGATGAACACAAATAGCCGCCCCGTGATGCCGCCGGAATGCACCGAGGCGGGAAATGAAATTTCAAATCGAGGCCCCGACTGTGCGTGCGCCTGCGGTCCAAACACCAAGATCAGGAAACAGAATACGATTGCGGCGAGTTTTGTTCGCACCGTCCCCTCCTGAGCCTTTCTAACGCGCGTGATTTTGTATCCGCAACCGCCGCGAAGTCAATCCGCTCGCGAGTCAAACGACGCAGGTGTGTGCGCCGCCACAAAAATCAAGAATTAAAAAATCTCTTGACAGCGCAGGGGTTAAGGAGTATTCGCCCTCAAAGCGGATTAAAGCGCACCACGACCGTGGAGATGGTCTTACGGCCGGTTCAGATCGCACGACACAGAAACACAGTTTGCCTTAGGTGAAGTCATAGCACGAAGTGGTCGGTGGGACGAGAGGCATCCGGGGTGTTGACCTTCCGTCTCGGCTAAAGAGGGAGAGCCGATGCGTAATCGCAGAGTGAACAGAAGAATGGGGTGTAAGTCTGGAGGCGCTGAATCGGGAGCTATTAGGCTCACCAGGTGGTGTCAATGGGCCGCAGCTGGATTCCTCCTGCTCACCTTTCTCGCGCCAAGGGCACGTGCGCAAGCGGCCAGCTCGCTGAACGGCACGATAACTGATCCGTCCGGAGCCGCTGTCCCCGGCGCGACGGTCACACTCACGAACAACGCCAACGGTTTGGTACGCAAAACGACCAGTAACGCCGAAGGACTCTACGAGTTTTTCGCGGTTCCACCGGGGAATTACAGTTTGCAGGCGATCGCTCCGGGATTTTCCAAATATCTCGCCCAGCATATTGTCCTGCTGGTCAGCACGGCTTCCACGGTCAACGTCACTTTGGGTCTGGCAAATGTGACCTCGACCGTCGTCGTCCAGGGCGCCAGAATACCTCTCATCAACCGCACCGACGCGTCCTTGGGCAATGTGATCCAAGAGCAACAGCTGGCGCAACTTCCTATTGCCGGTCGTGACGTGGCTAACCTGCTCAGCCTGCAAGCCGGCGTTGTTTTTCTGGGAAGCCAGCTGAATACGTCGATCACCGACACGCGCAGCGGCGCCGCGAATGGCCTCCGCAGCGATCAGAACAACATCACGCTCGACGGCGCGGACATCAACGATGTGAATAACGGCTTTGCCTTCACTGGCGTGCTGAACGTTCCGATCGATTCGGTCCAGGAATACCGTGTGACCACCGCCAATGCCGACGCCACTGCGGGCTATTCCAGCGGCGCGCAGGAGGTGATGGTCACCAAGTCAGGCACCAACGAATTCCATGGTTCTCTCTACGAATACAACCGCAACACGATGTTCAGCGCCAACGATCCGTTCCTAAAAGCGGCGCAGTTGGCCACAGGACAATCGAATAAGCCGCCCGAGCTGAAGCAGAATTTTTTCGGGGGAACAATTGGCGGCCCCATCTTGCACAACCGTTTATTCTTCTTTGCCAACTACGAAGGCCGGCGGGATGCCGTGGGTCAGAGCGCGCTGAGATTTGTGCCCACCACGACTTTTAGGGACGGCGTCATCGAATACTTGTGCGCAAACAGCGCACAATGCCCGGGTGGAACTGTGCAGGGGCAAAGCGGAACGAGCTACCCGGTTGCAGCGGGCAATTTCGCGCTGGATCCTGCGCAGCTCAAGGGTATGGATCCGCTCGGAGTCGGGGCCGACACTGCCGTTATGACTATGTTGCAGCAATATCCGAATCCGAACGACCCCACCGTCGGCGATGGCCTGAACATCGAAGGCTACCGCTTTTCTTCCAACCAGGATTCCCGATATGACACGTTCATCACTCGTCTCGATTATCACATCACTCGGAGCGGCTCGGAGACCCTTTTCTGGCGTGGACAGACACAGAACAACAAGTTGCCCCAAGCGCGGTTGTTTCCCGGCCAGATACCAGAAACCACCTTGCTCGACGGCAGCAAGGCCTCGATTGTGGGGTGGACCTCGATAATTTCGCCGACGAAGGTAAACACATTCCACTGGGACTTGATCCGTCAGGCCGATACAAATGCTGGTGCGTCGCTTCTGCCTGAGGTGATCCTGTCCGGCGTGAGCCAATTCATCCCTAGCACCCGCTCGACGTCGTACATTGTTCCCGTCAACGAGCTGAGTGACAACCTAAACTGGGTTCACGGCAACCACGCCTTCAGCTTCGGCACGAACCTGTTCATCATTCGCGATAACCGGACCAGCTACGCGAAATCTTTTTCGGACGCGTCAATGAATTTGGCCTATTTGAATACCACCGGCATCGTCTGCACCTCCAACCAGTCCAGCCCGCTCAACCCCGCCAATAACGGCTTCCCTGCTGTAGACCCCAACTTCGGCTGCACTGGCTACGATCCTTCAGCCATGCTCTTATACGGCATCCTGGCCGAGGGCGACGGATTTTACAATTACACCCCTTCGGGCACCGCTCTTCCCCAGGGCGCTGCCGTCCATCGCAACTACTCGCTAAACGACTACGAATTTTACGGTCAGGACGCCTGGCATGTTACGCCCGACTTGACCTTCACCTATGGGCTACGCTACGTGCTGGAAGCCCCGCCTTACGAAACGAACGGCGCGGAGGTCATTCCTTGCATTTTGACCTCAGCGAACGCCTGCTCGGGTCAGTACCTCGGCGATTGGATGCAAAAATCCGGCGAGCTTGCCAAACAGGGAATGCCGACCATTAATGCCGGTGAACTGGGGTTCTTTTTAGGCGGACCGGTGAATCACGGCCCGGGCTTCTGGAATTGGGATTACCACGATTTTTCGCCCCGGCTGGCGTTTGCCTGGTCGCCAGATCTCGGCGAAGGATGGCTATCGAAGGTTTTCGGCCGCAAAAATAAGTTTTCTCTTCGCGGCGGGTACAGCATCGTCTACGACCATTTCGGGATGCCCATCGTCAACACTTTCGATCAGAATGGCTCATTCGGATTGACCAGCGTCATCGGAGACGTTGCAGGAGGCAGCGGCAACACGGTGCAAGCCCTGCCCCGTTTCACCTGTCCTACCTGCCTACCGCCACCCTGCCCCTCACTCGGGGCACCGGGCTGCATACTGCAAACCGCGCCGCCGGGCGGCTTCCCTGTGATACCCAGCAATTCGAACTTCGCTATCAACTGGGGCTTGGACTCGTCGCTCAAGACCCCCTACGCTCATGAGTTTAGTTTGACTCTGACGCGCGAATTCGGCCAGAGCTCTTCGCTGCAGATCGCGTATGTCGGAACGGTAGGCCGGCGCTTGCCTATGCAGGTGGATGAAGCCATGCCGACCGATCTAACCGATCCCGTGAGCGGGATGGATTATTTCAAGGCCGCAACGATGCTGTCCCAAGAAGTTGCACAGGGCTTGTCGACTTCCCAGGTTCAGCCGATTCCCTACTGGCAGGATGTCTTTCCCGGGTGGGGCAGCATCACGCAAAGCTATTTGGATGGACAAGGGCTCAACTGCATCGGAGACGACGACCCCAACGCGCTCACTGCCACGCAGGCCCTTTACGATTTCTGGGCCTGCAACCTGCACAACGAGACGTTCAACCTTTTTATTCTGGACACACCTAACTCGGTTTCCGGATATTCCGTGCCCAACAGCAAGTTCGGCCCGTACACGTTCTTCCATGATCAGTTCAGCTCTCTCACTGCCTGGAGGAATATCGGTACGTCCGACTACAATGCTTTGCAAGTCACTTACAACGTCCGTTGGAGCAATAACCTTATCAGCCAGTTTAATTACACTTTCTCGAAATCCCTGGACGAAGTTTCTGATGCCGGACGCGTCGGCGCGTGGGAGGGCAGCGGCGGTACTGGGAACGACAGCAACGGCGGCGGGATCGTCATCAACACTTGGGCCCCGCTGAGCCTGCGAGGCTTGTCGAGCTTCAACGCTTTCGACCAAGTCAACGCCAACTGGGTCTATCGCCTGCCGTTCGGGAGAAACCAGATACTGGGCCGGGATGTCGGTTCCGCGCTCAATGAATTGATTGGTGGCTGGCGGTTCTCGGGGCTGCTCCGCTGGACTACCGGATTCCCGACATCGGTGGACAACGGCGGCTTCTGGCCCACTAACTGGAACATTGAGGGGCTCGCCATGCCCCTCGTTAATGGGCAATTGCCCAAGGTGTCCAACCACGGCGCGGAGATATTCGCGGATCCCGTTGCCGCCCAGAACGCGTTCCGTCACAGCTGGCCGGGCGAATCGGGAACCCGAAACGAAATCATCGGTGACGGGATGTTCGACATCGACACGGGCCTGGCCAAGGACTTCTCGCTGGGCGAGACCCGTAAACTGGAATTCAGCTGGCAGACCTTCAACCTGACCAACTCGGTGCGTTACGACGTGCAATCCGCCATGCCGAGTCTCGGCGAGACTGCGAGCCAGTTCGGAAGATACACGTCCACCATGACGCAGCCGCGATTCATGCAGTTCGCGCTGCGTTTTTCCTTCTAACGGAACGATTGCTGTTTCGTTTCTGGTCTGGACCCCGCCTACCAGAGGCCCGTCGCGGACGGCATCAGAAGCTGCGGGTTTGGAGTGGTTTGGAGACGCGGTTGGACGCGCAGGTTGATCGTGCAGCAAGAAAACCCCAACCAGCTTCTCTTTCCAGCCCCACGCAAGAGCGGATTTGCCATGTCACGAAACAATGTGGTCCGTTCGGGTCTCAAACCCGTGCTCCGCAAGCTGGGAGTTCCTGCCAAAAGCGTTGGCTTACATGCTTTCCGGCATGGCCTCGCACGGAGTTGGCGGAAAATGAGCCCATAACTGTGCTGCAAACCCAGATGTGGCACGCAGACGTACGGACAACATTGAAAATCTACGTTCATGTTATTCCGCAATCGCAGCGCGAATCTATGGAGCGCATCGCGAAGCGGTCAATTGGAACAAATGTTCCAATTGGAACAGGGGCGGCAATCTAACTCCCTGAAAGGAGAGAAGGTTGGTAGGGGCGGTGGGGATCGAACCCACGACCTTCGGCTTAAAAGGCCGCTGCTCTACCACTGAGCTACGCCCCTAACTGCTGGCTGAGAAATGTATCAGACGAAGTTGTGTCACCGCTAGTTGCTTCTGGTGCTACCATCGTGCTATTCCGTGTCGGTAGCGCCACGTTTACGTCCACAGCCTAGGCCTGCAATACCGTGCGGAACCGCAGCATATCGGGCATTTTTTGCCGCGCATGGCCTCGTCTTTGCGTTTGGTCAGCAGATCATCCGCCATGCCCGAGTTCCGTTTTCTCGCGTCGGTGCAGCGATTTACCACACACCCGGATCCGCACATCTTCTCAAAGATGCCGCAGTCAGGCTTGTTTGCGCGCCTGCGGCGGGCGCGGCTTTGGTTCTGCGCTGGCTGCGACCACGGCCCCCATCGTCTTCGACACAGTCGGCCGTTTAAACCGCTCCGGAGAACGTAAACCATCCCGAAATTTACACGAACTTCTTGGCTACCACTTTCGGGACCTTTCGGATTTCCCATGCCCCGAACGTAGCACAAGAATCTCGATCTATCACGGCATCTCTTTTCCGTTTCATCTAAATCCGTTAGCCGCTATACGTATCAGATTAAGCAGGTGGGAAGGGAGTATTCCGAACCAGACGAGTAAAACCGCCAGGACGACAAGCGTGTAACTGCCCAGTTGAGAAACGGGGATGGTGGCTGGTTGAATGCTCTCAGCAGCCAGCGGAAGGTCGGAGAACACGGCGACGACAATTCTCAAGTAATAGAAAAGCCCAATAACGCTGCTAACGACGAGTATGACGATGAGCGCACTTCTGCTTCGGGCATTAGCCGCTTCGCACGATACATCTGCCCGCGCATATCCGTGACGCCATAGCTCGCCCGCACCACTTCCTTCGCGCCTTCCTGCTGTAGCTCCGTAAATCCGCCTTTGGTGCTGCCGTTTTTCTCTAGCGGACACATTTCGCACCCTCTGTAATGGCTTGATCAAATTCCCGGCACAATGTTTCCTTTTCCCGGAAGATTCCTCGCAGCGCGACGGCGGTCATCGCCGTCGAAGGACTCTTCACGCCGCGCACAGCAACACAGTCGTGCTTACCGGTGGCCTTCACAGCACAGCCGAGTGGCTTCACTACTGACATGAAGGCATCCGCAATGTCTCCGACCAACTCTTCCTGGACTACCGGACGAGCCGCGAGCGCGTGAACCAAACGCGGAATCTTCGAGACCCCTACGATCTGGCCGTCGGGAACGTAAGCAAAATGGATTTTGCCGCCATACACGAGCAGGTGATGCGGGCACAGAGAAAAGAAATCAATGGAGGAGACCACGATCAGGTCGGCGGATTTCGAGCGAAATATCTTGAGAATATCGGCCGGCCGCGCCTGATAGCCCTGCGTAAACTCACGATAATATCGGGCGACACGCGCCGGCGTGTCTTGGAAATGCTGGTTGTTTGCATCCAGCCCCAACTCCAGCAGAAGCAGGCGGATGATGCCCTCCAAACGGTCCATGCTGGGGACTTTTGCGACGAGTGGCAGTGCGAGTATGACATCTTTCATTTCAGGGCCGAAGCTACGGTAATCTCTTACTTCCTCTTTTAATATCTGATGACCGTTTCCGTTGTTCACGATTTTCCCCTTCTGCTCATGAAAGCTGTCATTTCTTGTATGTCACGACGCGTCCCCAGAGACTCGCCGTCCCCCAAATTCCTGAGCGTAGGCATTCAAGCTGCACAATCTGACTATGATCCACGAACAAGTTCACTTCCGGGCCGTAGTTCTTGATGTACCAGCCAAAAACCTCTGAGTCTGCCGCCTCAAACATCACTTTTTCAAGACCCAGAGTTTGAATGATTTTTGCCGGCACATCGGTGCGCCACATCTTCACGTTTTCGGTGATCCCTTCGGACTCAATCATGATCATGTATGCGCCGGCGGAAATGAACCGGTTGGCTAGTTGAATGGGCCACTCCGGATCGCGAGTTTCTTCCGCCTACAATTCCTCTCGTCGAGTTGCGCCGCCCGCACCGAATTGAATGCCCACTTCGGGTTTGGCCTTCAGTCCGGCCTTCTGTACCTTTTCGACGAGGCGCAGCCAGTCATCTGCAGGCAGAGTGACGAAGCCGCTCGAGACTTCAATGATGTCGAAGCCCACATTTTTGCATTCGCGAATGTAACTGTTCACCGCCTCGCCGCCCTCGGTAAGCACGTGTTCGATAAAACCACCCGTCGAAACGACCAGCACGTCATGCTGGTGGCAGAGGCCGATGATCTGCTGGAGTGCGTGCTTAGGCATCAGGCTGAACGAGCCTCCGGCAAATTTGAGGGCATCGACGTACTCCCCCATCGTCTCGAAAATATCTTTGAGTTGATTGGCTCCTAATGGTGTGTAGTACGGCCCACGGATTTCCGTCACTCCATACTTGCGGGGTTTGGTTGATCTCTCGTTGACTCTGAGAAAACGGAACGCGCGCTCTGGAATTCCGTTCTCGGTAGCATTCGGCACGGGTCTTACTCCATACTCACAGGCTCGATTTCAGATTCTTGAGCCTGGGGATTTCTAACCTCGTTTAGCAGGTGCGTCAGATCTGTCACGGGAATCAAATCCAGTTCGTTCACGGCACGAGCGATCGAACGGCGCAGAGCAGGCGTCGTGTATGGCGCGGCAAGACGCTCAAATTTTTTGAGCGCCTCCTCCCAAGGCATTGGCCGGGTCGTGAAACCGGGATAATCCTTCCGTTCTTCGGTCAACACTTTGCCACTGTGAAGAGCCACCGTGACACGGCACGGCATCTCGCCCGGAAACCGGCTGGAAAAGGAATCATTCGGCCGAACCGTGATCCGATGAAGCAGCTGTTGCACGTCTCGCCAGACAATTCGCTCCGTTCGGTACTGCTCAGGCATCACATCTCCGTCGAGCAAAGCAACCGCAATCAGGTAGGGCAGGCTGTGATCAGCTTCTTCTTTCGTGCGTACCATCGTTTTGTCACCTTCATCTCCTCCGCCAATGATGTGATACGCAACATCGAAGATTTCCACGTTGATGTGCTCGATGTGATTCACTTCAAAAGGATGGCTCGCCTGCAGTGCCAGCGCAGCCTCAATGGCTGTCTGCGAGTGGATCTCTGCGTTGTATCTTTTTAGGGCCGTATGCCGGACACGCTCCAAATCTTCGCGCGACCAATCGATCTCAAATATTCCGGCAATCGCATCCATGAACCCTTTTTCGCCTTCCATCACTTCGAGCGGACCAGTGACACCGCGCTTGGCAAGGAATGTCGCATTGATGCAGCACGCCGCCATATTGGGGTACGCAAGTCCCTTCCAGTTAGAGATCTCTCCGGTGCGCGTTACGCGAAGCGCGTTAAAGGCCGTTCCACAAATGGCGAGCGCATTGGCCGTTTGCACCCGATCAACGCCGAGCGCCTTAGAAACACCGGCCGCCACGGCGTAAGATCCTTGCGTTGTGTGATCAAATCCGGCGGCACGCACCGGAGCAACATCACTCAGACGACACTGCACCTGATACGCTATCGCCAAAGCAGTGAGCAGATCGCGTCCGTGGCCCTTTGCGTACTCCGTAGCGGCAAGCACCGGCGCGAGACTGTCGCTAGGGTGGCAGGTCTCGTCCTTCGCAAGATAGCTATCGTTGAAATCCATATAGCGGACTAGCCCGCCATTGTAGAGCGCGGCCCGATCCGGTGCCGCATACCCTCCGCCGATCAAAGTGCAATGGCTAGCATGGTCAAACTCCTGGATGTGATCCCGAATCATTTGTACTGGACGACCTTCGGTAGCTCCAATTGCGCACCCCAGCGTATCTAACGTACGAATCTTTAACTGTTTTCGGGCATTGTCCGAGAGGTTGTCATATCCCATCTGGTTAACAAACGCTGCGAGATGTTCCGCGCATGTCACCGCATTCTCTTGTTCTGACGGTTCTTATGCTGTGACGAAGCAAACTCTGAAGCAATGAATCGTTCATCACCTGCAAGAAAACAAACGTCACGGTAGAACGTCACGGTAGGCGGAGGAAGCGTGAATCCTTATCTTTCAGACCCCTGCGGATAATTGCGCGGGCCAACTGTCTTCGTTGGTCAATTGGCTCTCGGTAAAAACAGAAAAAACCGAAGTGAAGGAAAGTCGCTTAACCGATTGAGGGATTGGAAATTAGACTGCCACAGCCACCGCAGTGCTTGACTGTGAACGGGAAGGGCTGCAGCCCTTCCATGCGCCGTGGGTCGCAGTGTGTCACGACCTGCCTGCGAGCAACTCATCCAACTGCGTGAACTGTTCGGGCAGGCCTTGTGCCGAACCGGCGAGGGCTTCCTCAAGGGCCGCTGTTGTGGGGTAGAGTTCGTGAAAGGTGACCAGCGTCTTGCCGGCATTTTCTTCGAATGTCACCGTGGTCACCGCGCCCTGATCGCTCTCTTCGTTTGTCCAGACGATGCGCTTGTGTGGCGTCACTTCCTTGTACGTGCCGAAAAACGCCATCGGTTGGTCGAAGGCCGGATGGCGGAACACCAAGCGATACCCGCCCCCGGTGCGCACATCCATCTCGCATGAGACCAGCGACATGCCCGCCGACTTCGGAACCCACCAACGCTTGAACAATTCTGGTTTGCTCCACGCTTCAAAGACGATGTGCGCCGGGGCGTCGAACATTCGCGTCACGACGAGTTCGCGGTCGGACTTGCGTTCCACGGCGGTGCGGTTCATGGCGGCGGGACTACCTTCTTTTCCTTCGGGCATCTGCCTTCTCCTTTGATTTTAAGTGCTCGACAATCTTGTCCAGCTCGTCGAAGCGTGCACTCCAGAGTCGGCGGTGCCGCTCGATCCAGGCGGCCTCTTCTTCCAGCGCGCGCATGGCAAGCCTGCAGGTTCTGACGCGCCCGGCCTTTTCAGTAGTGACAAGCGCCGCCCGCTCCAACACGGCAACATGCTTCTTCATGCCCGTGAGGGTCATATGAAACTTTCCGGCGAGGTCCGTGATAGAAGCGTCGGCGCGGCTGAGTTGGTCCAGCACGCCGCGCCGGGTCGCGTCCGACAGCGCGGCGAATGAGGCATCGAGTTGGGAGGGCCGACACTGAACCATATGGTTCAGTGTATAACACTGCCGGGCGGGATGCAAGGGGAGATCGAGCGCAAGATGCATAGGCCCGGCCAATTCACTGCTAGAGCGCCCCTTGGTGGTGTGAGCGATAGGGAACGAAAGACGGCGTTGTCGACATCAACTCCAGTATCGTCGGCAACTCGGAGACTGGCGCACAAATTCAACCGCATCGCGATGAACGACTGGTGGCACACACGGTTCAGCACCAACCCTGCGTTACGCAACGCCGTCCTATTTGGGCTACGTGACTACAAAAGAGGGAACTGTATTCGCGGTGTGACGTCATGCAACTCAAATTCGCAGAGCGAGATAAAAGTGGTCGGGCGTGGATTTGAAGCACCGACCTCTTGGTTGACGACCAAACGCTCTTTTCGCTTTTCTTGTTGCTGTAAACTATTGGCTCTGTGAGAATTTGGCTCCCCGGGCAGGACTCGAACCTGCAACCCTTCGGTTAACAGCCACTAAAATAATTTAACCAAATTTTGCCGGATGACAGGCTAACCGAAGAGAATCAGCAAGTTCGAGTGAAATGCAGCGAGCCAACTTCTCCTCCATTTTTCGGCGCTTATTCGCTTTTTGCTGCGTTTCCCCACGCTTCGCGTTACATCTACGTGACAGCACTCCGGCTCCTGCTTTTTTCATGCTGCATCCCGCCTCACGGGCAACCCCATCCCCAAATCAGCTACGATGTCATCCTTCTGAGCACCCTGCTACGCACGTCACAGTTGCCGACCGGTTTTCCGCACTGGTATCTTTGCTCCCTCAATCGGCCCAGGAGGAACCACATGCCCGGTCCGGCGCTCCCACCACTTCTGCCTGAAGAGCAGGAGGCTTTTCATCAGGTGTACGCGAAGTATTTTCAGACGAAACGTGGAAACTTCTTCCAGAGTCTCAAGGTCTTCCGGGGCGTGTGGGACTGCCTTCAACTCCTCTGTGACATTTGGCAGCGAGAAATGTCAGACCTGGAATCTCTCACTGACCAGAATCAATTGCTCCCCAAAATGCTCTTCACCGCAGCACACGCACGATTTCTATCGGCGATTGAACTGAGTTTCGCTTGCTGCATCGCGGATGCGTACAGCATTCTGCGTGATGGCATCGAGTCCATCTCTCACGCATACAAAATATTCCACGAGCCGAATCTGATACCCACATGGACAAACAAAAATCGTGGCAAGGCAGAGGAAAAAGCCTACGATCTAATTTTCACCTACAACAAGAAAACGAACCTCTATCCAGACAAAGACGGAATGAACCATCTCTTTACCTACTACGGGCAATTTTGCGAGATGGCAACACATTCGAATGTGACATCTTTGGGGAACGCCTTCAAGGATGCATCAACGACCACCAACGTGCGATGGGAGTATCACTACTTCCAGACCGACGCAAACAAGCTGGCGGTGTTCTTGTTCACCCTCTTGCAGGTCGCGGCGCACATGGAAGAAGCCTTTTTCGCCTGCTTTGAACCGCGCCTTAAGCTCGATCCCGAGTTAGCAAATATGCGCGCGCGGTTCTCAGTAGAGAAAGAAAGGCAGCGCGAGTATCTCAAGACTACGTATAAGCTTCCTTAGTCGCAGGCCAGCTTGACAAGGCCTCCTCATCAAATGTACATTTAATGATGCGTAGTGTACGTTAAGGAGGCTTTCAATGGCACGCGCTTCCATTGCTGTCAAAAAGGTCACAGCGACCGATCTTCGAGACAAGTTGAAGACCTACTTGAAAGAGGCCACAGCAAACCGCGTTGTGTTAGTGGAGAACCGTCGCCAGCCGTCGAAGTATTTGGTGGACAAAGAGTTTTTGGACTCCCTTGTCAACGAGCGTGAATCAATTCTTGCGACCCTGGAGATTCTCGCAGACCGTGAACTCACCGACCGCTTGCTCACCTTGTCGAAGACTATCGACGATGACGTTGCCGCTGGCCGGTTGCTTACGACAACAGATGTTTTTGGCAAATGAGCAAAGGGCGAAAACAGCCTTCTCCCTCCGCTCCAGCACCAGAAGGGCTGCCCTCCAAGTCTCCCTTCGAACTCAGATATACGTCAGATGCCGCACAGGACATTAAAGCTCTCGATGGCAGTGTGCGCAATCAACTCCGAAAAGTGTTAGAGAAGAAGCTCGCCATTGACCCCGAAGGATACGGTCTACCGCTGCGCGGCTCGCTGGCCGGGTATTGGAAGCACCAGTTCGGCAACCACCGCGTGGTTTACCGAATCTATCCGCAGCATCACGTCGTAGTCGTATGCAGTATCGGCGTTCGAAAGCAGGGCGATGCCGAGGATATCTACAGACAACTCGAATCCGTCGCCAAAACGGGCCGTCTCGCCGAACAACTGGCTGCAGTCCTCAGGAATCTCCTGCCTCCCAAGAAGTAGGATTTCAGTACTTCTCGACTTCCTGCTTAAACGATGATCTGAAGGATTCCAATTCTGATCTCAAAAATCGGATGTTGCGCCCCATCACACGGAGATGAGGAATTTTCTTCTCTTCAACCCACAGATATACAGTTTGCTGACTTACTCCAAGGAACGCGGCAGCCTCCCGCACCGTCCAGGGACGTTCGTCGCCTGGCAGCACAGTCGGGCTCGGCGGCTCCATGCGGATTGTCTTGCCCATCGCGCCTCCTCCCGTACGATACTCATTGCACGCCCCTGACTGGGGAGAGGCTCATGCCGAACACTTGGTTTACAGCCGATTTTCATCTCGGCCATAAAAACATCATCCGATATTGTAATCGTCCCTTCGACTCTATCGAGGCGATGAATTCTGCGATTCTCGAACGCCTGAACAGCGCGGTAAAAGCGAACGACGTGCTCTATTTTCTCGGAGACTTCTGCATCGGTCCAAAAGCTCGTGCGCTCGAACTCCGACGCGAGATTCGGTGCAAGAAGATATTTGCCGTGCCCGGCAACCACGACAAGGACACGCGCAAGCTCAATCAGGAATTTTCTTGGCTTGGCGATCTAGCCGAAGTCTCAATCAACGGCCAGCGAATCGTGCTCTGCCACTACGCGATGCGCGTCTGGAATCATTCGTCTCACGGTGCCTGGCACTTGTACGGACACTCCCACGGAAGATTGCCCACGCTGGACAGCTCACTTTCGATGGATGTTGGCGTGGACACCCACGACTTTCGCCCTTGGTCCTTCGACGAAATCCGAGAGCGCATGACCGCAAAAGCAGCGTCAACTACCGGATAGAAGCGGCGTGTCTGTTGGCGTTACAATGAATCTGAAGTTGGGGAATCTGCTTTTCGCTCACAAAGCATCCCAATAGGTTGGGGCAAAACGTTTTGCGTGTTGCCCCAACCTGACACCTGCCCAGTAGATTCGCAATGGGGCCCGTTTGCGGTGACGCCCGAGGGGAGCGAGGGGATCGTGCACGATAGGATTACGGTCGAGGAAAGCAGCGGAAACGTCTTCGCCGATCTCGGTCTGCCCAACCCGGAAGAACGTCTCGCCAAGGCCGCTCTTGCGTTTCGTATTGCGGAGAGGATTCGTACAAGGCGGCTCACCCAAACCCAGGCCGCCCGCATACTGAAGATAGATAAGCCGAAGATCTCACCCCTATTGCGTGGTCAGCTTTCGAACTTCACAATCAGACGCCTCACGCGCTTTTGACTCTACTTGAGCGCGACGGAAAGCCCCAGCCGCGCCGCTAGCCGTCTGCATGTCGGGCCGTTCCCACCCCCCAATTAGACCCGACAATTCGGCGCAGAATCACGCCGAGGCCAGGCTGCCTGTCTGTCGTTGCACTTGCCGCCGCAATTCGTTTGGGTGCGCGATCTTGTCGAACGTTTCGAACGTGCCTCCCGTCCCTCGGACAATGACTGTCCCATACCCGAGCATCCGACCAAACAAAGACTCATCAACGCCGATGCTCTCCACCTTCGGGAGCAGCACTTCAATGCTTCTTCGGGAGAATAGACCTCTCTTAATGAGCACGCGCTTGCTAGACACGGCGACCTCAGTCGCCGCTCGCCGGATGATCCCGCCGCAGATGAGTGCGACGGCACCAACCAGGGCCGCTACGCCGAGGAATATCATTTCGGGATAGGACCCTCCCTTCTTCGTGCCCATCCATCCGCTCGCTAACAGCACAAATCCCACAAACCCGAGAAGAATGCCTCCCACAATAGGCCACAGCATCACGATCCAATGGCATCCTGTTTTGTAGGCGAGTGTTTCGCCAGGAACCAAATTCCTTTCGATGTAGCCCATTCCTTCCTCCATTGAACCAACGCAGCCAGTCTTGCGACCGCTTACAGTCTGACCCACGTTCACGAACTCTTGCTCGCGGCTACCAATGCCAACAGAACAAGGCCACCAAGCGCTAGCGCTCCTAGCGCCTGTTGATTTTGCTTCATCAGCGAGTTCTTCATCACTGTTTCCCGCAGACTGTACATCGCCTGTTGCGGATTCTGGAATGCTGCCACGTAACGGAGTTCTTTGATGAAGCCAGGGAGCGATAGGCCCTGCTCTAACACAAACGGCAAGATTGGTTTCTGACAGCCATGCGCAATACCAATTTCCTGGCTTACCCATTCCGACGCCTGCGCATTCTTACTCCAAAGAACGACAAACAAATCGCACGTCAGAATGGCATTCTTTATCGTGGGAGCGAGCGGCGTGCCTGGCGTCACCGCATATTCCGAAACGAAGCACTCGACATCAGGGAATTGCAGAAACGCTCGTAGTGCGTCAACGTTTGGAATGTCCTTCGTGGAGTAGCTGATAAAAACTTTGTAAGCCATAGTTTCTCTCCGCCTCTCACCGGCCCAATCCTCGCCGATGCGGGTAGCACCGCGCCAATCTCACAGTCGGGGCATCCACGCAGCGCCCGTCGCAGATTTAATGAAATTCAACAAATCCTGCGTAAGCTTTTCTGCAGCAAGAAAATTCTTGTCATCGCGCCCATGGAGACCCTGAGCACCAAGCAGCCGCCAAAAGTTATCCTGAATGATCACCGGAATCAGAATCGCAGAGTGAGGCCGTTCAACGAATCTCAACACCAGTTCTGCGAGGCTTTGCGAGTAGGCCGGTTCGAGCGGCGGGAGAGAGGCCCCACCCTGTCCGGCGACCCCGGTCGATGCCAGTAGCTGCTGGACTCTGCTGTAAAGGTCCCGCCGCGCCTTCAATGACGCCGAACCGCCAAAAAGAAAGGCGGCGGTGGTGTCCGTGATGGACGCAAGGCCCAGCATCCTCACTTGCCTGCAAAGATCGAAAACCGTGAGGCACAAATGCGCCGCCGCATCCCAAGCGATAACACCGTGCCAATCTTCCTTTCCATCAACCTTCGAAGCCACCTTCTTCAGGTGGACGATCACGTTTTGTAGATTCCTAAAATCAAAGTGAAACCAGTAGTCGGTGTTTAGATAGGTCGCCAACCCCTCGTTGCTGAAGTGCTCCCAACCCCTTTTGTAGACTTCGTAAGCCGGTTCCCGAAAGTAACCGGGATCTGCAAGCCCGTTAGTCAAATGGTCGCACCAGCGTCCAATCTCATCGCCAGACAGCATCAGAATCCCCAACCTTTGACCCAAGTCGCGCAAGTGCGGAGCAATAGGTTTTTGAGAGAACGCGGCCACCCCCTCGCCGGCCCCTACGTAGTCCACAACGCCGCGCAAGTAAAACGCCTCCCGCGCCGGACTTAGCGCCTTCGAGGCCCCGCCCTTGCAACTCACCGCAACCGCCTCCCGGTTGAACATTAGATCGTAACGGATAGCGAGCACATCGATGTCAGTCACGTCCGCCAACCCTCGCGAGCCCGTAGCCGACAGCAACACGTTGATCCGGCTGTAATACCCACTCGTGGCAAGGGCAGATGCGACCTGAAGCTTAAGACCCAGGTCCAAGTCTTTGCCCGGCTGGCGCTTGGCCTTACCCTTCGCAGAAGAGGCCTCGACCGCAGCGTCAGACTGCCTGGAGACGCTCGACGAGTCCGGCAAGCTCATCTGCTCTCGCTGCTCGCTTTTTTCTGGCAATTTTCACCTCACGCAGTGGATGCTCGATCGTTCCGTTTACGAAATGCAGTGACGCGTTTGTACCAGGGTCTTTCTGACCCATAACCTCGCCCGTGCTCAGCAGTTCCCTTGCAATAGCACACGCCCTTAGGTTGTCCTCGGTTGGAATCAACTCAAAGATATATCTACCGTTAGCGGCCTGAATGATCCTGCCTAGCTGCTTACCAATCAGCATTCCATATTGGAGTTTGAGCTCCGAATGCGGTCGCAGCTGGTAATTTCTATTGGAGTCGGTGATCGCATTTAGAATCCAAAGCGGATTCATTATTCGTGTGATGGTTGCGGCCTCGGAACCGTACCGAAGGCATGCGACTAGCGCTCTCGCTTTGTCGAGCACTATCTTCTCAGCGTCGGAACTGAGTAATCCGCCTGTGTACGGAGCAAATCCGTAGACTCGCAGGCCTCCAGTTGAAGTCACGCGGTAGCTCGGCAAGATTCCCCCACTGATGGCTTGCACTACTAGCGGATCGGAAATCGTCGTGTAATCAGTACCCGCCCTAGCGCGGGCTCTCTTGAGCACGTCACCGAACGATGTTCCATTCGCCTGGCTCATGAATGCCGCAAGCCTTTTGGGGTTTACATCCCAAAGTAGTGGTGAGTAATAAAGCCTCTTTCGCTCATCAATTGAATCAATAAGCGCGGCGTTGCCACCCAACTCCAAGACAGCTTCCCGGTCCTGCTTCTTCAGGTTCTGGAGTGCGTCAATTTCATCCAGTTCTTTTGGCGCCTGAATTATCGCGTCAACTGCATGGATGAGTGATTCTTCCTTGGGGCTCCTCCGGTCAGACCTGAGCCAGAGTTCGCCAATCCTCTTGTAATTGTCAGCATGAATCAGGCGGTTCACTTTTTCATTCAATACGTACTTTCCGAGACGGGTCGTCCTCTCTTCAATAAGGTCCACATCCATCAGAAACTGTTTCGCGGCAGCATACTCTGGCGGACTCATGCCAAGCTCGATGGCCGCTACTTTTTTCAAGCGCAGCTCGTCCTCGATTACGTCCTGGCCCCTCACTAGCATCGCGATCCGGGCAGCCTGGCCCGCAGTTCGCGAGGTCTCATAGTCCACGAGTTCAGCCGAATGCGAATCGTCAACATTGGCATGTACGCCGCACTCAAACTCCAAGAGCCGAAGGCCCGCTCGTACCGGGTCGTGCTTACTCATCCCTTCCCCCGAATCCCTTCTCAGTTGTAGCCACGCGCGGATTTCACTTGTCCGAAAGACTGGGCCAGATTTCAAATCTGCAACTGGCTTCGGGAAATCCGCACTTCTTTTCCGCCAGTTAGCGACCGCCGGAGGGCTTACGTGTGCCAGTTCTGCGATCTCGTATAAGCCGATTAAATCAGAATCACGCAATGTTAAGTTCCTTCACACGCAGTGTGAACTACATTCACATCCTTGTCAAGCCCGCGAGGCCATCCTGCTGATTGCGGCTCCCACTCTTTGCTGCTCTCCCGCTTCGAGATTGTCGCGTCCCGGCGTCTGATGCATCCGCCTCCGGTCTTCACTAGCACGCTTCGCGCCACAAAGCCGCAGTGTCACTCACGCGTGCGGCTCGTTACGACCTGGACGCGCCAAGCTCTGCGCTCCTGTCCCCTGTTTCGCGTCCTCGCTCCCCCGGCTGTGGGTGAAGGGAGCGAGGACTCCCCGAAACAGGAGGACAGGAAAAATGAAAGTCGAACAAGCAAAACAGATCGCAAGCAACGCAATCGAGCAACTCCGGCAGGCTCTCGAAGCAGGCCACAGTGATCGGCTCAAGGACCATCTCGCGGCGATGGCGCGCTTTCGGCGCTATTCGTGGGGCAACATCATGCTCATCGCTTCGCAGAAGCCAAACGCAACGCACGTCGCAGGCTTTCACGCTTGGCACAAGCTGGGCCGCTTCGTGAAGAAGGGCGAGAAGGGCATCCTAATTCTCGCTCCGATTATTCGGAAGAAGGCCGAGAACAACAGTGAAGGTGAACCGGACGAATCCTCAGTCGCAGTCGGATTCCGCGCGGCCTACGTGTTCGATATCAGCCAGACGGACGGCCAGCCGCTACCAGAAATCGGCAGCGTGAACGGCGAGCCGCGCGAGTATCGTGAGCGGCTTGCGAAGTTCGTGGCCGATCAGGGCATCGTGCTCGAATATTCCGCAGAAATCGCGCCCGCACGCGGACTCTCCGAGGGTGGCAAGATCACCTTGCTGCCCGGCCAGTCTCCGGCTGAGGAGTTCGCCACGCTTGCGCATGAGATCGCGCACGAGATGATGCATCGCGACGAGCGCCGCAGCAGCACATCAAAGCGAATCCGCGAAACCGAAGCTGAAGCCGTCGCCTTTGTCGTGTGCAATGCAATCGGCCTCGACACCGGCTCCGCCGCGCAGGACTACATCGGTCTGTATGGCGGTGATGCCAAGTTGCTCGGCGAGAGCCTCGAATACGTTCAGCGAACCGCAACCCACATTCTCAAGGCTATCGGCGCGGCTGATTCATCCGCGCCACCCGCCTAGGGAGGCCCTTTGACAAGAAGTCGCTGTCGTCACCGCGCTCCGCATTTGGTCGGTTCTCGGTTTCTAAGCTGTTTCCACCGCAAGCCAACAGATTAAGCGCACGTCGTCTTCCTGAATCGGCGGCAGAGGAGCAGGTGCCTGGAAAGGTTCAAGCCCGAGGTGCTTGACCGCCTCTGCAATGGCTGCTGATCCGACAGGTCCTTCCCCTGATTCCATGGCGGTACGAATCTGCCGCTCGATACGAGGTCCCCAAGGTGCTTCGATTGCTTCCGTCAAACGATCAAGCTCCTCCTGACTCATTCCAGATGGTGGGTATCGCCTCAGATGATCCGCAGCCGCCCGGAGCGAGGGCCGGACTCGCGGCTGAAGATTAGCCGGGTCAGTCGCGAACGTCCACTCATTGAAGATATCGCCTCGCGCTGTGCGCCAGGACGTGAAGGCTTGCTCATAGAGCTGATTGTTGAGCATCCGGGGTGTATCTTCTCGGCAGGTGATTAGACGCAGGCATGTCAGAGTGTCCTTGATGATCGGCTTCGAATCCCACGGCACAAAACGAAGGAAAAGCCGCTCTCCGACACGAGCGCAGAAGAAGTGGCCCCGCATCGCTCCGCCTGCGAACCCCGACCCGGCGCCCCAGGGCAGTGCTTTGACTCTGTCATCGTAACGATCCAATCCCTTGCGCAATTCTTGACGATATTCTTCGCCGGAGTGAGCGGACGGGTCTTCGCCGGCATTCTCAAAGATTGTTGGATCTTCGCTTCGGAGCCGTTCGATTTCCTCGCGTGTCTCTGCAAAAACAACATCGCTAGTCGCAGCCCCAGGTATGACTTCGTTCTCGACACCAACAGAAGCCGCAGCCTGGGCTAGCTTACGACGTATGCGACCTTCTAACTCCAGCAACTCTTCCAGTCGACGATCTGGAAAGAAGCAGCGGATGTAAACGTCCTTATGCGGACTGCCGATGCGGTCGATTCGCCCATGCCGCTGTACTAAGCGCATCGGATTCCAAGGTAAATCGTAATTAATGATGTTTCGACATTGCTGCAGATTGACACCTTCCGCTAGAACGTCGGTTGTTATCAAAATGTCGAAAACATTTTGATCCTCACCCGGTGGCGCTTCTGTCGTCTCCGGCGCAAAACCGAACATAGCTTTTCGCCGTGAGACGCCTTCATAGGATTCGTCACCCGCCACGGCCGCCACCCTGTTTCGGTACGGGACGAATCGCTTGTCGGAAGCAAGAAGGTCCGAAAGATGGTTGTAAATCCACTCTACGGTGTCGGCGAAGAACGAAAACACGATTACCTTGCGTTTGTCACATAAGTCCTTTTCGCCTAGAGCGTCCTTGTCTGCTTGTTGCAGAGTTTTCAGCAAGGCGTCATCAAGCGCCCGGACCTTCGGGTCCTTCTCGGGCGTAACGAGCCGCGCTCTCTGCGAAAACGAGCGCAGCAAATCACGATCTTTCTCGACATCGGCTCTTAGTCTCCCCACGTCATAGCCCGATGCGTCAACAGAGCCGGACTCATGGACCAATTCCTCGAATGCCTCGTCGCTGTCTACCTGTTCCCATTCCTCGATTGCATCTGCGGTCAGAATGAAGCCCTTCTGTAGGCCATCAAGAAACACATCATTTGCGCGGGCCATTCGTTCCGTAGTCTCCGCAAATGCGTGAGCCGAAGATTCAAAACGCTTCAGCAAACCCGACCGCAGCAATCCCACCAATGCTGCTTCACTGAGGCTCTCCTGAGTTCCCGGCAAATAGCGACTTGGTGCGTATCGTCCGAGCGTCAATTTGGGGTTTCCGTTGTCCGGGGCTAGGGCCTCTTTGATTTCGTCAAAGAACCCAGGAAGGACAGTGTCAAACGAATAGGTGTCTGCCTCGACGTGGGGATCAGGAAAGCGTACCGGAATATCTTTGCCCCCCGGCCCTTTTACACGGTCATTAGGGTAATAGCGTTGCACGAAGTGCCGGGTGCGGCGCACCGCCGTGGCGTCCAGGATATCGAATAGCGCGTCCGGCTTTAGATCGTCGGGGTCTTGCTTCATTGCTTGGGCGAACAAATCCTTGAGCGACCGGATACTCAGGTCCGCGAATTCTGCATCGTGACGGATAAAGTAGGTCAGCAGGTAATAGAGGTCCCATAGAGAATTGTTGACTGGTGTTGCGGACAGCAGCACAAGCTGCTTCGGCGGCCTTCCCTGAAGGAGTCTCCGCAGTGCCTTCGCTCGATCCGTATCGGGGTTACGAAATGCTTGGGCTTCATCAACGATGACAAGAGCGTAGTCATTCGCCTTATTACTCAGGTGGGAGTGAGAACCTCCAAGTTGGGTGTCGTTTGCGAGCTCTTCGTAGGAGACCGTTTCAATGTAGAGCTGGAAGCGGTCAGCAAAACGTCTCCAGGTTCCATCGCGGAGTGCTGCGGGCGCGATCAGCAATGCACGTTGCCGCCGATCTTCGACTGCTTGCCTGACCAATTCGCCGCCAATAAACATCTTTCCCAATCCCACACCATCGGCAATCAGAACACCGTTGTACTTGTCTAGAATGCGCTGGGCGCGAAAGATGCCATCATTCTGAAACGTCGTAAGCGGTATCCGTGTCGCGCCCTTCGCTTCATCCTCCAATTCGTCTTTGTATCTTTCCCAGAGCACCCGCAGATAGATCAAGTAAGGATCGTAGGGTTCAAATCGCACTTTGTAGAGCGAGGCCAGATCATAGGGGACCGCTTCGGCCCATAACTTTTCGAACCAATCCTTCACCTTGCGAACGGGCGTAGGGTCATAGCGACCAAGATTTAACTCCAGGTTTCGAGTCAGACCCGCAGCAGTGAAGTTCGATGAACCCGCAAGCACTCCCTCTTCAGCGTCGAATAGGTAGGCCTTGCCGTGCAGAAATGATTTTTCGTAGCGACGAACTTCGATTCTGCCTGAGGCCAAGAAATCTAGGAGCCCACGGATTGCCTTGTCCGTTTCGGGAGAAAATTCCAGCAAGTTCCGATCGCGTTCCAGTCCTTTCGCCTCACGCTCCAGGGCCTCCGCCACGAGCTTTGCCTCGAACCGCTCTGCAGGCGGATCACCAGGCATCCGCAGCGGTTTCGCGGGAGGAGGAATCGGCTCCGCACCAATCAACAGGCGGACACTAATCAGTCGGTCTAGCCTGTCGGCAACTAATAGGAACCCCTCAGGATTGAAGTATCCCGTAGCGACGCACAGCGCACTTGGATTCTTATAATTTTCATGCAGCCAATCCAGGTGAGCCTTTAGCGCTTCGGCCAATGTGATTTCGCGATTGTCAACAAACTCGGGCTTCATTGTTCTCTCGTTTTCGAGTCCGTAGGGCGAATGTTCTGAAGAATGAAAAAGTTCGCCAACACCTTTGGACCAATTCCTTTAACGGATCGTAAAAGGTGTTCAATTTCGATAGCAGACCCACCAGCAAACACCTTTTCGCAACGGTCGATTCCGAAGCCTTCAACATACTTGCCAAGGGCGGACAGCCTCTCAGCAAATAGATTCGTCATAAATTGGCCGCGATCATACCCTGCATGTTTCAACCGAGAAGCGATTTCGTTAATCGTCCATCCTGCTAGTTTTGCCGGTTCGCAGAGACTCTCGCGCCGAATGCCTTCAATCACTGAATATGTTTTTTCGAGTGACTGCTGGTTCACCGAGAGAATTGCTACGGTAAGATCCTCCCAGGCTGCGTTCATTCGGTAGGTCATCTTCACAGTGCCCAGTACTTGCGACTAGCGGTTCATAGCCCTACTCAGGGTGTTCTTCCATTGAACGTAATGCCGGCTGGTCTGCTTAAGACGTTCCTGATAATCCCAGCCTTCATGAAACGTTTCAAATACGTGAGACAGTTGCTTTTCTGTAAGTCCATAGAGATGGGCAATTACCGCATCCAGCTCGTAAATCATCTCTTCCTTCTCTTCATCCTCAAGCGTGCCACATTCGACCCCAACGGCTCGCGCCCATTCTCGATACCGCTTGTCTCGACATGCCAGGCGGCCCGCCAGTTCAACCGTGCGTTTCCACAGTGCGTCGTTACGCTCAGGACGTGGGATGGGAAATGCGTTGATGATATGAAAATTCAAGTTGATCTCAACAAAGCGACGTGCATACCAATCTAGGGGCAGAGAGCAAAGGATTCCAAGCAGATAGGCCTGGTCCTTCTCATCGCCCCGAGGCCACAAGAAAAAGGGGCCTTTGTTGGTAATGAACACCTTCGCTGGAATAAGCGCGGCACGCACTGTCCGGGTATCGGTCGCACGCGTCACATCGCGGAACGCGATCCGGGGCTTCAAGCATGGAAGCGTGCTGGGGTCTTCGTTCCATGCACGCGGGAATTCGCTAAAAGCGGACCGCGCAAGCCTTGCGCTTCGACGACGTTTAGCTTGAAGTTCTGCCGTCACCTTTTCTGGGTCAGCCCACGCGTAATAGATGCCACGATCTGATTCCCAAACGTCGAAAGACTCGCCCTTATACACGGGCCAGAAATCGCGGGGCGCATTGTCCGTGAATCTCATCAGCTTCTTGTCATTCGTGGCGTGAAGTTCTGCATAAGGGCGAGCTCGCCACGATTTTCCACTGTCGAGTTCGAGTCGCGGAGCCTTCCGAAGCTGCAAGAACACTTCGCCGGACTCCTCTGTAGGCAACAGCGGCAGTGCCGCTGTATCCGTCCAAGAAAGTACCTCTCGCACGAGAAACCGGAGCGGCTCTTTCGCCACACCGAGGCGATAACGCGATTCATTCGAATACGGACCTCTCAATGGCAGTGTTTCTTGCGCGTCTGGAGGTGCCTTAACAATCGAAGTTAAGAGAATCGTGTATTGAGGATGAACATCCTCGAAGACCCAGCTTTTATTGTTCAAAAGCTGTGTCAATTCGCCAATCCGACCATCTTCCATAACTGTCCGTCGAAACGGCTCACTCCCCTTGGCCGCAAATGCGGATCGGGGCAGAACAACACCGAACCGCCCTCCGTCGGCTCTCACTAAGTTCCAGAAACGCCAGCAGAACGCCTTGTAGAGGTCCGGGTCACCCTCCCCCATTCCCGGAAACGGTCCGGTCGTCAGTACGCGGCGAAGAAGTTCTGCTTCTGCAAGCTCATTCTCGTACATGCTCACGAGATCGGGGCGATCCTTGCGTAAATGCTTTTTTGTAGCTTCCAGCTCACGCTGGCTCAAACCATGCAGTCCTGGATAGTGTCGAGTCCAAAATCGGTCTTCTTCGACCGTCGCTTCTTCCCAAGGGGGGTTTCCAACGATCACGTCGAAGCCCGAACGTTCACGCAGGAACACTTCAGGAAAAGCGATTGGAAAATGAAAAGGGGGAATGGCCGTGAGACCAGCAGTCATCCGGGCCTGCGCCGCAGACCGGGCCACGTCGCGTAAGTTTTCCTTCCAATGTGATGCATTCTGGAAAACTTGTGCGCGGACTGTATCATCAAGTCTCGCGGCAGCTAGCACATCGAACAGGTCCTTCGACTGAGCAACTGCCTTCTTAGCCTCCTGGAAAGCGGCACGAGCAATTTCGATTTCAGCCGCGCTGGCGTCCGAACACCGCGCAAGCTTTTCCATTGCTTTCCGCGCTCCTCCAATCAATTCGTCAGCCGAAAACGAGAACAGTGTGCCAAGTATTTCCCGCAGCCAGTCGTTGGCTTCCTCTATCGTCGCAATGCCTACCAACGAACTGCCCACCACCAGGTTGTGATCGAGAAACGAGAGAGGGAGTCCCGGCACAAACGTATGCACCCAGAGTCCTAGCCGGGCAAGCTCCACGGCAATTGGATTCAAGTCCACTCCGTAAATACACCGGCGTGCAATCTGACGTCGAAGAAGCTCTGTATCCTCGATTTCGACACCATCACCGAGCGAACCTAGTGCTGCGAGTGCAGAAGCCCTCAGTCTTGCCAATTCATCCATGACTTCGGGCAGGGGACGTTTTACGAGATAGCCCGACAAGCTGCGTTCGATACGGTCCACTGCCGCAACGAGGAAATGCCCGGAACCCATGGCAATGTCGGCCACACGGAAATCGAAGAATCCCTCTCCCGCCTCGCGCTCGGAGAGCTTGTCCAATCTGCTCAAATGTTCGGCGAGAGCCGGTTCGAGCGCGTGATTCAAGAGATGTTCGACGGCAAAGTGCTTCGTGAAGAACGAACCCGTTGCCTTTCGAGCACCAGAGCGCGTGTGCAAATACGCTCGCCCCTTCGGAATCCGCACGTCCTCGTCTGGTTTTGCTGGACGATAGTGCTCCTCTTTGTCGATGACCTCAGTCGTCAGGTCCACCTCTGCAATGGAAAGTTCGTTTTCTAGCAAGCCTTCATAGATCGTTCCGAACTCACGCACACCGAGGCTACGAAAATCGACTGGGCCCCAGCCCTCCGGCGTGCGGTCAACGAGAAGCCCGTGAAGAACCGGCCCGAAAACGTTATCTGGTAGCTTCACTGATGCCAACGCTACGCCGATCCGAGACACTTCCGCCTTTCGAGCGAACAGGCCACCGTTATAAGCGGGTACTCCCCATTCAGCACGGCCTTCATCCACAGCGCGGAAAAGGTGATCGATTTCTTCCCAGAGGATCGTTGAATTGCCAAAGGGAGTTCGCGCCTTTGCGATTTCGATTAGCTCGTTCGCCTTTTTCTTCAACGAACGGTCGCGATAGAGTGCGTTGTCTTTGTAAGGCAGCAGATCCTTATCTTCCGCATAGGCGATAAAGAGCAGTCGAAAGAGCGCCACCAATGCCATCTGGTAGGTTTGTTGCAGGTCTTCCACGCTTGGCGAGCGTAATCCACGCGCCGAGAGAAGCGATTGCGATAGCGGCGGGATCACCTCGGTGTAGACTCGGTCGCGCAACCGTGAACCCAAGTCTGCCGCATACCGCGCCGAATCCGAGAGAATCTTTTCGAAGCTCCCGCCTTTCTGCAGCGCCTCTGCTGAGAACAGCAACCACAAATAACCGGCCTCTCCCTCGGGCAAGAGATCGAGATGAGCCTCGATGTACGTTTCAGTTCGTCCTCGCCTGCCGGTACCGATTCCGGTCCTCGCCGGATAGAGTCGTAGAGTCGAACCAGCGGATATCAGAACGTAATCTAGGTTTTCTCGGTCCGCTTGGGCCAAGGCGTAGGAAATAGCGGATAGATTCGAGAAACGAGCGTTGGGAGCATCAGGAGACTCGTTGCGTTCTAAGAAGACGGCAACGGCAAGCTTCGTATCGGCTGAACGGAGCACATAAGCTGGTCCCGGCAGCGCTTCCACGGAGTAACCCAATGCCTTTATGAGCGCCTGCCCGCGCACCTTTAGAATAGGGCGCGCCTTCTCGCCAGCGGCTGCCCAATCCTTGCGGCCAGGCACATCTCGCTGCAATTCGTGTGTCGCAAAGAGTCCCTCATTGCGCAGCCCTGACACTCGCACTTCGGGTTCGAGCTGAGGGATAACAGATCGCAAGAATCGCAGCGAGGCGTGTCGATCCGGCTCATCAAGCGCAGTTGAGCAAATGCGTTCGACCGCTCCCGGTTGCAAGTTGGTATAGGCTGGTGGTTGGTCGCCACCTGGACCGCATAGTGCTGCCTTGCCGTCATACAGCACGATCAAGAGCAAAGGCGTAGCTCGACCTCCGAGTCGTGCCTTCCACGCGCTGCGAAGTGCGGCCAGATTCGGAGCACCGGAGGCTTCGGCCACCAGAATTTCCAAGCCGTTTGCGCCCTTGCCGATGGCCAATCCCATAGGCTTGAGCCCTTGTGGGTCACCAAGGTTGACGGGGCGCAGTTCATGATTTTCGAGAAATGTCACGATCCCTCTTATGTTCCAAGCACGCGAGAAAGGATAGCCTCCGTATCCCATGAATGACAAGCTAGTTACGGCCAAGGCGTGACAAAATCAAATACCCGCAACACACCCAAAAGTGCTAATTTTGCGCTTCTGGCATAAGCTCACGCATTTTCGGAGTAGCACATGACCGGCAAATTGAATTGGGACCGCGTGCGCAAAGAAAACCTAATGCGGAGTCATGGGTCAGCCTGGACGCCATCGGTAGTAGAACTTGATCGTTGGAAAAACGAAGGCAAGAAGAAGAAAAAGAAGACTCGGAAACGGAAGGGCCATCTTGCCGGTTGGCCAATGCCAGGGTGTACGTGTGGCAAACCCGTTGGGTTCTCTGGCTCGCATAAGAAACGGTGTCCACTCTTTACGCCACATGGCGTTCCGCGAACGGAGCTAAGGCTCGAACTGCCCCAGACTAAGATCGTCACAGAGGACGAGAAGTGGATTCTGACGCATCCTCCCAAGAATCGACCCCTGCCGACGCTCAAGGAGTTAGCGGCTGCCATAAAGGCAATCGGTAGGAAAGCGGCTGTGCGGGACGCGCTTTCTGGCCATATTGGCGATCCCGATGGCCCTCCGCCGCGCATGGAGCGACAGGCGAAGGTCGCCGAGCGGATTATCGCTGCCCTCCTAAAGGAGTTGGAAGACTGAGAAGGCTTGCTGATTCTTAATAGCTCGCCTCGCACAAGGTGAGAAGTATGGATTGGGACCGGCTCGCCACACAGATGATCCGAGAAATGATCCGCCAGTTTCTCCGAGAGCCGGGCGAATTCCTAACGTTTGGCCAGCTTGCATTTCGCATTCCCGGCGCGGACAAGGAAGTTCTGCATTTGGTTGCGGACAGTCGGCCCGACCTCTTCGCGGTTGCCCGCAACGACAAAGCCTTAAAACTGCATACGAACGCAGTCCAGAAAATCCTGCGAGACGGCATTGACGCGGCGGCAGCACAGCCCCAGGCGATACCCCAAGCAACGGCAGCCCGCGAAGGTCGAATCTGCTGTGGGCATTTTGCGCAGGAAGAGTTGCTCTCAGACCTTCAGAGGTGTTCACTCCCGCCGGAAGCTTTGACGAGAAATTGCTGTTGGAGCGAAATCTGCCGAATTCGCGCTCTCAGTCACCCTCCGATTGATTCCGAATCGTGGCGCGAGATTTGCGTTACACGCGGCTATTTGCTGGCCAGACAAAATCCGCGCGGCTTCTAGCAATGGCGAGAATCTCCCACGTCCGAGGCATGTTGCTTGAGGAAGCTTTGCTGCACCTATTGCAAAGCACAGGCTACAACACGGTTGACGATGTTAACGGCGATCCCACTTTGGGTCGTTGCGCCGCCGGCCTTTTGGTGAAAGGCCGAGGAACATCTCATCAAATAGATGCGATTGCCGATTTTTCCATTCACGCCCCTTTCAGCCATCCGCAACGGTTGCTAGTAGAAGCGAAATGTTTTGAGCCCCGCCAACGAGTCGGACTCTCCATTGTGCGCGGCGCTCTGGGCACCTTAAAAGACGTAGAAGAGTTCTGGGTGAGTCTGCCAGGCGGGCCGCCCAAACCGCGCTATCACTATCAATATGCCGTGTTTTCTGCCACCGGGTACACAGATAATGCACAGTCTTACGCCTTCGCACAGGACATTTACCTCATTCCTTTGGCCGAATCTCAATTCTTTGCGCCAGTAATCACTGCGCTTCGGAGAGTCTCCCCGGACGACGCGAACTTAGCTCGCAATGCTGACTTGCCAGTCGATTTGACAGAACTGCGACGAGCAGTACGACGAGCGATGAGAGAGGATGTTGCGCGGCCCGATTACCCCGCATTTGCCGCGAATCTTACAGGTCTCGCGGAGTTCGTTACAGCCTGCCGCCAGATTCGATTCTCATTGCTCGCTGTTCTCGGCGGGCGCTTCCCGATATTTCTGGTCCCAGCGCCTGGCTTCGATATCAATGAAGTCTCAGCAGATTATTACGTCAGAATCTTTCGCGGACCGAATGATAGGACATGGTTTCTCAGGGATCGAGGCACCAACAGAGAGCTTTTCTCCTTTGATTTACCACGTGAGCTTTTCCTAGAGTATGCCAACCAGGGAATGCTCAGTGCACGCGCTGCGCTGGACTTGAAGGAAGAGCACATGGCAGACTTCGAGGCCATACTCATGCGGGACGAGAGACCATCGCTGGTTCGCTTCCACCTGGATCTCGGTTGGCTCGAAGAAGTCCGCCTAAGAATCGAGCCCCGCCTGGAGTAGAAAATGAAGAATGTACCGGAAGAACTCCAAGAGATAGCCGATCGCGTAAAAAAAGGTCAAAGACCGCGCGCGAGCGTTCGCACCTTACTTCGTTGGTTCGGCTCCGAGCGCCGCGGTTTCCGAAAGGTGCGAGTTATTCGCCGCGCATTAAAGCGCGTGAAACTGACAACAACCCCAGATTTCGACGGGGCGTATATCGACTCCCAAGTAGCTTTCATCTCGAACGCCGCAGCAGAGAAAAACGGCGATGCTGCCTTGGCTATACCAGTCGCTGTGGCTACTACCGCTATCGAGGATACTTCCACAACCGCAGCCGCAGCGCCCCTGGCACTCGACCCAACCTACCGAATTGGACGTTTGGAATCCGCAAATAAGAGCATCATCTTTGTGAAGCCCGACGAGCCGGTTGAACGCGCCGCCACGCTCATGCTCAATCACAATTTCTCCCAATTGCCAGTCATGACGAATGAACGCGAAGTCAAAGGCATTGTCACTTGGCGCACCATCGGTCGGAGATTCGTCTTGGGGAAACCTTGTACCGCTGTGCGCGAAGTAATGGACTCTCATCAGGAAATCAGCGCCGAGGCATCTCTGTTCAGTGCAATCGAATTGATCGTTCAGCATGACTGCGTACTCGTCCGCGACTCGGAAAGGAAAATCTGTGGGATCGTGACGACTCACGACCTCGGCGTCCAGTTCGGCTCCCTTGCGGAGCCGTTCCTATTGCTAGGTGAAATCGAGAATCACATCCGGGGCATCTTGAATCCGCTTTCCAAGGCCGAACTAGCCGCCGCCGCTGATCCCGCCGATGGTGATCGGGAAATCGAGGACGTTGCCGACCTCACATTTGGTGAATACCTGCGACTCCTGACTGATAAGAAGGCATGGCCAAAGCTTGATTTGAAGTTAGACCAAAAGACATTTACGCAGCAGTTGGAGGAGATACGAAAAATTCGCAACGATGTAATGCACTTTGACCCCGAGGGCATCGCCCCTGATGATTTGAAGAAACTCCGTTCGATGGTTACGTTCTTACGCCAACTGCCGAGCCTAGGTCCATCCTAAAGCGCGCATCCGTGCTGTGCTTCATTGGTCCTTGCCTCAACCGAATGAACTGACGCGTACATTTTTCCTTTTCCGCTGTGCTTTGCTTGGGCGCTGCTTCGGGAGAATTCCCACGCCCGCAGTCCCGTATCCGGGATGCATAAGGCGCACTTCGCGGCTTCTGCTTTCCCGGTTCCTCCCGAACCACACGGGTCCCTCCCATAAAGCAGCCGCTCGCTTTGGGAGTGGTCTCCACTCGCTTCCGGGCGCCCCAAGCGAAAGGGGCAGAAAAGGAGATTTCAAAATGTACCTCAATTCAGTTCAGATCATCGGCTTCATCGGCAAAGACCCGGAGCGACGACAAGCGCGCGCGAATGACGCGGCGTTCACCGTTATCTCGGTCGCCACGCAACGATCATGGAAGAACGCGGACGACGAGTGGGCCTCCAAGACGCATTATAGAAGGGCGCTCCCTTTGGAGTAGGTTTTGAGCGTTCGCCTCATCCCTACGAAAAGGAGCACCCTCGATGGATAGTGTGAAGTATATCGGTATGGACGTTCACCGCGAAAGTATCTCG